>Ga0265327_10000169_pt1 | contig 140157 bp, 136 predicted proteins | sample 41621metaG_FD_202089 | JGI IMG/M metagenome (GOLD analysis project Ga0265327, IMG submission 202089) | Rhizosphere microbial communities from Carex aquatilis grown in University of Washington, Seatle, WA, United States - 4-16-21 metaG | ecosystem: Host-associated > Plants > Roots >... | reverse complement strand
CGAAAACCCGACTCTTTTTATACACATACTTATACTCATACTTTTTCTACTCCTCCATCTCTGGTCTCGAAACCTCCAAAAGTTCTATGTCAGATTCGGCACCAGTAATTCTCACAACATCTTTATCTATCTTTTTAAATTCTTTATTTGAATTATTAAAATGATTTACAGTTGTCGCTAAAGCATTTCCAAGCTTTGACTGATATTCTTCAAAAGTTTTTAAGTGTTTTTGCAAACCCTCGACATTTTTGCGAATTTCTTTTGCCGATTCTTCAATCTGCATTGCTTTGAGTCCCTGCAAGACAGTCTGTAAATATGCAAGAAATGATGTCGGAGAAACAATAATAACTTTATATTTATTTGCAGCGCGCTGAATTAAATTGTCAGTTTCTTCTGCCACAGCACCAATTTTATTTATAAGTAAATCATAATAAATCGCTTCATGTGGAATAAACATAAAAGCAAAATCCATTGTTCCCTCTTTTGGTCTAATATATTTTGAAGTTTCTTGAATTCTTAGTTTTAAATCATTTACAAAAGCTTTTTCTAACTTTTCTTTTTCTTGAGGATTTTGTTCAACACTTAATTTATTATAATTTTCCAATGAGAACTTTGAATCAACCGGAATAATTTTATCTTTTACAAAAACTGCCGCATCCACTATCTCACCATTTGCAAAAGCATATTGCATTTTATATTGAGTTGGTGCCAAAACATTTTGAAGTAAGGTTTCCAAATAATATTCACCGAGAATTCCACGGTGTTTTGGATTTTTCAAAATATCCTGAAGGGATTGAAGCTGATCCGCAAAAGAAACAACCTGTCTATTTGTCTCGTCGAGTTTTGTAAGACCTTGAGTGACATCTTTTATAAGCTTTGCAGACTCTGTAAATTGATTCCTGACTGAATCATTCATGTGGCGAGTACTTTCGCTTATTTTGGTATCAACTGTCCTATTGAGCTCGTTTATTTGTTGTAGGATCAATTTTAAGCCTATTTCATCACCTTTTTTGTCTGAAGTATCTTCCTTTTTTCTCAAAAGAAGCCAAATTACAACAGCAAGAAAAATAATGATTATTCCGAGAAAGATATAGACGATAATTTGATTCATGTTTGATATTATACCAACATTTTTTAAAATGTGATAATATTTAGTAATTATGACATTACACAAACAAATCAAAGACGGTATAAAAGAAGCGATGATCAAAAAAGATGAAATTCGCTTGATGGTACTAAGAGGTATTTTATCAGCCTTCATGAACGAAATGGTTGCTAAAAAAATGACTGGTGATGAACTTCCAGATGAAGACGCAACAAATATCGTTCGAAGACTTGTAAAACAAAGAAAAGATTCTATTGAACAATTTACAAAAGGAGGAAGAATGGACTTGGTAAAAGCTGAAGAAACAGAAATGAAAATGCTTGAAACACTTCTACCACAACTTATGAGCAAAGATGAAATAATAAAAGTTGTCGAAGCAAAAAAAGCTCAAGCTGGAGAAGTTGATAAATCAAAACTCGGACAATTCATCGGTGGAATAATGAAGGATCTAAAAGGAAAAGCTGACGGCGCACTTGTAAAAGAGGTTGTGGAAGAATCTTTCAAATAGTATTGATAAAAATAAATTGTACGAGCTGGTTTTGTTCGACCTAATTTTCTTGAGTGAAACGTGAGTTTGGGATGGGTTGAAGTTGGGGTGGGACCCAACTTCAAAGACGGAGCGTGACGACGCGAGTCGGGGTCGGCAAGATTTTTCAGCAGAAAAATACTTGTGACCCAAATGCAAGACTCATTGAGGTTTTTTGTGAGAGCACCACAAGGGTACTTCCATTTTCTACACTCGCTTTGCTCGTAAGAAAATTAGGTCGAGCGAAACAAAAAATCCAATGAGTGGACAGATCTCGTAGAGATTAGAAAATGGAAGTACCCTTGTGGTGCACAAAACCAGCTCGTATTCATTTGACATATATTTTAAAACATATATAATGTTTTCAGATCAAAGTTGTAACAACAACTAAAAGAAAAGGACTTGGTATGAATAACGCGGTGAATCAGCCGGTTTCTGAGGGCCGAATTCAAGAACTCTTGAGCGTGGTCATTGCGGACCATGACAGAGATCGAGGTGCAAAGATCAGCACGTGCGTGGAGTTTGCACTTCAGGGCGAAACTGACGGTCTCTCACAGAACGAGGTGAAGTGGCTGTCAGACGAGCTCAATCAACGGATGAAGTCGATGGTTCATAGTCGTGGTGGCAAAAAGGCTGCCGAAATCAAGCACACACAACAATTACAGGAGGTTAATGAAGGAGCACAAATGCATCTTTGTTTAAGCTTTCGTTAATTTTGGAAGCAAAAAAACATATCAAACTTTGTGGCTGGTGATCTTTTGATCATCAGCCTTTTATTTTTATTATTGTGTGAATTCAAAAAAATGTTATATTGAGTCTGTTTCAATGGCCTTATCGTCCCTGGCCGTCAAAGCCCGTCCGCGGGCAGGCTAACGGTTAGGACACGGCCTTCGAGAGGTTGAAAAGCGAATAACTGGAGCTTTTCAAAGACGGAGCGAGCGAAGGCGAGTGAGTCGGGATCGCAAGATTTTTCAGCAGAAAAATACTTGTGATGTAATTGGGTAAAGATATTTATAAGAAGATAAATTCGGAGTTTGTTTGGATTTTAGTTTAATATTCGGCCCCATCGTCTAACGGTTAGGACACGGCCTTCTCAAGGCTGTAATCGGAGTTCGATTCTCCGTGGGGTCACAAATTTGACAAGAATATTGTATGTGATATAATCTATAAAAGAACTATAGCACTTGAGGAAAGTCACAAAACACAAGGAGGAAATATGGGTCAAGAAATTGTTGGTCTAGCTGTCTCGCGTTTTTTGGTTCCTTGTCGTCACTGTGGTCATAGGAATCATTGGGGTAAGAAGCCACTGGAACTCTTGAAGACGTGGCTATCAGACACCTTACCGAACTGTAGAAAGTGTGGTGCAAATTTGAATTCACGTGATTTTATTCTCCCTTTCAAACGAAACTCTGTTTATCTGGCAAAAGCTAGAGAGGAGCTATCGAAAGATGGAGTAGCTGAGGTGAGCGGACTAGTATGCCGTGATGCACCCATCTAATAATCACTATGTAGGGAAACTGACTCTCCTATCCTAATCGGGAAAATCGTCAGCAGACCACAGGAATATACCTGTGGTTTTATAATACCAAAATTACTCCCCTAGACGATTATTAGGTTCAAACCGTTGCTCCTGTGCGGCTGCTAATATTGCATCCCACATTCGAAGTACGTTCCGTGATAGGTCACAAAAGCGGTTTTTAAAAAGACTGGACTGCTCCAGTCTTTTTCACTTTTGTGAAGACGGAAGTATATTTTTTCAGCAAAAAAATAACTGAGTCCGGGGCTGGAAAATTTGCTTTTGACGAAAAATAAATTATTGTGGATCACACAATTTTTAAAAACCACCAGCTTACTTGCCAGTGGTTTTTAAAAAATTTATTTCAATCCCAATTTTATTCCCTTTATTATATCGTCTTTGATTTGGTGAGGCCTAATAAGTTATTAACTAGTTTACCTCATCAGTAAATACTACGAGCCGATTCGAGTAGCTTTTCTCCGCCGCATTCCAAACTCCTTCGCATGTAATAAGGTTTAGATGAGCCTTTCCATCATTTGAATTAAATACATTTGCTGAGTCAGCATTTTTTCCATACGTTCCAATTTCATGCACCACGAAAGTAAGTGTTTGTCCCCCTTCATTTTCAATATATACTTTGTCGCCAACTTGTAATTTAGAAAGATTATCAAATGCTGCTGAAATATTGTTTTTCCAACCAAAATGTCCTGCAACAACAGCATCACCAACTTCTCCAGGACGAGGTCCAAGATCAAACCAGGCTACATCACTTGGACCTTTTGGGACATCCATTGCACCAGAAGGTGTAAGACCTAGATATTCAAACGGAGCACTAACATTAATTTTCGGAATCTTGAGACGCACTGGAAGTGTTGAACTTGCCTGCTGTTTTGGTACAACACTTTTTACATATGAAATTGGCGGAACGATAGGAATTATATTTTGTGGATAATTATTAACAACAAAGTAAATAATTATTGCTGAAAATATAATCAAAACAACACCGACAATTGGCAACGATAATTTTAATGAGATTTTTGATTGCATTCTTTTTTAGAAAGATACACCCGCAGATTATTTTCCTCTGATAAACCTTATCAACAACACAATAACAGCGAGCAGAAGAAGAATATGAACGAACCATCCAAGAACTGGAAAAGCTACGAAACCTATGAGCCACAAAACAACAAGCAAAATTACAATATCTATAAGCATTTTTTTATTTTTTTAACTTCAACAAGGTGCTTATATGTTCATTCTTCTTTTTCCTTTCTTTGAAACCACAATAAGCCAAATTGCAAGTACTATAACAGCGATGGCAAGAATAATATCAAGCCATGAGATAGTGAAGCCAGCAGGGGAAAATCCGGTATTTGGAAGTTCAGGACTCGAAACAAGAACATTGACAAAAGAATATGCAACGGCTGTTAAGCCATTTGCATCACCTCTTGCTGTAGCAACATTTCCAGTCGAAACTTTTATGTTTGACGTACATGTATAAACCCAATTTTCGCCTGGATCAAGTAAGTTATTTCCATTTGTATCGCCGGAGACAAAAGAAACCGGGGAGCATTTGTCGTCATTTGCTGAAACATTATGCATTGCTACCACGCCAGGGTTTGTTACGGTATATGTAAAAGTAACGTTACCCCCTCCGTATGGAAATGGTGTAAGTTGACTTGGGACTTTCACGACATTGATAAGTGGTGGCTGTATTGGGGTTCCAACAACAACAGTTGCAACTGCGGTGGCAATTGTTGCAGTATGATAAGGATCGTTACTGTATCCAGTTGCTATTGCGGTGTTTGTAGTTGTACTTGTAAGATTTGCTGTACAATCGTATTTCCATGTTTCCCCTGGATCAAGTAAATTATTGCCGTTAATGTCACCCGTAAGTAATCTTATTTGACTACACTTATCATCAATCAAACTAACATCTCTCAATGCCTGAAGTCCTCCAACATTCCAAACTGTGTAATTGTATGTAACTTTTCCAGGTCCAGCCGGCAAAGCTAAAGGAGTTGGAACTTTTATAACGCCAATAATAGGAACTATTGGAGTTGGAAGAGCTGTTTGAGAGTGTCGAGTAACTACTGGCGTAGGTGTTGGTGTAACTGGAGTACATGATGTTGGTATGGAAATAATATCGTGATTTGACAAAATTGTTCCTCCAAATGCCAAAGCTCTACCTACCCAGTTTACTGTATCGCCGATAGAAATTCCTGCAGCATCAATATCAGTTCCTATAAATGTAGAATTTGCACCAAGTGATGTTGCACCAGCTGGAGCCCAAAAAACATCACAGGCTGATGCTCCATTTAAAATAACTTTTGAATCTGCTCCTGTTGTGAGAGCAGCAGTAGATTTAAAAATATATGTACCAGCCCCATCAAGGTATATGTTTGTTGTTGCAGTAATATTCATAGCGCCAGTGACAGCATAACAACCTGGGACAAAATGTCCTGGAACCATTGGGCCTGCTCCGTCTAAGTCTACTGCGTCTAATGTGCCAGTGATCGGTGTACAAGTTTGAACATTTAGACCATCAGGACCAGTATTTAAAGCTGTGCTTTGATCTATTCCGGCTTGCTGATATACGGCACCAGCTGGAACTCCAGATACATCGGTATATGTGCTACCAGAAACTGTAAAAAATAATCCGGAGCTTAATGTTGTATAACCAAGATCTCCTGTAATGGTTGTGTTTGCTATTGTTGGAGTATAAGTGCTTGAAAGTATGCCAAACGTTGCGGCTGTTCCAAGTGACGGTGATGTTGCCGCAAACACACTGGCTGGGCCAATGAGTCCAACGACAAGAAAAGAAACGATTGTTTGTGCGATATTTAATTTCTTCATTTTCTTATTTTAATAATTGTTAATTTTTTATAAAAATTACTCAGACAAAAAATATGCCTGAGCTTCTTGAGCTTCTAAATATAGATTGTGAATATTCGTATGTTTATTTTTTTAATTATTTTGTTTTATTTTTTACCAATCAAATAAAATTCGACCGCCACACAAAACATATGTATTCATCTACTAACGTTAATTATAACAAGCTATTTAAAATAATACTAGCAACATTAAAAAACCAAGAAGGAAGACTGGTTAAAATTTATCTCCTTTTCCATTCTTCTTCCTGTCTTACCAAAAATTCACCTGATTTTTCAGGCTCTGCCATAATTTCAAAAACAGCTTTTTCCATTCTGACAGACTGAGAACCTTTCAAAAGTATAACGTCATCTTTTTTCAACAATTCTTTAAGCATTTTTCCTGCCTCAACCGAATCGTCAAATTGAAAAATATTTTTCTCGCTCATTTCTTTGTCTAGCGCGCCTTCAGCAATTCTTCTTGATCTTATTCCGACGGTCGCAAGTATGTCGCAGAAATTAGCTAAAAATTCTCCTGCTTTGTAATGTTCATCTGCAGAGTGCTTACCTAGTTCCATCATATCCCCCAAAACCGCAATTTTTCTACCGTTTGTTTTTATATCTTTCAAAGTATTGAGTGCTGCAGCAAGAGCAACCGGAGAAGAATTGTACGTATCGTCAATTATTGTCGTATCATTCATTCCTGAAATTATTTTCATTCTTCCTTTTGGAGTATCGTGAACAAAGAGTGCTTCGCCTGCTTTTGCTAAATTAATTTTTTGAGATAATCCAACAGCAAGAGCTCCGAGTGAAGAATAAATATTTTGAGTGCCCAATGAACCCTTAATAACAACTGGCACACTGTCATTTTTATAATCTACTCTAAAAACCATTCCATCGGGTTTTCCTGATTCTGAATAATGAATTTCAATATTAGAAGCAACAAGATCCGAAACTTTATCAGTGCCATAAACAAGCGAATCATTTTTTGATAATTCCTTCATTTTCATGGAATCTTCGTCATCACCATTTACTATCAAAATTCCATTATGCTTCAGCGCTTCGACAAGATATCTTTTTTCTCTAACAATATCATCTCTATTTCTAAAATATTCAATATGAACTGGTGTCTTTGCAAATTTTGTTAGAACAACAACATCAGGCTTTAGCCATTTTGTAATTTTTCTTATATCTCCAGGTCTATCTGCGCCAACTTCTAAAACAAGCCATTCCGGATAGCTATATTTGAAAATAACGAGCATAGCACCATGCCAAATATTACTAATCCACATTATCGGATTTGCCCAAGCGTTTTGACAACCTAAAATTGTAAGAGGAATACCAATATCGCTATTGAAACTCTTCTCGCTTTTTCGCACATAATAAGAAGTGGACATTACTGAAAAAATTGCATCTTTTGTCGAGGTTTTTCCGACACTTCCGGTAACTGCGATTATTTTAGGATTATATTTATTTAAAATAAGTTTGGCTTCAAACTGTATAATGATTGATATTATTTTTTTCAAGTGTGTTTTCATAATTCTTTTTATCTTATCATAAATACTTTTTAATTCTATTCTTGTCACTACTAATATTTTATGTCAATTCTTTTCTTTTTCCCTATCTGTTCTGCCAACAATGAGTGATGTTTTATTTTTGGAAACTTGCGAGGCTGACCGAGCCGAGCACGAGGAATTTTTTAGCAAAAAAATATCCGTGTTCCAAAAATAAAACTGAACGAATCTTTATCGATCCGGCGGAATATTATAATAATTTATCAAAAACTTAGCGATGTTAAAAAATGGCTCAGTTAAAGTCTTTGATGCATAATCAACATGCTGGGGTCTAAACGTATAAAGAAAAACAATGAATCTTGGATTGTATGCTGGAAAATATCCAAAGAATGAGTGAAGCCACTCGTTTGGATAATATCCTCCACCTTCGTTTGCCGGTCTTGCGATTTGCGCTGTTCCAGTCTTTGCCGCAATGCTGTAATTTTTCATCTTCATAGTTCCGCCGGCTAACGCCTGATCCACAACATTAACAAGCATTCTGGTTATCTCATCAGATGTTTCTGGCTTAATTACTTGTTTTGCTTCATCGACATATGAAATAGTTTTAGAAAGTCCAGTTTTATATTGTATGCTGTCTACAACATGCGGAATAATTAATTTTCCTCCGTTTGCAAGAACAGAAAGGGCTCTGGCAGTAATTATTGGAGTCATAGAAATTCCTTGTCCAAAAGATGCCGTATCGTATTCAACCTGTTTACTATTATCCAAATTGTTTAGCAAGTTGCTGATATTTCCCGAAGCCTCGTTTGGCAAATCAATTCCAGTTTCAGAGCCGATGCCATATCCTTCAAAATATTTCAGCATTGTAGGCTTTCCCATCTTTGTTGCAATGAAAGATGCACCGACGTTTAGAGAATCATTCAAAATTGTCTGCATTGGAATAACACCTCTCGCCTTACCGTCATAATTATGAATTGTACTTCCATCAACTTTTATAAAACCAGTATCATTGTAAGTTGTCGTCGGAGTTATCGCGCCACTATCAAGACCGGCAGCCATCGTAAGTGGTTTAATAATTGAACCCATTTCATAAGCGCTATTTACCAAAGGGTTTGCATAAATACTGACGTCTTTTTCTTTGCTGAAATTATTTAAATCGAAAGTCGGAGTAACTGCCATCGAATATACTTCGCCGGTTTTTGGATCCATTACAATTGCACCGGTAATCTGTGAACCCCATTTTTTATTTGTATCGCTTATAGTTTTTTCAACGAAACTTTGAACCTCCGGATCTATCGATGAGACTATATCTCCCTCTCTTTCAGAATCATTTATAAAATTTTTGCTGATATCTGAAAATATTTCGGCAAAAGTATTCACATAAAGATTGCTATTATCTCTTTTTAAATTATCTTCATAATATTTTTCTATTCCGTACCTTCCTTCTATCTGGTCTCCAGCATCATTGTAGCCGACAAAACCAATTACATTTGATGCCAAAGATCCACCTGGATAATATCTCCAATTTTGTTTTTGAATAATGATTCCGGGTAAATTTAAGGCGTCAATCTTTTTTATTTTATCTTCCGGAACTTGTTTTGCCAATTCTTCATATGAATCACCTTTTTTGGAAATCTTTGAGTAAAAATCGCTAGCGTCTAGATCAATTATTTTAGAAAGCTTGTCATAATATTGACTTGTATCCGTAGCAATAAGTTTATTGTTTAATGCAAGTATATAACCAGTTTTTAAACTTGCTGCAGAAATCAACGATCCAGATTTATCCTTCAAAAAAATACTTCCTCTATCAAAGGTGTCGCTTGTAACTGTTACGTATTGTCTATCTGCCTTTGCATTGTAAACATCACCTTGCACGACTTGAAGAAAATATAATCGAATAACCATTAAAAATGCCAGCAAGACAAAAAAAATAAAAATTAATCTTGTTCTATTTTGAAAACAATTAATTTTCATTTATAGACAAAGATAAACTGTTTTTATTAGGAGAAATGGATGCAAATTTGTCATTTGATACTGGAACAAAACCTAAAGATAATGCATACTCCATCGTAATTTTATTTTTAATATTCAAATATGAAAATTCCATTGAGTTTACATCAGAATTTAGAGAAATCATTTGTTTTTCCAAGTTTTGTTTTGAAATTGCGTTTATTATTGTGCCATTTACTAAAAATCCATACGATACCAACAAAACAACAATCATAGAAAAAAGTCCCCAGAAAATATTTTTCTCCCAGTATTCTATTTTACTTATTTGGTTTTGTAATACTTTTACCATTTTATTTTATATTTTTTCTATAATTCTTAATTTTGCGCTTCTTGATGCAGGATTCTCATAAACTTCTTTTGGACTTGGTGTGATCGGTTTTTTGTTTATAAGCTTTCCTACTCTTTCTTTTGATCTGTCTCTAAATAAATTTTTAACCTCTCTGTCTTCTACGCTGTGAAATGAAATTATTGCCATCCTTCCGCCCTTGTTTAAAAGCTCCCAACCTTTCTGCATTCCATCTTTCAGTGCTGTTATTTCATCGTTTACGCAGATCCTCAAGGCTTGAAATGTTTTTGTGGCAAAATGTATCTTTCCTCTTTTATAAAACCCTGGAACCGCACCACTCACAACTTCCACAAGATCGTATGTCGTTTTGATTGGTTTGATTTTTCTCGCTTCGACTATTGCTTTTGCTATTTTTCTTGAAAACTTTTCGTCTGAGTAAGCGTAGATAATATTTGCTATGTTTTCTTCGCTCCAATTGTTTACGATAATCTCAGCAGTAACTCTTTCTTCTTTTTCTGAAAATGTCATGAGAAGTGGTTCGTTGTTCTTGAATGAGAAACCTCTTCCTGAATTTACGAGCTGATCTGTTGATAGTCCTAAGTCGATAAGTATTGCGTCTACTTTTTCTATATTTAAATTTTTGAGAACTGTATCAATATTTCTATAATCAGAATTTACAATATCGTTCTTGCAATTTGTCTTTACCAATTTTTCTTGAGCTCTTCTTATAGCGCCTTCATCTCTGTCTGTTGCTACTACTCTTACTTTTCCATTAAAGTCAGAGCAAACTTTCAAAAGATGTCCTGCACCACCAAGCGTGCCATCAAAATAAATTGATCCAGCTTTCAAATTCAAACCATCTATTGCCTCATTTAAAAGAACTGTCTTGTGAACTGTATCCATAACTAGAGCGCGCCTGCTTGGCCTAGTTTTTCTGCTAATTGGTCGGCCTGCTTCTCAACTACACCCTTGTATTCCTTCCATGATTCTTCGTTCCAGATTTCAATCTTGTCCTGAACTCCGACAACGGCGATCTTTGTTTTCAAATTTGCTCTTGTAACTAAAAATTCTGGCAAAAGTATTCTTCCGATAGAATCAACTTCAACTTCTGTAGCACTTCCGAACATGTATCTGTTAAAACTTCTGTTGTCTGCTTGAAGAGTTGAAAGACTAGAAAGTTTTTCTGAAATGTTTTTCCACTGAGCGAGAGTAAATATCCAGAGACACTGATCAAGACCTGCTGTGATAATTATTTTTTTACCGATTTCTTTTCTAAATTTAACAGGCAAAGATACTCTCTTTTTTTCGTCTAATGTGTGAATGTATTCGCCTATTAACATGATAGTTTTTTTATTGAGAAGTTTTTAGTTTAAAAATAATTTTTGCAAAAATTATTTCATACCACTTCTTCCCACCTACTGCATATTATATAGCACTTCATACCACTAAACAACATTTAACTGTTGATAACCTAGTGGTGAATTTTAATATAGAAAAAGGGCGGAAAGCTTTTAGCTTTCCGCCCTTTCTAAAAAAAGTTAGCAAATTAATTATTGTCTCTCACGCATCTTGTCGCGGCTGGAGAATTATCGCTCTGGAAATAAACGCTTCCGTCAGAAAATAGAACCGTAAATTTGCTGTATTGATATCTTGCTGGTGCGCTTGCTGTCCAGTATGGATCAACAGTTGCTAGGAAAAATTTAGTGTTTATTGCAGGATCAAAAGCTCCCGTATTAACTATACTCTCCGCTTCTTTGAGTGTTGGCAATCTCCAACCTGTTTTTCCTGCAAAAGTTAGGCTCTCACAAGCATTTCTTGATTTTGACCATTCTTGAAGTGCTGGACTTCCGTTATCACAAGTTGATCCAGAAAAACCCAGCGGACATTTAAGCCAAACAAGTTTAGTATAATTATCGGTAATTGTTCCATTGTTATTATCTGAATAATTTGTTGGATCCTCTGGTGGCAAAACATCTTGAGTTGTACTTGCAGAACTTGTTGCAACCGTACCAACTGTGCTTGTTGATGTATCAATTGCAAGAATAGCAGTTGAAAACTGTCTAGAAAAAACACTAGATAAGTTATTGTTAAATTTATGTTCGAAAAAAAGAATGTCTAAAACGACAATGAGGAATAAAATTATAGCGATAGCCGAGACAACTTTAAAAGTAAATATTTTTTTCATATGGCAAAATTATATCAACTTATATATTTTTTGCCAACTCTGAACGAAAATATTAATTTTTGAGAACTACGGAAGATGACGGTCTGAGTTGAAATTTGGGTTGGGTTGAGGTTGGGGTGGGACCCAACCGAAAAAACTTTTGAGATATTTTATAAGCAAAGCGAAATAAAATATCTCAAATGGTGTACTGCTCCTGTAAGGAGTTGAGTAAATTTCAACCCCTCGGTCTCATGAAAGGAAAAATCTGACATTCTCTAGCAGGTTTATCCATAAGGAAACTAAATAGTCTTTCTGAGAAACCGAAACCACAAGTTGGAGGCATACCGTATTCAAGAGCTTCAACAAAATCCCCATCCATCATCTGAGCTTCTTCATCTCCTCCTTCGCGAAGCCTTGCTTGATCCGTAAATCTTTCCATCTGATCTTGCGGATCATTAAGTTCACTGAACCCCTTACCCATTTCAGAACCAGCCAAAATAACCTGGAATCTTTCTACTAAATCTTTATTTTCTGTCATTCTCTTTGCAAGAGGTTCCATAATTACAGGAACATTAATCAAAAATCCTGGACCGGAAATTTGCTTTCTGCAATATTTCCAAAGTGAATCTACTGCTCTATTTAAATTGAATCCTTTTTTATCAAATTCTATTTTAAGTTCTTTGAGCTTGCTTTCAATTTGTTTCAAATCAGCTTTCAAAACATTTATTCCTGTTGTTTTTTCTATTGTTTCGACATAATCATAAACTTCCCATTTGCCGGACAAATCAATATCAAAACCTCTTATTTTAAATTTTAATGTGCCGAAAGTTTCTTCGGCAATAAATTTATACATTTCTTCAACGAGCTTCATTCCCTCTCTATAATCTGAATAAGCCCAGTAAAATTCCATCTGAGTATAATCCTGAAGATGTTCCATATCTACTCCTTCATTTCTAAATATTCTTCCTATTTCAAAAACTTTTGGAAAACCTGCGACCATAAGTCTTTTAAGCCAAAGCTCTGGAGAAATTCTTAAATATACATCTGCATCATATGCGTTGTAATGTGTAACGAAAGGTCTTGCATCCGCTCCGCCAGCAGTATTTTCAAGCACTGGAGTATCAACTTCAAGAAAATCTCTTTTTAATAGAAAACTTCTAACAGCATTCCAAAATTTTGCTCTTTTAAGAACCAAATCTTTAACTTCGGGATTTGAAATAATATCCAAATATCTCTTTCTAAATCTTTCCTCTTCATCTTGAAGGCCATGCCACTTTTCTGGAAGCTGTCTCAAGCTTTTTGTTAGCATTTTCCATCCTTTTACTTGAACAGTCTTCTCTCCCCTTTTTGTAATAAAAAGCGGACCATTTATTTCAACAAAGTCTCCAATATCCACTGTATTTTGAAACAAATCAAAAATCTTCTCATCCATTTCATCTTTTTTGAGAAGTCCCTGGAAAGATCCAGTACCATCATTTATATTAAAAAATACCAAGCCACCTTGACCTCTTATAGACATTACTCTACCGACAAGATGAACATTTTCTTTTTTAGAAATTTCTTCAAAATCTTTTATAACTTCAGACAAATAAAAATCTCTTCTTGATATTGCCGGATATGCAGACATGCCAGCTTTTTCAAGAAGCTTTATTTTTTCTATTCTTATATTTCTAAGTTCTTCGAGTGAAGCCACGTGCCCTTTAAAATTTTAATTTTAATAAAACGACCGTCTTAATGTTTAATCAAATAAATCAGCTAAAATAAAAATTTAAAACCTAAGCGATATCTGAGGAAAATTTTATTGGGTTGATTTTAAAGTGTAAACTTATTTAACATCCACAACCTTGTACACCATTGTACCAGAAGGAGAATTGAAAGAAAATGTTTCTCCTTTCTTTTTCCCGAGAACAGCTTGACCAATTGGCGATCTGTTTGAAAGTTTGTCCGCTGCAATATCTGACTCAGCTGATCCAACAATCATAAAAGTTCTTTTCTTTCCATCGTTTTTTTCAACAGTAACTGTACTTCCAATCATGACATGATCTCCGTGTCTATCTTCAACGACAGTCGCATTTTTTAAAATTGATTCGAGTTTAGAAATTCTTTCTTCAACATTTGCCTGTTGAGCTCTTGCTTCATGATATTCTGCATTTTCTGAAAGATCTCCAAGACCTCTTGCATAATCAAGTGCTTCAGCAACCTCTTTTCTTTTTGAATTTTTAAGATCTTTGAGTTCTATTACCAATTCATCATATTTCTGCTTTGTAAGATATTCTCTTTTTTCTTCCATTTTTTTATTTATCCGGACACTAAATTTGTCATTGTGTTTTTGCTCCAAAGTATTTTACCGATAATTTCTATCTTCAAATTAGAGTTTAACTTGAAAGATATACTATCTGAAAAACACTTGGGACGATGACAAATTTAGTGTGCGGATTAATTAATTAATAATTTCCGTTAGTTTAGCAGTTTTTTGTCTTATAGTCAAAAAAATTAGGAGATAAAAAAAGACCGCGAACGAAAGTTCGCGGTCCTGTTACTCACCCTCGCTTTCGCTTAGGCGACTTGCTTGAAAAGATCCGGCGTCAGCATCACGGGCGGTTGCCCAAGAACTGAATCCGGGATATGATCCGTCAGTTCCACCTCCATGGCGATGAAGCCGTCCTCTACGAGCACCGACTTCGTCATCCGGAAGAACCATTCACCAGGTGCCTTCGGTATCTGGCTATTGCCAGCGAAGAGTGTGACCTGTACCTCCGACCCTTCGAAGGTCTTGAGGTTCATGTCGCAGAGCCACTCAATCCGGCCATCGCAACTCTCCGGATGGAAGAAACCCTGACGACCAATGGTATTGACCCGCGCTCGCAGGACAACTGTGACGATAACACCGAAGCGATGACGAGCGATCTCGCGCACTTCCTCGCAGAGGAACCAGGGCGACTTGCCCGGATTCTTCACATCAACTTCCGGCATCACATTGGTGCCAGCCTCGATCACGTACGTCGTACTCCAAAGATCATCACCCAGCCGACACTGAAACTGCGGGTTGTTCGTCTTGGAGTTTTTCTCCAGCGCGAACTGCAACACCACCAATTTTCCCATGGTATTCATATGGCGACCCCTTCACTGATTGGCAACAGACCTTAACTTACCAAACACAATCTCCAGAACCATCCGGAACAATGAGTTGGTTTTAAAAGGTCTAACAAACGTAAGTTTTTCCGAAAGGAATTATAGCATATATAAAATATTTGTCAATAATTTAGAAAAAGAAAAAGGGTCGCGAACTTTCGTTCGCGACCCCGCTATACCACCCTCGCTTTCGCTTAGGCAGCCCTGGATGTGAAATTGCGTCGCCCAGCTGCGACCACCATTTCAACCAGTTCCACGGCCATGACGATGAACTTGGGTCCGACGCAGATCGGCCGAAGCATCCGGAAATCCCAGTTGCCCGGCTTCTTCGGCTGTTCGCACTCCTTGTCCACGACGAGGATCACATCCATCTTCGTGCCGTCAAAAAGGTCGAAGTCCTTCCTGCACTGCCATTGCAGTTCATCTCCGCGCTTGGAGATGTTGAAGTACCCCGCGCCGCCGATTCCGTCGAGGCCGATCATGCCATGAACGATCACTGTCCAGATTTCCACGCCGTCTTTCTGGAAAATCATCGTCTTTTCCTCGCACAGGTACAACGGACTGTTGTCGGGATTTGCATCCACCTCCGGCACGATCGGACTGATGCGGTCGATCACGTAAGTCATGTTGAAATCCCGCCCGCTCAGACTGGCCTCAATCTGAGGCTTGTGAGTCTTCGGATGTTCGCCCTTGTAGAAGCTGAGAATGACCAATTTTCCCGTCGCGTTCATGATATTTGAACCCTTCCTTGATATAGACCTTAACTTCACTCGTTTATCTCCTCCGAACCTTTCGGAAGAAAAAGAGCTACAAAAAGGTCAAACAGTTAAGTTTTGATCTGTCTCAATTATAGCATATATAATAATTAAGTCAATAGATAATTTAGAACAATTTAAAATGGCCTGAAATAACACTATTTTAAATAATCTGGTGTATTAGCACTCATCCAATCAAAAACTTGTCTCATAACATAAACACCTCCGGTGGTATTTGCCACTGGCCCCTTTTCCATTATCACAGCAAATGCATATCTTGGTTTTTCATAAGGGAAAAATCCAACAACCCAAGAGTTAACAAATTGTTTTTGTGATCCGAGCTCGGCAGTACCAGTTTTTGCAGCAATATTTACATAATCAACATTCAAACCTGTTGCGATTCCCTCCTGTACTCCCATTCTCATTCCTTCTCTTACAACTTTGATATCATCATCACTGAAAGGAAGCTGAACGAAATCATTTGTGTTTCCGCCAAAGAGAATTGAAGGATTAAAAAGTTTTCCACCATTTGCGATCGACGCAATTCCTCTAACTGCTTGGATAGGTGTCACTTGAAAACCATACTGTCCTATTGAAGTATGATATGTGTCTCCGATATTCCAATCTTCACCATTGAAGTTTGTTTTTTTCCAATCCGGTGTTGGGATTGTACCAGTCAAGCCACTAAAAAAACCAGTTGGCAAATCTTTTCCAAAACCAAATTGACTCATATATTTATCTATCAAATCAATTCCCATTCCTTTTTGATTTTGATATCCTCCGCCAACTTCATAAAAATAAACATCAGAAGAAACAGCAATTGCTTTTCTCATATCAACATAACCTTGTACTCGCCAGTCTTTAAATACTGACGGATGAGCAGGATCATATGGATTTGGAAGAGAAATTGAACCAGTACTTAAAATGTTTGTGGAAGGATCGATAATCTTTGAAGTAAGTGCAGAAATTGCCATAAATGGTTTTACAATAGATCCTGGTGTGTAAAGTCCATCTGTAACCCTATCCAAAAGTGGATTATTTTTATTCTTCAAATAAGAATTTATTGCGGAGACGTCGCTACCATCGGTCATTATTTGAGAATTATATTCAGGATAGCTCGTAAGAGAAAGTATTTCGCCTGTATTTACATCCATAATCACTCCAGCTCCTCCAGTAAAACCGACTTTATTTGCGAGGCCGGAAATTTCTTTGTACATTTCTTCTTGAACTTTTGAATCAATTGAAAGCTTAACATCTGCGCCGTCCTCAGGAGGCCGGATCATATTTTCAGATTGAATTTTATTGTGTGCATCAACTTCAATAATTCTCAAACCATTCGTTCCTGTAAGTGTGTCATTAAAAAACTTCTCAACGCCGTCCTTGCCGTCAAATTGATCACTGTAATAAAAACCATATTTATCTTTTGAAGGATATTTTATATATCCAACAATATGAGCAAGTCCCGGAGTTGTGTCATATTTTCTCAAAGAAAATTCTGGATTGGTTTCGTCATAAACATTCCAAGCAAGTTTATCATCATTTCTATCATAAATAACTCCCCTTTTAGTAAAAAGCAAAGTGTATCTAAGTCTATTATTGTCGCTTTTTATAGCAAAATTACTACCTTCACTCACCTGCAAAACCCATGATTTTATAAAAAATCCTGTCAAAAGCAAAAAACAAAAAATACCAAAAACCCAAAAAGTACTTCTTTTAATCGGCTTTTCTATTCTTCCTTCAAACTGATCGACATTGAAATTCGGCAGATTTTCTGAATCAATAAAAATTTCATCGGGGTCTAGATTTTTAGATCTATCTTTATAATCTCTACTGAAATAATTATTTTTTATTTTTTTGAACATTTTTGCCAAAATTAATGAGAGTAGAATTTTAGCATTTTTTTAATTTTCGGAGAAATCAGATAAATCACGGCAAAAAGCAAAAGAAAAAAATAATGAAATCTGAATCCAAATACCGTATTTCCACCATAAAGAATATCTAGCAAAAAACCAAAAAAGACGGCTTCTATGAAATTATTAAAAAATAAAACCCCGAGAAAAATGAAAAGTGCCGTCAAATAAGAAGGAAAAATAAATGATGAAATTAAAAGCAGGATAATTAAAAAAGATCTTAACATTAATTTTTCTTAGTTGTTAATAATGGAACAACCAAAACCCATTTTAACTCACTGATATTTGTCGGATTTTTAAATATAACTTTTTGGAATGCGTCGCTTTCTTTGTATTCAACTTTTTCAACTGTGCCAAAAATATTTGTTGAAATAGAAGGTATAACTATAGAATCGCCCTCCTTGATATCAATCTCTCTCGGAACCTCAACACTAAAATTACCACCACCAATTCCAAGGGCTTGTTCTTCAATATTGCTATTACCTAAAAGCACATTTACTTTTTCTCCAGGTGAAGAATATAGGACAACTTTTGATGAATTTGGATAGACTTCGGAGATATAACCAATGAAAGCATTACCGAGAGCAGTAACATTTTCTCCAACTGAAACATTTTCATTTGATCCAGCATCTATTATAAGGGTGTCGTATGGAGAAAAAGATGGTTTGATTAAAACAGCCGAAAGGATACTCTTCGTGTTTAAATCTTTTCTGTTCAAAACTGATTTTAAATCGGAATTTTCATCATTCAACAGACTTTTGAGCATCAAATCCAATTTATCTTTTTCAATCTGCTGTTTCAAAGAATTATTTTCACTTATTAGATCAGTCTTTGATCTGAACAAATTTGAATTATTAGAAACAAAAGAAGTAAAAGCATCTTTTATCCTCCAAAAAGGAAGCGCTGTACTAAAAATAAAATTTCTTGATCCGGAAAAAGAAAAAATAAATATTAAAACTAAAACAGACAAGACGGACAGAAAAATATTTTTCTTTTTGTTCTTGCTGTTTGAAGAGAAGTTATTTCTTTGGCGGAAGTTCATCTTCGTTTTGAATTAATACTTCCCTATAAAGTTCTAGATTTTCAAGGATTATTCCAGTACCTCTTGCAACGGATGTTAGAGGATCATCAGCAACTCTAACTGGAATTTTTAAGTGTTCATTTAAAAGCACATCAAGTCCTTTTATTAGAGCACCTCCTCCAAACAAATAAATTCCTCTTTGCATAATATCTGCAAGGATTTCTGGTGGTGTCGTTTCAAGAACTTCTTTTGTTCCATCAACAAGAGCTTCTATGGATGCAGACATTGCTTCACGAACATCGCTATCTGTAATGATAACTTCTCTTGGCAGGCCGGTTATTAAATCTCTTCCTTTTATTGAAGCTTCGAGTGGCTCATTTGGAACTACTGCTCCAATTGCAATTTTTATATTTTCCGCGGTTTTTTCACCAATCAAAATTTTAAATTCGCTTCTTATATATGAAATAATATCGTTGTTAAGTTTGTCTCCAGCAATTCTTAAATTTTTAGATCTGACAATTCCAGCAAGTGAAATAACAGCGATGTCTGATGTTCCTCCACCAATATCTATAACCATATTTCCTGCTGGCGAATGAATCGGCAAACGAATACCAATCGCACCAGCCATTGGCTCTTCTACGATATGAACTTCGCGAGCACCTGCACTTCTTGTCGCATCTCTGACAGCTCTGATTTCAACGTTTGTAACTCCAGAAGGAACGCCAACAACAACTCTTGGACCAAACATTTTGGGAGAAAATTCTTCGGCTTTTCTTATAAGATGGGCGATCATTTCTTCTGTAACTTCAAAATCTGAAATGACACCGTCGACAAGAGGTCTGACAGCTACAATGTGCGGAGGCGTTCTTCCGAGCATATCTTTTGCCTGCATTCCAACAGCGACAACTCTTCCGGTTTTTTGATTGAGTGCAACAACTGACGGCTCGTTGATAACGATTCCTTTTCCAGCAAGATAAACTAAAGTATTTGCCGTACCCAAATCGATTCCAATATCATTGGAAAATCTTTTACCTAATTTAGTTTTTATATCTTCAATAAATTTAAACATTTTATTTTGAATTTTTCTTAACAAATTCCATCAAATCTTCTTCTTTCATCATTGAAACTTCTCCTGTCTTTCTGTTTTTGATTTCAAATTCCCCTTTTGCAATTCCCTTTTCACTGACAACAATTCTAAAAGGAATTCCGATAAGGTCGGAATCATTAAACTTCTCTCCTGCTCGAGCTTCTCTATCATCATATAACACCTCAATACCGCTTTCTGCAAGCTTGTCATAAAGAGATTCTGCTGTTTTTTTAACTTCGTTGTTTTCTGAGCTTATTTCTACTAGGTGGATTAGGAATGGCGCAATAGATGTTGGCCAAACCAAACCCTTATCATCTGAAAGAATTTCAACAACAGTTCCCATTAACCTTCCAAGACCAATTCCATAGCAACCCATAACTACAAACTTCTCCTCACCTTTCTCATTTTTATATTTAAAATCAAATGGTTCAGAAAATTTTGTTCCAAGTGAAAATATATTTCCAACCTCAATAGCTTTAAGTTCAACTAATTTAGTTTTGTCCAAACCCAAGCCTTTAAGTACTTCATCATTATAGACTTCTTTATTTACAGCAATTCTTTTTTTCTCATCAAAATATATTGTATCCTCGCCAGCAGAAGTTTCTGCCTGATATTCATGAGAATATTTTGAAAATGTTCCACCAGACGCAAAAGTCATGTGAGTTAAATGACCAATACCGACTCGGTCAAAAATACTTTTATAAGCTACTTTAGCTTTTTCATAAAATTCATTATGTTCATTCTCATCTTTCGAAAAAGAATACATTGCTTTCCAATAAAATTCTCTTCCTCTTAATAAACCTGATTTACTTCTTGCTTCATTTCGAAATATATCTTTAAAATCATATGGATAAACTGGCAAGTCTTTATACGAGTTAACGTGTTGCTTTAAAATATTTACATAAGCTTCTTCATTCGTAAAAGATAAACCAACTTCAGTACCATTTTTTAATTTAGTCTTGAACCAAATATCAAGAACTTCATCACTCCATCTATTTGATTTTTCCCACACTTCTTTGCTTTGAATAATAGAAGTTTTCATTTCTAGTCCGCCAAGCATATTCATCTCATCTCGAATTATATCTTCTATTTTTTGCATTACACGAAGTCCAAGTGGAAGATAAGAATAGACTCCAGCCATTTCTTTACTTACATAACCAGCACGAATAAGAAGTTGAGCATTTTTTGAAACTTCATCTTTGGGAGCATCTTTGCGAGTTTTAGACAATAAACGACTTTGTCTCATGCAATTAGAATTGTTTCCCTTAATGTTTTTCATATAAAAATAATTGAATAATAAAATTGCGCAACTCAATCTCAATCAAGAGATTAATATACCAAAATATTACATTAAATATAGCTAAAAAGAAAGGGGCAATAATTTTGTTGACTTAGACAAATTTCCTGTTATTATATCGAACAGAATAGTAAAACCAACTTGGAGAAAAGTGATGGAAATCGAAATTGCCACTAGACCCATTGGAGGAAGTTTTATTGCATATCTGAAAAGTAGACCGGACATTCACAACCATGGCAAGAGTGCGGACGAAGCACGAAAAAAATTGATCGATTCTCGCCCAGATATCTTCGATAAAAAAGTCGAAGAAAAGCCGCAGTGATTTCACGATCGTCAACCCACCAACGAGAAAAACTCGCTTCGGTGGGTTTTTCTTTGTCCAAAAATTATCTCAGGAGTTTCAAAATATCTTTATAAGTAATATAAACCATCAAAAGAATCAAAAGAGTGAAACCGATTGTGTTTGTCCAATTTAAAATTGCAGGTTTAATTCTTCTTCTAATAATTGCTTCAATAATGACAAAAAATACTCGCCCACCGTCAAGTGCAGGAAATGGAACCAGGTTTAACACAGCAAGATTTATTGAAATCATTGCAATAAATCCAATAAGATATGATAATCCAAAAGTTCGAGCTTGACCAACCATTCCGACAATTCCAACCGGACCAGAAACTTGTGAAAGGATTCCGCTTTGTCCTGAAATAGCTCCAACAATGAAATGATAAAGTCCGACGGCAATATCTTTTGTTTCTATTGAAGTTAATTTCAATCCTTCATAAAAAGATCTGAAGAAACCAAATTTTACTGTACCGACAAGATTCATAGATATTCCGATAGCTTTTTTACCGGAAACATTTGAAGCAAAAACATTTACAGAACTTGTAGCATTTCCTCTTTCATAATCAATTTTTATTTGACTGGAACTTAGAGCGACAATTTTTTGTATGTCAGCTGTGCTTGGTAGTGAAATAGTTGTTGTTCCAGATGAAATATTTAAAATCTTATCGCCTGCGATTATTCCTGCTTTTTCCGCTGAAGAACCAGCCTGTACAGATGTCACCATGACGGAAACATTTTGCGCCTGATTTTTGTATTGATCTTCAATAGACGTCAAAAGTCCGAGATTAAAAGAAATTGAAATCAAAACCCAAGCAAAAACAATATTCATAAAAATTCCGGAAAGAAGCACTATTGCCTGTTTCCATCTTTTTGCATTTACAAAACTTCTTTTATTGTCTTCCCCACTTATTGATTCTTCATCAGGATTTTCACCAAATATTTTTACATATCCACCAAAAGGAATAAGATTTAAAGCGTATTTTGTTTCGCCTCTTTTCCAGCTGATGATTTGAGGAGGAAAACCGATGGCAAATTCGTCCACGCGAATACCAAAAAGTTTAGCAGATAAAAAGTGCCCCAATTCATGGATAAATATCAAAACCGCAAGAACAACCAAGAAAAGTATTATTGTTATTGTCATTTGTGATATTCTATCAGAAACAAATAGAAAAACAAAAAGGTGGGCCACTTCGTGGCCCACCTTTTTGTTTTATGAATTTATCTCCTTCTCCTTCTTCTCAAGCAAAACTTCTAAAGCTTTATTTGTCTCATCAACTATTTTTTGCATTTCATTTTTAAATCTGAACTTTTCATCTTCTGTCATTTTTCCTTCTTTCTCTTTTGCCTGTATATCAATCCAAACTTCTTCTCTTTCTCCTCTCAATTTTACTCTTGCATCTTCAAGCTTTCCTTTGGCTGTTTTTATAAGTATTTCTCTTCTTTCTGTCGTAAGATCTGGAAAAAAAACACGAACACCTTTATCATCAACTCCAACTGACACTCCAAGATTTGCAACAGTTATTGCTTTTTCAATTGCTTTAGATTGGCTCTTGTCCCAAGGAGCTATTCTTATAACTCTTGCATCTTCAATACCAATATTTGCAACCTGATTTATAGGCATCCTTGTTCCATAACTTTCAACCTGCACACCATCCAAAATTGAAGGACTTGCAACACCGGTTCTTAAACCTGTGTATTCTTTCTTCAACCATTCCTCAACACCTTTTGACTTTTCCTTTAAAACCTTAAAATCGTATGCCATAAATTTAATTGATTAATTTTTAATAAACACATTATACCAAAACTAACTATTTTATGACAGGAAGAGAAATAGCTAGATATTCCAAAAGCATTTTTAGGGATGGCGAAGCGTCGCTTGCATACTGACGGATTTTTTCTATTTCTTCAAAAACTTTTAATTGTTTTTTGTCAGTTTTCAAAAAATCTGTTTTATTTTTTAATTCCATTTCAATAGAATTAATAAGACTTACTGCTTCCATCTTGCTTTTTTCTTCATCGGAAATACTATCCATTAGTTTCTTAATTATTTCCATTCTTTCTCCGATTGAAACCTTTATAAAATTTATTCCATTCACGGATGAAGAAGAACTTTCTTCGTGTTCCAAAATAATCATCCTTGATTTCAATGTTGGAATAATATTTTGAGAAGAAGGCATTATTAAAAAGAAATGAGTTTGCCCCGATGGTTCTTCGAAAAGCTTAAGCATTGCGTTCTGTGCTTTTTCTGTAATAAAATTAGCATTAACTACAAAAATCTTTTTATTAAAAACTGTCGGCTTATTTTGGTGAAGATCTTTCAATTTTCTACTGTCATCAACGTCAAGTACGTCGTATTCTCCGTACCAAAAATCCGGATTACCGCTGATAGGAAAATCAAATTCTTTTTTAAAAAGTTTTTCCAAATCTAAAATAATTTTTTCAGAATTTCCAACAATACAATATGCATGATGCAAAGTGTTCCCTTTTGTAAAAAGTTCCATACATAAGATAATAACAAATTTATAAACATAAACAAAAGAGCCCCGACAAGAGTTTGGAACTCTTTTGTCGGGGGCTCGTAGTAAATATGAATCACCTGCGCCTGGAAAATTCCCAGTCCAGTTGTCGCATGGTTGACATCTTAAACACAGCCTTGCCATGTCCTCTTTATGCCTTTCATATTCTGTATCCTTTCTTGTGTTTGAGGTAATGGATCATTCGAAAATACCGAAACGTGGTACGAATACGATTGAAAAGTATCCACCTTTCACCACTTACGATATTCAAATAGACGACTAGAAAAACGATTGGAACAAAAATTACCAGAAATAGTTTAATCGTTTCCATTCTAACTTCCTTTCAGCTTCAAATGAACAATTCTGTTTAAAATATTACAGATTTTTTGTAGAAATACAAATGATTGATTTAATTACTTCTATAAAAACAAAAGAGCCCCGACAAGAGTTTGGAACTCTTTTGTCGGGGGCTCGTGACCACTCAAGGTCTAGAAAGGAACTTAATGTCTCTCTTTGTAACTCTTCCCCTAGTGTCATCAAGTCCGAGAAGACATTGTTGTAAAACATCCTCAGTTGATACAACTCGACGTTCAGCCAAAGATTTCCGATTTCTTTTTCGGAAAAATCCGCGGAAAAAAGAAAAAAATAATTTCATATGACCTTTCCCTCTTTTGTACTTTTTCTAAAATTACAATAATAGAAAAAGGTTATAAAAGCAAATGGGCGGATTTTGCGAAGCAAAATCCGCCATACTCATACCCATACTTATATTTTTTCTCAGCGTTTAGCTATAATAGACTTCTTATATGTTTCCAAATGCTCAAGTGCAATACCTGTCCCTTTTGCAACACAATAAATTGGATCTTTTGCCATTACAGCTTTTACTCCAGTTCTTCTAAAAACAAGTTCAGGTAAATTTCTAAGCTGTGACGAACCACCAGTCATAATAATTCCTCTATCAATAATATCAGCTGCGAGCTCTGGAGGAGTTTCCTGCAAAACATCTTTGATTGCTTTTATCATATCTTTCAATTCTTTTGAAATCGCTTTTACAATTTCATTTGTTTTTATTTCAGTTGAACGAGGAAGACCTGTGAGAAAATCTCTTCCTTTTATTGTCAGTGAAAGCTCTTCTTCCAAAGGAACAGCGCTACCAACTTTTACTTTTATTTCTTCAGCTGTTTTATCTCCGATGGCAAGGTTGAATGTTTTTTTAATATAGTCGGCAATTGCGGCATCAATTTTATTTCCAGCGCATTTTACTGAAGTTGAAGAAACAATTCCTCCGAGTGAAATAACTGCAACGTCAGTTGTTCCTCCCCCGATATCAACAACCATATGTCCCATCGGTTCGTAAATCGGAATACCTGCTCCGATAGCTGCAAGAATCGGTTCTTTCACAACATAAGCATTTTTTGCTCCAGCTTTAATTGCCGCTTCAACAACAGCTCTTCTTTCCGTAGATGTAACTCCAGCAGGAACTGAGACCATAACTTCCGGTTTAAAAATATTCCATTTTCCAAGAGCCTTATCAATAAAATATCGGAGCATTGCTTCTGTAACTCGATAATCGGCAATAACACCGTCTTTCATAGGACGATAAGCAATAATACTGTCGGGAGTTTTTCCAATCATATTTTTTGCTTCTAAACCAACAGCAATAATTTTATTATCTTGTTCAGACACAGCAACAACTGATGGTTCAAAAAGAACCACACCCTTTCCTGGCATAAATACCAAAGTATTGGCAGTTCCCAAATCTATCCCTAGTTTTCTAGTGAAAAATGACATGCTTTTATATATTTAGAATACTAGCATTTTATTGAAACTTTACAACTTAATGACTAAAAACTATAATCACAGAGGAAGTACAAATCAAAGGAGAAGAAAATGAGCACAACAATAAAAAGGTCTGCATGTTTAACACGCAGAACGACCAATAATTCTATGGAACCTTTTAAAGCAAAGATGAAGAAACAACGTAGAATAAGAGCTTTAGAGGCCTTGGTAAAAGCCAATATTGCAAGGCCAGAGATTGAGTTCTTTTAAAAATTTCAAGATAGATCGGGCCGGATTCGCTTCGCGAATCCGGCTATTCTTTTTTATACTTATACACATACTTAAAATTTGTATTTTTATTTCATAGCACATATGCTATACTATCTTGCATTAGTAGCAATTCGTTGTATTCGTACCATTAGTATATTAGTATTATGCAAACAAAATTATCACAAATAGGAAATTTAATAGCAGAACTTAGAGAAAGGCGCGGAATAACCCAATCTCAATTTGCAGAAAAACTTGGGACAACGCAAAGTGCCGTTGCAAGAATAGAATCTGGCGAACAAAACTTAACCACAGAAATGATAGAAAAAATAAGCGGAATACTAAACAGTGAACTTGTTACCGTTTCAAAAGGTGCAATGAATTTTGAAATTGAAGGTGGACATAAACTTTCCGGAACTATTGTCACAAAAACATCAAAAAATGGCGCGATGGGAATAATCCCTGCTTCCCTAATGAACAAAGGAAAAACAATTTTGAAAGATGTTCCTAAAATTGAAGAAGTCTATAGAATGATTGAAGTCCTTGAAAGCATTGGAGTTTCAATAAAATGGAACGGGAATAATCTTGAAATTGAAGCAAAGAAAATTGATACAAAAAAAATAAACAAAGAATCTGCCGAAAAAACAAGAAGTATAATAATGCTTATCGGCCCTTTGGTTCATTTTTTCAAAAAGTTTTCTCTTCCACAGTCTGGCGGATGCAAACTTGGTGCAAGAACTGTCACTCCGCACTTTTTTGCACTGGAAAATTTTGGAATTAAAATAGAAACAAAATCTGACAGATATGAGATTTCAAATCAAAAACTAAAACCAGCAGAATTTGCATTGTATGAATCCGGCGATACTGTTACAGAAAATGCAATAATGGCAGCAGCGCTTATTCCAGGAAAAACAGTAATAAAATTTGCTTCGGCAAATTATATGGTTCAAGATTTATGTTTCTTCCTACAAGATTTAGGAGTAAAAATTGAAGGAATTGGTACAACCACACTCACAATTCATGGAGTTTCTGAAATAAATAAAAATATTGAGTATTCTCTCGCGGAAGATCCAATCGATTCAATGTTCTTCATCGCAGTTTCGGCTGTTACAAATTCTGGAATCACTATTGAAAGATGCCCGATAGATTTTCTTGAAATCGAATTGCTCAAACTCAAAAAAATGGGTTTCAAATATAAAATTCTTAAAAAATACAAAGCGTTAAACGAAAGAACAAATCTAATAGACTTACAAACTTTTCCATCAAAACTAAAAGCTCTGGAAGATAAAATAGAATCAAGACCATATCCAGGATTAAACATAGACAATCTTCCCTTTTTTGCTGTTATTGCCACACAAGCTGAAGGTCAAACACTTATTCATGACTGGGTTTATGAAAAAAGAGCAATTCATTATAAAGAGTTAGATAAACTTGGTGCAGATACTATTCTTGCCGATCCTCACCGTTTTTATGTAAATGGTATGACGGAATTGAAAGCAACAGAAATAATCTGTCCACCAGCACTTCGTCCTGCTGCAATTATTCTTATTGCAATGCTTGGAGCGAAAGGAAAATCAATTTTGAGAAATGTTTACAGCATCAACCGCGGTTATGAAGAAATTGCAAAAAGGCTGAATTCGATTGGAGCAAAAATCAGAGTTCTATCAAATTGACAATGATATAAAATTGTTTATACTCTGAATTGGAAGAAAAGTTGTAGCAATGATGTTAACGCAAAACTGGAGTACACTGAAAACAGAGTTGACTAACCCCCACACCCCCACACAAGAGATACCCATACCCTCTGTTTTAAAGAATTCCAGATTCTCACAGTCATTGGTGCTCCCCACACCAAGATTTGCGTTAATGTCGCTCACTTGTCCCTTCCAGCCGTCACTTCGCGTGACGGCTATCTTTTTTGTACAAAATTAAGATAGGTATTGAATTTTTAACGATTTTTTGTCATTATTCACCCTATAAATTTCTTACTGACACATTATGCAATGACTTGGTGCTAAAACGTAAGAAAAATGTTAAATTATATAATACTTACAAGGTGATTGCAGAATAAAATATCATTGCATAATGCAAAAAGTTATTTTATAAATAGACTGTTAACAAGGACATCATAAGTTATTCAAATGAGTCGCTAATAACTTTTTATCAATAAGAACTTTATTGGGTAAATGAAAGTCATAGAAGTAATACCGATTTCTCGTGGCATATCTAGAGAAACACTTTCCTATTTTACAGGAAGCGATATTTTTGTTGGTTCAATTGTAAAAGTTCCCCTCAGAAAAAGAATTGTTCCTGCTCTTGTCATTTCCTCCAAAGAAGTTGAAGAATCAAAATCTGAAATAAAAAACTATCCATATCAACTGAAAAAAATTGAAAAAATAAAATCTTTCAATCTGTTAAAAAAAGAATTTATTCAAGCTTCGCAGAAAATTGCCGACTATTATGCCGGTTCAACCGGTTCGGTACTCAGTTCGATAATACCAAAAGCATTTATTGAAAATGCGGAAAAATTGGAAATACCCGATGAGCCAGAAGAAGAAAAAAATATTGTTGCGGAAAAGTTTGTGATTCAATCAAATGACGAAGACAGGTACGCTCATTACAAAAGTATAATACGAGAGGAATTTGCAAAAGGTTCTTCTGTCTTTTTCTGCTTGCCAACGATTCAGGATATTAAAAAAGCTGTTGAGAAGTTACAAAAAGGAATTGAACCCTACACTTTTATATTACATAGCGGTCTTTCAAAAAAAGAAATCATAGAAACGATAAACAAAATTGTTTCTGAAAAACATCCTCTGCTTGTGATAGCAACTGGAAGTTTTCTTTCAATTCCACAAAGAAAAATCGGTACAATAATTTTAGATAAAGAAAATTCAAGATCATACAAAACACAAACAAGGCCATATGTAGACATGAGAAATTTTGCCGAAGTATACGCCGAAAAAATTAAAGCAAAAATTATTTTTGGAGATTTATTACTCCGAACAGAAACAATCTGGAGATATAAAAACTCTGATCTTGTTGAAATTGCTCCGCTAAAGTTCCGTTCGCTTACCACTTCTTCTCAAGAGATTATCGATATGAAAGCAAAAAAAGAAGAAGTCGTGGGAGAAGAACAAAACAAACAAGAGCCTAAAAAAGAATTCAAAATCTTCAGTGAAAAACTTGAAGCAAAAATAAAAGAAAATATTGAAAATAGCGAACATATGTTTATTTTTACGACAAGACGCGGACTTTCGCCTTCTACAGTCTGCGCCGATTGCGGAAATATCGTAAAGTGTAACACTTGCGGAGTTCATACAGTCCTTCACAAATCTCCTGCTGAAAATTTTTTCCTTTGTCATAAATGCGGTGAGAGAAGAAGTGCACTAGAAAAATGTTCAAATTGCGGAGGATGGAGACTCTCAACTATCGGCATCGGTGCAGAACTAGTTGAAGAAAAAATTAAAGAAATATATCCAAACGGGAAAATATTCAGGATAGATTCTGACATTACGCCGACACACAAAAAAGCCGAGCAAGTGGCAGAAAAATTTTACAGTTCCCCGCAAAGTATTTTGATAGGAACGGAAATGGCGCTTCTTTATCTCACGGAAAAAGTTGAAAATTCTGCCGTAGTTTCCATGGATTCTTTCTTTTCAATTCCTGATTTTAGAATTAACGAAAGAGTTTTAAATATTCTGCTCAAAATGCGCGCAATGACAGACAGAAAGCTTATCATTCAAACCCGTGATATAAAACAAAAAGTTTTCAGTTATGCCGTTGAAGGAAATTTGGTAGATTTTTACAAAGATGAAATTGAAGACAGAAAAATGCTTAAATATCCGCCATTTTCTACGCTCGTTAAAATTTCAATCTCAGGAACTAAAGATGAGGTCATAGAATCTGTGGAAAATCTCCAAAAACAAATCGGCGTATATGAACTAGATGTTTTTCCAGCATTCATTCCCCAGTCAAAAGGAAAATACGGTGTAAACGGAATAATCAAAGTTCCTGAAAAAGAATGGCCAAATAAAAGACTTATAGATATTTTTAAATCTCTTCCGCCAAATTTCTCAGTGAATATTGATCCGGACTCGCTGATTTGAGATACAAATCAGCAGAATATTGAATAGTGAATTTAGATAAATTAAGGATTTTTGCTTCGCAAAAATCCTTAATCTTTATTCTTGAATCGAGAATCTTCAATCATTTATTAAAAAGAAACGGAACCTTACCGTTATATCGCAAATCTACATAATTGAGTTTACTCAAAGTTTTATCGTCAGTTTTTATATAATTATTATCTATCAAAGTTTGTAGATTAACCATCTCTGTATCAAAATTTTGTTCGCCATTCAATAAAATTTTTCCGCCAAGAGCCAAGTTAACTTCATATTCATCTTTCGATAAAGCCTTAAATGATACTGGGTTAAGATTCATTTTTTTGATATTGGAAAAAAGATTGCTTATTTTTACAAACATATCTGCATCAAAATAATTTTGTCCAATAGGACTTGAGCCGGTTATCAAGCCAAAATATTCTGGGAACAAATTACCATTAAAAATTGGAGCATCAGAAAAAATCAAACCCTGATTATCCATAAAATAGCATTTTTCTGAACTTCCCTGTCCGCTGTCACACCAAAGATTTTCAGGGGTTCTTTCTGTGACATTTACAGTTATTTTATTGAGACCAGAAAAACTGATATTTACACTTTTTATTTTTTTAATATTTTGTAAAATTGTTTCCGGAATTTCAAATCTTTTGAATAGAAAAAAATTGTCAGTTGGAATAAAATACAAATCTTTTTTGCCAATTTCATCTTTTACTATCGACGTTATTTCGTCCTGAGAAACCGTGCTATTTCCGGAAATTTCAATATCCTTTATTTTTATACTATCTAATGTCAGACAATACATTAGTGCGCAAATCAAAAGTAATAACAAAATGAACCAAATCAAAAATCTCCTATAAAAAACATGACGTCTTTTTTTCCCCAAAGAAGAACTGATTTTTGAACGTACTCTCATTTTTAGAAGTTGTTTTCAAAATACCGGATTTCGCCAAGCTCGGTTAACAGACTTATTTCTAAATCTGTTCTCTCCATATACTTATACTCATACTAATATCTTACACTTTCTTCCCAATAAACTCCTTTCCACCCATGTACTTTTGAAGTGCTTTAGGAATTTTAACAGAACCATCAGCTTGCTGATTATTTTCAATAATTTGAATCAAAATTCTTGGAGTTGCTACAGCAGTATTATTTAATGAGTGAGCAAATTTCATTTTTCCATCAGTATCTTTATATCTAATATTCAATCTTCTTGTTTGAAAATCATGGAAATACGAACATGAGTGAGTCTCACCATATTTATTTTTTGAGGGAACCCAAGTTTCTATATCGTATTTTTTGACTTGTCCAAGGCCCAAATCTCCACCGCAGTTTGCAACAACATGATATGGAAGTTCAAGTGCCTGCAAAATATCTTCTGCATTTGCCAAAAGTTCCTCGTGGAATTTTACACTTGTCTCATGTGATGCTTCACAAAGAATGACTTGCTCGAATTTCATAAATTCGTGAACTCTGTACAAGCCCTTTACATCCTTGCTGTAGCTTCCTGCTTCTCTTCTAAATGCCGGAGAAAGAGCAAACTTTTTTATTGGCAATTCTTCTTTGACTAAAATTTTATCAGCAAAGTAGCTCATAGTTGCAACTTCTGCGGTACCTGCCAAATAATCTGTATCCTGGGTTTTGTATAAATCGTCTTCACCTTGTGGCAAATATCCGGTACCTAAAAGAGTTTCTCTTCTTACAAGCGACGGTACAAGCATAAAACCATAATCACTTTTCTTTTCTCTAAAAATATCCATTGCCAATTGCCAAACAGCAAAAGCTAAACCAGCTCCTTCATTTTTCAAAAAATATCCGCGGAATCCGGCAACCTTTGCACCAGTTTCAAAATCAGCAAGATCAAGTCTTTCCATAATTTCAATATGATCTTTTACTGGAAAATCAAATTTAGGAATTTCTCCCCAAACTTTTACTTCTTTATTGTCGGCATCTGAGTCACCTTCCGGAACAGAAACGTCTGGAACGTTTGGAACAGAAAGCATTAAAGCTTGCCAACCCTTCATAACTTCTTTCAATTCTTCTTCTTCTTTCTGCATACCTTCTTTGAGAAGTTTCATCTGAGAAAGGAGTTCTTTCTTGGCGTCAGCATCTTGAATTTGCGGAAGTCTTTGAGAAACTTCATTTTGATTTGCTCTTTTCTTTTCAATTTCTGAGAGGAGTTCTTTTCTTTTGTCGTCGGCTTTCAAAAGATCATCAACATTAAATTTAACTCTCTTTTTTCTGGCAGCTTCCGTGATCAAATCTTTATTTTCTCTGATGAATTTAATATCAAGCATAGGTAAGTTATAAAGTTAAAAGTTTGTAAAATTTATAAAGTGACAATTCCGATTGTCATCCCCGCAAAGGCCGGGATCCATGATTTGGACTTTGATTTATTGTAGCAAATGATAAAATAAACAGCAATGTCATTAAAAAATTTTGAAATTAGAATATTAAAAGGAGATAAAATTCCGGAAATGCTGCAAGAAATTTCTGATACCCCAGAAAAATTATATTTTCAAGGAAATTTACCGAACCACGAAACAAAAATACTTTGTGTTGTCGGTTCCAGAAAATACACTCAATATGGAAAAGACGCATGTGAAAAACTTATTTCAGGACTTCGAGGTCACGACATTACAATAGTGTCTGGACTCGCTCTTGGAATAGATGCCATAGCTCATAAAGCTGCATTAGATGCTGGACTTAAGACCATTGCGGTACCTGGTTCTGGTTTAGATGAGTCAGTTCTCTATCCGAGCACCCATAAAAATCTTGCATTGAAAATTTTAGAAAACGGCGGAGCTCTGATTTCAGAATTTGAACCAAAATTTCATGCAACGCCTTACAGCTTTCCACAAAGAAACAGAATTATGGCAGGACTTTCTCATGCTGTTCTTGTCATTGAAGCAGAAATAAAATCCGGAACACTTATCACTTCAAAATTTGCAACTGAGTACAACCGCGACGTTCTCACGGTTCCTGGTTCAATTTTTTCAAAAAACTCCGATGGTCCAAATATGCTTATAAGACTTGGTGCAACCCCTGTGAGAAACAGTGAAGATATTTTGGAAGCACTTGGTTTTGAAATTAATGAAGAGCCGAAAAATTTGGAATTAAAATATTCCGATTGCTCGCCCGAAGAAATGCTTATTGTAAAAATACTAACAGAGCCAAAAACTAAAGATGATTTAATTCGAGAAATTAAAATGCCGGCTTCAAAAGTTTGCACGATAATTTCAACAATGGAAATAAAAGGGTTAATAAAAGAAAGCTTGGGAGAAATTTATTTGACATAAATTTTTAAAAATTGTAATCTTCTAGACGGATCGCTTCAATGTGAAGCGTAAACTAGAGAAAGGTATACGTTTATGCCAATGTGTATTGCCCCGAGAAAACCCGTTCCCAGGGTTGGACATTTGATCAGGGAATTTGTCATCACGACAAAACGAACTTATCACACAGGCGATGTTGTACATCATGTTGAACATGGTGAAGTCAAAATCGCCGCCGTCGAAAAATCACATGTTACCATACGCAATATCGCACACGGTCGAGTTCCGATCGACATTGTGAACAGGGCGTGCGCCATCTGGGTTGACCCGAATGATTTTGTGGAAGCCCACAAGCGGAAATAACACATTGTGTACGCGCTTCGCACTGCAAACTAATCCAACATGGACGGCTTGCAGTGCTTTTTTTATATTTAAAAAGCGGTCGACTTTTACATCAAACCGCTTTAGTTCAGATCCTTCAAAAGAAATTTTGAATGATCTGGATGAAGGTGAAACCAAAACAAAATGTTACAACTTGGACATCGAAATATTGCTTTCGGTTTTGGACTACAGTGCTCAAAACCGACGATAAGTACCTTAAACGTATCGTTGAAATTTGAACCAGCCAAAGAAGGATCTCGACAAATTGGACAACAATTGTCTCCTGAATGTTGCATTTCTGCATGCCATGCTTGTCCCCAAGTTTGGACTTTCATTTGAGTTTCTCCTTTCTCTCTAAAATTAATCTAACAAAATTATATAAATTTGCAAGAATATGTATTTGTGTGCAATACTATGTCCAATTCACCCAATAAAGTTTTTCCGCGATGTCATTCGGGTGTTTATTATAGTCTAGCCGGTTTATTTGAGTAATTTTTTAAATAGTCGCTTTATCAGAATTAAAACTTTATAGGGCACGTGAAATTATTAATCGTTGAGTCTCCGTCAAAAGCGAAGACGATAGAAAAATATTTGGAAGGAGCCTATACCGTACGAGCGAGTGTTGGGCATATTCGTGATTTACCTAAAAGCAACAAAGCTGCTATTGATATTCCGGGCGGTTTTATTCCTCATTATGAAATTAGTCCTGGAAAAGAAAAAGTTGTTTCTGAACTAAAAACACTTTCAAAAAAAGCAGATGAAGTATTGCTCGCAACCGACCCTGACCGTGAAGGAGAAGCTATTGCATGGCATATTAAAGAAGCAATTGGACTAAAAAATCCAAAGAGGGTTCGTTTTTATGAAATTACAAAAGATGCTATCAAAGAAGCGATTACTCACCCAACTGAAATAGATGACAATTTGAGAAAAGCTCAAGAAGCAAGAAGGGTTCTCGACAGACTTGTCGGTTATGATCTTTCTGGACTTATTTGGAAAAAAGTTCGCTATGGACTTTCTGCCGGACGCGTTCAGTCACCTGCTCTCAGAATAATAATGGAAAGAGAAAGAGAAATCCGTGCATTCAAACCAGAACAGTTTTGGAAAATTGAAGCAGATACTGAAACTGATAATAAAATCAAAATTACTTTTGAATGCGATAAAGAACCAAGAGATATAAAAGAAGTTGAAAAAATTCTTGATACTTCTAAAAAAGAAAAATGGTCAGTTAAAAGTGTTACAGAAACAGAAGCAAAAAGATCACCGAAAGCTCCATTTACAACATCAACACTTCAGCAAACTGCAAGCACACGTCTCGGCTATGCTCCATCAAATACTATGCGTATCGCACAGAAGCTTTATGAAGCTGGTCTTATTACTTATATGAGAACTGACAGCACAAACCTCAGTGTGACTGCACTTGATCAGATTGCTGTACTTGTAAATAAAAAATATGGAGCAGCCTATGCAAAAAGAAATGTTTATGTGACAAAAAGCAAAAATGCTCAGGAAGCGCACGAAGCCATTCGCCCAACAGATGTAAATAAAGAATCCGCTGGAATTACTGACGAGCAATCAGTACTATACAATTTGATATGGCAAAGAACAGTTGCTTCGCAGATGACAGATGCAAAAATTTTGAGAACGAAAATTACAGCTATTGTAAATGACGAGATTCCAACTTTTTCTATCAATGGTTCAAGAATGCTTTTTGATGGATGGCTAAAAGCTGATCCTGAGGCAAGAGGCGAAGATGTTGAACTTCCGAAAGTTAAAGCTGGCGACCCACTTACACTACTAGATATTAGAACCCAAGAAAAGTTTACCGAGCCACTCGGAAGATATACTGAAGCCGGACTCATTAAGGAGCTTGAAAAAAGAGGTATTGGTAGACCTTCAACTTATGCTTCCATTATGAAAACTCTTGAAGAAAGAAAATATGTTGAAAAACAAAACAAAACTTTGTTCCCTACTGACACAGGAGAAGTTGTCAGCGATTTTCTTGAAGCAAATTTTGCAAATTATATCAGTGATACCTTTACTGCAAAAATGGAAGATGAGTTAGATGAAATTGCAGAAGGTAAGAAAGAATATGTAAAAATCCTTAAAAATTTCTACGGTCCATTTTCAAAAGATGTAAAAGCAAAAGGCGGAATAGAAAAAGTTACAAATCTTGGAGAAGCAGATCCTAGTATCAAATGTCCAAAATGTAGCGGACCGATGGTTATTAAACTTTCTAAAAATGGAAAATTCTTGAGCTGTAAAAATTTCCCTGAATGTATTGGCGCAAGAAAAATTACCGGCGAAGAACTTGAGGGCCCAAAAGAAACTGGAGAAATGTGTCCTGATTGTAAAGTTGGAAAGCTTGTAGAAAGAGATGGAAGATTCGGCAGATTTATTTCATGTGCAAATTATCCTAAATGTAAATATATTAAAAAGGGCGAAGGTGCTCCACAAAATTCAACTGGCGTAAAATGTCCAAAATGTGGAGTTGGTGAAATGGCTGAAAGAAGAGGAAGATTTGGTACATTTTTTAGCTGTACAAATTATCCAAAATGCAAAAATATCATAAAGACAAAACCAACCGGCAACCTCTGCCCTACTTGCGGAGCTTTGATGATGATTGGCACCAAAACAATCCCTGAAAGATGTAGTGACAAAAACTGCCCCAATAATAGACCGGACAAGCTAACTAAGTAAGATGCGGAAGCACGAAATCTGCATTTCGTGCGCAAAATGTTTTGGTGAGACGGAGCGATGTTTGCGTAGCAACGCAAACCGCGAGTCGGGGTCGAGAAAATTCCGAGTGGCGACGAGGAATTATTCGTGACCGAAAACGATACCAGAAAGATGCAGTGATAAGAAAAATTTAAAAAGTCGCTGATGGGCGACTTTTTAAATACCAGGTTTTCTTTACGGAATAAGTGTCCGCCGCCGCGGACTTCTAAACACAGCTCGCTTTGCTCAACTGATTACAGTTTCGCAAATCGATCTCCGTTAAAAATTGTCCTAATAACCGTCCAGACAAACTAATAAAATAAAAATGTTAAATAGCAACTTTAAAGAAATAAATGTTTTCTTTTCAAATTTGCCAGAAGTTAAAGCAGAAAAAGGAATTTTGCAGAACAAACATCATGAATTTGATGTTTTTGAACATACAAAAAAGTTTGTCGACTATGTATCAGAACTAACTGAGGATAAAAATATTATAGTAGCTGGCTGGCTACATGACATTGGCAAACCAATCACGGCAAAAGTTGAATTAGACAAAGACAACAAACCTGTAGAAAATGAATCTGGCAAACCATACCATAATTTTTACAACCATGAAAATATAGGCAAAGATATTGTTGATAGTATGGACAAAAAGATTTTTAAAAAGTTTGGACTAGATAAAGAAAAAATTTCTATACTTGTCGGCTATCATTATCTGCCGATGATTGGAATCAAAGAATTAAGAAAAACAGAAAATTTTAAAGATTTTGTTTTATCTTTCAACAAACTAGATAACAACCTTTCAAATCTAGAAGTTGCAAAGAAAGAAATTCTTACAATGTTTTTGGCCGATAAGCTGGCTCAAGGAAAATTCTGTATGGATAAAAACGAACTCTTCTTAATTAGAGAAACATTACTTAAAAATAACAGGACGGAAAGTGATTTAAGAAAAATATATGATATGCAAAAGACCGCCTCTGGTAAAAAAGGTTAAACTTTTTATTTGACAAAGTCATTTATTTAGTCTAATGTAGTATTTAGGAAAAGCTGGGAATGACTCTCAGTTTTTTGTTCTCCAAAACAGCAAATGCGAAAGGTGGTATCAAGTGAAACAGTCAGTCGGTTTGATCATTCTCACAGTTGAAGGAGGAATCCTCCGCACTCTTTGCCAAATCCGGGCGAAGTGGAACAACGAGAAGAATGCTCCGGAAAGTTATCCGGGGTGTCTGCAGGTAACCTGTCATGGCAAGCTCGAGGAAGGCGAAGGTTTCCTTCCTGCACTTGTCAGAGAGTCCAATGAAGAACTCGGCGACGCCTTCACCGAAGCGTGTCAGAAGGACATGAGCCTGGTAGAAGTTGCGAATGTTCGCAACGAGAAAAGCTGGGTCATCACCTACGCCGCACTCGTTCCCTCGATTCGCCTCAAATTGCTCAATCCCGGAAAGGATGTCGCCGGCTTCAAGAGCCTCACGGCCAAAGATGTCAGCGAGATCATTCCCATCACCCCCGACATGAAGGAACGTGGAGCACCGAACGGCAAGATGGCGATGTTCCAAGATGAAATCGACGCCATCAAGGACGCATTCGCCAAGATCGGAAACTGTGTCATCTAAAACACGCTTCCGGCCAAGCACCTCGGAACCGCAAGGTTTCGGGGTGTTTTTTTATTGAAGTGTGATATTATTTTAATCATGGAAAAAATACCTAAAAATTTTGTCGGGATACTTGTAATGACAAAAATAAAATTGGAAGAAAATTCTCCAGAAGAACTTGTTGCGCTATTTCAGAGAAGAGGAAAATTTAACACAGAAAATCCAGAAGGTTTTAAATGGCAGTCTTTTGACGGACTTTGCGAAATAACATCATATGGAAAAGCTGAAAAAAATGAATCTCCTGAAAAAGCACTTAAAAGAGAAATGAAAGAGGAACTCGGTAAAAAAGCAGCAAAAATGATTCTCAAATCAAAACCAGTAAAGCTTTACGAGACTATGGAAAATGATGGCGATAAAGTTTTTGTCTGGGCTTCCTTACTTCCGAAAGAAATATTGAAAGAAATAAAACTCGATATATCAACTGGTGGAATTGAAATAATAAGAAAATCAGATCTTAAAAACATAAAAGAAGAAAAATTCAGTCCTGAAAAATGCTCTGTAAAAAACTCAGAAAATATTACACTTTTTGAAATTCCGGTATCGGCAATTGAAAAAGCCTTTGAAATATTCAAATAATTTTCAATAACATTGCATTTTTTTTCTAGAGATATACTATATGTAATGTATGTCATATCAAGAAATAATTTCATTGATGCAATCACCGACGGAGAATGACAAAATACTTATTGAAAAAGCATTTAATTTTGCTTTAACTGCCCACGAAGGACAAAAAAGAAAATCCGGCGAACCATACTTTGTTCACGTTTTTGAAACCGCAAAAAATTTGGCAGATTTAAAAATGGATACCCCGACAATTGTCGCCGGTTTTTTGCATGATTCAATCGAAGACGGAGTCGCCACCGAAGAACGCATAAAGAATGAGTTCGGCGAAGAAGTACTTTTCTTGATAAACGGCGTTACTAAACTTGGTAAAGTTAAATATCGCGGAGCTGAAAGACACATTGAAAGTCTCAGAAAATTTATCGTTGCTTCATCAGAAGATATTCGAGTTCTTATTATCAAACTTGCCGACAGGCTTCACAATATGCGAACAATCAAATTTGTTCGCCCTGACAAACAAAAAAGAATTGCTCTTGAAACCCTCGAAATATATGCGCCACTCGCCTACCGATTGTCTATCAGAAAAATTTCTCGTGAACTTGAGGATTTGTCTTTTGAAAATGCGTATCCCGAGGAATTTGGAAAAACAGTAGAATTAAAAAAGAATAAAAAAGCGGAAATTCTTCCAAGACTCGAAAAATTCATCAAGTCAGTCAAAAAAGCTTTGGCCGAACAAGGTGTGATTCATATGCAAACAGATTACAGAAAGAAAGGAATATACAGCCTATACAGAAAACTTCAAACTCACGAAAACGATATAGAAAAAATATACGATCTTTTAGCTATTAGAATTTGTGTGGATACAATCGCAGATTGTTATAAAGTTCTTGGAATTATTCATGGTGTTTGGCGTCCACTTCCTGGAAGAATAAAAGATTATATAGCTTTTCCAAAACCAAACGGATATCAAAGTATTCATACCACTGTTTTCACTGGAGATGGATCAATTGTTGAAGTGCAAATAAGAACTTTTGAAATGCACAACATTTCAGAATACGGTATTGCGTCACACCTTGCATACAAAGAAAATGACAGCAACAAAAAAGCTACTCACGATACAAACTGGTTTAAACAACTTTTGCCTAAAATGATAAATTTTCCGGGTGTGAATAAAAATAAAGGTGACGAAATGCCAAAATGGATTAAAGATTTGGCAGAATCACAGAAAGGAATTAAAACTGAATCAGAAAAAGATGGATTTATAAACGACCTCAAAGCAGATTTTTTCAATGAAAGAATTTTCGTTTTTACACCAAAAGGTGATGTCGTAGATTTACCGGACGGCTCATACGTTTTGGACTTTGCATACGCCATTCACTCAGATGTTGGCAATCACACAAACAGTGCAAAAATAAACGGCAAAATGGTTTCTCTAGATTCAAAACTCAAAAACGGTGATATCGTTGAAATAATTACAAACAAATCAAATAAACCAAATGAGAGATGGGAGCATATTGTTAAAACAAATATGGCAAAAAGACATATTGCAAACTATCTAGATAAGACGAGGAAGAAATGAGAGAATATTGAATGTAGAATATAGAAAATGGCCGATTTGCTTCGCAAATCGGCCATTTCTTTTTATTATCTTTTATTTTTATAGAGAAAAATTCTTCACCGAATACATACTTTCACTTTCTTCATCAGCTTTCTTTTCAAGAGCACTTCTATCATCTATTGGGGCCTCTTCTATCATCTTTTCCACGACATCACCGACGTTTGCAATATGTTTATTTAGCATTTCATCTGCTTTTTTGAGTTTTTGGCTTTCCATAAGTTCAAGAATTCCGCGAAGATCATCATTTGAAAAGAAATCAATCGTAATTTTTCCGCCGTTTTGCCCTTTTTCAATATGAACTCTTGTTCCCAAAGACTCAGTAAACTTATTTTCAAAAACTGCAATCTCAGGATCAAACACAACATCTTTCTTTCTCGCTCTTTCTGTAGCAATTTTTCTGGCAACAAGTTCTGCATCGCGAACTGTCATCTTTTTATAAATAATTTCTTTAAACAAAACTTCTTGTTCGTCTTTTCTATCGGTAAGCATAAGAAGTGGCCTTGTGTGACCTTCGGAAATCTTACCTTCAGAAAGAGCTAAAAGAATATGATCCGGTAAAAGCAAAATTCTCAAACTGTTTGAAACATATTCACGGCTTTTTCCAACCTTGAGAGCAATCTGTGTGTGCTTGAGTCCAAAGCTGTCCGCAAGTTGTTTAAAAGATTTTGCCCTATCAACAGCGTTTAAATCTTCTCTTTGCAAATTCTCAACAATAGCGAGTTCAAGCTTCATCAAATCCGACTCATCACTCGAACGGATAACTACAGGTATCTGAGAAACTCCAGCGAGCTTTGAGGCGCGCAACCTTCTTTCTCCAGAGATAAGTTCGTATTCAACAGCAATGCCGCCATCCTCCTTTTGTATTTCTTTCCTAGTAACAACAATAGGCTGAAGAACACCATACTGGCGAATAGAATCTGCTAAATCCTTCAATTTAGATTCATCAAACTCTTTTCTAGGCTGAAAAGGATTTGGGTTAATCTTCCCCACCTCTACCCAAAATATTGAATCACTATAAAAATTATTCATTGGTTTATTTGTTTTATTTATCCGCACACTAATTCTGTCATCGTTGCTTTATGTTTTACAATATAAAATAATATTATTTTATCTGACAAATTCATCTATATTTGCTTATTATATCTTTCTTAGCAACAAAACATAATGACAGATTTGGTGTGCGGACGTGCTTATTTTATCACATAAAGCCAAAGCACAAAATTGATTTTTGTTCATAAATTGTGTAGTATTCCATGGATGCCAGAGTGTTGAAATTGGTAAACAAACTCGACTCAAAATCGAGCGCTCGTAAGGGCTTGTGGGTTCAAGTCCCACCTCTGGCACAAAAATTCCCTTTATGGGAATTTTTCTTTTCCAGAGGTAGGACTTGAAAGACGGAACACACGGAGCGAAGCGAAGTCTATTTTTAGCAAAAAATAGGTGTGAGTCAGGGTCGAAAGTTTTTGTAAGCGACGGCGAACAAAAAACTTGTGACCAAGTCCCACTTCTAACCCGCTCCTCCCTTAAAATAAATTTTATGTTAATATCAAAAACATGAAACCCAAAATAATAGTCATTCTCGGTCCTACAGCAACCGGAAAAAGTGATGTTGCAGTAAAACTTGCAAAAGATTTTAATGGTGAAATTATCAGTGCAGACTCAAGACAAGTTTTTAAAGGAATGGATCTCGGCTCTGGAAAAATAACTGAAAAAGAAATGCTCGGCATTCCCCACTATCTTTTAGATGTTGTTAAACCACAAACTTATTTTTCAGTTGCTAAATACAAAGATATAGCCGAAAAAGTTATAGAAAAAATTATTAAAAAAGGCAAAACCCCAATCATCTGTGGTGGAACAGGTTTCTATATTGATAGTATTGTAAAAAATATTTTACTTCCAGAAGTTCCTCCAAACCAAAAACTTAGAAAAGAATTATCAAATAAATCTACTGAACAACTTTTTGATATATTAAAAAAGTTGGATCCTAAAAGAGCTAAAACTATTGATAAAAATAATCCTGCAAGGCTTGTCCGCGCAATTGAAATAGTAAAAGTACTTGGCTCAGTTCCAGAAATAAAAACACTTCCAAAAAAATATGATTTCATATTTATAGGGCTTGATTTACCAGATGAAATCTTAAAAGAAAGAATAACAATTCGTCTTATAAAAAGAATTGAAGTTGGAATGATAAAAGAAATTGAAAATCTTCATAAAAATGGAGTTTCTTGGAAGCGTCTTGAATCGTTTGGTCTTGAATATCGTCAAACTGCACTTTTTCTTCAAAAGAAAATTAACCTTTCGACTCCGCTCAAGACAAGCAAGGAACAAATGATTGAAAACCTAAACAGAGAAATTTGGAACTTTGTAAAAAGACAAAGAACTTGGTTTAAAGCAAATAAAAAAATAGTTTGGATAAACCCGCTTAAAAAAAGTGATATAATTAAGGCTGAAAAATTTACAAAAAAAGAACTAAGTAAAAAATAAATATGAAAAACAAAATAATAAGTACATCAATTTATATTTTCTTTATTTTATTTATTATTTTTATTAATTCTATCAAAAATCCTATAATACAAAGCGTGGGTTTTATTTTTTTTATTTTAACTATAATTTTAATTATATATAGAAAATTATTTTTATTAAAAAAACCAAACGAGAATTTTAAACAGAACGTTAAAAGACAATCGATTGATTTTATCTATCTGATTATTTTTATAATAATTGTTTTTTCAATTGCATCAGTATTTGCACTTAATGGCCTATCATAATATATAAAATAAAAATGAAAAATAAATTAATAGAATTTTTTGGATGGTATGGAACGGTAGCAATAATAGCAGCTTATGCTTTAACTAGTTTTGGTTTATTATCATCTGATAATATTTGGTATCAAATCTTAAATGGTACGGGGGCAATAGGTATAGTTATACTTTCTTTCAATAAGAAAGCTTTTCAACCTGCTGTCTTAAATATAATTTGGACTGTTATCGCTCTAATAGCTATAGCTAAGATACTAATGTAAAAATTTATTTTCTAAGTTTTAAAAAGCCCCAGCAGAAACTGAGGCAAATGAAAGAACAATTAATATTTTGATTGAATTTTTGGAGTAATATCATAAACCTCCATGAATCTAGATTTTGGAGTAATTATTACCCCACTCCCTAAATGTCTCGTACAATGAATCATTGAATCTGAGCTAATAATTATAGCTACGTGAGTCCAAAAACGCTCTGATTTACTCTCTTTGCGTTTAAAGAACACTGTATGGCCGATAGGCATATTAGAAAACTCATGATCTGAAAGATGGAAGTCTACCGGTGGAAAATCTCTTACCGAAAGTAGAGGAAATATTATACCAGCATTGAGATAAACTTCTCTAACAAAATGAACACAATTATATTCCTTATAATTAAAAACTTTTCCTAAATAACGATATGAAACATCAACAATATGATTGGATAGATTGTTTGAGAGAATCATATCAACCTCCTTTTTTGTTTTTCTGATTACAAAACAGCAAAAAGACTAAAATCTCCTTTAGACGAAACTAGACCAGGTTGAGATGTATTTATTTAAAATCATAATTATTTCAACAATAGACCATTTTTATAATATAGTCAAATTGTTTAAGAAAAAGTTAATTAACAAATCAAACAGTTTATTAAAGAATAATTTTATGCTATATTCTTATTGCAAGGGGGATTAGTGAAATGGTATCACAAGGCACTCCAAACGCTTTAGTGTAGGTTCGATTCCTACATCCCCCGCAATAATCCACAAAGACCGCTGGGAGCTGTCTGAGTGGAGTATTATTGCGAGGTGGATTAGGAATCGAAAGACGGAGCACGACGGTGCGAGTCAGGGTCGGGAGTTTTTCTAGCAAGAAAAAACTCGTGACCGAATTTCCTACATCCCCCGCAAAAATATAATTTATTAGATTTTTCGTGTAGGAATCGAACGGCGGAGCGGTGTCGAGCTAGAAAGCGAGACCGCGAGCTGGTGCCAAGACAAATCCAAGCGACGGCGAGGATTTAGTCGAAGGAGATATGCGAAGCGGTCCTACATCCCCCGCAATAATCTAACAAAAAACTGCCCTTGGGCAGTTTTTTGTTAGATTATTTTTTTGCTTCTTTGTGAACAGTATTCTTTTTGCACCATTTACAATACTTCTTGAGCTCTATTTTGCGCTCAACTTTCTTTCTGTTTTTTCTGCTCCAGTAATTGATTCTTTTGCAATCTTTACAGGCAAGTTTTATTAATTGATCTTGTGACATGATTTTTTTAATTAGGTCGTTGCAGTATACCCCAAAACGGTCAAATATGCAACATATTTTTAATCTTTTATAGCTCCTCCATATCTGGAACCGCAGTTCTTACCCTCCAGACCTTTCTATGAAGAGTTCTCCAAGCATCTTCAAGTTCCCTGCTCTTCAGCAATTTGAGAATCAGAATTCCAACAATAATCCCCAAAATTCCAGCACATAAACCCTGCAGAAAAATTCCAACAAGAGTGTTTATATTAAAAAGATCATCAAAAAGATTAAGGCCAATATAAGAAACAAAACCCATAATTACCGACGCAGAAAAACTTTGAAAAAGTACCCCGAGAACATTTCCAGAAAAACCTCTAAAACTTTTTTCAAATGTACACCAAAGAGCCACACAATTTATAATTGCTGATAGAGAAAAACCAAGTGCGAGCATCAAAACTGATGAATCTGAAGTTCCATCAACCCTAAACAAACTTTCTATAAAATCTCTGAAGAAAATACAATTGTTTAAAATATAAACGAAAAAGTATGCGAAAACTATCGTCAAAATTCCAGTGCTCACACTTATTAATAATGATTTTTTTGTGTTTCCCATCGCATAATATCCTCGAACAAAAAGAAGTGTGAGAGATTGTGCAACAACAGAGACTGCAAATATAGCAAGCGTTGCGGCAACAAGCTTTGTACTAGACCAATCAAATCTTCCAGCACCATAAATAACGCGGACGATCTGTGCGCGCAAAACAATAAAAAGAACACTGACAGGAACTGACCAAAAAATAATATGTCTTGCGCTCGTTATTATATTGGCCAAAAATGTTTCTCTATTGCCTTCAGAAAAAAGTTTCGAAAGCATTGGAAAAGCAGCAACAGAATAACTCACTCCAATAATTGAAAGCGGAACAGACTGAAGGTCTGAAGCAAAAGTAAAAATAGTGATTGAGCCATTTTTCATAAGCGAAGCAAGTCCGAGAAGTACCAAAACAGAAAACTGAGACATGCCCAAAGTTATGGTTCTGGGTATAGAAATGGCAACAGTTTTTCTTATTTCGGGCCAATTTATTTTTATTTGATTTAATGAAAAGAAACCACTTCTAAAAACAAACGGGAGTTGTATTCCAAGGTGCATTATGGCTCCAAAAACAACGCCATAAGCTAAACCGTAAATGCCAAAAATCGGATAAAGAAAAACAATTCCAACAATAATTCCCAGGTTATAAAAAATCGGACTAAGAGCATAAATCAAAAATCTTTTGCCAATCTGAGTAATACTTGCAAAGAAATTTGAAAAACCCAAAAGTATTGGTGAGAGGAGTAAGATTCTCGTCATTGTTATAAGTTCTGGAAGACGCGGACTTCCCTGCATTCCTTTAAAAATAATCGGGATTAAATATGGAATCAAAAAGAAAACAATAACGCTGGTTGAAAAAATCAAAATAGAAAAGAATGAAAAAATACTGCCGATAAATTTTTTCGGTTCGTCACCGCCCACTTTAATTTTCTCTGAAATAAAAGGTATTAAAACAGAAAGCGAAACAAGTGAAGCTACCGTAGCAAAAATAAAATCTGGAATTCTAAAGGAAGAATAATAGACATCAAGAAGCGAACCGGCACCAAAAGAAGACGCGAGTATTCTATCTTGTATCAAACCCAAAAGCTGAGACAAAAAAGCAAAAAAAGCTAAGAGATATGCCGCTTCGTGAAGTCCTTTGATTTCCCTATTAAAAATATTAAATATCCTTTTAACCATTTTGTTTTTGTCCGTAATTCTTTTGGTGAATTTTAGGAAGTTCTCACTAGTATACAAGATAATAAAATAAAATCCAAAATTATAATTTTACGATAATTTGCTCCGTATCATATTTTATGGTATAGTCTAGTCTACCTTTTTATCGGATAGTTGCTATTTGCTTCGGCAGATAGAGGAAAGTCCGAACATTCATCCGCTTCGCGCGGAAAAGGTAGCGGGTAACGCCCGTCTCTGTCTTCGGGCAGAAGAGGTGCGAACAGTGACGCCAATGTCGAAAGACTAGGGTCCTTATGTTCTGATTTATTTTAGGACAAGGATAATTTTATAGAAATATAAAAATGCAACGGCAAAATCCTTACTCGAATGCAAGACCGTATCAAACATTTATTTGTTTGGGGAGTCGCTTGAGCCAGTCAGCAATGCCTGGCCTAGACAAATGATTATCCGGTCTTTATTGACCGACAGAATTCGGCTTATAGGTAAGAAGGTTATGTGAGATGACGCCCTAAAGGCGTCATTTTGCTTTTTTAAAATAGCCATATTTGACAAGCTTATTTTCCAATTTTATTACCTTGACATTTAGTTGTAACTATGATACTATTGAAATAGAGAGTCCGGGGTGACAAGGTGTCTCCCCTTTGACAGGATATCAGTGTACAAAACGCGCGAAAGCGCAAGGAGGAAGAATCATGAATCCGTTACTGTTTTGGTCAATATGGATAATCCTTTGCGTAGGGATTATCTACGGAATATACGTTCTGATTTACTGGATGGCCAATAAAGGCAATCCGGAAGACAGAATTCTTTTCACCACTGTACCCCTTGGAAAAGGGATGCTGGTGCTCCGTGGATCACGACCCCTCAGGGCAATAACTGGAAGCAACTTCCACTATAACGAAGACTTCATTCTCATCGACAAGAACGGGAAGCCGTTCAATGAATCTAGTCTTGACGGAAAGGGAGAAGTAGAAAAACTCCGTGATTATATCGAGGAAGGAAATGTCCAGAAATCTGGACTGCAGTTAATCGGGATACCATGGATCGATCGTATTGCAATTTTCAAATTTGCGTACGACGAACTGGTAAAAGAAAAGAGTCAAAAAGAAAGTGGCTTCAAGGTTGAATCACTTTCAGTTGATACTCCAATATTCTCATGCTTTAAGGCCTATGTCTTTGAGTTTAAGGATATTGAGACCGGTGCGTTCAGTAGCAAACCGATAGAAAATATCATTGCAGTCGGCAATAAAGATGAAAATGATGATGTTGAGGCTCATACCATTAAAGGTCCTGAGCGAATTCAGATCACCATCACACTAACATGTACAGTATTGATTGTTGACGTAAGAAAGGCATTAGTGTCCACAATCTGGTATAAGCCAGTGACACAGATGCTCAAGGAAACGTGCATTCAATACTGTGGCACAATTGGTATCGACAACCTTATCAAGGATGGTGGAAAAGATCTCGTTAAACTCTTAATAAAGAGAAACGAAGAATTCTTGGAAACCTTCGGTGTTGTTATGGGCAAAGTAACCTACAATGGTTATGAATTTGCTGGTGATAACAAAGACGAGGTTGAAAAAGCTATGAATGAAAAAGCTGTTGCATCACAAAGAGCCCAAGCGAAAATCGTGGAAGCCAATGCAACAGCAAAACAGATCGAACTGCAAGGAGCAGCCGAAGCTGGAAAAATAAAGTTGCTTGTTGAAGCTGCTGGAAGTGCCGAAAACCTTCGTTCCCTGGCGATTAGAGATCATCAAGGAACTCTGGTACTCGGCGGTGGCGCTATGCTTAGCGTCAGTGACGATTCATCAAAATCCGCTAGCAACAATGGTTCGTCCAAACCTGCTGGCAAAAACGGAGATCAAAAATGAGTTCTGATCAAGAGGCTGTGGCGTCACAACCGCCACAGCCGACTGTGGCGAAAGTGGGGTTGGTTAAGCCACCACCTCCACCTCCTGGTGCATTAAAAGTTGTTACTATGACACCGACGGATCAACAAACGCCGGTATCATCTGAAACAACCAAAAACTCAACTTCGACTGATACTGTGGGTAGCCACATAGAAGTTAAAGAGAGCAAGGTCGGAAAGTTCTTCCGAAAATTCAAGGGAAAACTCCGATTCTGGGAATCTGAAACAACCAAAAACTCAACTTCGACTGATACTGTGGGTAGCCACATAGAAGTTAAAGAGAGCAAGGTCGGAAAGTTCTTCCGAAAATTCAAGGGAAAACTCCGATTCTGGGGAATCGTGTCCGCGGTAATAATCCTGTTGGGTTTTTTCATAAAGAGAAAGCTCGATGTGTTGATTATCGCCACCACGAAAGAAACAGCCAGTGCAACACATGTTGCAGTTCCGTGGAGCATAATAGGTTTAGTGACGGTTATCGTCATTGTCATCTTGCTTCTCTGGAAAGGAAACGAAAGGTTCGGAGGTTTTTTCAAACTGCTTTTCAGGTTGGCTATCCTTGTGGTGGTTCTCTTCGGTCTCTGGAAAGCATACCTGTGGCTGAATGAAAATCATCCCAACAAGGACTGGTGGCTGTACAGGTGGGTTGGTGCAAATCAATCCAGCACTACGGTCAATGCTCCGACAGTTCACAACTGGCGGATGAGCTGGGTGGATATGGGCGATGAAAAAGGCGCTCACTCAGAATACGTTGGGCCACGCGACTTCAGAATCAAGTTTAGAGTACAAGAGGATGAAGGAATGATGTGGTTTGACGTCTACGGGCATGGTGACAAGGCTAATGTCATCATTTCCACTGATCTGCTACATAAACAGCCCGCCGGCTCAGAATGGGATTGGAAAGGGAAATACGATAATCCCGATTACAACAATTCTGGGTACATCAAACTCAGGGAGATTAAGGAGAATGGCAAACTCGTTAAGTATATCGGGATTCAGTCCGATAACGAGTCTTGCCAACACTGGTTTCCCACGATCATTGAGTAAACTCCGTGATCAAACCCGCCTAGGAAAAGAGACTTCGGTCTCTCTACCTAGGCGGTTTTTTAATAAAAATTTTTTCTTTCGCCAAGGTCTGACTCTTTTCCAAAAAAATTTTCATAAAAAGAAAAAGCGGTTTGGCTTTGCCAAACCGCTTTTTCTTTTTTTATCTCTATTTTCTGTACTTTATAACTTGATAACTTTACAAACTTAAAACTATTTTATAGCCCCATTGAACGCAGTATAAGGTTTACAATTCCTTTTGCTGAAACCATAATAAATATACCAACAATTCCCCAGATCATATGTTTATATCCATCAGTTCTTTTTTCTGCACTATCCGCATTTCTGATGAAATCAAACACACCCCAAATAAAGTATACGATGGCAAGAGTAAGAAGAAGATAAATTATAGGAGTAATAATCTCATTATTTATATTTCTAAATAAATTTTCGAAACTGAGAGAACTACCGCCACCAGGTGAAACTACAACTGGAGTAGCTTCACGTTGTTGTGCATATGCTTTTGAGACTAAAAAATCAATCATTACTAGAAAGTTGGAACGAGTTGTCCGATATTACCTTGAACTCCTGCTGTACCGAATGTGCTTTGCAATATAGCAACCAAACCCCAGATAGAAACCATGACGAATATACCAACAATTCCCCAGATCATACCAGTCTTTGCTTCTTTCTTCTTGTCTTCATCACCAGCAATTGTGTATTGAAATACTTGCCAGATAAAATAAACAACAGCGATAGCGATAAGTAGAGGAACGAGTCTGTTTAAAAGGGTTGATGCAAAAGAAAACAAACCACTTACACCCTGACTTGGAGCAAATGTTTGCGCCATAGCTAAAAGAGGAGACATACCGACGGCGACACCAGCTAATACTTTTTTCATAATTAAATAAATTACTTTCATCCGCACACTAACTCTGTCATCGTTGCATTATGTTTTCTAAATTAAACAATGTTTATTTTATTTACAAGAAGATTTTTGTTAACTTCACAAATCTCTCTTTGCAACAAAACATAATGACAGAGTTAGTGTGCGGATTAATTAAACTAATAAACTAAATTAACTTGCGACCATTAATTTTATACTACAATTATAAAACTTACAGATTTAATAAGCAAATGGGTTATCTACAGTGTTGGAAGAGTAATCTGTCTCGGAGTGATATTGGAATTATTTAGATTGAAAGTATGCTCAAGTATATTTTCAAGTCCCCAAACAGAAACCATCACGAAGAGACCGACAATCCCCCACAAAATAAATTCTTTGCCTTTTTGTTTATCGCTATCAGCTTCAGATATAACAAATTTAATAACTCCCCAAAGGAAAACAACAACAGCTAAACCTATCAAAACATACACTAGAGGATTCAAAACACATCCAATACCTAAATTTAGAACGACTTGGCTGAAAGTAGTTAAGTTTGACGTGTTACAACGAATACTGTAATTGGTTGTTAAATTTGCATTGCTTGTACCAAAACTTGAACCACTGCTTCCTGACTTATCATATGGATTTGGTCCGGTAGTAAATATTGGTGTCTTATCCCCTACCGCTTTGTTTGGAACTCCAGGTCCAGGAGTATTATTGTTGTAAAAATTATCTATTCCAGACTGTGCACCTTGAGTAAGACCTTGAAAAAAACCACCAACATTATTTGAAACATTTTGCCAGAAACTTGGTTGTGGAGTTGCAACATTTGTTGTATCTACCTGAACAGAGTCTTGAGCAAAAGAAACAGAAAAAACTGAGGTAATAAATAAGACGAATATTATAATTAAAATTTTCTTTTTTATCCCGTTTAGAGACAGGTCGCGGTCAATACTATTTTTTACAGTAATTTTGTTTTTTTTATATTCTTTAAACATTATAATTTATTTAATATTTTTTAAGCGACCGCAGTCTCTAACGGGAGACATCTTTTATCCTTTAATATTGTTAATCGTTCCTACGATAATAGTTGCAATAAGTTGAGCGCCTAGAAGAACTGCGACACCGATAACAGTATTAATAAAAACTGTTTTTGCTGTTTCGAGTTCTTTTGGATTTCCTCTTGCTTTAACAAAAAGATAACCTGAATAAATAAAAGCAAAAACTGCAACAACTGCACCGATTCTGACAACATAACCCAAAAGTACACTGACAAAACCAGTTATGCTAGTTATACCTTTTAATGGATTTTGAATGCCAGAACCACTCTCCATTTGCTGAGAATGAGATATTGAAGGTAAGATTAAAAGAATAAAAGATAATATTGAAAAAGTTATCGTCGTTAATTCTTTTTTTCTCTTGTCAAAAAGTTTTTTCATTTTGGTTAAATTAATTTAATAAAATTTGGTTTATCCGCACACTAATTTTCATTTTGCTTTAGTGTATCTTTTAATCTTGTTAATAAATGAACCCTTGCCTGACCTCGTAATTTTAACATGGATTCTCTTCTTCTAGCATCTGATTCTGATAGATAAGCTTCATAATAAATAAGTTTATATGGTTTCCTGAATTTGGTTGATTCTACGTTTCCTTTATTATGTTCTATAAGGCGTCTCTTTAAGTCATTTGTTGAACCTACATATAACTCATTTAATTTTTTACTCTTAAGTACATAAACATAGAACATAATGAAATGAAATTTAGTGTGCGGATTTATTGTAAAAATCTTGTAGCATTAACATTTGGATTAACAAAAGTTATTAATATTGTATGTACTATGAGCCACGCAATCAACACGATAATTATTCCGATAGCTGTCTTTTTAAACATTTCAATGGCATCTTCCCTTTTACCTGGATTACTAGGATTCATGAGTATTTGTGCACCGGCAATCATAAATGTTATTGATGCAATTGCTATAGAAATACCAATAAACCATTGAATAGCATTATTTATTAAAGTTACAGCGGCACTAAAATTGCAAGGATGCTCTGGCGTACCATCACATGGAATTAATCCTCCTGAATTATTGGCTGTTGGAGCTGGTGGACCTACAAAATCTGAACCCGACTGATTACCAGAAGTCGGATTTATATTGGTAGAATCTTGTGTTGCTGGGATAGCGGTATAACTATTCTGATTTATATTATTTTCAGCCCCGGTTGTCCCTCCGCCATTTACTGTTTGTAGATTTACAGGATTTACCGTCGCCCCTCCGGAATCAGTTGGTACAGGTGCACTTGTTCCAAAATCTGTTGAAGCTGCATAAATTGTTGAAGCAAAAAATAATGCAAATATTGATAGGAGTGAAACAAATAATATTTTTTTCATCCCGGTTAGAAAGTTTTTATTATTTAAATTTTTCTTCATATTGATATTGATATTGTTCATTAAAAAATTATTTAAATTGATTTAATATTTTTGTGAAACTTCTAACGGGACAAGTACTCATATTATACAACATAATTTATTTATTTTATATGTTAAAAATTTTCTGGAAAAAGGTCGGACCTTTCTGCAGATCCAAGGTCGGACCTTGGGGAAAGAAAATTTATTGGGTGAATAGATTATCTAACTCCCCATTCGCCTTCTGAACAGAATCACTGACACTCAATCTACCTGTAGAAATATCTTCAACCATACTCTGGAAGATAGTATTTGTCTCGGAAGAATTTGGATCAATCCATCCTCGGGCTATGAGTGCTGAATTATAGAAAATATCTTGAGCGGGATCTGATACACCTGCAGCAATCAAGTCTCTTCTTGCTGGCGCACCGTTTACAAACTGCAAAAATTCCGGAACGGCATCCGCACTTGTAAGATATGAAATAAGATTGTATGCAGAGGTTAAATTTGTAGAGCTCTTTAAGAATGCAAAACCGTACATTTCTCCGAAAGTTGTTTTTGTGTTTGAACCAACCACCTGTGGAAGCATTGCAACATCAAAATTTAAATTTGGATTTTTATTTGCAATGTCGGAAGCTTCAGAAGCAAAACCAAAATAAGTTGCAAGATTTCCGCTCAAAAAAGATTGTTTTGAAGAAGGAAGAGATTTATTCCATGAATAATCTGCTTTTTGTGGATTTGAATATTCTGTGAAAAATCTAAGAACAGAAACAGCTGGAATCTCAACTGCTCTTAAGGGATTCGAAGCGAGTTCAGATTTGAATATGCCATTTGATGAGGAAACAATTGGTGTTCCAGCCTGAAGCAAAAGTGCGCTCAAAATTGCCTTGGCATTATTTACGTTTGAAAATTCACCGAAAGAAACTGCACTTTTTAGAACATTTGCATTAGCATCGCTTTGGGAAAGCTTGCTTGCAAGCTCTGGAAATTGCGACCATGTTGTGGGCGGATTGGCTATACCAGCACTCGAGAAAGAATCTCTGTTCCAATACATGACTAGAGGATCGACAAAAAATGGAATAGCAAAAATACCGTTTGTGTTTAAATATATATTAGCTTCCTGAATATATGAATCTTGAAAAGCTCTTTGAGAAAGAGTTTTGTAGTCAACCAAATAAACCTTGTCCAAATATCTTTTGATTAATTCTTGTGGAAATAAAACCGCATCTGGCGCCTTTCCTGTAGCAATAGCTTCTACAAGTGCACTATCTAATGTCTTTGGGTCTTTTTGAGTATAAGTGAGATTGAATTGCTGATTTTTGTCTTGTTTAAGCTTGGTAATAAAACCATCAAAAGAAGTCTGATTTATTGTTCCCCAGACAGAAATAGTAACGGTAGAATTTACAGAGGTACTTGATTTATAAGTAGAAAAAACAACCAACCCTAATATTATAAAAAAACCGAAGACCGACAATAAAATTATTTGAAATTTATTCATCCCGTTAGAGACAGGTCGCGGCCTGTACCGTTTCCTGAGTTAAATTATTTATTTTATAAAATCTCGACATTTTTTGTTTATTTATTTTACCACAAGCGACCGCGGTCTCTAACGGGATTCATTTACCCTTTTAACCTTTCTTAAAAATCAAACCATAATGTCCTGCGCCAGCATCAATTTCTCTATCTTCAACAAAACCATGTTTTGAAAAAAGCGCGACAGTTTGCTCTTTTGTAAAAATATCTGAAGGCTGTGGACCCATACCACCAACATAGTTTGACCAATCAATAACAAGGACTCTACCTGTTCTTTTCAAAACTCTCTTTATTTCCATGCAAGTATTATCTTTTTGGGGAAGTTGAAATAAAACATTTGCCAAGATTACAGCGTCTATTGAACTTTCTCTAAGTTTCGTGCCTCCGACATGATCAAGGTCTGCCCAGATTATTTCAATATTTGATAGATGTCTAATATTTTGCGCTTCATTCTTCAATCTAGTTAACAAATCTTTTTGTACATCAATTGCATAAACCTTACCTGTTTCTCCAACAGCCTCGGCAGCAGAAAAAGAAAAATAACCATAGCCAGAACCAAAATCGGCAACGTAATTACCTTTTCCTAAACTAAATTGCTCAATACTTCTTTCTGGATCTGAAAACACTTGCCCTTTAAAATTTTAATTTTGATAATGCGACCACTTAATATTAACTCGGCTTAATCAACCAAACTATTATAAACCAATAAACGATACCTGAGGAAAATTTTATTGGGTAAATCTATATATGTATTATAACGCCTATAGCAATTTCAAGCTAGTAAAATTGTGGATAGACAGAAAGAGGGTTTCGCTCGACCTAATTTTCTTGAGTGAAACGATTAGAAAATGGAAGTACTCTTGTGGTGCGCGAAACCTTCTTTCTTATTTTTCTGGAAAATTCGGACAAGGCTTCGCCTTGTCCGAATTATTCAATATTCATGAATCTATATTCTTCTGCTAGATGCAAGTAATCGACGCAATTGAATCCCCTTCCCTCAATTTCATAATTCTCACACCTTGCGTCTGTCTTCCAAGACTTGGAATTTCTTTGACTCCAACTCTAATAACCTGACTCTTCTTTGATATTGCAGCTATTTCGTCCTCTGTATCCGTAACAACTTTAGAAGAAATTATTTCGCCGGTCTTTGGAGTAACTTTCATCGTCTTGATTCCAGATCCACCTCTATTTTGAACTTTGTATTCATCAAGTGGAGTTTTCTTTCCATATCCGTTTGAGCTGATAACAAGAAGCTCAGGATTTTGCATTTCTTTTTTAACAATATCCGTTCCAACAATATGATCTCCTTTTCCAAGTTTCATTCCACGAACTCCTCCAGCATTTCTTCCCATGACTCTGACATCTTTGTCTTTAAATCTGATTGACTGACCTTTAGCTGTTGCAAGAATAACCTCATCGCCTTCTGACATAAATAATGCAGAACGAAGTTCATCACCAGCATCAAGAGAAATTGCAATCAGACCGTTTCTTCTGACTTCCTTGAAACTGTCTGCATCAACTCTTTTTGCTGTACCATTTTTTGTAATAAGAATAAGAGAAAGTTTTTGACCTTTTAATTCTTTTGGCATTGCGAGAATTGATGTAATCTTTTCTTCAGCAGAAAGTGCAAGATAATTTACAATTGCTTTTCCTTTTGTAGCTCTCTTTCCTTCTGGCAGTTCAAACATTTTTATCTGGTACGCTTTTCCTTTATCAGTAAAGAAAAGGATTTCATTGTGAGTTGTCGCTGTAAGGAAATGAGTAATAAAGTCTTCATCTTTTGTATCAAGATCAACCACGCCAACTCCACCTCTCTTTTGTTTTCTGTATTCGTCTGGATTTGTTCTCTTTACATATCCTCCAGCAGTAAGAACAAGTACGCTATCTTCATTTGGAATCAAATCTTCATCCGAAAGATTTTGAACACCTTGCTTAATAACTTTTGTTCTTCTGTCATCGCCGTATTTTTGTTTTATTTCAGTAAGTTCATCTTTAATGATTTGCAAAATTCTCTTTGGCTTTGAAAGAATATCTTTCAAATCTTTGATGAGAGCTTGGACTGCGTTCAATTCGTCTTCGATTTTCTTTCTTTCAAGACCGGCAAGTTTCTGAAGTCTCATTTCAAGAATTGCATTTGCTTGTATTTCTGAGAATTTAAAAACCTTCATGAGCTGAGCGCGGGCATCGTCAACGTCTTTTGATTTCTTAATCAATTTGATGATTTCATCTATATGGTCTAGTGCTTTTTTCAAACCAAGCAAGATGTGCTCTCTGGCTTCAGCTTTCTTTAAATCAAATTCTGTTCTTCTTCTTACGACAATTTTTCTGTGAATAATAAATTCATCCAAAAAAGTTTTTAGAGAAATAGTTTTCGGAACTCCGGCAACAAGAGCAACAAGATTGAAGTGAAATGTTTCTTCAAGCTGAGTGTGCTTATAAAGATAATTCAAAACACTTTGTGGTTGAGCGGCGTTTTTCAAATCAATAACAATTCTGATATCTTTTGTTGATTCATCACGAAGACCTTTTATACCTTCAACTTTTTTCTCTCTATGAAGTTCTGCAATCGCCATTATGAGTTCGGCTTTATTTACTCTATAAGGAATTGAAGTAATGACAATCTGAAATTGTCCTTTCTTATCCTCAATAATTTCAGCATGCCCTCTCGTAACGACACCTCCTCTTCCAGTGGAATATGCATGGTTAATATCTACCTGATTGTAAATTGTTCCACCAGTTGGAAAATCTGGACCTTTTATAAAATGCAAAAGATCCTCTGTGGTTGCTTCAGGATTATCCATGAGAGAAAGGGTTGCATCAACAACTTCATTTAAATTGTGCGGTGGAATATTTGTTGCCATACCGACAGCAATACCAAGAGTTCCATTTAATAGAAGATTTGGAACTGACGCAGGAAGAACTTCCGGTTCTTTTTTTGTGTTGTCGTAGTTTGGTCTCCAATTGACAGTTTCTTTTTCCAAATCTTTCAGCATTTCGCTTGAAATTTTTGACATCTTCGCCTCGGTATACCTCATGGCAGCTGGAGAATCTCCGTCAATGCTACCAAAGTTTCCCTGACCAATAATGAGCGGATATCTTAGAGAAAAATCTTGTGCCATTTTAACCATAGAATCATAAACAGCGACGTCACCGTGTGGGTGGTAATTTCCTAGAACTTCTCCAACAACGGCTGAAGATTTTCTTGTTTTTGCGCCTGCGGTAAGATTCATCTGACCCATGGCAAAAAGAATTCTTCTGTGAACTGGTTTCAATCCATCGCGGACATCGGGAAGAGCTCTCTGTGTAATAACAGACATCGCATAGTCCAAATATGACTCCTTCATTTCGGTAGTAATACTTCTGTTTGTTAGAAGTCTGTGCTCTGCTTTATTATCTGGCTCGTTTGGGTTTTTTGACATGATTGATTTTTAATTAAAATTTTATTGCTGTCCTGAACTTGTTGCGTTTAATTTTTCTAACGTACTTGAACTTAATATTTCCGGAATCGCACCTGCCGACTTAAAAACATCTTGAAAGGAATTTTTTAAATCACTCAATCCCTGCTCTGCTTTTAAATCTCTCACTCCGTCATCCTTTATAAAATATTTATCTATTAAAAGCCATATTGTAACCACTAAAGCTGTCAGAATAAAAGCGATAATCAATGAAAAAATTCTTTTTTTATCGCTTGGTAGCCTCTCTATTTTTTCAAATATTCTATTCATTTTCTATTTATCCACACACTAATTCTGTCATCGTTGCTTCATGTTTTATTATGTTAATAATTTTACTCTATCTGTTAAATTAATCTATATTTACTTATTATATCTTTCCTAGCAACAAAACATAATGACAGATTTAGTGTGCGGATTTATGCACTAACTGAAAGAACAATCGTTTCACCTTCTTTTCCTTCCAAATCTTTTCTTTTGATTGTCAGTTTGTCTATCGGTTTAACATTTTCTTCTCCGGCTTCTTTTAAATATTTTTTGAGAGCGTCTTTTGCTCCAACTTCGCCATAGTGCATCGGTATAATTACTTTTGGTTCAATTTCCACTGAAAGCTTTTCTGCTTTTGCCGGATCAATAACGCCCTCGCCTCCTATCGGCAAGAATAAAATATCAACATCACCAAGAGATGCTTTAACTTCAGATGAAAGGTTTGTGTCTGAAAGCGCACCAAGGAAACAAAGATTCATTCCTTCAAGAGAAACTGAATATATAGTATTGATTCTTTCTTTTCCGCCGTATTCAGATTTTGAATTAAAACCTTTTATAAAAATTTCTTTTACTTCATATTCTCCAGGACCAGAAATAACCATTGGATCTTTTCCATTATAAGAAAGGTTTTCCGTGCCATTCATATCCGGATGATTTAAGCTCACAAGTGCAATATCTGCCATGAATCTCGTTGATTTAAATTTTGATTCTTTGGAAATAGGATTAAAAGCAAGCGTTGTATCGCCAAATTGAACCTTAAAAAAATCCACTCCTAAATAAGTGATTATCATATGCGACTGATTATAGCATTTTTTGTTGTTGAAGCAACCATAAAAATAGATTATAGACATTAGATTTTAGACTATAGAAAAAAGAAAGGGCGGATTTTAGCAAAGCCAAAATCCGCTCTATGTATCATATATCAAGACCCCCTCGTATCCTTGGAACTGATAGTTCTTCAGTTTTCATACCACATACACGACAGATAATTTTTGTGAACCAAATTACAAGCCAGCCAATCCAATAAACAAACCAGTAGCTGATGAATCCGGCAATGATGGACAAGATAAGAAGTAGTCCACTACTTATCCACCAAACAAAAAAACTCTCCTTGAAATTCAAGTGAGTAAATTCAACTCGCAAGACGTATCCGCCAAAAATAGAATTTCTTGCAAGACATGTTTGCAGTAACATAAAGAACAAGGTAGTCAAAATCAAAATAGAGCGTTTCATTGACCAAACTTTATCCCAGACATTCTTTGAGTTCATTCAAGAATCCCTTTCGTTTTTGTTTCCAACTTTCTAAAAACAGATTAGCATGCAAACAATAAATATCAATAGGTGGCGGATTTTCGCTCGGCCTAATTTTCTTGATCGTAGAAATTAAAAAATTAGGCCGAGCGAAAATCCGCCCATTAAAAAACCCTTCAGTAACCTGCTTGCGCAAGCTACCGAAGGGTCAAGACCGAGCAACAAAATGTCACAGTTGCGGAATCACGAACCGATGCCGGTTCACAGCATACACATCATAGTCGCATGACATATGAATCTTATTCACACGAGGACCACTTTCAATCTGAAGTACCCGAGCAACAAAGAACTTGCCTTTCTCTTTAAACAAAAAGAACGTTCCAAAACCATCCGCACGAAGCCACTTGGCATGGTCCTTCACAAAACGAATGATCTGGTCTTGCGTAAAACACAGACGGTTAAGGTTCTTACCGAAACCACTAAAGATCTCGGTAAAAATTCCGTCTTTGACAAATTCGAAAACTCTTACTGGGGTTTTCTTAGTCGACCTAGTCTTTACGTTTAGCCGAAAAGAATCAATTCCACCCGTAAATACGTCACTTGCGCCGACAATAGCGCATGCGCCATTAGTCGGGCCAATTTTGATCTGGTTCTTTCTCGAAATAGCTCTGAGATACTTGTTTCTCATGACATCAATCCTTTTCTTTTGAGCGTTTAGCTTTCTGATAAATAAAGTATCACAAAAATAAGAGATGTCAACGAAGGGCGGATTTTGGCGGAGCCAAAATCCGCCATACTTATCTTTCATCTCTAATCTTTGCTCTTTTATCTTTTTATGCTATACTCTCCTCCATTAATAGCGGTTGCGAAAAAAGTTAATCTCGACTATCCGTAAGCACGAGTTAAGGATGATAGACGAACCTTTTTAAGCAAAAAACATGTCCGCCATGAGCGGATTTTTTAGTAAAAATTTATGAAAGAAAAAGTAACAAAAGTTGGTGCAGTAGAAGCGGTGGCAAAAAGCGGTTTGATGAGTAAGTATTTTAACGAATCAAAAAACCCACTTGCAGTCGGAGAAGTCGTAGAAGGAAAAGTTATTAGCGTAGAAAAAAGCAGAGTTTACGTTGACTTACAGCCATACGGAACTGGTCTTATCTATGGTAAAGAATTTATCATTGCAAGAGATGTTATAAAGAAATTAAACATAGCTGATGTCGTTTCTGCAAAAATCGTAGAAATTTCAAACAAAGAAGGTTATATAGAACTTTCTCTTAAGGAAGCAAGACAAGCTCTTATCTGGGATGAAGCTGAAAAAGCAATCAAAAATAAGACAATTTTCGAAATCCCTGTACAAGAAGCAAATAAAGGAGGTCTTATGCTTTCATGGCAAGGTATCGTTGGATTTTTGCCAGCATCACAACTAAAATCAGAACACTATCCAAAAGTTGAAGATGGAGATAAAGATAGAATATTAGATGAATTAAAAAAACTCGTTGGACAGAAAATTTCTGTTGCAATAATTACAGCATCACCAAAAGAAGGTAAACTTATTTTCTCAGAAAAGAATTTGGAGAAAAAAGAGAATTCAAAGAAAGCAGACAAATATAAAGTTGGAGATGTCTTTGAAGGAGAAATCACTGGTGCTGTGGACTTCGGAGTATTCGTAAAACTTGAAGATGGTCTTGAGGGATTGGTTCATATTTCAGAAATTGATTGGGCACTTGTTGAAGATACAAGATCAATGTTCAAAATCGGCGATAAAGTAAAGGTGAAGGTTATTGATGTTAAAGATGGAAAGGTTTCTCTTTCTATCAAAGCACTCAAACCAAATCCATGGCTTGAAGCTGAAAAGAAATACAAGAAAGGAGATGAAGTTGAAGCAGTCGTTATCAAATTCAACAAATACGGCGCACTCGCAAGTATTGAAGAAGGAGTTTCAGGACTTGTTCACATTTCAGACTTCGGTTCAGAAGCAAAGATGAAAGAAAAAATAAGTTTGGGTAAAAATTACACATTTAAGATAAATGTATTTGAACCTAAGAATCAGAAGATGGGATTGAATTTCGTAAAATAGCAAAACTAGCTTTTGGCTGGTAGCTGTTAGGAAAAGACAAAAAGACGGCTCGCGAAGCGAGCCGTCTTTTTTCGTCCTTATTTTAAGGCATATTTTTAATATATAAAATAACTTGACTTTATTATTAATTATGCTATTATACTAGACAGAAAGGAGTACAAACAATGATCAAGGATCTAATAGCTGATATCTTTTCTCCCTCATCGACGACTGGAGAAAGACTTCGTGCCTTGTTTTTGGTTTTCGTTCTCTCAGGATTACTGCTTCTACTTGGATGGATAGCACTGTATATTGCAGACTCTGTGAGGACAACAAACAAAACCTGCGTGACAACTCTGGAAAGCAAAACCGTAATCCCAGCTCGTAATTTTACAACACTTGCGAAAGTCGGGAAGGTTATGGTTCCAATATTAAATTCTTATCCTGAATCATATGAGATTCGCTTCAAGATTGAATCGAACGACTCAACGATGTCAGTGGAGAAAAAGTTCTTTGACCAAGTAGAAAATAGAACGAAGCTGAAAGTCGACTACGGGTTTGGCAGAATAAGTAAAGACTGTAAACCCGTGAATGTTCAGATTCAGCAATAACTGCTCTCACAGAGCAAGGAAAAACCGCCTTGCACTTGTGTAGGGCGGTTTTTTTTATTAACTAAAACCTAAAAACTTCTCTAGTTTCCCGAATTAACTTTACATATTGCCATATCCTTCCCTTCCAAAACCAAAGTTTCCAAACCTTCGCTTGCTCTTTTTGCCAGCTTTTTTAAAGCTTCAAGTTCAGCCGGTTTAAATTTTCCCAAAATAGCTTTTTCAACTTCTTTTTCACCCTGAGGTTTTTTCAGTTTACCACCTGCAGTTGCTGCAGAAATTCCAACTCTCAGCCTTATAAAACCTTCTGTTTTTACAGCTTTGATTATTGACTCTACTCCCCTGTGTCCGCCAGCGCTTTTATTAAAAGACATTTTCATTTTTCCAAAAGGAATATCAAGATCATCGTGAACTACTACCAGAGTTTCAGCTGCTTTTTTGCTTTTTACCAAACCTTTCAAAGCTTCTCCTGACTTATTCATAAAAGTATTTGGCTTTATAAGAAGAACAGTATTTTTTCCAAGCTTGGTTTCAGCAGTTTCTGATTTTAATTTTTTATTTTCAACCCATTCTTTTACACCGATAGATTTTCCAAAAGCATCGACAATAATTCTTCCGGTATTGTGTCTTGTTCCTTCATATTCCTGTCCCGGATTTCCGAGACCAACTATAATGTATTGCATATTAAAATTATTTTAATTATTAACAAACAAATTATACATTTCACACTTCGCTTGTGTCAAACGACTTTTTAGAATAAAATAGGCAAATGCAAACTTTTAAAAATACCGCCAAGGAAATCTTGGGTGTGGTAATCATCTCTTTAGCTATTGTCCTTCCTATTAGATATTTTATTGCTCAACCTTTCGTTGTCTCGGGCGAATCAATGGATAAAACTTTCCAAAATGGTAATTATCTTATTATTGATGAAATTTCATACAGATTTGAAACCCCAAAAAGAGGAGACGTTATTGTCTTCAAAGTTCCACCGGAAGGACTACAAATATCTCATTATTCCTCGGATCAAACAGTTTACTTCATAAAAAGAATTATTGGTCTTCCTGGAGAAACAGTTGAAATAAACGGCGATCAAGTAAAAATATACAATAAAGACAATCCGAATGGTTTTGTTCTAAGCGAACCATATACATATATAGACAAGCTTATACCATCACCAGTTTCAAATGTTCAAGAAAAAGTTACATTAAAAGACGGAGAATATTTTGTTATGGGAGACAATAGACACAACAGTTCCGACTCTCGTTTCTGGGGTACACTTCCAGCAAGCAACATAAAAGGCAGAGTGATAACGAGATTATTCCCTCTGAATGAAATATCGATCTTTCCTGGATCGCACAACTCTTATTTAAAATAACCGCTAAAATTTATCAGTTCTAATTTTTTAAAAACAGAATGACAAAAACTCAAAAAACAAAGCGTTCGAAAAAAGAAGATAATTTTGTAAACTTTTTTCCAGTAGATAAAAGAGCTGAACCAGCTTTATATTATGGTTTTAACGGAAGCAAGGCTCCACAAATTACAAAAGAAGATGTGCAAAAGGCATCATCATTAAAAGATGGATGGCTAAAAAACAGTTCCGGAATGCCCTGGTTTTTCTCTCAGGATTTTGCCGAGGAAAGAGCTGCGATTTTAAGAGAATATATTGAAAAAAATATGGTATCTCTTCCACAGCCAGTAATGCTCGTCAATGAAAGCGATGTAATAAAAGAGAGAGCAAAAACGACAATCAATCTTGAAATTATTGGAAGTATGAAAAGCATAGCAGAGGCTTTGCTTATTAAGGCTACAATTTCAACCCTTGAGGAAAACGGTCACAAAAATCTTTCTCTTGAAATCAATAGCATTGGTGATAAAGAATCTGTAAACAAGTTTGGAAAAGAACTGACAAATTATTACAAGAAAAATTTGGAAAATCTTGGAGCACACTGTAGGCAAAATTTTAAAAAAGATGCGTTCTTTTTACTGCACTGCTCCGAATGCGATTCAAAGAAAAACCTAAAAGAAAGTGCACCAACATCTGTTAGCGCACTTTCCGACTTGAGCAGACTGCATTTTAAAGAAGTTTTGGAATACGTAGAAAATATGGGGATACCATACAAAATAAATAATTGTCTCGTGCCAGACAGAAGATACTGTTCAGGAACGATTTTTGAAATAAAAGATACTGATACCGAAGAAATACTCGCGGTTGGTTTCAGGTATGACGGACTGGCGCAAAAAATTGGTTTTAAAAAAGACATTCCTGGTGTCGGCGTCAAAATTTTCTTAAAGAAAAAAGAAGGTGCAAAAAAAATATCCAAATTAGAAAAGCCGATGGCTTTTTATATTCAACTCGGCGATGAAGCTAAAAATAAAAGCTTGACAGTCATTGAAACATTGAGAAAAGAAGGGATTTTTATTCATCACCTTCTTGGCAGAGACAAACTAGGAAGCCAGTTTGCCCTCGTAGAAAAACTAAAAGTGCCTTATGTCATCATAATGGGTAAAAAGGAATTTTTAGAAGACTCTGTCATGGTTCGCGAAAATTCCACAAGAACTCAGGAAACTGTGCCAATTAGTGAGCTTCCTAGATATATAAGGAAACTCAAATAGAATTCGCTCGGTTTTACTTTTTGGGAACACGAAAATATTTTGCTAAATATTTTCTCTGTCCGTCGCCGTCACTCCTACCAAGTTTCCCAAAAAGCAAAACCTCGCTTAGGTGGCAGAATTGTATAATAAGTTTTTCTGTCTTTGCGAGTATAGCGAAGCAAACCATCGCTCTATTATTTAAGTCGGACAAGGCGAAGCCTTGTCCGACTTGCGTTTAATATTCTAAAATGTTATTATCCTTTTCACTATGATAAACATTGAAGTAGATAAAAACGCGGGCGAAAACAACGTAAGTTTGTTGAGACGCTTCACAAAAAAAGTCCAGGGTTCTGGAGTTTTGCCAAGAGTAAGATCCATCAGATATTCAACAAGAAAGCTTTCTCATTATAAAGTTAAGAAGAGCACTCTTACTTCCCTTTCAAGAAAAGCTGAAATTATGGAACTTATCAAAATGGGAAAAATGGCAGATAGAGACACAAGAACAAAAAGATAAAAATGCCAAAAGCCGGAGAAAAATTTTCAATAATCAAGAAAACAAAAGACAATCTTCCAAGATTGTCTTTTGTTGATATGAAAGAAAAAGTTTTGGGAAAAGATTATGATTTGAGCTTGGTCTTTATAGATGAAAAAGAAATCCACGAACTAAATAAAAAACACAGAAATGTAGACTCTGCTACCGATATATTAAGTTTTCCTTTGGATAAAAAATCTGGAGAAATTTTCATCTGTATAACAAAAACAAAAGAAATGGCAAAAGAATTCGATAGAAGTTACGAAAACTTTCTCGCTTTCCTATTCATTCACGGATTAGTACACCTTCTCGGATTTGATCATGGAGATAAGATGGAAAAAGAGGAAAAAAAATACAGAAAAGTTTTTGGAATATAAAAAAGTTCCTGCTACGGCAAGGTCTGACCTTGCCGTAGTTCTATAAACAGTTCTCCACTTTTTTTATATTTCGCATAAAAACAACTATTTGTTATAATAAACTTATAAAAACTTTTATTATGGCAAGAAAAATTTCAACAGGAATAGATATCGGAACATTTCAAGTTAAAGTTGTTGTGTCCGAAGAAATAAAACAGGAAAATGGTTCCTATTCTCCAAAAATTATTGCCACAGGATACGCCGAATCAAAAGGACTGAGACACGGCTATATCATAAATTCCGATGATGTCACAAGATGTCTAAGAATCGCAATTGAACAAGCGGAAAAAACAGCAAAAACAAAAATCAAGCGAGCTTATATTTCTATCGGCGGAATCGGTTTAGGTTCTGTCATTGGCAAAGGTTCAGTAATGATTTCAAAAGCAGATTCTGAAATTACAGAAATAGATGTAAAAAGTGTTCTTGCGATTGCAGAAAGCGATCTTCCTCAAGCAACGATGATGAACAAGAAAATAATTCACCAAGTTCCTATTTCATATAAAATCGACGGCCAGCCACTTATCGGAAGACCAGCCGGAATGCACGGAGCAAGACTCGAGGTTAAGGCTTTGTTCGTTTATTGTCTTGAACAACATTTAAATGACTTGATTAAAGCAGTAGCAGATGCCGGAGTTGAAGTAATGGACGTCATGGCTTCACCGCTTGCAGCAAGCATTGTTGTGCTTTCAAAATCTCAGAAAATTGCCGGTTGTATACTTGCAAATATTGGTTCTGAAACAGTTTCAATGTCAGTCTTTGAAAACAATGTTCCAATCTCTCTTGAGGTCTTGCCTATTGGAAGCACTGACATCACAAATGATATTGCTCTCGGTTTGAAAATCCCAATTGAAGAAGCTGAATATTTAAAAATCGGCACAATGAAAAACGAATCTCAATATCCGAGAAAAAAACTTGAAGAAATAATCACCGCGAGACTTTCTGATATTTTTGATTTGATAGAAGCGCATCTTAAAAAAATTGGCAGAAGCGGACTCTTGCCTGCCGGAGTTGTTTTGACTGGCGGAGGTTCAGGCATTGAAACAATAGAAGACGTTGCAAGAGCAACGCTCAAACTTCCATCAAGAATCGCTTCCATAAATCTGATTTCAAATATTAAAAATAGCGAGCTCAAAGATTCTACATGGTCTGTCGCCTATGGATTATCACTTTGGGGTTTAAGTAGCGGTGATGATATGCCTGGTCTTGAAATTCCGACAAAAGGTTTTATTGAAAAAATCAAAAATATTTTTAGACCATTTCTTCCTTGAAGAGACACAAACAAAACTTTTTAAAAGTGCCAAATTCTGGCGCTTTTTTCTATTCAACCCACCACAAACTATCTTTTAGTCAACTCTTTTCTTTTTTCCCATTATTCTGTTAGAATTACATCAAGAATTTATTAGTCGCCCGAAAGAAGTTGCATGACTTCCGAGGGATTTAGTTAAATTTTGCTGAACGCAAAAGTCATTTTAATCGATATGCCACAAATTAAACCAGATATTGAAACCTTCGCAAGAATTAAAGTCCTAGGTGTTGGAGGATCAGGAAAGAATGCAGTCAATCACATGATCAACTCAAAAGTTAAAGGAGTTGAGTTTATTGCTATAAACACAGATGCACAAGATCTTCACCACTCACACGCAAACAAAAAAATCCACATCGGAAAAAATCTTACAAGAGGTCTCGGAACTGGTATGAATCCAGAGCTCGGAAAAAGAGCGGCTGAAGAAACAAAAGAAGAAATCCAAGAAGCACTCAAAGGTGCAGATATGGTTTTCGTAGCTGGAGGAGAAGGTGGCGGAACATTTTCCGGTGCAGCTCCTATTGTTGCAAAAACAGCAAAAGAACTTGGCATACTTACAATAGCAGTCGTCACAAGACCTTTCTTATTTGAAGGAATTCAAAGAAATAAAATTGCCGAACAAGGTATAGAAGAATTGAGAAAATGTGTTGATGCTATCATCGTAGTTCCAAACGACAGACTTCTCGCTATGGTCAGCAAAGACACCACAGCGAAAGCGGCATTTGCAATCTGTGATGATATTTTGAGACAAGCAGTTGAAGGAATTTCAGATCTCATAACAACACCTGGAATCATCAACATAGACTTCGCTGATATAAGAGCTGTCATAGAAAATGCTGGTTCTGCTCTCATGGGTGTGGGTACAGCTTCAGGTGAAAACAGAGCAGTTGAAGCGGCCAAAATCGCTATCAATTCCCCACTTCTTGAAGTTTCAATACACGGAGCAAAAGGAGTTCTCTTCTCAATCGCTGGAGGAGATGATCTTACACTCTTTGAAATCCAAGATGCAGCAAAAATTATTACAGAATCAATTGATCCAAATGCAAAAGTTATTTTTGGAACAATTCATGATGACAAACTAAAAAAGAGCGAATTAAAAATCACTGTTATTGCCTCCGGTTTTTCTGAATCTCCATCTAAGAAGTCACTTTTTCAGACAATGACGATGAGCTCTCCAAAAACTGAAGAAAAAGAAGCTAAAAAGGAGGTTAAAACTGAACCTGTCAAAATAGAAAAGGATGTCAGAATGGAACAAACAGAAGTGAAAAACGTAAAAGTTGATGAAGATGATGATTGGGGTGCTGTACCAGCTTTTTTGAGACGCTCAAAGATTAAATAGTCGCTCGGTTTTTCATTTCAAAAACACGATAGAAATTTTTCCGTCAAAAAATTTCTTCTCTACTCAGCGAATTTTTTGCCAAAAATTCGCTTCGTAAGGTTTTTGAAATGAAAAACCTCCGCTTAGGTGGCAGAATTGCAATATAAGTTCTCTGGTCATTGCGAGAGTAATCTCGAGGCAATCCATCCCCCTCTGTCATTCCGTTGAAGAACGGAATCCAGTCTTATAAAATCAAAATTAATTAATTATGAATCCTGAATCTTTATTCGATCTTGCTATCATCGGCGGTGGACCTGCTGGCGTGGCAGCTGGCGTTTACGCTGCACGCAAAAAAATAAAAACAATATTCATTACCGAAAATTTTCGCAATCAAAGTGTTGTTTCCGACAATATCCAAAACTGGATTGGCACTATTTCTATAAGTGGTGAAGATCTTACAAAAAATCTTGAAAATCATTTGAAAGCTTATGCTGGCGACGTCGTCAGTATCAAAGAAAAAGAAACTGTTCTTGAGCTCAAAAAAGTTGATGATGTTTTTATTATTAAAACAAACAAATCTGAATATCAATCAAAAGCAGTTTTGATTGCTTCCGGAAGCGTTCGTAGAAAATTAAAAATCAAAGGTGCGGAAGAATTTGAGGGAAAAGGAATCACTTACTGCGCCACTTGCGATGCTCCGATGTTTACGGACATGGATGTAGCTGTCATCGGTGGTGGAAATTCAGCTTTTGAATCTGCATCACAACTCCTCTCATACGCAAAAAGCGTCACTATCTTACAAAGAAGCGATTTCAAAGCCGATCCAATTACGATTAAAAAAGTCCTTTCAAATCCAAAAGCTAGAGGAATCTCAAACGTTGATCTACTTGAAATAAAAGGCGATAAATTTGTATCAGGAATTGTTTTCAAAGACAAAGATACAGGTGAAGAAAAAGAATTACCGGTTTCTGGAATTTTCGTTGAAATCGGTGCAAACCCTTCAGTTGAATATGTAAAAAATGGACTTGTAAAACTTGATGATAAAGAACAAATAATTGTTGATTCAAAAAATCAAAAAACTTCATGCGTCGGAATTTGGTCTGCTGGAGATTGTACAGACGGACTTTATAAACAAAATAATATAGCTGTTGGCGATGCGATAAAAGCCCTGGAAGATATTTACAAGTGGCTGAAGACTGAATAAAAAACTCCTTAAAATTTTACAAAAGAAAAACCCCATCTCGCCGAAGCAAAAGATGGGGTGTCCTACGTTACATTTTTAGTAACGTGTCTTCGCTGTCTGACCCGGACCGAGTCCACCCGGTGCTGATATGAAATCCAGCACACATGCCAGTGATGACAGCTATCTCGAGCTTTCGACTCATCGATAGAGAATAATCTCGATGAACCTACCTCAACTGTGCTTGTAGTCTTTTCCATTCAAGTGCCAATTGACGAACACTCAAACAGGGTTTGATTTTGCGTCTTTACATGGAAAACGAAGATGATCAAACCTTTAACTTCGTTATAATAAGTGTAGCATATCCATTAAAAATGTCAAGTATTCTTATATTTTCTTTAAAGAAATATTAAAAATATGGCTAATATAAAGGGGGTTTTGCGAAGCAAAACCCCCTCTTCCTATTCTTCAGGAAGCGAATCAACATACATAATTTCCATATTCCCTATCAAATGTTCCTGGTGAGGGCCATACTTAGCCTTCACGACAATTTTACTGCCCAAAAGCACTGTAGGTAACCAGTGGGCATCGGCTGGAAGCATATTATTCAAAGGAAGTTTACTATATTTAAACCAAGTAGGATCAATCATTTCGCTCGTCGAGCTTGGATTACCTTTCCAGTTGTAACAAGCAAACACGGCCACGTGGCAAATGAAAGTCCCGTCGTCTTCGGTGGTATTGTGAAAATATGCATCCGCAACCTTTATCAGGTCGCTCTCACGCACAGTCATTCCACCAGTTTCTTCTCCTACTTCACGAACACAAGCCTGTTTCTGATTTTCCCCCGGCTCAATTTCTCCGCCATATCCGTTCCACTTGCCCTTGCCAATTTTTTTAGTTTTTTTGGCAAGAAGAACTTTGTTCTTTTTTAGGAAAAGACACAGTACAGCCTTACACATGATTCTTTCTTTTTCCTTGGTTTTCATAATGAACACCCTTAAAAGATTTTTAAAAAACTTTCTATTTCCATAGTAGTACTTTTTATAAATAGGTGCAAGAAAATATGACTTTGTTTTTAATAAATAATATGATAATCTTCTTTTGTATTTGGGCGGTTAGCTCACTTGGTAGAGCGCGATCTTGACGTGATTGAGGTAGCAGGTTCGATCCCTGCACCGCCCACAATAAAAATTCCTGCAAAGGAATTTTTTGTTGGCGGTGAGAAAGCTCTGGGAGAGCTTTTGCCAGGGATCGAAAAACTTTGATAGTTTTTCTGGAGTGTCTGCACGAACAGAAAACAGAAAAGGTGTACAGAAACTGTAAGTTTCGAATTCCCTGCACCGCCCACAAACAAATAAATATTAAAAAAAGAAAGACCCCGAATATTGACTATAGGTTTGGGGCCTTTCTAGTCAACACGGGGTCATAATGGATTTTCAGCCGAAACTTTCTACCTGCACTGCTCCATGCTTTAAAAGACATGACTGACAGATACAGGTCTTACGAAGTGCCCGTGCTGGAACAAGTTCAAATATTTCTCTAGGAATAATGAACTGGTGACACCAACAACTATTTTTTTTCTCTCCAGCACAGTGATGTTCACAACTATTTGGTTTCTGACAAATTGGACAAGTATCCTGATCAACCTCTATGCTCAAAGTTGTCATTCTGTCCTCCTTTTGTTTCCTAACTTTAAATCCAGAACTAGATTAACATAAAAACCAAAAATAAATCAATCCTGACGAAGGATAAGAGATAATTTTTTGATTTATGTGAGCCACAATAATTTGCTTTTCGTCAAAAGCAAATTTTCCATTCTTACAGAATCTGTCCACTCATTGGATATTTTGATTACAAAATTTCTCAATGAGTCTTGCGTGTCGGGTCCCACCCCGACACTCACCCCGGACTCAACTATTTTTCTTACTAGAAAAATATGTTTCCGTCTTCACAAAAGTGAAAAAGACTGGAGCAGTCCAGTCTTTTTGAAAACCCACTTTTGTGATCAGGAATATTTTACTCGCCGTCGCTCTTAAAATTTCACGACCCTAGCTCGTGATTTTGTTTGCTAACAAAATATCACTCCGCTTTCACAAAGCTAAAAACCTGCAGAAGTGCAGGTTTTTTAACGCTTTGTGACCCCACGGAGAATCGGTCACGAGTTTTTTCTTACTAGAAAAACTCTCGACCCCGCCTCGCACCGTCGTGCTCCGGCTTTCGATTCTCCGTATCCCCCAGCGACACAAAAATACTCGAGAATATCTCGAGTATTTTTAGTCGGGTGACCCCACGGAGAATCGAACTCCGATTACAGCCTTGAAAAGGCCGTGTCCTAACCGTTAGACGATGGGGCCGTCTACGAACCAGAGTAATATAACATTTTTTGTAAAAAAGGCAAAAAAATGTTAATGTCTTTATGTACTTTTAAATGGAAGAGTGGCTGAGTGGTTGAAGGCGCCGCATTCGAAACGCGGTAGAGGCGAAAGTCTCTCGTGGGTTCAAATCCCACCTCTTCCGCCAGTGGTTTTGGAAAGTAGCGATAAAAATCCTCTTATTTTGCGCTATATTTTCAAATCAGAATTTGTTAAAATGATTTAACCCGCAAGGGATTCGAACTATGAACGAAGCAACAAAAAAATTTCTTGAAGAATTAAAACAACGAGTCGATGTGCTTGGTGTGATTGTGTTTGGCTCCTGGGCACGTGGAAATAATCGTCCAGATAGCGACGTGGATATGGTGATCATATTAAGTGATGGTTATCGTCGAACCGTTGAATACCATGACGGCCAAGCATTTGAGATCATCTATACAACACCAAAATCAGCTGTTGATTTTTGGGAAAGTCACAAAGATGACTGCTACGGTCTATGGGAAGTTGCAAAAATTATTTATGATAAAGATGGAACCGTAGGGGAGCTCAAAGAAAAGGCAAATGAGATTATTCAGCGTGGTAAAAAAACTATCGATGAGTATCAAATTGGTCAGTATAAATTTAGTGCAGAAGATGAAATTAAAGCAGTAGAAAAACTTATAGACGAAGATACTGTTACAGCAAGCTTAGTATTGTTCAAAACAGTTCAATCGTTAACAGAATTATTTTTTGATTTGCGTAAGTTATGGACACCGGCACCAAAACAACGAATGGCTAAAATAAAAGATATCAGTCCTAAATTTCATTCTTTACTTCAAGAATTTTATGCAGATCAGGTAATTTTACAGAAGAGAATTGATATCGCTAAGCAAATAATTCCTATCGTTTTTCAGCTTTAGGATATATAGCTGATTGTAGTTGATTACAGCGGTAAATAGATATATGTATTATCCTTATCAAAACAGTATATAATATTGCAGATATCAATAAACTTTAACAGCAAAACTTGGCACATCAAAATATTCTGGTTTTTCTTTGTAAATTAGTCTTAGTTTTCGTATAATCAAGCCAAGGTTCCTGATATTGAGCCGTTTTACCGGTTCAAACTTCCGGACATCGCCACCGCCAGAAAAATAATATAAATATGAAAATAGCAATTTGTGGAAGTATGGCTTTCGCCAAAGAGATGTTAGATATAAAAAATAATCTTGAAAAACTAGGTCATATTATTGAAATACCTGCAAATACAGATTCTTATGCCAACAAAACAATCAAAGTAGAAAATAAATGGGAAAAAATTGAGTTAGATGTTATTAGAGAATACTTTAAAAAAATTAATGAAAATGATGCTGTTTTTGTTTTAAATAAAAGCAAAAATAACATTGAAGATTATGTTGGTGGAAATAGTTTGATAGAAATAGCATTTGCACATGTACTAAATAAAAAAATATTCTTATTAAACAATATTCCAAAAATGAATTACAGTGACGAGATAGAAGCAATGAAACCAATCATAATAAATGGTGATTTATCAAAAATAAAATGAAAATACTTGGAATAGAAACCTCATGCGATGAAACAGGAGTCTGTCTTATTGAAACAGATACTGATTTTTCTAATAACAAAAATATAAAAATTTTGGGAAATCAACTTTATTCTCAAGTTGCAATGCATACACAATTTGGTGGAGTTGTTCCAATGATGGCAAAACGAGAACATGCAAAAAATCTTGTTCCCCTATTTGAAAAATGTTTAGAAGAAGCCGAAATAAAAAAAGAATTAAATTCAAAAATTGATAAATCAAAAGAGGAAAAGATAATTGAGATTTTAATTAGAGAAAATGAACTTTTTATAGATTTAATGGGTCTTGCAGGAAGAATAGAAAAGCCAAATATTGATGCGATAGCAGTTACAAACGGTCCTGGTCTTGAGCCTGCTCTTTGGGTTGGAGTTACTTTTGCAAAGGCACTTGGAGAGCTCTGGGATATTCCAGTCATTCCGACAAACCATATGGAAGGTCATATTGTTGTTGCTTCACTTGTTCCTGAACCTGAAACAAAAAGCTATAAATTAAAAAATACAAACTATCCAGCTATCGCACTTCTTATTAGTGGTGGTCACACACAACTCGTTTTAATTAAAGATAATCTCCAATATCAAATTATCGGAAATACAAAAGATGACGCCGTTGGTGAAGCCTTTGACAAAGTTGCTCGTCTTCTCGGACTTCCCTATCCAGGCGGAAGAATAATTTCTGAACTTGCTGAAAAAGAAAGAAAAGAATTTCCAAATAAATTGCCTCCATATCCTCTTCCTCGCCCAATGATACATTCAAAAGATTTAGATTTTTCTTTTTCTGGCATAAAAACCGCTGTGCTTTACACTGTCAAAAAAATTCCAGAAATTACTGAACAAGTAAAGCAAGAAATTGCCTGCGAATTTGAAAATGCAGTTGTAGAGGTCTTAATTTCAAAAACAAAAAAGGCAATTGAAGAATATGGCGCACAAACCTTAATAATCGGGGGTGGTGTCAGCGCAAACAAAAAGATAAGAAATGATTTTGAAAAGGTGTCCAAAGACCTTGGAATTACTTTTCTCGTGCCGGAAGTTAAATCTTCCACCGATAATGCTGTTATGATTGCTGTTGCTGGACTTTTAAATATTTTAGCGGGCAAAAAGGCTGAAAAAGACTTCAGGGCAATGGGAAATTTGTCTCTTTAAGATATCCACAGTCTCCTATTGCATTTTTTTATACCAGGAGTAATATCAAAATTAAGACATCTTGGATATCAAACGAGTTCGGGGAGGGCGGTGCAAACTGCTTAGCCGACGTTTGGTCCGATTCGTCCCAAAATCCCACATGGGAAATGGTGCAAAAAGCACCCTCATTGGCCTTACGGCCGGCCCGCGCGACATGGCTTCACAGCATGTAGCCCGGGCTTTTTTTTAGTCATTATTTTTGTTATCATAAGCGACATGCAAGACAAATTTTTAAAACCCTACAACTTTCAAGAAACTGAGCCAAAAATCTACAAACTTTGGGAAGAATCTGGATATTTCAACCCCGATAATCTTCCGGAAAGACATAAAGAAAAATACACGATAATAATGCCACCGCCAAATGTCACTGGTGTTTTACACATGGGACACGCTCTTATGGTTACGTTGGAAGATATCATGATTCGATATCAAAGAATGCGTGGTAAAAAAACACTCTGGCTTCCTGGTACTGATCACGCTGCAATCGCAACACAATCAAAAGTTGAAAAAGAAATCAAAAAAACTGAAGACAAATCAAGATATGATTTGGGACGAGAAGAGCTATTAAAAAGAATTGATGCTTTTGCAAAACAAAGTCACGATACAATTACTTCCCAAATAAAAACACTCGGTGCATCTTGTGACTGGTCTCGTGAAGCTTTTACTTTAGATGAAAAAAGAAATCTTGCAGTTCGCACTGTCTTCAAAAAAATGTTTGATGATGGGCTTATTTATAGAGGTCATAGAATTGTTAACTGGGATCCAAAAGGTCAAACAACAATTTCCGATGATGAAATAGTTTATGAAGAAAGAACCGCTAAACTTTATACTTTCAAATATTCAAAAGACTTCCCTATTTCAATATCAACAACAAGACCAGAAACTAAAGTTGGAGATGTTGCTGTAGCCGTTCACCCTGAAGATGATAGATATTCAAAATTCGTTGGAAATGAATATGATGCAGTTTTCTGTAATGTTCCAATTCACATTAAAATTATTGCCGACAAAGAAGTTGAAAAAGATTTTGGTACAGGTGCTCTTGGTGTTACTCCGGCTCATAGCAAAATCGACTGGGAAATGGCTGAAAGACACGACCTTCCAAAAGATAAGGCTGTAATTGATGAAAAAGCCAGAATGACAGTCGGCGGAGAAAATCTTTTAGGTAAAAAAACAACAGAAGCTCGAGAAGTAGTAGTTGCCTGGCTAAAATCTGAAGGACTTTTAGAAAAAGAAGAAGACACAAAACAAAATGTTTCAACTGCAGAAAGAACTGGAGGAATAGTTGAGCCACTTCCTAAACTTCAATGGTTTGTTGCTGTAAATAAAGAATTTACTTTGCCACATTCAGAAATAAATGGAATTAAAAGCGGACAAAAAACAACCTTAAAAGAAATAATGAGAAATGCCGTCGGTGAAGGTCAAATAAAAATAATTCCGGATTATTTTGATAAAACTTATTTTCACTGGATAGAAAAACTTGGCGATTGGTGTATTTCAAGACAGATTTGGTATGGTCACAGAATCCCAGTTTATTATAAAGGAAATGAAATTTTCTGTGGCATAGAAGCACCAACTGATACTGGCTGGATTCAAGATGAAGACACTCTCGACACTTGGTTTTCATCTGCACTTTGGACTTTCTCAACTTTGGGTTGGCCGGAAAAAACAAAAGACTTAGCTTTCTATCATCCAACAGACGTTTTGGAAACTGGTTATGAAATCCTTTTCTTCTGGGTTGCAAGAATGATCATGATGACAGGATATAATATTGGCACAATTCCCTTTCACACTATTTACCTTCACGGAACAGTTCGCGATGCAAAAGGCAGAAAAATGAGTAAAACTTTGGGGAATGGTATTGATCCGCTCGATATTTCGGCCAAATTTGGCGCAGATGCTGGAAGAATGGCACTTATTATAGGAAACACTCCAGGTACAGATATGAACATCTCTGAAGACAAAATCAAAGGTTATAAGAACTTTGCAAATAAAGTCTGGAATGTTTCAAGATTCATTTTGGAAAATACAAAAGAAACGAAATACGACGAAAATTTTGCAAATTTTTCAGAAAAAGATTTGACACTTGTGAAAGAAAAAAATGATATTTTTGCAAGTATTACAAAAGACATGGAAGAATATAGATTCTACATGGCTGGAGAAAAAATCTATCACTATATTTGGCACAATCTCGCTGACGTAGTTCTTGAAGAAAGTAAAAAAATATTTACAGAAGGAAAAGATGAGGAAAAAGAATCCAGAAAACAATTTCTTCTTAAAACGCTTCGGGAAGCGCTTATTGTGCTCCATCCTTTTATGCCGTTCCTTACGGAAGAAATTTGGCAGTCGCTTTCTGACTCAAAAAATCTTATAATGATAGAGAAGTGGCCAGTTTAGTTATAAAAAATTAATTTTTTGAATTCTTTAACTTTTCAAAATTTAACTCCGATAGCATATGCTCTTCTTGGCGGTATTTTGCCAGCATGCATTTGGCTTTTTTTCTGGCTGAGAGAAGACAAAAAAAATCCCGAACCAAAATTAATGATTTTTCTCGCTTTCCTCGGTGGAGTTGCGGCAGTTTTTATTTCATTATATTTTGAAAAAATAGTTTACGGTATAGATCCCAATAAAATTTTTTACACGGATTTTCTGCAAAAAATTCTTTCTTGGTATAAAAATATGGCAGTAATGCAGAATATTCCGCTTAACCAACTTTTACTTGTATCAATATTTGCTCCATTCATTGAAGAAATCTCCAAATTTGTTTTAGCCTACATTTTAGTACTTAGATCAAAGGCCGACGATGAACCGATAGATCCAATGATCTATATGATCACAGTTGCAATCGGTTTTGCCGCAGTAGAAAACACTTTATTCTTGATTGACCCCATGATAAAAAACAAAATAACGATAGTGGTTCTTACCGGAAACATAAGATTTATTGGAGCCACATTACTTCATACCGTTTCTTCTGCAACAATTGGAATTTTTATCGGCTTTAACTTTTTTGATAGCAAGCTTAAAAAGTTATCCTGGACTCTCACAGGTCTTCTTTGTGCAATCCTTGTACACTCAATATTTAATTTTTTCATGGCAGGAAGCTCTCAAAATTCTTTCTTGGCTTTGGAAGGAATCTGGATTCTTGTTATAATAGTACTACTAGTTTTTGAAAAAGTTAAAAAAATTAAAAAATTCACCCGAAAAAATTTTGACGTATAAAAAACATTCATCTCGTTATTATTAGAAAATTAATATTTTTTAAGTTCACACAAGGTGAATACGCGAGTCAAAACTTTAACGGGCAAGAAATTTATTAGATTAAAAAAATAAAATAATTATGAAAAAGAAATCGTTTTTTGAAAGATTAACAGGAATAGCAAAAGTAGATGACGAAAATAATGATACGGATCTAATTGAAAATACAGAAGATGAGTTGGAGGAGCTTGAAGCCGAGACAGACGGACAACTCGCTGTAGACATGTATCAGACTCAAGGCGAAATTATCGTAAAAACAATGGTTGCAGGAGTAAAACCTGAAGATTTGGATATCGCGATAACTAGAGATATGATAACCATCAAAGGAAAAAGAGAAGATGCAAAAGATTTTTCGGATGATGATTATTTTCACAAAGAGCTCTACTGGGGATCATTTTCAAGAACAATAATACTTCCCCAAGAAGTTGAAGTCGAAGAAGCTGAAGCAACAAACAAAAACGGACTGCTCACTATCAGACTTCCAAAAATAGATAAAAACAGACAGGCGAAGTTGAAAGTAAAGAGTGTATAAAATTAGTAATAATATATTTTAAATAATGGAAATGATAGATATAGAAAAAAATAATTTATTACCAAAAACAAAGAAACGTCTGCTTATTTCTTTGTCAGTATCTTTATTATATTCAGTTCTTTATATTACTAATTATCTTAAATTTGTTAATAGTCCAAATAAAGAAGTAAATATAACCGCTTATGTACTTTTTATTATATTCCCGGGAATTTTACTTATTGTTCTTTGGGTTCTTAGCTCTAAATTCTTTTTGGATTATATAATCAAAATCACAGATAATAGAATTACTTATCCAAAATTACGAAAATGGTTTTTATATGGAATCGGATTAATTATTATTAGTAATTTAATCAAATATATTATTAAATAATAAAGTATAAAAACTACCTCATACAGTTTTTGGATACCGAGGACCGGAATCTTTCCTTCACCTCTCAATTCGCCGTCGCTCATTTCGGGCTAGGCACCGCCTCACCATCTCGCCTGATGGCTCAATATGGTTCCGGCGTTCAAGTCCGGACGTAAGCCAAGCAGTTGGCTTACTCCCTCGGCACTAAAAAATCGCCATAAGGCGATATTTTTGTGCCGAGGGCCGGACTTGAACCGGCGACCACATCCTCTTCAGGGACATGCTCTACCAACTGAGCTACCTCGGCATATATTTAACTTTAACATTATACAAAACTTTTGCAAAAAGGATGTGGTACCACAGTCACGAATATTTTTCTGCTGAAAAATTTCTCGACCCCACCTCGCGCCGTCGCGCTCCGGCTTTAAAATCGGGTCCCATCCCAATTTTAACTCTTCAGGGACATGCTCTACCAACTGAGCTACCTCGGCATATTGAGTCTGACTCCAAGATATTACACTATTTAAACTTTTTTTTCCAGCTCTATTTTATAAGACCAGGAATTTTGTTTGTAGTCGTCTGGATATTTTGGATGCTTCCTTGAAGACTCTGATATGTTTTTAAAAGTGTATCAACGTACGGCTGTATATAATAAAAAGCTCCGATTGAAACTCCGATTATTATTATCCAATAAATCGCTCTGAAAAATGTTGACCAACGATTTGATCTTCTTATTCCTCTGAGGATTCTATTATTATCTTCAGCTAAATCATGAGTTTTTTGTAACAAATCTCTTTCGTTTGGATTCATAAAAAATATTATATCATATTTTATATTTGTATTGTGGTCACAGATATTTTTCTGCTGAAAAATTCCGCGACCCCGCCTCGCACCGCCGTGCTCCGGCTGGCACACTGTAAAAGAAAATCACTCTTTTATTATGGAGTGATTTTCTTTTACAGTGTGCCCCCGGTAGGAATCGAACCTACATTTAAAGTTTAGGAAACCCTTGTCCTATCCATTGAACGACGGGAGCTAGCAAAGAAAATATAACACAAAAAAAGTAAAACAAAAATCACCTCGCGGTGATTTTTGTTTTATATACTTAACTACTTTATCTCCAATATTTCTCTCAACCTTTCTTCATCAAAACCTTTTATAACTTCCCCATCAATGAGAATAACTGGGACACCCATCTGACCGCTTTTTTCCATCATCTCTTTTCTTTTTGCCAAATCTGTTTGAACATTATAAACAGCATATTTTATTCCATTCTCATTAAAAAAATCTTTTGCAAGATTGCAATAATGACATGACGGCGTTGAATACATTTCTACCTTTTTCATTTTATTTTTAATTAATCTTTTAACTAATAAATTATATCACAAATATTTTGGTGCGGATGGCGGTAATCGAAACCGCGTATCAACCTTGGGAAGGTCGCATTCTGCCACTAAATTACATCCGCGTATTATCGGTGAGCGGTGTCCGAATACTTCTGAGTATGAGGACACGCGCTGTGTTCTGAATAGTCGGTGGACTATTCCTATTCCGAAAAAACAGCCATGGTGTAGTATGTTCAATTCTCATTGAATATACTACCTGTTTTAAAAAAATCTACAAATCTCTGCCAAAAACTTTTTTTATTACCTTGAGAATCAGTCGAGGAACTACTTGTACTGTCTACAATCATTACCACAGTTTCTCCTGGCTTTGCAACACTAAATTTACTTCTTATTTCTTCTTCAACTCCCCCTTGTGTATTCAATCTCGATATATCAGATTTGAGAGTAGTTTGCCTTGCCTCTAAAGCACTATAATCCTTTTGGGTCATTGCAAGATTTTCAGCGCTTATTCTCTCTTTTGTAAAAATATCATATACAGATCTAGTTAGAAAGATAACCGCAACAAAAAGAACAAAGATAGTTACTCTCGAATAAATCACTTTTCTTATTTTTTTCTTCTGTTGAAAATCAACCATTTGTCATGTATGATTACACTACTATTTTATAGGACTTGGTAAATATTAACAACTAAAAAAACAAAATGCTTTTCGAAAAAAAGACAAAAAAGGTAATAAAGTGGGTTTGGTACGTTGTGGCCATACTTATTATTGTAAGTATGATAATGCTTTATACGCCGATCTTTAGATAGAATAATGATTCTAGAATCTAGATTAAAGAATATAAATAGGGATTTTCGTGAAGCGAAAATCCCTATTTATATTTGTAGTAATTCGTTGTATTCGCACCATTCGTATATTAGTATTTTGTATTAATCACTCTTCATCATCTTCAAGAAAACATCCTGAGTAATATTTACCTTTCCTTCCGCTTTCATTCTCTTCTTCCCCTTTTTCTGTTTCTCTCTTAGTTTCATTTTTCTCGTAATATCTCCTCCGTAAAGATAATCCGTAACATCTTTTTTCATTCCAGAAACAGATCTTGAAGCAAGAATTCTTCCTGTGGCTTTTGCCTGAATTTTAAAATTAAACAATGTTCTTTCTATTACCTGTTGAAGTTTATCAACTGTCTGGTCGGCTTCCTCTTGCATTCTTCTTCTTGCGACTATTTTACAAAAAGCAGGGACTACTTCATCTGCTACCAAAACTTCCATTTTTACCACATCAGCTTCTTTCATAGGCATTGCCTCATATGAAATTGATGCATAACCTGAAGTAATGCTCTTGAGTTCATTAAAAAAATTTCTCATGAGCTCGCGAAGTGGCATTTCAAGAGTAAGAGAAGTTCTGTTATCTCCAAAACTTTCAGAATCTCCTATCACGGCTTCATGATCATAAAGCTGTTGCATAATAGCTCCAATATATTGTCCTGGAGTAATAATTCTCACTCGGACCCAAGGCTCCATTATTTTTGAAATCATATGATCATCAGGGAATAATGATGGAGAAAAAATCATTTCTTTTTTTCCGTTTGTAAAAGTAACTTCATAATTTACGCTCGGAGTTGTGACAATGAGCTGTAAAGAAAATTCTCTTCTTAATCTCTCAACAATAATTTCCAGGTGTAACATTCCCAAAAATCCACATCTAAATCCTCTTCCTAAAGTTCCTGAAGTTTCTTCATCGTATGTATAAGAGGAATCAGAAAGTCTGAGTTTTCCCAAGGCGAGTTTAAGCATTGCAAAATCATCAGCTCCTTCCGGATAAATCGATGCCCAAACAACTGGTGATGGTCTAAAATATCCGTGTAGCGGTGGTAATGTATCATTTACATAAGAAATAGTATCTCCAACAGATGCAATATCAGACTCTTTTATTCCAGTTGTAATGTATCCGATTTCTCCAGCTGATAGTGTTTCTGTTGCACGTTCTGACGGAGAAAAAATACCAACCTCAGATGCAATAAAAGATTTTCCAGAAACCTTAAACGTTAGAGGTGTATTCTTTTTTGCCTGTCCATTAAAAACTCTGACAAAAACCGTAACACCACTATGATTTGAATATTTAAAATCAAAAACCAAAGCTCTGAAAGATTTTTCGTCTATTTGTAATTGAAAATTTTTTTCTCCCGATTCTCCTTTCGGCGCTGGGATTTTTTTAATTACTTCATTTAAAAGTTCTGCTACACCTGCTCCTGTTTTTCCAGAAACTTCTAAAATTTCACTTTCATCTATATTTAATAGTTTTGAAATTTCTTCTTTTACATCGGAAGTTCTTGCAAGTGGAGAATCAATTTTACTAACAACAGGAATAATAACGAGACCAGTTTCGCGCGCCATGTTTAATGTGGTAAGTGTCTGCGCCTGAACGCCTTGAGTAGCATCCACGAGCAAAATTGAGCCTTCTACGGCCTTTAAAGCCCTTGATACTTCATACGAAAAGTCGATATGTCCAGGAGTATCAATGAGGTTCATTATGTATTCCTCTCCACTATAATTCCACTTCATCCTGACCGGCTGCATTTTGATAGTGATTCCCCTTTCTCTTTCAAGTTCCATACTATCAAGAACCTGATCCATCATTTTTCTCTTTTCAATTGTATTTGTAATTTCAAGCATTCTATCGGCAAGTGTCGATTTTCCGTGGTCGATATGGGCTATGATGCTAAAATTTCTTATATTTTTCATTGAGATTACATAGTACCAGATTATTACAAAAAATAAAGAAAAAGGTTGATCACAAAGCGAGCCACCTTTTTCTTTATATATAAAACTTTTTTATAAGCGGATTTATTCCAGTCAAAAGTTCGTAATCTGATCCATCGATTAAGTCTGAAATATTATCGGGGGTTATTACTTTATCTCCAGATTTTCCCAAAATAACCACTTCCTCACCAACCTTTGCTTCTGAAATATCAGATACATCAATCATAATAATATCCATACAAACTCTTCCCAGAATCTTTGCTTCCTTCCCTTTTACAAGAACAAAACCTTTATTTGAAAATGCACGCGGATATCCATGCCAATAACCAATTGGACAAATTGCTACAATTGAATCCCTCTCCAAAACTTTAGTTCCATCATAACCAATTTTTTCACCAGCTGGTATTTTTTTTATCTCACCAATAATAGTTTTCCAGCTCATCACTGGTTTTAAATTTATTTCATTTTTCTTTGCTTCTCTGATTTCTTTCGATGGCCATTCTCCGTAAAGTCCAATACCAATTCTTACCATATCAAAGTCTGCCCCAGGAAAAAGAATTGTTCCAGAGGTTGCGCAAGCATGAACAATAGGATTAAAACCATTGGATTTAAAAAGCTCGATCCATTTTTTAAAAATTTCAATCTGTTTGTTTGTGTATTCCAAATCATTTGGATTTTTTGCACTAGAAAAATGTGTAAAAAGTCCTTCAATATTTACATTTCCGAGTTTCTTTAACTCGTTTATTAATTTTCCTTGATCAGAAAGAAAAAAACCATGTCTCCCCATTCCAGTATCAACTTTTATATGAATATTTAATTTAACTTTGTTTTTGAGTTTTTTTATCGCTGAAATTGTCTCAAAATTTGAAACAGAAATACTTATTTTATTTTTTACTGCATCTTCAAGTTTTTCAGGAAGAGTATAGCCAAGCACTAAAATAGGAATTTTTATTTTTTCTCTTCTTAGCGCCAGTGCTTCAGTAATAGAATCAACTCCTAAAAAATCTGCACCGAGTTTTTCCATTTCTTTTGAAAATTCAGTAAGGTTATGACCATAAGCATTTGATTTGACCACAGCAAGAAACTTACAGCTTTTTGGTATAATTTTTTTAAAAACATTAAAATTATTTTTGATAGCTTTTTTGTCTATTTCTATCCAAGTACGCAGACCTTTTCTTAATTCTTTTCGCATTAAAATCATAATACAACAATATTCAGACAAAAAAAAGCAGGTTCGATATTTCACGAACCTGCTGAAACACAACGATACTTATGCAGTGTATAGCTTTGTTTCGGCGTAAATTCCTTTATCAGATGAAAATTCCTCAAAACCAAAAATCTTGATAACTAGTTCAACATACGGTTTTACACCCTCAGCTGAACCACAAACATAAAACAGACCATTGTTTGAAAACTCCATTTCAAACTTATCTGGTTTGATATTAGAAACCCTAAGAGGGTTTTGCCAGAGAGCTAGAATTACATCTCCTTTCGGACAAAGCCACTCTGCTTCATGCAGTAATGTCTTAGTGGCCGTAAAATGTTCAGAACAAAAACACTTATGACAAGATTCTTGATGACACAAAATATTCGGGCCTTTGCATTCCTTCATAAAAGTAAAAACTTTTTCCAAAAGATCTAATCTTTCTTCTTCAGTTGCATTATGAAGTGCTTCTTGCAAGAGATGAACAGGTCGGTTGGTCTTATTCCAAATAACCTTACCCATTTTAACCCCTGGCCTTTTTGCGACAATAAAAACGTGTTCTGCCAATCCCGGTGGAAGTTGAAGTGGGCGCATTTTTCTTTCCTTTTTTCGAGTTTGGAAAACAATCCTGATTAAGAATATATCTAAAGGGAGGATAAGTAAAGAGAATTTAAGAAAAATTTTATACAAAAGAAAAAGCCCACTTGTGAAAGCGGAACTTTTTTCCGCCCACGAAATGGACTTACTGACACTACTCGACATTCGGAGCTTTTCGGGCTATCCGATCGAGCTCCTTACGAATGAATGGCACAATCTCGGAAGGCTTCATCTTTCCAAACTGTACGGCAGCTCTGACGGCTTCGAGACAACTGGAGGCCACAACTGAAGGCTTACGAGCCTCACCACCCTGAAGGGTGTGGTACGCCGCTCCAAGACCCATTGACTCGGTTGACTTCCTGAGGCCGGTTCCATCGAGGAAGAATACCTCTCCGACTCCGCCACCATCGTAGTTTTCACCGAGAATGATGTGTTGCCCACTGGCCATCAGGAGTTCTGTTCCGGTGCGACCTTCATTCAACAGGAAACGACCGAGTTCATCTGCTACCCCGTCGATATCCATCGCCGGATCCGTTGTGTTCCCCTTACCCGTCTTAGTGGTCGGGGTGGAAACATTCTTCTTCGCCAACAGGTACCGTTGAGTTGCTTGTTTCCAATCTTTCATTTTCAATTCTCCTTTTGTTGATTTTTCTCTAACCCATTTGGTTTGAGAACCTACTCAGTATAGTATCATACTTCATACCATTTTGTCAAGCTCAAGGTAATATCCATCTCCAAGCAAAAAACTCATATTTTGAACTTGGTACGGGGAGTGAATCTCTCACAGATATTTCTTTACTAAATGACCTCCTCCCCAGGACAGAAGGAGAAGGAGTCGGATGGGGTTTCCTGACATTTAAAAAGCGCCGGCAAAATAAGTTTCCTTATCTGCCGGCGCAAAATTGTCGAATCTGCAAATGTCACTATGGACCAATTGCAGGACAAATCAGCTCAACTTCAGTCCAGTGTTCGTGTCTTGCGGTTGTACCTTCCATGACTTTCCAGAATGCCGCAACATTAATATCAGATTCACCACCAACTTCAGGTCCTCTTGGAAGAACAACATGGACGTACATACGACTCTTTTCATCCCATCCTTTTACGTCAGGGTTCAAACCCATTTTTTTACAACGCTCAAGAACTTCTCCATAATCAATGAACAATTCAACACTGAACTTCAAACGCCACGCTTTGAACGTGCTAGCCAGTTTTGGTAGATCGGCCATGACACATTCTCCTTGTTCGTGATTTCAAGATGCAATATACATCTCGATAATTAAGACTTTAGTTTAGTTGGGGGTGGTTGTCAATCAGGGAGGGACTCGGTCATAGCTTTATAAAATGCGGGGAGGGAATCTCTCCCTCGACTAAAACTTTTTCGTCAAAAAGTTTTGTCTGGGCACCGCCTCACCATCTCGCCTGCTGGCTCGATATGGTTCCGGCGTTCGAGTCCCTCCACGTAACTGAATAAATTCAGTTACTCTGCGCACAAAAAATCAGCCCATAAAAAAGGCTGATTTATTTTGTGCGCAGGGAGGGACTCGAACCCCCGATGCCCGAAGGCGAGAGATTTACAGTCTCCTGGAATAGCCGCTATCCGACCTGCGCATTTGCGACTTATAGAGTGTATCAGATTTTTTATTTCTATCAAGAGATTAAAAATACAAAGAGGGGCCTCGCTAAGCGAGGCCCCTCTTTGTATTTATGAGACTTCAACTATTTCTTTTTCAACAATTGATCCCCTTTTCCCTTTCTTAATATCAAAAGTAAGTTCGTTGTTTTTTAATCCAATTGAAACAATTCCACCTTTGACAATTTCTTGAGAAATTATAAGTGATGCAATTTTATTTAATATTTTATTTTGTATTAATCTCTTTAAGGGTCTTGCACCATATTGAGGATTGTAACCTTCTTTTCCAAGATAATTTAGTGCCAAGTCTGAAACTTCAAGCTTAATTTCTTTTATATTCATTCTTTCTTCTATTTGCTTGATCTGAATATCAACAATTTTTCTTATTGCTTCCTGAGTCAAGATATCAAAGACAATAATATCATCAACACGATTCAAAAATTCTGGTCTAAAGTGATCTTTCAAACTTACCAAAACTTTTTCTTTTACAAGATTATATTCATCTGCTTTTCCATCTGAAGTTGCAAATCCAATCTGTTCCATTTTATCGATAAACTGTGCACCAATGTTTGATGTCATTATTATCACAGTGTTCTTGAAGTTCACGACTCTTCCCTTTGAATCCGTAAGTCTTCCATTATCAAGAACCTGAAGCAAAAGATTGAAAACTTCTGGATGAGCTTTTTCAACCTCATCAAAAAGCACAACAGAATATGGTCTATGTCTTATTGTTTCTGTAAGATTTCCACCTTCTTCATATCCAACATATCCTGGAGGTGAACCGATAAGTTTTGAAGTTGAGTGTTTCTCCATAAACTCAGACATATCCACACGGACAAGCGCCCTGTCATCATCAAAAAGAAATTCTGCAAGAGCTTTTGTAAGTTCAGTTTTTCCAACACCAGTTGGACCAAGAAAAATAAATGAACCGATTGGTCTGTTTGGGTCAGCAATTCCAGCACGAGATCTTTTGATTGTGTCAGATATTTTTCTAACAGCTTCATCTTGACCGATAATTCTTTGCTTGAGTTCATCTTCCATTCTTACAAGTTTATGTGCTTCGCTTTCAAGCATTCTAGAAACTGGTACACCAGTCCATTTTGAAACAATACTTGCAATATCTTCTTCGGTAATTTCTTCTTTCAAAACACGTCTTGATGTTTGAAGTTTTTTTAATTTTTTAACTTTTATATCCAAATCTTTTTCTGCTTGAGGAATTTTTCCATATCGGATTTCTGCTGCTGTCGAAAGGTCAGCTTTTATTTCAGCATTGTCTGCATCAATTCTCAAAACTTCCAACTCTTTTTTGAGCTTTTTTATATCACCAAGAATTTCTTTTTCATTTTTCCAGCGAAGTTCTACATCGGCTGTTTTTTCTTTTAAGTCAGCGATTTCAGCTTCAATTATTTCAACTCTTTTTTTCGTTTCTTTTTTCTTTTCACCTTCGACTTCTTTTTTTAGAGCTTCTTTTTCTATCTCAAGTCGCATTATTTTTCTTCGAGTTTCTTCAAGAACTGGTGGCATATTTTCAAGAGAAATTTTTAACATTGAAGCTGACTCGTCTATAAGGTCCACAGCTTTATCTGGTAAAAATCTGTCCGTAATATAACGTGAGCTCAAATTTACTGCGGCTAAAATAGCATCATCTGTAATTCTTACTCCATGATACAGCTCATACTTTTCTTTTAATCCACGCAAAATTGCAACTGCATCTTCAATAGATGGTTCGCTAACAATAATTGTTTGAAATCTTCTTGTAAGCGCAGGATCTTTTTCAATTTTTTGATATTCCTTGAGTGTTGTTGCACCAATAGTTCTAAGTTCTCCCCTTGAAAGAGCAGGCTTGAGCATATTTGAAGCATCAAGTGAACCTTCAGCAGAACCAGCTCCGACTATCGTATGAATTTCATCAATAAATAAAATAATTTTACCTTCAGACTTTTCGATTTCTTTGATAATCCCTTTTAGTCTCTCTTCAAATTCTCCCCTGTATTTTGTGCCGGCAACCAAAAGTCCGAGATCAAGAGAAACTAGTTCTTTATCTTTCAATGATTCAGGTACATCACCGGTCGCAATTCTCAAAGCTAATCCTTCAATAATTGCTGTCTTTCCCACTCCAGCTTCTCCAATAAGAATCGGATTATTTTTTGTTCTTCTTGAAAGAATTTGTATGATTCTAGAAATTTCATTATCTCTTCCAATGACAGGATCGAGACGATTTTCTTTTGCGAGTTTTGTGAGATTTCTAGTATATTTCAAAATTGCTTTGTATTTTTTAGGCTGACTTATTTCATCACCTTTCAAAGATTTTATTTCAGAAAGAATTTTCAATACTGTGCCTTTATCAACCTTAAACCTCTGAAGTAGATCTCTTGCAGAACATGGCGTATCGAAAAAAGCCAAAAACAAATGTTCAGTTGAAATAAAATCGTCTTTTAAGTCTTGCGCTTCTTTTCCTGAGACTTCAATTATTTTCGCCAAATCTGGAGTCAGATAGATTTGTTGTGATGGTGAAATTGTTGTCGACGAAGTGGTATTTTCTATTGCTTCAAGAACAGAATCTGTAAATAAAATAACATCAATTTCAAGTCGATCAAAAATCGAAGAAATGATACTTTCTTCTTGAAGAATGAGCGCTGCCAAAAGATGCAAAGGATTTACATGGTTTTGGCCACGTTCAATAGCAAGCTCATGAGCTCTTCTTATCACCTCTTTTGCTTTGGTTGTAAAATTGTTGAATGGGGGCATAGTTGATTTTTAAGGAGCAGAGCGACTATAAAAATCACCACCCCGTGAAATAAAACTTTCTGAAGTTTTATCCGTCGTAGACGGATATTTCACTGGGGTAAATTCTGCTCGTACAATAGATATTAACTTCCTGATGACAAAAAGTCAAAAGAATCTATTGTTTAGTAGTTGAAGCGTTTTGATAAGCTGAAAGTACTGCTTGAATAGATGATACCGGAACAAAAAGATCTGTTCTTGCGCTGTCCAAAAAAGTACCTTTGAAACCAATAAGGTCTCCGGAAAGATTCAAAAGCGGGCCTCCGGAAATCAAACTTCCTGATGAAAGACTAGTTTCGATAGATGAGACAACTGTTGATGTTGCAGTAGAACTTCCTGTACCAGTAATAATATCTTTTGTTCCGAGACTTGAAACTATGCCCGTAGCAACGCTATTTTTGTTTTGACCACCGATATATATAATCGACTGTCCAAGTTTAGCATCATTTTGAGAAAGATTTACTTTAGCTAAATTAACCGAATTCTTTACATCAGTATTTATTTTTAAAAGTGCAACCTGTTCGCCAGAGACTGCTCGTAAAATTTTTAGACCTAAAAGTTTTCCATCTGCAAGACTCGTAAAATAACTGCCTCCCTCTGAAATCAAACCACTATCAGTCGCAATTATTTTATCATCAGAAACAACGATTCCTATTCCTACAAAAACCATGGAATCAGGACCTGCTCCGGGATCAGTATTTGTTCTGTAAATTCTAATAAGGCTTCCAGAATTTTTTGCTATTGTATTTACGACTTGATCATCTTCATTAACAACGACAGTTTCTTTCACAGTGGTCGTATTTGCAGGAGCCGGCGTAGGTTGAACAACATTTTCTATCGTTCTTTCAACAACTCGGTTTATTGTCTGTGTAACGCCTTGAGGAGCTTGGTCCATCAAGGAAACAGTAACAATACCTGTGGCCATTGATGTAATGAAGCTCACAAGAAGAGCGAGAAGTATTAGCTGATGTTTGTTAAGGTGTTCCATAATTAAATATACCAATATACGAATTATACTAATGAGACGAATATCTACGAATAATTCTTACTAATATTTTAATAATTATAATACATAAAGACAGGAAATCAAACTAATAATTTATGCGATTTTATTAAAAAGTCGATATATTACAGATATACGCTATAGCGTATATCTGTAATTAGAAAATCATATTTTTAAGACATCAACCAAACATTTCAATAAATATTGAATATGTTTTTTTCTTGTCTCTCTGCCAAGCGAAAATCTAAGAGTTGATTCTGCGCGAAGATTAATTTCTTCTTTTGAAGCAGAAGTTTTTTCTGCGATTTTTCTTACAACATAAGATTCACCTTCACCAGAAGAACATGCACTTGCAGAAGAACAAATTATTCCTTTTTCATCCAATCGAAATACGAGCATTTCCCCACTTTTTCCGGGGATTGAAATATTTATATTATTTGGAAGACGATTTTCAAGAGAACCATTTATGATTGCAGATGGGACGGATTTTTTGAGCCGCTCAAAAAATCCGTCTCGGAAAACTGCAAGCCTTTTATTTTCCTTTTCTTTTTGTGCTTTAGCAATTTCAACCGCTTTTGCAAAACCGACGATTAACGGTATATTTTCTGTTCCACTTCTCATTCCCCCTTCCTGTCCTCCACCTAAAATTATTGGTTCAATCCTAACTCCATCTTTTACAAAAAGTGCACCAACCCCTTTTGGCCCGTACATTTTTTGTGCATCCAAAGTCATCATATCTACACCGAGTTCTTCAACATTCATATTCAAATACAATCCCGCCTGAGAAGCGTCCGTATGAAAAAAAGGTAATTCATTTTTTTCTCTGCCAAACTCTTTTCTTTTATGCCTTATTTCTTTTATAATTTCTCTCAATGGCTCAACCGTTCCAATTTCAGAATTTGCATAACCAATTGAAATTAAAACTGTATTTTCTTTTATTTTTTCTCGCAAATCTTTAGAATTAACAAGACCAAATTCATCAACCTCAAGATAACTAACTTCATGTCCATCTTTCTCAATTTTTTTAAAACACTCTAAAATTGAGCTATGTTCTATTTCTGTAGTAATGAAGTGCATTTTCCCGCGTGAAGTCGGCGAAAAGTCCGCGTGAAGTCGGCATATGCCAAAAATCGCTAGGTTATTTGATTCCGTTCCACCAGAAGTAAAAATTATTTCTCTATCATGTGCATTCAAAAAGTTCGCAATTTCCTTTCTTGCTTTTTGCAAAGTATTTTTAGCTTCCACCCCCATTTTATGTATTGAACTTGGATTTCCAAAATCTTTATTCCAATACTTTTTCATCGCCGAAATTACTTTTTTATCAACAGGTGTCGTGGCAGAATTGTCTAAATAAATTCTTTTCATACCACCAATTTAGCATTTTTTGCAAAAAAAACTAGGTAGCGTTATAATGCATTTTATGGATTTTACATTTTATGCAACTCTCGGAGCAGCAGTAATAATTTTGCTCTTACTTTATTGGGTTATTCGACTTGAAATTAAGCTCAGAAAGCTACTTGGAAAAAAGAACGGCACCTTAGATGATGCGATGGATTATCTCAGAAAGGATGTAGAAAATCTAAAAAAATATTCAGAAACTTCAACCGGAAAATTTCAGATCATCGACAACAAGTTGAAAAAGGCTATTTCTGGAAATGAGACTATTAGATTTAATCCATTCAAAGGAAATGGTTCCGGTGGCAATCAAAGCTTTGCAACTGCACTCATAAATAGCGAGGGAGATGGTGTTATTATATCTAGCCTATATTCTAGAGATCATGTAAGCGTATTTTCTAAACCAATTAAAAAATTAGCTTCAGAACATGAACTTTCTGCGGAAGAGAAATTGGCCTTGCAAAAAGCTAAAGAAAGCATAATATAAACCCATTCGTCGCACAATTTAAAAACGCGCATGATTTTTTGCTAAAAATCTGCTATGCTCGTGCCGTCGCACTGTGCAATGTTTTTAAATTGTGCGACCTCATTCATAATTTGGCAGAAAGAGAAAAAAATGAATAAAACTAAAGAAAATAACAACATAATGAAGCGCTCTCCCATTGTTTGTATTATGGGTCATATTGACCATGGCAAATCTACTCTTTTAGACTATATAAGAAAAACGAACATCGTTGATACTGAAGCTGGAGGAATTACTCAGAGAATATCTGCTTATGAAGTTATTCATAAAACTCCGGCTGGTAAGGATGAAAAAATAACTTTTCTAGATACTCCAGGACATGAATCTTTTGGTGCAATGAGAATCAGTGGAACTACAGTCGCTGATATTGCTGTTCTTGTCGTGTCTGCAGAAGAAGGCGTAAAAAAACAAACTCTTGAAGCGTGGAAAATCATTGTCGAAGGAAAAATTCCTTACATTGTTGCAATAAACAAAATTGATAGACCGGACGCAAATGTAGAAAAAACAAAAAATAGTTTGGTTGAAAATGGAATCTACATTGAAGGTTATGGAGGATCAGTCCCCTTCGTCCCGATCTCTGCAAAAACAGGACAAGGAGTTCCAGAACTTTTGGAAATGATTTTGCTTGTTGCTGAAATGGCTGAACTCAAAAAAGATATTTCAAAACCAGCCGAAGGTATTGTTCTTGAAGCACATCTTGATAAACAAAAAGGAATCACCGCTGTTCTTGTTATTAAAGATGGAAAAATAGAAAATGGTATGTTTGTTGTCTGTGGTGATAGAATCGCTCCAACAAGAATGATGGAAGATTTTCTTGGTAAAAAAATCACAGAGGCAGAAGCATCATCCCCTATCAGGATAATCGGTTTTGATAAGTTGCCAAAAGTTGGTAAACCTTTTGTAACCTTTCATGACAAAAAAGATGCAGAAAAATATATAGAAGAAGAAAATGAAAAAAATAAAAAGATTCCTATCAAAAAATATGATTCGGTGGAAAACCCAGACGAAATTTCAATTCGCGTAATGATAAAAGCCGAAGTTGCAGGTGCAATAGACGCTATTGAACACGAAATAAATAAAATCAAAAGCGATAAGGTTAAAATTAAAATAGTTGGCGCAGGAATCGGTGATATTTCAGAAAATGACGTTAAGCTCGCAAGTGGAAGAAATCCGGCTATTATTGTCGGTTTTGACGTCGACACAGACAGTTCGGCAAAAGGTTTGGCCGAAAGATCAAATGTTTCCATAAAAACTTTCGACATAATTTATAAAATTTCAGAATGGCTTGCCGAAGAGGTAGAAAAAAAGACGCCGAAAGTAATGGTGGAAGAAGTCACAGCAAAAGTTAAAGTTTTGAAAGTTTTCAGTTCAATGAAAGACAAGCATGTTATCGGCGGACGAGTTGAAAGCGGAATGATTTCTGTCGGACAAGAAGCAAAAATAATGAGAAAAGAAGTTGAAATCGGAAAAGGAAGAATCAGAGAATTGCAAAAAGATAAAGAAAAAGTCGGAGAAATCCGAGAAGGAGTTGAATTCGGCTGCCAGTTCCAATCAGAAATTATTCCTGCTCCAGGAGACAAACTCGAAATCTTCAGGGTGGTAGAGAGATGAAAATACCAATATACTAATGATACTAATACAACGAATTACTACGAATAAAATAAAAACAAACAACAATGAGCGAAAACAAAACAGAAACAATGATAAAGATTATTAAGAAAGCTGCGGCTGATTTTGTTCAGCTTGAATCAAATGGAGCTTCTCTTATTACTGTTACAGATGTCAGACTTTCAAAAGATGAAAAATATGCTAATATTTTATTCACGGTTCTTCCAGTTGATAAGGAAAAACCAGTTGTTGAATTCATGAAAAGAATGAGATCCGAATTCAGAGAGTACGTTAAAAATAAAACTAGATTGAATAGAATTCCTATGTTTGATTTCCAACTAGATCTTGGAGAAAAATATAGACAGCATATTGATACTATTCCATTAAAATAGTTTAAAGGCCTGGTAGCCAAGTGGTAAGGCAGAGATCTGCAAAATCTCTATGCGTGGGTTCAATTCCCACCCAGGCCTCAAGAAATTTACCTACGGTAAATTTCGGTGGGAATTGAAAGACGGAGTGAGCTTGGGATTAGGGACCCAAGCGCAAGACCTGTGATAGTTTTATATGAACGAATGTGAAATATAAAACAGAACAGGTGTACAGACTCTGTAAGAGTGACGAAGTCCGATTTCAGCAGAAATCTGGTGCGAGTCGTGGTCACGGAAATTTCTGAGCGAAGGCAAAGAAATTATCTGTGACCAAATTCCCCAACAAATTCCCTTCAATCAAATATGCTCGGGTGGCGGAATTGGTATACGCGCAACACTTAAAATGTTGTCTGCTAACGCGGATGCGGGTTCGACTCCCGCCCCGAGCACAAATAAAAAAAGACTTTAATTAAAAAGTCTTTTTTTATTTGTGCTCGGGAGAAAGTGCTGGGAGCACTTTCGTGCGGGAGTCGAAGCCCGATTGAGCATTTTCTGTAATTTCTTAATTTCAGAAAATCCAATCGGGGTACTGACCCTGTAAGGGTCGAGTTCCCACCCTGTTAAAAGTTGTGACCCAAATAAAAAGTTATCCTTTTAAAGATTGATTTTTCTCAATTTTTCTGTTATTTTACTACTCATGCGCCCATAGCTCAGCTGGTAGAGCAGATCCCTCTTAAGGATAAGGTCGTAGGTTCGATCCCTACTGGGCGCACAAAATAAAAGATAGGATAATCTTTTATTTTGTGCGCCCAGAGCAAGCAAACTGCTTTGCTTGCGTTAGAGATCGAACAGCGGAATCATATTTTTCTAGCAAGAAAAATAAATGAGCTGGTGCCCAGACAAAGTTGAGCGACGGCGAAACTTTAGTCGAGGGAGATATCTTTGTTTAGTAATAAAATATGCACGGGTGGCGAAATTGGTACACGCACTTGCCTTAGGAGCAAGCGGAGCAATCCATGGAGGTTCAAGTCCTCTCCCGTGCACAAACAAAATCAGCGAGAGCTGATTTTTTGATGCACGGGAAGCAAGCAAAAGTATTTGCTTGCGTGAGGACTTGAAGACCTTTGATAGTTTTTTAGAGTGTATCCACGAATAAAAAACAGAAAAGGTGTACAGAAACTGTAAGTTTCAAGACTCCTCTCATGCACAAAAAACCGCCTTTCAGCGGTTTTTTTCTTTAAGCCAATAAATTTTTGACTGATGTAAAATCAAAGATTTTACCAAACCGTCTGAGAAGACGGTGTCAGCCAAAACTTTATAGGCTAAACTATCTCACACATTCCCCCCGCACAAGCTGCTTCTTTCTTAACTTCCGTCTCATCGGTCTTTTCATAAGTGATTATTTTTGAAAAATCAATATCACCAAGATTTTTTGTCATTTCTTCAAATCTCTTTTCATCTATTTCTTCGTAAGGGGCAAGCTGATATACGTGGTCATTTCTTGGAAGGAATGAAAGTCCTCCAATAATATCCCAGTTTTTATAAATCCAATCTGCGACAGCAATCCATTCATCATCTCCAACATAAATAGTAATTGAAGGATTGTGTTCAGTGTAATTTACCTTAACCATTTTCCAGAATTCAAGCTGATCAAGTGCGGAAATATCATCTTTAACAACAGAACCCTTTGGAGCTTTTACTGGGAATTCAAAGACATAAGTTGTGGCGTTATCTTTAGGCTGGCCGACTTCTGGCTGATAAGGAACACCTTGATCTCTCAACATTTTAAAAAGCGAATCAGTAGCAGAAATTCTTATTCTTCTGATGTAATAAGGCGCATATCTTGGGTGCATTCCTGATGCACAATCAACCGTTTGAGAAACTGTACCGGAAGGCTTAACACAAGTAACACAAGTTGAAGCGCTTATTTTGAATCTCTTTGAATAAATTTCATTAGCTTTAACAGCTTCTTTTTTCAGTTTGTTTAAAATCTCAGGGTGTCTTACTGCCGGACAATCCCACTGACCAGTAATAGAAACTCCGAGCAATCTTTCCTTTTCGCAATTTTCTTTCCATTCTTTAGAAAGATATCCGAAGTTGGTGAGTGTTGCTTGATATGTTCCCAAAAGTGCAGCGAGCTTAATTTTTCTTAAAAGAGATTTTTCATCATCTTTTGCTCTAGCAACAACTTCAGAAAGATTACAGAACTGTTTTGATTGCAATATGATTTCTCCGCAAGGATTTGTACCAAGATTACCTATATAACCTCCAAGAACTTTTAATCTTCTCTCTGGAAGAGTTTTAGCAAGACTTCCTCTATTAAATATTCCTCTCTCACCTGTGCCGGATTTCATAAGTGCAATCCATTCATCGAAAAATTCGGTGGATGTTGGCTTCTGCATATAAACAGCGGAATTGTTTGCGATACTTCTTTGTGGTTCTGAAAGATAAAATTGTCCTTTCTTTGAATCTCTCATTGCATCATCATCGAGATCGGAAAGAGAAATAAGTGCGCTCCTTCGAACTCCGCCAGAAACAACGCAGTCTCCTATTGAACAAATAATATCGTGAGCATCAAGATTTGATAATCTTCTGCCTTGTCTTGATAAAACTTTTCTTCTTACAAGATTCAAAAGTCTGATAAGCGGTTCTGGACCTGAAGCTTTTCCACCCATAGTTTTGAGTCTTGCTCCAGATGGTCTCACTTGAGAAAAATCAAATTCAACGTCATTTCCTTCGTACCAAGTTTTTAAACCAAAAGCCAAAGAATCTGCCCAGCCCTCTTTACTATCTGGCACTACATATTTTTGAAGTTTCTTTCCATTCTGAAATTTAATCTGTGGGAGTGCTTGAATATTCTGACTTTCAACAGAAAATCCAACACCAGTTCCACACATTGATATGTACATTATTTCCGCAAAATCCTGCAAAGCTGAAGGGGCGATGAAAGAACAGTTATAAGCGCAGACATTCGTCTTTCCTGCTGGAGCTCCAGCAAATTGAAGAAGCCTCATTGAAGGCATAACTTCTTGATTCAAAATAGCCTCTCTCAATTCTTTTATTTCCTCGTCTTTAATCAGTGTTCCAATATTTTTCTTCATGAAAGAAATATATCTGTCGACTGTCTCAATCCATGTTTCTCTTCTACCTTCTTCGTCTATCCATCTTGAGTAAGTTCTGTAATAAACAAATTCACCAAGCTGGTTTTTAAAATATTTTTTACTTTCTGCAGCAAGTTTCTTTACTTTTGGAGGAACAGAAATTCCAACTTGTCTGAGTTTACTTCTTTCTTCTCTATACAAAATATATTCCTTTGCAGTCTTAACATATTCACTCAAGATAAGTTCCTTTTCAACGATATCTTGAATACCTTCAACATCCGGTACAAAATCCTTGAATTTCTTGGCTATTTTAACAAGTTCGGCGAGTACTTTATTAGCAACGAGCTCCGCTTCTTCAAGAGAACCTTCATTAACAATAGACATCGCTTTGTGTATCGCGTTTGTTATTTTTGAAAGATCAAAAGAGACAACTTCTCCTCCTCTTTTCTTAACTTCCTTTATCAAATGAGCTCTACCGCTTCCTGTTTTTACCATGTTTATAAAAAATTAATTTTCCGAACGCTTTTTTTAATCTGCGATTCGATTGCTAATAAAATTGTCCTCTAATTTTACAACAATTTTTGGGACAAAAAAATAGAAAAAGTACTTTTTTATTGAAAAGAAACCAAAAAAAAGTTTATGTAAAGTACATTCTAAATCCAATAGAAAAATTAAGAGGTTTTTAGAGAAAATTCCTGACAATTTGTGGCGGCCGTTTTTTCTTTTATGAAAATTAAAGAAAAAACGGCCGTTTAATGACCCATTTCCCACTTTTTTTGTCCAAATAAGCCAAATTTCTCAACTACTTTTATAAAATGGAAATTTTATTTCCCACTTTAATATTATTCTCGTTAGAAAATCCAGAAGGAAGTTCCAAAACATATTTTGCCGGATATTTTTCTCCAAATATTTCAGGGTAGGTCTCAGGCGACAAACTTTTTTCGATTCCGGTGACAGCAAAATCATTATCAACCCAAATAATATCAATTGGAAAATTCATCTCTTTCATCCAAAAACCATAGCTACTTTCTTCATCAAAAACAAACAGCATTCCCGTACCATCTGGAATGTTTTTCCTTCCAGAAAGTCCAAGTTCCCTCTTACAATCAGTATCAGAAACATCCATTTTTATATTTTGTCCGTCAATCTGCACATTTTTTATTTCATAGCTTCCACAATAAGGTAATGATGAGATTTTTTCTTGAGAAATATTAGAATTTGAATAGTTTATTTTTAATATACAAAAAATAATCAGAAACATCATAAGTATATAAATAATTATCTTTATTTTTTTATTCATATTAAATTTTTCTTGAATCAATTGCCCAATGCAAAATCGCCTGTCTCTGTTTCCTTCTACAAAAAATATCCCCTTTTCTACAATTTTTCTTTACTTGAGCGACGTGTCTTGTGATCTTTTTCCATCTTGAAATCTGTCTTTTATCTTCATCTTCAATTCTTCTTCCCATATAATATCTGCAATACCACTGAAACCATCCTCGAGGATCATATTTTTCATTTATCCATCCTTTCGCTTTCCATACTGAAAGTGGTTGGCTTGCATTAACACCAAAATAATTCAATTTTGGATCGTGAAATTCATGATTGAGCTTTGCCTTATCAAACCAATCTTTTGGAAATTCTTTTTTGCAATCAGTCATGTATTTTCCACCGAAAACACCAAGCTCTAACATCTTTTTCGGACTCAAATTTGGTTTGAATCCTTTATCAAATTTTTTACCAATAGGTGCAGAAAGTTCATACTTGTATTTTTTCTGCATTAAATCATTTACTTTAACAATTTTTGACATAAATATTGTATAGATAGATTATCATTAATTATACCAGATTAATCGCAGAGGATGAGAGATTCGGTCACAACTTTTTTCTTCGCCGTCGTTTTGAAAAAAGTATTTGCGGAGACGGCGAGATTCGAACTCGCGGGAGCTTTCACCCCATTCGCTTTCCAAGCGAACGCACTAGACCACTATGCGACGTCTCCATAAAATAGAATACTACCTTATTGGCAAAAAATATTCCAATTACAATTTTTTATTCGTATGATCTGACAATTAGTTGTATTAGTATAATTCGTATATTAGTATTTTATTTTTTAAATAGAACGATAAACCACCAAACTTGAAATAGCGAAGAAAATCGAAAGCACAACAAGTACTGTCGCGACATTCAAAAGAATTGGCGATCCGACCACTAGGAAAAGCAAAATAAAACTGACACCGAAACTTTGCAAAATCATTTTTATTTTACCAACAGTCTTTGCTGGAACCACCTCCCCTTTAAATCTGTAATACGCCGAGGCCATAATAATGATTTCTAAAAAAATCACCGTATATGCAAGAAAAGGATTTAAAAATTTAAAAATTAAAATTCCTCCGACGCTTCCAATCAAAAGTTTGTCCGCGACAGGATCAAAAACAATTCCCCAATCTGTAATTTGGTTTCTCGTCCTTGCAAGTGCTCCATCAAAAGCATCCGATAGTGCTGAAATAACAAATAAAACTAGGGCGAAAATGTCATGGTCTGTGGCTAAAAGATAAATTATAAAAGGAATAGTGATAAACCTAAAAACTGTAACATAATTTGGTTTAACAGAATGAGGGAAAAAACGAAGAATTGTTTTTTGAAAAAATTTATCAATTATTGTAACCTTAGCAACATATTTTGGCCTTGGATCGTCAAAAACCTTAAAAAGTAAAAGTTTTTCATCTATTTTTTCACCTATTTTTTTAAATTTTTCTTGAGCCATACAATGTTGTCATTCCTACTTTCGCTGGAATAACAGAAGATTAGACTAATTATTACACACTTTACTTAGTATCCATAATTGCTTTTATTCTTTCCTCAACCGGCGGATGAGTGCTGAAAAGTCCAGCAATTTTTCTGCCTGCTCCACCTAGCGGATTTGCAATATATAAATGCGCAATGGCATTATTCGTTCTTTTTATCGGAATATTTGCATTAGAAATTTTCTGAAGCGCTGAAGCAAGCCCTTCTGGATATCTTGTAAGAAGCACACCCGAAGCATCGGCAAGAAATTCTCTTTTTCTAGAAATTGCGAGTTGAATAAGTTTTGCAAAAATCGGAGATATAACAACAAATATCAATCCAACAATTGCCAAAATATTTCCCCCTTCTTTGTCTCTATTTCCTCCTCTACCCATTCCTCCGCGTATAAAAATATTTGCAAGTATTGAAACAAAACCGACAAGCACAACAACGATTGTTGAAAGCAAAATATCTCTATTACCAATATGAGAAAGTTCGTGAGCTATCACACCTTCAAGCTCCGTTTTATTTAAAATCTGCAATAATCCAGACGTCACTGCGACAACAGCATGTTCTTTATCCCTTCCTGTTGCAAAAGCATTTGGTGATGCGTCTTGAATTATAAAAATTTTGGGTGTCGGAAGTCCTGCAGTAATGGAAAGATTTTCAACAACACGATAAAGATCTGGATATGTCATTTTATCTGCCGGTTTTGCGCCAGCCATAGACAAAACAATTTTGTCGGAATACCAATAACTAAAAATATTCATTACTACGCTAAAAATAATCGCAAAATATAATATTGCGGAATCGTTATAGTAATAGCTTATAAACCATCCGAGCGATGCAATGACAGTAAAAAATAAAAACATCAAAAGCCATGTTTTTGTAACGTTTTTTGACTGCTGTGTATAAATTGTTGCCATTATTTATTTTTCGATATCTTATCAACCATTTCAATCTCTTCCCATATTCCGTCAATAATATCGTATTGCTTTGCTTCTTCTAAAGTTACCCATTTATAGTCTGTGCTATCTTCATCAAGTTTTATTTCTCCTGAATCATATTCGGCATAATAACTGAGTACAATAACAGGCGTTCCCTGCGGAGAGATAAATGCGAGATCCAAAAGATAAACCGGTTTTTTAATTTCCAAATTCACTTCTTCCTTTACTTCCCTGCGCAAAGTTTTTTCTATAGCATAATACCACTGTCCTGATTTTGTACTTACTGGAGTATTTATATAATCATCGACATTCATTCCACCGCCAGGAACAGTCCATTTATTTGGAAAAACTTTTTTATGCGGAGATCTCTTGGTAATCAAATATTTACCATCTTTGTAAATAATAGCGGTAACGGTAATTCTATGAAGTTCTCTGTCTTTTATTTCCATAATTTATAAAAAATTATTTATTGTCTTTTAAACTACCACTGTCAGAAAACGCCGAGAGCGACTCCAACACAAAATCTTTAAAACTTTTTTCGAATGCCAAACCACTCCAAAATGTTATACCCGGGTCATTATACCAAGAAGGCTGACTTTCATATATCCCCTCAAACTTTCTTATTAAACTACTTTCTGCATCAAAAACAACAGCATAGGGCAACAGTTTCTCAAACACTTCCACTTTTTTCTCCGATACAGAAATATTTTTGCCATCATTTTCGATGGTTTGCAAATATTTTTTCAATCCCAAAATATCTTTTTGCGCATTCAATCCTTTTTTTGTCTTTTTAGGCATCATTAATCCAAATACAAGGATAATAATTCCGGAATAAAACATACTTGCACTAAAAATCCAATCGATTCTAAAAAAATAAGAAACAACGCAAAACAAAATAGAAAAAATGATATAAATACCTTTGTTTTTTATATAGTTATTTTCAAAATATTTTTTCTTAGTAACAGAGTCGGCAGTCAAATCACTAATTGTTTGAAAGTCATTGAAAATAATTTTCTTCAAATCTGACAGTTCAACATACATGTATGGATCAAATCTAAATAAAGAGTTCAAAAGTTTTGCATCAAAATCTGAATCTGGGTCTTTTTGAATAAGTCTTGTAAAAGCATAATCATGCATTCTTATAAAAGAAACTTTTTTTTCAATTCTTTCTATCTTTATATATCCTTTTATCGCCAAATAGATAGTTTCAGCAGAAATACTTCTGAAACTGACATTGCTTTGGAAAACTGTCGACATTTCCATCGGGCTCAATCCTTCCGGTGCATCTTTTTTTGCTTCTATGATTTTAACTTTTGGATCCTTGCTATATTTTTCCCATCGTAAGTATAGAAAAAGAAAAATAAAAAGCGGCAATAGCAAAAACAAAAAAGATAAATTTACAGAGTTTAAAATTTTTCCATAAAAACTGATCATTATAAAATATTAACTTTAGCTATACCTTAGAAAAACCATTGAAATGAATTTTTTGATCATCAATTATTTCTATAACTTTATATTTACCTTTGGTCCAAACTAACTCATCTTTAATGAAATGAGTGCATTCAATTATAATTATACTGGCCATTGGTTTTGATAAAACTGCATTACCTTTTGTTTCAAGAAGCGGCAATTCTCCAAAAAGCCAATAATTTCTTTGACCACTTTTTAGGAAATCATATATTTTATCAACCTCCAACTTTTCTGGGATACATTCTGAAATCAACCGATTACCTTTTTTGTATTCAGAAAAATTTCTCAAGGCGAGATCTGGATTGAATTCAACTTGAATTCCCATGACTAGTTTAAAACTTTACCTCAACTGGATTCTTCGCAGCTGCAGATTCAGATTCATCCAGGCTGAAAAGTTCCATTTTTACGAAATGAAAAACTTTTGCAATAAAATTGCTTGGAAAAGAATCAATTGCAATATTCAAATCTCTGACATTTCCATTATAGAATCTTCTTGCGGATTGGATTTTGTCTTCAGTATCTGTAAGTTCTGATTGTAAAGAAAGGAAATTTTGATTAGCCTTAAGGTCTGGGTAGGCTTCTGCCACTGCAAAAACTGTTTTCAAAGCGCTTGCGAGTATGTTTTCCGCCTTTCCCTTATCAACTATATTCTGAGCACCCATTGCGGCAGCTCTTGCTTTTGTAACATTCTCAAAAGCTTCGCTTTCATGTGTAGCATAACCCTTAACTGTATTAACAAGGTTTGGAATAAGGTCGTATCTCCTCTTTAACTGTACGTCTATATCGGACCAAGCTTCTTTTGACCTGTTTATAAGAGTAACGAACTTATTGTAAAGGAAAATTATCCAAACAACCAGAACAACCAATAAACCGAGAGTTATATATCCTGTCATAAAATTTTTTATCCGCACACTAAATTTGTCATTGTGTTTTTGCCCCAGCGTATTTTACTCATAAATTTTTATCTTTAAGTTATAAATTAACCTAGAAGACGAATTTCTAAAAAACACATGGGGCGATGACAAAATTAGTGTGTGGATGAACTTAATTAAAAGCAATCGAATTTTTGCTCGGAAAGCATTATACCACATTTTAATGAAAAATGGGATAGAAAAAAATACCGCAAGGCAAAATATATTCGGTCAATATACTTTGTATTTGATTTTAAATTGCATTATGCTAGAATGTCTGGACGATGTTAATTTCAGTATTACCATACATACAAATGGGCCTAGTGATACTCGTTATCGCTTGCATTTTGATGCAAAAATCAGACAACAATGCTGGTGGTGTTTTTGGAGGTGCCGACAACTGGAACAGTGCATATCATACGAGAAGAGGTTTTGAAAAATTCCTTTTCAACAGCACAATAATTTTGGCTATACTTTTCGTCATTTCTTGCCTTCTTGCCTTGATTTTAAAGTAGTCTTATTCGCTAAGATTGCCTTATATTCAAGTACTTGATAAAATCAAAGTGACTTTTCAATCCTCGTGAAAGATAAAATCAAAAACATTCTCAATATGAAATGGGAGATCGAGTTTTTTCAGAAAATCTCCAGTACAATTTCCAAATTCAGTATATCTGAAAAAGTATTTTTTTCGTTGCTTTGTGCCACTTTCATAGTTTCTGGATTAACTATTTTAAAACATGTAAATGATTCTTTCATGATTGCCGTTCCAACAAACGGTGGAGATTTGAAGGAAGGAATCATCGGCTCGCCAAGATTCGTCAATCCGATTCTTGCAATATCGGATGTTGACCACGACCTTACTTCCCTAGTTTATTCTGGACTTTTAAAAGCAACTCCGAACAATTCCATAATTCCGGATTTGGCAAAAAGTTATAATATTTCTCAAGACGGACTTACATATACTTTTACGTTGAAAGATAATATTTATTTTCAAGACGGAGCAAAAATCACAACAGATGATATCATCTTCACGATAGAAACAATTCAAAATCCAGATATAAAAAGTCCAAAGAGGCCAAATTTTTATGATGTCAAGGTTGAAAAAGTTGACGACAAAACTGTAAAGTTCACTTTAAAAAAACCTTACTCTCCATTTTTGCAAAATCTCACAATCGGAATTTTGCCAAAACATCTTTGGGGAGATTTAAATGCCGACCAATTCCCCCTCAGTCAATATAACGTTGAGCCTATTGGTTCCGGTCCGTATCAAATTAGCAAAATGCAGACTCTGCAAAAAAATATGCTTTTGATCCCGACATATTACGAACTTACACCTTTTAATAAATATATTTTAGGTGAACCATTCATTGATAAACTGGTAATTAATTTTTATCAGGATGAAAAAACACTTATAGATGCTTACAACAAAGGCGATATTGAATCAGTGAATTCGATAACTCCTGAAAAGATTTCTGATTTGAATAAAAAATCAAGTGAAGAAATTAAAACCACCCCATTACCAAGAGACTTCGCAGTATTTTTTAATCAAAACCAATCGGATGTTCTAGTCTATAAAGAAGTAAGACAAGCTCTCAATATGTCGGTAAACAGACAAGAAATTGTCGACCAGGTTTTGAGCGGTTATGGTGACCCACTATATGGACCAATTCCACAGGGACTTATTGATAACAGTGCCACAAATACACCATTTGATTTGAACTTGGCATCAAGCACTTTAACAAAGGCTGGATGGTTAAAAAATCCATCAACTGGAATCTGGGAAAAGAAAGTTAATAGCAAAAAAACAATACAGCTTCAAGTATCAATTTCAACTCTCAACAGTCCAACATTGGTCAAAACAGCAGAATTAGTTCAGGCAGATTGGCAGAAACTTGGTGCAATAGTCGACATAAAACAATTTGAACTCGGAGATTTACAACAAAATATTATTAGACCGAGAAAATTTGAAGCTCTACTTTATGGAGAAGTTATCGGCAGAGATATGGATCTTTTCGCCTTCTGGCATTCATCACAAAGAAACGACCCTGGATTAAACATCTCAATGTATGCAAACAGTAAAGTTGATACGTTGTTAAATGATGCAAGAACAACAATGGATCCAAAAACAAGAATCTCGGATTATATTTCTTTTGAATCAGAAATCGCCAAAGACGTCCCAGCAGTATTCTTATATTCACCAGACTTTATTTACATTGTTCCAAAAAAGATTCAGGGGATGCAAATAGATACAATCGCAATGCCATTTGAAAGATTCTTAAACATAAACGAATGGTACATAGAAACAAACAATCTCTGGAAAATGTTTCAATAATTAACCCAATCAATCTCTTACTAACGCATTATGCAACACATTCAGTTGTTAAATAAGGAAGTTTACAGATTATAATTGTTTTTAGAAGCACGAAAAATCCAATTGCATAATGCAAAAAAGTTATCAAGTAAAAAATTTATAAATTATAAAATATGAAATTAAAAATTAGCAAAAGTTATTATGGAAATGTCGCAAATAACTTTTTTATTAGTAAGAACTTAATAGGGTAAAACAAAAATGATAAATCAGAATAATAACTTCCATGACAAGAAAAGATTCGGTCCAAAAATATCGAGTTTTTCCAAACCCCCACATAAAATAAATATTGTTCCAAGGCAAACAAAGTCTTTTACTGTTGAAACAAGCCCTGAAATTTTAGGAAGCAATGTTTCTATTGCAAATCAAAGCACACCAAACCCAATTGAACAAAGCACTCCTAAAAAGAAAATTGTTTTTGTAAGAAAGGGCCCTGGCGGAAACACACACCATTCCCAAGGTCACTCAACTCATTCTTCAATGCATGGCAAACAAAATGCTCCGAAGGTCCACACAATGAGAAAGGTTACATCAGAGGCAGCTCTTAAAAGAGAACAGACCATTCCCCCACTAGCGCCAGGAAATATAAGAATCGTTCCTCTCGGTGGAGTTGAAGAAGTCGGAAAAAACATGACAGCCGTTGAATATGGTGACGACATTATTGTTATTGATGCCGGAATTCAATTTAAAACAGAGGAAACACCCGGGATCGACTATATGCTTCCAAATACTAAGTACCTTGAAACTAGAAAAGGCAAAATTAGAGCTTTAGTTGTTACTCATGGTCACTTGGATCACATTGGAGGAATTCCTTTTACTATGGAAGCTCTTGGTAATCCACCAATCTATACTAGAGAATTCGGCGCACTTTTGATTAAAAAGAGACAAACGGAATATCCTCATCTTCCTGAATTGAATTTGAAAATTGTCGACAAAACAACTGATTTTCTTCCAATAACAGAACACATTAAAATAAAATTCTTTGGTACTACTCACTCGATTCCAGATTCAACTGGTGTTGTTATTGCTACACCTGTTGGAGATATTGTTGCCACAGGAGACGTCAGAGTTGACAGCGTAGACGGAAAAGCAACAGAGGAAGAATACGAACAATACAAATTTTTGAAAGACAGAAAAGTTTTACTTCTTATGCTTGATTCAACAGGAGCAGAAAAACCTGGTTGGACTATTTCTGAAGAAACCGTTATCAACAACATTGATAAAATAGTCAAAGATGTTCCAGGAAGAGTTGTAATCGCAACTTTTGCTTCACAAGTTGAAAGAATTATCAGCTTTATTAATATGGCTGAAAAATACGGAAAGAAACTTGTCATCGAAGGAAGAAGTATGAAAAACAATGTTGAAGTTATCAAATTTCTCAAACTTGCTGATACAAAACACATTATTCCAGTTGAAAGCATTGCCGATTATCCCCCACACAAACTCATGATACTCTCTACAGGTGCACAAGGAGAAGAATTTGCTGCCCTCATGAGAATGGCAAACAATACTCACAAATATATTAAGCTCAATAAAACTGACACTGTTATTCTTTCGTCATCAATTATTCCAGGAAATGAAAGAGCTGTTGTAGGTCTCAAGGATAATCTTTACAGACACGATTCGAAGATTATTACTTACCTTGATAGCGATGTTCACGCTGGAGGACATGGAAAAAGAGGAGAACTTGAATGGTTACAAAGACAAATTCCATATAGATTCTTCATGCCAGTTCATGGAAACCATTACATGCTTAAAATAAATGGCGAACTTTCTGCTTCAATCGGCACGCCTAGAGAAAATATTGTAATTCCAGACAATGGAAGCGTTGTAGAAATTGTAGAAAATGGAACAAAAATAAGAGTTCTCAAAGAAAAAGCTCCGTCAGGAATTGTTATGGTTGATGGATTCTCAATTGGAGATGTTCAGGAAGTTGTTATTCGTGATAGACAAATGCTCGCTCAAGATGGAATGTTTGTCATCATTGCAAGTATAGATGTCACAACAGGAAAATTAAGAAAATCTCCGGATATTATTTCCAGAGGTTTCGTATATTTAAGAGAATCTCAAGATCTTCTAAAACACACTAGATTTTTGATTAAAAAAACTATTGAAGAAGGTGCACATGGAAATCCTATTAACTTTGATATGCTTAAGGATCAAATCACAGATAACGTGAGTAGATATCTTTTCCAGCAAACTGCAAAGAAACCGATGGTGATTCCGGTTGTGATTGGAGTGTAAAAGATAGTCGAAAGTCTAAAGCTCAAAGTCTAAAGAATTCTAAAGGCCGGCGCGAGGATACACGCCGGCTTTTTGAATTAAATAATCAATCTAATCAGAATTAATAAGATAAAAACTATTTTGTATTTAAAACAGCTTTAGCTGTATTAATAAAAGAAGTATTATCAATATTCAAGTTAGAAATTGGAAATTCAACATAAGTAGAACTCGATTTCTCCTTTTGCGACATTTGCTGTGATGTTATTTTACCAGCCAGATAATCACTAGCGATTTTTTGCATTTGATCCAAATCTTCACATTTAGACAAATCTAAACCACTTATGTCAAAAACTGAATCGGGGAAATCATTTGTATCAATACTTTTTACCTCCGTTGAAACACTGCTATTTGCACTTCCACTACCAAGCGACGACGTTTTTGATCCACCACTTACATTTACAGTACCATTAATTGTACCATTACTAATATCTCCCTGTACTTTTACAGAATTATCCCCTTTCGTATTAGTATTAACATCAGCATTTATTGTAAAATTTCCCCCACTATATATACTCGCGCAATACTGTTTAGAAAAACAACTGTAAGAACCTTTCATTGCTTCACTATAAAAACAAGGAATTCCATTGATAACGCGCGTTGGCAAAGAATCATATGGTACTAAATCTGGTTGATTATATACCACCGTCTTACCAAGATTTTTTAATGAAACAAATATTCCATCATCGAAAATGTAAACAGAGTCTCTTTTTAATTTACTTAAAGAAGACGATTTTGAGCAAGTGGCGGTACCTTTTTCATAGTCTAGATTTAAAGTAACATCACTCGGAGCATCAGAATCTGCTAAACTTATACTCAAAGTATTACTAATAATCCCTCCAATACCATATTTTTTACTTAATTTTATAACCCGACCGGTCACTGTTTTTTCAATCCATACTTCACTATAACTCTTACCACTCATTAGCCCTGAAACAAGACCACCAATCATTTGGTTAGCAATTTGACCATATTCAGATTGATCACTAGTTTTTATATCCATTCCTCCAGAAGCACCAGTTGTAGATATAATATGCAACTTAAACGGATCAGGATATCCACAATACATTGGTATATTTGGCTCTTGAGCAACAGGAGTAGAAATATTCCCGTTTAGTGTTTTAATATTATATTTACTGTAAATATAATAACCGCCAGCCACGATTACTACAATAAAAACTGCTATAAATAATATTGAGAATCCTTGATTATATTTTGTTTTTTTCATATTTTATTATTTTAAAAAAGATAAGTTCTGCGTGTATTATTTAGCAGTTCCGTTTGAACAAGAATATTCAGGAGTTTCTTGTGTTGCTAAAACTTTACCTTCTGCCTTAAGATTATCTAAGTTAACTGTAATAAAAGAAACTTTAACTTTAATCTTATCTGTTTTCTTCTTACAAGAAACTAGTACAGGTTGGGCATTTGTACCATTTCCCGGTATTGTAATAATCTTAGTATCAGTCCCGTCTTTCGCAAGAAAAATTGGGTTATGTAATGGAAATTGTCTTAATTCAAAACCATAATCATTACCGTTACTTTTACCATACCAAATAAAAGTATTATCAATAACACCATTTATCATCGGTTCTGTTTTGTAAAAGCCTACTATATCTGAATTACCTTTATTGGTTAATTTAAGAGAAAAAGTAATTTCATCATTATATGTATTACCCTTATGGTTAAATCCGGAAAGCTGCATATCAACAGCATTTATAATTGGATACTCATTAATACCAACAAGTAAATTATCAAAAGTTTTTGTGTAAATCTCTTTACCCTTAAAAGACATTTTAAATATCGCTGAATATTTACCTGGCTTATTAAGTATAAGGCCGGCAAAGTTGGTATTAAAATTAACGCCAGAAGAAGTATTATCAACAGCCTGATTACCTTTCTGCAAATATACATGACCATTTTTGGAAGTGACAAGATTGTTATTGTCATCGTATACTTCTATGGATGTATCTACTATCGCATTAGTATTTGCATTAAGAGTAAGTTTTGGACCAACTAGAGAATATGTAAGGTTTGTCGAATTTTCAGTAACAGGCTCTAAGTTAAAACCGATATCTGCTTTAGTGACTGAAATTGACAAATCAATATTGTTATTAGTATTGTTACCACTTGGAATATTTACAACTGAATTTTCTGATTGAGTAGTCTGATGATTATTTTGCAATTGAACGCCACGATACACATAACCACCTACAGCAATTGCAATAATAATTGCAATAAAAACCCACATCGGAATAATACCTCTTTGCATATTTATACTTTTCATATTTTAATAATTTAAATTTAATCTTATTTATAATAAGATCTAACTTGGAACCAAACATAACCACTGATGACGAAACCAAGAATCGCCCCTATGATATTTCCAGTAAAGATAGAGCCAACAAGATTAAGAACTATTCCGTAGAAAGACATATTCCAACCACTCATCTTTCTAGCAAAAAGACCAGGTAAAGCAATAATATCAATTACAAATACAATCAAAGAGATTATTGAACCAATTGACCATGCGCTGTGTACATATCCATAAGGCGAGTATACTGAAAACATCGCTCCGAGACCGATGAGAGCAAGCAACAAAGGAACAATAGTTAATAAAAAGATAACTTGTATCCATGGTCCAAATTTAACGATCATTTCTTTTACATTTTCAGGAATCTGAAAAGGTGCTTTAGTTACAAAATAATATTCCAAAGTTTCCATTAAACCCTTAGGAGGAACTTGGCTACTAGAATTACTAACTGGTGGTACCGGAGGAGTAGGAGGGGTTGGAGGAACTTGATTATTAAGATTTTGGTTGTCCATTTTTTTAAAAAAATTTTACGAACTTATAATACTTACATTATACCCCCCCCCCATTTATAATTTACAAATTAGAATATAAATACAAAAATCCGGCGCGAGGATAAGCACCGTCTTTTTGAATTTCCTATCACCTATTAGCTAATAGCCAAAAGCTATTTAGTATCCTTAATCGCCAAGCTGTATCTCAAACCCCAAAACATAAACAAAGACAAAGCTAGAAAAATGTAACCGAAAGGAATAAACAAAAAGAAAACAGTTGCGATAAGCGGAGCGATTATATAAGCGAATGAGCTCATAGACCTAAATGCGCTTATCAAGTTGGTATTTTGATCATTTATCTTTTTAAAGAAATATGTTTCCGTCATTACCTCCACCATTGCTGCTCCGATCCTTGTCGTAAAAAGAAGAATAGACCAAACCCAAAAATCCTTTCCTGAAATAAAAGGCATAAAACCGACAGAAAATGCCATAATCAAAAAACCTGCAGTGAGCATTTCTTTTTCTCCGATGTATTTATCAGCAATTTTTCCAAGTGGTATTTGTATAAGCACAAAAGGCAAAAGCATTATTGTAAAAATAAGTCCTATTGTCGCCCAATCGAAGCCAATATATTTAAAAAGATAAATAGGCGCGTAAATCACCATCCATGCGTAGAAAAAGTTTAGTAAAAAACTTGAAGCAAAAATATGTTTTATATCTTTATTTTCCAAAACCTCTTTTATTGTGGATACAACTTTGAATTCTTTATACTCATCATCTTTAAAAGATTTTAAATTATAAAAAATAAGTGATGCGATAGGGATCATGAGCAAAGAAGAAATAAAATATACTTTCCAATATGATTCCCCACCGATAATCATTCCAGAAAGCCACGGAGAAATAAGCCAGGCAAAGTTTATTCCAGTTAGATAAAAGCTCCTTATCTTGCCGGTTTCATTATCTGTTGAATTATGTTCAATAAATATATCAAGACATAAAATAATCGCCGTTGTGGTTGCATATGTGAGCACAAAACAGAACAAAACTTCATATATATTGTTTAAGAAAGAAAGTCCGAGAAGCGAAAATAGATTTATTATTGAAACAAAAGTCGCAGTTTTATAATTACCGAATCTTCTTAAGATTTTTGGTATCGAAATAAAAGTTAAAACAGTTGCGAGCGAACAGACGGCAAAAACAAGACCGACAAGCTTTTCACCAACAAAATTGCTCAAAAAACTTGAACTTATATATGAAGGAAGAGCTGAACAAAGAGCAAAAACTGAACCGATTATATAAAGTATTGATAACGTGGTTCTTCTCATAGTTTTTAGTTCTTAACCAATTCTATACACATAAAAAGAGGAATTTCTTTTCTAGCTTTATCTTCTGCCTTTTGTCTAAAACCAGGCTGGCTTTTTTTATTTGAAACCCATTCTTCTAAATTTTCCACACAGAAACCGGAGTTTTTAAAATCTTTGAAATAACTTTGGAGTGGCTTATGAAAAGATACTGTGTATTTTTTCATTCTTAGATCTCTTTCGCCAGGATTCATATCTATTTTTGTCATAATTTCAGACATATACTGTTCCACTTCTCTATACTGAATATTTTTGTTTTCATCAAAACCCCAATCACTTTTTTGCGGTATGCGAAAAGCTGGATGATTTAAAACCAAAAAAAGTTTTCCTCCAGATTTTAAAATTCTTGAGCATTCTTTCAAAACTGCACTAAAATTTTCCATATTTTGCGAAGCCAAAATGATAGTCGCTTTGTCAAAAGAATTATTTTCTGCAAAAGCAATTTTATGAGCCGATGAAACAAAATATTTTATACTTTCTGGAGAATTTTTATTTGCCAAATCTACCAATTCTTTGGAAATATCAGTGCCGTAAACCTCTGCACCAAGCTTGGCGAATTCATTTGTAAAGAAGCCTTGTCCGCAAGCAATATCAATAATTCTATCCTCTTTTTTAATGTCCATCATTCTCAGAAGATTTGGAAGAATAATTTCTTTTTGGAAGGTTTTTTCTCCTTTTAAAAGTTCGTCATACCAAGACGCAACAACACCCCATGAAGTTTCTGTTTTTCTTGCGCCATCAAACGGGCTTTTTATCTGACTAGGTTTATTTTTTTTAGAATTAAAAGCCATAAATATTATTTAAGCATAAGTGGAATATAAATATTTTGGTCTTTGGTAGGATCTCCTGAAGGATTATCATTTTTCAAAATCAAAACCGCCCTCGTAGTACTTGTAGCTTTTTCAAAAGATAATACTGAAGTAAAAGGAATAAAATCGGTTGTCATCCAACTCTCGGTAGATGTCGCAATTGATGTTCCAAGAACATTTCCATCGGCATCTTCAAGTTTTATTGGAAATGACCCCTCAAAAAACCAATTTCCCCTAACCTTACCTGAGATCTTAATAGGACTTTTTACTATCTGATTTGTCTTTGGAAAATCAACAGTAATAGGAAATTCTTCTGTTGTAGTTCCTGTAACTGTAACATTACCACCAGGAGCTACAGCTTCCCTTCTACCCCAATCAAAAATCAAAAAAGCAACAACTAGCGTTATTACTAAAATAATAATTATTACGATTGTCTTTTTCATCCTGTTAGAGATATTGTGTTATGAATTAGCGCAATATCTTGTTTTTATTAAATTGATAAATTGTAATTTTATCTCGCTACTGATGGAAACAATCCGATTGTTTCCTGTCTCTAACGGGATTCGTGTTTTTAAAAAACTATTTTACTGTTGAAGTCGAGACTTGAGCCGTCGATGTCGAATTTTCAACTATCCATGTCGGATATCCTTGTATTCCTTTTGCAAGACAAAGTTCAGTATTGTCCGGACATTCAACATAATTAACATATTTGAATGAATCGCCAAAAAGAGCTTTTTGATCCTTACAATGTGGACACCACACTGCACCATACATGGTTAATCCTTTTGATGTGAGACATTTTGCAAAAGCATCTTTATCAGCAGTTAAAGGACAACTTGATATTTCAGAAAGTTTTTCAAGAGACTGTTCACCTTCAAAAAAATTAGTTGGAGTCTTTACAGAATTAGTATTTTTAACAATCGCAAAAATTGCTATCGCTATAATAATGACAGACGCAACCGCTATTATAATTTTATTTTGTTTATCCATATTATTTATCCACACACTAATTCTGTCATCGTTGCTCTATGTGTTTATTAATTGTTAATAATTTTATTCTATTTGTTAAATTTATCTATTTTTTCTTATTATATCTTTCTTGACAACAAAAACACAATGACAGATTTAGTGTGCGGATTTATTCTTTACAACAATCAACCATCTTATTCACAATATCCTTCATCGTCCATGGTTTTTCCTCATCTGCAATCTTTTTTACGTCTGGAATGTTTATAATTTTTAATCGGAGAGCAAAGAACGTCGTGAACATTTTATATGCTTGTTCAAACATTTCTCTTGCTTCATCCTTTTTTCCATCTGCTTGAAGCTTTGTACCAACCTCAAATAACCTCATACACGTTGCAAGTAAATGCTTTGAAATACACCACACTTCCCCTTCTGTCTTCTCGATCATTTTTGCAAGAAGCTTCGTTCTCATTGATCTTACTTCTATAAGCAAATCAAAATATTCTGGTTTTTCTGTCTTTGATCCTGTAAAGAAAAAATGCTCTTCAAGACTGATGAGATTCATAATAGCAACTGCCAAATCTTCCTCAACAGATAAATCAAACTTTCTATCTTTTTTAAGATCATCTATCTTCTTCAAAACTTCTTCGTATTTTAAATTATTTTCACTCATCCCAGTTGTAAATTTTAATTTTTATAATTTTGTTCGACTTATTTTGTCTCATTTTAACTAGTACTTTTTATCTTACTAGAATCCGTTGAATTTACAACGGGACAAGTTTTTTTCTAATAACTAAAAGCTTACAGCTAATTTATTGTATCATAAAAACCAGAATACCGAGTAGTATCATTACCAAAGCTAACCAAATCCTCGCCTGCTTTGTCTCCGCTCTTCTAGCTTTATCCATAGCATCAAGAACTTTCTTGTTTGCAGCAATGACGAGCGCGACAAGAAGTGGTAAAACGAAAAAGAAATTGTAAAAAATCAAATAACCAAAACCCCTCCAGTAACTAGCCTGATCGTGAAGTAAACCCAAAACAAAAAGATATGGTCCTCCAGTACAAGGAAATTCAAAGAGGCCAACAATAATTCCCAAAATAAACATCGCTGGTAATGTCGCCCTCTCCATGATCTGCGCTATTTTTCCATAAGCAAACTTTGGTATTTTGAGTTTGATTGGAAATTTTGGAAAAAATTCATTTATTAGCCCAATGAGTCCGAATAAAATTATTATTGACGCACCAATTTTTGACAATATGTTTGGAACATTAAATAAACTCAATACATGCAAAACTCCAAGCCCAATCAAAACGTATGTAAAAAAGATTCCAAAAATATACAAAAGACCGGCAAACACAATGTTTTTTCTTGATCTGCCTAAACTAAAAAGAAAAGCCATCGTCAAAAAAAGAACTGAAAAAGCACAAGGATTTACACTATCAACGAGTGCAGAAACTGCAACAAGCGCAGGAAGCCAGCCTTTGTATGTTCTGAAATCCGGAGCATGCAAATGAAACACTCCAGAATACAAAAGTATCAAAAAAGCTAACGCAACAAAAAAAACAGAGACAGAGATTATTTTATTTTTATTCATAATTGAATAGCAATTATATCAGACTTTTCGTTTAAATATAATTGAATAATTAACTTCCCAAGTCTTTTAACGTGTGACTTTGTAGGTAAATTTCTTTTGCAAAAATTTGGGCAATTTAGCTATAAATATCCACTGGAAAAACAATTTCCACCAACCGACTTGTTCGAAACGCCTAGTTGAACTTAAAACGTCTTTCGTTTCAAAAAAGAAAAATTTGCCATAACGACGAGCCTCTTTGATTAATTTTAAATCTTCTCCCATTTCTAAATTAACATCATATCTGATGTCAGCAAGCAATGAACGTTTAATAATCTGTATTGCGTAAGATGCTTTGAATATTTTATGTCCCAAATCCCAAAAAACAAACCATCGTTTTGCTTTCTTCGTTTCTGGAAATGGCATTATGGAAGTCGTACCGATTGAGTAATTTTTGTTAGAATTTTTCTGCAAAAAAATATTAAGCTCCTTCAAAAAATTTCTTTCTAAAAGAGTGTCCGCATCCAAAAAAATCACCCAGTCACTATTCTTGCTTACTTTTTCAGTACCAAGATTTCTTGCAATAGACACACCTTTTTCAGGAGAAATCAAAACCGATATATTTTGACCGCTAAGTTTTTGAGCAACTTCTAATGTTTTATCGTTCGAACCATTTTCTATAACAAAAACTTCAACCTTATCTTTTGGATAATCTAAATTTATAATCTTCTTAAGAGTATTTTCAATATATTTTTCTTCGTTGTGAGCAGGAATAATAATTGAAAAAAATAATCTATTTTGTTCTAATTGTTTTTCAGATATCATAAATATAAGTTATTCTTTTTCGATTTTACTCAAAATCTTATGTTTGATAAATCTCGAGAAAAAATACAAAATGAAAGCCCCAATAAGCACAGTACCAATAATAAAACCTACCTTAAATACATCAGCTATATATTTACTGTAAATTTCTGCGAGATAAAATCCAATCAAAAGGAGCCAAGAAACCAAAAACAGTTCACCTAAAAAGTTTAGCATTAAATACTTTTTAAATTGTATTCTCGTTGCGCCAGCGACAATGAGTATTGGGACAATCAAACCAAAAGCCATAGAAACCTTAGAGAAGAAAAGAATTCTAGGATGATACTTTTCAAAAAGTTTTTTGGTATCGGCAAAAAGTTCAGGACTAATTCCCCAAAATTTTCCATGTCTATTAAAAATACTTTCTCCGAAATGATATCCGACATAATACCAGACGACGTCACCAATTAAATCTCCTATGAGTAAAGCTATAAAAAGAGGTACGAAATCAAAAACGTCCTGATGAAGAAAAAATCCAGATGCAACCATCAAAATCGGACCTTCTACAATTGCACCAACCATTAAAAGCGGGTACTTGAAATAACTGACCATGCCAAGTGAATAACTAATAAGGGTTGTAGATGTTGCACTTATTACCATAATATTTTAAACACTAAAAGGTCTACCTAGAAAAGTCATCCAAAAATGATTTATCACATATTTAAAGAAAATATTTACTACTCCTTTATTTTTAAATCTTCTAGCCGAAGAAGGAATCGCGATTTCATTTAAATATTTTATCTTTCCAACTTTCAAAAGTCTTTTTCCAAGATCAGTATCCTCTCCATAAAATTTAATTTTGGTATTAAAACCTCCGATTGCTTGAAGAGCCTCTACTCTAACAAAATTATTTCCTCCTATCATAACAGTTCCTTTGCGGAATAAATCATGCAAAATCAAATGTACCAAAGAATAAATTAATTTTTGGGTAAGTTTGCTTGAAACTCTAAAATATAATTTTCCATCATAATAGCTGTATGGTCCAGTCACTGCAACAACTTTTTTATTTTCAAAATATTTTACGGATTTTCTCACCCAATCTTTTGGAGGAATGCAGTCGGCATCAAGATTTGCAATAATACTTCCCTTTGCTTCAAGTCTTCCCCTTTCTCTTGCCCAAGTTAAACCTTGGTTTTTTTCTTGTACTAAACGAGCTTCTGGAAATTTACGAACAATTTCTGCAGTTTTATCCGTACTGTTATTATCAACAACTATAACTTCAAAATTGTAGTAGTCCTGCGCAAGTGCTGCAGCAAGCGTTTTTTCTATATATTTTTCTTCGTTGTAGGCTGGAATGACGATTGAAACTTTCATAGCTAAGAATTATACCAGATCTAGTTTTAAAAGCTAAGAAAAAAGATAAACTACCAACGATGTTCTGTTCACAAATATAATGTATAATATATGCTAATTATAAGTAACATCATCTTTCAAATATGGAATCAGACAAACAGAAAACAATAAAAGAATGCGGACGGACAAAAATCAAAAAAATCTTGGTTATTGTAATACTAACTGTCGGAATATTTTCTTGGATTTATGTTTTTTTTGACGTGTACCAAATAAGAAATCACAGGCTTTCTTTTCAAAATTATTTGAGCAGATATCACCGAGCGCCTGTTTCAATATCAAACATTTCATCCTGGATGACATTTGATTATATAAATAAAATTTTCAAACTTTCTCCAACATATCTGTCACAAACACTTAAAATAACCGATTCAAAATACCCCCTTCTCACTATCGGTCAATATTCAAAAAAAATAAATGCGAGTTCTACCTTTCTCATTAAAAATATACAAAATGCGATAGAAATATACTCAGCTTCTTCAACGCCTGTAAAATAAAAAATGAATTCACTTCTAACCGCAACATTATCATATCTTCTGCTTTATAAATATATAGCGCTTTTTTTAATAGTATATTTGTCTTCTATTTTTATTCCTTTACCCGAAAATACCGCTCTCATGGCAATGGGTGCTTTTGCTGGACAAGGATATATGAATATATATCTCATTCTTTTGGTGGCGATTGTTGGAAATATTTTGGGGGATCTCACCGGATTCATACTCGCCCGCAGATATGGAAAAGAATTTCTGATAAAAATCGGTTTGCGCAAAGTAATAATATCAAAAAATTATATTAACTTAGAAAAATTTATTGATAAAAATTATGTACCAACAATTTTTATCAGTCGTTTTATCGGGCAAATCGGACCAATAGTAAATATTTTGAGTGGTTTATCGGATATTTCATTCAATAAATTTCTGATTTACGACTCAATCGCGGAATTTATATATGTATCCATACTTTCTTTATCAGGTTATTTTTTAGGCGGTGCATGGCAAGATACAACAAAAACAATTGAATACGCCAGCATAGGAATAATACTTATAATAACAGGTCTTTTTCTAAGTAAAAGATATTTCAAAATCAATAAAACAAAATGTTGAAATTCATAAAAGAATTCTGCACCCAACATATTTTATAAAACGTATATAGTGTTGACCATCGATACATCTAAAAAATATTCAATGGTTTTAATAGAATTTTTAAATCTAAATAAAATATGAGTAATAAATATGTACCTATCGCCTCACTTTTGGTAAGTGTAGGATTGATAGCTTCTACAGTGCCAGCTTTCGCTGCAACAAACACACCACCGACACGAAATAATCGTCCGGGAATGGTTAATGGTGGTATAAGGCAAGGAATGAAGCCAGAATTTATTGGGACCGTTTCTGCAATAAATGGTTCAACTATTACAATGACAAGCAAACAAGGTTTTGGCCTTGGCGGTTTTGTTGGAAGAAATGCCAGCTCATCCCCGAAAACGGCTCCAACAATTACTCCCACGACTGTAATCTATTCAATTAATACAACAAATTCAACAGTTATAAAAAATAATGCCACAAGTTCAGTTTCAAATATTTCCGTCGGCGATACACTCATGGTTCAAGGAACTTTGAACGGAACAAATATCACTGCGACAAATATTCGCGATGGAATTATGAATAGTCTCGGAAGAGATAACGGCGCAAATAATAGAGGAGATTTTGCCTCCACTACTTCCCTGGTTGAAGGAAATGGACAACCGGTAATTGCAGGAACAATTTCAACAATAAGTGGCGAAACTCTGACAATCTCAAATAAAAGCAATGTTTCGTATTCAGTCGATGCAACGAATGCAAAAATAACACAAGGGCCAAACAACACAGTTTCAATATCAAACCTAACAGTCGGTGATAATGTCGTAGTTCAAGGTACAATAAACGACACATCAGTCACCGCTTCGTCAATAATTGATCAAACAAAGCCTGGAGCAGCAACCTCCACCCCTCAAAAACCAAGAGCAGGTATTTTGGGAGGTATTGGTCAATTCTTCATGCATTTGTTTGGTTTTTAATTCGGCAGTTTTTAAAAGAAAATCACTTGGTGTCTGAGCAGCACCAAGTGATTTTTTTGTATATTTTAAAACTATTTTTTACAAATCTGGTATAATACCACTAGAATTTTAATTAAATTATTTTCAAATAAAAAATGTTCTCAAAAATAAAAAATCTTGTGCAAAAAAATAAATGGTGGACGGCGCTTATTGTGATCGCTCTCATTATTTTAGCAATAATTATTTTAAATAAGAAAAAAGTTTCTCCGATAGAATCAGTTACAGCAGAAAAACACAATATCATTGAAGAAGTCAGCGCTACAGGAAATGTTAAGCCACTTTCCAATCTTGATCTTTCTTTTGAAACAGGTGGACAAGTCTCGCAAGTTTCCGTTGCAATTGGCGACAAAGTATATAAAGGAGAACGCCTAGCTTCCCTATCAAATAGTGATTTAGTCGCTGCAGTAGAACAAGCAAAAGCCGGTCTTAAAATAGCACAAGCAAATTTATCATCTTTAAAAAATGGCTCAACTCCAGAACAAATTGCAGTAAACGAATCCCAAGTACAAAAAGCTAGCAGTGATTTGATAGGAGCTGAAATAAATCTCATAAATTCCATAAAAGATTCATATACAAAATCCGATGACGCAGTGAGAAATTATACCGACATGATGATTCAGAGTCCTAGAAGCCCAAATCCTACATTACAATTTCAAACTGATGCACAATTGCAAAGTAATATAACATCAGAAAGAGCTACAATTGAAGGTCTTTTAACAGCATGGGAAATTTCTTCCGAAAATTTAGCAATAAATTCAGACTTAAATTCTGCCGTAAATACAGCGGACAGCAATTTAACCGTGATACAAAATTATTTGCAAAATCTCGCCTTTGCAATTAATAAACTTGGCGCAAATTCTTCATTAAGCCAGACAACTATAAATCTCTGGAAAACAAATGTTTCAACGGTGCGAGCAAACATCGATCTTTCTTTAAACAATCTTTCTGTTGCGATAAATCAATATCAATCAGCTTTTTCTTCACTCGATGTAGCAAAGAGTCAGCTTACACTTACAAAAACAGGAGCGACAAGTGATCAGCTTTTAGTGCAAGAAGCTACCGTTGAGCAAGCACAGGCCAATCTTGATGCCATGGAATCTAAACTTGATAAATCAATAATCACTTCCCCGATAAACGGCGTCGTCACAAACGTGAACGCAAAAATCGGACAAATCATGCAACCAGGAATTTCTGCAGTTTCTGTCATATCTTTTGGAGAATACGATGTTGAGTCTTATATTCCAGAAGCCGACATCGCAAAAATAAAAATCGGCGATACAGCAACGACAACTCTTGATGCATACGGTTCAGACACTTTTTTCCCGACATCAGTCATCAAAATCGATCCAGGAGAAACTATTATAGAAAGTGTTCCAACATACAAAGTCACATTAAAGTTTGCTTCATCATCAGATAGTAGAATAAAATCTGGAATGACTGCAAACCTTGATATTCTTACAGGGCAAGCAAACGGAGTTTTAGCGGTGCCTTCAAGATCTGTCTATTCTATAGATGTTAAAAAATATGTTCAATTGATAAATCCGACTGATCCTACAAAAACAATAGAAACAGAAATCGAAACTGGAATGAAAGGAATCGACGGATATGTAGAAATCATTTCTGGATTAAAAGATGGCGACAAAATAGCAGCTTCCACAAACATATAAAAATGTTAATAGAAACCAAAAATCTTTGGAAAGTTTACGATAGCGGTGGAACAAAAACCGAAGCATTGCGCGGGGTTTCTCTTAATATTAAAAAGGGAGAATTTGTCGCAATAATGGGACCATCAGGTTCTGGAAAATCTACTCTACTTCAGATTCTTGGTCTTTTGGATAATCACACCAATGGGACATATATTTTTTCCGGTAAAGATATCGGTTCATACGACCAAGTCGAAATTGCAAAAATACGAAATGAAAAAATGGGTTTCGTCTTTCAGGCTTTCAATCTGCTTCCCCACGCTTCTGTTCTTGAAAATGTAAAATTGCCGTTACTTTACTCAGACAGACCAGAGTCTGAATGGAATAAGCTTGCCGAAGAAGCTGTTGTTTCTGTCGGACTCGCCCATCGTATGCACTATCAATCTATTCAACTTTCTGGAGGAGAAAAACAAAGAGTGGCTATTGCTCGAGCACTCGTTAATAATCCCGAAGTTATTTTTGCAGATGAACCAACTGGAAATCTTGATTCTAAATCTGGGCAAGCTATCATAGAAATAATTCAAAAATTAAATGAAGAAATGGGGCACACAATTATTTTGATTACTCACGAAACTTATACCGCCGAATACGCCGAAAGAATTATCAGACTTCATGATGGACAAATAGTTAGTGATGAAAAAGTTACAAACAGAAGAAAAGGCACGGATATTTTTATAAAATAATAATGAGACTACAACATAGTATAAAGACGGCAATTTCAGGACTTTCAACGCACAAATCGCGTTCGGCTTTAACCATTGTCGGTATTGTAATCGGTATTACTTCTATCATGCTTGTCATGTCGCTCGGACAAGGTGCACAAAATTTAATTTTGAGTCAGGTTAACGGACTCGGTGCAACAACAATAATTACATTGCCTGGAAAAATTTCATTCGGTCCTTCAACTGCTGCGTCAACCATGAACGATTCATTGAAAGAAAAAGATTTAAACCTTCTTGAAACAAAAGCAAATGTTCCTCATGCAAAATATGTAATGCCTATGGTTGTCGGTGCAGGAAGTGCAGTTTATGAAAATCAAGTTTACCAAGTTGCGGTTTTTGGTTCCGGAGAATTAGTTCCGGAAATTTTTAATATAAATCCAGACAAAGGTTTCTTTTTTACAGCTGATGATGTATTAAGTCGCTCAGCAGTCGTAGTAATCGGCTATAAAGTTCAACAACATCTTTTTGATGGAAATAATGCTGTCGGCCAAAAAATAAGAATTAAAAATAATACTTTTAAGGTCATCGGCGTTTTGCCAGAAAAAGGATCCTCATCAAGTTTTGATGATTCTGTTTTTATGCCATACACTACGACCCAACAATACATAACTGGAACAAAATATTACAGCAGAATTGTCATTGAAGCAGATACACAAGCAAATATTGCTTCAACCGTTGATGACATAAAGATAACACTTAGAAATTCTCATGACATTACCGACCCAACCAAAGATGATTTTTCTGTAACAACACAAGCTGACATTGCATCAACACTCAATACTGTCACAAGTGCACTCACCGCTTTTCTTGCAGCAGTTGCAGCAATTTCTCTTGTAGTTGGAGGAATTGGAATTATGAATATAATGCTTGTTTCTGTTACAGAAAGGACCAGAGAAATCGGTTTGAGAAAAGCTATTGGTGCAACAAACCGCGATGTTTTAGTTCAATTTTTATTTGAAGCTGTCATACTTACATCAACTGGCGGTATAATCGGCGTAACGCTCGGAGGTTTGTTTTCCTATATTATTTCCTTGATTCTTACATCAGCACTTGCTTTGGATTGGCAATTTATTTTCCCATGGAATGCGGCATTGCTCGGAATTTTTACCGCTAGCTTGGTTGGTTTAGTGTTTGGAATTTATCCTGCAAATCAAGCTTCAAAGAAAAGTCCGATGGAAGCACTACGCTACGAATAAAAACTCGTTCGCAGAACGTTTTGAAAGCACGATAAAAATACCGCCAGTCGCGGTATTTTTTCACTACTCGGCGAATTTTCTACTGAAAATTCGCCTCCGTAAGGCTTTCAAAATGTTCAGCTTCACTCGCTAATCTGCAGAGGAGAAAAAGTCTCGCTGGGTTTTTAAAATGAGAATCCTCGCTTACTGCTAGCAAAATTTAAAAATGAAATACAAAAAAGGCCCCGTCGAGGATACGACGGGGCCTGAGTAATTCTGATCAACGAACAGCCAGTGTATCAGCATTGAACACGATGTTCTTTGACCGAATTACGACTTTCTTCTGTTCTGATTTTTCAACATGTCCGGCAAGATACGCCCTGAAAGGATATCCCTTACAAACAGCAAGTGCTTTTTTTACATCCCTTTCCGGAACATAAACAGCAAAACCTGCTCCCATATTGAGATTACCATAAGCTTCCTCGTCAACAACAGGTCCTTTTTTTTGGATAAACCTGAAGATCGGAAGTTGCCGTGGCAATTTATCAATCACATAAGCAAGACTCTGCGGAGCTCTCATGAGCTTGCGCCAACCATGACCGGTAATATTCACACCATAGTGAACATCAACACCGGCCAAAATCAAATCTTCAACACAACGACAATAAATGTGGGTCGGTGCGAGGAGAAGATCCCCGTAAGAACGCCCATGCATAACCTTGGTTGAATATCCGCTTGATAATTTTGCAGCAATATCTCTCGCAAGAGTCAGTCCATTTGCATGGATACCTGAACTCTCGAAAAAGATAATTGCATCTCCGGACTGAATGCTTTGTGGACGAACAGCCCTGATGTCCTTACCGTTCGACACTGGAATGCCAACAGCGGAACCAGAGAGGAGCGCTGTGTCTGGTACAATGATGCCTCTGAGCGTTGGAGTTTCACCTCCAGCCCAAATACACCCAGCCAAATCACAAGCATCTCCCCATCCATTAACAAGAGCACTAACTCGAATCTTGTCATTAAACCAGTCTGAACTCGCGACAGCAAGATGCATCGCTACAGTGACTGGTGAGAAACCGAGTGTTGCCATATCGTTCACAATCATGGCAAGCGTGCATTGCGATATCTTGTAATAATATGAAAGTCCGGTGATTTTACTCATTTCATCGGCAACCAAATTTTTGGTACCGAGACCCTCTTCAACGTGAGAAAAAACAAAATTACCATTTGAAGAAGGGTTAGAAACTGCAATGAATGCACTTTCCCCTCGACTCCATTCAGCCGAATAGATACCGAATCTTTTTGCATTCATCGACGTTTTTGCCGCCCTTTGCTGGCAAAGAATCTTGAACGGATCCATGTCAGCGTAACTGACACCAGTTCCCGAATAAGTCATCCCCTTCGCCTCAGGTAAATTTGTCTTCTTATTCATTTGCGTTCTGCCTTTCTTTCGTTTTACTTTGTTAGCGAACAATCCATTTTTCATACTACAACAAAAACATCAGAAAACAAGCAAAAAAACCGCCTCGAGCACGAAGTGCGCGAGGCGGGGTTATTTTTTCACATAGATTACTGTTCATCCATTTTGAAACGACTCGGCTTCAAAAGTACAAAAACCGCAATCAAGATCAAAGCCAATCCGCTCGAACCGATTGCAACAAAGAAGCCAAACTTCTTTGCCAGAAATCCGATTACCAGATTTCCGATTGCCATTCCGGCGAAGAACGTCATCATGGTCAGGCTTGTAACCCTTCCAAGCATATCGGCACGAATGTGTTTCGTGACAATTTGAGATTCAGCCCGCACAGTTGAGTAACTGAGTGTAAAGCCACATCCCGCAAAGAAAAGCATCGCCAAGGCCAGATAAACATTACTAGACAAAGGAAACAGCAAGAGAGCCGTACCAGACAGCAAGCACCCGACGGTTATAAACAAATTGAACGGCAACTTTTTTGATTTTGCCGACACAATTGTTCCACCAATGAGAGCTCCAAGACCGACAACGGATCCCATGTATCCCAGAAGTTTTGGCCCAGAATGAAATACATCCTTCACCACCGCTGGAAGAATGCCATTATATGACATTCCAAACGCACCGATAGTTCCAGACAAAATCACGCAAAGCCTCACTTGCGGTTGGCTCAACGTAAACTTCAAACCGGACCAAAAATCACTTTTCACCACCTTCTTTTCTTTGCGTTCAATCCGCATCATTGAGAGTGTAAAAAACACAGGAAGAAAAGAGAGGCCATTCACGACAAATGTCCATCCGGTTCCGACTGCCAGAATAAGAAATCCAGCAATACCGGGACCGACAACACGAGCTAGCATTATCATCACTCCGTTCAGAGCAACGCCTGAACCGATATGTTCCTTCCGAACAATCTCCGGAATGAATGAATTGCGTGCCGGTCCATCTACAGAATTGATCAGTCCGAGAAGAACTGTCAAAAAGCAGATATTCTGCATACTCGCATTGTGCGTAAGAACCAGACATCCAAGCGCCACTGCCTGGAAAAATCCGAATGTCTGAGTTATGTAGAGGATTTTCCTCTTGTCATGAGTATCGGCGAGAACCCCGCCGAAAGGAATGAGAATCGTACTAATGAGAAGTGGAAGCGCGGTTATGAAGCCGAGCCACATCTTCGAACCAGTCAATTCATAAACCAGATACCCCAGAGCAACACTCTGAAGCCAGGTTCCGGAAAAAGAAATTGCCTGCCCAATAAAGTGCAGAACATAATTTCTCTCCGTAAGTGCAGGATACATTTGAGCTAAGTGCCTTTTCAAAGAGCGTCTCCTTTTGGTTTTTTTACCTTAGAATTCCTGAATGATTATAATCAAAAAAAGTAACTTTGTCAATGACAATCCTCTACTCAAAATTGAAATAGAATTTAATTGAAAAAAACTGAAAAAATTTTAAAAAACTTGCTATAATACTATAGTAATAAAAACAGATTTTTTATTAAATGAGAAAAAATTTAAATTTCACAATATTTTTTCTTGTACTGTTAATCGCAGTGCCGTTTTTTTCTGTGCCAGCTCAGACGCTAACAAGTTCTGAAAGAGCTCAGCTTGAAGCGCAACTTGCCCAAGTACAAGCAGAACAAGCACAAGCGCAAAAAGATCTTGCAACCGCACAACAAAAATCATCTTCTTTACAAAACGATATTAATCTCTTAAATGCAAAAATCAAAGCTGAACAACTTGATATTCAAGCAAGAAATCTTACGATACAAACTCTCGGTGACAACATAAGCACTAAACAAGGTGAGATAAACAATCTTGATGCGCAGATTTCGCAAATTAAACTGGACGTTGAAAATATTTTCAGAAAAATACAACAATCTGATAGCACATCAATTTTTGAAATTATTCTTTCAACCAATACGGTATCACAAATTATGGACGACATTTCAACAATGGAATCACTGCAACAAAAGCTCGATTCCCTATCAACACAACTTGCCGAAGATAGAGTTTCTAGTGCAACACAAAAAGCAGCTCTTGTTGTAAAACAAAACGCAGCAATTGATGCGAGATATGCAGTTCAACAAGCACAAAAAGCGTTACAAGCAAATCAAACCCAACAAAAACAACTTCTTTCAATCAGTAAAAATAATGAAAAAGCATATACTTCTCTTGTTGCTGAAAAGAAAAAACAGGCCGATGCAATCAATGCAAAACTCTTCTCCCTTGCCGGCGGTTCAAATCCAATTCAATTCGGACAGGCATATCAGTATGCTTTAGCTGCGCAAAAAGCAACCGGAATTGACCCAGCTTTCCTTCTTGCAATACTAACTCAAGAATCGAATCTCGGAACAAACCAAGGTACATGTTATCTGACAAATCAAAGCACTGGAGCAGGTATGAGCGTAAAGACTGGTAGACTATTCAACAATGTCATGAGTCCAACGAGAGACGTTCCACCATTCTTGAAAATAACTTCGGCACTAAATGTTAGTCCGTCAAACACAGTGGTATCTTGTCCCCAATCCGTCGGCTGGGGCGGAGCAATGGGACCTGCACAATTTATTGCTTCAACATGGATGTTACTTGCAAATAGAATTGCTTCAGCCCTTGGCTTTTCTGGAATGGCAAATCCTTGGAATCCACAACATGCATTTATGGCTTCTGCACTTTATCTTACAGACTTAGGAGCAGCAAATGGCGGATACACTGCGCAAAGCAATGCAGCTTGCAGATATTATTCTGGAAGTTCATGCAGTAAATCAAAACTTATTGCAACTTATGGCGCAAGCGTTATGTCACTTGCTTCGACAATTCAGTCAACTGAAATAGATAAGATTCAGTAAATATATTCCGCCGTTCGAATCCAGGACGTGAGTGATAACATCACTCACTTCTCCCGACTCTACACTTCGTTCCGAGCTGGGAGACCTGGATTCGAACCAGGATTCTATGCTCCAGAGGCATATGTCCTACCGTTAGACGATCTCCCAATGACTAGCCATAAGTTATTAGCTTTTAGCTGTTAGGTAGGATAATACTAGAAAAATGCTTAACATTCAAGGAAAATTCCAAGATTTTTTACTTATGATTTTTATGATAAGATACTATTAGTATAAATTTTATTATATAACTATCATGAATTTCCACTTCAACCGAAAAAAATATCATCCAAGTAAATTTATTAGAATAATTCAAATTTTTCTTTTAATTTTAATTATTATCGGCATCGGTCTCTTACTCACTCAAAATATTTGGGTTCCAAAACTTGTAGATTTTATTTTAAAAAATAATTATTAATCGCAACAAATCGGTTTGATAGTTTTTTTACCAATAGCGTGTTACTATAATGTCGCTATGAAAAAGCCTCGAGTTTACTTCATTATTTTAATAATCATCTCTATTTTAGCAATCTATATTTGGATTGTTTTAACTTCCAATAAAAATACAAAAATATCTCCATCGACTTCTGCAACAGTACTAAACAATGAAGTATCAACATCAACTTTGCCCTCAGAAAAACTTTTCCAATACATAGAAATAGAAAATGCTTGCGATTGGACCGAGGTCGGAACATGCGTCAATATGCGTTCAGGTCCAGGAGATCAATACCCTGTCGTGGCACGATTACGCAATGGCATAGTTCTTGAAGTCGGAGAAAGCGTTGTGGTTGATGGTCAAACTTGGTATAAAATTATTTTTGGTAACATAAGTTATCCAGATCGAGTAGATGGTGATCTCTATGTCGCTCAAACCGACTCTGTAACATTATTTACGGACACTGGTGATCAGTTTTCATCCTGGATAAATGCTTCGAGTACTAAACATATTGTCGTTGATATTTCAAAAGAAATGCTTTATGCATATGATGGAGACACATTATTTATGCAAGGACCGATCTCGACTGGACTTGAGTTTACTCCAACACCTGTAGGTAACTTTTTTATCTTTAAAAAAACTCCGAGCAGATATATGCAAGGGCCGATTCCTGGCGTTAGCGACCAGTATTATGATCTTCCTGGAGTTCCTTGGGATTTATATTTTACAAAAGATGGGTCCGTCATACACGGAGCATATTGGCATAATAAATTCGGTCAACCATGGTCTCATGGTTGTATAAACTTACCACTCGATCAGGCTAAAAAATTATACTACTGGGCCGATGCCGGCACTCCGGTATTAGTGCAAGCAAATTAAATAGATTGCAACAACTTGCTAATATTGTCCAGATGTGAAAGAATGCGCAGATGATACCAATTGCACCAGTTTCAATTAATGTGCCAGATGTCCCGTTTTACTCACAATTTGCGGATATAACTATACAGGAATGGCAGAAAAAAGGCTGTGGAGTCGCGAGCTTAGCGATGGTTATTAACTATTATAAACCAGGAACAGTATCGGTAAATACACTACTTACACAAGGTATTGCAAGTGGCGCATACGACCAAAATGCTGGCTGGGTACACAAAGGATTAGTTCAATTGACCAAAAAATACGGACTTGATGGAGCTACTTATGATTTATCAAAATCAAGTAATTCCAATGCTTTTACTCAATTCAAAAAACTTTTGGCAGACGGCCCGATAATAGTTTCCGTGCATTACAAATTTGACCCAAAGAGTACAATTCCCCACTTGGTGGTAATAGATGGGATCGATAACGATACAGTCTACTATAATGATCCGTCATCAAATGCTGGAGAAAAACAAATTTCTGTCGCTAATTTTCAAAAAAGCTGGAAAAAAAGATTTATCGTCATTAAACCAATTAAAAAGATTGATTTTGCATCAGCACAAAAAACGACAGGATCCCAAAAAAGCACTCTCGAGTCTTAAAAAACAAGCGGGCTGATTTTTTCCTAAAATCAGCCCGCTTGTTTCTGTTTTTTAATTCCTCAAATATCTGAGTACCGCCATATAGCTTGATATAACACCCAGCACTATTCCTGTTAAGAAAATAGTTCCAAAAATTATCAGAAAATTGTTAAGGAAATAATGAAACATATTGAATCCGCCAAAATAAATTTCTGAAGATGAATGTGTTATCCAGAAACTTCCAAGCAAGAGAATAAAAGATATAGCTACAGATGAAACAAGTCCACAAATAACTCCATTAACGACAAACGGGCCTTTTACATATTTCCTTGAAGCGCCAACAAGTCGCATCACGGATATTTCATCTTTCTTCATAAAAATGACGAGTTTGATTGTATTCATTGTTATCAAAATCGAAATTATTATGAAAATAATCGCGAGCCACAAGCCGATCATATTTGCAGATTTAATAATTCCTGTAAGAGAATCTATAACATCTTTATTCTGCGCGTAATTTACCTTATCGATTATTGTCGTTCCTCCTGGCGCCAAAAGGCCGTTGTTTGAATCATTTAAGAAGCTGACAATTCCGGCATATTGTGATGGGTCTTTTGCTTTTATATTTAGAACTGCTCCCAATGGATTATCCCCGAGCTCATCTATTGCCTGTAGAGTAAGAGAATCTGAACTATGTGTAGTTTTGAAATCTGAAAGAGCTTGGTCTCTTGAAACATATTCAACAGATGAAACTTCCGCCAAACCTTTCAAAGATTTCTGAATAGCCAAAATATCTGACTCTTGAGCAGTTGTAACAAAATAAACATTTACGTCGACTTTGCTTTTAACAATATCTAGATTGTAATTTAAAAAACCTGACAAAAAGAAAATTGAACCAATAATAAAAAGGGTTATCATCATTACAAAAATCGAAGAAAGCGAAATAAAACCGCTTCTAAAAAAACTTTGTATACCAGCTCTAAAAACTCTTTTTGTATTAAGCCAAAACATGATTGATTTTTACAGAGCGAAGCGACAATAAAAATCATCACCCCGTCAAATTATATTTAATTATCTAAACAATATTAACATTTTTTACCTTCTTTGAATAATAAACTCTGTATAAATTTATTGAATATTTGACGGGGTCTAGTAAAATATAGTCGCCTTGCTCCTTATTTTACATGACATATCTCCCCGTCGGATCGTCTCTAATAATTTTACCGCTATCCATTGTTATAACTCTCTTCCCTAGCAAATCAATAACGCCTTTATTATGCGTCGTCAAAACAATTGTTGTTCCAAGGTCATTTATTTTTTTCAAAATCTGGATGATTTCATTCGTATTTATAGGATCAAGATTTCCTGTAGGCTCGTCTGCGACTATTATATCAGGCTGATTAACGATTGCACGAGCAATAGCAACTCTCTGTTTTTCACCTCCGGAAAGTTCATGGGGAAAATTAAGGGCTTTATTAGAAAGGTCAACAAGCTCAAGAACATGAGGAACATCGGAAGCTATTTCGTCATCGCTTCTACCAGCAACTTCCATTGCAAAAGCGACATTTTCAAAAATAGTTTTATTTGGCAAAAGGCGAAAATCCTGAAAAACCGTACCGATTTTTCTTCTTATGTTATGGATTTCACTCTTCTTCATTTTATGAATATCCTTAGACTCAAAAAATACCTTTCCTTCTGTCGGTATGTCTTCAGCAAGTAGCATTTTTATCAAGGTTGTTTTTCCTGCACCGGAATGACCCACAATAGAGACAAATTCCTTTGGGCTTATAGAAAAAGTAACCTCTTCAAGGGCAACTGTTTCGTCCGAATAAATCTTTGTAACTTTATCAAAAAGTATCATTTGTTTATTTATCAATTATACATCAGATGAATAAAAAAACAAAAAAATTATAGTGTTTTTTCCGTCCATATCACCGTTTTTAAACTAATTCCGTTTAATTTGCCATTATACGGATATCTTTCAAAACATATCTAATTGTGGCACTCGTAAATAAGTGAAAATGGTGATAGGACTCCGAAGAAAATTTAGGAATTAAACCTATGGTTTAATTCCTAAATTTTCTTCTCCGCATCAATAAACTCTTCCAAATCTCCATTTAAAACTTTATCAATATTTGCCGTTTCAACACCAGTTCTATGATCTTTTATCATCTTATAAGGATGAAAAACGTAAGAACGAATCTGATTTCCCCACTCTATTGAAGTAGATTTGCTAATATACAAACCTTTTTCCTTTGCCTTTTTTTCTTCTTCTTTTGCAACAAAAACTTTTCCTTTCAAAACCTGCATGGCTTTTTCTTTATTTTGAGCTTGAGATCTCTCGCCTGTAGAACGAACGGAAATTCCAGTTGGAACATGAACAATTCTTACGGCAGTTTCCCTCTTATTTACATTTTGTCCTCCGGGACCGCCAGCTTTTGACATTTCAATTTTCAAATCGCTTTCAGGAATATTTAAATCAGAATCCTTTTCAATTTTTGGAGCAACTTCAACAAGTGAAAAAGATGTCTGACGTAAATTTTTCGAATTAAATGGAGAGAGTCGGACAAGCCTGTGAACTCCAGATTCTCCTTTGAGCTCGCCATAGGCGCCAGCACCTGAAATTTCCAAAGTTATATTTCTATATCCACCATGATCATTTTCGCTTTCATCTAAAATTTTATAACTCCATCCTTTTTTTGTAAAAAATTTTAAATACATTTCAAAAAGTATGCGAGAAAAATCTTCAGCGTCATCTCCCCCAGCACCAGAAAAAATTGTCATGGTCGCATCGCCCTTTTCGTATTTCCCTGTGCCAAAAAGTTCGTCTTTTAAATCTCCAAGTTCTCTAATAATCGCTTGGGCTTTTACTTTATCATTCCAAAAATCCGCCTCCATCATGACATTTTCAATTTCCTTTATTCTTTTTTCTTTTTCTTCTTTCACAAAACAAAGTATAACAAAATGTTACAAAAAAATCCCGTGAACCTGATGGTACACGGGGAAAAACCGGCCTCGGAAGTGAATAGACATTCTGCGAAGGAAATGGCGGACAGGACCGTTATAGTTACGGTCGATATGCAACCACTCTGAACTGGGTCACACATCATACAGTCTCTTTTTTCCACACATCAGTTATCGCCTAGACGATAACTCTGTCTATACCAAATTTCTTTTCTCAATATATCTTCGGAATCCACAGAACATGGGTGTTCCTACACACCGAGAAGAAAACCTTCCGAGGCTTAATTAAATACTAACACAACAAATATAGTAATACAAAAAATTTTGAGCCGAAGGTGAGAATCGAACTCACGTTTGTGCTTTACGAAAGCACTGTTCTACCACTGAACTAATTCGGCATGACAAGTTAATAAAGTTATCAAATTTAAAAGTAAAAGTATTTTTTTGCGTTTCTTACTTTATGAACTTTAAAAACTTTTAATTTTTTACTCATATGGAGCCGTTGACCGGGATCGGACCGGTGACCTCGTCATTCACTTGTACCTTGATTTCACCAAAATTGGCTTATAAAAGGGCTAGACTGTATCTTACGCATATATTTAAATTTAGCGTCCCTTGTCAGTCGTTCGGGCGAATAATATCGCCACGGTCTTACCCATTTGCATGGACTTTAACCGTAATTCGGGCTTCATTATTTCATTTCTAAAATAAAGGGCTATTTTAATAACCAATGACGTGCTCTACCAACTGAGCTACAACGGCGTATTTTATTTTTAAAAAACTTTCAATATATACAAACTCCAATTTATCAAACCCATTGATAATAGCGAAGTTGAAAACCGCCTGTCCGCCAAAATTCAAATTCTAATTTGAATTGGGTGGAAGCTACAACGGCATTCAACAAGAATAACTTATTTGCTATATATTTTCAATCAAAAAACCGCGCGCATGAAGCGGGCGGTTTTCTTTCTGCTCAAAGCCAAAGCTATCCTAAATATTTGGAAGCTGTGGCATTTGAGGCAAAAACACTCCTGCAGCCATTGCGTTTTTCCCATTGGAAAGTGCAAACTGCAGAATATCAAAGAACGACAGGAGGGTGTGTTCTAATGCATGAAAAATATCAGGCATTAAGGAACGAAGCATAATAATCGCCAGACCTAACCCGATGACTCGCAAGATTTTCATATGTTTTATGAAAATTACGAGAAAGGCTTTTTTATTTTGTTCGACGAAACAAAATATTCTGGCTAATCACCAGACCGCCCCTCCCCAACTGAAACCCTTAAAGAGTCGCAAATGGAGAGAGGTGTCGTGATATTCAATTGTTAATGTCCTTTCTTACACCAGCATTATAGCATATATGCTATAATTTATGCAACATAAAAATACCCTTATTTATAAAGGGTATTTTATACATTAGGTTTGTTGAAATCACTCATATCTGAGAGCCTCAATCGGATTCAAACCAGAAGCTCTCGCTGCTGGATAATATCCAAAAACAATCCCGATAAGAGCTGAAACACCGAAAGACATTAACACAGAAGAAAGAGACACAGTCGCCTGTATTATTCCAAGTTTAGAAAGAAACAGGGCAACAAGCATTCCCAAAATAATTCCGATCGCTCCGCCAGAAAAAGTTAGCATTATTGATTCAACCAAAAACTGAAGTTTAATATCCCTCTTCTTCGCACCTATGGCCTTTCTCAAACCAATTTCTCTGGTCCTTTCCGTAACAGTAGTAAGCATCATATTCATAATTCCAATTCCTCCGACAACAAGAGAGATACCGGCTATTGCTGCGAGCAATATTGTCAAAGTTGTCGTAATGGATGAAGCAGTTGAAAGAATATCTGCTTGGTTTAAAGTGCTAAAATCTGCTTTGGTCGGATCGGAAATATTATGTCTTTGAAGAAGCAGTGCGGTAACTTGATTTTGAACATCAGTAACGAGCTCCGCAGTCTGAGCTTCAATACTTATTGTTGAAACATATTTATTTCCAGTCAAAAATTGTTGAGCAACAGTAATAGGAATGTAAACTGCATCATCTGAATTATTAAAACCTGCCCCGCCTTTTGCTGTTGTAACTCCAATGACTGTAAATTGATTTCCATTAATTCTTATTGTTTTTCCGATCGCGTCGGAACTCGAACCAAAAAGATCGTCGCGCGTAGTTGGACCAAGCACAGCAACTCTTGCAAGTGATGTAACTTGTTCATCCGAGAAAAAATTACCGTCTGAGATAGCTATATTTTTTACTTCCAAATATGAAGGCGTTGTACCAATAATTGAAGTGTTTGTGTTTGTTCCGGAAGCAACGACTTGTTTTCTGACTGTTACATCCGGTGCAACAGCTTTTGCAGAAGTAACCTCATTTGCAATTGCCGTGGCATCATCGATCGTCAATGTATTTGCCGAACCACGCGAAGTATTTACGGGGCTACCTGGTGTTCTCTGTGCGCCAGGAGAGACTGCAACAAGGTTTGAGCCTATTGATTGAATACTTGCTTGTATTGATCCAGAAGTACCATTTCCTATGGCAATCATAGCAATAACAGATGAAATACCAATGACAATACCGAGCATTGTTAAACCGGTTCTTACTTTATTGCTCAAAAGCGCTGAGGTTGTTTCGTGTAATAAATCTTTTATTGTCATACTATTTCATGTTCATTAATTTTTCCAACTCAACTTTTGCGATTCTTTTTTTGTGATTTTTTTCATCACTTAAAATGAGTCCATCTCTTATATGAATAATTCTATCTGCGTGTTCGGCAATATCTGGTTCATGCGTAATTAAAATAATTGTATGACCATGTTTTTCATTCAGCTCTTGAAAGGTACCGAGAACAGTTTCACTTGTCTTTGAATCCAAGTTCCCAGTTGGCTCATCTGCCATAATTAATGACGGATCATTTACCAAAGCTCTCGCGATAGCAACACGCTGAATTTGTCCTCCAGAAAGTTGGTTTGAAAGATGATTCCATCTTTCCTCTTCAAGACCAGCAGACATTAAAGATTCTTTTGCTCTTACTTCTCTTTCTATTTCTGGCATATTCAAGTAGATCAAAGGCAAAACAACATTTCTCAAGACAGTTGCACGCGGTAAAAGATTGAATGACTGAAAAACAAATCCGATTTTATTTCCTCTAATATCAGCAAGCTCATCATCAGAAAGTTTTGAAACATCTTTTCCATCAAGAAAATATTCACCAGAAGTTGGATTATCAAGAGCGCCAAGAATATGCATCAATGTAGATTTACCGGAACCAGATGGACCCATTATAGCGACAAATTCCCCGTCTTTTATGGTAAAAGAAACACCTCTCAAGGCCTGAGTGACAGTATTCCCATTTACATAATCTTTTTTAATATTCTGACATTCAATCATTTACCCTATAAAGTTTTATTTCTAATAATACGACCATTTTTATATTTGTTTTTAATAAACCAGCAAAGCTTTTTTAACCAAAAATGATATTGTGGCAAAACTTTATTGGGTTTGGTCAAAAATTATCTTAGAACCGCTGCACCAACACTTCCACCACCAAAACCACCGATACCACCTCCCACCCTAGCCCCAGTTGATCTTGTTGTAGCAGATGCAGCAGCTGTTTTTGTTCCAGTTGTACTTGTAGTTATTGTTCTAATAACAATTTGTTCTCCTTCGGTTAAACCAGAAACAACTTCTGTGATTGTGTCATTTGAAATACCAGTGGTAATTTCAACCTGATGAACAGCTGGCTGTCCTGCAGTCGCAGCTGAATTTATACTTGAAGATGAGCCGAAAACTCTACTTGAAGATGCATTAAATCTGCGTGTAGTTGATGCGCCTGAAAAAGTTGAAGTTGCTCCACCAAAATTATTATATTGATTTGTGCTAGTTCCAGAATTTGTTGTAGTTGCATCAGCCGCAAGGACAAAACTTCTATTCCCTTTTATCGTAATTGCCGATGAAGGAACTATCAAAACTCCTAGATGAGAATCTGTCGTTATTTGTGCCGAAGCCGTCATACCTGTTTCTATCTGACTATTTTGCTCATCCATTGCTATCTGAACAGCATAACTTACGACACCCTGAGAAACATTACCGAGAGGATCTACATAGCTTATATGTCCTGGGATTGAAAGATTTGGAAGCGCATCAAAAGTGAGAATAACTGCATCACCTTTTTCAACCTTTGCTGCATCAACTTCATTTAAAGTCACATTTACAACTTTGTTTGGAGTAATTAGTTTTCCAAGAGAATCGGATGATGAAATTTGCTGGCCAACCTGTGCAGTAAGACCACCTATTTGTCCGTCAAATGGAGCTGTAATTATTCTACTTGCATAATTTTGTTCTGCAGTTGTATATGCAGCTTGAGCATTACTAAGTTGAGATTTTGAAATAACAATATCGGATTGTGCTGGTGGTGCAATTTTAAAATTATATGATTGTTGACTTTGATTAAATGAATTCAAAGAACTTTGATATCCTTGGAGAGTTGAAGTTAAATCTGAAATTGAAGAATCCATACTTGATCTTGCAGAAGAAGATACGCCTTTATCAGAATTTATAGAGGATTGTCCTGATGAACTATTTGATTGGGCATAAGAAGCAAAAAGTGATGTCATATCATCAAAATAACCTCTTATAATGGTTAGTCTTGAAAGTGCTGAGTTTATAAGAGTTGGCATATCACTCGTTGTACTTGCATTATTTATTTCATTTTTCCAATCATTCAATAATCCACCTATTTTAACTCTGTTTAAATTGATTCTGTCTTGTATTTGTTGATTTGAGAAAGTTACTCCGGGCACAGAAAACTGTGCGGAAATATTCATTGGGTTTGTAAAGAAAGGATCTGTATTTATATAAACTGCATTCGCAGCGGAAGTGTAAGCGTTTTGCAATTTTATCAAAATATTTTGCTGATAGTTTTGAACTGAAAGTTGAGAATTTTGTAAAGAAGATTGATACGATTGCAAGTCAGAAGCAGTTGGGCCGTTTATAAGCTTGTCATAATTTGCTTGAGCACTTTCCAAATTTGCCTGAGCCTGATTCAAACTCTGCAAAGTTGTTTTACCATCAAGAATAGCCACAATTTGACCCGCTTTAACCAAATCACCGTTTTGAACTTTCACTGAAACTATTTGTCCCAATGTCTGTGTTTGTCCTGTAGTTTGGGGCTTAATATCAACTTCACTTAAAGTAGCGACTTGTCCGGATCCAGAAACAGATACGACGAGGTCTCCCTTTGTAACTTTACCAAAAACATATTGCAAAGAAGTCGTTGCAGAACTTTTCAAAAAATAATTTGCAAACAAAGCAAAAACAACCATCACAATTATTATTGAAAGCGGTTTATGTTTTGAAGCGAACTTTCCAACCTTAACCCAAAAATCTTTTTTAAATATTTTCATCCCAATTGTAAATTTTATTTTTTATTAATTATTTCGACTTATTTAAGTGTATTTTTATATTAAAATCTTTCTTTGTTTTTATTCTCCGCTGAATTTACAACGGGACAAGTTTTTTATTTTATTATTTATTAGAAGAAGTACTCATATTTGGAATTTCTGCTGGAGTTGGCATTATTCTGACGAGCTTCGCGTCTATATCTGAATCGTTGTCTGGAGAACCTATTACCATAACAAACTGTCCTTCCTTCAAATTTTCCGGCTTTATATCGCCCTTATCTGATTTCAAAACGGTATTATTATTTATTAAAATATTTTTTTCTGTATTATCTCTATCTTCAATTAAAACATTTGGTAAAGAAATTTTTATAATTTTACCAATTGAACCATGAGAGTTTGTAAAGTCCCCACCCCTTATTCCAAGCATCGGATCATTTGGAGCACCCCTCATTTCTCTAAAATAATTTTCTCCGGCCCTGAAAGAAAAAGATGCTTTCTGAAAACCAAAAAACATTCCTATTTCAAAAACAAAAAATAATACAAAAAATACCCCAACAATTTTGACGGTTCCTATAAAATATTTTGACTGAAAAAAAGTTTTTATTTTGTTCATGTTCATTTTCGTTAAATTATTAAGCAATTAAAAATGTCGGCTTTATATTTCTTATCATAATTCTCAAAGATAAAAGCAGGACAAAAATTACAGCAAAAAAGATAGAAACTTCAAATACAGGCATTGATTCAGCAATGAGTGAAAGATAATCTCTCCAATATGTTAAGACTACGCCACCATCTGAAAAAATAGCGGTTAAATACTGAGAAAGTCCGGACTGAGAAAATGCCTGCCATAGATATACAATCGCTGGGAAAATAGCAACAAGAGAAACAGAAAAACCAGCAAGAGAAGCCCAGAAATTTATCTTGGCTTTTTTGTATTCTTGCTTTTTAATATCTTCCCAAATCCTGCTTTTTAAATTTGAAGACGGTTCAACTTGAATCATCTTTAAAAATTGCTCGCTTTTCATACTTTTGTATACGAAATTAATTAGTTTTTAGGTGCATTTAAACGCTTTTTTGCATCATCTCTAATAAAAATCAAAGCTCTTCTATGCTGGCTTTTAATTGTATTCATCGGTCTTTTCAAGATTTGGGAAATTTCCTCGAGCGATAGGTCATTGGTATAATGCATAACTAAAATTTCTTTATATATTGATGGCATTTCGTTAAACATCTTTTCAAGAATGCCTTTATTTTCAGATTTTGCAAAAACGTCATCCGATAATATTTCCTTATCCGCCAAGGTGTCTTCTATATAATTCCCCTCCTCCGTATCAAAATCGGAAAATTTTAAATCTCTTTTTTTTCTCAAATAATCAATGGTTGTATTTCTGGCAATCGTAAAAAGCCAAGTTTTAAAACTATTTTTTCCATTATATTTTTTAATATTTTTCCAAACTTTTAAAAAAGTATCCTGAGCAATATCCTCGGCATCATTTTTATTTCCGCAAAGTCTGTATGCAAAATTAAAAACAGATTTTAAATATCTATCTATTAAAATAGAGAAAGAATTTCCATCTCCATCAAGATAATTTTCTATAAGCTGTTTGTCGTCTAAATCCATTCGACAAATTATATCACTAAAAAACAAAGCGCAACATTTTAAAAAATGTTGCGCTCAATTAAAAAAAATTAAATCAACAAACTAATTGCATGCATGCGCCGTAGAAACTATAACTCCATTTGTAATGTTAGTTATATAACAAGATGATGAAGAAGCGTCTTTCATTATAATTCCTGAGCCATTTTCAACATACATGTTTCCTATTGCATCAATAGATTCAGCGGGCGTAGTTGTACCTATACCGATTTTTTTGGTAGATAAGTTTCCATAAATTGTACCGCCGATATTCAAAAAGTTTGAAACATCACCTGGAGTGTCTTGGTTAGCTCCGATTATAATATTACTGCTTCCAGTAACAATGGAGTTACCAGTAGTATCACCAAATAAAGTATTATTACTTCCATTAGTAATATTAAATCCTGATTTACGCCCAAAGGCAGCATTATTAGTACCCGTTGTAAGATGGCCTAAAGAATCTTTTCCAAAAGCAGTGTTTCTCGAACCGCTAGTATCATTTGTTAGTGCATTAGCTCCAAAAGCGTGTTCTTCAGAAGCGGCAGTTGTATAAATCTTTAATGCACCAGCACCAACAGCTGTACTATAATCGCCAACATTTGCATTCATCGCATAATCTCCAATAGCCGTATTGACATCATCTATACTATTATAAAGTGCACCAGTTCCTATCCCCACTTCCCAAGCAACACCTGACGAACTTGGTTTTCCAGCGTGATAACCGAGGTAAGTTTTGTGTGGACCAGCACCACCACTTGTTCCTACTCCATATCCTAAATAAAATGAACCGTTAGTATTGTCATAGTATATATTACCAGAAATCTCTGGGAAACGAACTCCGCAGGTGGAAGTACTGTCAGTTGGTAAACAATCTGGAGTTGAAATTGGACCAGTAGAATACATCGTAGCATAGACGCTTTGCGCAACAAT
>Ga0265327_10000168_pt1 | contig 141392 bp, 119 predicted proteins | sample 41621metaG_FD_202089 | JGI IMG/M metagenome (GOLD analysis project Ga0265327, IMG submission 202089) | Rhizosphere microbial communities from Carex aquatilis grown in University of Washington, Seatle, WA, United States - 4-16-21 metaG | ecosystem: Host-associated > Plants > Roots >... | reverse complement strand
CGTGAAGGTGCACAAAACATGCTCAACCTGAGGGTAGCAGGCAAAAATGGACAATGGGATAAAATAGTTGCTCTTTCAAAAAGGGAATTTAAAAATGCTGCCTAAAGCGAAAATTTGAAATACACCCCATAAGGTTTACCATTTATGTGCATAGTATCTGACTGCCAAGGCTGACCATACTGTTTATTATTACGAATTGATTCAACTTTAGTTGTGTCAGCACCACCGGCAGTGCTTTTATAATCATCACGCACAACCTTATTACTATTTTGTTGGCAACCGCCAAAAACACTAATGATAAACAGACAAAGAAGGAATTTAACAAAATTCATTATCAAGAGTTTAGGGATAAATGCAATTTACTTCACAAACCTGTCTATCTTCTAATCTTGGGGAAATACTAATGTTTTACGCTGCAGATTTGCCGTGCGTAACAATTCCTGAAAATATCTGGATACCTAATACAATCTCCAGCTTTGATATTGTTTCAAGCGTTAAATTTTCCTGGCCTTTCACAATTTTATTAATTTGTTGGGGAGATATTGCCATACGCTCAGCCAAATCTTTTTGTGAAAGGTTTTGCTGCTTTAAAGCTTCCAATACTTTTACAGCAGTAGCAGCAGATTTATTTAACCACTCGCGATTTTCACGGCCGTGCTTTGCCGACTGTCTCCAGTTAGAAGGCGTCTGACTTTCAAGTTTGCCTAATTTTTCCTGTAGATCATTCATCTTGAAACGTATTTAAATTTTCAGGATATTCTATTCCATTTTCACGAAGAAACATTTTTGTCAATTCAAGTTTTTTTAATTCAGCAGCCAAATGTTCTCTACGCATATCCAAAGTCAACTTTATTGCCCCAACAGTTACAATATAACAATTAACATCAAGGCGTATAGCATATATTCTCAACCATCCTTTTTTAATTCGAGCTTTACTTTTTTGATGAATTGCAATAACATATTCAAAGTTATTGAGCGGTTTAAAAAGATATTGCAACCCTTTTTTATCATCTTTAAAACCGTCCTCTGCAAAATCGTACAATACATCTTCCATCTCTTCAGCCTCTTCCATAGTTCTTAAAACCGCATTGGCAACTGTAATGTCACTATAAAATCCGCTTAACAAATCATTTTCCTGTCGCGTAAAAAAATCAAATAGCCATTCAGGATCATTCACCAAATCAAAAAAACGGTCAAATTCATTCTGAGGCTTATCATCAAGATGAATTGACCACAAGCCACCGTTTGAATTTTCAGGTACAAAAATACGGCTTAATCTCATAAAATAAACCTATAGATTGATTAAAGTTATTCCATAGTAGCGCGTGTAGGAAGTTGAAACAGGCTAATTATTAATTAAAAAAAGGTTTTCTACTGCACAAACTTCTTTGTCTTCTCATCACCTGTTATATCGCCGCCACTGCGTACCTGTATCTGTGCGCTACAGATCCACTCGCTGCAATTGTTGCAGTACAGGAATTCATTAACGTCATCAATCACTTTCATCACATCATTATAATTGCCTTCAATAACTGTAGCAAAAGGGCCAACTTCGTATTTAATACCAGAACGCTGAATAACAGCAATGGCTTCGTCTACCCATTCGTAAGGGTGCCTGTCTTGCACCACTGGTAAGATTTGTATAGAGGCGTTAACAATATAGTTATGCATATATTACTGATTTTCGACCACGATTTTAAAGTGAGTTTTCCGGTTAGTCAGATAATGCAGTACGGAGTTAAAGAGCCAGCAATACCTTAATGACTATTGACCAATGACCCAATGACCTATTGACCTAATGCCTCTTCTTCAATAACCGCATCTAAATTTATTCTGCCATAAATATGCGGAAAATGTTCGTTCATAGAAACGGAAAAATCCCGCTGAAGACGCGGGTGTAACTTATCACTATCTATGGTAAGCTTTACCAAAGGGCCTTTACCAATAAAATATCGTTGTAACACACCTTCAACCTGGTGTTCTTCGCTGCAATGTATAAAACCTTCGGTTGCAAGCGAAGGCGCCTTATAAAAGCCTTGCTGTCTGGCCGTTGCCCATTCAGCCATAGTAGTAATATGGTAGATAACGTGATTCATTCAATATTTTCAATCATTATTTGTCTTTTTAAATCGGCTTTAGGGGTTGGGGTATCTTCGTGGTAGACGCTGCTCAAGCATCATCAGGTCGGCAAGCACCATAGCTGTTACAGCTTCCATAACAACAGGCACACGCAATGCAATACAAAGGTCATGCCTTCCTTTTACCGAGAATGTTTCCATTTGCTGCGTTTCCCAGTTGAGGGTAAACTGGTCTTTGGGTGTAGATGATGTTGGTTTAATAGCCAGGCGGTAAACAAGTTCGTTGCCATTAGTAATGCCGCCAACTACTCCTCCTGCATGGTTGGTAACGGTTTTACCGGCCATATCTTCAATAGCGTCATTATGCTCTGTTCCAAACATTCTTGCTGCGGCAAAACCGGTACCAAATTCAACACCGCGCACGGCAGGTATTGCAAAGGCAGCATGAGCCAGTAATGATTCAGCACTATCAAAAAAAGGCTCGCCCAAGCCCAGGGGCAAACCGGTAACACGGCACTCAACAATGCCGCCAATAGTATCCTTTGCATCAATAGCACGCTTCAGGCCTTTTTCAAGGTCGGTCTCGCCACCTATCTCTAATATAGTTGACTTAACCTGTATTTCGTCTATAGTCCGCAACAACTTTTTTGCAATAACGCCAACAGCAACCAGGCATACAGTAAGCCTGCCGCTAAAATGTCCGCCACCGCGGTAATCTTCAAAACCGCCAAACTTTTTGCTTGCTACAAAGTCCGCGTGGCCGGGGCGTGGCACAGCCCGTTGCTTTTGGTAATCCGCACTGCGGGTATTATTGTTTTCAAATAAAATAGTTAGCGGTGCTCCTGTAGTTTTATTATTAAATACACCGCTTTTAAAAATAGGCATGTCACTTTCCTGGCGCGGTGTGGTGCCTTTTTGCGTACCCCCTTTACGGCGCTCAATATCTTCTAAAAAATCTTCCACTGTTAATGGTAAACCGGCAGGTAAACCGTCAATATTAACGCCTACGCTTTCGCCATGCGATTCGCCAAATATGTTTACTTTAAATATGCGGCCAAATGAGTTCATTACAATTAATCTTCTGAAATGAAAAAATTATCCCTGTCAACTTCGATTAAAAAATTAGTTCTTTCTGCCAACTAAGGCAATAGAGGACGTAAAACCTTAATGCGTTCAAGCAACACCATATTCGATGTATTACCAAGATTGATCTTTATAATTTTAGGCGGTACTTTTTTTAAATGTTATGTATCAACAAAATCATAGTCTTTTGTTATTAATATACAGTCATTCCTCTTACAAAATGCTGCTATCTCGTCGTCAGTTGTTTTATCACCGTTTAATATTTCATTTAAATGAACGGCATTATGCCCTGATTGAATTAAAATATTTTTAACCTTAAATGAAATATGTACATCGCAAACAAACTGCATCATGCTACTTCTTTTAGCGGAAGTTTGTTGATATATAGAGCAGCATAGTTAATTGCAGCATAAATATCCTCAATTACCAATTCAGGATGATCTTCCAGAATCTCATCATACCCCATCCCAGAACCCAGCATATCAAGCAAAACAGCCACCGGCCACCGCATACCCCTTATACATGGCTTACCATGGGAAATATTTGGGTCAATAGTTATTCCTTCAAGATATTTCATATTCTAAAGTTAACTTAAATCTCATTCACTTCCGCACCCAGCTTTTTAAGGTGCTCATAAAAATTGGGGTACGATTTATTAATAGCCTGTGCTTCGTCAATAACCGTTTCGCCGTCAGCTTTTAATGCAGCAACTGCACAAGCCATTGCAATGCGATGGTCGTGCCGGCTGTGTACCTGTGCGCCTTTTACACCTGCACCGCCGTGTATATACATTTCATCGTCGTTCAATTGTATATCTATGCCCATTTTCCCAAATTCATCCTGCAGGGTAAGCGCACGGTTACTTTCTTTATGGGTTAAACGTTGCACGCCTTTTATAACTGTGGTGCCTTTACAATATGATGCCAGCGCAACAAGTGGAGGAAACAAATCAGGGCAGTCTGTTGCATCAAAATCAAATGCATGCAGGCTACCAGGCCCAATAGTAATCTCGTCAATACCGGTCATCAATTTACACCCACAATCTTTTAGGGCGGTAATAACTGCCTTATCTGCCTGTGTTGAAAAAATATCAAGCCCTTTTATAACAATGTTGCCAGCTATAGCGCCCGCTACCAGCAGGAATGCGCCGCCGCTCCAGTCACCCTCCACGATGTAGTTGATTGGTTCATCGGTTGTCCGAAAGGACTCCCCTGGAGTTTGGCTAATTAGTTGCCCGGCAAAATAAAACTCTTCATAGTTCCTGTTCTCAGGTACCTGCAGTTTAAAGTCTTTCATCACTTTTAGGGTCAGATCAACATAAGGTTTGCTTTTTAAATTGTCTACACTTATGCTTACGTTACTTGCACCAGCTGCAGCATACGCCATTAACAGGCCTGTTAAAAACTGCGAGCTAAGCGAGCCATCAATGGTAATATTTTTTGGTTGTAATGGCCCTGTTACCTTAAGCGGAAGCTTACCATCGTTACTGGTTATTTTAACACCCAATTGCGGCAATACTTCATCAAAAAAATCCATTGGCCTGGTTAACAGGCTGCCTTCGCCATTAATGGTTACGGTGTGTGAATGGAGGGAGATAATAGGGGCAAACATACGTATGCCCAGGCCGCTTTCGCCGCAGTTAACGGACGCGGCCCCCTCCAAACCTTCCCCCAAAGGAGAGGCTTCAAAACCCGGCAAGAATTTATCAGAGTTTATTTTTATTGAACCATCCTCCAAATGTTCCACTATTGCACCAAGCGCCTGTATAACACGTAGTGCTGCATTATCGTCGTTTGATGTGCCGGCGTTATGTATAATGCTTTGCCCTTTTTTTACCAACGCGGCCGCGCACGCACGCTGCATGGAGCTTTTGGAAGCTGGTGCAAAAATTTCGCCTTTAATACCCGATGGCTTAACCGTTACCTGCATAGCTAATTAAATTCTTTTGTTACTTCAATCAACCCAACAATATTGCTGTTAAATTCCTCCAGTTCTTCTGTAGGTACCCACAACTCCTCATGCACGTCATCCCCTACTACCTGCCTTTCAAACTTGCTTAAGTATTCTGCATTTACTTCAAACTTAGTTACATATCCGCTGCCACTAGCCGGTACATTCCAGTCCCGCGCAATTTGTATGGCATATTCTTCATTTAGTACAGGATAAAAAATAGGTTGTTGAAGCAATCTTGGCGGAAACATGGTCCAGCCTGATTCTTCAATTTTCTTCAGTTCATTTGGCCCTACGGGCCTATACAGTGTTCTTGTTTCCATTTTACTTTAAGGTTTAGTGGTTGATATGGCGCCTTTATTCAAAAGATTCACCCTTTATATCTTTTTGCTGCGACAGTTGTTTTATAACCGGCGCTATAATATCCATAGTTAAAGGCTTTACAACACCTTTGCCTATTTTTTCCAGTAATACGTAGTGTATCTCTTTACTGATACGTTTTTTGTCGGCCCGCATATTTTCAAGCGCTTTGCCTGCGTCATATTTATAAAACGCCGGCAGGCCGTACTTTACAATAAGTGTGGCAATTTTGCCGGCATCTTTAAATTTTAACAGGCTGGCGCTTAAGTAAGCGGCCGCTACCATGCCAATAGACACAGCATGGCCATGGGGGAGTTTATAAGTATTCTCAATTGCATGGCCTAATGTGTGCCCAAAATTTAGCAACTTTCTATCGCCTTGCTCAAACTCATCAATTTGCACTACTTTGCTTTTCAGTAAAGCGTTACGCTGAATAAGTTTATTAAGTAATACCTTATCTTTTTGAAAGTCGGCCGGCTTATGTTCGTCCAGCAATGTAAACATGGCGGCATCTTTAATACAGGCATGTTTAATTATTTCGGCAAAGCCATTTATCCATTCTTCCCTTGGCAGCGTTTTAAGCAGCGTATAGTCATACAGTAAAAATTCTGGCTGGCGTATTAAGCCTACCATGTTTTTATAGATGCCTACGTCCACGCCGTTTTTACCGCCAATAGCCGCATCAACCATTGCGAGTATAGAGGTTGGCACAAAACCAAACTGTATACCCCGCATGTATATGCCGGCTACATAACCAGCCATATCAGTAATAACGCCGCCGCCAACACCAACTATATAACTTTTTCTGTCTGCCCCGTACTCAACCAGTTTTTCAATAATGCTGTCAACGGTATGCTGGTTTTTGTATTGCTCGCCTGCCGGCGCCACAATTACCTTCCAGTATTTAAATCGTTTTTCGTTCTTTTTAAATACATTTTCATCTGTTATAATAAATGTATTTTCTTTTGACAACAGCTTTTCCAGGTGCTCAAAAACTGCATCAAAATAAAAGGTAGTTGTTGCCGTACTAAAATTTAACGCCTTCTTCGTCATTAATTATATGCTTAAACTATACGTAATGTTGGCTTACCTTCATCCTCTCCTTTATCAAAACCCAACTCCTTACCAAGGGCACTTAATAACTCAGCCTGAACCGGAAGCAATAAATTACTGTATACTTCTGTTTCTGCAGAAAGATAATAATAGTATACAGCAGATGCCAGGTCGTTGTCTTTTAAACTCACAAGGGTTTGTATAAGACAATAAGTATTTACATCATTGCTGCCAAAGTCCGTTTTACCCGGAAAAGCATCCGCAATGTCGCTGCTGTTGTAAATGGAATGATATAGCTCCATATCCTCCTGTTTGATCTGCGCCGCCAGTGCCAGTGACAACGATGCTGTTAAATATTCAGGCACCAATACCTGCAGGTAAGTTTTTGCTTTACTATTTAATACGGAGTTTGCATCAAAAAGAGAATTTTCAAAAACCATGGCGACTATCAAAGGGTTTTCCCTGTGGCTTTCCAATATAGCAAACTCCATGGGTTTCTCGTCCCTGGCGGCCGGCCGTTCTTCATCACTTAAATTTTCATAGTACTCAACAAGCCCGTCGCGTGTTACTGAAAATTGCGTTTCCTGTTCTTCCGTTAAGTCTGTAGTGTAATTTTCATTGGTTACAAAGCCAGCCGTAACCTCGTCTATTTCTTCATCGTTTTCAAACAACTCCGGCCTTGCAATTTGTAAAGCTCTTATTCCTGCTTCAACGTTAATAGTAAGCTTTTCATCATCTTCTCTTTCGCTTACCTCGTGCTCATTAAAAATATCTTCATCACTTATAAATCTTGCGTCATCTACCGTCAATTCTCCCAGTTCAATTTCATCCAGCATCATAGCAAGGTCCTCGTCATCATCTCCTGTAATTTCGGTTTTATCATCATCATCATCGTCACCATCACCTGTTTCCAATTCCAAATCGTCGTCATCTTCCTCTTCGTAGTCTTCTTCATCCTCCTCCTCATCATAGTTGTTATCCAAATCAGCGGCAATGGTATACAAATAATTTCCTTCCCCGGCATTCTTTCTCAGTTTCGCAAGTGCATCTCTGTTTTGCCCGGCATGCCTAACAACCAGGTGTGGCTTACCTTCCTGCCCCACTTCTATGTCAATCAATTCAACAGTATCATCATCTTCTTCCAGTATAAATTTTGCTATGGCAAAATCAGGATGCGGCTTTATGTCATACTCCAGTGCAAAATCATGCCCGGCATATACAATGTTGTGCGCAAGGGTGTAATCAACCTGCATAAACATTTCATTAAAATCATCGCCAAACCTTTCTTCAATTTCTGCCTCGGGCTCATTAAAAAAATAAGTGGCGTCTTTCACTCCCAGGCATAACAGGTCAACCAGGTATATACCCGTTGTTATATTGCCATTAACATGCCTGCGCATAACAATTACCTGGGCCATGTGTGCGCTTTCCCAATCCTTATTTACAAAGCATTTGTAAACAGGCAGGGTGCGCGCCCTTGTTTGTATATATTGTTTAGGAGAAAGTTGTTGTGCCATATTACTTATAATAAAACATGCGGGTTTGATTGTTTCAAAGGTTTCAATGTTTGAGTAATCAAACATCTGAAAATTCAAGTATTTAATTGTTGTAACAACTTTCAAACTAGTTTGCGTTAACAATCAAACTCTTCAAACGCTCAAATATTCAAACCCTTTTCAGGGTACAACTACGAGTTCAACACCCGGTTCTGGTGGCTAATGCTCTCCATGTGCATTGCATCAAAATACTTGGTAATAAACTCCTTACTAAGGTCAAGTTTATCACCTTTTGTAAATGCACGCTCCAGAATATCGTTCCAGCGGTTGGTTTGCAAAATGGTAATATTATTATCCTTTTTGTACTGGCCTATTTTCTCACTTATCTTCATACGCTGGCCAAGTATCTGCATCAGTTCGTCATCCAGCTGGTCAATCTGCTGGCGAAGTTTTTCCAGTGCAGCATGGTATTCGGGGCTTGCCACGTCTTCGCTTCTCCACTTAATGTTGTCAAGCAATTCGGCAAGGCGTTCAGGCGTAATTTGTTGCTTGGCATCGCTCCACGCTTTGTCAGGGTCTATATGGCTTTCAATAATTAAACCATCATAGTCAAGGTCAATTGCTTTTTGGGCAACATCCTGTAAAATATCCCTGCGTCCACATATGTGGCTTGGGTCGTTTATAAACAACATGCCCGGGTTGCGGCGCTTCATTTCAATGGCAAGGTGCCACATAGGCGCATTGCGGTATTCAGTATTGCCATAGCTGCTAAAGCCACGGTGTATAAGGCCTATTTGTTTAATACCTGCTTTGGCTACACGCTCAACAGCGCCAATCCATAATTCCAGGTCAGGGTTAATTGGGTTCTTTATCAATACCGGTACGTTAACACCACGTAAAGCGTCTGCAACATCCTGCACGCTAAAAGGGTTTACTGTGGTACGGGCACCTATCCATAAAATATCAACATCAAAATGCAGCGCATCTTCAACTTGTTTGGCTGTTGCTACTTCAACCGCCCAGGGTATACCTGTAATTTTTTTTGCGCTCTGTAACCATGGCAGGCCTTTGGTACCAATGCCTTCAAAGCTGCCGGGGCGTGTGCGCGGTTTCCAAATACCAGCCCGCATAACATCAACCTTACCGGTTTTTTGTAAGCGTACTGCTGTTTCCATTACTTGTTCTTCGGTTTCGGCGCTGCACGGGCCTGCAATAATTAAAGGGCGTTTTACCCATTTTTCCTGCACCAGTTGTTGGGCGCTTAAAGTGTCTGTTGCCTGCATAATTTTTGTCCTCCTAAATTCCGCATTGTGCGGAAAATTTTCATATGGAACCGGGAGTCCCGGTTATTTTTTATGGTTTTATGTTTAATGTTGTTTATTCCGGGTTTTAAGGTTGTTCGTTTTATATTCTTTGTTCACAAGCAGTATACCGCTCATCATCGTCTGTTGTGTCACTCACTTGGGCTGTTTGGCTCTGTATTCAGCAAATGTTTGTGTATATGCCGTGTATGTTTTGTTGTTAACATGCCGCTCCTACGGAGCTTAAAACTTATACGCTTATTTCTTTCTACTAACATGTCGCCTCTACGAGGCTAAACTACATGATAACATAATAATCCCACACCTAACTAATTAACCAGTCAACTACTCAACCAATCAACTAACTCCCTCCTTACCTGCTGTTTGCATCATTCATCCTTATTCTGCGGCCTTTGTAGTTTTTGCCATCAATTGCGCGCATCATCTGGTTGGCTACGCTACTGTCCACCTCAACCCAACTGTTCATTTCCTTCATGTCAATACGGCCAAGTACTTCTTTACGCAGGTCGCTCATATCAAGTATAAACTGTAAAAAGCTTGCTTTATAAAAACCGTCTTTGGTGCCAAGGTTAACAAACATGCGTTTGTATTCACCGGTTCCGCCACTAAATTGCTGCTCCCTTCCCCTGCCGTCTCTTGCGCCATCCCTGCCACCTTCTCTTCTGTTACGGCCCTGGTCTCTCCCACCTTGTTCGCGGCTAACCCTGCGGTCGTCACGAATATTAAGGTCGCCTGCGTTTTCGTAATATTTCAAAAAGCGGTCAAACTCACTTGCAGCAACACGTTTTAATATTTCTTCTTTGCTTATGTCTGCAAACCTTTCTTCCAGCATAGGCACGTACGTTTCATAATCGCCGTGGCTAATATCTGTTTGAAGCAGCTTATCCATAAACGAGAAGAACTGCTTGCGGCAAACATCTTTACCACTCGGTATTTCAAACTTATGAAACGGGGCCTGCACCATTCTTTCAATTTGCTTAAGCTTGTACAGTTCGCGACTATGTACAATGCTCATACAAATACCAGTGCTGCCGGCACGGCCGGTACGGCCGCTTCGGTGCGTGTACACCTCAACATCATCCGGCAACTCGTAATTTATTACGTGCGTTATTTCTTTAACGTCAATACCACGCGCAGCTACATCGGTAGCAATAAGCAGTTGCAGGCTTTTATCCCTAAACTGGCCCATTACTTTATCGCGCTGCTGCTGGGTAAGGTCGCCGTGCAATGCATCAATATCGTAACCTTCGCGGGTAAGCTTTTCAGCAATATCCTGCGCATCAATTTTTGTTCTTGTAAAAACCAGGCCGTAAATGCCGGGGTTAAAGTCAATAAGCCTTTTTAGTGTTTCGTAACGATGCTGAGCTGATGTTACATAATACTGGTGGTCAATACTTTTGTTGGCAGTGTTTGCCTTGCCCACCGTAATTTCCACCGGTTCTTTCATGTAACGTTTGCTAACCTTACGAATTTCAGGCGGCATTGTTGCGCTAAACAGCCAGGTGCTTTCACGCTTTGGCGTGTTTTTCAGAATAAACTCAATATCATCCTGGAAACCCATATTAAGCATTTCATCTGCCTCGTCCAGTATTACATACTTAATTTCTTCCAGGTTAATGGCTTTGCGCTCAATAAGGTCAATTAACCTGCCAGGGGTAGCCACTACTATTTGCACACCACGCTTTAAGTCGCGTATTTGTGTGCCAATGCTGGCGCCACCATATACGGCTACCACGTGTACGCCCTTAATGTGCTTTTTAAACAGTTCAATCTCGTTTACTATTTGTATACACAGTTCGCGTGTGGGGCAAACCACCAGCGCCTGCGGGTGCTTTTTATCTTCATCAATAACATGCAGCAAAGGCAAGCCAAATGCCGCTGTTTTACCCGTACCTGTTTGTGCCAGACCAATAAAGTCTTTTGTACCGCTTAACAACACAGGTATACCCTTTTCCTGTATCTCTGTTGGTGTAACAAAGCCCAGTTCGCTGGTAGCCCTTACCAGCCTTTCATCCAATCCCAAATCTTCAAATGTCGTCATTCTGTTTTTAAATTTTGCGCAAAGGTAACCAATAACCACTTATTGACCACGATTTTGGCCTGATTGAACTGATTAACCCGATTGCGGGTAAAATATGATTTATTTACTCCATATAGATTGCCAATATCTGCCAGTTCGTGCATCCATTCTATTTATATATCTATATCTATTCATTAAGACCGAAGTGTAAAAAATGCAAATACCATAAAAGCCATAATCCACGCATACAAAATCAGGGACGATATTGTAAAATACCTCGATGCCTTTTTTGCCTCTGTTTTGATACTGTTGTCTGACGTCTTGCGAATTAATATTTTCAAATTACCGATCCTTGCATTGCCTTCCCATTCGTAGTCTATTAATTTTGCTGTCCACAATTTTTTATAAATAATTAAACCGCGACTTCATGTATACCAAAGTATGGTATAAATAGCAACAGTGATTATGGTAAAAATCGCCTTGAACATTATCAATTGTTAATTGTCAATTATTAATTAATTCATGCCTACTTTATTATCCTCCGTATCTTATTTGCATTTTCCATTAACTCATATAAATATTCCATATTCTCTTTTTCCAGGCACGCCTTAAACTTACGTAGCTGGCTAATGTGTTCATTTAATACATCCAGCACATTGTCCCTGTTTTGCATAAATATGGGCGCCCACATGGCCGGGCTACTTTTTGCCAAGCGCACCGTACTTTCAAAACCACCGCCTGCCAGTTCAAAAATAGCGTCTTCTTCTTTTTCTTTCTCCAAAACCGTATTAGCCAGCGCGAACGATGTTATGTGTGATATATGGCTTATGTACGCAGCATGCACATCGTGGTTAACAGCATCCATATATACCATATTCATACCCAGTTCGCGATAAATATTTTCAATGGTTTCAACAGCTGCGGGGTCACTTTTTTCTTTTTCGCAAATAACACAGCTGCGGCCTGCAAAGGCATTGTGCACCGCAGCCTCAGGGCCGCTGTATTCAGTACCCCACATAGGGTGGGTTGCTACAAAACGGCTGCGCATGGGGTGGTCTTTCAGCGCATCGCACAACGCAGCTTTGGTACTGCCCGCATCTGCAACTATTTGCTTGTCGGTTACCATATCCATTATTTTGATCATGGTGGGTATGGTAGCGTCAACCGGTATGGCTACATATATAAGGTCAGCCTTTTTTACCGCTTCTTCCAAAGGCAAAGCCTCATCAATCAGGCCAAGGTCAAGCGCTTTTTGCTCACTGGCCTTTGTACGGCTAACGCCTATAACGCTCTTTACCAAATCTTTGTCTTTCAGCCCCAATGCAAACGACCCGCTTATTAAGCCGACACCTATTATTGCAAGGGTAAATGCCTCGCCTCCAAAAGAAGTATGAAGATTTCCAGTATTTTTATCGTCACCCATTTTTTTGAACCTTTAATATTTTAAATTGAACCCCTTCTGGGTTCTAAAACTTAGTTCATTTCTTTTCCCCGGATTTCATCCAGGGCTATTCAAGTTCAACCCGGAAGGAGTTGGTTGTGGTTCGTAAATCCCGTCAAACTCAACGCTTCTTTAAAGCCCCCTTTAGGGGGTTTGGGGGTTTATTCTTTTTATCGCTTCCTCAAACCTTTCTATACTTCCACAAAGGCTAACCCTTATATACTGGTCGCCTGCACTGCCAAATATGCCCCCGGGCGTAATAAACACATTTTTAGTATACAACACTTCATCCGCAAGTGCATAACCATCTTTATATGCTGCCGGTATTTTAGCCCACATAAACATACCAACCTGTTGTTTTGAGTACTGGCATTTCAAGGTATCCAGCAGCTCGTACACCTTTTCGCGGCGCTGTTTGTACACGCTGTTTACACTATCATACCAGTCCTTACCCAGGCTCAAAGCCTTTGCCGCCGCCAGCTGCAGGGGAAGAAACATACCGCTGTCCATATTGCTTTTAAAACGCAGCACCTCATTTATCCGTTCTGCGGCGCCGCATAAAACACCTACACGCCAGCCCGCCATATTTTGCGATTTACTAAGGCTGTTCAACTCAATGGCCACCTCTTTTGCACCATCAATGCTTAGCAGGCTCATAGGATTATCGTTCAAAATAAAACTGTAGGGATTATCGTGCACCAGTAATATGTTATGCTTTTTTGCAAAGGCTATTAACTGCGCAAACATCTCTTTGCTTGGCAATTGGCCTGTTGGCATTTCGGGGTAGTTTACGAACATCAATTTAGCGGCCCCCTCTCGGCCTCCCCCCTTAGGGGAGGAGAACGAACGCTCCAATGCTTCAAAATCAGGCATCCAGCTATTTTCTTCCTTCAGTTCATAATATACAATTTTACCACCGGCAAGTTTGGCTGCGCTGCTGTACGTTGGGTAGCCGGGGTTGGGCACCAGTACCACATCGCCATCGTTTAAATAGGTCATGCATATATGCATAATACCTTCTTTACTGCCAATAAGCGGCAGTATTTCTGTATCGGGGTTTAAGTTAACATGGTACCATGTGCTGTACCAGTCAGCAAAAGCTTTGCGCAGCACCGGCGAACCTTTATAGCTCTGGTAAGCATGCACGTTGGGTTTTGCGCTTTCGTTCTGCAGCACCTTAATAACATCAGGGTGTGGCGGCAGGTCCGGGCTGCCAATGCCAAGGTTTATAATGTTTTTGCCTTGTTTATTAAGCTCATCTATCTCCCTTAACTTTTGAGAGAAATAATATTCGCCTATGCCGTCTAAACGTGTTGCTGTTGATATCATAATTCGCCTTTTGTTATTTTTCGTCCGGGTGATTATTGCCGTTGCGGTACACACCATAAATTTTAAGCTCTTCGGTAAGTCCCCTTACTGCCTCAATGGCCCTGTTAAAACTATCGGGTGTTTCAAATTCCATATCAGCATAAAAGCTGTACTTAAAGTTGGTGCCGGCTATAGGAAAACTTTGCAGCTTGCTAAGGTTAATGCCATGCTCAGCAATAGCCGTTAATACTTTAGCCAGGCTACCCCTTGAGTGGTCTGTATTAAAATTTAGCGATGCTTTGTTAGCGCCTTCAACTTCCACGGCTTCCCTTTGCAGCACCAAAAAGCGCGTATAATTGTTCTTCATGGTGTGAATATTGGGCGCGGCGATCTCAAGGTCAAACAAATCTGCCGCCAGTTTACCTGCAATACCCGCTATATGCCGGCTTTTATGCTGGTGAATATTTTTCGCGCTAAGCGCGGTATCTTCTGTTTCAACAAGCTTCCAGTTAAACTTTTCAAGGTATTGCATGCACTGCAGTATGGCTATCGGGTGGCTGTGCACCTCTTTTATATCATCCAGTTTAACACCGGGGTTTACCAAAAGGTGTTGTTTAATAGGCAGGTATACCTCTCCCGTTATGGTAAGGCCGCTTTTTTGCAGCAGCGTATAATTTGGCAAAATACTGCCGGCTATGCTGTTTTCAATAGCCATTATACCGCCTTCGCTTTCTTTTTTGTTACAGGCTGCTTTTATTACCTCTTTAAAAGTGGCACACTGTATAACCTGCACGTTATTACCAAAAAACTGCCTTGCCGCTACCTGGTGAAAACACCCTTCAAAACCTTGTATGGAGATACGCGGCGGCGTATTTTGTTGCTGGTATTTAACTGTGCTTTTACTCATTTTTTATTATTTGGCAAGTACTGGTGCAAAAAAAAATCCCGGCCTGTGTAGACCGGGACTGTATGTTGATTATTTGTTTTAGTTATGCTTTGGCAAATACAACCCCGGTTACTTTTGTAAAAAAGTAATAGAAGAAGAAGTAAAAGAAGCTGTATGTGCGTTTTGTATTCATCATTACGGTGTAAATATAGTTACAAACTAATATGGAGCAAAAAAAAATTTAACCTATCCTCTAAAGGAAATTTATAAACTCTGTTATCAATCATCAACTGACTTATAAAATGGTGAACTCCAAAAGTATAAAAGAACGCTCGTAAACCTGTTGGAATGAACTGTTAAGGCTTATAAGCCCCCTTTTGGGAGGTTGGGGGTTGACGGCTTAAAAAAAGAAAGCCATCCCTAAGAATAAGGACGGCCTCTAACGATTGCTTGCCATATGAAAAAAATTTTGCTATTTATGTTGCCTGGCAAGCTTAGCCCTACAATATCATACTCACAATAGCACTAATAAGTTGGTTAAAACTATTTCTTTTTAGTTTTTGCAGCTTTAGCAGCAGAATCAGCAGCCATTTTAGCAGCTACAGAGTCAGCTTTAGCTTTAGCAGCGATTGAATCTGCCATTTTCTGAGCCTGACCAGTAGTGTCTGGAGCAGGAGCCATTGCAGCAGAAGTATCTGTTTTAGTTGTATCTGAACCAGTACCTGAACCTGAACCTGAGCTACAAGCAGCGAAAGCAGCGATAGCGAAAACGAATAACAGCTTTTTCATTGTGTGAGTGTTTATTTAGTTTGATAAATTTCATGTTTATACCGAAACGGGAAAAAGGTAACCCGGGGTACCCGAAATTTTTTTAAAAAATTTTTTTCGCACCTTTTTGGGTTACTTTTACCGCCACATCGGTATTAAAAACGTAGTAATAGTGAAACCGGAAATAAACGAACAACTTTTACTGAAGGGATTGGTGGCGAATGATACAAAGAGCGTGGAAACCATATATAAAGAAAACTTTACCATGGTCCAGTCTTTTATCATTAATAACAATGGATCTTACGACGACGCCCGCGACATTTTCCAGGAAGCGATTATTACATTGTACGAAAAGGCAAAAAGTGACCACTTTGTTTTAACCTGTCAAATTAAAACGTACATATATTCGGTTTGCAGGCGGCTTTGGCTTAAAAGGCTACAGCAAATGGGGCGGTATGTAATGCAAACTGAAGGGCTTGAAGAAACGGTTTCGGTTGAAGAAGACCTTGATGTGCACGAAAAAAGAAATGCGGATTTTGCGATGATGGAACGTGCACTCGGCAGCCTTGGAGAACCCTGTAAAAGCTTATTAGAGGCTTATTACCTGCAAAAAAAAGGCATGGTGGAGATTGCGGCAGAGTTTGGCTATACAAATGCAGACAATGCCAAAAACCAAAAGTACAAATGCCTTATGCGGTTAAAAAAGCTCTTTTTTACTCAATATAACATTGGAGAATAAATAGGGATGGAAGACATTGTATTACTCGACACTATTGAACGGTATCTTACCGGTCAAATGTCACCCGAAGAAAAAACCTGGTTTAAACAATTAAGAGACAAAACCCCTGAAATTGACCAGATGGTGGTAGAACATAAATTGTTTTTGCACCAGCTTGATGAATTTGCAGGCCATACCAACCTTAAGCACTCAATTGCCGCAGCCCACAATAACCTGTTGCAAAAAGGTGATATTAATGAAGGTGGTGAAAAAACCACCGGCGGCCGTATTGTTCAAATGTTTCACAAATACAAAAAGGTTACGGGCATAGCTGCCTCAATTGCGGGTATAACTGCTTTGGCTATCAGTATATTGGTAGCAGCGCTATCGCCTAATATTAATAAGAAGGATTACCAGGAGTTGGTGAATGTTATAAAAACAGTTCAACAAAACCAAAAAGAAACTGATGCAAAACTTAAGCAGGTTGGTACTCCAATTACTAAAATACCTAAGGGTGCCACTGCAAAAACCAGTGGTACTGCATTTTTAATTGACGGTAAAGGCTACCTTGTAACAAACGCCCACGTTTTACAGGGAAGCAGCGCAGTGGTTAAAAATAACAAGGGGCAGGAATTTGCCACACGCATTATAAAAATTGATGAAACCAGGGACCTTGCTATTTTAAAAATAGAGGACGATGATTATAAGCCTGTAGCCTCATTGCCGTATCAAATTAAAAAGCCCGGGGCGGAATTAGGCGAAGAATTATTCACGCTTGGTTACCCAAGGTTTCCGATTGAAGATGTTGTATGCAGTATAGGCTACTTAAGTTCACCTTCAGGCTTTGACGGGGATACTACAAGTTATCAAATGACGATTAATGCTAACCCCGGCAATTCAGGTGGCCCGGTGTTTAACAAAAATGGCGATGTTGTTGGTGTCCTCACTGCGAGAGAATCAAGTACAGAGGGAGCCGTTTTTGCAATAACCTCAAAAAGCATTTATCAAATGATAAATGAACTAAAAGAATCTGATACAGCTATTCAAAAAATCAAGATCACCAATAATTCAACATTAAAAGGCCAAAACAGGGTAGAGCAAATTAAACAGGTTCAAGACTACGTTTACATTGTAAAAGCTTACAACAAACAATAACCGCGATATTTTCGAAAAAACTTAAAACGCCCGGAGTTTAAAACCTTCGGGCGTTTTTAATTCATATACAGTTGAAGAAAAACTTAACTGGCTTCAAGTTCCCCCCTTTAGGGGGCGGAGGGGGTTTTGGCGGAGGGGGCTACGTATAACTCAACCACCACCATCCTTTAGTCGTTTTTAGCCTGTTAAACCATTTGCAGGGCCTGAACATAACCAACACAACAAAAAGCCATATTGCATAAACTATCCAAATATTAAACCCAAAATGCTGTGGGCGAAAGAAGAATGGCGATGCCTTGTCAACTATATCTTTTGCCTGGTAGCCTGATGCAAAAAAAGCAATAACAATTAATGTATGCACCAGGAAGAAATGTACTATGAAATAAAAGAAAGGTACTTTACCATACACCGTTACAAAGGCAGTAAATTTATTTTGTACCCGTTCAATAAAAGCCAGCAGGATGAGTATGGGGCCAAGCGTCATACATAAAAAATCAAGCGAAGGCGGGTATTTAGCGGTGTTGATAAACGATAAAATGGTTGAGAGGCTGTTTTGCTGAGCAGCCCATGGGCTGGGGTTACCGTATTTGTTTATCATTCTCAGTACCACAAAAATAAAGATTGCGGATGCGCCTGCTATAGTTAATATTTTTCTTCGCTGTTCTGCAGTATATACAGCCTGGTTGTATAACTGGCCGGCCGTATAGCCTAATAATAATACCCCGGCCCACGGTATAGGCGCGTAACCAATTAAAGCACCCCGCTCGAAACCGATGGGGTAAAACCCACCTGACCCTGAAAGTAAAATTCTTACAGCAACGCCCCATCCAGTTGTTGGTACCTGCACATAGTCAACCAGGTTATGGCCGAAAAATATAACCAACCCAATAATTGCTATCACTTTTTGCGGCGCCCAAACTAAAAGGCCCAATATTATCATGCTAACACCAATGGCCCACAAAACTTCCAGTATCAATAAATTATATGCCGGGTTAAAAGTAAAGGCGAACGACATTAATATGATCTCTGCCAAAATAAGCCAAAACCCTCTTTTTAATAAAAAAACACTCAGCTGGCTTTTAGTTCTTTTTTGCCCCGCCAGCCATGCTGATACACCCGAAAGAAAAACGAATGTGGGTGCACAGTAATGGGTTACCCAACGGGTAAAAAAAATTAAAGGTTTTGAAAACGCCAATGGATCTTCATCCATAGCATGGATATGAAAGAAATCCCGTACATGGTCTAAGGTCATTATTATAATAATAATGCCGCGTACAATGTCAATAGATTGTACTCTTTGTTTTAATTGCCCTGTCATAGCGTGTTTGTATTATTCTTTTAAATTATTGCCATGCACAATTTAAAAAAATATCAGCTATTCCTGGCTTTTTTTACTATACATTGTATCTCATCTTCCAGCTGGGCAATGCTTATTTTAAGCAGGTGCAGGTACTCCTTTTGTTCGGTGGTAAGGTTGTTACTGTCTATCAGGCTTACAAGACTAAGCATATTTGCTACAGGCCGCCTTACCTGGTGGCTTTGCATGGCCGTTATTTCATTAATCCGGTTATTAAGGTTTTGCACCAGGGTAAAATCTTTGGTCACAATGGCAACCGCGGTAACATCGTTATTGTCATTACATATGGGCGTCATCTGCACCTTCAAAAAAAGTTTTTCATCGTTTTTCTCAAGTTCAAAAACTTCTTCTGTTGTATTACCGCGCAAAGCGCCATCAAACTGGCGGTGAAAATGCTGCTCTGCTTCCGGCCTTATATATTTTCTAAAATCATCGCCGCGCTGGTATTCTTTTTCATAAAGCTCAGCAGACTGTTTTTCGGCGGGCTTATTATACGCCAGTATCTTATAATTTCTGCCAAGCAATAAAATACCATCGGTTGAACTATCAGACAACAGCTTTAGCGATTGTAATTGAATATCAAAGTTCTGCCTGTCAGGCAATGTGCCCGTTTGCGCGAAACCAATGCCTTCAATTCCATCAAAATCCCCATTTTCATCTAGACCGGCGGAAAGCTCCCACTCTGCCTGGAGATTACTGCCGTCCTGTCTGAACATCCTGACTGATACATACTTTTTTAGCGTTTGATCTCTAAAACATTGAGACACAGCCTTCTCAAACAGTTGCCGGTCGTCCGGATGAATGCAGGCGGAAATATTTACGTCATCAATATTATTTTGAAGAAACAAAAATTGCCTGTTAAACAGAGTATTGGTAATACGGCAACAGCCGTTATTGTACAGCTTTATGTAATAAAATTTCTCAGAGGATAGCAGGTCAATACTTAAAGGCATTACATGTTTCATTTCAGGGTATTAACCTGATAAACATGTATTAAAAAAATGTGGTTGCCTTTGGCACACAAAAAAGATTAAGAGGTGCCTAAACCATTTGAAAAAGAAAAAAGCTAACCTTTTTGTTCACCTTCACGCGCCAGCAGGTTAAACAAACCACTGAAAATAACTACTGCGGCAGCACCAACAACGTTAAACCACAAAAAGCCCAACCCAATAATATTAAACCGGTCAAGAAAATAGAATGTAATTACAATTATTTCACCCAAAATGGCCGCAGCAAAAACAGCGTTACTGCCAATTCTCTTCATATAAAAGGCCACCAGGAACACCCCGAGCATAACACCATAAAAAAGAGACCCCAATACATTAACCGCTTCAATAAGGCTGCCCAGCCTGTTGCTGAATTCAGCCATTATAATACAAAATATTCCCCAGCCAAAAGTAAACCAGCGCGACGTATGATATCTTTGTTCATCTTCTACAGCCGCAAGATCAACATGCATTTTTTTTGTTTTAAAGCGGCAATAAAAATCAGTCATGGTTGCGGCAGCCAGCGAGTTTAATGCCGCTGCTATTGAGCCCCATGATGCGATAAATATTATTGCTATCAGCAGCCCCACAAGGCCTTTAGGCAGGTTATCAATTACAAAACGAAGGAAGATATAGTTGGTATCGTTTGTGTCAATAGATGCATCAGCTTTAGTAAGTAATGCTTTATAATTTTTCTTTAACCCATCTGCCTGTTTATTAGCTACAGCAATACTGTCTTTATATGCCGCAGTTACTGCATCATTTCCTGCTTTACCTGCCCTTATAAACGCAGTGGCATACACATTCTGCTTTGCGTTGACTGCTTTAAAATCTTTTTCAACCTGTTTTATGGAGTCGCCATATTTGCCACTATAAACAGCCGCTGGTACCGAAGAATTAAAAAATACGGGACTGCTCTTAAACTGGTAAAACGTAAACAACATAGCGCCAATAAGCAGTATTAAAAACTGCATGGGTACTTTTACAAGACCGTTCATCAACAAGCCGAGCCTGCTCTCGGTTAAGTTTTTTGCGGTAAGGTATCGGCCCACCTGGCTTTGGTCTGTACCGAAATATGAAAGCAGCAAAAAGAAACCGCCAATTAAGCCACTTATAATATTGTAACGGTCTTTCCAGTCAAAACCTTTTGATGAAACACCAGTTGTAATAACATTAAGCTTTCCACCGGCGCCACTAACTTTTAATGCATCAGTAAAACCAACACCATCAGGCAATTGGTGAATTATATAGTACCCTGCCGTAAACATGCCGCCAAAGATGATGATGAACTGTAAAAACTGTGTATGCGCCACAGCCTTTGCACCACCGCTTACGGTATAAATTATAAGCATGCCACCCATAATGATGTTGACCCAATAAATATTCCAGCCAAGCAGGGATGCTAAAATAATAGAAGGTGCATATATGCTGATACCTGTTGATAACCCGCGTGATAAAAGAAACATGGCCGAAACAAATGTGCGGGTCTTCACATCAAACCGCTGCTCTAAATATTCATATGCTGTAAAAACTTTCAGCTTGTTGTAAATAGGTACAAACGTAATACACAGTATTACCATTACTATGGGTAAACCAAAGTAGTATTGCACAAAGCGCATACCATCAGTAAAAGCCTGGCCGGGTGCAGATAAAAATGTAATGGCGCTTGCCTGCGTACCCATTATGCTTAGCAATATTATATACCATGGCATGCTGCGGTTATTAAGAAAATAACCTTCCATGTTTTTGGTGGTACGGCTTTTATACAGCCCATAGGCCACTATAACCACAAGGGTAATTATAAGTACTATCCAGTCGGCAACGCTCATGAAAAGTGTTTGGTGAACCAGGAAAAGAAAATTATTAAAACCACTAACGTTATAATTAACAGAGCATACCAGTGGCTCCATTTTTTGAACAACGGTATTTTTTCATCCTGGCTCATGGGGCAAGTTTGGTTGTTGGTAACAGGCAATTTAAACACTAACCGCAATAAAAAGGTTGCCTGTTAAGTTTGTGCAATTAAGCAAATGAATGAGTAATTTTTATATTTATAAAACCGCTGCTATATTTTAACATTTTTAAACAATATTATTAGTCTTTGCCCCTACCGGCTACAAGGCTTATGGTTAGCAACCCAATAATTAATCCTATTAATAAACCAGCCCTAACATTTTTTAGCACCAGCCCAATGCCAACGCCAATTAACACCAAAAACCAAATGCTGATCGTGCGTCGTTTTTCCATGTGCTTTTTAATATTTCATGTCCCCTCAATCCTTACAAATGCATTTTTTCAATCGTGGTCCTAATTCTTTGGCAATGCAATTAAGTTGGCCATTAACTTATAGGCCCCGCCGACACCCGCGGGCATCTCCCTAAAGAACACAATACCTGTATACACAAAATTGCCTTTACCATATTTGGCTATAATAAGGCTACCATTGCTTTCCTGCTCATTAGGGTCGTGCATGGCAATAGGCGCTTCAAAGTTGGGGTTATTGGTAACAGCATGGTAAATGCTGCGTTCCTGTATCCACCCTTTAAAATCATCCGGCGTTATTTTATTAGGATAGTTTAATGCAGAATGGTTTGGCAGCAATATATGCACCTCAGCATTTTCGTCAGTAATTCTACTGCTGTTAATACCAAACGGGTAAGGCCCTACTTTAATTTGACCGCTGGCAATTTGGTTGCTGCGGTTGTATTGCACAATAAGGTTGCCGCCGTTTTGAATATAGCGCATCATTACATCATACTTTGCAGTTAAAAAAGCGTCAACATCATAAGCACGCACACCGGCAATAATAGCGTCAAACTGTTTTAAATTATCATCTGTAATATCAGCCGCAGTTAATATCTTAACATCGTAGCCCATTTGCACCAATGCCTGCGGCACTTTATCGCCCGCACCAACAATGTACCCTATTTTTTGGCCGGCTGTTTTTATTTCATCACTAACCACTTTTACATTGTCTTTATAGAAGTAGTTAATGTGCGGTATATGGTCGTATTGAATAGTGCGCAGGTTATCAGTATATGTATTTGTTTCGCTATTGCGGGTTATGCTAACTTCTGCTGTAAGTACATTGGTATCGGCCTTTGGCAGAAAGGCTTGCTTTATGGCAAAGGTTGTTTCAAACTCCCTTCCCATGTCAGCCTCAACTGTTTTTTCTTCGGTAAAAATAGCTGTATTGCCCTGTAGTACCCTTATTTTTACATGCACCTGTTTCGCATTAAAGTTGGTCTTGTATTTTATTTGCATTACCGGGTTGGCGGTTCGCGGATTGCCCGGTTTTACATTTATCAATGCGTCAGCAGGCGATACAGAAACAACAACAGGCGCCATAACAATTACCGGCTGGTAAAGCTCGCCTTTTACGGCATCGGTATACCTGGCCATTACCGGGCGGTTTATACTAAACTTAACTCCATTAACACTAAAATTAAATACCGCAATAAAAGCAGGTGTAGCCTGCGCGTTGCCAATAAGGGTTTGGTCCTGCACGGCAAAGCTACCACCGTTCTCAAGCGGCTTTGCCAGCCAATAGGGCTGCGTTGCACGGGTATTTAACGGAATGGAAAACTGCCTGGTAAAGCTTATGTTTTGGTTATAAGGCAGGGCGAGGTTTAATGTTGAGTCAAGCGTGTTACAGGTAATATTATCTAACTGCACAGGGCCGTTGCTTTGCTTGTTCACAAAAAAATTAACCCTAACACTGTCGCCCGCAACAACGTAATCGTTGCCAGTGGTAGCCTCGGCAAAAAGGCCGCTGCTGGCTATTATTATTTGCTTTACCTCGTCAAGCTTTTTGTTTTTCCAATAGCTGTCGGGCATCGCAGCAATTGATCTGTACAGTTGGGCCAATGCAGGCACCGAGTTTTCGGGGTGCTCAAAATTATAATGTGCAATTATATCGTTTACCTGTTGTTCTATAGCCGTCCCGCCATCCAGCCTGCTCCAGGTGGTTACTATGCCGTCCATCAGGTCATCTTTTGGTGCATCGCCGCCTGTGGTAGCAAAAAATTCGGTAGCCTGGCCCCTGCTGCGGGGTATACCAAAGCCCTGGCTTTTGTGCTGGCTGCGGCTTTCACTGGCTATTTCGCCAAAGCCTTTGCCTAACAGCGGGCTAAAATCGCCGGTTTCCATTTTAAACTGGCTGGGGTCTGTGGTGTTGGTGCCGCCAAAATTGAATGTATTCCATAGTATGCGTTTGGGCTGCCACGGTTTTACGCCATATTTAAATTGTTCGGGAAATTTTGTTGGGTCACCCGCTATTTTAAAAGCTTCATTTGCCAGTAACGCCGAGGCCCAGTGGTGGCCGTGACCGGCGCGGCTATCGCCCGGAAAGCGTGTTATAATAACATCCGGCTGAAATTTTCTTATCATCCAAACAACATCGCTCAATATTTTATCATGGCCCCAAAACTTTAATGCCTCGTCAGCACTTTTGCTAAACCCAAAATCGTAGGCACGGCTAAAAAACTGTTCGGCGCCATCAATGCGGCGTGCAGCCAACAATTCCTGTGTACGTATTAGCCCAAGGTCAATGCCCTGCTCATCGCCTATCAGGTTTTGGCCGCCATCGCCGCGGGTAAGGCTTAAATAGCCGGTGCGGTATTGCTTTTGCTTGCTAAAAAATGCCAGCAGCCGGGTGTTCTCATCATCCGGGTGGGCGGCAATATATAATACACTGCCCAATACATTCAGCTTTTTAAGCTGCATGTAAATATCTGCACTATTATAAGTGGCAGGCGCCTGGGCAAAAAGTTGTGAAAAGTGAAAAATGAAAAGTGAAAGAATTAACAAACATACTTTCCTCATAAAGTTACCTGTTGTGGGCAGCGAAGATAGTACGTTAGCATTGTTTTAAATGCGCCGCTACCTCATAAAACTGTCACGATTGGGGCTGTTTTAGCAAAAACGGTTAATTCATCGTAATTTTGCATTTTAAATAAATGACATGCTGAATACGATAGAAAGTGCGATTGAGGATATAAAACAGGGAAAACTGGTTATTGTAGTGGATGATGAAGACCGTGAAAATGAAGGCGATTTTATTACTGCTGCACGCAATGTTACCCCGGAAGTGATAAATTTTATGAGCAAGATAGGCCGCGGTTTAATATGCGCCCCTATTACTGAAGAATTGGCTGACGAGCTTAAGCTTGACCTGATGGTTAATAACAACACGGCGCTGCACGAAACCCCCTTTACTGTTAGTATTGACCTGCTTGGCCACGGCTGTACCACGGGTATAAGCGCACACGACCGTGCTGCTACAGTGCAGGCGATGATTGACCCTAAAAGTACGCCAGCTGACTTTGCAAGGCCGGGCCATATATTTCCTTTAAGGGCTAAAAAAGGTGGTGTGCTGCGCAGAACGGGCCATACCGAAGCCACCATTGACCTTGCAAGGCTTGCCGGCTTTGAATCAGCTGGCGTTTTGGTTGAGGTAATGAACGAGGATGGTACAATGGCGAGATTACCCCAGCTAAGGGAAATTGCAGATAAATATGACCTTAAGATAGTTTCAATAAAAGACCTTGTAGAATACAGGTTAAAAACCGACAGCCTGATTGAAGAGGTGGTGCGCGTTGACATGCCTACCAAATACGGGGACTTTAAGCTGGTTGCATTTCGGGAAAAAAGCACTAACGGCGAGCACCTGGCACTTATAAAAGGCAAGTGGGAAAAAGATGAGCCCGTGCTTACCCGTGTGCACAGCAGTTGTTTTACCGGTGATATATTGGGCAGCTTTAGGTGCGACTGCGGTGAGCAATTGCACAAAGCCATGCAAATGGTACAGGAAGAGGGCAAAGGTATTGTGCTGTATATGAACCAGGAAGGCCGGGGCATTGGGCTGATGAACAAGCTGCGTGCCTATAAGTTGCAGGAAGAAGGAATGGACACTGTTGAAGCCAACCTGCACCTTGGTTTTGGCATGGACGAACGCGACTACGGCGTGGGCGCACAAATACTGCGCTACCTTGGCGCTACCAAGTTAAAGCTAATGAGCAATAACCCTAAGAAGCGCGCAGCACTGAGAGGTTATGGTATTGAGATTGTAGATGTAGTGCCAATAGAAATAAAGTCAAACGTGCACAACGAAAGATACCTGCAAACAAAAAGAGATAAGCTGGGGCATGAGATTATGAAGTGATGCGATTGCAGATTGAATTGAAGCGAAGAGTTGAACTTGTTAATTTGAGTTCGGCTCTTTGCTTTTTTATGCCTCGAGTTGAGCGAAAACCAAAATGCCCTTCCTTCGCAAATAACCGGTTGTCAAAAAAATCATAACTTTAAGTTATGAATAAACAGGACATTATATCAAAATTGAAAGTAATAAAGCCATTACTTCGCGAGAAATACGGAGTAACAGAACTTGCTTTATTTGGCAGCTATAGCCGCGATGAGCAAACCCCCCAAAGCGATATTGATATAATGGTTGATACAAGCATACCACATGGTTTTAGTTTTTTAAACCTGGTATATGAGTTGGACGCCTTATTTGATAAAGAGGTACAGGTAGTAAGTAAAGGTGGTATTAAACCAAAATATTTCGCAGCTATCAAGCCGGATTTGATTTATGTCTAAACGTGATAACCTTTATTGGTGGATGATATAATTCAGTCTTTCAAAAAAATAAAGTCTTATACCTTTAACATGGAATATGACGATTTTTTGAAAAGTGATATTACCATTGATGCTGTTATAAGGAACTTTGAAATTGCAGGAGAAGCATCCAATTATGTTGCTGACGATTTCAAAACAGCTTACCCTGAAGTTAAGTGGGGGTTAATCACTGATTTCAGAAATAAGTTAATACACCATTATTTTGGCATTAACTATGCCTTAGTTTGGAATGCAATTAAACTGGATATAGACCCAATATTAACAGTCTTAGAACCAATTATTTCCGCCGGGGCTTAGCCTATATTCAGTTAGCCAATCTGTTGACTCTCGTCACAATAACCGAAACTATATGCAAACAAAAAATTGAAAGTATTTTTGATACCTTGAAGATCTTTGGAAAGCTTCAAGGTCGTTTTCCGTATTGCCGTTGGATGAAAAAATTCAATTCAAGCATTCATTTGGGTTTTCACCTGGCCCATTGATTAAAAAATGTTTCTCTCCGTAATGACCAAATGACCGCTGACCTAATGACTAAACTATCTCTATCACCATTGCGCTTGCCCCTCCACCGCCGTTGCAAATGCCGGCCGCGCCTATTTTGGCGTTGTTTTGTTTTAGCACGTTTATAAGGGTAACTATTATTCTTGCGCCGCTGCAACCTAAAGGATGCCCAAGTGATACTGCTCCGCCGTTTACGTTCACCTTTGCCGGGTCAAGGCTCATTTTTTGCGTGTTGGCGATGCCTACAACAGAAAATGCTTCGTTCAATTCCACAAACTCGATATCACTCATTTGTAACCCAGCCTTCGCAACAGCTTTTGGCACAGCCAGGGATGGTGTGGTAGTAAACCATTCAGGCGCCTGCTCAGCATCGGCATAGCTGCGTATTATAGCAATCGGTTTAATATTCAGTTCATCCGCTTTCTCTTTACTCATCAATACAACAGCAGCAGCGCCGTCGTTCATGGTGCTGGCATTAGCGGCAGTAACCGTACCATCTTTTTGAAAGGCAGGCGCAAGGGTTGATATTTTGTCAAACTTTACATTATAAGGCTCTTCGTCTTTTGCAAAAACTACGGGGTTGCCTTTTTTCTGAGGTATTTCAACCGGCACTACTTCATCGGCAAACTTACCACTGTCCCATGCCTGCTGGCTGCGCTGGTAGCTTTGTACAGCAAACGCGTCCTGCTCTTCACGGCTTATGTTACAGTCTTTAGCACATAATTCTGCCGCGTTACCCATGGCATATCCGTTGTAGCAATCAGTAAGGCCGTCTTTGGCAAGGCCATCCACAAAAGTTATGTTACCATATTTATTGCCCCAACGTGTGTTAGGAGAGTAATAAGGCACATTGCTCATGCTTTCCATGCCGCCGGCAACAATAATATCCGCGTCACCAAGTAATATACTTTGTGCGCCCTGTGCAATGGCCTTCATGCCGCTGGCACAAACTTTATTAACAGTAGTACAAATTACACTATCAGGCAAACCTGCATATTTAGCAGCCTGCCTGGCCGGGGCCTGGCCGAGGTTGGCCTGTAATACACTACCCATCAGCACTTCCTGCACATGTTCGGGCTTTAGGCCTGCTTTTTCAACTGCCGCTTTAATTGCAACCGCACCCAGCTTTGTTGCAGGTATATCTTTTAAGCTGCCGCCAAATATGCCTATTGGCGTACGCACTGCCGACACGATGTATACTGTTCTGTTACCCATACCACTTTATAATTTGCCCGCAAAGATAACGATTGTTAGTTTGTGCGAACCTGTGACCGAAGTAATTTTAAGCCGCGAAAGAATAATATGGCAAAGGCGCTTACCGCAAGGTCGCGCCAAGCAGCCAACTTCATAAAAAAATACAGGGCCAAAACCCAGCAACACCATTTTCGGTATAATCAATATTTTTTAGGGCGAACGCCATTTTTTAATGGCTGATAACAGCTATTAAATTGTACATTGAAACCTGTATTTAACCAGCTAATTAAGAAATAACCTTACATGAGAAGAAAAGAATTTTTACAACTATCGGCTATGGGTTTTGGCGCACTGATGATGCCTGAGTTTTTGTTTAGCAGGAACATTGACCCACAGGCCGCCATTAACGATGGTATGGACGTGGCCATGAAAAAGCAATTGGCAGATGTTGCGCTTACTGCTGCTAAAAGCAAAGGCGCCACGTATGCTGATGTGCGCATTGGCCGCTACCTTAACCAGTTTGTTACCACCCGCGAGAAAAAAGTACAAAACGTTGCCAACACCGAAAGCTTTGGTGTAGGCGTGCGCGTAATAGTACAGGGCTGCTGGGGTTTTGCAGCATCGCCCACTGTTACTAAAGAAGAAATTGCCAAAGTTGCTGAGCGTGCAGTGGCAGTAGCCAAAGCAAATGCCCGGATAAAGGCCAATGTTGTGCAGTTGGTGCCGCAAAAAGGGTACGGCGAGGTTAGCTGGAAAACACCGATAGAAAAAAATGCATTTGAAATACCGGTAAAAGAAAAGGTTGACCTGTTGCTTAATGTAAACGGTATCGCATTAGCAGGCGGCGTTAATTTTATAAACTCCGCTATATTGGCCGTGAACGAGCAAAAATATTTTGCCTCAACCGACGGGTCGTATATTGATCAGGACGTTCACCGTATTTACCCAACATTTAATGTTACTAAAATTGATAAGGCTTCAGGAAAGTTTGAAACCCGCAGAAGCTTAAGCTCACCCGTGGGCATGGGTTACGAATACCTTACCTGTGGCCCTGAAGATAAAGTGCAGGGTATTGTAACGCGTTATAAAAACCGCTACGACATTTTGGAAGATGTAAAAAATGCAGCCAATGATGTTACACAGAAAATGACGGCAAAAACAGTTGAACCAGGCAAGTACGACCTGGTATTAGACCCATCGCACTTATGGCTAACCATACACGAAAGTGTGGCCCACCCAACAGAGCTTGACCGTGTACTGGGTTACGAAGCAAACTTTGCGGGTACCAGCTTTTTAACGCTGGAAAAGCTGCACAGCAAAAACTTCCAGTTCGGCAGCAAGCAGGTAAATATTGTGGCAGACAAATTACAAAAAGGCAGCCTTGGCGCCGTGGGTTATGATGATGAGGGAGTGGCTACCAAACAGTGGGATATTATAAAAGATGGTGTGCTGGTAAACTTCCAGGCCATACGCGACCAGGCGCATATACTGGGCCTTAAAGAATCGCAGGGTTGCTGTTACGCACAAAGCTGGAGCGATGTACAGTTTCAGCGCATGCCCAATGTGTCGCTACAGCCGGGCAAAGACAACCTAAGTGTTGATGATATGATAAAGGGCGTGCAAAAAGGCATTTATATAATTGGCGACGGCAGCTTTAGTATAGACCAGCAGCGTTACAACTTCCAGTTTGGGGGGCAAACCTTTTACGAAATTAAAGATGGCAAAATTGCCGGCATGTTAAAGGATGTTGCTTACCAGGCCAACACACAAGAGTTTTGGAACAGTTGCGTGGCTGTTGCGGGTAAAGACGACTATCGCCTTGGCGGCGCCTTTAACGATGGCAAAGGCCAGCCTGCGCAAAGTAATGCCGTAAGCCACGGCGCAGCAACAGCGAGGTTTAACGGGGTGAATGTAATAAACACAGCCAGGAAGATTTAACCCCCAAACCCCCTAAAGGGGGCTTTAAGAAAACAAATTGTTGATAAGGATTTAGGAAATGTAAGTAAATCACCAAATCTCAAAATCCTGAAATCAGAAATAAAAAAACTATGGCATTATTTACAAAAGAAGAAGCGCAGGCATTGTTAAAAAAAACGCTCAGCTATTCAAAAGCAGATGAGTGCGAAGTTAGCCTTAACGGCACTGAAGGCGGCAATATACGCTATGCCAAAAACGCTATATCAACTGCGGGCGATATTACTACATTAAGCCTTGCAGTAAACTCAACATTCGGTAAAAAAACAGGCACTGCCACCATTAATGAGTTTGATGATGCAAGCCTGAAAAAAGTAGTGCAGCGCAGTGAAGAGCTTGCACAGCTTGCGCCGGAAAACCCTGAACACATGCCGTTAATGGGGCCAGCAGAATTTAAAGACTCCATCACTTTTGTGCCGTCAACGGCGGCAATGACGCCGGACACACGTGCCGATGCTGTTGCTAAAAGCATTAAAGTAGCTGAAGATGCAAAACTGGAAGCAGCGGGTTATATTGAGAACAGTGTTAACGCTGTTGCAGTAATGAACAGCAAAGGATTGTTTGCTTATAATAAGGATACCGATGTAATATTCAGCGTTACCATGCGTAATGCGGAAGGCACAGGCAGCGGATATGCCGCACGTGGCTATAACGATGTTAGCAAGCTTGATACATTAACAGCTACAAAAATAGCAGCGGGTAAAGCCAACGGCTCAATAGGCGCCAAAGCTATTGAACCGGGAAAATACACAGTTATATTAGAACCTGTTGCGGCTGCGTATATGCTTGAAAATATGTTTCGCGGCTTTGACGCGCGCAGCGCAGATGAGGGCCGCAGCTTTATGAGCAAGCCCGGTGGCGGCAACCGCCTGGGCGACCAGTTAATGGATGAAAAAGTAACCATTTACTCTGACCCTTTCAATACCGATCTTCCTTCTGCAACATGGAGCCGCGAAGGCTTTCCGCAGGAAAGAATTAACTGGGTTGAAAAAGGGGTGGTTAAAAACCTGGCCTACTCCAGGTACTGGGCACAGCAAAAAAATGTAAAACCAGTACCGTTTGGCAGCAATTATATTATGGAAGGCGGCGATTCAAGCCTTGAAGACCTTATTAAAGGCACGGAAAAGGGCATACTTGTTTCAAGGTTGTGGTATATACGCCTTGTTGATGCACAAACGCTTTTACTTACCGGCCTTACCCGGGACGGAACCTTTTATATTGAAAATGGAGAAATAAAATTCCCGGTTAAAAATTTCCGCTTTAACGAGAGCCCTGTTATTATGCTTAATAATGTTGAAGCACTTGGCAAAACCGAAAGAAGCATCAGTGTAGAATCATACCGAAGCTACCTGGTACCACCGATGAAAATAAGAGACTTTACATTTACCAGTTTGAGTGACGCGGTGTAGGTTTTTTTAGTTCATAGCTTATAGTTCATGGTTTGTTACAGGCTATGGATCATGAACTTTTTTATTTGGACTAACTTAACGTTAATATGATCGATAGATAAACAGGGAGTGGTTATTGGACCATTCAAAAAAATTTGAACCGAGAATCAGAAACTCTACTTCACCACATGTGGTAAAATAATAAAGCAGGCTACCACCAGTACCGCCTCAACAAACCAAAGCAGCACATTGTTTTTACGAATAACAAGCTTTGTTATAATGGCGATGGCTGTTAGTATGGCAATAAACGGAAGTCCTGCAACAACGCCCAGCATATGCCACCCACCCTGTGCAGAATTAATCAATATGCCAACGCCTAAAATAATAATAGCAATAACGCACGGAGAAAGAATATAGAAGATATTTTTTTTCATACTGTAAATGTAACAACGGGCTGTTTATCAAACTTTAATTTCCCTGGTTAACCCGGGTTTACCAATATAAAACAATTACTTATCCACCCAATTTTTTCTTTTCACCCCGCCCCCCTACTTTCGCAATCCTTTTAAAAGGGAAATTTATTAAATAAAGGATTTTTATAATGGAACTTATCCAGGCCATATCAGGCAAACTAAATATACGTAATGCACAGGTTGACGCAGTTCTGCAGTTGTTGGAAGAAGGCGCTACCATACCATTTATTGCACGTTACCGTAAAGACAAAACCGGTGCATTGGACGAGGTGCAAATTCAGCAGGTGCAGGACGAGGCTAAGGCCATAAAAGAATTTACAGAACGTAAAGCGTTTATAGAAAAGACCATTACCGAACAGGGTAAAATGACGGAAGCCCTGCAGGCAACGCTTGACAAAGCAAGCACCATTGCAGAGCTTGAGGATATTTACCTGCCTTACAAACCAAAAAGAAAAACAAAAGCGCAAACAGCAAGGGAGAATGGGCTGGAACCCTTAGCATTGCTGATTTTGGAGCAGAAAGATTTTGATGTTACCGCGGCCGCCGCAACATTTATTAACGACAAAGTTGCAGGGAATGACGAAGCATTACAGGGCGCCAGGGATATTATTGCGGAGATGATAAATGAAGACGCCAACGTGCGCGCAAAGCTGCGTAAGCTGTTTGAAGATAAAGCCACCTTTCAAAGCAAGGTGTTGCCTGACAAAGAAACAGAAGCAGCGAAGTATAAGGACTATTTTGATTTTAGCGAACCCGTATACAAAATACCATCGCACAGAACACTGGCAATATTGCGCGGCTTTTTGGAAGGATTTTTACGTATAACCATCGGGCCTTTGGAAGAAGATGCTTTGTATATGATTGAAGGCGTATCTGTAACCGGCAGCATGAACGATGCAGTGGAACAGGTAAAAAAAGCAGGTAAAGACGCCTATAGAAGATTGCTGCAGCCAAGCCTTGAAACGGAATTTAGAACATCATTAAAAGCTAAAGCAGATGAGGAAGCGATAAACGTGTTTGCCGAAAACCTGAGGCAGTTGTTGTTAAGCTCACCGTTGGGCAGCAAGCGTTTACTGGCTATTGATCCGGGTTACCGTACGGGGTGTAAAGTGGTATGCCTTGATGAGAAAGGCGAGCTGCTGCACAACGACCTGATTTATGTGCATGAAGCCAACCGAAAATATGACAGTGAGTATAAAATAAAAGAGCTTGTTGCAAAATATAAGATAGAGGTATTTGCCATTGGCGATGGTACTGCCGGCAGGGAAACGGAACAATTTATTAAACAGCTTGCCTTAGGCCTGCCTATATTTTTGGTGAATGAAGACGGCGCATCAATATACAGCGCCTCAGAGATTGCGAGGGAGGAATTTGGCAATTACGATGTTACTGTGCGTGGCGCCGTGAGTATTGGCAGGCGTTTGATGGACCCACTGGCAGAGCTGGTAAAGATTGACCCTAAAAGCATTGGCGTTGGCCAGTACCAGCACGATGTTAACCAGTTTCGTTTAAAAGAAAGGCTTGATCAAACAGTGGTAAGCTGCGTTAACCAGGTGGGTGTTAACCTTAACACTGCATCAAAACATTTGCTGGCTTACGTCAGCGGAATTGGCTCAACATTAGCTGGAAACATTATAAAATACAGGAACGAAATAGGCGGCTTTAACAGCAGGGAGCAATTATTAAAAGTACCGCGCCTGGGTGGCAAGGCTTTTGAACAATGTGCCGGCTTTTTAAGAATACGCAATGCAGAAAACCCGCTTGATGCAAGCTCCGTTCACCCTGAAGCTTATGCTGTAGTGCAGAAGATAGCGGAAGATAACAGTGTGGAAGTAAAGGCATTAATAGGCAATGACACTTTGCTAAAAACAATACTGCCCAAAAAGTACGTTACCGAAACCGTTGGTGAACTTACTATACAGGATATATTGAAAGAACTTAACAAGCCCGGCCTTGACCCGCGCAGTGAACTTGAGCAATTTGAGTTTGCCAACATTTACTCAATTGAGGATGTAAAGGTGGGTATGGTAGTGCCCGGCAGTGTTACTAACTTAACACGTTTTGGCGCCTTTATTGACATTGGCGTTAAACAGGATGGGCTGGTGCATGTTAGCGAAATAGCACATAAATACATTACCGACCCTAATGAGGTATTAAAGCTGAATGATAAAGTACAGGTTAAAGTGCTTGAGGTAGACACAGCACGCAAGCGTATAGCATTATCTATTAAACAGGCGCAGGAAGCGCCGGCACGTAATGAAAGGCCTAAAGGCCCTGCCCGTAACGATGGCGGCTTTAAAAAAGAGGGCAACAGGCAAAAGCAAACAGAAGACATGAGCAATATGAACATGAACGATGCTTTAAGCCTGCTAAAGAAAAAATTTGGCAAGTGAGTTGGTTGATTGGTAAATACCAGTTGATTGGTTGAGTAGTAAGTGCAAGTTGATTGGGTAAGCAGTAAAAGCCAGTTGATTGGCTGATTGGTAAAAGTGATGTATTAGGTTATTGGTAAAATGGCGGAGAATACTTTCACATACCAAGTTTTGCTGTCTACATACAAAATATTGCTGTTCACCCACATTGACTGATTTTCAGGGCATTGGGCAATTACCTTGCAACTGCTTAAAATCATGGGTGACCGCAACGGTTAAACGTAGCCCCGCTTCTGCGGGGCTTATTATTACTTAAACGTTGAATGCCTGAAGGTGTTCAGCAATTCGTCCCTGTCGGCGTCATTATTATAGTTGATGTTCACGCTAAAATCGTAGCCGTTTATTAACCTTGAGTACATTAATTGCTGTAGAATAACTTTTCCATCGCTGCCGTATATGGTGCTTGAAAATTTGTAAAAATCAAGGCCGGCAATAGTTTCTTTACCGCTGGCGGTATCGGCTTTTATGCCCTTGGCAACATACGTATCATACATCAGTTTGTAAACATCCGCATTCTTTTGTTCGTATGCGCCGGGAGCATCTTCTTTAAACGGCTCAGACATTGAAACGAAAAGATTAAACTGGTTCTTTTTAAATGACACCAGGTTTTTTAAACCACTCATATCAACCTTAATGTTGTTTGATGATTCAATGGCATCCCGGCCTTTTTTGTCGCGTGCTTCTGTTTCATCTTTAGTTACAACGTCCCATCCATTGGGTATCTCTATCTTCCAGCCAATTTCTTTGCTTTCATAAAGCTGGCCCTGTATTTTCCCTTCATCAATTTGTTTATTGGGGTCTTTAGGCTGGCAGCCAATACAGCATAAAAGTATTAGCGACGCAAATAACAATGCAGGTTTCATGTTTGTAGGTTAAATTAAGTGATGGGCTTTATTGCTGCTGCAAGATGCATAAATTAAAACCACCGGCAATACCCGCCAATACGGATATGGGATGAAACGTGAAAGGTGAGACGATAGATGATATTATTAGCCCCGACTTTTCGATTAACACTTTATGATTTTTCCTGGCTTGAGCCTGAACTAAAGCCCCTCAAGACTGTTAGCTGTGAACTATGCACCTTTCTTCCCAGTCATCCACATAGGCTTAAGCTTCTTTATTTTTTTAAATACAGGGCAGCCTTCACTATGGGCGCCGGGCAGGTAACCGGCGCTCATTAAAAATTCGTTCACTATTTCGCCGCCGGTAAACTTAAAGTTCTTTTTAAAAAGCTTTACCCACTCTTCTTTGGTAAGCGGGTGGTTAAGCTCTATCCATTTTTTAAAGCTGCCATGTTCTTTTTGCAGTTCAAGTATTTTTTTAGCGTTTTCAATAGCTGCATTTACCTTGAGCCTATTGCGTATAATGCCTGCATCATTCAATAGTTCGGCTATTTTTTTGTCGCCATATTTTGCGACCTTTTTTATATCAAAATTATCATAAGCCTTAAAAAAGTTTTCTTTCTTTTTTAATATGGTATCCCAGCTAAGGCCTGCCTGGTTTATCTCCAGCACCAGCCTGCCAAACAGGGCATCGTCATCTTCTATAGGGAAACCATATTCATTATCATGATAATACCTGTGCACATTTGTTTCGTCATACTTGTCTACTACCCTGCAGTAACCTGTGAGAGTTTGCTCCATATTTGCTTGTTTTTTCGTGAATTGTCAATCGTAAAAGGTGAATAAGCGCATCACGTTTACACGCCCCTCTTAATGCCCTATTGGCCAATGACCTAATGACTTTCCAATTTTCCACCAATCTATCAATCATTTGCTTAACTTCCAACTTCAAATATACCTGATGAGAAAAGTTAGTTGCTTTATTGCACTTGTGTTAGGCGTTTTTTCGGGCAGTGCGTTCTCTCAAACCCCTTCTTTTATTTCCGACAGCCTTGACAGCTATATACAGCAGGGCATAAAAGACTGGAATATTCCCGGCCTTGCCATTGCCATAGTTAAAGATGGTAAAACAGTAGTGATGAAGGGTTTTGGTGTGCGCAACATACAAACCAAAGAACCAGTGGATGAAAACACACTGTTTATGATAGCCAGCAACAGCAAGCTTTTTACCGCTTCTTCGCTGGCGCAGCTTGAATACGACAAAAAGCTTTCTCTTGACGATAAAATAACACAATACTTTCCTGACTATAAAGCATACGACGCCAATACAACGCAATTGGTAACCATTCGCGACATGCTGTCGCACCACCTTGGTACAGGCACCTTCCAGGGGGATTTTACTTTTTGGGATGCCAACCTTACGCGCGAGCAGATAATATATAAAATGCGTTTATTAAAGCCTGCGCAAAACTTCAGGCAGTCGTTTGGCTATTGCAACAGTTGTTTTTTAACGGCGGGTCAAATTATTCCCCTGGTAACAGGCAAACCGTGGGAGGTATATGTGTACGACAGCATTATTGAGCCGCTTGGCATGACCAACACCCACACCCTTGGCGCCAACATGGGCGAAATGCCAGACCCGGCAACGCCTTATACCACAGCATTTACAGGTAACGTTACCGAAATACCTTATGACCGTGTTGACAACCTTGGCCCGGCAGGCAGCATAGTTAGCTGCGTTAAAGATGTTGCCAAATGGCTTACCATGCAATTAGACAGTGGCATGTACCAGGGCAGGCGTATACTACCCTGGGCTGCAATGCAACGCACAAGAGATTTAAATACCGTTATAAGCAGCCGCAAACGGCGCGACGTGCCTACACATTATACCGGTTATGGGCTGGGATTGTTTCAATGCGATTATGCAGGCAGGCAGGTGTTTTGGCATACAGGCGGCGCATTTGGTTTTGTAACCAATACCTGCTTTGTGCCTGAAGAAAACCTGGCTTTAACCATATTAACCAATAACGATAACCAGGACTTTTTTGAGGACCTGCGTTACCAAATTTTAGATGCCTATTTAGGCGTTAAATATATTAACCACAGCCAGCATGATCTTAAGCCCTTTTTGGCGGGTGAAAAGAAAACCATTGAGGCTACACAAAAACTACAGGCAAGGGTAAAAGGTAACAAGCCTGCATTGCCACTTGCGGCCTATACAGGCACATACAGTAACGAGCTATATGGTACTATTACTGTTACAACAAAAAACAATGACCTTTCTGTTAAGTTTAACGGCCATGCCGACCTAACAGCCAAGTTGCAATACCTTGATAATGATGAGTGGTTGCTTACCTATAATAACGCGGCTTTTGGCATTTTTCCGCTGAAGTTTAAAACAGATGGTGCCAAAGTAATTTCAACAAGTGTTAAGGCTAACGATTTTGTTGAATTTGATCCTTATTTATTTACCAAAGACTAAGTGTTAGTATAAAACCATTAGCATTATGAGAAAAAAAGCGAACCTGTTTACAATCTGTACAATTGTGTTATTTAATATATCAACAATTTTGGCGGGTGCACAAAACTTTACCCCAGCCATTAACAAAAATGTACAGGATGTTATGCCTAAGGTAATTGAGTGGCGCAGGCATTTTCACCAATACCCGGAGCTTAGTAACCATGAATATAAAACAGGCGCTTTTATTGCAGACTATTTAAAGCAACTGGGCATTACTGTTAATTACCCGGTGGCCAAAACAGGCGTAACAGGCGTTTTAAAAGGCGGCAAGCCCGGGCCGGTAATTGCCCTGCGCGCAGATATAGATGCGTTGCCGGTAACTGAATTACCCAATGTGCCCTTCTATTCAAAAGTGGTAGATACTTTTAACCACCAAACCGTTGGCGTGATGCATGCCTGCGGGCACGACAGCCATATAGCTATGCTGCTGGGCGCCGCAACGGTATTAACAAAAATGAAAGCTGATATTGCCGGTACGGTTGTGTTTTTGTTTCAACCAGCGGAAGAGGGCGCACCGGATGGTGAAGAAGGCGGCGCACCGTTAATGATAAAAGAAGGCGCGCTGGACAACCCAAAAGTTGAAGCTGTATTTGGCATACATATAATGGACTATTTACCTGCCGGTGAAATTGCTTATAAGCCAGGCTCATTCATGGCATCGTCAGACTGGTTTAGCATAACTGTTAACGGCAAAGGCAGCCATGGTTCGCAGCCATGGAAAGGCGTTGACCCTGTGGCCATATCTGCACAAATAATACAGGGCCTGCAAAATATTATAAGCCGCCAGGAAGACCTTACCACCGCCCCTGCTGTAATTACGGTAGCAACTATTAATGCAGGTGTGCGCAGCAATATTATTCCCGAACAATGCGTAATGCGCGGCACCATTCGCACGCTTGACAGTAAAATGCAGCAGGATATTTACGCGCGCATAAAACGCACGGCAGAAGATATTGCAGCCAGCGGCGGCGCTACTGCTGATGTAGTAATTGAAAACAAAACGCTGGTAACATATAACGACAGCCCGCTTGTTTATAAAACCCTACCCTACCTGCAGGCTGCCATCGGCGCAGAGCATGTAAAACAAGCCAACTGGATGACCGGCGCAGAAGATTTTTCCTTCTATCAAACCAAAGCCCCATCATTCTTCTTTTTTATTGGTGGCCTGCCCAAAGGCGGAGACCCGTTAAAAGCGCCACCGCACCACACCGCTGCTTTCTATATTGATGAAAGCGGTTTTGACGCAGGTGTTAAAGCATTTTGTCAAATAGCATTGAATTATGCGGGTATGAAGAAGTAGAGGTAATGTTGGCTGGAAAACACAAGTATAACATTGAACCTGCTCCGGGGTTCTTCGATGTTATGTATATCCTTTCCCGGCATTGCCATCCGGGGCTAATCAAGTTAAACCGTTTCAGGGTTTTTATAGGTGTATTATTATACCCTTTTTTTGATCTACTTATTATACTCCCTCGCCCCAAACAATAAACTCCCTACTCTTACCATAGTACTGCCTTCTTCAACAGCTATTGTATAGTCGCTGCTCATGCCCATAGATAAAGTTGATCCCGCACGTGCGGGAACAGTTGACAGAAGGGAAGAATCCGTTGACAGATGACTGTTGACAGTTGACAGCCTGATAGATAACTGATCAAACAACCCTTTCAAATATTTAAACTCTTGCCTCACTTTGTTCATGTCATCTGTAAATGAAGCCATGCCCATTAAACCAATAACCCTGGCATTGGGCAGTTGTGCCAGTTCCGTTGCATTAATTGCAGAGAGCTCGTGTTCGTCAAAGCCAAATTTTGTTTCTTCCTGTGCTATGTGTACCTGCAACAAGCAGTCTATTACGCGGTTTGCTTTCAGCGCCTGCTTGTTTACTTCTTTTAATAATTTAAGGCTGTCAATGCCGTGTATTAAATGTACAAAGGGCGCTATGTATTTTACCTTGTTGCTTTGCAGGTGACCAATAAAATGCCAGCGAATATCGGCGGGTAATTGTGCATGTTTATCAACCAGTTCCTGTACATAGTTTTCACCAAAGTCGCGCTGGCCAAGGTTGTACAATGCCTGTATATCCTCAACGGGCTTTGTTTTGCTAACTGCAACAAGGGTTACATTTTTGCCCGTTAACTGCTGCTTAACCTTATTATATGCGTCTATATTAATTGCCATGTAGTGTATATACTATTGATACAAAGATAGTGAGGGTGAGGAAGACATTAATTTATACATTGCTTACGCTTGCTATCCCCACATTACATGGCGCTTATGCAGAGCTTAACGCCATGGGCGCCATTTTTTTTTACTAACATACCTTTCCTATGGAGCTAACGAAACTTATATTTAGCTAATCGTTTTCTGATCCCCCTAAAACATTGGGCTTTGGCATTTGTCATTATTTGGTGCTTTGCAATAGTACAATGTACTCCAGCAGCAATGCGTCATTATATGCCGGGCAATAGTGGTAAAACAAACCTGTGCCAGTGCGCATAAAAAAGGCTTTAAGCCCGTTGGGAAAATAGGAAGGTATATTACCTATAAAAAATGGCATGTCGTTCTGCTCAATTTGTGCAGGTATTGCGACAGGCAGCGGCAGTTTTATTACAGGCGCTGTATAGCCCCATTTCATGAGGGCGGTACATGCTATTATTTTCTCCAGCGTGTTGGTGCTTTGTTGCGCTATTTGCAGGGCAGCATCGTGCAGGGCAGGTTTTATACTTTCCAGCGCCGGTATTTTTTTTACACTCATTAATCTTGCAAGGTGATATAATATAATTGATGCCCTGCCATAGTAAGGGGAAACAAACCGTGGCCGCGAAATATAATCGCCGTTTTGTACGGCGGCAATAATAAGGTTAAGGCTTGCTGTGTCTGCAGCGGTCCAGGGCAGGTTATATTCCTGCACAAAGGTTAATACATTAGCCAGTACACATACATCAAACACCACCGGGAATTTTTTGCCAAACCATGTTGAGTAAGCCTTGTAGCCCCTGTATTTTTTCTCAATGCTTTTTTTATTGGCTGTATCGCTGTTAATGTATTGCTGCATTAGCTTGTGTACCGCCTGTGCATTTGCGCTGTCATTGTTATTTGCCATTAAGCCAAGCACAGTATCATCCATATCATCAGGCAAGGCGGTATTGCCACGCAGTAAATGTATCCACCATGTGTAGGGAAAAGTATAAACGCTGTCGGTTCGCCAAAAATTATAGGTATTACGGCCCTTCTTATTTTTAAACTTGCCAAATGGTTGCAAAGCAGTGCTGTAAATACTATCAGCCAGTTGCTGCCCGGCATCATTTAAGTAAGGGTGGGTATGCCTTAACGTATAAAACACAAGCCCGTTATAAAAAATGTTATTGTCTTTCTTTTTAGTGGTAAAAGCCTCGCCGCGGGCTATATAAGAAGGAAATATCCCTTTAATAAAAAAATTATCGGTTGTGTTCTGGCTTAAAGCAATTCTGTGCAACAGGTAAATAGCAGTTGTATCAGCCTGCGCATCAGCACCCTTGCACAGCATGCACAAAAAAACGAGTGTATAAATCTTATATGGTATAACGTATTTTATATTGCAAATAAAGCTATTTATTTATACAGGTTTATTTTAAAATGGCGCGGCTTATTACAATGCGCTGCACCTCGCTGGTACCTTCGTATATCTGTGTAATTTTTGCATCGCGCATCAGGCGCTCAACATGGTATTCTTTTACATAGCCGTAACCGCCATGTATTTGTACCGCTTCAACGGTGGTCCACATAGCCGTTTCTGACGCATATACCTTCGCCATAGACGAGCTAAGGGTATAGTCAAGCTGCTGGTCTTTTTCCCACGCGGCCTTAAGGCACAGCAGCCGTGCGGCTTCAATACGCGTAGCCATATCTGCCAGCTTAAACTGTATGGCCTGGTGCTGCATAATTTCTTTGCCAAAGGCTTTGCGCTGCTTGCTGTATTTAAGCGCCAGTTCATAAGCGCCGCTGGCAATACCCAGGGCCTGGCTTGCAATGCCTATGCGGCCGCCAGCCAGTGTTTGCATGGCAAATTTAAACCCAAAGCCATCGTCGCCTATCCTGTTTTCTTTGGGCACTTTAACATCATTAAATAAAATGGTGTGGGTATCGCTGGCGCGTATGCCCAGCTTATTTTCTTTACCGGCAACGGTAACGCCCGGCCAGGCCTTTTCAACTATAAATACATTAATACCATGACTGCCCTTTGCGGCATCGGTTTGCGCCATAACAAGGTACACACTGGCGCTGCCGCCATTCGTAATCCAGTTTTTGGTGCCATTAAGCAGGTAATAATCGCCCATATCTTCGGCGGTGGTACGCTGGCTTGTTGCATCACTGCCCGCTTCAGGTTCGCTTAATAAAAAAGCGCCTATGTATAGTTCCCCATCCTTACGGCCCTGTGCAATTGGCGACAGGTATTTTTGTTTTTGCTGCTCGTTTGCAAATTTTTCAAGCCCCCAGCATACAAGGCTATTGTTAACGCTCATGCACACGCTAACGCTTGCATCAATCTTGCTAATTTCTTCCATGGCCAGTACATAGCTAATGGTATCCATGCCGGCGCCGCCATATTCGGGGCTTACCATCATGCCCATAAAGCCCAGTTCCGCCAGTTTCATTACCTGCTCTTTAGGGAATATCATTTTTTCATCCCTTTCAATTACACCGGGCAGGCAATCCTGTTGGGCAAAATCGCGGGCGGCTTTTTGGATCATTAAATGCTCTTCGCTTAAAGTAAAATACATCGCGTTAGTTTAATAATTACAAAAATACGGGCAATCCTAACATTTGTTAGTTGTTGTGCTAACTATTTTTTTGGATGGATGCGGAGTGTTAAACACATAAATACAGGAACATATTAGAAAGCCAAAAAAACCTGCGGTTTAAGGGGCACATAGTGTGGAAACTGTAGCGGAAAGTTAAACAAGGCGAATAATGAAAGCCCATCATCCAAGTCGATAGTATTAACGCTAACAGCGACAAGGCGAGCCAGAAAATGTGCAAAAAAATAGTTTTGGTTTTATGATGACAAAAACGGGTTTTTTATATTTAATAATAGAAGGCACAGGTTTTTGGCCCTGGTTTTTTAAAAGAAGAGAGCAGAACGGGTGGCCAAAGAGATTTTACTGATTTGAATTTGGAAACGAAAATTGATTTTTTTGAAGCATTTTTAAAACTAACTTATTTAAAATCAATTAATTGAACGGTAAACGAAGTGCGTCCAAATTCCTCCTTTTTCCTCCCCGAACAAGCCCCCGGGGCTTTTCCGGTAGTTCTTTTAACCAAAAATGGACCTTAAAGTGCCCGGTGTAGTTAATGACATCCAAGAATGAATGGCAAGCCGGTTATTAGGACGATGTTAAGGATTGGAACGTTATATAATTTGGGAATGAAAATGCTTTTTTTGAGTCAATTTTGGAAATTAATCATTTAAAAATCAATTAATTAAATCAAAAACAGGCTGCATCCAAAATCCTCCTTTTTCCTCCGTTTGGTGCAAAAAGTAATGCCTGAAATTGCTTTGCAGCAACTTACGCGTTTGTTTAGATGATTTTTTATTTTGATCAGGCCGTGCTTGTGATCTTTGATTCGCCCGCGACACTAAGAATATCAATTCCATTCCGAATTCACAGCCAAAATGTTTATCCGCACATAGCTATAGTCACCCGCCTGGTCTACAAATTATCTTTAACCTTATGAGAAGATGTACAATTATACTATTAAAGGCTGCCTGCTTTTTTGCGATGAACGCAGCTGCACAAACCCAAATGACCATTGACGAGCAAATCAGAGATATGAGTAAGGAAAAAGAGGCTGCCAAAAACGTTGCGTCTATGCGTCGAGTCATCCGGGAATATAACTTGGATACGATCAAAGATGCTGAACATATCGATGAGATGAAAGGCATAATTGCCCTATCTTTTTTGAATGGAGGAAGCATAAAGGAGTTTCTGAAGTACATAGACCTGATGAAAAACAAGTTTAATCAGACCTCTTACCTGAATATGGGGGCCGACCAATTGTTTAACCGGGGGCAAAACCGGAAGGAAGCTGAACAGATCGCGAAAAAAACCGTTGACCTGTTTCAGAGCTATAAGGATGACACTTTAGCAAGGCCGGCAGACTTTCAAGTTGCCGATTGGGATCGTTTTATGCGCATGGCCGCCTACCCTTACTACCACACTTACGCAACTATCCTTCATGCCTGTGGTAAAAATCAAGCTGCGCTTTATTACCAGGAATTGGCAATGCAGGGCCAGGAATTGGACAAGTTGGATCCGGCATCAATAGAGCTATATACCGTTTTGCTGGTATCGTCTGGCCAGGAAATGAAGGCATATAACCTGCTTGTGAAGATGGCCGCAATGGGTGGATCAACCCCTGAGATGAACTCGCTGCTTAGGAAGCTGTGTATAAAAAGCGGCAAAACAATGGCTCAGGCTGATATGCTGATGGACTCACTAAAACGAAACGCAGATCGGGGATATCTATCTGAAACGGCTAAAAAAATGATCACGGGCAAACCGGCGCCGGAAATTGACCTCTATGATCTTCATGGCAACCATGTAACGTTGTCGCAATTTAAAGGAAAGATTGTTGTGCTGGACTTTTGGGCCACCTGGTGCGCGCCTTGCAAAGCCTCTATGCCTGCAATGCAGGTACTGACCCGTAGATATACTGACGTGGTTTTTATTTTTATAGCTACCCAGGAAACCGGAAGCAATGTGGTGGCACGGGTGAAATCTTATATCCAGCAGCAGGGGTTTGATTTCAGGGTGTTAATTGATAAGTGCTCCGTTACTGATCCGGATGTCTTTTTGACCGCCGCAGCCTATCGTTTGAATGGTATACCAGCCAAGATCGTTATCGACCGTCAAGGTAATGAACGATTTCTAACCACTGGTTTCGTCTCACAGCCAGATCTCATTCACGAAATGGAGGCTATGATCGCCATCGCAAAAGCACAATAAATTGTAAATTCGCACCGGATGACATTTAAAAGCGCCATTGGATTTACCGTTGCCTGGTTGATTATTATAACTGCAACCCGCGCACAGTCTGTGCATATTTCAGGTGATGGTTTGCTGTATGATTCTTTGCAGCCTGTAACAAAAGGAAAGCAAATTACCATATTAACAGCAGGCGGCTTTGTCCATATTCAACAGAAGAACAAGCCTGGAGTATATCACTACCGCGCCTATTACCCAGGTAATCAAGGCGAGGTAAAGTGGGAACTTCCGACCGAACTTTACCTTAAAGTGGGCGGAGAATATAAGATGGAAGTAATTTCCGGACGTGCGGACTCGATCATTTATAGCTATGCGATCAGAAGGGTCAAGGCAGTCCCCACGCTAAACCTGGTTGCACAATCCACGGGCTTAAACCGGCTGCTGTCCGCATCCGGGACAATAACGCTGCCCCCTAACGAGGCTTTCACCGTTCAGACCGCCGGCAATGCTGGCTTCGAAAACCAGGCTATTGATGTTACGTTGATCAATCTAAAAAACGGAAAGATCGCGCAGCGCCTCAGAGGGTCTGAAACGATGATATTTAAACTTGATCCCGGTTCAGAATACGAGCTTCGTTTCAATTACGTTATTCAACCGGAAAGCGCCGGCAGTTGCTATATAAAATCAGAACCTTACTGGTACCGATCTACGCCGACCTATGTAACGCTGGCCGTCCTGGTTTCGGGAGTATGTATATGGATCGTCATTATCATTCAGAAGCGGCGGATAAAACTTATTAAAAACAGGCAAGAAGAGCTTGAGCAGGCGGCCCTTAAGCTACAGTCTCAATTCAACCCGCATTTCATGTTTAACGCATTGAGTACCATTCAGGGGCTGATGAATACCGGGCGCATTGATGAGGCAAACGACTATTTACAAGATTTCAGTTCACTGTTGCGCAATACCCTCAACAAAAGTCGGCAGATATTCCACGGGCTTGACCACGAACTGCAAATGATGCGCATTTATATCCGGTTGGAGGCTTTACGCTTTAATTTTTCGTGGGAAATTTATGTATCTGAGGCCATTGAGTTATCAGCAATCGAAATACCCACGTTGTTGCTGCAACCTGTTATTGAAAACGCGATACGGCATGGCCTGTCCAGCCTTGGTGATAAAGGAAGGCTGGAGGTTTTATGTGAAGAAAAGAACAATGACCTGCTTATTACTGTAAAGGATAACGGCAAATGGACCGATCAAACTGGCAAAAGCGGTTTTGGGCTTTCACTGACCGAAGAAAGGATGAAGACAATTAACCGTTTAAAACACGAAAAAGCAATAACACTGACCTTTGTGAAGAACAATGGAACGAATGCTATCTTTACATTTCATCACTGGATCAATATTTAAGTGATCAAAGCAATAATTGTAGACGACGAAAACATCAACATCAGCAACTTAAGGGCGCTGCTAAACCGGCATTGCCCAAATGTGGAGGTCATTGCCGTTGCCGGCAACGCTGTCGATGCTCGTCAGACCATCATGCAAGTTAATCCTGATCTGGTTTTTTTAGATATTGAAATGCCCGGCGAAGACGGCTTTGCCTTACTAAGATCGTTGCCCCAACGTGATTTTGAGGTTATTTTTGTTACCGCCTTTGACAGTTATGGTATTACCGCAATAAGGTTCTCAGCACTTGATTATTTGTTGAAACCAATCAATAAAACTGAACTGCTGGCCGCTGTTGAAAGAGCTGAACAAACCGTAACAGCAAAAAAGCGAAATGTACGATTTGAAAACCTATTGAACCGGCTGGGCAATTTAGCGCCGGACACGGATGAAAAAATTGCGTTGCCTACACAAAAGGAGGTTCACCTGGTACGGGTGAAAGATATTTTATATTGCGAATCATCAAATAATTACACTACGTTTTTTCTTACAGACGGCACTTCGCATCTTATATCGCGTCCCTTATTTGAGTATGATGCATTACTAACCCCTTATAGTTTTATACGTTGTCATCAGTCATTCCTGGTCAACAAAAGGCATGTGATAAGTATTCTAAATCAAGATTCAGGCTACCTGGTGATGGAGCATACCTCCCGGAAAATACCCATCTCCAAGCAGCGAAAACATGCTGTGCGATCCTATTTAGTGATTTGATTAATACGAGCTGAATTATTTATGTTATTGAGATGTTATATGAACATTGCTATAATAACTTGGATGAATTTGACATTCAATGACTCAATACCTCAAAAATGATGGTTTTGAATTCATCGTCCGAAAGAGCCCTTTGGACTTTTTTCTCCGTTTTGCATGTTTCTTGAAGGTTAACGGCAGGCATGCAAGTTTGTGCCATCCTGAAAAAAAGGTGTTCCATCACTCAAAAAAAATTATTTATTATCTTGTGTTCTATCTGGGTATCTTGGTACGATTTTGTTAACCTATCATTAAAACACGATCCCTATGTTTTGGCAAAATGGAAGAGAAAGCAGCAATGTTGAAGACCGCCGCGGTTCTGGCGGCGGGCTGATAGCCGGTGGCGGCATCGGCGCTGTAATTATTGGCATTATTGTATACCTGCTTGGCGGTAACCCCAGCCAGGTGCTTCAGCAGGATAATTCACAGCAGCAGCAACAACAAACGCAGGACCAACCGGGCGATGCCACTACAAAAAAATTTGTATCAGTGGTGTTGGGGTATACCGAGGACGTTTGGACCAACCTGTTTGACAGTATGCACAAACAGTACACCGACCCTCACCTTGTGCTTTTCACGCAAACCTCACAGTCAGGCTGCGGTTTTGCCAGTGCGGCCAGCGGCCCTTTTTATTGTCCTGAAGATAGCAAGGTGTATTTAGATATGAGTTTTTTCCAGGAAATGCAGGACAGGTTTCATGCCTCCGGCGATTTTGCTATGGCGTATGTTATAGCTCATGAAGTGGGCCACCATGTGCAGCATTTATTGGGCATTACCGATAAAGTTGATGCGATGCGTGGACAGCTAAGTGAAAAACAACAAAATGCATTAAGTGTTAAGCTTGAATTGCAGGCCGATTTTTTAGCAGGGGTTTGGGCGCATTATGCGGATAAGATGAAAAACATTATACAACCGGGCGATGTTGAAGATGCATTGAACGCGGCCAATGCCATTGGCGATGACCGCCTGCAAAAACAATCGCAGGGGTATGTTGTACCCGATGCTTTTACGCATGGCACCAGCGAGCAGCGTATGCACTGGTTTAAGCTGGGTTACGAAACCGGCGACCTTAACCAGGGCAACACATTTGGCAGCAGTGAGTTTAGTTTAAATTGAGAAGGTGAAGGGTATATGGTGTAAGGCTTAAGGAAGAAAAGAGAAGCAGGCTTATACCTGAAGCCTTTACCTTATGCCTTAAAAAGCTTTTGCCTTTTATATGTAAGGGCATATATTAAAAGCCCAATGCATAATATTGCTGTATTACCCGTTGAGACCCCAGCCCAACCGTAATGTTTCCATAGAAAAAGGCCGATGGCGCTGCCGCAGGCAGTGCCGGCAAAACTGCAGGCCATGTAAACGGTATTTAGCCTGTTACGGGCTTCGGGTATAAGGGTGTATATTCTTGTTTGGTTTGACACGTGAACGGATTGCTGGGCAACATCAATTAAAATAACACCTGCAATACAGCCTATAACGCTGTATTGTGTAAAATACAATAGCACCACGCTGAAAATATATAATGCCAAACCGTAACCTATGGTTACACGAAGGTTGCCTTTATCTGCAAGCTTGCCTACAAGTGGCGCAGCCAATGCACCTGCGGCGCCAGCCAGCCCAAACAATCCTATTTTATCTGACGTGAAGTGAAAGGGTTCGTTGGCAAACAGTAATACCATAGTAGTCCAAAAAGAGCCAAAAACCGCAAAGCCGGTCATGCTTATAGCAGTGGCCTCGCGCAACATCGGTTGCGTTTTTATAAGTGTTAATAATGAACGCAATAATGAAAGGTAGTTGCCGGTAAATGCCGGTTTGGTTACCGGGAACCTTTGATAAATAAGAAAACTTAGCGACAGGCACAATACCGAGGCTATCCAAAACATGCTGCGCCAGCCAAGCCATTCGCCAATAGCGCCGCTTAAAGTTCGTGATAGCAGGATGCCCACCAGCAAACCGCTCATTACAGTGCCGATAACTTTGCCTCGCTGGGACGGCTCGGCAAGTGTTGCAGACAAGGGCAAGATTAGTTGAGGAATAATAGAACCCAGGCCAACCATAAAGCAGGCAACCTGTAATAACCAGAAGGTTGGCGCAAGGGCCGCACCAACCAATGCAACAATGGCAAGCATTAAGGTGGCTATAATTTGTTTTTTACGATCTACCATGTCGCCTAATGGAACAAAAACCAGCAGCCCCGTTGCATACCCCGCCTGTGTTAGGTAGGTAGCGCTGCCGGCAACGTTTTGAGGAATATTAAAGTCTCGTGCCACTAAAATAACAAGGGGCTGAATATAGTATATGTTGGCAACTATAAGGCCGGTACAAACTGCCATTAACGCTACGTCCTTTTTTTGTAGGTGCATGGCGGCAAAATTCGGGAAAGCGGGGTTACAAAAATTACTATTTGGGGAGAAGTTGGGGAAGAATTGGCTCATGGTTGATAGTTCATGGTTCATAGCTAAAAACCGTAAAGCCAATATGCTATCAAAATGGGTTAATTACAAGACAATGCCTAATGCTTCTAATAATTTATATTGCATAACTATTACCGCCCATAAACATTCACACCATGCCACGATTGCCCCTGCTTAAAGTATTTACCATTGTATTTGCAGTAATTTGCTTCTGCAATTCATCAAATGCCCAAACGCATATTTCCCTAACAGATGAGTTAAAGCAGTTGTACGATATTAACCTTCTGCCACAATACCGTACCAACAGTTATGTGGCAGAGACATCAACCTACGACTTAACCGGCGGTAACAACGATGGTTTTGCAGGCACTTACTCATTTGTGAGGAGAAATGCCGACAGCAGCCTGGTGATGTTTGATGTTAGCGGCAGTGGTGTAATAAACCGCATTGCCACACCAACCCCCAATGATGATACACTTGATTTTTATATTGACGACACCAGGCGGGTTAGCTTTTCCATAAAATATAGTGACCTGTTTTCAGGTAAAGTGTACCCTTTTATACACCCGCTTTGCGGTAACCAGTTAGGTGGTTTTTACTGTTACTACCCCATTATATTTAATAAAAGCTGCCGTATTGTAAGCAGGGGCAAACTTTTGCAGTTTCACCAAATACAATATAGGTTATATGCGCCCGGCACCACCGCGCAACGTTTTTCATCCAATTTAGCTGGGGACGAAAAACTGGCGCTGCAGAAAATAGTTGCCCTTTGGAACAGCGAAACAAAGACTATAAGCCAGTTTGCAGCCAATTCAACAGCCGTAGCTACCAATACCGATATTAAACCAGGCGAAACAAAAACCTTGCTTGCATTAAACGATGGCGGTACTATTACCGGTATACAAATAAATGGCGCTGATAATTTTGCTGGTTTAAGTAAAGATATTGACCTTAAAATAACCTGGGACGATGATGCCGCCCCTGCCGTTTATTGCCCACTGGCAGATTTTTTTGGGTATGCATTCGGGGCGCCCGCCATGCAAAGCCTGTTACTCGGCACAAAAAGCAATACCAATTATTGCTTTTACCCCATGCCGTTTGATAAAAAAGCCACCGTACAACTAATATATAGGCAAACACCAACCAGCCAACCGGTTAAACATATTCAGGCTACTATTTACTATACTGCCACCAGGCGCGACGCGCAAACACAAGGCAGGTTTTATACTGCCTGGCAGGGTAATAACAAACCTGCCGCCGGGTTACCACATGTATTTGTAAACACACAGGGCAGGGGGCATTATGTGGCTACCGTATTACAGGCCCAGGGGCTGCAACCCGGTATGACCTATTTTTTTGAGGGAGATGACTCTACTGCTGTTGACGGCCGGTTTCGAATACATGGCACCGGGTCAGAAGATTATTTTAATGGTGGCTGGTATGCTTTGCCCGACCGTTGGGAAAGCAGATTTAGCCTGCCGATGTATGGTGCACTGGACTATTCGCTGCCTTTTTGCCGTACCGGAGGGTACAGGTTATACCTGGCAGACAAAATATCTTTTGAGAAAAGCATCTATCAAAGTATTGAGCATGGCCCGGAAGGTAACAAGGTGCCGGTAAGCTACACATCGCTTGGGTTTTATTATGGCAGCGCTGCGCCCCCAACATACACTAAGCCTTCAACCGAAAATACAAGCATTTTTATTGCCGATACTTTGATGCTGTACCCCCAATTGCTACATTTTAATATTGATGGCGAAATAGCCACTAAAACTGAATGGTCATATAATACAGGTGGTGAGAGCTTTAATTTTAACGTAGCGGGAGAATCGTCGCTGGGTATTCCGCTGGAAAAAATACCCAACGGGCACTATAAGCTTTATATTGATTTGGTGAAACTGCCCGGGGGCTGTGAATTTTCGGTTTGGCAGCGGCAAACAAAAGTGAGCGACTGGCTGTCAACAGCGAGTAACGCTAAAGAGCGCGTAAATCAATTGTTCGTGGGGGACATTGAGTTAACGGATTCACAAAATTCCATAACCTTGCAATTTAGAGCCACTAAGGGGGCGAATACTTTTTATTTGAACAGGCTGATATTAATTCACGATAATATTAAATTGTCTAAATAATTGTATATTAAATAATTGTATATTTTATATCTAATTTAATATTAATTGATGGCTACTTTTACATCGTCATTATTTTCGCCATCTTCTCTGCGATAATAGGTGAAAGCGCTACGCCCATACCATTGCAGGTTATCATGGCGAATACGTCTGGTTCAATTTCTTGGGTTAACGGCAGGCCCGTTTCGGTAAAACCCATTATACCGCTCCAGCGGTATTCAATGGTAAAGTTTACACCGGGTAGTATGTTCTCACGCAAAAAGCGTTCAAGTTCATTTTGTATAACACGGGTAGTTTCCAGATTGTTAGTAGTTTCTTCATCAAAGGCTTTATTTCGGGCGCCACCTAATAACACCCGGTTGCCTATGTTGCGAAAATAATAAAAGCCTCCATCAAAGTGGAATGTTCCACGGAAAGGAAGATTATCTATGGGTGATGTAACAATAATTTGTCCTCTGCCTGGTTTCACGGCTACATTTTTAGTTAATGTAGATGCTAATCCATTATTGCAAATCAATAATTTATCGCATTTAAATTTAATTCCCCTGTTTGTATAAATCTCTATGCCGTTTTGGGTGTTTTGCCAATTTGTCACTTCAATTGAAGTAATTAGTTCGACGCCTAGCGACAGCACTTTCTTCATCAAAACCTGTACAAGCTTACCGCTATGCAGCCCACCTTCATATTTATTTTCAATTAAATTACAAAATCCATTGAATTTAAATGAATTAAGTTTATTTTTAACCCTTTCAAATGTTACTTTATCGTTCGTTATACTTTGCAATCCCCTGTTAAGTGCATTTAACTGATCATCCAGGTTATCCACATTATAATCTCCACTCAATAACTCATAGCCTCCGCATTGGTCATAATCAATCACGTTATCAGCAAAATGCCTTCTTATCTTTTCAATACCTCTAAAGCGCATTTCCACAATCTCCCACATCTTATCTTCACCCAGGGTTGCGGCATCGTGCAAAAGTTCGGTAGGGCTCCCAAAGCAGGCAAAACCGGCATTGCGAGTTGAAGCGCCAGTTGGTATTATCCCCCTGTCTAACAATAATATATTAAGGTTCTTATCGTTATTATATAGTTCAAGGGCAGTCCATAAACCCGCCAAACCCGCCCCAACAATGATAACATGCTTCCGGCTGTAAAAACTTTGCTGCTCCCAAATGGATTGTTGCATATAAAAGTTGTGAAATTAATTTTAATGTTTATCTTTATACGGAATTTATAGCTACCGTACACCTATGTTAATAACTTTTGTAAAACTTTTTACACCATTAACAAGTGTGTACAATTGTTTTTAACGTGATTACGGGCAAATATATAATTCATTAATATTTTTACGCCAAGTTCCAATCACGTTAAAATCTCATCCCGATGAAATTTACAAAACCGTTATTTCTATTGGTGTTTCTTGCTGCCATTACTACTGCTTATGCACAGGAAGACACGTCCCTCGTAAATGTCTATTTTTTTAAAAACAAGTACTTTCTTACTGAAAAAGGCAAACAAAACCTTAAACAATTTATTGATGAGCACAAAAACGACGCCCACTTATATGTTGTAGGCAGGTGCGACAAATGGGGCGCTTTGGAATATAACGACTGGTTATCAGTACAAAGGGCACAAACTGTTGCCAAATTTATGCAGGACAATGGGTTTCCCGTTGACAACATTGATACAATTAAAGGTTATGGTAAACGCAGGCAACTGGCTATTGGCACCCCAAAAACAGTTGACTCATTAAACAGGGTGGTAACCATCACCGGCTCGTTCGCTGTTGTAAAAAGCCTTATAGAGACTAAACGTGAAGCCCCGCCTGTTGTTGAAAAACCAAAACCTGCGCCGCCAACCGTGGCCGTTGTGGTTAAAAAAGTTATTGACACTGTGTATACTACAGACAGTATTATGGTGCCACCGCCTTATACCGCTGAATTGCTTGCCATAAACAAGCACCCGCACAAAGGTGATATTTTAAAGATTGAACGTGCAGTTGATGTTAGGAACGACACGCCTTTTGTAATGAAGAAATTATACGTTGCTTCAGAAACAATGGAAGAGCCTAAACAGGACGTTGCTGTTGCGCCACCGGCCCCGGTAGTTACGGCGCCAGGATCAAATGAAATTTCGGAAGACACTAAGGAATCCGAATTGAATGATGAGGTAATGAAACGCCTTAGGAACACTAAAGTGGGTGAATCATTGGTATTAAGGGGTATTAATTTTGACAATGGGTACCACTCCATACTTAAAAAAGACTTACCTACCTTACAGGCTGTACTGGAAGCAATGAAGCAAATACCTACCCTTAAAGTTGAAATACAGGGCCACGTTTGTTGCTGGCCGATGGGTGAAGAAGGCTTTGACAGGCAAACCAAAGAGTATAACCTTAGCTATAACAGGGCCCAGGTTGTATACCAATACCTTGTTGACAACGGCATTTCTAAAGACCGCCTTACCTTTAACGGTTACGGCATGAAAAAACCACTTGTTTACCCTGAGAAAAACAAAGGAGACCAATATAAAAACCGCAGGGTTGAGTTTAAAATAGTTAGCAGGTAAAATAAATATTTTTATAGGCAAAGCCCTCCACTTTTAACGGAGGGCTTTTTTATTGCCAAAGCATTAACAATTTTATCTAATGGCATTTAACAGGTGTTGCCTAAGTTAGCAGTATGAAAAAAATACTCTTTGCCCTTTTTGCGGCAGGCATACTAACCCAAACAGTAAACGCACAGCTAAGCAACCTTGATGTTTCAAGCGGACTTAAAGAGGCCCTGAATAAAGGTGTAGCCAGCAGCGTGCAAAAGCTGAGCTTAACAGACGGCTTTTTTAAAAATGCCATGGTTAAAATTTTGGTACCGCCTGAAGCACAGAAGGCTGAAAAGACCTTACGTGATATGGGGCTTGGCGCACAGGTTGACCAGGCTATACTTAGCATGAACCGCGCGGCCGAGGATGCCAGCAAAAGTGCTGCACCCATATTTATTGACGCAATTAAAGGCATGACCCTTAATGATGCTCTTGGCATTTTAAAGGGCGGGGACTCATCTGCCACGGTATACCTGCGTCAAAAAACAACACCCCAGCTTTTAACCGCTTTTACGCCGGTAATTAAAGCATCTCTTGACAAAGTGGATGCTACCAAATACTGGTCCACTGTTACATCCACCTATAACAAAGTTCCTTTTGTAAAGAAAGTGAACACAGACCTTACCAATTATGTTACCCTAAAAGCCCTGGCAGGCCTTTTTTACGAAATAGCACAGGAAGAGGTTAATATACGCAAGAACCCGGTTGCCAGGACAACGGACATTCTTAAAAAAGTTTTTGGCAGCCTTTAATTGTTGTACCTTGCCGCCCTAAAAAAAATTAACCTTATGAAATTTATCCTGGCGGCGCTTTTGTGCATAACGGTAACCAGCAGTTGCGACACGGCTAAACAGCTTTTAAATAATCTTCCTCAAAACGGCGGCGGGCTTTCAACCGACGATATTGTTGCCGGCCTTAAACAGGCGTTAACGGTGGGTACCCAAAATGGTACATCAAAGCTTTCGGCCGTTGATGGTTTTTTTGCTAATGCGGCTATTAAAGTGTTGATGCCCCCCGAAGCGCAAAAAGTGGAAAATACCCTGCGCAGCATTGGCCTTGGCAGTGTAGTTGACAAAGCTGTTTTAAGCATGAATCGCGCTGCAGAAGATGCGGCAAAATCTGCCACTCCTATTTTTGTGGATGCGATCAAGCAAATGACGATAACCGATGCTTTAGGCATTTTAAAGGGCGGAAAAACTGCAGCAACCGATTACTTTAAACAAAAAACAACCCTTGCACTTACCAGTGCGTTTAAACCGGTTGTCAGCCAGTCACTTGACAAAGTAAATGCAACCAAGTACTGGAAAGATGTTTTTTCAACCTACAACAAATTTTCGTCAAACCCTGTTAATACAGATCTTTCAGGCTATGTAACCGGCAAAGCTATTGACGGTATTTTTTACCAGGTAGCCAGTGAAGAACAAAAAATAAGGCAAGATCCTGCCGCCCGCGTTACCGATCTGCTTAAAAAAGTGTTCGGCAGCAGCCAGGCCCAGGGAAATTAGGAAAAATTGTAAAACTAAGGCTATAAAGTAAAAGCCCCGTAGATGCTAGAAACCTTCGGGGCTTTTGTATTTGGTCAATGCTGTTAACCTAATTTATCCCATCTACTATTGCTTCCTTGTAAATTTTACTCACAAGGCCCTGTAAAACTTTGCCAGGACCAGCTTCGGTAAAATGCGTAGCGCCATCTGCTACCATAGCCTGTACACTTTGTGTCCAGCGCACGGCGCCGGTTAATTGCGAAACAAGGTTCTTTTTAATTTCGGCGGCATCTGTAACAGCCTTTGCCACAACGTTTTGATAAACAGGGCAAGATGCATGATTAAACGCAGTTGCTTCAATAGCTGCTGCAAGTTCTTCCCTCGCAGGCTCCATCAAAGGTGAGTGGAAAGCGCCGCCAACAGGCAGTACTAAAGCGCGCTTTGCGCCTGCGGCTTTAAGTCTGTCACAGGCTATTTGCACACCCTTTGTAGTGCCGCTTATTACCAACTGGCCGGGGCAATTATAATTTGCGGCTACTACTATTTCGCCTGTTTCGCTTTGTATAGTGGCACAAATTTCTTCAACTTTTTCATCAGCCAGCGCAAGTACTGCCGCCATTGATGACGGGTTCAATTCGCAAGCCTTCTGCATAGCCTGCGCACGAATACTTACCAGCTTAAGCGCATCTTCAAAATGTAAAACACCGTTTGCTACCAGTGCCGTAAACTCACCAAGCGAGTGGCCTGCAACCATGTCAGGTGTGTTATGATTTAATACTTTATATGCTATAACTGAGTGTAAAAAAATAGCCGGCTGTGTTATGTTGGTTTGCTTTAACTGTTCATCGCTACCGGTGAACATTATATCGCTTATTCTAAACCCTATTGTGTGGTTAGCCTGTTCAAACAGTTCTTTGGCAAGGTCGTTTATCTCGTACAGGCTCTTTCCCATGCCGCTAAACTGCGAGCCCTGGCCCGGAAATACAAACGCGTGTTTACTCATACAAAAAAGTTATGACGGCAAAAATAATGGTGTTTAAGAAAGATTATCGCCTTAATTTTTTAAATTTGTGTTGAATGAGTTTTGAATTGACCATACAGGATATACCCCATTACACCTATAAAGACTATTGTTTATGGGAAGGCGATTGGGAACTGATAAAAGGGTTGCCATATTCTATGGCCCCCGCTCCGCATTGGCAGCACCAGGATTTAGGAGGAACTTTCGTTCAAAAAGTCAAGAACTCTTTTGATAAAAATAAAAATTCCTGTAGTTGCAAGGTATTATATGAATGCGACTGGTTGGTAAGTGATGACACAGTAGTAAAGCCTGATGTTATGATCGTTTGCACTCCTATAGAGGGCAAACATCCAACCAACCCGCCTGTATTGATACTTGAGATACTTTCACCATCTACCATATTAAAAGACCGAAATACGAAATTTAAACTGTACCAAAGCTATGGTGTCAGCTATTATCTTATAGCTAACTTAGACAAAAAGGAAATTGAATACTATGTTTTGAAAGATAACTATTACCAACAGGTGTACAATCTAAAGCAATTTACTTTCTCATTTGACTGCCTAATAGATGTTGACCTTGACAGCGCGTTTGAAAATTAAAGCCTTCCCCTTACTCCACTCCTTTTACAGTCATCTGCAAAGTGTAAACTCCTTCTGACGCGGTAATAAAAAGTATCTTTTTGTCTTTTCCGCCAAAGCAAATATTGCTTGTCCACTTCTCCGGTATATCAATATGCTTTATTTTTTTACCTGCGGGGTTGTATACCTGCACACCGTTATTGGTAAGGTAAATATTACCCCGGTCATCAATAGTCATTCCATCTGATGCTTCGTTGGCAAACAATGTTTTATTGGCGAGCATGCCATTTGCACCAATCGTGTACTTATATGTTTTCCATACCCCCATATCAGCTATATACAAAGTCTTACCGTCGGGCGTGCCAACAATTCCGTTGGGTTTTTTAACGCTTGTATCTGCCAGAACAGGTTCTTTTTTGCCGGGTGCAACATAATATACTTTTTCGCCAGGTATACCAGCATCCGCTTGTTTGCGCTCCCAATAATCACGTTGAAAATATGGGTCGGTTAGGTATATGCCACCATTGGGTGCAATCCAAAGATCATTGGGCCCGTTCATTAAATGGCCTTTATAACTGGTAACCAGCACAGTAACCTTCTTTAACGGGCTAATGCTCCATACCTGGTCATGTTCGTCGGCACAGGTAACCATGTTTCCTTTAGCGTCAAAGTAAGTACCATTTGAGCGCCCGGTATTTTGCATAAACAGGCTTAGCTTCCCGTCAATGCTGTATTCCCAGATTTGATTATTAGGTTGATCAGTAAAAAACACATTGCCGTATTTGTCAACTGAAGCTCCTTCAGTAAAGGTAAACTGGTGCGATATTAGTTTTGGCGTTGCTCCTTCCACCACAATGGCAGTATCATCATTGCTTTGCCTTGCTTTTAAAGGAAGCCTGTAAGCGCTGGTTATTGTTAACACAAAAACCGCCGCAACTGCGGTAACCAAACCCGTTATGGCAAACCTGCTTTTCATAGCAATTGTTATAAGATAAATAAAAAAGCATACAGGCTTTTTACCTGTATGCTGCAATATAATAATTAGCTGTTAACTGTTATGCAATTTTAAAGCTGGCCCCCGGCTTAATTATGCCTTACCGGCCTTTGCGGTGCGCTTTGCGTTGGCCTTTGCTGCGGCGTACTTTGCCTTTGTATAGGCGGTGTAGGCCTTGTTTGCGAAGGCACAGGCTGTGGCGCACGTTGTTGGGGCGTATTTTGAATTTGGCGCTGGGGTTGCTGCGGGCGCTGTTGAGGCGTGGCATCCCTCGTGGTTTGAAAAGTTTGCTGGCGGGCCTGGCCTCTTTGGCGGGCCTGGTTTTCACGTTCCAGGTTTGGCACACGGTTATTGTTATTGTCTACGGGTGTCCACTGCCTGTTCTGCCTTTGCTGCCATTGGCCCTGCGCGTTTCTTTCATATACATTGCCCTGCCTGTCGCTGTATACATTATTGTTACCAGCGGGGCGCCTGTTAACGCCATTATTGGGTATATTATCTATACGATTGCGGTTAGCTAACAGGCCGCCACGCGTATTAGGCATCCTGTTTACAGTAACCACGTTGCGCCTGTAGTTATAAATATTTGTATTGTTGTAAATACGTACATTTCTGTTGGCCATTAAACGGTTATCGTAGTATCCGGCGCGCCTGCTGTCGCGGGCCCACCTGTATGGCGGACGATATACCGCAGGACCAAACCAGCCACTGCGCCAGCCATGGTAATGATTAACGCCAATGCCCATATTAAACCAGCCATAACCATAGCTGTACCCTAATGAGTAACCTACCCATGGATTATAGCTTACGCCAAAACCCCATGTATAAGGCCTTGGATAGTAAAATGAGCCAAACCATGGCCTGTAATAAAAGCCGGTGCCGTATACAACTGTGCCACCGTAAATAAACGTGTTAAGGTAGCCGGGCGTATAACCTGTGTATACCCAATCTGGCGAATAGTCGTATATATAAACATATTTAACGTTATAAACAGGGCTGGTAGGTGGTATTATATCTACCTCAGATGGCCTTTCAACACACACGGCCCACGGGCCGTTGGGGCTGAATGATTCAAACCAAACACCCTTGTCAACAACGTAATAAGTACCCCTGTAGCGTATAACCGGGCTTTGCGTATTTGTGGCATACTGCATATCAGTACCGTTTATATCGTCAAACTGCGGCTGGCCGTCGTAGGTAACATCAGCCTGTGCTTCACGCCGGTCAACTTTTGCGGTTTGGGGTATTTGGGCATCCATCACTGCATCTCTTGCAGCATCTGTACCTGCAACGCTTGACAATACGTCATCTTTCGGGGAACCTTCCGGTATTTTCGCAAAGTCAGCAGGCAATGCATTGCTGGCAACATAGTTCCACTGCCCCTGTAATGATGGTGACCGATACCACCTGCCTGAAAGCAGCACATAATATTGCTGGTCTGCCTGGTTTAAAAAAACATCATTGTCTGTATTGGTAATAAATTGCAACTGCGTACCGTCTAATGGAGCAAATACCGGGTCGCCATCAGTTTGCAGCAACTCAGCCGGTTTTGTGCTAACTACAATATCTGATATCTGGTCATTTTGCGGAACGATAGAGTCTGTAGCATAACCGGGGTCGTTATTCTCGCTGTTGTTAACGGCATCAGCTATTTGCTGCAAGTTATCAGGCACAACATCGGCAAACCTGTAAGGGCCTGTTGCGGAAGGTGCAACATACCAGCGCTTTTGGCCATACAGGTAAAAATTACCGTCCTTATTTTTCACAATAGTAAAAGGTGTGTTCACCACCATGTCTACGCCCCAGTCTTTACTGCGCTGCAACTTAGGCTCACCGTCAATAGTAACCAGTATAGATGGTTTGTTTGAATAAAATATTTGGGGGGCGGTGTTATCAAGCCCCTTGCTTAATTTCTTTTGTTCAACATCTGTGTCAAGCTGCGTTGTAATTGCATCTAACGACAGGTCGCCCACGGCACGGGGCAACTGGGCTTCCAGCACATTTTTAATATAGCTTATTTTGTCAGGATCTATCTCAGACGCAAAACGAACATTGGGGACACGAACAGAGGTCAAACTTACAAACCTGTTTACACGGTCAGTTTGAACAGTTGATATCGCCCAAAAAGTACCAAATAGTGGCTCGGAGCTGTCTTTATCCAATATGGAAATAACAGATCTTGACTTTAAAGTGTTGCCGTCAAAAGATTCAGGTTGTGGCTGGTACACTTTAATTATAGAACCGTCATTCGCATTAATGGTTTTAGGCCATGCATCCTGTGCCATGCTGCGGGTGGCAATAAATAGCAAAATAATGGTTAGCGTTGATGCAGCACGAAGGATTTTCATATAAGTAAATTTATTTTCATTGCCATTAGGACTGTTTTTTACAGCCGGCGTTTAATAATGACGCGATAAACATAGCAAATTATTACGCGACAGCATGCAATTTATTGTTAACATGGCCTGGCTGAAATTAAAATTTGATAGCGGAAAACAGCTTTGGAATGGTGAATATGCAGAAAACGGAACGCCCGCCCGGCCGGGTGGGCGTTCCGTTTTCTGCACTCCCATAGCCCTAAGGGCCCCTTTAAGGGAAGTGGCCGGTTCCTTTAATTAAAATCTTTGCCCTGTTTCAATTTTTCTATTGCGTTCTCTATCATTGCTTTGTTTGGCCCGGCGGGTGCTATGGGCAATGCCTGTTGTGCATATTTTAACGCTTCGGCATAATTACCGTTTGCTGAGTAACCGCGCGCTAAGCCCGCCATGGTTGTAAAGTCTGTGGGGTGGGCGTCGTAGTTTGCTTTAAACACAACCAGCGCTTCTTTAAACTTCTTTTGCGCCATTAACTGGCGGCCGTACGTGTGCACTTCAAAAACGCTGCCATAGGGCAACGCTTTTGTCATTACAGCCGCAGCTTCGTCTTTACGGCCAAGCCTGTCAAGCACCTGCGCTTTTGTGCTCCATGCCTGGAAGCTTCTGTCGCCCCCAAAGTTGTTGCTAACTGCAGTATCGCTCCATTGTAAAGCCTGGTCTAGGTTGGTATTATTTTCAGCACACCACTGTGCCGCCTGCGCCCAGCTTTCCCACAAAAAGCCCTTGTCTGTTTGCAGTTCGCTTCTAAAGCTGGCAACCTGCGTTGCAGCAAGGTCAACTGAAATTGTAAAAGGTATTACTAATTTTTCCCATTGCAGCGCAACTGTTGCACTGGTTGGCTTTTCATCTGTAAACTCATACTTAAGCCATTCAACACTTTTCTCTGCAGGCACGGGCTTAACCTTTACCCGCAAGGCATCTTCTGCAGGGTTATAAAAAAAGCTGCCCCATGAATTATTATTTTTAGAGAAGATTAGCGTGCACTCATCCGCACCGTAAGCTATAAAAAATGCGTACTTGCCTGCGGCGAGCGGCTGGCCTTCAACCTTTACATCAGTAGAAAATTCTATTATAGTATTTTCATTGGCGCCTGCACGCCAGGGCGCCTGTTTGGTATTGCCGAAGCCCAGGTCATTATAGCCTGGCGTAACCAACTGCCCCCATATTTTTCCTTCGCGCCCCTTAACACCGGGCCTGTCATAATGAATAGTAATATCTGTTATACCAATACGTTCGCCAACAGATGCTTTTTTATTACCGCCGCTGGGCGTTGATGTTAGCTGCGCATTAATGCAAGTGTATGAAAGCACCGTAAGTGCAAGCAGGATTTTTTTCATGTAGATAAAGTTTGGTTTTTATGCCAAGCTAAATAACATTTTGAGGTTGCTTTATTGTTTTATGACAGAATGCTTTGGCAGCGTGATAAGTGGCAGTTAGTTGATAGCATATAGTTGTTGGCTCATAGGAAGAAGGGTTATGGTTAACAGACGTAATACAACGGGTTAGATTGTATCACATTCCCCACTCTTTACCATGAACTATCAGCTATGAACTTTTTTTCTTCACTGAACTATTTTTTGCCAACAACCTGCAAAGCATAATCCAATTGGCTATCAGTGCCATTAATAATATCACTTATAGTTGTATAGCGGGGGTAGTCAGGCACTATACCCAATTCACCATTGTTTAATTTCTTTACCGCCAGTGAATATTTTAACAAGGGCACCCGGCAGCTTATTTGCGAAGCAGGCAGCGTTACTGTTACATCGTCGCCAGATGTATTGCCATAGTAGCCACCCCCATTTTCTTCACCTATAAAAAGCCCCCTGTTATTTGTTTTAACAATAGAAGAAAATTCTGAACTTGCCGAGAAACTGCGGCCATCTGCAAGAATAAAAAGCTGCCCGTTAAAACTATTTGGCTTAGGTTGCTGCAGCTTTAAATTAGAATGCCTGCTTTCGGCAAATTTTTCGGTAGTTGTTTCCAGGGAGTCGTAGTATTTAAAAGGCCTGTTTGAAAGATAGGCATATAACAAAGATCCATTTTCATCATTGCCACCCTGGTTACGGCGTATATCAATAATAAGCTTCGCAGCTTTTCTATTTGCAATATCAGTAAAAGCCGAATCTAAAAACGTCTTAAAATTTTCACCTGTCTGCTGCAAAAAACCATCGAAGAATGTTTTTATAGTAAGTACAGCCACGTTACCAGGCGCATAAGTTAAGCTGAGATATTTTGATGGCCGCATAAACACTGCCGGTGGCGGGCACATTATATTTATCATCAGCTCTGCATGCAGTGTTGCATTTACTGTTTCACCCTGCAAAGTTTTATAGGTTACCCTGTACTCATCAGCTTCTCCAAAAACAGTATTGTATAGCATATTAAAGAACTCTGGTATTTCCCAATTTTTCCTGGATTGTATGCCTGCATCTGACGGTATAAAACTAAACAGGCGCTGTATTATATTACTCATTGGCCGGTTGTTTATCGACAGTATTTCCGCGCCGGCAAGCGCATTGTTTTGTTTATTGCAATAAATGTATGCATGGCCATTAACAAACATAACCATGGCAGGAAATACTTTTACTTGGGCCATGTAATCATCTGCAACCTGTTTGGGCAGGCGACAGTTGCTGTGTCCATCCTCAAACGCTGCTATTGTAAACTTTGTTAAGGCATAAAAGCCAGGTACAGTCATGCTGTCTTTTATAGTTGCATAACAACTGTCAAAAACATGGTTAACTTCTGCTTTTGTTTTATATCTGTATATACCAGGATGCACTTTTTGCAGCGTATCCCGAAGGAGCATAAAATCGCTTCTCAGCGCCGCTGGCGCTATTTTTTGTTGGTTATAATTAACAACCTGCGAAAAACAACTTATTGTTGTAACAACAATGATTATAAGGATGGCCAGCTTTTTTTGTAGATAGTACATTTTTAAAAGATTAAAATTGAATGATGTAATTTTTAGGATGATTTATTTACAGTTGCAGCAACACCAACCCCTTCCCTTTTTTGGGTTGGCGTTGTAAAGAATAAATAATTAAAAGATTATGTTTTATCAGAGTAGCGGATGAAAACAAAATAGCCTAACAAACTTGCGGCAAGGCTAAGGCACATAATAGCTATTGAATGTATGCCTAATGGTTGTGTATAATCGGCAATAAGCAGGCCTATACCCAAGCCGGTTAAAATACAGATCCATTTTACGGTAACAGTTTTATCATTTTTAAGGGCTGGTTGCAGCAATTGCATTGCAAGGTCCTCAGGCGCACCTTTATCAAGTAGTTTATTTTTAATACGATTGTCTAATAATAGTTTTACGAAAATGTAAATAGCTGTTGCAAATAAGGCAATGTTGGCAAAAGCGGCAAAAATGTGTAACGATTCAAATTTCAATGCACCATCATTAAACTTATCATCGCTTTGTGCGCTTACCCCCGTTACCAACAACAACCCGGTTATTGTTATATATATTTTTTTCATTTTCTTTTTGTGTTATATAATTAGACAGCCTTGTTTATTTTTTGTTGCATTTATTTAATTGCAGCCATTTGTTTTTTGTATACTTTGTAAATATGGTAAAACTGCAAAAGAAGAATGGCGATAACCGGCATTGCAATTAACGCAATCATCACCGATGCCATATTTTCAAACAGCCTGGCTAAATCTTTTTTATACAGGTAAACCGGAATACAAAGCGCCCCGATAGCGGCTATTAGTAAGCCGTATATAAAATAATCTCCCGGTACAACGGGCTGCTTCTGTTTTGGCAAAGCAGGCATAACCATATTTACCACATCAAACTCAAGCAAAGGTTTTGGCGCTTCTTCAATTACCGTAAATAATTGGGCATAATTAGCTGCGGAAGCTTTGCAGCTTTCGCACATGGCCATATGCTGTTGCGCCGCTGTATTACTAAAGCTTTTGCTCAAAACAAATTGCTGTATTTCATCATCTGTAAGGTGATCAGTCATTACAGTTCCTCCTTTTTATATTTTGCCAAAATATTTTCTTTTAACTTTTTTCTCGCCCTGAACAGGTAATTTTTTACGGTGCCTTCAGGCAGGTTAGTAACCTGCGCTATGTCTGCATAGCTCAGCTCTTCCTGGTGGTACAACACAATTAATGTTTTATACAATGCTGACAGCTTTTCTATTTCGGCAGCAAGGATAGTTGTCAATGCCTTTTTAGTAACAATCACTTCAGCCTCAATTTCATTCAGTTCATTTCCCGCTGAGGTTTCATTATCGGGTAATTCACCGGGCAAAACCAGCTTTTTCTTTTCAAGATAGTTTACACATGTGTTGTAAGCTATTTGCCCGATCCATGTGGACAGCTTAGCACTATACCTAAAGCCTTTTAAGCTGTTATATGCTTTAAGGTACACATCCTGCGTAATGTCTTTTCTGTCCTCAATACTATTTATCATCCTGCAAATAATCTGCGTAATAAGCCCTTCGGTGCTTTTAATGATCAATACAAATGCCTGGGCGTCACCGCCCAGTACCCTGTTAACCAGTTGCCTGTCTGTATAGTTATTTTCACTTGTAAAAGCCACTTGTGATTATTAGACAGGTGAATATCTAAAATGTTGCAATAATTTTTGTAACAAAAGTATTAAAGGCAGTGCGGGAATTTCAATAAGCCTTGTTTGCACTGAGTTTGAGTGGCACATTAAATAATTACAAGCGGCAGAGCGCCACTATTAAAAACTAAATTTCTTCTTCAGCAGCTTTGATTTTATTTTACCTTTTTTACTTTCCTGCTGAATGTATTTTTTACCATCGTGGTAGTAGGTTATGGTTTCTTTTGAGGTTGGGTCTACGATAAAATATTCCTTCACACCAAATTTTTCGTACAACACTTTTTTCCTTTCAAGGTCGTGCTTGCGGTTTATGGAAAGTACTTCTACAACCAAATCAGGCACACCTTCTACTTTTTTATGTATGATGCCTAAATTATCCTTACTTATAAAAATAATATCAGGCTGAACGATATTTTCGTTGTCAAAAAATACATCCATCGGCGCAATTATACATTTGCCTAGTTTTAAAGATTTTATGTATGAGTTTAAGGCAGTGTGCAGATCACCGACTACATCCTGGTGATCAAAAACAGGGCTTGGTGCCATATATAGGGTATTATCAATAACTTCCGCAAGTGTACCTTCAGGCAACATCTCAAAAACCTCTTTTGCGGTTCTTGGGGGTAGTTTGGTTAATATTTTTGCTGTTGCCGTCATACATGCAAGTTAATTAAAATTTACACAGTTAAAAAGTTTGTGCCCGGCTGCTGCCAGCCGTTATTTGCTTTTATACTCAAAGTTCCATTCATTCATGTGTGATAGTTCCCTTGCTTTCATAAATGCCCTCATTTTTTCAACGATTATGGGGTTCTGCAAAGCCACATTATGCTGCTCGCTTATATCGTTTTCAAGGTCATATAATTCAACAGGTGCATCTGCATCTTTGTGCGCCTGCTGGCGTACCGCCTTCCATTTGCCCCACCGCACAGCCTGCTCGCCGCCATTATACGAGTGGTTCTCCCAGTACAGGTATTCATGTTGCTTTTGTTGCGCGGTATCGCCCAATAATTCAGGCAGTAACGATATGCCGTTTATTTGTACATCTCCGCCGGCCCCGTCTACAGACAGGCTAATATTTAACAAACTGCAAAAAGTTGGCAGCATGTCCCATATAGCTGCAACGTGGTTTGATGTTGCCGCAGCCTGTATTTTACCGGGCCAGCATGCAATAAAAGGCTCCCTTATGGCGCCTTCATACACATCACCTTTATAACCGCGAAGGCTGCCATTACTGTTAAAAAATTTCGTGTCTGCGCCACCGGTACCGGGCATGGCAGCGCCATTGTCGCTCGTAAAAATTACCAGTGTATTGTTATCAAGCCCTGTTTCATGCAGGGTTGCCATAAGGCGCCCAACATAATCATCCAGCAATGTTATCATCGCGGCGTAGGTTGCACGCGGTGTATAGTTAGGAAGGTAATTACCGTTTTGTGCAGTAAAGGGCGTATCGCTGAACACACCGGCATATTTTTTCAACGCTTCGTCGGTAACCTGTAGTGAAACGTGTGGCAACGTTGGAGAAAATTCTAAAAAGAAGGGTTTATCCTTATGCGTTTTAATAAACTGTATTGCATCATTTGCTATCGTATCGCACGCGAATACCGATCCCCTGTATTTTTCATAAGCCCCGGCATTTGATGCATCGCCCTGTAGTGCCTGGTGAGGTGAAAACCATTTATTAGTTAAAGCCACTTTTTCTTCATTACGCCATAAGTGGGTGGGGTAATAATTATGTGCCTGCTTCTGATCAAGATAACCGAAAAAGTAATCAAAGCCCTGTTTGCGCGGTGTGCCTGTTGTATTAATGTTACCTAACCCCCATTTACCAATTAAGGCGGTTGTATAACCATTGGCATGCAACAAATGCGGCAGTGTGATAGTATTCGCAGGCAGGGGTAATTGGCCATACTCCCCTTCATCGGTAAAATCAAAACCCTTCATCTCGTAATTGTCGCGTATATATGAGTGCGCAAGGTCTTTACCGGTTAACAAACTACAGCGCGTTGGCGCACAAACCGGGTTGGCATAAAACTGTGTAAATAGTTTGCCTTGTGCTGCAAGCCTGTCAATATTGGGTGTTTTAATTTTTTGCTGGCCGTAGCAACCTAATTCACCATAGCCCAGGTCATCGGCCATTATAAATACAATATTTGGTCTTACCTGCTTAACCTGTGCATGCACCTTAGCTAAAAGTAAAAGCAATAAAAAAATAGCGGCAATGTTTTTCATAAAACCATTTAAGGTTTGCGTTTATGTGCAGGTTGTGTAAGTATAAATGTACAACTGAATTTATATTTTGGCCCTGTGGGCAGATAGCCTAACCTTAAAATTAAAAATGGCAGCTTTTTGCAGCTGCCATTTTAGTGTAAATTAAAAGCGGGTTACAGAGAGGCGAAACAATATCAACCCCACTGGTTCTTCTTATGCATTTCTTCCTATACAATTCAAATCGGTAAAAGCTTCTTCAAGGCGTTTAACAAATACGTCTTCACCTTTGCGCAGCCATACACGTGGATCGTAAAATTTCTTATTGGGTTTTTCAGCGCCTTCGGGGTTACCCAATTGCGCCTGCAGGTAAGATTCATTTTTTTGATAATACTTCAACACGCCTTCCCAAAATGCCCATTGCATATCAGTATCAATGTTCATCTTAATAACACCATAATCAAGTGTTTCTGCTATCTGGTGTTTGGGTGAGCCGCTTCCGCCGTGGAAAACAAAGTAAACAGGTTTGCTGCCTTCGGGCAGACCCAACTTTTTAGCTATATATTCCTGGCTGCTTTTTAAAATATCAGGGCGCAATTCAACATTGCCCGGGCTATACACACCATGTACATTACCAAACGATGCGGCTACGGTAAAACGGCTGCCAATTTTGCTTAGTTCATCATAAGCATAGGCAACGTCTTCAGGCTGTGTATACAGTTTTGAGTTTTCAACACCGCTGTTGTCAACACCATCTTCTTCACCGCCGGTAACACCCAACTCAATTTCAATGCTCATACCCAAGGCATTCATACGCTTAAAGTATTCAGCAGAAATTTCTATATTTTCATGTATTGGCTCCTCGCTTAAATCAAGCATGTGGCTGCTGTATAAAGGCTTGCCTGTTTGTGCTTTAAATTTTTCGCCATGGTCTAACAAACCGCTTATCCATGGTAACCATTTTTTTGCAGCATGGTCAGTATGCAAAATAACCGGCACACCGTAGTATTCAGCTACATTGTGCACATGCATTGCACCGCTTACACCGCCTATAATGTTTGCCTGCAATTTATCGTTTGGCATGCCTTTGCCCGCAAAAAATTGGGCGCCGCCGTTGCTGAACTGAATGATAACTGGCGAATTTACTTTTGCAGCCGTTTCAAGCACCGCGTTTACTGAGTTTGTACCTGTAACATTTACAGCTGGAAGAGCGAACTTATTTTGTTTTGCATCATCGTACAACGCTTGTAACTCATCTCCGAACAGAACACCGGCTGAATATTTTGCCATGTTATTATTTTATTTTTTGCAGTTATAAACAAATGAAATTGGCCCGCGAATGTAGTAATAATTTAAGCAATTGCAAAAAAGCGCCGCAGGAATACAACAGGCAGTTGGTTAACTTTATATGAACATTTTACTATATACCTGAATAATATTTAAGAAAACGCATTGTTTATTGGAAAAAATATAGCCCTCATAGCATTTACAACCAGTGTATTGTACAGGCTTTAAATAATATTATATTGCATGTAACCAATATTATATGAAACTATTTTACCCGCTGCTTATTGCTGCCGCAGTTGCAAGCTGTAACCAGGCGCAGCATGAAATACACCTTATTTATACCAACCACGATATAAGCAAACAATTAGACTCAATGAACAGCAAAACACCGGTAACCGTTCACGGTATTGCTTTAAGCGCGGGCATAATTGAGCAGGCATCAGCAAATTGTACTGATTCGGCAACCGGTAGTAAAAACTGCATACAGGATGTTTTAAGCAGCATGTATATTGCCACTGCGCACAAATTATATAACTGCATAACTACTACCGTTTTTCATTTGCTTGGCGGCGATATTACTGCGGTGGGCATGTTTAAGCTGCCACTGTGCGATATTATACCACCAAATCACGATTTTCTCATTGTAGGCGGCTCTGGCGTTTATGCCAATATTTACGGCACTTACAGGCGCCATTACATTAATACCATTTATCACATTGAATTGAACTATTATACACGATAAATATTGGCAGTTACAAACGTGCTGAAACAATATCTTCGCGGCATGAAACAGGTATTTGCTGCAAGTTATTCAACACTTGATGCTGCCGCCCTGGCAACTTATATAGCTATAGCGTACGGCTTGCAAAATGTGCATTGTAATTTTTTAGTTAGGGGTGTAGGTGACACTTATACCGTAAACAGTGCCGCGGGACATTTTATATTACGCATTTACCGCCGCGGCGTTAGAACGTTGCCGCAAATACAGGCAGAGGCAGAGTTGCTTGTGGCGTTACGCAACCAGGGCGTTTCGGTCTCCTACCCTATTGCCAGCCTTAACGGCCGGCATTTGCAGGAATTTGAAGCCGTTGAAGGCACCAGTTATGCCATGTTATTTACCTATGCCGCCGGTATTGCCGTTAATATACTTAGTGAAAACCAGTTAATAAGCCTGGGATACGAAATGGCAAAATTTCACAACGTATCAGCCAATATACAGCTAAACGGGAGCCGGTGGCAATTTGATAACGAAACAACGCTTATTAAGCCTTTGAAAGCGGTTGAATACGCTTTTAAAGGCGAAGAGGAAAGTTACGGCTGGCTGCAAACAGCAGTGGTAACGGTGCAGCAAAAGCTGGAGGCAACTGACGCTTCCCTGGTTTCAAAAGGCTATTGTCATTTTGATTTTTTGCCAAAGAACTTTCATTTTGAGGGGGACATGGTGACGCTGTTTGATTTCGATTTTTTTGGTTACGGCTGGCTGGTGAACGATATGATGACCTTTTGGGTACACCTGTGTATGGATGTGCATTTCAACCGGTTAACCCAGGATGCCGCCGATAAGGCATTGGCTATACTGGTTAAAGCCTATCGCGAATACCGCCCGTTAAGCGGCGGGGAACTGGCAACCATACCCTATCTAAGCCTTGGTTTTTGGGTTTTTTATATGGGCTTCCATGCCACACACGACCAGTTTTATCCACTGCTTCAGCCTGCTACGCTGAAACTAAGAACTAATTTTTTAAAAGGATTGACGGAGAAATATTGGACGGACGAAACAATTGCTAAATTGGAGATGTTATAGAAAAAACTGGTGGTGGCAATATTTTAAAAAAGTGCGGGTTTTGCTTAAAAACATGGCCAAACGGGCCAAAACCAACCCAAAAATCAACAAAATAGCCTTAAAAGGTACAAAAACGCGGGGAATGGTTAAACTCCCTTATTTTTGCCCTCTTCAATAACCCAATGGATAAATATGAAAAAGGACGCGGATATTGATTCAAACTTGTCGGGAGAAGAAACTGAGGAGACGGCAGCAGCAGAACAACGCACTAAATGGTATAAACGTTTTAGAAAAGGTATAACAACATCTACAGCCGATAAAAAGGAAACACCGGAAGGCCTTTGGAGCAAATGCCCTGAATGTAATTATATATGCACTACTACTGAGTTAAGGGAAAACCTTTTTGTTTGCCCCAAATGCAACTATCACCACCGTATTGGCAGCGAGGAATACTACGAAATGCTGTTTGATAACCAAACTTATACAGAGCTTTTTGATAATATAATAAGCAAAGATTTTTTACATTTTACCGACCTGAAACCATATCAAAAAAGGCTTGACGAAATACATGCCAAAACCGACCTGAAAGATAGCATGCGCGTGGCCACCGGTAAAATAAACGGCAGCGATATTGTTGTTGCCTGTATGGATTTTGAGTTTATTGGCGGCAGTTTAGGCAGCGTTATGGGCGAAAAGTTTAGCCGTGCGGTTGATTATTGCCTTGAACACAGGCTGGCCTTTTTAGTAATATCGAAAAGCGGCGGCGCCAGGATGATGGAAAGCGCTTTTAGCCTTATGCAGCTTGCCAAAACAAGCGGTAAACTTAGCCAATTGAGCGATGCAAAATTACCTTATCTCTCTATGCTTACCGACCCTACGTTCGGCGGCATATCTGCCAGCTTTGGTATGCTGGGCGACCTTAACATAGCCGAGCCAGGCGCCTTAATTGGCTTTGCCGGCCCGCGCGTTATTAAGGAAACTATTAAGAAGGACTTACCTGAAGGTTTTCAGCGCAGCGAGTTTTTGCTTGAACATGGTTTTTTAGATTTTATTGTTGACAGGAAAGTTTTAAAGGAAAAACTTAGCACGTTACTGGTGCTGTTTAACCATTAGCCGTTACATACTGCAGGCTCTTCATAATCCGTTACAAAAGTGCGCGAAAGGCGTATTTTATTGCTTTGTCGGCAACTGTATTGCAGCAAGGTTGCTAACAAGTTGTTCCACCTTTGCCGGGCTTATTTGGCATGGCAGGGGCTTAAACATTTAATTCTATTATTTTTGTAATTATTGCAGGAAGGAAAGATGGCAAACGAAATGAACAACAGGCAGGCTTATTTCAACTATAATATTGAAGATAAATATATAGCCGGCATTGTATTGATGGGAACGGAAGTAAAGTCAATAAGAGATGGCAAGGTTAGCTTTAACGATGCCTTTTGCATGTTTGACCGTGGTGAGCTTTGGGTACGCGGGCTTTACATTGCTGAATATGCTATGGGCACTAATAACAACCACATTGCAGTGCACGACAGGAAATTGCTGCTTGGTAAAAGAGAGTTAAAAAAACTGGAAGGTAAACTAAAAGACAAAGGCTACACCATAGTGCCGCTAAAGGTTTTTTTTAATGAAAAGAACCTGGTAAAGCTTGAAATAGGCCTTGGGCGCGGTAAAAAGCTGCATGATAAAAGGGATACAATAAAGGAAAGGGATACCCAGCGGGAAATAAAACGATACTTGAAATGATTATTGCACAATTATTGCTTACACATCCGTACAATTTTTAAACCGGCATGAAGTTTAAACAAGTTTTTGCTTTGCTAATAATTTTGTGTGCGGTTACGCCACACTTTGCATCCGCACAAAAGGTTACGGGAAAATGGTATGGAGTAGGCTTTGTTGATATGGCGCAGGTAACCAATGACTACCTGTGCGAATTGCTTATAGTACAAAATGGAAATGCGGTAACGGGCGAGTTTAATTATTATTTCCGCAACGGGTATTTCAGCAATAAAATAAAAGGCACTTTTACTACAGACAGCCGGTACCTGTACCTAAGCCTGCTGCCTGTAATGTATAACCGTACGGTTAATACGTTAATTGGGGTTGATTGCCCTATGCACGGCGAGTTTACCCTTAAAGTGGCACGCACGGGCGCTACTATTGCAGGCAACTTTGTTAGCGATGACCTGCACAAATACACATGCGCCCCTCTAAAAATTACATTTAAAAAAATGCTTGATACTGACCCTACACTTAAGGAGCGGCTTGAGCATGGTAACAAAGAAGATACTACAGAAGATAATATAGTTGAGATGCCACCTGCTGATACAATTGCAAACAAAACTGCAGCAGCGCCTGTAAAAGCAGACACTGCAAAAGCTGTAACAGCACTGCCGGTGAACACCGACACTGTAAAAACTGCTGTTGCACCACTGCCGGTTTCAACACCGGCGGCACCCGTTGCCGCACCAGTTAATATAGCGGCAGAAGCTGAAAAGAAAGTTACACTTAGGGCTACCGTACCTGACAAAGTACTTGAGGTAGCAGACGATTCAGTAAGGGTTGAGCTATATGACAATGGCGTGCTGGACTATGATACCGTAAGTGTATTTTTTAATAAAAAACTGGTAGAATATAACAGGTTGCTGCAAACAAGGGAACCCATTCGCTTTTATGTACATGTAAACAACGATGAAACCCAAAATGAGCTTGCAATGTATGCAGAAAACCTTGGGCTTATACCACCCAACTCGGCCATTATGATCATTACTGACAGCGGCCACCGTTACGAAGTATCGCTTACCAGCGACTACCAAAAAAATGCTGCTATCAGGCTGCGAAAGGCACAAAAACCGCAGACGCAATAACAAGTTTAAAGTTGGGGCAAGCCTAAATCTGATCCTTGATTATCAATAAAAAAGCCCGAATAGATTTTACATATCCAGGCGTTTTTTATTTGTTTATATGCCACTTTAAACTACAAATTAAACTTCCGTAAGCTTATTCAATCTCCTTCATCACCTTTGCCGGTACTGCTTTTTTATTAACTACAACAGATATAGTATTGATGGCAAAGTAGGGCATGCTTACATAAATATATCCCAAAAACGGCCCGCGGCTGCCCCATGAGTTTTTTACAATAAAATAATCTTTCCCCTGGGCGTCTTTTGCAATGCCGGTTATTTGCATAAGGTGGTCGTCCTGCGTTACCTGTTTATCAAACAAATCCTGGCGTATTTCGGGTGTGTACAACCTCTCAGTAAAGGCAGGCAAAGCGCTCGCATCGTCTCTGCTGCTGGTCCACATGGCAACTCCTTTGGTTTGTTGAAAGCCATTGTTGCTAACATCTGCATCCCAGGTAAGAGTGTAACCTTTATTTATGCAGTCTTTTACTGTTTGTATAAACTCATCAAGCGGCAGATTATAGTAGGCATTACTGTTGTAATTATCAGGCACTTCCATTGCAAACTCCGTGTAAAACGGGTGGTGTGTAAAGGATGTTAAGCCTATAAAATCAGCAGGCTTTTCTTTAACATAATCCGCGGCAAAAGTTTGCGGTGTGTAATGTTTTCCTTTATAATCAAAATCAGCCGGCGGCTGGCCGAGGTAGCTATTTAAAATTTTCACATACCCATCTTTCCAATTAGTAGGCACAGTATCCCTGTTGCTTTTAAGCACACTGTCTAAATAAGCTTTTAAAATTCCCATCATCTGGTAATTGTGGTTCATCACTGTGTCTTTACCAATACCGGGATATATTTCCTGTGGCATGGCGCCAAAATTGGCAACAGCATTCAGCATATCCTGGCCCAGGCCACCTTCCGAAAAACGGGTATCGCCCCGGCGGCGAATATATTTAACAGCCTTGTCAATGTACAGATTATAAACAGTAAAGGTCTCTGAAAGGTCAAGTTCCGGCTCGCCTTTCTGCAGCATTTCACTCTCTGTCATTGCCGTGGCCGAGTAGCACCAGCATGTACCCGAGTGGTACTGATTTTTAACCGGTGTAGCCACGTTGTTTTTAACAACGGTAAAACCATTTTTTTGTGAAAAGCCCTGCATTAAAAACAAACTGCATAGTAACACTACAACAACTTTCTGCATAACGGATCAATATTATTTAAGACGGAAAATAGTAATTAATTGGTTAACTTTTTCTGTAAATGTGATGAGTTCGGCCCGCTGCTGCTTAATAAAGCTATTCTTATCAAGGCTGCCAACTACTTTTTCCATTTCCTTCTCTGTATCATACACCATCTTCCTGTACGGGTTACTGTAATCTTTAGCCCGTGAGCTATAAATGGCATTAGTGATCCATTGTTTGGTAGCTACCGTACTTTGTAACAGGTCTTTCAACTCTTGCGGCGTAAGTTTTTTTAATGAAAGGCCAGCAATTTCTTCAAGGCTTGCAAAGGCATGCAGTGTTTTTTGCTGCTTATATTTTTCAGCCTGGTTGCCGTACCATTCATGCACACCATGCCACGATGTTACTTTACCATCACGTACCTTTTTCCTGAATGCATCGGTATCTTTTACCGGTATCAACTGGCCGCCTACATTAAGCCATGCACCCCGCTTTGGCTTTGCAGGTAAAGCATCAATAAGTGCCGGATATTTTTTAAAACCACCTTCTTCAATAAAGCTTATTAAATGGTTGCAACCATAATAATGCACCATTGTTTTAAATAAATTATATGCCTGCTGTATTTTGGTAATAATCGTTTTTCTCCTGGTGTTTTCAAAACCATCTGCAACTATTTCTAAATCATCTACAACCCCGTTCTCCTCATCCAACAATTTTTTACCGGTTTTAATATAATTGGCATCGCTTAATTCTTGCCCGCTGCTATGCATGTTATGCCAGGCTTTACCTGTAAACAACTGCATAAGCCGCAAGCCATCAAATAATTCATTAACGCTGTCCGGCGCTAAAAAATCGTACTCCAGCATTTGCACACGGTCGTGCCTTTTATCTCGGTCAACGTACTTCCATGCATTGCGTGCAAGGGCATACATGTTGTACATAAACCAATAGCCCGGCATAACGGTTAATTGGTTTTTAGCCTCGTTAATGCTTACCAATGCAAATGGAATAGGTATATTAAGTTCATAAGCGTAACTGCCTTTGGCCAAAATGGTAAAACTGGCAACTTTAGTGTTATGCTTTAAGCTAACACACAAGCCCGGCCAAAAGCCACGCCCTGCAATAATTTCGCCATCGGCGCCGCGGCTGTTATGGTTACTTCCAATGGTGGCGCCGGCAGGTATATTGCTTTGCCCCATTATTAAAGCAGCGCATAAAAATGAATTGTTATGGTGCTGCTCATGCGCTGGGAAGATAAGCGAGTTAAGCACCTCGCAACATGATATGGTTGCATTATTACCCAGGTATGAGTTAATAAGCCTTGCGCCATATTTTAGCTGCGAATGCGATGCCATGATAAAGCGCACAGCTTTAACGCCATAAAATATGCGGCAGCCATGGCCTATAATGCCGTTTACCAGTTCGCACCCCTCGCCTATTTGCGTAACACCTTCAGGTCCGCTTTGTATAGTTAGATTTTTAAGTTTGTTGGCGCCTTTAATATAGGCATCGCTGCCTATCCATACGTCTTTAATAATAGCGCAGTTCTTTATCACCGACCTGTCGCCAACCTTACCGTAATAGCCGCGGTTGGGGTTAAACTGGTCTTCAGTAAAGGCTTTAAATTTAGCCAGCAGTTCATCATCGTCCCTGTACTTGCTCCATAACCATGCATCGCCCGGCAACATGCCACAAAAAGGTATTACGCTGCGGCCGCCATTCTCATTGCATATCTCAAGCCATATACGTACGTCTTCATCCTCACCATCTTTTATAATACCATTGCCAAATTTTGCATGGTTGCTGGTGGCCAGCTCGTTTACGTTTACTATAATTACTTCGTTGCCAATAATAAAGTGCGCCATATAGTTAACATTGTCAACCACTACATTATCACCAAGGTCGCAACTTATTATCGTACTGTTATACAGGCCTACAGGCACTTTTAAATCATTAAATTCAAGGCAATATGGTTCCAGTTTGCCAATACGCACCAGGCCAAAAAACTTACAGTTTTTTACCAGTTCAGGGTTAAAGGCATCGCTTACCAATATCTTGTTCCAATCATCGCTGGTATTTCGGTTTCTAACAAGGGCTTCAATTTCGTAAGCTGTAAGCTGGCGGTATATAATACCACTTCTGTCCTGTACGTTGCGCAGGTAATATTCATCTTTACCTGCCGGTAAATATTGTGCAGGTATAAAACCTGACCCAAGGGATTGAAGAGGGGATTTAACTATGGTGTTTCCTATCATAGAAAGTGTAGCTGATATGCAGCAAAAGTAGGGGTTTTAGGTGTATGGTTGCCATTAAGGCAGTACGCCCATACTAAACATTAACCGCATACATTTATTTATTATTTTTAATATACTGCGTAACTCAAAAAGTTTAATTATGGAAGATGCAACAGAAGAAAAACTGGAACACGAGATAAAGAGAGAATTTCAGCTTGAAAGAATGGTGCTTTTTAGCGATGCGGTATTTGCCATTGTAATTACCCTGATGGCCATTGAAATTAAGATACCGGAAAGTGACCATAAATACACCGAAGAAGAATTTTTGCACCATATTAAAGCAGTTATACCAACTATATTGGCCTATGCGGTAGGCTTCTTTTTTGTTGGGATGACCTGGTACCGGCACCTGCAAATATTTGGGAAACTTAAAGATTACGACAGAGGCCTTGTTATATGCAACCTTGCTATGCTCTTTTGTATAGGGCTTTTCCCTTTTGCCGCATCAATGATAAGCCACCCGAATAATATATTATTACCTTATGTTGTTTATTTTATTATTGCTTTTTTAAGTGCAGGGTCTCAAAGCGCATTACAGTATTACATATTTCGAAAAAACGCGGTGCTGCTTAGCTCACCACCTACAATTGAAGAACTTGCCAAATTTAAGATAAACGTTACATTATTGGCCCTGCTGCTTGTTGCGATGATTGGTTCTGTTATTGCATTTAAAACTATACAGGTACCTGAATACAGGCCTTTTGCCATGATAATATTATTTATTGTTCCATTAGGTAAAAAAATAATGGAGCGAAGGGCAAGACATTAGCCATTTACATGATGGATTTTGTTAATAATCGCAGGCCATAATATTTATTAACTACTGTGGCATTGCATCTTTGGTTACTTTGCATACTTAATATTTAAAGCAAGTATGTCATTATTTGATTATCCCGTTATGTTGTTTAAAATGTTTCTCCCAAAAAAAGAAACAGTTGTAAAGTTTCAACAAGTTGGCTGGACGATAACAATTCCAAAGAAGTTTGATATTATGTCTGAAGGGGAAATGGCGAGAATGGGCAAAAGGTTTCGTAAAAATATAAGATCAAAGATAGAAAAAGAGGTAAAACTCCATTTAGTTGAAAAGCAGTTTTGGGCATCGTACGAAATAGAAAATAAATTTGGATGCAACATTACATCTATGAATGAGGTACCGGAAACTGAATGGAAAAATAAAAACAACGACCTGTGCAATACTATGCTTGCTTACTATCGCGCTTGTTATAAGGATTTTGCGCATATAAGTATTACAACAGAACAAGACTTTCGGCAGAAAGGTGATATTATATTTGACACGTTTGATATTATTGCAGCGATACCAGAGCGGCAAGTACACAGGACGCGCTATTACAGAACTGTTTATAAAAATTATGGCATAGTTATAACCATGTCATTCGCCAATGAAAAAATTGGTGAAGAAATGCTTAATATGCTGCGCACATCCACATTCAGCGATTAGACTGTGCAGGCTTCAAAAATAAAAAATGTTGCGACGGTTTTGCGAAAACTATGCCTTTCTTTTTTTATAAATCACCTTACACGTTTAGCATTTGCCAACTCGCTCGCCCCGTGTTTCACATCGCCTACTCCGTCCGTAAACTTGTTATGGGGTTTGATGCAGCAGCCTTTATTGCCTGTAACGCCACTGTAACCAGCGCAATTAAAGCAGCGCTAAAACCTGCGAGTAAAAATATCCATAAGCTAACAGGCGCTTTATAGGCAAAGCTTTGCAACCAGCTGTCCATAACCCACCATGCAAGCGGTACTGCTATTACAAATGCAACCAGTATCAGCAACATAAAATCGCGGCTAAGTAACACCAGCAGGCTGTTTACAGATGCGCCCATTACCTTGCGTATGCCAATCTCCTTAGTGCGCTGCAGAATATTATAGGCCGATAAGCCTGATAAACCAAAACAGGCAATTAATATAGCCAGCAATGCAAATACGCCAAATACTTTACCAAACAAAATAGCAGCGTTGTATTGATTGTTGTAAAAATCGTCAAGGAAAAAATAATTGAAAGGCTCACTTGGAAAAAAGCCGGCCCACACCTGTTTTACTGCCTCAATAGTTTGCGGCATACTGGCCGATGTAATTTTTATGGAGTAATTGCTGCAGGTATCAGGCTTTAATAAAATAAGCTGTGGGTCAATACTTTTTTGCAGGCCCAGGTAGTGAAAGTCGGCCAGTACGCCAATTATATTAAGTGTATCGCCCGCGCCTTCTACCACTTTGGTATTGATTGCCTCCTGCGCGGTTTTATAGCCCAGCATTTTTACTGCTGCTTCGTTTAGTATGGCAGTGCGGTTGTCAGTTAAATGCTCACGGTTAAAGTTACGGCCGGCCAGCAGGGACATGTTGAAGGATGGTATAAAATCATAATCAATACCAAGATTGTAGCACGTATAAGTTTTATCGTTGCTACCCATACGTTTTAAATCGTTCGTCCATGTAATTTCCTTGCCCATAACAGATGATGAGCCTGCAATACTTTGCACTCCCGGTATACGCAGCATAGCAGTTTTAAAAGGCTGGTATATGTGCCTGTAAGTAGAGTCGTTAAACGCTTGCGAACTGTTTAACACCAGTGTTTGGTTAATGTTAAAGCCAAGCTGTTGCTGCTGCATAAACTTCATTTGCCGGTACACGGTAATAGTACCTGCAATAAGAATAATTGATGTTGCAAACTGTAATACAATAAGCGCCTTACGCAACACAAGGCCACCTGCGGCATTTTTAAAAGCGCCCTTTAACACTTTAACCGGCTGGTAGGCTGATAAAACAAATGCAGGGTACAGACCTGACAGCAAAGTACCTGCTATAAAAACAGCAGCAAACAGTAACCAGTAAGATGCAGGCAATGTAAATAACTTAGGCGAAGCCAGATGGCCGGTAAAATTATTAAACACAGGTGTTAACACAAGTACCGCAATAAAGGCCAGCAGCAGCGATGCGGCATTTAGCACCAAACTCTCCGCCAAAAACTGTTGAATAAGGCTGCTGCGCCTGGCGCCCAGCACTTTGCGTATACCGGTTTCTTTAGCGCGTTCTACAGAGCGCGCTGTAGAAAGATTGATATAATTTATCCAGGCGATACCTAAAATAAACAGGGCAATAAGAAACATAAATTTTACGCTGCCTGCATTGCCGTTTACTTCTGCTTCCTCGTTATAATTTGATTGCAGGTGAATAGACTGCACAGGCATAAAATACAATTCATCGTGGGCCTTATTGGCTTTTGCCCAGTTAAGGTCGGGGTAGTAACGCCAGCAAAACTCAGGCATCTTCGTTTTTTCAAACTGCTTTACATCAACTTCCGGCTTTAGCTTTATATACGTGTAAAAATCATACCACCCCCACTGCGTTTCGGTGGTATTAGTTGTATCGCCTTCTATTCTTTTTATTTTACCTAATGTTGGGTACGAGACAAGATAGTTAATTACAAGGTGCGAGTTGGCGGGGTAGTCTTTAAACACGCCCGACACCTGGTAATGTTGTATAATTTGCTCTGAACGTACATTAAGCAATTTGCCAACAGGCTCTTCATCGCCAAAATATTTTTTAGCGGTGCTTTCGCTCAGCATTATTTTATCTGTGCCCTTCAATGCATCAGCCTTGCTGCCCTTAAGCAGTTGTACGTTAAGCATATTTATGGCAGATGCATCAGCAAAGTAGCCTTTTGTTTCAGCAAACTTTATTTGCTTTGCTTCATTAGTTACCAATAGTTCGGCCTTATACAGGCGGCAAAAATCTTCCACTTCAGCATAATCCTTTTTCATGTAAGGCCCCGTAATGGGATATACGGTAGCACTTTGCCAGCCCAGCCTGCCCTGCTGATAACTGTCAAGCCGCATGCGATAAAGATTTTTGCCTTCTGCGTAATTGTCATAACTTTTTTCGTATGCGACATATTGAAACAACAACAGGCAACAAGCTATGCCTATAGCCAGGCCAATAATATTTAGCAGCGTAAACCCTTTTCGTTTTGCAAGGTTGCGAAAAGCAGTACGCAGGTAGTTTTTAAGCATTGCGGGTGGTATTTAAAGCGAAGAGGTTTATGCTACATAGTTACTGCTTTTTCAGGATGTGAAAAAGGGAAAAATCACATACGTGGGCAGCCTCTCCATTGCCGGCCGGGCACGCTTCCCCGGTTGAGAAGGACTTTATAAAGCAACGCGAGTGCCCCGTACTTTCCTGTATTTTTTGTTTGCAAGCGCGAAATATCATCATCAAACCCTACATCTCTTTAGGTTGTGTCATGCTAAACCAGTTGCCGCAACCATCAGTAATAATTGCTTCAATGCCGTAAAACTGCTCTTTGGGTTCGCCTTTAAATTTCACGCCTTTTGCCTTTAGTTCCTCGTAGGTAGCGCGGCAATCCGGCGTGTGCAATACCCCGGCGCCAAGGGCTTCATTATCCAGCAAAACCTTAAATGCGTTTCTTACTTCGTCTGTGTAGTGCATGCCTTCGTGCAATGGTTGTAAAATGGCAATTTCAAGGTCGGGCTGGTCTGGTGGAGTAAGGGTAAGCCAACGGAAGCCGTTTTCCATAGTAACATCGGTATTTACTTTAAAGCCCAGTGTGGTCACATAAAAATCAAAAGCTTTTTGCTGGTCGGTTACAAACAACGAGGCGTGTGATAATTTGGTAATCATAATGAAGTATTTTTTGTTGATGTGAAGCTATGATAAGCATTGATAACAGGCTTATTGAAAATTGCGGTTTTAAAAAGGTGTAAGATTAAAGGCATAAGGAAAAAGTTGATATATGACAGACTGGGACATTCAAAATAAACAGTCAACAAAACAATTCTATTTAGCCTCACTTTTTAATCTTCGCTGTTATTTCGTGCGTCCTCTCTACACTTGTGGAGAGGGGGATAGGGGTGAGGTATTTAACTGCCAAACTTGTACGCTAAACTATTGGCAAGGCTGTAATAAAAATGCGGAATGGGTACCACAGGCTTAGCATCGTATAAACCGGCGTAGGTTAACCCAAGCGCAAAATGCTTTGATACATCAACCGAAAAATTTACGTTCATTGATATGCGGGGGCTGAAATAGTCGTTAAACGGCGCCTGGTAAAAAACAATGATGGATATATTGCTGGTTTTGCTGGGCGCCCCTTCCCATTTCATATAACTGTTGCTGCGCAGCTTTTTTGAAGTCACGGGCGTAGGGTTTGGCGGAATTTTGTCAGCATCTACCGCAGTGTAATCCCATAGCTCATCCTCATAAAAAACGCCGGTGGCAAACGTCATCTCCCACTCCTGCCGGTGCCAAAAGTTATAACGCAGGTTTACGCCGCCAAGGTAGCGGTGCAGCATACCCCTGTTGGCATCCCACTGGTATTGTACAAATGTTTCAGTGTGCAGTTGCGCTTTATAATCGTGCCGCCATCGTATGTGCGCAAACCCGGTATTTAAAAAGCTGGTTTGGCCGTCGTACGTAAACCTGTCTGCAGCGGAGAAGATAAATAATTCCTTATATTTTTGTAATGATACATCTGCATTACTGGTGCCATCAAACAACGTTGATTTCTCCTTATCCACTTCAAGCCCCGAGGCAAGTACGCCATTCCAGATAGCTTTTTTCTGGTAGGCGGTGGTATCTATCTTATCAATATTAATTATTTGTGCAGTTACCACAAAGGTATTAAGCAACAGCAACACGTTAAGTATTAAAACTTTATAAAAGAGGCGCATAGTGTTAGTTCTAAAAAATAAAGTTAGGTGAATTAGCAGCGGATGCCATTATTTTTGCAAACAACATGTCAACATCGTACAAACACATAGTTACACTAATAAAAAAAGACCTTTTGCTTGAGGTTAGGCAACAGTACACTTTTTACGGGGTGCTGTTATATGTTGCCAGTACCATATTTGTCGTATTTCAAACCATAGGCGGCGAGCCCGAAGGGTTTGTCTGGAATAGTATGTTTTGGATTGTTCAATTATTTGTCTGCGTAAATGCAGTCGCAAAAAGTTTTTTGCAAGATAGTAAAGGCCGTATGCTGTATTTTTATTCCGTTGCCGGTGCTGGTGATTTTATATTATCAAAAATTATATTTAATGCTATATTAATGGCGGTGATGAGTCTTATAAGTATGTTGCTTTTTATGGCATTACTAGGTAACCCTCTTATACATATCGTATCCTTTGTTGGTATAAGTCTGTTGGGCGGCATTGGCATAAGCTTAGTATTTACATTCCTTGCCGCTATAGCGGCCAAAGCGCAACAGCAGGCTGCTTTAATGGCTATACTGGGCTTTCCTATAATAATACCCCAGCTTTTACTGCTAAGTAAAATTGCCAAAACAGCTTTTGATACAGCTATACAACCTAGCCTGTGGCAAATGGTTATGGTACTGGCTGGATTGGATTGTTTAATAATAGTATTAGCACTTATACTTTTCCCCTTTTTGTGGAAGGACTGAAAACAGTTTAAAGTTTAAACTAAATTCCCCTAATTTTGCCCCGCATAATTAAATCTACAGGTTGCACTGCTTATACCCAACTGTAAAACAAAAAGGCCGCATGCGCAAATACTGGTGGAAAATATTAGCTTACTTGTTGCTTCTTACAATTTGCACTGAAGGTTTTTTGGTTAAAGTTCCTGTGCTTGATGGCAGGTTGCAGCAATCTATCCGGAACACCTTTTTTCACGTACCCATGTGGTTTAGCATGATGATATTTTATACAGTATCAGTGGTTTATTCCTTAATATATCTGTACAAACCCAGCCATAAAAGCAACGACTACGCTGTTGAGTTTGCCCGTATTGGTGCCGTTTATTGCATTTTAGGTTTAATAACTGGCGCAGTTTGGGCAACTTACCAATGGGGTGATCCTTCAGTTTGGAAAAGCGACCCAAAGCTTATTGGCGCTGCATTATCTTTACTTATTTACCTTGCCTATTTTGTGTTAAGGGGTTCAATTGTCGACCCAGACAATAAGGCCAAAATAAGCGCAGTTTATAACATATTTGCATTTGCAATGCTTTTTCCTACTATATGGATACTGCCCCGCATGGCAACATCTTTACACCCTGGCGGGCAGGGCGCTGAAGGCAACCCGGGCTTAAACCCTAACGATGCATCTAGAAACGTAAGCATTTTTTTATGGCTTGGCGTTGTGGGATGGACGTTGCTTGGCGTTTGGATTACAACTTTGCGTGTTAGACTACAATTAATAATAGAAAAAAAACTACATGGATAAGATTAAGAGAATTGGCTTTGTAATGGCTTGCTGCTTGTTTAGCGTAATAGCAATGGCCCAGACACCTGCGGACAACCCAACTGATTTTATGCGCAGTAATGGTAAAATCTATGTGGTAGTCGTAGTTGCTTCAATAATAATCACAGGTTTATTTTTATATCTTGTCAATCTTGAACGAAAAATAAAAAAACTGGAAAAAGAATACAAATAACTTTTTTGCCTTTAACGATTGCTTTACCAAATTTCATACCCCCTGTTATTAGCTTGTTTTAAATAATAAATAACGTAAAAAAATTTGCATCTAAAAATAACTAACGTTAATTAGTAAATTCAACTATACAATTCACCTAAAATTTGCCATATATGCAAGATCAGAATTATAGTTTTTTTGAAAGCGTAACCAAAAGCTTTGACAAAGCCGCCAAATTTACCCAATGGGAAACCGGCCTGCTTGAACAAATAAAAGCATGTAACGCCGTGTACCAAATGCGTTTCCCGGTTAAACGGGACGACGGATCAATTGAAGTTATTGAAGCCTATCGTGTGCAGCACAGCCAGCACAAAACACCATGTAAGGGCGGTATACGCTTTAGCAGCGCAGTAAACCAGGACGAAGTAATGGCGCTTGCTGCGTTAATGACGTACAAATGCGCTATAGTAAACGTGCCATTCGGCGGCGCCAAAGGCGGTATTAAAATAAGCCCGCGCAGCTATAGCGAATTTGAACTGCAAAAAATTACCCGCCGTTATACCTCTGAACTGGTTAAAAAGAACTTTATAGGCCCCGGCACCGATGTACCTGCCCCCGACTACGGCACAGGCGAAAGGGAGATGGCCTGGATATTAGATACCTACAGCACCCTGCGCCCCGGCGAGGTTGACGCCATGGGCTGCGTAACCGGAAAACCTGTAACACAGGGTGGCGTGCGCGGCAGAAAAGAGGCTACCGGCCTTGGCGTATTTTTTGGCGTAAGGGAAGTTTGCCTTATGGAAGACGTTATGCAGCGCCTTGGTTTAACCGTTGGTATTGTTGGTAAAACCGTGGTGGTGCAGGGCCTCGGTAACGTGGGCTACCATTCGGCAAAGTTCTTTAGGGAAAACGGCGCCAAAGTGATTGCCATTGCTGAACAGGAAGGCGCCATTTTTAATGCCGACGGCTTAAACGAAGAAGACGTTTTTCAACACAGGAAGAAAACCGGCTCCATTCTAAGCTTTCCCGGTGCAGGTAACATTGCCAAAAGCAGCGACGCGCTTGAAATGGAATGTGACATATTGATACCGGCCGCACTGGAAAACGTTATTAATAAAGACAATGCAGGCAATGTTAAAGCCAAAATTATAGGCGAAGCCGCCAACGGCCCGCTTACCCCCGAAGCTGATGACATACTAGCCAAAAAAGGCACCCTTATTATACCCGACATGTACCTTAACGCAGGTGGCGTAACGGTATCATACTTCGAGTGGCTTAAAAACCTTAGCCACGTTCGATACGGCAGGATGGAAAAGCGCTTTACCGAGAATATGAACAAACATATACTTGGCCAGATTGAAGAGCTTACCGGCCGCACCGTAAAAGAAAGCGAAAAGCGGTTTATTGAGCACGGCGCCAGCGAGGCAGATCTTGTGCACAGCGGACTGGAAGAAACCATGATCGAAGCCACCCACGAAATTATGAACACCTGGAAGGCCAACCCGTCCATCCCTGATATGCGCACTGCGGCTTACGTGGTGGCTATTAATAAAGTGGGCACATCCTACGCTGAACTGGGTATCTTCCCTTAGGACCAAAAACCCTCTAAATCCTCCGCCGCGGTGGAACAAGGTTGAACGAATTAAAGGCAGTTAAAAAATAGCAAAGAGGCATCCCAAAGGGTGCCTTTTTTGTTTGTAAGGCGTTTCTATGCCGCCAAAACTTGTCTGCCATGGCGGATCTTCGTTCCAAAAGGAGGAAAAAGGAGGAATTTTAAACAGCGCGGATTTAGCCATATGTACTTGAAAATCAATAAAATAAAAAACCACCGCCGCCAATTTTATCAAATTTCGTCAACAAATTCAAAATCTCATGTCAGCCCAAAATGTCAAAGAGCGCCCGGCGCGGGTCCCACCCGAATGTTGGGGGCGGTGCCCGCCTGTTACTTACCTAAATTCCTGCGTCTGCTGGTTACAGGTCAAGGCAGGCACCTTAGCCCATTTGATCCTTTCAATTTTGCCAAAACTTGTCCGCTCTGGCGAATCTTCGTTCCAAAAGGAGGAAAAAGGATGAATTGTAAACAGCCCATTTTCGGGTATATATAATTGAAAATCAATCAAATAAAAACAATGGCCACCAAATTTCATCAAATTTCGTCAATAAATTCAAAATCCCATTTCAGCCCACAATGTCAAAGAACGGCACCTACATGGATAAATATAAAAAACGCGTTTTTGTCCGGTGTTTCGGCAAACTATTTTTATCCACATCCTTTCTTATTTTGCACAGGGAAAATCATAGCGGCCTTAACGCTGCCATTGTTGCCTGCTCCTTGCTTTACCATGGGCTATCGAGCATTGACCATAGACTACTCCCCTTACCTTTACAAAACCTTATGCAAATAGACATACTAAATACCCAACACATTGACTCGCCCGCTATTTTTGCGTTGTACGATGACGCCATTGCTTACCAAAAAAAAGTAGGCAATAACCATTGGCTGGGCTTTCAACCCTCACTTATAGCAAAAGAAATTGAAGAAGGCAGGCATTATAAAGTTATGGCCGAAGGCAACATAGTGTCAACTTTTTGTATAACCCGAAGCGACCCCGCTATTTGGAAAGAATTAAATAGCACGCCCGCCGTTTATATACACCGCATTGCTACCAGCCACACATTTCGCGGGCATAATGTTCTAAAACATATTGTTAACTGGGCCCTTAAGTTTGCAAAGCTTAATCATTTGCGTTACATACGCATGGACACCGGCGCCGGCAACGACCGCCTTATTAGTTATTATATTAGTTGCGGCTTTACTTTTATAGGCAATACGGTGATTGATTTTACACCGGGCATGCCTGCCCATTACGAAGGCGGCAGCTTTGCGTTATTGCAGATGGGTGTAGGGGATTGATTTAAAAACATGTGATGCCACTGCGCAACTGGCGCAGGCCTCCCGGCCTGTGTCTACCCGTTACTTATTTAAGTTTCGGGGCTTATTAAGTTTTACTGCTCAGGTAACCCAAAGGCGACACCATGCAAGCAACCCATTGCATCAGTTCATGCTCCGGTATTCAACAGGTGTCATTCCTGTTTTTGATTTAAACAGTCTTGAAAAGTATTGAGGATATTCAAAACCCAGATCAAATGCTAATTCCCCAACTGTTTTGTTTGTACTTAACAGCAAATTTTTTGCCTCTTCAACCAGGTAATAATGAATACGGTCTTTGGCATTCATGCCGGTTTCCCTTTTTAAAAGGTCACTTAAATAATTGGGCGAAAGGTGCACCTGTTCTGCTAAGTATTTAACAGTCGGCAAGCCTTTTTCACTTATGTTTTCTGACTGAAAATAGTTCGTCAAAACAACTTCAATTTTTGTGAGTATGTCCTGGTTGGTAGTTTTTCTTGTAATAAATTGCCTGTCGTAATACCTCGTACAATAGTTCAGCAGCAATTCAATATTGGAAGTGATCAGGGTTTGGCTATGCCTGTCAATATTCTCTGCCAATTCTGCATTTATTTTTTGCACAATATCATAGAGTACCTGTTTTTCCTTATCCGACAAGTGTAATGCTTCATTGGTTTCATAAGAGAAAAAAGAATACTCTTTTATCTTATTCCCTAAAGACGTGCCACGAATAAGGTCAGGATGAAAGAACAAACCCCAACCCATCATATCCTCTCTGTTTTCTATTTCATTGTCCATTGTAAACACCTGTCCTGGTGCAGTACAAAGCAGGCTGCCATCCTGGAAGTCGTAAGCTTTTCTGCCGTAACGCAGTTTGTTGGCACAGTAATTTTTAAACATAACAATGTAAAAATCACAGCTTATTCGCGTGCCTTCTTCAAAATGTTCATCTATTTTGCCAAAATCAACTACTGTTACAAGCGGGTGCCTCACTTTATCATCAATAAATGCGTTAATGTCAGCAATGCTATGTAAGTGCAATACAGGTATCATATCATTCAACATTTAGTATATCAGCGCTATTCAACATTTCTATAAATTATAAAATTACGCATTACAGGTTTCCGGCCTCATTTCCCAGCAACACAAAAAGATATTTAAACTAAAAAAAGTAAAGGGCTATTGCCAAAGCAATGCCCTGCCATTAAAAAAATATACATTGCGCTCTTTCAGCTGTAAAATATTTTACAATAGGGTTAATACAGGTTGTTACGTTTATAACCCGAATTGTGCTTTTATTCCGCCAATAAATGTTGCATCGTCATACTGCTTGCGCCCTGCTAATAATGCCCTGGCATCTTCGCCTGCAGTGTATCTCAACTGGTCTTTACCATCGGTAGCAGCTTCAAAAATAACTTCTGCAACCAAGCTGGCAGGCGACTCGTTAGCAAGCATAGCCGGCATTGCTGCAAATAGCTTTGCTACCGTACCCTGGTACTCCGCCAAAGTTTCATCATTGTTGAAGTCGAACGAACGCCCTGCAAAATCCGTAGCAATAGCGCCGGGTTCTACAATCTTTACCTGTCCGCCAAATTGCCCAACTTCGTAATACAGGGCTTCAGAAATTCCTTCCACCGCAAACTTAGTTCCGTGGTATAGTGAGCCTAAGGGGAACGCTACTTTTCCACCTATGGAAGATATGTTAATAATAACGCCACTTTTTTTTTGCCTTAAATAGGGCAACACGGCTTTAGTTACATCCAAAAGCCCAATTACATTGGTGTTGAACTGCCGTATTATTTTTTCCCTCGAAAAAGATTCAAGCGGGCCATATGCGCCATACCCTGCATTATTAACCAATACATCAATTTTTCCAAATTGTTGAATGCCTTCCGCTACAGCATTTTGGATGGACTGTACATCCAATACATCAAGTTTGGCAACAAGCACATCCTGCAACTTAGTTAATTCAGTTTCGCTTTGCGGGTTACGCATTGTTGCAATTACGTTCCAACCTTTTGCGCTAAATAAATTTGCAGTTTCTTTTCCAATGCCACTGCTTGCACCTGTAATAAAAATTGTCTTTTTCATTCTTTGTTGTTTTAAAATTACAGTACAAATGTCCGCTGAATGCAAAGGCTGGTGTTAACACAAAACAGGGTTAGTTGTATACAAATTCTCTTTTCTAATTGGCAGGGGTGCGCGTTATTACATAGCAACGGAAACTTCCCCCGCCCACTGTACCAATCGCGGTTTAAACCAACTATGCTTTAAATGAATTTAGCCAGTCAGGGCTGCTCATCTGCTTTTTAATACGGTCAACATCACCCATTGCTGTTACAAGCGTGTCGCGGCCGTTTACCTGCAGGTCTTTTGTAAAAGCATAGCCACTATTCATAATAAATTGCGCCATTTGCTGGCCAATTACCTTCATCAGGTCAAATCGCGTAACATCGGCCATGTCAATATTGCCCAATATATCTTCGCCAAGGTCATGCAGCCACTCCACATGGTATTTTTTTTCATCCAGGCCATCAGTGTTGGGCAGCTTTTGTAGGGATGCAGGGTCCAGCGAAATTTGAAACCGGCGGAAATCTATTACATGGCCTATCATAGGCGACCGCAGAATATCTACCTGCATGGCGCTTGCATCCTGGCCCATTTCGGTCATCAGCCAGTTGAGCCAAAAAGCTATGTCCATGCCATGCGGGTTTACTGTTTGCGTTGGCTTTATAAACTGGCGCGACATGCCTGTGCCAAAACTAAACAGCGTAATGCCGGAGAGTTTGTAGGTTGATGCATCCTGCGTTTTTTGCGGTGTGCTGTAAGATACCGCTTCCATAAAGGCCGCAAGTGATGGGTTATTGTAGGTGGTGGTGCCGCCATCTAAAAACCGTTCCAGCGGGTAAAAATAAGTGGGGGCGCTCATGGTAGCTTCCATTACAGCCCTAAGCAATACATCTTTATAGGTGCCGTAAAAGCTGCCGTCATTTTGTTTGAAGCAGGAGAAAAAGGTTTCCTCACCGGCAGATATATCCTGCGACGTGATCATAAAATCAAGGTCGTTTGCTTCGCAGGCCTGTTGTAAAGTGGTGTCATGCACAATGCTTTCCAGCAATTGCCTGTATTTTTCTTTGGTAAAGGCGGGCGCGTTAATAAAACGGTTACCCAGCAGTCTTTGGTCAAATACCTGTGTTACCAGTTTTTCATACATGTCTTCTATCTGCAAGGCTGTATGGCCGGTTAATATAAGGCCCGCAATAATGCCGCCGGTTGACGTGCCGGCCACCATGTCGAACAATTGGTAGCAGGGTATGCCGGCTGTAACTTCCAGTTGCTTTAGCAACTGTATAGTTAGTATGCCCCGCATACCGCCGCCGTCAAGGCACAGTATAGCGCGGTGGGTTTTGTCAATTGCCAGCTTGTCAAATGCCTGTGCCCGTGCGGCATCCATAGCCGCGTTAAATGGTTTTGCCATATGGTTGTAGTATTAGTTTTAAACCTGGGCGGAAAATGGAATTTAATCATTGCAATACCGTAAGGTTGCAGGTAGTTTAAGCAGGGGGCGGTTAGCAACCCAAAGTAAGTAATTTTTCCGGCATTCCAAATATAATATCAATCGCTTGCGCGCAGGTATTTATCTTCCCCCGCATACTCTCCTTCCATAACCCTGTATTTTGCCGGGGCATTCTGCAGCATCGTTGGCAGAAAAAACCCTGGCGGTACAAAGCAGGCAGCACCCGCCTAATCACCTCTCCAAACATCCGTTTCAAAAACTTTAAATCTTAAACCTCTCCCTCTTCTTCTCCCCTTTTCGGGTGATTTTTGGTAACATTTCGCATATTTTCTTTCTTATTTTGGCAAAACTCTCTACCTTTCTGCTGTTCATAGCCAGGAAAACACCCGTTAGTCCAAACTTTATAAAAAAATGATACCCTGGATACTACTATGAAAAAAATCCGTGCCACCGTAGTATTGCTGCTGGTGTGTTTTTTTGCGCATGCCCAATACACTATAACCAAAGTAAAAGGCAGGGTAAAAAGCAGCCAGGGTAAATACATTAATCCCGGCAACAGCGTTGATAGTACAGACGTACTTATTTTCTCGTCGCGCAGCGATAAGTTGTGGCTTATTGTTCCCGGCAAAGGCGAGCAGGTTGCCGTACCATCTGCTGATGCAGAAGCAACAACCAATGGCGTACGGCAGTCTTTAAAAGATGCGTCGTTCTCCTCACCCCAAATAGCTGCACAAAGGGCGGGCGTAACCATTATTGAACAGTTACCGGCTGCCATTACATCGCAAAACGGCCTTACCGACAAAATTGTAATTGAGCAGGTGAATGAGTTTTTGTTCGACCCCGCTGTTTACCCGCAGGGTGGCCGCGGTGAGTTCTTCCTTCAAATTGAAGCCCAGGCAAAACCCATTGTTAAACGCAGGCTGCGGGTAAAGGGCGATACGCTGGTAATTTTATACGAGGATTTTTTAACTGAAACCAGCAGCCCTTATAATCGTTACATGCTGGGCTACCACGGCACCGGCAAAGCCTCAAGCGTGCTGGTAACGCAGGTTAAACCTTATTTTGACCAAACCAACGAGGTGGAAGATATTATTGCCAGCACCGTAACTACCTACAAAAAAGATAATATGGCCAAAGACAGCCTGCTGCTAAAAACATATAACAATGTGTATAGCATGCCGGGCAAGCCGAATGGTATATTTTTTTCGCGGTTGTTTGCAAAGTACTGGCTTGGTTTCACTGAAGACACCACCAAACGGGAAATAAAAGGCAGGGGTGATAAGAACGATGATACTGCCGCGGCATCAATACCGGTGCTGTCAAAGCTGGTTAGCATAAGCAGGGCTGCTTTACCCGATAATTTTTCATTGCGGCAGTATGCGCCGCCGGTGGGCGATCAAAAAATGTATTCAACCTGCGTGGCATGGGCGTCAGCCTACGCCGGCCGCACCATTGCTTACGCCATAGCGCATAACTACACCTACCTGGAAGATTCCGCTGCTATAAACAGGTACACTTTTGCACCCGATTATGTGTATAATAATGTAGCAAGAAGCAGTGGCGGTTGCGACGAAGGTATAAACCTGCGGTCTGCGCTTAAGTTTATTGCTGATTCGGGCGTTATTGTAAAAAAAAGCCAGCAATTCAATTGTGCGCAAAGCTACATGCAGAACGATGTTGAGCAGGGCAAAACCTACAGGATAAAAGGCTATCAAAAAATATTGGATAGGAAGCTTACAGAGGATGAAATGAATGGCCGTATAAAAGCGATTGTTGCAGCCAGGCACCCGGTAATCTTTGGTATGGTAACACCGGGCAGTTTTGATAATGTTGGCAAAAGCGGAAAATGGCAGCCTACCGATGAAGAGAACAGGAACATGGACAGCATAAATAGAAAATTGCTGCGCCCGCACGATACACATGCCATGTGCATAACAGGGTATAACGATTCGGTAGCGGGCGGTTCATTCGAGGTGATGAACAGTTGGGGGCCTTATGTTGCCAATACAGGTTTTTACTGGGTTAATTACCACGATTTGTTTAATTACCTGCAGGATGCTTACACCATAAGCGACTCGTTAATAACTATGCCGGCTATTGCTGAACCAACCGCTAAAGCAGGGACTGACAGCGCAAAAAAAATAATGGCTGTTGTAAAGCCTGATACAACAGCCGCATTGCCTGCCATTAACCAGCCGGCGCAGGCCACAGCCGCCGCTGTTGCAGTTATTGATAGCTACAAACCGCGCCTGCAGGGCAATATGCAGTTTTTACATGTTACCGGCGCTGAGGCAAGCGAGCCCGTTACACTTAATGCAAAGCAGTTAAAAGACCCTGCAAACGTTTTGGGTACCCTGCAGGATACTGCACACGTAAGTTATTACTGCTATACTTTTAAGAAGCCGCTTACTAAAGATGATCAGTACAGCATAAGGCTTAACCTTAAACAAGACGCTTATGTGTACATACTGGGCGCTGATGCGCAAAAGCCGTATAACCTTTTTCCGCGCAGCGATGTAAATGAAAGCCCGCTTATTAACTTAACCAATGCAACACTGTCTCTGCCGGGTGATGATGCCTACTTTACTATTGACAGTATACCGGGCAAAGAACAAATGTGTGTGCTGCTGTCAAAATCGCCTATCAGTACTGCTGACGTTTACCGGCAGTTTTCTGCACAGGGCAATACAATATACAGTTCAATTATAAACAGCTTTGGTAAGCACCTGTTACGCCCTAAAACTGTTACAGCGTTAAACGATAAGATAGACTTTGATTACGAAGCAACTGATAACAACATACTCGCTTTTTTTATTGAAATAACACATTTGTAGTTATAAAACTAATTGTAATGAAACCTGCTGCCATTTTAAAACACACGCTGGCATTGTGCGTAATAACCATATTTACACAAAACCTGCATGCACAAACGCAACCAACTATTGCGCCGCTTACACAGGCTATAAAAGTTAACCCGAACAGCGCACCGGCATGGTTTAAGCGCGGTACCGCCTATTACAAATTAGGTAAGTACGACCTTGCGGTAAGCGATTTTAGCAAAAGCCTTGAGCTTGACCCCGACAATACCAAAACCACGCGCAGCCGTGGTAATGCTTATTATAAATTAAACAATTACGACTCTGCCATTATTGATTTTTCAGCAGTATTGGAAGACAGCGCTGATGATAAAGGGGTGTTGCAATTAAGGGGTGATGCCTACAGGTTAAAAAATGAATACAGGGCGTCTGCACAGGATTATGCTGACTTTATTGATATTGACACTACAAAAGATGAAGTGTTTTATAACAGGGGTGTTGATTATTATAAAATAGGCCGGTATGACTCTGCCATAACAGATTTTAATAAGGCGCTGGCTATTCAGCACAACGCTAATAGTTTATATACAACGCGGCTTATTTTGGCGCTGATTGCAAATGATTATTATGCGCAGGCAGCTTTACAATATAAAAACTACCAGCAAAAAAAGCAGCCGGGTTATTTAGATAAACCAGAATACCTGTTTGTTAAAAACTATATTGAAGCCTGTACCCAGTATTTGGCCAATAACGATTACCAGGGTGCTTTACCTGCGCTGCTTGCATGCAGAGACACCTTTAAGCCAATTGCAGGCGACGACAAAGCAGACAGCATTGAGTTTGCACAAATACTTGTAAAGGCCGGGGCAGCCTACCAGAAGCTTGACAGTATTGACAAAGCGCTTGATTGCTACACAGCCGCTAAAAGTATTAGCGCCACCGTGCAGGAAGTAAATAAAAAAATATTACTGGCAAAAGATGTTGTGCGCATTAACACTACCCCTCCCCTTGTGGTGCTTGATTCGCCATCGCAAACATTTACATCGCGCGGGCAGTACATTTCAGCCAAAATAACTAAAAAGCACACTATATATGTTAAGGGCACAGCAAAGGCGCCGTCAGGCATTAGCTCAATAAAAGTAAACGGTGTTGCCATTAACAACAATGCAGATTCAGCAGGGCTGTTTGAAACGTATATAAGCGATACCTCATCCGCCATACACATACAGGCCTTAAGTAAAAAGAACGTATTAACCGACACCTCTTTCCTGCTGGCAAGGGCCACAAGCATTGCTGATATTCCCTCCCTTAACAGCACCGATAACTACTACGCTATCTTCATCGCCAATACTGAGTATGCAGGCGGCAAATGGCACCGGCTTGAATCAACCATAACTGAAGCAGAGGAGTTTAAAAAGTTATTGATAGACGAGTATTCATTTCCGCCTGAAAATATTGACACCGTTTACAACAAGCCAAAGTCTGAAATAATGAGGGCCATCAACAACAGGCTTAAAAACCTTAGCGAGAATGATAATGTGCTGATATTTTATGGTGGCCACGGCGATAAGGACGACCAAACAGGCACCGCTTTCTGGGTGCCCGTTAATACAAACGAACAGTACGATTATATATCAAACCAGGATGTTGACCTTGCCATTAGCAAAACATCTGCAAAGCACGTGCTTATTATGGCAGATGCCTGCTTTAGCAGCCTGATGCGCTCCGGCGATGAAGAGCCTGTGGTAACCAACACATTGCCTATGCTAACCTCAAGCAGGCAATTATTAACAAGCGGCAATGCTGAAACGGTGCCGGGTGTAAGCGTTTTTATACCAACAATTATATCAACGCTTAAGGTAAACCCATCGCCTTATATATCAGCAGTTGAGCTTTGGCATGGCATTTTTGACGGTGTAAGAAACGGATCGCACAAAGAGCCTATTTTAAAAGAGCTGCAGGTGTTGAACAGCAACGGCGGCCAGTTTTATTTTAAAAGAAAAAGCATACAGGGGCTTGACTCAACCCAGCAGGCTGAGAAATTAAAGGCAAAACAGGCATTGTTCGCACAACAGCTTGTTACACGCGATTCCCTAATAAAAGCAGGCCTGGCATACAAAACAAGCTATAATATTGATGATGCCATGCGTTTGTTTAAACAAGCGGTAAGCATAAACCCCGAGCCAAGCAACACCTATGCGCAAAACCTGTACGACGAAGTAAACAAGCTGCACCTGTTAACGCCTGAACAGTTATATAAGTCTTACGTTGACAGCGCTGAAATGTACGAGAACAAAAGGCAGCACGATGCAGCAAGAAACATGTACATGGTAATACGCGATAGATACCCTGCCCAAAAAGATGCGCTTACCGCACAAATAAGCAGCATAACAGAGAAGCTGAACTTCATCAACAACATGCAGGAGAACTATTTTAAGTTCAGCACCTTTAAGGATGGCGCAAAAGAATGCGGCAACATGATAAAAAAGCATAAGGATGACCCCGAATACTACTATTGGCAGGGCAAATGTTATGCAAAAATGGGTGACCATTATTATGACGATGCGTTAACTGATTTTAAGAAAGCGGTTGAACTGCAGCCAACCTTTAAAGAAGCAATACGCGAAATGGCCAACCTGTACCGCGATAACAATAAAAAGAAAGATGCCATTTTAGCTTACACATCATACATTGGGTTTGATAAAGACCCGCTGGTATATATGGAGCTGTTTAAACTACATAAAGCGCCTGACGTAAACTTTTTGGACGAAGCTATACAGGACGCTTCAAGCGCTATAGTACTAAATCCTTCCTACACAGAAGCGTATTTTAACAGGGGCCTGCTTTTTTACCAGGTAAAGAAAGATTATAAAAAAGCGTTTGACGATTTTAACAGCGCGGCGCAGCTTGACTCACTAAACGCTGAAACGCGCTATTGGCGCGGCACCTGCTATCTTAATTTTAACCAGTTGCAACAGGCTTCATCAGACTACAAAATTGCGCGCAACAACAAACTGGATAATGTTTACATTGAGTCTATCGCTTATTATGCTGATAGTATAAATAACATAAGCATTAAATACAATGGCGATAAATTGTACGATTCAGCTATAAGCGCTGTTAACCGTGCAATACTCATAAACCCTGCATCACCGCTTTTCAGGTACGAGAAAGGGGATTATTATTATAGCCTCAACCTTTTTGGCAACGCCATTAATAATTACGACAGCGCAATTAATTTAAAGGCTGATTACCAGGATGCTTTATACAAAAGGGGCCTGGCTTATTATAACCTGGGTAAGTACAATAATGCCATCACCAATTTTTCAACCTTAACGCAGCTAAACCCGCTGGCTATAATGGGTATAAAAGCGTATGGGGATGCATATTTTGCCCTAAATAATTACGACTCGTCCGTAGCTGTTTTTGAACGGGCTTTAAAAACCATTGATAACAATAAAAACGTGCAGTTGGCAGATTCAGTAAAATCGTCCATCAACAATAGCCTCGGTTACAGTTACTACGTGTTAAAAAACAGCGACCAGGCCATTACCGCACTAAAACGGGCTATAAAGCTTAATGAAAATAATGCACAGGCGTACTACAACATAAGCCTGGGTTACGCACTTGGCGGGGATATAAAGAACGCTGCCCTCAACATTGACAAAGCTGTTACGTTTACTGATTTTGCCAATAACCATGTTTGGAATTATGCAGGGGGAAATATTTATAAAGACAAAAACGAGTATAGCCGCGCCATTGATTATTACACCGCAGCCATTAAAAACGACACGGCAAAAACATTAAGATCAGCGTGGTATTACCGCGGGTATTGTTACAGCAAAAACGGCAACTTTACCGGGGCCGCCAGCGACTATATTAATGCCATAAATGTAAAGGCCGATACCGTTAAGTCGTTCTACAATGAATTGGGTAAAATTTATCTTAACCTTTCAGCAAAAGACAGTGCATATCTTTTTTATAACAGGTCGTTCAGCAGGGACAGTTCTGATGAAAATATCACAGCCGTTTATGGCATGGCCAGTGCCCTCTTCCTGCAAAATAAAATTGATGAATCGCTGCCGCTATTTGAAAAAGCATTTAAAGCGAAGTATGCGAAGAATGATATAAAAACAGATGCTTACTACGATAAGTTTATTGATAATAAAGCATGGAAAAGCCTTTATAAGAAGTATTATTAGGCAGGAAGTTTTATTTAAACCCGCAAACATCAACTTTTATTAGTTTGTGTATGCACGAATTATAACACCTGCTGTCATGCAGAATTTATTTCGGCAACATTGTCCTTCGCAAGGCTGACCGGCGCATGACATGCTGAAATAACCCTGGAACATATTCAGGGCTGCAATACGGCAACGTTAGTTAAACCACTCATGCCCAAATGCCTTACAGCCTTCACTTAGCCTCAATACGCCCCGGTGGATTGGAACAAATAACAACTTACTGCGCCGTATACCCGCCATCAATAACAACAGCCTGGCCTGTTATACCACCGGCCATGTCACCCGCCAAAAAAACCGCATAGTTTGCTATTTCGGCCGTGGTTAATAATCGTTTCTGCGGCACAAGCCTTAGTATTTTTTCAAGTGCCTGTTCTTCATTAGTGCCGTGCAGTTTAGCCAGTTCTGCAAGCTGGTTACGCACCAGGCTTGTATCAACATAACCGGGGCAAATGGCATTTACCGTTATGCCATGTTCAGCGCCCTCAAGCGCGGTAACTTTGGTAAGCCCTATAATACCGTGTTTGGCGCTGTTATAAGCGCTTTTACCCGCAAAACCTATTAAGCCGTTAACAGAGGCCATGTTTATTACGCGGCCAAACTTTTGCTTCTTCATTATAGGGAACGCATGTTTAATAGCAATAAAAGGCCCAACAAGCATAACCTTAAGCATCAGTTCAAATTGGTGCGTAGGAAAGTCTTCCACCGCAGCAATATATTGCAGCCCGGCATTGTTTACCAGCACATCAAGCCTGCTGTGTTTACGAACTATGGCATCAAACGCCTGTTGAATATCCTCCTCCATCGTAACATCACAAACAACACTGTTAACATGCAGCCCGGCAGCAGCCAGTTCACCGGTTGCTTTTTGCAATGATGTTTCGTGCAAATCAGCAATGGTAACGTTGGCGCCGGCCCGCGCAAAATCTGCAGCCATTTGCATCCCGATGCCGCCGGCCGCCCCTGTTATAAATACCACTTTATTGTTCAGCATGTAGCATAATTATGCTATAAAAATAAATAATGAAGCTAAATATTTGTGAAGGGGTTTACGCCTTGCGTGTTGAAATGACAATATATTTATATTGTTGACCGGTAAAAAAGTTGTTATGCAAAAACGCATTTTCGTAGTAATTCTTCTGCTAATGGTGGCCCGCATGGTAAATGCTCAGCAAATAGCCACGGCTGGTGTAAGCGGTGATTATTATAACTGGAAAACAACCATGCAGCCGGAAAGGCCATGGATGCGGGACTATTCACAAACATTGGTGATGAAAATGTTTTTGTGTTCGCGTGATGGAAATGGCGATATAAAAAAAGTGTACTTAACCTTTGACAGCGCTTTGCAGGTAATTAAAAGATTAAACAACCTTACCTTAGGCATACCAAAAATTGTTTACCTGGTTGGCTGGCAGTTTACCGGGCACGATTCGGGTTACCCGTCATGGGCAGAAGTAAATAACGCCCTGAAAAGAAAGCAGGATGCCACTGCGCTTGAAAGCCTGCATTGGCTAATAAGGCAAGCCAAACAATACCATACTACAGTAAGCCTGCATATAAATATGACAGATGCGTTTAAGAGCTCGCCATTATGGGCTGAATATGATAAAAACAACATAATACTAAAGGATAAAAGCGGTAATCCTATTCCCGGAGAGGTGTTTGATGGCATGCAATCTTACCAAATAAGCTATGCACAGGAATGGAAAACAGGGCTTGCGCAAAAACGCATAAACAACCTGCTGGCTATGCTGCCGGAATTGAAGCAGGGTGGCACCATACATATTGATGCGTTTCATTCTATTCAACCCACACGTAAAAACGATACCCTGTCAAGCCCTTTGCTTGGGCTTACTGTTAGTGAAGAAATAGCAGCGCAAAGAAAAATATTCAGGTATTGGAGAGATATGGGTTTAGATGTAACAAGTGAAGGAGATATTTACTGGCTGCGCCGCGACCCGTTTATTGGCCTGCAGCCCATGGCCTGGCATTTTGATATTTCAGACTTTCGCAACAGCGGGTGGATAGGAAAACCAGCAGGTTTTGACAGCTTACCGCCATCTTTATATTGCGGTACGGTTATGCCGGCAGAACAACAGGTAAAAGACGACCCAATAAATTTAGCCGGTCTTGTTGAACAGTTTTGTACAAATGTTGTGCCCTGGTATTACGTAAACAACATTAAAAAGAATGCGATCGATTCACCGTGGCAAATAGGTGATGATGTTTTTATGCCTGCACTATGGCTGCCACAAACAATTGTTGCTTATAGTGAGAAAGGTTATACTGAAAAGAAATGGCAATTACCTGCTGAATGGAAAAATGCATCATCAGTAACGGTTAGTGATATAACAGTGCATGGCTTAACAAACAGGCATGTTGTGCCGGTGCATAAGGGTGTAATACTCCTGACGCTGCAGGCTGGTGAAGGGGCCGTAATTGCCGCTGAAAGGCAGCGCAGGTATTAACATATAAAAACTACCGTAATGCCGAATTTATTTCGGCAACTTAATTCAGAATAACCTTGGTTGTTACAACCAGCACCAATGCAAAACAGTGTGCAGATCATACCAAAGGTTAATCTCATCCATCTATTCGTACAGAACGAGTTCAATAAAAGGCCTTCATTCAACACCTCTCCCCACTTCAGGGGGAGAGAATAAGAGGGGGGTGCTATTCCGTCTTCAAACTATTTACCGGGTTAGCAACAGCAGCTTTAAAAGTTCTTACGCTTAAAATAATAAATGCTATTACCAGCATCAGCGCACCACCGCTTGCAAATATCCACCAGCTTAAAGGTGTTCTGTAAGCAAAGGTTTGCAGCCAAACGCCCGCACACCACCAGGTTACAGGTACCGCAATTACAAACGCTATTACAACAAGTTTTAAAAAGTCTTTTGAGAGCAATGTAACAAGCTGGGTTACGGTAGCGCCAACCACTTTGCGTATGCTTATCTCCTTTGTGCGCTGGTTGGTAATATAAATAACCAGCCCTGCAAGGCCCAGGCAGCTTATGAATATTGACAGCGCTGTTGCCCATGTAAGCAATGCTGAAACATTTTTTTCTGTACTGTAATATTTTGCAATGGTCTCGTCCATAAAGCTGTAGTTCCAGTCGTCGCCGGGAAAAACCTCTTTATATGCCTTCTGTATACCTGCAATAGTTTTGCTCCATGCATCACCGCCGTCGGTTTGTGGTTTTAGCGCTATGTTAAGGGTAAGGTGGTCGTTAACGCGGCTGGATATTACCATTGGCGCTATTTCTTCATAAAAAGACCTTAAATGAAAATCCTGTAACACACCAACTATAGGTACATTGCCCACACCCCAATCGTTCCACGTAATAAATTTCCCAACAGCCTGTTGCGGGTCTTTAAAGCCAAGTGCCCTGGCATAGGTTTCATTTATTAATACTGCCTTTATGGTGTCGCTGTTTGGCAGGTTAGTGCCTGCCACCAATTTCATCTGGTATAGCCGTATGTAATTGGTATCAGCAAACTTCACTTTTACATCCGTTTCAATTTCTTTATTACCGCTTTTAAATTTAAGCGCTGCCCCTCTTATGCCCCCATCGTTTGATGCCGGTGTGTTCGACAGGCTAACCATGGCAACACCGGGCAATGCAGCTACTTTATCGCGTAAAATAAATTTGCGGTTGCCAACAGGGTCGTTATAGTTGGTGCCAAAATACAGGATGGCATCTTTTTTAAAGCCCATATCAGCGGTAAGCTCATAATGTATTTGCCTGCCAACAATAATAGTTGCTATAATAAATATTTGCGCAATAACAAACTGTGCTACGGTAAGCGTTTTACGTAACGATGCACTGCCTGACGTTTTACTGCCAAAAATGTTTTTCTTTAATACCAATATTGGATTGAATGACGACAATACAACAGCAGGATAAAAGCCCGCCAGCGAACACACTACAATTACCAGCACTAACAAAAATAAAATGATACCCGGCTGCTGAAACAAATTAAAATGCAGCCCCTGCGGTATAAACCCTGAAAATATTTTTAACAGCAGCGGTGTTAATGCAAGTGATAACAAGGCTGCAGCAAGTGTAAGTAAAAAAGTTTCGCTTAAAAATTGCAGCATTAATTGCTTTTTTGAGCTGCCCAGTGTTTTTCGCACACCAATCTCTTTCGCCCTTTGTGACGCTTGCGCTGTGGTAAGATTTATAAAATTAATAGCCGCCAGCAACAATAGAAATGCAGCAATTGCCAGTAACCCGTATAATGTTGGCTTACTGCCAATATGCCCGTTAAAGTTAGTATAGGCTGAATTGAAATGTATATCGCTTAGGGGTTGCAATAAATAAGTGGTTGTAACATTTGCATTTTTTTCCTTATAATACTTTGCAACAAGCTTTGTAACGTGCGTGGCAACAGCAGTTGCAGACATGCCCGGCGAAAGCTTTATACATAGCTGCGATGCAGGGTCGGTGCTGTTCCATTTAGTCCACCCATATGGCTTAAACTGCGCCGTTTCAAGCGAGGGCGCCGAAATAAAGGTTTTAAAAGTAAAATCTGTATTCGCCTCAATATCCTGTACAATACCTGTAACAATAGTAAGTACAGTGTCGTTAAAATAAACTTCTTTACCCATCATTTCCTGTACAGAAAGATGGGGAAAATACAACCTTGCGTTTGATAACGATAACACAATTTGATATGGCTGCTGCAATGATGTTTTTGCAGAACCTGCAAGCCATTTATACTGAATAAGGTTAAAATAATCTGCGCCGGCAAAAACAACGTGCTCCTGCCTGGAAAACTGTGCGCGCTCCTCACCTTTTTGTGCAGGCACAGTTGCTGTTATGCCGTTAAAGCCGCCCTGCATTAGTACAAACGGAGCAACTGTTTCAATGCCCGCTATTTCTTTTCTAACCGCATTGGCCATGGGGTATGGCACACCGGCGTTTTTATTAGGCACACCGGAAAAAGTGTAGTTAGCCACAATACGGTAAATACGGCTGTTGTCTTTTTCAAACTTATCAAAGTTAAAGTCATAACTCACCAGCAGGTATATTACTATAGATGCGCTGATGCCTATTGCAAGGCCCATAATATTAACCAGCGAAAAAAACTTGTGGCGCCAAAAATGTCTTAGTGCCGTTTTGAAGTAGTTCTTGAACATAAAGCCCCCCCTACATCCCCTAAAGACGAACTCCCTAAATCCTCCGCCGCGGCTGAGGACTTATACCAATTAGACTTTAACGCTACCTTACGCGTTGTTAACGCCTTATCCCCTATCCCCCGCCACGGCGGGCAGGCTCTTCTCCTCGCGGAGAAGGGCCCGACGAGATTAATGGCGGAAACAAAAGTAGCTTTAATGCCTAATTGGTATTATAAGCCTGTTCCCCTTAGATGGCAGTTTTTATTATTTAAAAAATTAGTTTACTACTATTTTCCGACATTATATACTGTAGTTATCATCTATTCATTATAAAAGGTCTTCAATATACACCTCTTCACTCAACACCTCTCCCCTCTTCAGGGGGAGAGAATAAGAGAGGGGGTTGCTATGAATTTCTACTCACTCCTCAACGCCTTTATCGGGTTTGACAATGCAGCTTTTATTGCCTGGAAGCTTACTGTTACCAGCGCTACAGCCAGTGCTGTTAAACCTGCAATAACAAATACCCACCAATGTATGGTTGTTCTATATTCATAATTTTGTAACCAGCTATGCATGGCCCACCACGCTGCCGGGAAGGCAATAAGGCATGATATGGTAACCAGTTGTATAAACTCTTTTGACAGCAGCGCTGCAAGCCCCTGTACTGATGCGCCCAATACTTTGCGTATGCCAATTTCTTTAGTGCGGCGTTCGGCGGTGTAAGCGGCAAGGCCAAACAACCCAAGGCAGCTAATAAACACGGCCAGCGCGGCAAACACGCCGGCAAGTTTACCTATTAATGTTTCAGAGGCAAAAAGCAGTTCAAAATTTTCATCTGCAAACTTGTATTCAAACGGGTAGCCCGGGTTTGCCTCTTTCATTACATCTTCTGTTTTTGCCAATGCTTTTTCAAGGTCAACATTCGCTTTAAAGCGCAATGCCATTACTGTGGCCGCATAATCGCCCGAAACCAAAATAAGGGGCGAACCTGCACCATATACATCGTTGTAAACAAAATCTTTAATAATGCCCACCACCTGTAAATTATAAGGGCCTGAGTTTATAATACTGCCCACCTTACCTTCTTTACCCATAATCTTTGCCAGGCTTTCGTTTATTATAATGCTGGCAGTGTCACCCCCCCTCTGATTGTAAAAGTCCCTGCCGCTGACCAATGTAAGGTGCATGGTTGAAAGATATTCATGGCTTACAACATTTGAATGTACAGGCAATTTAAGGTTGGGGTTTTTGCCCTGCCACTTATAGCCATCGCCATAGCTGTAAACATGCAGAGCATCGTGCAGGCTGGTAGCGGCATTTTCTACATAGCCCGTAGCTATAAGCTTATCTTTAATAGTTCTAAAATGTGTTTTCATATTGCCCTGTATGTCCATATACACAAGGCCATTCTTGTTATAACCAAGGTCGCGTGTTTTTATATGCTGCACCTGCTGGTAAATAATAACCGTGCTAATAATTAGAATAACGGAGGCGCTGAATTGTGTTATTACCAATGCTTTTCTTACAAAAGCCACGCCTGCGCTGCTTTTAACTTTTATGCCTTTTAATACAAAAACCGGGTTAAAAGATGAAAGGTAAAATGCTGGGTAGCTGCCCGCTGTTAGGCCGCAAAATAGCGTAACCGCTATTAATAAAAAAAGGTGTGAGGGCTGAAGCAAATTAACGAAGAGATGTTTTTGCACCAGTGTGTTATATGCCGGTATAAGCAGGTATAACAGGGCCAAAGCCAGCAGTACAGATATAAACGCCATGATCAAAGCTTCGCTTATAAACTTGCTTACCAGTGTGCCCTTGCCGGCGCCAACAACTTTAAGCACACCAACCTCTTTAGCGCGCTGCTCGCTACGCGCAGTTGAGAGGTTCATAAAATTTATACATGCTATCAACAAAATAATAATAGCTATAATAGAAAACATGTGTACATATTTTATATTACCGTCGCTTTGCACGCCATTCTCAAAATGGTTACGCAGGTTCCAGTCGTTCATGTTAAACAAAAAACACTGCGTGGTGTTACCGTTTAATTTGCTACTTAAATATGTTTTTAGCTTTGCATTAATTGCTGCAACATCAGCATTGGGGCTAAGCTCAACAATTGTTTCTGTAAGGTTATTGCCCCAGCCCTTTAACCAGTCGTTTGCATTCTCCCATGTTGTGTATGGTGACACCCACTGAAAATGATAAGATGCATTTGCAGGCAGGTCCGCATAAACGCCGGTAACCGTATAAAGCCCGTCAACACTGTAAGAGCCCTGGGCGTTCATCTTAATAGTTTTACCAACCGGGTTTTCATCACCAAAAAACTTTTTAGCCAAAGTTTCGCTTATGGCAACAGACTGAGGGTTGTTTAATGCAGACGCTGCATTACCATGTATAAATGGCAGGGTGTACATGGTAAGTATAGATGGGTCAGCATAAATACCATTCTCTTTAATTGACTTATCGCCTACCACTACCAGCTCGTCCATAGCCCAGCTAAGGCGGCCGCTGTTTGCAATACCCGGTATCTCTGCCTTTACGGCCTCAGCCATCGCGCCTGGTGTAGACCCGTTGGTTGATATACCTGCATCACTTTTTTCATTCTCCATTACGTGGTACAGGTAATCGCGCCTGGCAAAATTGTGGTTGAAGGTAGTTTCATCTTCAACCCATAAAAATATAAGGGCTGCACAGGTAACGCCTATGGCAAGCCCAAAAATATTTAAAAAGCTGTACGTCCTGTTCTTCCACAGGTTGCGAAATAATATTTTCATAAAAAACCCCCTAAATTCTCCGCCGCGGCTGAGGACTTTTAAAAACGTTTATAATTTGGTTTCGATTCTTTAATCCGGTTGCTTCAATTAAATTAAATTCTCATAGTAAAAGGCCTTCCGTCAACACCTCGCCCCCTGTAGGGGGAGAATAAGGCAGGGGGTTATTCACTCCTCAAACTCCTTACAGGGTTCGCCAATGCAGCCTTCACGCCCTGGTAGCTAACAGTAACAAGGGTTATAACCAATGCCCCTGCCCCGGTTGCGGCAAATATCCACCAGGCCACCGGCGAACGGTAAGTATAATGTTGCAACCAGCTATGCATAAACAGGTAGGCCGCGGGCACAGCTATAATTATTGAGATAATAACGAGTACCAAAAAATCTCCCGACAGCAATTGCCACAGGTTAAATACCGATGCGCCCAATACCTTACGTACACCAATCTCTTTTACCCGTTGTTCTGCCATAAACGATGCCATACCAAACAGGCCAAGACAACTTATAAAAATGGCCAGCGCAGCAAAAAAGGTAGCCAGCTTACCAACCCGTTCTTCCGTATCAAACTTGCGTGCATATTCGTCATCGGCAAATTTGTATTCAAACGGCTGTGACGGATTGTAGCGTTTAAATACCTGCTCAACTTTAGCAATAGCTTCGCTGGTGCCGGCGGCGGTATTTAATTTAATATCAATTATGTTAATGCGCCATGGCGCCATATAAAAAATGGTAGGTACTACCGGCTCGTAGGGCGATTGCATTACCATATCTTTCGCCACACCAATAATGGTAAATGTATAACCAGACCAATGTACTGTTTTACCAACAGCATTTTTAAAGCCCATTGCTTTTGCGGCGGCTTCATTTACCACAAAAGCAAGTGCATCAGCGCCTTCTGGCCCGGAACGGTAATCCCTTCCTTCAACAAACTGCCAGCCTATTGTTTTGCCAAATTGTTTTGATATACCTACCGTATTAAAGTTTTGTGTATTGCTATTCGGGTTCTTGCCCTCCCAATCAAAATTCGATTGCGAATTATTTATATCCGTTACCGGTGTAGATGATTCAGCTGCTTCCGTAACCACGCCTGTTTTCAGCAGGTCGTCGTGAAAGGCATCAAAATGCTGGTGTATGGCAGGTGTGTAGTTCTCAATGGCAATAAGCCCGTCTTTTGAATAACCTACGGCCCTGTTTTTGGCAAATTGTATTTGCCTGAAAACAATAATGGTGCATATAATTAAAACTACCGATACGGAGAATTGGAGCACAATAAGCGCTTTGCGTGGCAAGGCGGCATAACGCCCTGCTTTAAATGTGCCTTTTAGTACTTTTACGGGTTGAAAGGAAGATAAATATAACGCGGGGTAACTGCCTGCAATTAAGCCGACAATTATGCTGAACCCCGCGCTGCAAAGCCAGAAATAAACATTGCCCCACAGTATGTGCATTTGCTTGCCTGATACGCTGTTAAAAAAAGGCAGCATACACAGCACTACCAGCAGGCAAAAAGCAAACGCAATAAAAGCCGCCATTATTGATTCACAAAAAAACTGGTATATAAGCTGCCTGCGCAACGAGCCTATGGCTTTACGGATTCCTACCTCTTTTGCGCGCTTTTCGCTGCGCGCAGTGCTAAGGTTCATAAAGTTAATACAGGCCAGCAGCAGCACAAACACACCTATAACGCTAAACAGCCATACATACTGTATGCGCCCGCCAACGTTAATGCCGTTTTTAAATTCCGCATACAAATGCCATTTGCTAATTGGCTGTAAAAACAGCGCAGGCTTAAACCTTTCATCACCATTGTTTTCTTTTTTCAGCTTGGCATCCCTTATTTGTAATGATGAGGATGCTATGTCTGTATTATCAGCCATTTGCACGTAACACAGCCACCCATGGTTGCCCCAGTTATGCAGGTTTTGGTGCAGGTTAGGCATAATATCCCACGGGGCTATAAAAGTAATATCGCGCAATGTGGTGTTAAGGGGCAGGTCTTCATATACGGCTGCAACCTTCAGGCTTTTATCATCATCAAACTTTACCAATTTGCCAATGGGGTTATCCGCACCAAACAATGCTACCGCAACAGATTGGGAAAGCATAATGGCCGAAGGGTCTTTTAGTGCACCAGGGTTGCCCTCAATAACTTTAAGGCCAAAAAGCGCGGGCGCTTCTGCCTGCATGTAATTGCCTGTTTTTACAAACTTGTTGTCCCCAACGGATAGTATATGTTTTTCGTTGGGCGACGACATCACCACCTTTTTAAACAGGTTGCTATAAGTGGTACGCATTTCTTCGCCAACCGGTATAGGTATGGCGCCCTGCGTCATCACTTCATTGTTAAGGGTTTGGTGAAGCATTACCTGTGCAATGCTGTCGTAATTTTTGTGGTATTTATCAAAAGATACTTCATCCCATACCCAAAGCCCGATCAATATTGCCACAGCCATTCCTGCCGATAACCCGGAAATATTAAGCAGCGAATGCATTTTATTTTTTAGCAGGTTACGCCATGCAAGTGTGAGGTAGTTTTTAAGCATACAGCAGTATTAAAGTAAATTTGTAGCGGAATTTCTCTTTAATACTGCCGGTATGAAATATGGTTACATGTAAGTTAAAAAAATATTTTACGCCCGCGGGCAGAGAAGAAACAATGGAACGCAGAATGAGCGGATTTTCAAGATTTACGCTGCTCTTTTATAGTGTATTGTTCTGGCAATCCTGGTAATCTGCGTTCAATCTCTGAGCCGTAAGGCTACACAGAGGCCCGTATTGCGGTTACAGGGTTCATCATTGCGGCTTTAATAGCCTGGAAACTGATGGTTATTATGGTTATTGCAACAATTGACGCTGCAGTTATTGCAAATATTCCTGCGTCTATGGCTACGCGGTAGGCAAAGCTTTGCAGCCAGCTATACATTGCCCACCATGCCAGCGGGAATGCTATTAGCACTGCTACAAGTACCAGCTTTAAAAAGTCTTTCAACAGCAGCATAACCACACCCGGCACAGATGCGCCTATCACTTTGCGTATACCAATCTCTTTCTGCCTTTTTTGCGCGGTAAACGCAACCAGGCCAAACAGGCCAAGGCATGATATTATAATAGCAAGCCCGGCAAAATATTGGGATAGAACAGCCACACGCTGCTCAGATGCATACAGGGCAGCATAATCGTCATCCAAAAATTTATATTCAAAGGGCAGGCCCATATTGTATTGCTTGTAAAAAGCTTCCAGCCTTGCCAGTGTTTCTTTTTCAGCGCCTGCCTTAATTTTTACATATCCATATTGGTTATCCTGCGAACATCTTAAAAAAAATGGGCCTGTTTTGCTGTATAATGAGTGGAACGTAAAATCTTTCATTACCCCTACTATTTGTTTTTGTTTACCCCACAGCGTAACAGTTTTACCTATGGGGTCTTTCAAATGCATGGCTGCAATTGCTGTTTCATTAAATATAACAGCGTTACTGTCAGCCCCAAATTTTTGAGAGAACATGCGCCCTTCTTTCATTTGCAGCCCCAGCAATTCCATCATACCGAAGTCCATATCCAGGCCTTCAAACTCCACCCCGTCTTTATCCGTTTTACCCGGCCAGCCAATACCCCCGCCGCTTTGGCTGTAACGGCCTGTCATATCACCATTCATACTTGACGCATTTACAACGCCCGGCATATTTTTAACCTGCCCCATAAAGGTTTCAAGGCCCTGCTTTAACCTGCCCTCAACATTAAAATGAATAATGTTGTCTTTATTATATCCAAGGTTTTTTGTTTGTATTAAGTTCATTTGCTTGTGTACCACCAATACAGATAGTATAAGCACCACCGATACAACAAATTGAAAAACTACCAAACCCTTACGCACCCACGACTCACCGGCGGTTGTTGTTAAGGCGCCCTTTAATACCAGCACCGGTTTAAAACCGGACAAATAGAGTGCGGGGTAGCTGCCAGCTATTAAGCCGGTGATGAATGTAATAGCCAAAACGGAAACGATAAATACGGCATCAAAATGCAGGCTTAACTGTTTACCGGTTACCTGCCTGAAAGGCCCAAGCAGCAGGGCAACCATTAATAAAGCAATACATAAAGACAGAATGGCCATTAGTATCGATTCGCTTATATATTGCATGACTAACGACCTGCGTGTTGCACCAATTACTTTTCTAACCCCCACTTCTTTCATGCGCTTGGATGCCTTTGCAGTAGAAAGGTTCATAAAGTTGATGCAGGCAATAACCAGTATAAAAATGGCGATGACGCAAAACAATTTTACATATTCAATACGCCCGCCTGACTGTACCCCGTTTTCAAAATGGTTGTATAAATACCTGTCAGAATAGCGCTGCAGAAAAAGTTCGCCCTCGTAATTATACATACCGTTCGCCGGGTATAGCTGTTTTACTTTATTTTTCGCATAGGTCTTTATCCTGTTGGCAAAACGCGTAACATCTGTACCCTGTTTTAAAAGAACATATGTAAAAGTATTGTGGCTGCCCCAATAAGTTATATCGCCCATTGTACCGGCCTTTTTGTCGGCATATAAGCCGAAGGAGAACAGCAGGTCAAACTGGTCAGTAGCGTTGGCAGGCGGGGCTTCAAAAACGCCGGCAACGGTATATAAACCGTTGAAGTTATCGCCCTGGTCCCAGTTGATGGTTTTGCCCACAATATTTTGTGTGGTATTAAAAAGGCGAAGCGCAAGCTTATTGGACACCAGCACGCCTTCTTTATTACCAAGCGGGTTGGCCTTGTTGCCAGCCAGCAGTTTGTATGAAAATATTTTAAAAAAATTCTCCCCGGCAAACCTTGTTGAAGCCTTCATACGTTTTTCGCCCACAGCCACAATGCCCATTTCGTCGTGCTTAATAACAGGAACCGAATATTCAACCTCCGGCAACTCGTTCGCCATTGTATTAGCCAGCATTCCCTGTGTAATAGGTGAGGTAAAAATGGTGCCATCGCTGTTATTGGAGTTTTGCATAACAAGGTATAACCGGCTGTCGTTGGCGTTAAACCTGTCAACACTGCGTTCATCACTAACCCACAGGTAAATTAGCAAAGCGCAGGCAAGGCCGGTGGAAAGGCCAACAAGGTTTAATATGGTTGACTGTTTATTACTTACGAGGCTGCGCCAGGCAATTTTGAAATAATTTTTAAGCATAGCTATGGCTTATGTTGATAAAACAAGGGGTATTTAGCTAATACTTATTATCAGCCAGAAAGGTTACAGTGGAGGAAAAATAAATTTTGGCAAAAAATGCCAGGTTATCAAGAAGGAGTTCTTTTGGGCGAATGGAGATTGAGCGTTGCGCAAATGCGCCAATTCTACTACAGCGTTAAGGTAGTTTTTTCACAGAGATGCGCAGGGTTTTTGAAGAAGAATTATTCCATAAGGACACTAGGAGAAAATCAAAAAATCGCCAATACCGAACTCAGCAATTGAATAAGGGCATGCTGAACGGGTTTGCATGGCCGGGATATATTTTTTTAGCACCAAGCCTTCTTAAGTGCTGCCAGCTTTCACCCACGGCATCATTGCTATCTTTACTAAAATAATTTGGGGGAAGGTCGCCAATAAATGCTTCGCCCGTATCAAGCAATAATGTAATGCTGTCGTCACTATGGCCGGGGGTATAAACAATTTGAGCACGAAAGCCGATGCTGTTTAAAAACGCGTTGCTGCCTTGTATGCTTATAACGATATTCCCCTCACTTTTTATATCGTTGTATTGAACACCGGGTTTTATATAATTTTTTAACTGCGGCACATAAGCAACCTGTTCTTCTATAACAATTAGTTTGGCGCCTGCATCTTTAATATCCTGCGCCAGGCCTGCATGGTCAGGGTGGTAATGTGTAGCAAGCATGTAGTTTATATCTTTAAGGACTATGCCTTTTTTGCGAAGTGTGTACCTAAACTCACCCAGCGTACCCGGCCAGCCAGCATCAACCAGCAGCTTTGTTTTGCCATTATCAAGTACGTAGTAGTTTGTAGAGCGGTATGTGATAGTAAGGATGTGCATCGAAGGATAAAATAAACTATTTGGTCTTCTTTCTGGATTCGTGCTTAATGCGGTCTATTTCTTCCATGCTAACAGGTTTTAATCCCTTAGTTTTTGCAATGGGCTTCCGTTTCTTTTTCTCATAATTAAGCGCATTAATAAAAGCTAATGCCTCCCGTTGTTCGGGCTCGGTTAACTTCTCGGCCTCAACTATCATTTTCAGTAATGTCTCATTCAAATCTATTATAACAGCCATAAATTTCCGGTTTAATCCTATAAAAATATATCAATTTCACTTCCTCCCAATCGCCATCGCCCGTTGAAAAAATGTTTGCTGCTGCAGTTGCTCTTCCACTTCTATTATGGCCTGCATTAACTTGTTTTTGGTGTTGGTTAAATCAGTTATTGCGTCAACCATAATATTCCAAACCGGCTGCATCTGTTCAACAAGCTGCTTGCCTTTAAGGGTAAGCTGTATAAGCCTTTTGCGCTCGTCAGTTTTATCTTTTTTTGACTGAACAAGTTTTTGCTTTTCCATTTCTTTTAACAGGCTAATAGTTGACGGGTGCGAATAGCCAATTTCATTTGCAATTTCTACCACGCTTAATACAGGTTTAACATGCAAAGTATACACTACGGGAAACCATTTTGGCTCAAAGGCAATGCCGTGTTCTTTATAAATCAATAACCCATCCCGGCGCAACTGTTCGCTAAGCCGCAGTAACCTTGTTGAGATGGCTAAAATACCAGCGTGGTCAATTGCATTCATAATTTAAAATATTACTTATTTATGTGCAGGTGATAGAATTTATTATCCGCAGGCATAAACAAAAACTCCGGCGGCAACTTGCTTTTTTCTATCACGGCAAAATCATTTTTCTCATAAAACCTTTGCGCCGCTTTAAATACCTCCACAGTGCCCAGGTACACATCAGTTATTCCGGCAATGTTACAGTGCTGTATCAGCTTTTCAAGTAATAATTGCCCAATACCATGCTCCTTTCCCCTAAACTCTTTTTGCACAAACATTTTTCGCAAAATACCTATCCCGTTGCCCGATGCAATAAGGGCAATGGTACCAACAAGTTTACCGTTATGCAAAGCGCCCCAAAAACCTCCGCCCTTTTTGGTGTAGTTTGTTTCAATATCAAGCAGGTCTGGCTGGCCTTCCAGTGTTACCGCTACGCCAAACTCCATTTGCTGAATAGGTAAAACCAGGTTTATTATTTCGTTGCAATAATTATTATCCAGTAGTTTAACTATTACCTCATCCATATCATTATTTTATGTACAAATATACGTAGTTAACTACATATTTATAGGTTTTACTGCTTTTCATACATCTCTAAAATTTATTGGTCTATAACCGCTGCTTCAGCACAGTAACCATTTCATTTTTCCAGCTTTCAAAGTTGCCGGCCAAAATGTGCTTCCTGGCTTCGCCAACCAGCCAAAGGTAAAAGCTAAGATTTTGTATGCTGGCTATTTGCAGGCCCAAAATTTCCTGCGCAACAAACAGATGTCGCAAATAAGCTTTTGAATAGTAGTTGCTGCTTTCAGCGGGCAGGCCATCGTCAATAGGGGAGAAATCTGCAGCCCACTTTTTATTTTTAATGTTAATTACACCTTTGGTGGTAAACAGCATACCGTTACGGCCATTGCGGGTGGGCATAACACAATCAAACATATCAATACCAAGCGATATTGCTTCCAGTATATTCCATGGTGTACCTACCCCCATCAGGTAGCGCGGTTTATCAGCAGGCAGGTGTTCACAACACAGTGCCGTTAGTTCATACATCATTTCCTCAGGTTCGCCAACGCTTAAACCGCCAATAGCGTTGCCAACTGCATTTTTGCCGGCTATATATTCGCAGGATGCAACCCGTAAATCGTTATATGTACCGCCCTGCACTATAGGAAAAAGGTTTTGGCTGTACCCATATTTGTCTTCGGTTTGGTTAAAGCGGGTAAAACACCTGTCGAGCCAGTTGTGTGTAAGGTTCATGCTTTTGCTAACATAACTATATTCAGCGGGATAAGGCGGGCATTCATCAAAAGCCATAATTATATCAGCCCCAATGCTGCGCTGTATATCCATTACGTTTTCCGGCGTAAACAAGTGACGGCTTCCGTCAATATGCGACTGAAATTCCACCCCTTCCGGTTTTATTTTCCTGTTTGCCGCAAGTGAAAAAACCTGGTAGCCGCCACTATCCGTTAATAAAGGTTTATGCCAGTGGTTAAACTTGTGCAGGCCGCCGGCTGCCTCAAGCACCGGTGTGCCGGGCCTTAAATAAAGGTGGTAGGTGTTACCCAAAATTACTTGTGCCTGTATCTCATGTTCCAATTGTTGTTGTGTAACAGCTTTTACACTGCCCACTGTGCCAACAGGCATAAAAATAGGGGTAACAATCTCGCCATGATCGGTTGTTATTTTTCCCGCCCGGGCCTTGCTGTTGCTGCTTGTATGCTGTAAATCAAATGTTAGTGCCGGCATAAGGGCGCGAAGGTATGAAAATTGAGTGTTTGGGCGAAACGTGAAAAGACTGGCGGTATTTTCTTTACAAATTCTGTAAAGAGTAGTATATTTACTTATGGAAATAAGAGAGGTTGTTTCCAATGCTTTACACAAGGTAATCATCAGTAAGGTTACGGATGATGAGTTTGTATTATTAAGTAAAAGCAGGTATTCGTTCACATGGAAAACTTTGAAGGGAAAATCAGAGGTTTATAAGTTAACGGCTGATAGTGTAGATGAAATATTGGGCGTTTTGGCGCTGAGCGATCATCCCGCCAAGTGCAGGAAAGAAATTAAATTACTGGCCTCATCAAAGGAAAATATTGGAGCGGCAAAAAATATGAGGGCATCGCGGGGTGTTTAATTGCTTTTGCCTGCCGTGAGAGTATTAAAAGATATGGCGCTATGGCCTGCGTTTCACTAATTCCAAAAACGAGACTAAAGCAATATTATATAGGTAAGTACGGAATGAAAGATGCCGGCTGGCAGCTTCTTTTGGATGGAAAGGAATTACTGCAACTTATTAAAAAGTATTATTTATGACAGACAAAATGTTTTCATTATATACCGATGCAGAAATAGCTGACGCGTTAGTGTTACCGCAAAAACTAACAAAGAAACAACAGACTGAAGCAGGCTTAAAGCTTGCAAAGGCAAGACAGAACAGCCTTGAGGCAATGAGTGAAGCAGATATTCTTAAAGCACGGTTGTTGCAGTTAAAATTTCAATTGGAGGATTATTTAAAAGCAAGTAACTATGACAGGGAAAAAAATTTTGGGTTTTTCCTAAAAAAATATCTTGCAATAACTAATAAAAAAAGAAATGAATTTGCTGCTGAAATAAATATTCACGAAACTTTATTAAGCCAGTTGGTAAATAACCACAGGGAGCCTGGAGAAAACATTTTTATCCGGCTGGAGCTACATTCCAATAACACTATCCCTGCACCTTACTGGTACAAACTTGTAGAAAAAGAGAAAGAGCATTATATTAAAACAAATTCTTCATTAAGAAAACGAGAGAAGAAATTTGTAAAAAACAGGCTACGGGTATCTTTTTAACATCAAAACTATCACCTACTTCTTAAATACATTCTCCCGTATCTCTCTTCCTAAATTTTTAAGCGTCTCCATATTTGACTGTACAGGTGGCAATGGTGCGTTAGTAATAATATACCCTTTGCCAAAGTAAGATGTGTATGCCTGGTTCATCCACAGATCAATCGAATCTGAGGTGCTTTTTATATCAGTAAAAAAAATTGTTTTTGGCAGCGTGGTAAGCGGGGCTGTAAAGCAGGTGTCTTGTATACACCGTACTGCTACGTTTGCCCTTTCATTTAATTCGCTGTCGTATTTTTTTGCTTTGCCGCTTACTAAATCAAGCCACGCGGTTGATACATTGTTGTTAATATCCAGTACACCCGCAGCAAATAAAACAACGGCCGCCTTAAACAGCAAATGATGCATATTTATTGACTCAACGCCAGTACTTCCATGCCGCTTTACCAGGTATAATTGCAGTATTAAAAAATAGCCGGTAATAAAAAACAGGTAAATAACATTTTCTATTCTGCCGGCATTGCTTCCACCCGCTGCCCAAACCGTAAAAAACTGTATGCCGGTAATTATAACAGCAAAAATTATAACAGCCCGCTTTATGCTAATACTATAACAAGCGCCGCTTTGTACCATTTTTTTTGCCAGGGCATTGCCCCACAGTGGTACATAAATAAAGCTTGCTATAATTACCTGTATTAGCCATTGCACCAGGTACACAGCCGTTATTGCCGCACCGCCGGCCAACGTCCATACGAATGATGAGGAGTATTCCTGCTGGTGGTTTAACCTTTCAAAATTGCCCGGCGCAAAGCCGGCAATAGCCGCAGCTACAAAAGAAACAATGGTTAGTGTAATAAAATATTTTGCCGCAGGTAAACGCCGCCTGTAAACATGCCATGTAAAAACACCAACGCAAATGCAGGTTATTATAAGCGATATTTCGTTACTGCCTGCAATACAAACCGCCAGTACAATTGAGCATATAAAATATAGCAGGTGTGCAGCGTTTGTTTCAGACCGCTTTAGTTTAATAAGCGCGGCCATAAGCAGCATAAATAACACATTGGCTAACTGGTACACCCATGCGCCAGAAAACCAGTAAAACCCTTCAGCTGTTGATGGCATGGCAATGAAATATATGTTGGTAAACAGCGCTGTTAGCGCCGCTGTTTGCTTTATTGAAAGATACCTGCCTGCAACCTGCCTTACCAACGCATGCAATGCCGCTATAAACAGTATTATTAATAAAACAGCGTAAGCCTTATACGCAATAACTGAATGAAACAACAATGGGTTTATGCGCGAAACTGCCATGGCAAAATACCTGCCAGACCAATGCAAATAACTATCCCGCAATGCAGGCATAAAACCGGTGTGAGCATCGCGCACGGCAGAGAAATAATCGTCCGCAGCAGGCTGGTTATACGTTGCCGCCAGTAAAAATGGCAGTATTGCGTATACACCTGCCAGCAGTATAATTAAATACGCGCGGCTGCCTTTGCCGGGTGGTGCGGATATGTTTTGCGGGTTAGTCAAGAAAAAGGGCGCTATAAGTGATAAAAATAATATTACCCCGCAAATGAAGCTGATTTTGCTGAATATTCCCAAAACTTATTAACGCTTTAAACACAGCGGGCATACTGCGGGGTTTATATCCATTTCAAACATTATTTTTGCGCGATGATTATTCCTGCAATTGTTTGGTTGGTGTTGTTTGCCTTGCCCGTGGCTATACAGTTGTTTTACTACCTGTACTACTTTAGGCGGCTGGCAATATACAAAGAGCCTGTAAAATCTGCCAGCCAGGAATACCCTGTAACGGTTATAGTTTGCGCCAGGGATGAAGCCCATAACCTGGTTAAAAACCTGCCCGGCATATTGGTACAGCAATATAAAACCACGCACGAAGTGATTGTAGTGAACGATAACTCAACTGATGACAGCAAATTTTTGTTAGACGAATTTCGCAAATCATTTAAAGAGCTTAACCACCTGCACCTTACACAGGAAGCAAAGGGCATACCCGGCAAAAAGTTCCCCCTTTCTATGGGGATAAAGACAGCCAAATATGAGGTAGTGCTACTTACTGATGCAGACTGTGTACCGGCCAGCGAGTACTGGATACAAAAAATGCAGGATGGTTTTGCCAATGGTATTGATATTGTGCTGGGCTACGGTGCATACTATAAAAGGCCGGGGTTTTTAAATAAGGTAATACGGTTTGAAACCTTTCACAGTGCACTGCAATACCTTAGCTACGCTTTGGCCGGCAGCACCTACATGGGTGTTGGCAGAAACCTAAGCTACAAGAAAGATGTTTTTTTACGCAACAAAGGGTTTTCATCCATCAACCACATACCCAGCGGAGATGATGACCTTTTTATAAACATGGTGGCGAAAAAAAACAATACTGCTATTGTGATAGATAAAGATGCCCATACGGTTAGTGAACCTGAAAGTAACTGGAACAGGTGGCTAAACCAAAAATACCGCCATTATACTACTGCCAAATACTATAAGCCTAAACATAAGTTTTTGCTTGGCCTTTATTCGCTATCCCACATGGGGGTGTATGTTATGCTGGTGCCGGCCATTATATTTTATAGCTGGTGGATACCACTTTGCATATTAGCCGTTAAATACCTTGTGCAAGGTATGGTATGGTATAAAAGCATGAAAAAATTAAACGAAGGCGACCTTTGGCCTATGTTTATTGTATTTGACCTGTGGATGTTTGTTTACTACCTGCTGTTTGTGCCCGCACTTTGGAAAAAGCCTGCTAAAACATGGAACTGATAAAAAAATATTTTGGCGATTTTAATGAGAAGCAGTTACAACAGTTTACTGACCTGTATGATTTGTATAACGACTGGAACAGTAAAATAAATGTAATAAGCCGTAAAGACATTGATAGCCTGTACGAGAAGCATGTGCTGCACTCGCTGGCTATTGCAGCGGTAGTTGATTTTAAGCCCGGCATTGAAATAATTGATATTGGCACGGGCGGCGGTTTTCCCGGTATACCGCTGGCTATATTTTACCCTGAGGTAAAGTTTCATTTGGTGGATAGTATTGGAAAGAAACTTAAAGTAGTAGAAGCAGTTGCCGAAGGCATTGGCCTAACCAATGTAACCGTACAGCACACCCGTGCTGAAGATATAAAAAACCGAAAGTTTCAGTTTGTTGTATCGCGCGCCGTAGCGCCCTTGAAAGACTTGTGGAGATGGGGCCGGCCATTAATACAAAAAGGCCATGAGCACAATTTTAAAAACGGACTTATTTGCCTAAAAGGCGGCGACCTGACACAGGAAATTTTTGAAAGCAACCTGCGCCCCAATATTGTAAATATCCAGGGTTTATTTAGCGAGGAAAGCTTTAAGGATAAGTATTTGCTGCATGTGGGGGCGTAGAGGAAGTTTTGGGTTTTGAGCTGTTTGTTTTGGGTTTGGCCATTTGGCGTATTAGCCCCTATTCCCTAAAGGGGAATGGCAGCAATTCTGACTTAATTTAATGCTCGTTAAATATCCGGAGCCAGCCGTAATACAGCCTTGAGTTGTCTAGTTCAATCATACAGAGGATGTATTGTTCAATCACTTCATCTTCAATCCTGACTCGCATTATTTTATCAAAATATTAAGATAGTTAACAACTACAAAAGGTTAATTTACACAAACATAATCTTTAAAACCTTTTTGTATGAAAACACTATTACTCTCTTCATTGTTATTTTTTTCATTTGCCGCATCAGCACAAAGTATTGTAACACACTATATGCAGCTATCAGCAGGTATTGATTTTGGCGGCGGGGGCGTGGTAGACAAATTACGCGAACCCAAACATGCCGGTGACTTTGTTGATACGGTTATTAATATTAAAGCAATTAATGCCATAATAGAAAAATACAAAACGCCTGCGGGCGTGTTAACTGAGCTTTCAAAATATGGATGGACATTAGTTACAACAAATAGCCTGGCATGGCAAAATGGACCGGCGCTGAACTCTGCAGAAATGATATATTATTTGAAAAAAGAGCTTAAGGAATAACAATCACAACTTATACTTCACCGCAACCGTTGGGTATGCCTGTAAAACATTTTCGGTTGTATTTACATGATAATACATATTAACTTTTGTACCTGCGGCAAATTTTTTGCTTAGGTTATACCATAGTTGCGGTTCGGCAAAAAAGAAGAAACGTTTTCCGCTTAGCGTTTTGGTAAAATCATCACCGTGGTTTTTACTTTCTGTCCAAACAGAAAAATCACCCGCAAATTCAACCCGGTAATTATACAATCCTTTCCACCAATAAAGGGTATATATAAAATCGTGCGTGGGCTTTGTGTAGGGTACGTATTTATAGTCAAGCACGCTGCTTAAATAAGCGCCAAGCCATTTAAAGTTATAGGCGGCGCCAAGCTGAAATGTATTTACAATATAATAGCTATATTGTTTAGGCTCAGTAACCCCTAAACCACCGCTGTAGCTAAGGTGTAAAAATACTTTCGGCTTCCACATACGCAAGGTTTGTGCTACCTGCATATACGCCTTGCCAGTGTTGTTCTTCTCCCCCATCATATCAGCTTCCATCTTGAAAAGAAACGACCCCGGCTTTATAAAAGCGTGGCCACTATCCTGCTCCTTAAAATATTCAGCATATACTGTGGGGAAGTTTGCGGCGGCATGCCTGGGGTCTGCCCAATGGCGCATGTCATAGTGCAACTGTACATTTTGTGCTGATGCACAGGCGCTTATTGCCCACAAACAGCCAACTACGAAATTTTTCATATTTTTCACATTTTAATAATACAGGGCGCTAATAATTTTGGAAAGAATACGTTTAAGTTTAGCAACCATTTTTGCTAACGGGGTAAATGTGCGTTATGCGTTTTATTAGCTGCGGAATTGTTACAGAAATGTTTCGGAATTATTCATTTTAGCCAAATAAGAATATATAAGGTTAACATTATGAATGAATTAGACAATTCAGCATTTATACAACTATTTAAAGACGCCTGCGAAAAATGCTTTGGCCAGCCGCTTAAAACCATGCTTACCGAAACGGAAAGCAAACTTTTTTGCAATACTATTATTGATAAAACAGGCCTTATTATAGGCTTTAAAAGCATAAAAAATTACTCGGCTTACGTGCTAAATGAAGCGCCCGGCAAACAGGAAAACCCATCTATAGCTACGCTTGATACACTGGCACGTTATGTAGCCGATGCGCCCTATACCGACGAAATAAAGCGAAAAACAGGCGAAAGCCATTACCCTTATTGGTTTGCGTACAGGGAAAAACTGGCGCGGGCTGAAGCCGGGCTGCCTGAGGTAACACCGCTGCCTAAAAAGCGCAGTTCCATACTTATTATTGCGCCTGTAGTTGCGCTTTTATTATTAAGTATATGGCTAATGGTGCAGTATAAAAAACCGGTAATATTTACCGACAATTTTACTATTACCAACCAGGACAGCTTAACTGCAAACGGCTGGTACCTGCATGCAACAGATACCGCGTACTGGAATAAAAGAAGTGATACCACCAATGCACTTACACTGTATACATTAAAGGGCGATAACTGGCCAGACTCAACACATACGCAAGGCATAAAAAACCTGTTGATAAGAGAGATACCCACTGATTGCTTTACAGCAGAAATACACCTTGAGAAATTTGTTCCGCGCGAAAACTGGCAGCAGGCGGGTATGTTGTTAATGGAAGACACATTGTTTAAAGGAAAGACCATGCGCCTGTCACTGGCTTACAATGATTATACTGGCGGGTACCCCATATCAAAACAGGTTATTATACAGGCCATCACATCATTAGGCAATAACTTTAGTAAACCGGAAGAAATTGCACATACCACTTTGTTTTATTTAGACAGTATTACTAAAACACCTGCAGTGCTGCACAACCTTGACCACTCTGCACTGCGTATCGAAAAACATGGCAACACTTTTAGAATGTTGTATGCCGACGGAGCAAGTGAAACAACTGCTTTTAAAGAAGTAGTAAGCCGCGACTTTGATATGCAGCCCCGGTATATTGGCATTTTTGCACTAAAAGGCTTTGTTGACAGCGCTGAAAATATGCCTGTACATTTTACATTCTTCAGGCTTAGCGAGGAGCCTTGTAGCAAATAATAGGTACATCAAAATACCTAATATCTTCAGTGTGCTGTTTAGCCGTTTGTTTATATACTTGCAGCGTTAAAAATACTGCTTATAAAAACAAGCCGCATGATTCACCTGTTACAAATTACGGACACTGCAAGTAAAGCTGAAGCATTTTTTGCACAAGCCGAAAAACTGGCTTACCTGTATGTACCCAGGGTAGCCGGCGCTGTTATTATTTATATTATAGGTGCGTGGCTTATACGCAGAATTGCCAGTGTGCTGCAACGCACTATGATAAAGGGCAAGTACGATCCATCCCTGCAAAGTTTTTTATACTCGCTGGTAAAAATATCACTCACAGTTTTATTGCTTGTTTCCATTTTTGGCATGCTGGGTGTTGATGTTACAGCGTTTAGTGCATTGCTTGTTGGCTTTGGCCTGGCAGTAGGTACTGCGCTTAACGGGTCGCTTGGCAATTTTGCAGGCGGCGTTATGATGCTTATTTTCAAACCCTTTAAAGTTGGCGACCTTATTGAAGGCCTTGGCCAAACAGGCACCGTGCTTGAATTAGGCATTTTTAATACAACGCTACTTTCGCCAGACCATAAAACAATTATTTTGGCCAATGGGCCGCTGTCAACCAGCACCATTGTTAACTATACAACTCACGGCAGCCTGCGTGTTGACCTTGCTATGGCTATTGCCGGCGATGAAGACATTGAAAAGGCCAAAAAAATTGCGCTTGACACAATAGCAGCACAAACTGCTGTTTTACAATCGCCTGCACCCAGTGTAAATGTTTTAAAGGTGGGTGATGGTATGGTTACGCTGGCAATACGCCCCTATGCCTTACAACAGGATTACTGGACCGTATTTTTCGGCGGCCAGGAAGCCATTAAAAAAGCCTGGGATGTAGAGGGTGTTCGCGCACCTATTCCACATGTGGTGCATATTAATAAGTAGTATGTTTAGATTAATGTGAAGGGTTAACACATAGGTGATGCTTACCATTTATATCTTCACCACATAGGCACACAGAAGCATAGGAATACACATAGAAAAAGGAAAGAAAACCTGCGGTTTAAAAGGGCACATAGTGGGAAGGTGATGGAGGAAGATTCAAGGAATTAAACATACAAGAATGTCATTATAAAACTACCTGTGTATGCAACATTCTCTCATCCACGCTATGTGGCCTTATGCACCCTTGCCTGTATTCTATGTGTTTCTATGATTTCCATGCGCCTATGTGGTTAAATAATTCCGCGCTCATAATTTTATGAGTATGGCTGTTTTATAGCTACAACAAAACACTGTTTAAAAACTGTTCTACCTTACGTAAAATTGCCGGCCATGTTACGTAAATTATTACTGCTGTTATTACTTCCATGTGTATTTGTTGTATGTGCGTTTTATAAACCCGCTTATAAACAAAAAGGCTGGAAACAATTGTTCAACGGCAAAAGCCTTGCAGGCTGGGACACTTATTTGGGCCCCGCTTATAATGATGCCGGCAAAAGGTTACCCGCCCTGGGTTTAAACAACGATCCTGCCCATATATTCAGCGTGGTAGATGACAACGGCGAAAAGGTAATACATATTACAGGCGAAGTATCAGGCGCCATCACATCAAAACAGGCTTTTGAAAACTATCACCTTCAACTAATGTTTAAGTGGGGCCAGCGCACATGGGGCCAAAAGAAAGGTAAACCCAAAGACAGCGGGCTGTTATACCATTGTGTTGGGCCTGATGGCGCTGATTATGGCAACTGGATGCGCAGCCAGGAATTTCAGATTGAGCAGGGCAATTGCGGCGATTATTGGGGTGTGGCAGGTGGCTTTGAAGAGGTGCCCGCTACAATGCGTGCAGACAGCCTGTATGTTTATACACCGGGTGCGCCGCTGGTAACGTTTAGAGATAAAACAAAAGTTGGAAGGAATTGCGTTAAAAGGGGCGATGCTGAAAAGCCGGAAGGTGAATGGAACACAGTTGACCTTTATTGCCATGGCGATACCAGCGTGCATGTAATAAACGGAAAAGTAATGATGGTGCTGTACCACTCGCAGCAATGGGATAATGGCGTTGCTTCACCATTAACCAAAGGCAAACTGCAAATACAAAGCGAAGGCGCTGAAGTTTATTATAAGGGCATTAAAGTGCAGCCTTTACAGGCCATTCCTTCGGAATTTTTGAAGGCGAATTGATTGAATATAGTTGGATGGATTGCAGGGATCTCCGCGGATAGATCCTGCAAGGGTTGATTTGATTGTCCATCCCGTCCCCATTCTATTGTCTTTCTTCTTTAATTTTGAGTGCGCTACTCAACGGCATATTTATTAATGTTGTTGCAGCCACCCGTATGACGCAAGACTCATTAACACTCAACGATAACGACCCCGCTGTGATTGCTGCCCGCAATGCGGAAGCAGATCTTTTTACGTATTATGGTTTGCAGGCTAAAGACCATTATATACCGATACCGGGCATGAATCTAAAGATGAGGATATCAGAATTTGGTTCGGGCGAGCCAGTCCTGATCGTCCCCGGCAATACAGGAGATGTTTTTCCGCTGGCGTCGCTGCTTGCTGAAATAAAAGGCCGGCGCATTATTGCGCTTAGCAGGCCGGGCGGTGGCTTAAGCGAGGGCATAGACCATACACAGTTAAACATAAGGCAATTTGCTGTGCAAACTATAATTGCCGCCATGGATGCTTTTGATTTGGATAAGGTGGATATTGTAGCACATTCAATGGGGGCACACTGGTGCCTTTGGACTGCGATGAACCACCCGGAGCGCGTAACATCGTTAACCCTGCTTGGTAACCCGGGTAATGTAATGAAAGGCAAACCACCCTTTATATTGCGGCTTATGCTTGCCTGGCCGTTTAGTAAAATAGCCTCTAAAGTTATGATAGGCCGGGAAGGCGATAAAAGCCTGCGTGCACTAAAAATGATGGGCAGCACAAGGGCTACCATTAACAACCTGCCCAAACAATTAGGTGAGGCTTATTATTATTTTAGAAGGTTGCCGCATTTTTTTATTTCGCTCATCAGCCTGCTAAAAAATGCAGCCCCTGCAATTGATGCAGTTCAGCTTAAGCTGGTAAAACAACCGGCGCAGCTACTATTGGGTGATAAGGATACTTTTGCTTCGGTAGCAACCGGCCAAAGCATTGCTGCGGCTATGCCCAATTGCAAACTGCATGTTATAAGCGAAGGCAGCCATTTGCCCTGGCTGGAAAAGCCACAGGAGTGCGGGCATTTAATAAATGAGTTTTTGGATAAGCGAAGTTGAAGTTTATAATTTCCTGCGGAATTATTTAGGCCAAATTGATGGAACGCAGATTGGGTGGATCACCAGGATATCCATAGAGGCATCGTCAACATCCTGTAGATGCTTCTCCTCCGCCTCCCCTCCCGTGTTCAAAACTGAAAATTATTTGTAACCTTTTAGCTTATGGCCGGTACTATAAATTTATCCACATTCTTCAAAAAACAGCGGACGGAAACGGGTTTTTTATATTTATAGAAGGATTGGTGATTGAGGGAATTAAACTGACTTCAATACCGGGCACCATAAAAGTTATTTGAAAATATTGGAAGGTAAATGGAATTGAATTTTTGAACATTTTTGAGATGATATTTATCTAATTTACTGATAATCAAATTAAAACATTCAAAATGCATTCCTCCTTTTTTCTCCCTTCAGGCCTTTAAAGTTCTTTGTAATAAACAGTTTGAACTGAATTAAAGAAGTTTTTAATTGTGACCGATGATAAAGGAATTACCTGATTTCAATGCCGGGCACGATAAAGGTTATTTAAAAATAATGAATGGTAAAATGGGATTGAATTTTTGAACAGTTTTGAGATGCTATTTCTCTAATTAACTGATAGTCAGCCTTATACATTTAAAATTCATTCCTCCTCCAAGGGAGTCCTTTGGACTTTTTCCTCCCTATGCACTCGAAAAATGCGCTTTTTGTTAAGTGAAGAGGCAGTTGGTTATGGAAATATGAGACATTTTGGCAAGATTGTCGTGCCAGGAAAAGGGGAAATCAACAAGGCCAGTTTAATAACCATCTCGTTTGTTAAAAAAAACTTAAAGCCGAGATAATATTTTTAACGTACGTTTTTAATCGTACCTTTACTTTATGAAATTGAAAAAACCTGAGATTGGCAAAGACACACCACCCACAAAAAGTGAAATGGAAGTTTTGCAGTTACTGTGGCAGCACGGCCCGTCAACAGTGCGGTTTGTGCATGATACGCTGAACGAACAAAAAGAAGAAGCCATACAATATACATCAACCCTTAAGCTGATGCAGGTAATGACGGAGAAGGGAATGCTTGAAAGGGATGAGACAAATATGAAACATATTTACAGGCCGGCCCTTGAAGAAGACAAAACCAAAGGCGCAATGCTGGAGCGCTTTGTGGACAGTATGTACAATGGCTCTGTTAGCAATATGATGATGGCCTTGCTGGGCAACGATAAAACAAGCAAAGAAGAATTAGAGAAGATGAAAGAGATGTTGAACAAAATGTAATACTTTACCGTACAAACCATACTATATGCACTATGCTTTAATAAATAATGTGTTGGCTGGCAGGGCGGCAGAAGCCTTTTGCAGCATGCTGTTACATTCTTTATGGCAGGGTTTGCTTTTTACCATTATTACCGGCGCAGTAATGATGATTACCAAAAAAAGCAGCAGCCGGTTGCGGTATAATATTATGTGCGTGTTGTTCTTTTTGTTCCTGGCTACATGTGCAATAACATTTATATGGCAGCTTAACAATAACGTGCTGCCGGCCGTAAACCAGCAGGGTGTGGCAGGCACGGCAACAGAAAGCACATTGCATATATGGGTAAAAAAGTTTAACGGGTATTTTTCTGCCAATGCGCGGTTAATATTAATGGTTTGGGGTATTGTGTTTTTGGCAAAATGTGCAAGAATGACGGCCAGTGTAGTGTACAGCCAGCGTGTACGCCACTATAAAACACAACAGCCACCGGTGTACTGGCAAAATAAAATAGCAGAACTAAGCAACCAGCTTCAATTAAAGAAAAAAATAAAGTTATTGCAAAGTGATATAGTTAAAATGCCTGTTGTAATAGGGCATTTAAAACCAATAGTGTTTATTCCGCTTGGCCTGCTTAATAACCTGCCCGCCGGTGAAATTGAAGCTGTACTGCTGCACGAGCTTGCCCACATACGCCGCAACGATTACTTTGTAAACATTATACAGGTAATGGCGGAAAATGTATTCTTTTTTAACCCGGCGCTGTTATGGATGTCGGCAATAATACGCGATGAGCGTGAAAACTGTTGCGATGATGTTGCTGTAGCCCAAACAAAAAGCAAAAAACAATTTATACAGGCGCTTATAAGCTTTAAGGAACATGCATTGCATACCAGCGCCTATACTACTGCCTTTCCCGCAAAAAAGAACCAGTTGCTGCACAGGGTAACGCGTATTATAAGCAACAGCAATAAAACGCTTAGCACGGGCGAAAAAACATTCTTTTTGGCAAGCTTTGTAATACTTGCAGGGCTGTTAATGGCTGTAACAACCGGCGTGGTAAAGCCCGATGCTTCAAAAGCCGCAGCTGCCACAAGTCAGCAGGTAAAGGCGCCTAACACACCTGCCATTAAAGACCAGACCTTAATTGACAGGAAAGAAGTTTTTGAAAAAGACAGCAGGCATAGTGCCGCTGCGACATCAAAAATATCGCCCGTAAAAGCCAGGCCGGCTGTATATGAAGAGTACCATAAAATAGTGACCATTGATAATATTCAGCAGGTTGTTGACGGCAGCATTAAAGTTGTTGAACCAATGCAGGTTGCCAAACCCATAAGAGCTGCTAAACCAATACTTACCGATGCGCAGCAGGCGGAAATTGACAGGCAACAAGCCGAAGAAGACCGCAAACAGGCTTTGAGAGACCAAGCGCAGGCTGAACTTGACCGCCAGCAGGCCTTAAAAGATCAGGAACAGGCAAGGCTTGACCAGATACAGGCGCAGAGGGACAAAGCGCAAGCCGACGAAGACCGCAAGCAGGCAGACCTTGCACGTAAGCAGGCTGACAAGGACCGTGAACAGGCAGATATTGACCGAAAGAAAGCAGACAAAGAAAAGGTTGAGCCAAACAACGAAAAAACCCAACCGATAAATTAAAACTTAGTTAGTATAACCACCACAACAACGTTTACCGGCAGGGGTAAGTGCGCACTTACATTGCTGCATTGGTAAGCCATTTTACTAGCAACAACTACAACGAAACATTAAAACAATTCACGGCAAAAGTGAAACAGGTAACCCTTTGCCAAGCAATAACTAAAAAAACAAAAGACAAATGAAAACAACAATTGTAAAACAAAGCATAGCCATAGCAACAGCAATTATATGCACAGCTACAGCACAGGCACAGGATAAAAAAGGCTCTCAAACATATACTACTGAACGCTACGGCATAAATAACCAGTATCTAAATATTGATGAGGATAGCAGTGTTAACCCGCCACAAACCATCGTGGTGTATAAAGATGCCTATAAGAAATACAATTTTACCATCGCCAACGATAAGATAACAGAAATGTATATTAATGGCCACCAGGTACCGGCAGACAGTTTTTATTTGTACGACGCCTTAGTTGAAAAGGTGAAGAAGCAAATTAAGGCAGACCGTGCGCAGGCGCTGGAAGATATGAAGCAGGCAGAGCGCGACAGGGCGCAGGCTGAAGAAGACAGGAAGCAGGCAGTTAAAGACCAGGCGCAAGCTGAAGAAGACCGCAAACAGGCTGACCGCGACCGCATGCAGGCAGACGAAGACCGCAAGCAAGCTGTGAGAGACCAGGCGCAGGCAGAACTTGACAGGCAGCAGGCTGTTAAAGACCAGGCACAAGCCGTAGAAGAACAAAAACAGGCGGCGCGTGACAGGATGCAGGCTGATGAAGACCGTAAGCAAGCTGTGAGAGACCAGGCGCAGGCGGAAGAAGACCGCAAGCAGGCAGAGATTGACCGCAAACAAGCCGAAGAAGACAGAAAGATGATGAAAAACCTTGTTACAGATATTATTGCCGAACATATAGCGCCAGATGAAGCTGGCATAAGGCACGTAACATTGAATGATGATGAGTTTATTGTAAACGGCAAGTTGCAATCGCCGGAGTTGTTGGCTAAGTTTAAGGCAAAATATTTAAAGAAGCCTAACACCAGTTTTCAATTTAACAACACGCCAAATAACCACGGTATTTCCATTAGCAATAAATAGGGTTAGTTCTATTGTTTGGTTATAAAATAAGGCCGCTGCTTCTGCAGTGGCTTTTGTGGATTGACCTGAAACGTTACACCGGCTGTATCAAAAACATACACTTAGCAGTTAGGGGCCAATATAATTATTTCATTTTCAGCGTATTAAAAAAATGGCATACGCTTGGCAATCCATTTACACTTGTATTACTGTTTATTTACACTGAAATATTTAATATGAAAAATATACTACACGCAACTATTGCCTGCCTTGTTTTTACAACGGCTTCCGCACAGGTTAAAAACGGCACGTCCTTTTCGCAGAACAGCGACGGCAGAGTAACGAAGAGTGTAATAGAGTCAGACAATAATGGCTTGCACTTAAAAGTAGAATATACTGGAAACATTACGGTGAACGACAGCGAAACGGCCATTGAAAGTATTTCTTCCGGCGGAATATTTAAGTATTCGAAAAACAAGTCGCGCCTTGTGGCCGAAAGCACAAAAGATGGCGTTATTAACTACCAGTTGAACGATGATGGCGAGGAACTAAACCCTCAAAGTGAAAAGGGTACAAAATTTATAGCCGCAGTGATCAAAGATCTTATTGCCCTTGGCTTTGATGCACAGCGGCATGTAGCGCGTATTTACAAGCGGGGTGGCGCAAATGCCGTGCTGGCTGAGGTGGGCGACTTGAAAAGCGACTATGTTAAACAGGTTTATCTGGAGGAATTGCTTAAGATCGGAAATCTTAATAAGACCGAAATGAACGCCGTGGCGAAAAACATTGCCGCATTAGGTGGTAGTTACGAAAAAAGCCAGGTACTGCAAAAATTTACTGCTGCGTATCTGCAAAACCCACAAACTGTTCAAGCTTATTTTGATGCGGCACGTACAATTGGAGGGGACTATGAAAAGAGCCAGGTATTACAGGCTGCTTTAAAGCAGCAGCTTACCAAAACAAGCATAGGCCAACTGCTTGCTGTGGCTGCTACTATTAGCGGGGATTATGAAAAAGCGGAAGTGCTTAAAAAAGTTGCGTATATACAAGGCCTGGATGAAGAAAATTGCAATAAGCTGCTCAGTGATGCTGACGGCATACACGGCGCTTATGAAAAGGCAGGCGTTCTTAACGAGGTGATTGACGGCAGCAGCCTTAGCACCGTCAGCTTCAACCTGTTGCTGCAGGTAGCAGAACATATAAACGGCGCCTATGAAAAAAGTGGTGTGTTTAAAGCTTTGGCAACAAAAGCTGTGTGGTCAACCGACGAATGGATAAGCCTGATAAATGCCGCTGCAAGCGTAAATGCAGCTTATGAAAAAAGCACTGTACTGATAACCGTTGCTGGAAAAATGCCGGCAGATGCCAAAGTACGCGAAGCTTACATGGAAACAGCAAAAACCATTGGAAGTAATTACGAGTATGAACAGGCTGTTAATGCAGCCAGGTAAAGCGGAATGATAATAATTGCCGGGACAAATCCCGAATCACCTGCAAAAAGAAGAATAAAGTTTGTGCATGCCCGATGTTTAGGGTACTAACTACAGCATAAGCAAATGTTTAAATAGATGGCAGGGGCAGCTTTTTACGTTAAGGCTCTCTTTTATTTTTGCCGTATTTTTGTTCATCTATGGCAACACACAGGTTTAACCCCTCGCTTAAAAGTAATAATGACACCGGCTTTGGCAGTAATACCAATACAGTTGGCGGCAGGTTTATAAATAAGGATGGCACCTTTAACATGCGTAAGGAAGGATTGCCTTTCTGGCAGCGGTTTAGCATATACCATAGCATGCTTAACCTGCCCCGCTGGAAGTTTGCCGCTCTTATATTCATTTTTTATTTCAGCATTAACCTGCTGTTTACCTTAATATATTTTTTAGTTGGGTTTGGGGAGTTTAACGGAACCATTGCCCACAACAGCTGGCAAAAATTTGAAGAGATCTATTTTTTTAGTACCGAAACATTTACCACTGTTGGCTATGGCCGTGTAAATCCTGTTGGGGGCGTGGCCAATTTTGTAGCATCTATTGAAGCATTGCTTGGCTTTTTATCTTTTGCTATTGCCACAGGTTTAATATATGGGCGCTTTAGTAAACCAAAAGCCTTCCTGGTGTTTAGTGAGCATGCACTTATAAGCCCTTACCAGGATAAAACGGCCATCATGTTCAGGTTTGCATCTTATAAGGCCAACCATGTATTAACCAATGTTGAGGTAGTGGTAACGATCGGCTTCCAGGTGCAGGAGGATGGCAATGCCAGCTATAAGTTTTATACGCTGTCGCTTGAACGTTCCAGGGCAGACAACCTGCCATTAAACTTTACCGTAGTGCACCCTATTGACGAGCAAAGCCCCATATATACTTTTAACTGGGAAGACATGAAAATTGCTGATGTTGAGTTGTATGTAACAGTAAGGGCTTTTGATGATGTGTATTCAAACGTAGTGCTGCAGCGTACCTCTTATACATTTGAAGAGATAAAGTTTAACGCTAAGTTTGTGCCTATGTACCGCGAAAGTGATAATGGCAATACAACTGTGCTGGAGTTGCACCGGCTGAATGAGTATAGAGAAATAGAAAAAGTTTAAAGTTGGACCGAAGCGAATAGTACAGAATAAAAATTACGCTGATCAGCTACGAATAAGATGGCTACAGCAAATGGCTAAACACGAAAGCCATTCAATGCTTCGCTATGATGGCAGCTGGTTTATATTGATCAACCTCATCGCCCTGGGAGGTTTTTGCCGGGCTTGTGGGAAGACAAAAATCGCAGCAATGGCGAAGCATTTTGATGGAACGAATAGCAGCTTAGTTTATATGTTGAGTAAATAACTGAAAGCCGAAATGTGCGACGCAAGTAAAGTTGATGAATGTTATGCTGTTGGGTACAAAACTATTCATTCCAACAACAGCGTTAATCAGCAAAATCCCCTTAATCACCGGTTCGTCTTTTTGTATACTTGCCCAATTGGCTAAACCCAAGCGAGGTTATAAAACATAAGCCGGTTATAGCCCACCATAAAGCGTTATAGCCCCAGCGTTCAATAACCTGGCTGCCAAAGTAGGGGCCGGCAATTTGACCAATGCTCCATGCAATGGTGTACATGGCGGCATATTGGCCGCGGTTATTTTCGGCAGTGCGGCTTATCCAGAAAGAGTTCATAAAAGGCATGGATAATATTTCGCCAATGGTAATAACGGCTATGGAAATTATTGCAACCCAGGCGGCCGGCTGTAAAACGTTTACCAGGGAGAAGCCGATGCCAACCAAAAATATGCCTGTGCGTATGTAAGTTGTAAGCGGGCGGCGGCCTTCCAGTGAGTACACCAGTATCATTTCGAAGCCTACGATAATAATACCATTAAGCGCCATTAATATGCCGATGAAGCGTTCATTTAAATGCCACTGGGTTTTATAAAACAAGGGCTCCATGCTAAACATCTGGAAAAAGCAGGATGCGAATAAAATAGTAAGCGTTATAAAAAACAGGTAAGCTTTATCGCGGTACGGCGAAGATGCAGCGGGCGGCGCCTGCTGCTTGTGAACTTTGCGCTTGCTGCCGCTTTTTACAAAAGGCAGCAGCTTTAGCAATAAGCCGGCAGCGAGGATATTGGTGCAGCCATCAACCCAGAATAACAGGTGGTAATTTACTGAAGCTAAAAAGCCGCCAATGGCGCCACCAAATGCCCAGCCAAGGTTTATAGCCAACCTGTTGAGAGAGAAAGAACGTGTACGGTTTTCAATGGCGCTATAATGCGCAATGGCAGTTGAGTTAGCCGGCCTGAAGGACTCATTACAGCAGCTTAGTATAAATGTACCGATGCATAAAGCGGGGTAGCTGTACAAAAAGCCAACGGTAATAAACATGCAGCCGCCAATAAGCAGGGCGGCCAGTTGTAAAGGGTAAAAGCCCCACGCATCAACAATACGGCCGCCAATAAACGCACCTACAATGGCGCCACCGCCAAACAGGGCCATAACAAAACCACTTTGCGCAACAGTAAAGCCAAGCTGTATGTGGCAGTACATGGTAAGAAAGGGGATAACCATTGTACCGCTGCGATTGACAAGCATTACAATTGAAAGGCACCATGTTTCTCTAGATAAGCCCGAATAAGCATTCCTGTATAAATTCCGCGCTGCCGAAACCATGGGATAAAAGTACAAACAGGCTGGCTTAGGGTGTGCAAAAGTTATGCATTATTATACACACGGTTAATTATGCATATAAACGCCGGTACCGGCTTTGGCGCCTTCCCAACCAAGTATGGCCGTTTTGCGGGCGCTGCCCCAATGGTATTGGCCAATAACGCCGGTATTACGTATTACCCTGTGGCAGGGTATTAAAAATGCCACCGGGTTAGCACCAACAGCGCTGCCTACGGCGCGTGATGCTTTTGGCGCGTGTATGGTGCCGGCCACTGAGGAATAAGTGCTAACGTTGCCCATGGGTATTTTTAACAAAGCCTCCCACACCTTTAGCTGGAAAGGGGTGGCCTTTAAGTGCAGCTTAATATTGGATGGCTTTTGCCAGTCGCCGGTAAATACCTGTAAGGCCGTTTGCTGCAACATATCAGTTTTTTGGACGAATACCGCTTTAGGAAAATGCTGTTGCAATAACTTAAAGGCATCTTCACCCGCGGAGGCAAATGCTATATAACAGATGCCTTTTGCAGTGCTGCCAATAAGCACATCGCCAAAGGGTGTTTCGGCATAACTGTAGTTTATGTGCAGGCTTTCGCCACCGTTTTTATATTCGCCGGGTGTCATGCCCTCAATATTAATAAAAAGGTCGTGCAGGCGGCTGGTACCGCTAAGGCCTGTGTTAAAGCTGGCATCAGCCAGGGATGCGTTGTTTTGCAACAGGCGCTTGGCATGTTCAATGCTTATGTACTGAAGAAATTTTTTGGGGCTAACACCAGCCCAGTCTTTAAACAGCCGCTGAAAATGGAAAGGGCTTAGGTAAACCTGCTTAGCTACTTCGTCAAGGTCTGGCTGTTGCTGAAAGTTCTCCGTTATAAAGTGGATGGCTTTTTCAATGCGTTCAAAATCTGTGTTCATACTATAAATTTCATATAGTAAAAGTACAATGCTGAAGGGCGGCAGCCAACCTGAAACTTGCGGAAAATGTTGAGGGGGTGATGGTGATGCCCCCGGAAGTATTTGGAAAACAGCTAACAAGCTGCACCCGCATCGTTATGCTGATGCATATCAGCAACTCTATCGCTTAGATCATGTTTGCAGGTTGCTGACCTTCGTCAGCATGACGATGAGAATACGGTTTTGTTGACCAATACAATCACTCTTTGAGCACTTGTCACACCCCTACCCTTCCGCATTTTTCTCCACCATAAAAAATGGCAATGAGCCATGGTTCAACACATTATCATGAAACAGCTTTATATCAAACTTATCTCCTTGTTGCTGTTGCAACTTCTGCTTCATTTGCATTATTCGGTAAGCGCCATATTTGTAGCTTACTACCTGGGCGGGCCAGCGTTTTATCCGCGCTATTTCGCGCATGGCAATTCCATCCTGCCCGCGAATGTTTTTCTTCCAAAAGGCCAGCGCCTGCTCGTCTGTCCAGCCGTAATAATTAATTCCCACGTCGAGCGGTACGCGCACGCTGCGCACAATGTCCCACTCCCATTTACCCAGTTCATCATAAGGTGTTCTATAAACGCCAAGCTGCTTACCCAGTTCTTCCACATACGCCCCCCAACCTTCGCTAAAACCAAGGTAGTAAAACACCTGCTGCACCTTTGACAGTTTAAGTTGTGCGGCAATGCTGCTTTGATAGTGGTGGCCAGGTACTGCTTCGTGAATAAACAGCCAGTCAAACTGGCGCTTGTTATATGGTTTACCAAACAGGTTGTAATAAAAAGTGTTGTCGTTATAATACCCCGGTGTTTGGGCAAGCGCCTGGTTAGTACCTCTTGCAATAGCTACAGCAGGCACCTGCTGCACATTAAAAACATTGTGCATGTTTTGCAGTACCGTACGTTTAGTATTCTCAAAAGCCTTCTGTATTTCAGAAGGGTTGCTTACAAAAAAAGATGAATCGTTTAAGTAAGCATAAAATTTATCTTCGTCCATACCCGTTTGAATACGGATATCGTCAATGTGCTTTTTTACCCGTTCTACTTCGTTTAACCCGAACTGGTAAATCTCATCAGGTGACACATCTGCCGCCACCCATGTTTTTAAAAACCATGCATACCACTCCTTACCCATTGGCAGCGTGTAAAGGCCTGTTGTGGGTATTGAACCAGGCTTAACCGGGAGCCATTGTTTGGCAAGGCTTAGTTTTTGCAGCGTTAGCCTGCTTTCGTATTGTATAAGATCGTAATCTATTTGTTGCTGACCGGTTAGCGACTGCCAGTTAAAAACGGCAAGTTGTTGCAGAATTTGTGTGAAGAAGGCTTGCTGTTTTTCAACACCGCCGGCATCAGGAAGGTTGTTTAGGTTTTCAACATAGCTAAGTGCAATGTCCTGTATATTTAACTGTTTGTAGCCTGATACAAATTTATCAGCAAAGGCAGTGAAGTTTTGCTGGGCTTTGCTACTGCTGCTTACGGTAAGGAAAACGGCTGTAGCTAATGTGTAAATGCATTTTAGGTTCATGAGATCAAATTACTGTAACCTGCACCGGTTTGGTTACCGCTTATGTAATAGCAATTGTAATGGTTTTAAGTTTCTCATTCAGCAGCTTTTTTTCTGCTTCAGATGTGGTTAGCTGCCGGCTTAGTAAAAGATATTTTTTTGCCTGTTCGTAATCCTGTATAGTTAAGTAAATATCGCCCAGCACCGCGCTGTATATGTACTGGCTTTGCAACAATGTATCTATTTTGTCTAGTGCCTGTATGCTGTTGATCGCTTGTTGCGGGTTTCCGCTTTGCGCCAGTATTACGGCCCTGTTTAGCGTTACTACCGGGGTGGCTTTTAGCTCAAGCAGCATATCGTACAGTTGAAGCATGCGCCGCCAGTTGGTATTTTCAAAACTGGTTGCAAGGCAATGCTCGGCTGCAATGGCTGACTCAATGTGATATACTGACATGTCACCGCCCTGCGCCGATTGATTTAAATAGTAGTAACCCATTTGCACCAGGTCGTGGTTCCATTTACTTCTGTCCTGGTTTTGCAACAATATAATGCTATTATCTTCATCAAGCCTGCTGTCAAACCGGCTTGCCTGCAGGCACATTAATGCAAGCAGCGCAAAAGTTGCAGGCTGTTTACCCGATTTGTTTTGCGAGAGTATATATGCCAGCCTGATGGCTTCGCCGCACAGGTCTTTACGTATCAGTTCGTCAGCCTTCAGGCTGTTGTAGCCTTCGTTAAATAAAAGATATAAAATGGTATAAACAGTATCAAGCCGCTGCATAAGCTCCAGCCCTGCCGGGATTTCAAAACGCACGTCAGCTTCTTTTATAAACTGTTTTGCCCTGTACAGCCTTTTTTGAATAACTGCATCATTCGTAACCAGCGCCCTTGCTATTTCAGGCACGCCAAAACCTGATACTGTTTTTAAAGTAAGCGCAATGCGGTCTTCCAGCTTCAGTTGCGGGTGGCAGCAGGCAAATATCATTCTAAGCTGGCTGTCGTTAATTTCATTATCACTAAAAAACTGGCCTATGGTGTTTTCTGTTTCAGTAAGCAGTTGCTGAGCAACCTCGTTGCTATACTGGCGGTGGTATTGCTGCCGGCGAACAATATCAATGGCCTTGTTGCGCGCAGTTTGCATAAGCCATGCTGCAGGGTTGGCGGGCACATCAAACTTCCACACCTGCATCGCCTTTAAAAAAGCTTCCTGCACAACATCTTCAGCCATTTCAAGGTTATGCATACCGAATATGCGGGTAAGCACGGCTATCATCTTTCCCGCTTCATGGCGAAAAAGGTGGTCAACCAATTGCTGTGCAGGCGCTGTTTGCATGTGTTAATATTTCATTACTTCCCTAACCTCTACCGTGCCGCCAATGGGCAGATCGGGGCAGCCTTTTGCCAATTCTGCAGCTTCATCTATATCCGCAGCTTTTACAATAATAAAGCCGCCTACCAGTTCTTTGCTTTCGGCAAAAGGGCCGTCTGTAACAACAGGTTCTTTACCTTTTACCGTTTTGCCGTTGGGCGTTAATGGTTCGCCATAAACATAAATGCCTTTGGCTTTAAGTTCATTCATCCAGTTAAACCACTGTTGCATGTTTGCCTGCATTTGTTCTGGGGTAAAGTGTATGCTGCTACTTCCCCCAATAAAAATCATCATAAAATCTTTCATAAAAAATGCTTTTAAAATTATGTAAGTTAGTTTATCGCTTCAACAACGAACGGCCGAAGCCGCGCCGGACATAAATTCAAAAAAATTACTGCGATAGTTAAAAATAAATTATTGTAATGCTTCACAGCGGATGACAGGCTATAAATAGATTCTTTTATTTACAAGCGGCAACCATCACCCAAAAATTGTGTGTACTTTTAATGCAGTTATATAACATTAAAGCTACCATTTTTCATGTCGCCGGAGTTAGAAAATTTATTGAAGATAATTGAGCAGAAGCTGGACTGGGGAAGCAGTGAAACCTGGCAAAGCCGGGATTTTGAAACCCTTAACCAGCAAATTTTAGATAAAACCGGTGTGTCGTTAAGCGCCAGCACGCTTCGCCGTGTTTGGGGTCGGGTGGAATATAACCACTTGCCAAGCGCTACCACGCTGGATGCACTGGCACGCTTTGGCGGGTTTGAAAGCTGGCGTATGTTTACCAAAGCGCCGGCGCAAAAAGAAGTTGTAAAAACTGAAACACCGGAACAACCCACAACAATTGCCCCTGTTGTAGCCAAAAAGGCCCATTTAAAAAAATACTGGGTAGCCGCAGTCAGCCTTTTGGTATTGGTAATTACAGGGGCAATAATAAGTACCCTCGCTTTCAAAAGTTCTGAAAGGCCGATAGATGCCGGCAATTATACATTTACCAGCAAACAACTTACGCGCGGGTTGCCAAACTCGGTGGTGTTTACTTACGATGCAGGCGCATCGCCTGTTGATTCTGTTTTTATTCAACAATCATGGGACCCCAATACAAAAACGCTTGTTGAAAAAAACCTGCACCAGCACACTGCTGTATATTATACCCCTGGTTATTATGATGCCAAATTATTGATAGGAGATAAAATAGTGCAACAGCACAGGTTGCTGATACCTACGGATGGATGGCTTGGCATTATTGATAATATGCCCGTACCTGTGTATTTAAAGCGTGATGAATACATACAAAAGGATAGCATTTATTGCCCGATAAAAAACATTCAGCAAAAAAATGTGGCTTTGCAGCCAAAGGCGCCAATAGTAAGATTTTACAACGTGGGCAATTTTGACAGTGTGGATGTTAAGGACTTTAATTTTAGCGCTGATGTAAAAAATGAGTTTAATGATGGCTCCGCTGCCTGCCAATTAACAGGTATTTATTTAGTGACGGACTACAACCCCATTTTTATACAATTAGGCATTAAAGGCTGCGCGGGCGAACTTAATCTTGGCAGTATGGATAAGATGGTTTCAGGTAAAAAGGCAGACCTCTCCGGCTTTGGCGTTGATTTTTCGCAATGGGCAACTGTTAACTGCAAAAGCAGCGGCAATAATATTCAATACTTTGTAAATGGCAAGCTGGCTTATCAATGCCCTTTACCTGCCAGGCAGGTACACATTGTGGGTGTACAGTTTGCTTTTGAAGGTACAGGTGCAGTTAAAAACATAACCCTTACCGGTGGTGGTAAACAGGTTTTCAAAGCCTTTTAATAATTTGATTATTATTGAAAGCCGGTTGCCGTTGCTTAACCTTTGCCACTGTTTGTCTACCACGTAATCGCTCTCATCATTCCAAAAAAATAGCCTAATATTGCCATAGTTGTTTTATCAACAATTATGGCCAATATCCGAAACATATCACCCCGCAAACTTTCTTTTCTTAATGAGATTATGGGCGATGAAGAATCGTTCACCATGGAAAACCGGCTGTTTAATATTGGCTGTGCCGTTACACTGGTTATTTTGTTTGTTTTTATTTGTATAAATGTTGCAACCGGTTTTTGGATGAGCTTTTGGCTTTGCGCCATTGTTTTTGTTTGTGAGGTGTTATTTTACTACTATGCAAGATTTAAAAAACAATACCAGCGTTTTATTGTAGCCAATGCTATAATAAGTTATATAATTATTACCGCTAATTACTTTATTAATTCGGGTATTACAGGGCCTACCATGTTCCTGTTTTTTTTAACATTTATATTGCTGATTGCTGCCACGCCCGCTAAAATGCATTTTTATTGGCTGGCGGCTCATATACTATTGGGGTGCGCCTTAATTATTCTTGATATTGGAAAGCCGGGCCTTATTAAAAACATTTATACCAGCCGGCAGCAGCGTTATGTTGATACTTTGCTGACTGCTATTGTTTCCATTGTTTTTATTTATGTTGTTACAAAATACCTGCGCAATTATTATATAAGAGAAAAGCAAAAAGCAGAAGCCTCAAAAACCAGGCTGCAGGCTTTTTTTGAAAGCAGTAATACCTGTTACATGTTGCTAAACACCAGCCAGCAGGTAATGTATTTTAATAAGGCTGCGGCCCAATTTGTATTGGGTGAGTACAAGGTTACACTTGAAGAAGGATTTAATATTGAACCCTTTATTAAAACCGATTATATTGAAGGTTTTAAAACTGCATTTCAAAATGCCCTGCAGGGCCGTTCGTATACCGAAGAAAAGTTGCTTTACTATAAAAACAGCGGGCAGGTTTGCCTGCAATTTTCTTTTGCGCCTGTTTTAAACACTGACGGAAATATTACAGGAGTATCATTTGCATGTGAGGATATTACCAGGCAAAGGGAAGGCGCTGAAAAAATAAAACACCAAAATAACACATTACTTAATATAGCTTTTTTGCAGTCGCATGAGTTAAGGCAACCGGTATCGTCCATATTGGGGTTGCTTAACCTTATAAAAGACGACAGCGGCAACAAAGACGAATATTTAGGTTACCTACAGGATGCCGTGGATGAACTGGATGCAAAGCTGCAAAGGGTTGTTACAGAATCAGGCCTGCCTTTATAGGCTATACCTAATAATACATATAATGCAACAGGTGTTTTAACGGTAAACAAGGTGTGCAAAAACATTGCAGCATAATTTTTTACACCTGTTATTAAAATAACAGCATACCAAACATAATATTTAAATATTTTTTTATATATTGTATTTAAATATTACCCAATAAACGTGCCTACCAATATCCTGGTTAAATACTGGAATTCTCTTTGCAAAAAATGCCTCGGTAAAAAGGACGCTTTTACTATGGAAAACCGCATGCTGAACATGGCATGCCTTATGTTACTTGTAGTGTTGTTGTTGTTTTTAGTGCTAAATGGTTTTACCGGGCTTTGGCGCCGAAGTGTATTATTGATAATTATTTTTGCCTGCGAAATAATTGTTTACTACTACTCGCGTTTTAAAAAACAGTATGCAACAGGGCTTATAATTAACGGCCTTGTAAGTTATGCTGCGCTGGCGTTTAATTATTATTTAAATTCGGGTATAGAGGGGCCAACGCTGTTTCTTTTCTTTTTTACGCTACATACACTTGTATCTGGCACTCCTGCTAAATTGCACCCGTTATGGCTGGCACTGCATATTATAACAGTAACTGCTGTATTAACTATTGAGCTGGTTATGCCTGCCTTAATAAAGTATACTTACCGTAATGATACTGCACGCATGGCAGATATAACTGCCATTTATATTGTTTCAATACTATTTATCTTTCAGCTTACGCGTTATATACGCGCTTACTACGAAGAAGAGAAGCTATTGGCAAATGAGTATGCATTAAAGCTTAAAGCCTTTTTTGATATTTCAGGCAACAGCCATATTTTACTTGACAAGAATTTTAATATCATCTATTTTAATTGCACCGCGTCCACATTTGTGTGCGATGCTTATAAAGAATATCTTACCAGTGGCAGAAGTGTGTTTGATTATGTTTCACCATCCTACGCAGCGCAGTGCAGGGAAAACTGCGTAAAAGCATTAGCTGGAACCATAGTACAGGAACAGCGCATGATTACCTACGAGCAGTTGGGTAATATATGGTGGAACATCAGTTTTAGGCCTGCATGGGACAGTAAAGGGGATGTTATAGGACTATCGTTTAACACAATAAATATTTCAGCAGCAAAAACAGCAGGAACAGGAACTGCAGGCCAGGCATGAGTCATTATTAAAAATCGCAGACATTCAGTCTAACAATTTACGTAAGCCGGTATCGACTATAACCACATTAATGAAACACATTAAAAATGACAGTGCCAACGCCGGCAAATATTTAATGCTGATGGAAAAAGCAACCCTTGAACTGGACGACAATATTTATAAGATAGTAGCGCAAACAAAAACTAATGTTATCGAATGAAAATAGCCACCGGTACAATATTAACGCACTAACTAACCACGGGGCAACTTTTCTATACCAATTAAACTCATTTTTACCAATAAAACACCTCCTACTTTTTCTTTAGCGCAGCATCGGCAAAGCTTAATAAAGTAGTGGGGTCAATATAGCCCATGGTGTACAATACAGGCTTGCCATCGGCATTTGTAACTATTAAAGATGGGTAAGCGGTAATACCAAACTTTTGCGCCAGT
>Ga0265327_10000167_pt1 | contig 141405 bp, 139 predicted proteins | sample 41621metaG_FD_202089 | JGI IMG/M metagenome (GOLD analysis project Ga0265327, IMG submission 202089) | Rhizosphere microbial communities from Carex aquatilis grown in University of Washington, Seatle, WA, United States - 4-16-21 metaG | ecosystem: Host-associated > Plants > Roots >... | reverse complement strand
ACCGAGCGTCTGCACTCGGCGATCGCCTACAGCGCTCCGGTCGACCATGAGACGCGATACCGTCAGAACGCCACCGCGATACCCGCTGTGGCTTGATCCAGGTCTCCGACCACACCAGGACGGTTCAGTGATCTTTCATGCCGACCGCGGCTGCCAATACACCTCGGCTCAGCTCGCTGCCGTTGACGACGAGCTGGGCGTGCGGCTGTCGGTGGGGCGCACCGGCGTTTGTTATGACAATGCGCAACAGGAATCGTTCTGGTCGACCCTGAAAACTGAGTTTTATCAACGGTATTCATTCAACACCCACGAGAAGGCGCGGCGGGCTGTCATCGGCTGGATCGAGCAGGTCTACAACCAGAACCGTCGTCATTCAGCGCTCAGTATGCTCAGCCCGGCGGCCTTCGAGACTGCTCACACCACCGCGGCACAAGCCGCATAACCCGATGTCCACCAGACCGGGTCAACCTCACCACCGACAACATCGCAATAGCCCTACGCGCCGACCTCACCGTCTGGCAGGCAGCAACCACCCTGGGACGAACAGCCTCCGCAGTAGCAAACGCTCGCCATCGCTTCCGCCACCGTCCCGCACGCGGCGACACCCCCACACCAAACACGCCGAACTAAGCACGACCAACACCCGCACAAACAAGCAATGCAGGCCACTTGCGTTCCCGCATTGAGATCTGAGGTTCACCCGGGATAGTGGAGAGTGGTTACGCGGCCTGAAGGTCCGCAGTTTGTGGCTTGTCGTAGTCGATCGGGCTGAGCATCCCGATCGTGGAGTGTCGCCTGATAGTGTTGTACTCGATCATCCAGTTGTCAACTGCCACAATCAGTTCAGCTTTGTAGGCGAAACTGTGACGGTAGTAGTACTCGCGTTTGAACGTCGACCACAACGATTCGGCGGCGGCGTTGTCCCAGCACACCCCGGTCCGGCCCATCGACCGCTGCAGCCCATACCGTTCGCAGGCGGCGGCCGTGACCGCCGCGGTATACTGAGATCCCCTGTCCGAGTGCAGGATTGTGCCAGCCACCGGACGGCCGCGGGTGGCCGCGCCAGATCCCGCTATCTCGAGGGAGCCTCATCTGGCAGCTGGGACTAGGGCGAATAATGAAAACTCGATATTGACGGTTGGAAGTGTGGACACACAGCAGTCTTCACCCGCTGTCGGATGACGACGGCTCTCCCAGTCATGCTGTCAGCGCAGCGTCCAATCATGGCGCAGTCGATCAAACTCCCAATTCACTTGTCACACCGCGAATCATCAGATCGCAGAGACTTCGAGGCGGCAAGGTCGCAGATCGGCGTCATCGCTTCCAGATTCGACGTCACCCCGACAGAAAGAAAGGTTGCGGACTCCCCGGGCAACGTCGTGACAGGATGCGCCTATGGAGGACTACCGCGGGCACCCGGGAACGACTCGTCATCAGGCGTGGCATGTGGCGCATGTGGTCGCGACCATCCTGACTCCGTGGGTGCTGGCTGCTTACTACTGGCGATCGCAGCCGCAGACAATTACGGCAGAAGCCGCCCTTGTTGCGGATTTCCACACGATGGCGGCGATCGCCGCGAGTGTCCTGCTGTTGAGTACGGTGCTGCTGCGCATCTCCGGTCGCAGGATCGCCGCGACCGTCCCTTTTGCGGTCATGTGGATGGTCGCGCTCGCCTACTCCATATCCCAGATGCAGGAATACGGCGGCGAATTCCACTGTGACGACGACTTGTGTATGCCCGACTTCGGACTCTTCTTTACTGCCGTTCCGTTCGCGGGCGCGGTCTCTTTCGCCGTCCTTGGTTCGGCGGTGATCAGCAGAGCGGCCTAGGGCGACAAACTATTTCCGTCGACGCTTGAGACTTGATGATCTACCCTGCGACGATGCCTGCAGCGGTGACATCTTTCTATCACGTCAGCTCTGCGCTCAATCGAGCGTCAATCAAGGAACACGGCTTGGACTCGCACCGAATGGGTCTCGGGCGCGGTATCGCCGGCAGCCGAGAGCCCGAGCAGGATGGCTGCTTTCTCGCCCGCGGCGAATACGAGTGCCGCTGGTTCGTCCGCATGAACAATACGGGTGGCCCTGTCGACGTGTGGCAGGTCGACTGCATAGATGTTTCTGAGTTATTGACCTCGGCGCACGGTTACCAATATTTTCCGGGGACCATTCATCCCGATCAGCTCACCCTCATCAAGACGGATATCCCTGCGGTAGATGTACCCAACACTCCCCGCGACGCCGTACAAAAGGGATTTTGCAGCGAACTCACTATTCACCACAGCGGTGCTGGACGCGGCTCGTCAGGATGACCGTCGCTCGGCTGTCCCCCGGAAGTAACTGTCCAACTGGTCGGCCAGCACAGTCTTGATCGCGCGGTCGACCGCGTCGGCCAGGCCGGCCATCGTGGTTGCCATTGCGGTGCTGCGGAATTCGACGAACATAGCCGACAACCCCGGCACATCCAGGTCACCGCGTCGCAGCGAGTCGACATCGATGTTGGCCTTGACGTGCTCGGCGCCGGCCCGCACCAGCAGCTCCGCGAGGCCTTCGATGTGCACCTGGCAGTCGTCGTACAACCGGAGCAGCGTGTCGATGTCGATCCCGAATCCCATTGCAGTGCGGAAACCGCGAACGAGATCGGGGCGTCTGACGGTGACTGACTCGGCGTCCCTCACCTCGACGAGTTGGCGATCGATCAGCCGATCGAGAGCCTCGCGGTCGCCTACCAATGCGATGGCGTCCGACGTCGGCATCGTCTCCGGAGTCTCGGGATTCCACGAGGTGCCGACCAGCGCCGACTCGACGCCGAGAATGTCGGCCAGATCGCGTCCCTCTTCCCATGCCGTCAACATTTCGTCGACGTGGGCCAGTGTGTATCCGCGCTCGAGCAGCGACAGAATCAACTTCAGTCGCGCCACATGGGTCTCGTTGAACAGCGCGCGCCGGCCCGACCGCCGTGGTTCAGCGAGCAGACCGCGAGCTCGATAGAGCCGCACGTTTCGGGTCGACGTGCCAGCGCGACGGGCGAGCTCGTCCATCTGAAACTCGGAGAACCGACTGTCCTCGCAAGGTTCGTCGACCGCAGGTGCGGCGACCGCATCAATCAATTGCGCCGCAATCGATTCCAGCCGGTCCCGGGACAGCAGCCGCTGCGTTGTCGGGTTCCGGTGGGCCGCCGAGATCAGCCAGGCCACCTGATTCCGCGCGGTCCGCGCACCCGCCGACTCCGGATCGATCACCGCAGCCACTTTGGGAGGCTTCTTCATCGTTCCAGTCTCTCTTCCACGCGCTCGGTCAGGCCGAACCCGAACTCGTCCGTCGGGCCGGACTGGCACCGCCCGCTCCCCTGTCCCGATTCGCGGCCTGGAAGTCATAGTCGCTCAACGGGAACCGCCGACTTCGGATCGCCGACTCCAGTGTCGTCGTCGGGCGCAGCGGCACATCACCGTTCTTGTCGAAGTAGTAGCTGTTGGCGTTCGCGCACGACTCCTGCCAGAAGATCTGGTTCTTGCGCCGCCGCAGCATCTCCTCGAAGAACCGGTCATTGGCCTCCTGAGTCACCGCCACTCGGCTGGCGCCGACCCGCCGCGCATGTTTGAGCACCCGAATGATGTGCGTGGCCTGTGCCTCGATCAGCGCGAAGTAGGACGACCCGTTGTAGCCGTACGGGCCGAAGATCGAGAAGAAGTTGGGGAACCGCGGCACCGAGATCCCCTCGTACGCCTGTAACCGATTCTCGCTCCACCACTTCGACAGCATCAGACCGTCTTCGCCGGCGAGGTCATACGTTGGCATGTTGTCGGGATCCATCACCTTGAAACCAGTCGCGAGAATCAGCACGTCGAGCTCATGGAGATTGTCTGTGCCCGTGGTGACACCGGCGGGCCCGATGTGGTCGATCGGCTCGGTCACCAGACTGACGTTGTCACGGTTGAACGTCGACAGATACGAATTGTGAAAGCTGGGTCGCTTGCAGCCCAGACCGTATCGGGGCGTGAGCTTTTCCCGGGTCTCCGGGTCAGCCACTTGCGACTTCAGGTACGCCAGCGCGAGCCTTTCCGCGCCCGGTCGCACGTGTATGACGCGGTCGAAGTGCGCCGGGATGGGGAACGTTGCCTCGACAAACACCTGGCTGGCCAGCCGAGTGATGTCGCGAACGCCCGGCACTCTGCGTAGCGCCCAGCTGAGCGGGCTGGCCAACGGGAAGTCCGGTTTCGGCATGCACCAGATCGGGGTCCGCTGAAACACGGTGAGGTGCTGCACCTCCGGCGCGATCGACGGGATCACCTGCACAGCGGACGCCCCGGTGCCTATGATGCCGACCCGCTTGCCACGCAGGTCCACACTGTGGTCCCACCGCGAGGTGTGCATCGTCACGCCGGAGAAGTCATCGACGCCATCGATGTCCGGCATGTTCGGTCGGACCAGAATTCCATTGGCACTGATCAATTGACGTGCGGTGAATAGGCCCTTCGAGGTGCTGATCCACCAGATGTCGCTGTCCTCGTCCCACCGAGCACTCTCGACCGTGACCCCGAACCGCATGTGGTCGGTCAGGCCGTACTTCGAGACACAGTGTTCGGCATAGGCTTTGAGCTCCGCTCCCGGCGCGTACGAGCGCGACCAGTCGGGGCGCTGTTCAAAGGAGAACTGATAGCTGAACGACGGAATGTCCACGGCGATGCCGGGATAGGTGTTCCAGTGCCAGGTACCCCCCGGCCCGTCGGCCTCATCGATGATGACGAAGTCGTGAAACCCGGCCTCCTTCAGCTTGATTCCGGTACCGATGCCGCTGAATCCGGCACCGATCACCATCACCTCATGATCAGTCGGGCGCGTGGCCTCGGGTGCGTCGTCAACTAGCGTCATGCTTGCTTCTCCTCTGGGGCCACGGCCGGTTGTAGTTCGTCGCAGGTCGATGCGATGAGTTCGAAAATTTCTCGCGGATGGTCGTATTGCGGGCAATGCCCCGTATTCGGCAGCATTCGGATCGCTATGTGGTCCGTCGCGCCCGCGGGCAGTCGGCGATGTCGCGGCGCCGGCGCCACCCAGTCCTGTCTCCCCCACACGAGGGTCGTCGGTACTTGCAGTGCCGACCATGGAATGAGATCGCTCGCGGCGAGTTCGTCCAACATCCGGCCGCCCATCATTAGCTGGCGTCGGAGATCGCCCGGGCCCCAGTGTGATCCATACTCGGCCTTGGCGTCCGCGGTCAGCCGTCCACTGGCGACGGCCAGCGCAAACCCCTCGGTGATCATGCGCGGACCAGTGACCGTGCCCTGCAAGATCACCGGCATCGTGGGACGAATCAGCGGTCGCAGTAGCGGCCCGGCGCGGCGCGCGGCCGTGTGCCAGAGCACCGGTCGAACTCCGACCGGCCCGATCGCCACCGCCGCCCGGATAGGCAGGGCGGACGAGGCGGCTGCGCGCAACGCCAGTAGCGCACCCACCGAATTGCCCACCAGCACCACGCCCTCACCCCTGTCGCATTCATGAACGGCGGCGGCAACGAATTCGTCCAGCATCGGAATGTATCCGTCAGCTGGTTCGACGCGTTCGGCGCGACCGAAATGCGGCAGGTCATAGGCGACGGCACGATGATTCGCCGCCGTCAGCTCCGTCATCACCGCTCGCCAACTGTCGGCCGAATCCGAGAACCCGTGCAGCAACAGCACAGTGGGCCCGGCTCCCCCGCACTCGATCAGGCGGGTATGGAATCGACCGACCCGCACCGCCCGTGACTTCTCGAGCACCGGCTTGCGCCGTCGCGTCGCGCCGTGGATACCGGTGCTCATGCTCGCGCCACCACCCCGTTGAACATGGGCGCCAGACGAAGCGCGTGATAGCCGATCTGCGTTTCAAGCCCGACTGACACCATCGCCCGATTGTGTTCTACCGCACCGACGACGGCCTTCGCGACCGTGTCCGGCGAATGGCTGTGCCGAAAGATCCAGTCCAGCCTGGACTTCTCATCGACGGCGCGACCGCGCAACCGGGTGTTGTGCAGAATCGGCGTGTTGATCACCCCGGGACAAATCACCGACACGCCAACGTTTGTCGACGCCCAATCGGCCCGCAGGCAGCGGGAGAACATCACGACCCCGGCCTTCGACGCGCAGTAGAGCGCCATCCGTCGGTTCGGCAGATAGCCGGCGCCCGAGGCGATATTGACGACATGACCGGCCCGCCGATCCACCATCCCGCGGCCAAAGACGCGGCAGCCGTTGACAACTCCATCCAGATTGATCGACCGCAGCCAGGTCCAGTCGTCTTCCGTGTTGTCGAGGAAATCGCCGCCTACCCCGACTCCGGCATTGTTCACCAGCACGTCGACCGGACCCGCCTCTGCGATCACCGAATCGTGGAGAGCCTGCAGCGAATCCGTGTCGGCAACATCGCAGCGGTAGCCGTGTGCGGCACCACCACGCTCTCTACATGCGGTCGCAGTCCGATCGGCGGCCTCCTCGTCGATATCGGCCACGATGACCATCGCTCCTGCACCAGCGCACCGCCTCGCCGTGGCCGCCCCGATTCCGCTTCCGGCGCCGGTGACGACGACCACCGAGTCACGCAGCCTCACACGGCTCATCGGATCACCTCGGTGCGTCGCCGGGCGACCATCTTCATCCCGTGCTTGGGCCGCAACGTCAGTGTCCCCTCGGGTTCCACCGGGTGATCGGGCACCAGATCGAAGACATAGCGCTGCGCCAGCATCGCAGTGATGAGCACCGACTCCATCGTCGCGAAGCCCTGGCCGATGCAGATCCGTCGCCCACCGCCGAAGGGCAGATAGGCCGAACGCGGACGGCCCTTTCCGGCGCCCGGAAGGAATCTCGACGGGTCGTACTCCTGCGGGTTCGGCCACCATCGCGGGTCATGATGCACCTGGTGCACAGGAATGATCACGGTGGTGCCCTTCTTGATCCGATGCCCGCCGATCGAGGTGTCGCGGATCGCCCGGCGCGGGATCAGCCACGCCGGCGAGAAGTAGCGCATGGCCTCCAGAAAGGCGCCCGTCGTATAGGGCAGGTCCGCCAGGTCGTCGGCCGTGGGCGTGCGCCCCTGCAGGACCGAATCGACCTCGTCGTAAACACGTTGCCGCGCTTTGGGATTGATCGACAGCAGGTACCACATCCAGGTCAGTGCGTTCGCGGTCGTCTCGTGTCCGGCCAACATGAAGGTCAGCGACTCGTCGCGAACCCGTTTCAGCGTCAGACTGCCCTCGTCGTCCGAGGCGTTGAGCAGATGATTGAGCAGATCTGGGCTGTCGATCGGATGCGCGCGACGATCGTTGATCACGCCCCAGACCGCATTGTCCAAATGCTTCACGGTTTGCTGAATCGTCCAGAACGGCGGCGGCAACGGGAGTGGTGTGAAGGCCACCCGGGCGAGGCCCCGCCACACCTTCGGGGTCGGTGAGTAGATGAAAAAGACCCGAATGCTCCGCTCGGCGAATCGAAGGCCGCCGGTCACCTGCGGCGCGATACTTTCCGCGATCGGCCCGAACCCCTTGCTGAACAAAGAATTTCCGACGACGTTGAGGGTGAGCTTGACCATCTCGTCCCCCATCTCGACCTCGAATCGCTCCTGATTCGGCTCGGCTGCGAGTGCGTCGCAGAGGGCATCGATCGGCTCGATCATCAGATCAACGAGTCCATTGAGATGGCGCTTCCCGAACATGGGCGACAGCATCAACCGGTGCCGCTCCCAGGAGTCCTCCTCGTCGGTGAAGAGGCTGACCCCGAGTAGCGCCCGGAGCAACTCGTATTCGAAAGACTTGTAGTAGCTCTGCCGATCCTCGTGCAGCACCTGATCGATCAGCTCGGGGTTCCCGATGGACACGACCGCCCGGTTACCCGTACGGAACCGCGTGAAGTCGTGCCCGGCGATCCGGTCGAGCCAGCCGTGCCGATAGTTGAGTCCGTATCGCGCGGCGTCACGAATCATCGCAGCCCGCGGGAGGCGCGTCTCTCGCACCAGTGTTTCCGGGCCAACTCCGTCTGGCGTACCGCTATAGGGGCATCGCCCCTGATCAGGCTTGGCTGTCGAATGCTGGGTCGCGGTCATGCGCTCCTCCAAATGCCATCGGGCAATGCTGCGATCTGGATCACAATGCCATCACCCAATGGCGCCATTTGTCAATGGCAATGTAGTGCAGGGCTTGATCGGGGGCGACCGGCGCGGGCCATCAGAACCGGCGATCAGGCGAAGCTGCGCGCGCCGATGACGGCAAGAAGCTCCAGTTTCTCGACACTCGGCGATCCGGGCGTCGCGGTGAACACCAGCAGCGCCTGTCGGCTCTCGGTGTCGATCAATGTCTGGCAGTCGAGCTCTAGTTCCCCGACCTCGGGATGCGAAAATCGTTTGCGCCGAGGATGTTTCACCTGAACATCGTGGCGTGCCCATACCTCGGTGAACTCCGGACTGGACGAAAGCAGGGCATCCACAACCGCGGTCGCCTGTTCACGGGTCGCCGGAGTCGAGTACGCACTGCGCAACTCCGCAGTGAAGACCTGCCCGTGCTCAGCCTGATCCTCGGCGGGGTACACATCGCGCGTCGCCGGATCGGTGTACCAGCGATAGACATTGACGCGGTCCAAACCCGTGTAGCCGGAATGATCGCCCAGCAGCGCGCGGGCGAGCGGAGTCTGCATGAGCGTCTCCCCCAGATCTGTCAGCACCATCGCGGGAGTGTCGTCCAGACGGTCGAGGATGCGCTGCATTCCGGGCGCAACATGCCGCCATGCACTCGCCGGCTCGGGCGTCGGGTGGCCGGCCAATCGGAACAGGTGCGCGCGCTCGTCGACGTTGAGCCTGAGGCCGCGAGCGATCGCGCCGAGCATCTGCTCCGAAGGCTGTGGGCCGCGCTGCTGCTCGAGTCGACTCCAGTAGTCGGTCGACATGTCGCAGAGCTGCGCAATCTCTTCGCGCCGCAGACCATCCGTCCGGCGACGCGGTCCCCGATGCAGGCCGACGTCCTCCGGTTGCAGCGCTTCGCGACGACTGCGGAGAAAGTCGGCTAGCTGGCTGCGATCCATGGCCTCCATTCTGCCCCCGCCGAAGCGTGCTATCCGCGGATCGTTGATCCCTGGATAGGCCGCCCCTGGAGAGGCGCGGATTTTCGGTGCAGGCTAATGCCATGACCGACAACAAGATCACCCTCATCACCGGCGGCGGACGTGGCCTGGGCCGCGCTGCCGCTCTTGCCCTCGCCGACGCCGGTCACGACGTCGTCATCACCTATCGCGCCTCGGCCGACACCGCGGCGGAGACCGTCACCGCAATCCAGGAGCAGGGCCGCAAGGCCGTTGCGCTGCAACTTGATACAACGAACTTCGCCGCCTTCCCCGCATTCGTCGAGCAACTACGCGCGACGCTCGACGAGACCTGGGGACGCGAGAGTTTCGATCGCCTCTTCAACAACGCCGGCGTGGGCCTACTGACTCCGGTCGGTGCGACGACTGCCGAACAGGTCGACCAGCTGCTCGACACCAACCTCAAGGGCGTAGTCCTGCTGACCGAAGCCGTCCTGCCGCTGATCGCGGATGGCGGCCGCATTCTCAATGTCTCAAGCGGACTGACGCGGTTTACGGCCGGCGCCCCCTACGCCGTGTACGCGGCCACCAAAGGAGCGATCGAGGTCTACACCCGCTATCTCGCCGCCGCTCTCGGCGAACGCGGCATCGCGGTGAATACCGTCGCCCCCGGCGCCACCGCGACCGATTTCGGCGGCGGTTACCTCATGAGCGACGAATTCCAACGTGAAGTTGCGAAGGTCACCGCCCTGCAGCGCGGAGGTCAAGCCGACGACATCGCCGCCACGGTTTCACTTCTGCTATCGCCCGACGCACGTTGGATCAATGCTCAGCGAATCGAAGCCTCAGGCGGCGCATACCTCTGAGCCGCAAGCTATTCGGACAGTCGACGACTATCGGGACTGACACCGCGCGGGATATCCAGTGTTGATCTGCCGAAGATCTGTGGCAGATCAAGCGCGCTGAGCAGACCCGGCGTGGCCGCATGAACTGCGGGTATGGCGTTGACCAACCGCGAGGCTCCGGCGATTCGTGCGCCCAGGTCGTGGTCACCGTCCTCGGCCATTTCGAATTCGCACCGCATCGATGGTGACCCGTCGATCTCGACGCGGTAGAGGCCCCGTCCCGACGCGCCGCCGAAGCCGAGATCGTTGGGCTGCATGCGAATATTCGGTTGGGGCCAGTCAGGTGCGAGGTCGTCGTGCATTCGCGTCACGTGATCCAGGACGATCGCGGCACGACCATTGACGAATCCGTGCAGTGTGGACCGCATCGCGCCAACGGTGCCCCGCTCGATGACACCGGTAGGTGTCTGGAAGGTCTCGTCGACGATTCGTCGTTCGATCGACTCGTCGATGCGCTCGATCTCGACGCCGAGTGCGTCGGCGAGCTGGTGCAACACCGGTCCCCAACCGAATGTGAAGATACCGGGAAGCGCCGCGAAGGCTTCATACTCCTCCGGCTGACCGAACCCGAGCACTTCGTAGATCGCTTGCCGATCGGGATAGGTTGCGTAGTTGAACATTTCGGTCACTGTGATCGCCTCGACCGTGCGCGATACACCGGTGAGCGCCAACGGAAGAACGTCGTTCGCAAACCCGGTGTCGATGCCGGAAGTGAAGAATGACGAGCCGCCTGCCTCCGCTGCGTCTCGTAGCCCGGCTGTCATCTCCGGTGCCACGGCATTCGGATAAACCAGTGGCACAACCGAACACGAGACCACATCCTTGCCGGTCCGCAAGATGCGTTCCATGTCGCTGATGGCCTCGGCTGGGCGCAAATTCGCTGCGGCCGCGTAGACGATCACGTCCGCGTCACCGGTGAGTAATTGATCCGGCGAGTCCGTCGCATGGATGCCAGTGTCATCAGTGCCGGCCAGACGCCCCGCGTCCACGCCGATCTTGTGCGGACTGTGCACGATCACATCGGTCAGCTGCAATGTCGGGTGGTCGATCACCCCACGCAACGCCACGACGCCCATCGATCCCGGCCCCCAGACGCCCACCTTGATTGCCGTCACAGCATCTCCTAATATTAGGAATCAATATCCATATAAATGGAACACCGCTAGGCTAAGGCAGCGCCACGAAGGACGCAATGGTCACCACCAACTCCGGCCCCAACGGGTCGCCCCCCACTCGCCGCGTGATTGACGTTCTGAATGCGGTGGCTGATCCAGACGGCGGTCTCACGGCGTCGGACATTGCACGCAGGTGCGACATCACGACCTCGACCTGCGCGCTGATCATCAACGAGCTGCACCACCTGGGAGTGCTGACACGTGATGCCGATCGTCGGTGGCATTTCGGCAGTGGCCTATTGCCCGTCGCCGAGGGACTACGCAAGCGCTACCCCCTCCTCGGCGCCGGCGATCGCGTTGTCCTGGATCTCCACACGGCAATCGGCGCGAGTTGCTCTCTGAGCCAGATCGAGCCCGATTCACTGGTGGTGACGAACGTAGCCGGACTCGCACATGAGGACGATTTCGTTCCGGGGCAACGCTTTCCGCTGACTCCGCCGTACGGCATCGTCGCGATGGCCTGGTCCGGGAAGCAGTCGATCGAATCGTGGCTTCAGTCGGTGGAACCGAAGCTCTCGGACACGGATGTCGCCGAGCAACTGGCCGCGCTCGCAGGTGTTCACGACCGCGGTTACGGTCTGTGGCGCCTGCATGGGTCCGCCCCGTCACTGCGTGATCGCCTCAGTCAGGTCATGGATGCAGTGGCCGCCGACAGATTCGCAGCCTCTCGCCTGACGCAGCTTCTGACGATGGCTACCCTGCAGTTCGTTCCGGCTGACGTGGAGAACCCGTTCACCGATGCTGAATTCTTGGTCGCTCCAGTCGCTTTCAACGACGCCGGGACCCCCACCCACCAGGTGCAGATACGCCTGGATCCCGTCAACCGGGCAGACCTCACCGCAGAGAGTGTGATCAGCGCCTTGACTGCTGCCTCGGAGCGCGTCGCGAATATCCTCGGACTTCGCGCCGCACGCTACGAGCCGCGCAACTGAATCCACCGGCATCCGGGACCTACCGCCGAACGATGAGGCCGGCCTCGGTCACATCCAGCCCGGCATCGAACAGGCCCGCGACAACACCAATGACCCACGCATTGCTTGCCGATCCGCCACCACCGAGTACCAACGCTCGCTCGGCCACGACTCGGCACGCTCTACGCGCGCGGCGACATCGACCGCAACGGAGTTTGTCGGAGCCGGTCCGACGTTGTGTGTCCGCTTACTGACGATTTGTGCCAACTTTGCGATCGCACGCGTTTCGGCGGTGCCATCATCAATGGCGCTGAGTAACTTGCGAAACATGCCAGCCGACGACAGCGATGTTCAGCGGGAGCGGCCGCGGACTGTCAGGTACGCGATCTGGGTCGCCGTACCAGCCCTGTTCTTGGTCGTTTTCGTCGCGCTTGGAATGAACTGGCCGACCGCGCTGGGCATTGAGGTCCTCGTGTGCGCAGTGGTGTTCGCGCGCTGGCTCATTGATTCGCGCACCGCCGCGGGGCCGCCCGCCGCGCCGCCCACACCGTCGGAGAATGTGAAGTCTTCCGACTGATCGCCTATCCCAGATCGCGCGCCATCAGGTCGTTGAGGGTCTCGCGCCGGACGATCTGGCGGGCACTGCCGTCGGCGACCACGATGACCGGGGCACGGGTTGTCATGCAGGCGTTCGATGCCATCGAATGGTGGTACGCGCCAGTGCAAGCGAGGGCCAGCACATCTCCGGGGTGCAGGTCGGCGGGTAGTCGGAGCTCCCGCGCCAGTTCGGATCCACCGTATGCCCGGCCGATAACCGTGACTGTCTCCACGGGGCCAATCGGATGTCTGTTAACCAGTGCCGCAGTGTGATTCGAGTGCGGTGGATCGTTGGGGCGATCACCGAGGCCGGCATCTACCGTTACCAAGGTGTCGCGTCCGGTCCGCTTCACCGCGACGACCCGATACACGGTCACACCGGCACGCGCGGCGATCGATCGACCGGGTTCGACGATGATGTGTGGTCTCACCGCACCTGGTTCTGGGCAGGCTCCATTGAGCGCGTCATCGATCGCCAATCCGAGCAGGCGAAGATCGAGAGCGGGATCACCAAATCGATAAGCGACCGCCTGTCCCCCGCCGATATCCAATTGGCGCAGCCGAATTCCGTATGTGTCGTTGATACGCCTCAGGGCGTTGACGCCGCCGGTGACAAGCTCGCGATAACGGTCGGGATCGTTGGTCTGGCCGCTGATCTCACTATGCAGCCCGACCAATTCCAGGTGCGAGTCGTCGAGGATCCGGCGAGCCGCGTCCAGCGCTCTGCCGGAATCGATGCCGAAACCCCTGGCGTCCCGATCGTCTGTGTCGATCCGAAGCAGCACGCGTTGACTTTTGGATAACTGGGCCGACAGTAAGCTGATCTCGGTGTGCGAGTCGACAACGATGCGACCGACGCCGGCCGCCACCGCATATCGGAGGTCATCACAGGATTTACCGTTGCCGTGCAGGATCATTCGCCCCGGATCAACCCCTGCGGCGAGGGCCGGCGCGATCTCACCGGTGGACGCCACGCTCAGCGACAAACCCTCGCTGGCCACCCACCCGGCCACCGTCTTGGTCAGTAACGCTTGCGCTGCATAAGCGATTTCAGCTCCAGAGAGCGCCGAACGGTACTCCCGGGCACGGGTGCGGAAGTCGTTTTCGTCAAGGACATGGGTCGGGGTGCCGTACTGATCAGCGATGTCACAGAGCGACACCCCGGCAACCGACAACCGGCCGCCCGCGGCGAAATGAGTATTGACGGGCCAGACGTCAGCGCAGCCGTCGGGCGGCCGACTGGGAAGGGACGCAAGCCGGAGCGACGGAAGGATGTCCAACAGGGTCATGCCGATCACGCTTCACCGAAATCGGTGGCAGACCAAGCATCTTGACAGGTTCTTGACGGCCACCGAGCGTGAGTTTTACAACCGCGTTAGCCACCCCCACCACGGAAGACGGATCAGCCTGGCTCGAGCTTCAATGAGTGGCTCATGTTGTCCGCTGAGGAGCGGGTATCACCACCACCGGACACTTCGAGTGGGCCACCACGTGTTGGCTTATGGAACCAAGCATCGCTCCGACGAATCCGCCGTGTCCGTGTGAGCCGACCACCATGGTGTCGTCGGCACGTACGGATGCAAGCAACACTTGCGCCGGGTGGCCCTCCACGGTCTCATGCGTTATCGAGACCGGGTCCGTCACACAGTCCGGGTCGGACGCGCGAGCGTCGCGAATGGCGTTCTGTAACAATCTGTCCACCGCCGCAGCGACTTCCGCGTATTCATTCTCCGGTGGCTCGCTGGTCGGCTGATGGCCCATCGGGAACATGCTCCCCAATCCCGGGTCTACCCAATGCGGGTGAAACTCCCAGGCAAGCACCGCGTGCACCGGGATCTTCCGCGCCCGCGCCTCGCCGGACGCCCACGCCAGCGCCGCCGTGGAGCCCTCGGAGGCATCGACGCCGACGACGATTCGCCTTCCCCTGACGGACCCGGTGTCGTCAGGGACCGGCGCGGGCGTCGATCGTTCGGTGTCAGTCATCGTCGGCACGCCCGCGGCGGCATCACAGCTGCCGTGTTCACAGCTGGCTCCCCGCGGCCGAGGCGCCGTTGGGCACCGCTGCGGTCGGCGACGAGAACGGCTCTGAATCTACGGCTGCGGCACCTTCTCTGGCCAAGAAGTTCCCGAGTTCGGCGATCGTCGACATCAACGGTGCCGGGAACACGACGGTCGAGTTCTTGTCGACGCCGAGTTCAACCAGCGTTTGCAGGTTGCGCAGTTGCAGTGCCAGCGGGTGCGCCATCATCGTGTCCGAGGCGTCGCCCAGGGCGGCCGCGGCAAGCGATTCCCCCTCGGCTGCGATGATTTTCGCGCGCTTCTCACGTTCAGCTTCCGCTTGGCGAGCCATCGCGCGCTGCATGGTTTCGGGCAACTGGATGTCTTTGAGCTCCACCAGAGTCACCTGCACACCCCACTCGATCGTGATGACGTCGAGGATGGCGCGGATGTCGAGGTTGATCTTGTCGGTTTCCGACAAGGTCTCGTCCAGCGTGTGCTGGCCGACCACTTTTCGCAGGGTGGTTTGGGCGATCTGATCGATCGCCGAGTACACGTTCTCGATAGCCACGACCGACTTCACCGCGTCGACCACTTTGAAATAGGCCACCGCCGACACGTCGACACTGACGTTGTCTCGCGTGATGATGCCTTGAGACTGGATTGGCATCGTGACGACTCGCAGCGAGATCCGATGCATCACATCGATGATCGGGATGATGAATCGCAGGCCCGGCTTACGTTCACCGATCACCCGGCCAAGTCGGAACAGCACGCCGTCCTCGTACTGCTTGACGACCCGTAGCGACATCAGCAACGCCAGAACTATCAGTACAGCAAGGACGATGATCACCACTATCAGGACTTTCATCGCCGATCACTCCCTGGTGAAAGGTGTTGCACGGCTTCGGCTAAGGGTGAAGAACTTTGTGACAGTGTCATAGCGATCCTGAGGTGCAGACGATCACCGATATGCCGGGGCGACGGAGGGAAGCTCCTGGGGTTGCGCGGCGGACAGCGAAACCCTTCCCGAACCTGCTGAAGTTCTCAGTACGCTTGAGACTACTCCCTGTGGGGGATTCAAGTCGTTGCCAGCGCTGATGATTCGCCAAGGCCTTGAGCGGCGGTATTCAAAGCGGGACAATCCACCTCGAGGCCGTTGCCGCGGGTGTATGTCGTGGCCTTCTGCCTCACGACGATCGGGGACGAGCCAAGGTGAGCAGAGTGCGATACAGATGACCGAGTTCACCGAACGTCCCGGCGGATCGTTGAGCCCGGAGCAGGCAGGCCTTGATGCATCCGAGCTGCAGGCCGCGCTCAGCGATCTCTCTGGACTGGTTGCCGGCAGCCTCGGGCTCCCCGGACTGTTGACCGAGGTAGCGACATTCGCTGTGCACGCCATACCTGGAGCCGAAGGAGCCGGAGTCACGTCACTGCGCGTCGGTCGGACCGACAACGTGGTGGAAGCACTGGCGGCGAGCGCACCGTTCGTCGAGGCGATCGACCATATCCAGTATGTGACTCTCCAGGAAGGCCCCTGCATCACCGCGGCCATCGAGCGCCGGACCGTGCGTTCCGGGTCACTCGGCGGCGAAAAGATGTGGCCCCGGTTCGGGCCACGCGTCGGCAGGCTGGGCGTGCACAGCGCATTGTCGCTGCCGCTGCTACTGCCGGGGCAGGTGGTTGGTGCGATCAACGTCTATGCCCATGACAAGGACGTCTTCGATGACCATGCCGCTGAGCTGGGGGAACTGTTCGCGAAGCCGGCGGCGGTCGCGGTGCATAACGCGCAGATTCTCGCTCGCGCGGTCGCGTTGACGGCTCAGTTGCAAACGGCGCTGTCGACGCGGCCGGTGATCGATCAGGCCATCGGGCTGCTGCGCGGTCGCACCGGTCACAGTGCGGAGGAGGCGTTCGCGCAACTCCGAGCCATCAGCCAGTCCGAGCATCGCAAGTTGGGTGAGGTAGCGCAGCGCGTCGTCGATGAAGCCGTGCGCCGCGCCCGCGCCCGGCATACACAGAGCTGAGTCCGAGTACGGTCGACATCGGAGCGATCACACGGGAGCGGTGCCTGGCCTGCATCCTGGAAAGCTTCACCGAGTAGGTCGACTCGCCCTGTTCGGCTCCTGGCAGGTAACCGGCGCTCGGGGCGTCACGAAGCAGACAGATCCTGATGATCTCCGCATCATTGGCCGCCGCCTTAGCCGTACTGACCGAGGCACTCGATGAACCCGCCGTAGATATCGCCAACGGCCTGCAAGGGCTGAGCATCGATGCTGCGGCCGCAATACCGCTCTATCTCGGGATGAGCATCGTTGCGCCCCAAAATAATCCACCGCTCACCATCACCATCCTGATCGACGGCGCCAAGACAACCGATATTCGTACATCGCTACACGTGACACTTGCCCGCGGCAAAGGATCGCCACCGGTGGATCTGATCCTCTATGGAGCCGCGCCAGGCATTTTCGTCGATCTCGCCGCTGACATCGCCTGGCTCACCGCGCGGCCCCTCAGCGAGATCGCTATCGACGAGCACCGCACCGTTCTCGACGCGGTGGACATCGCCGCGCAACTGCGCGCGGCGTCCGACATCAACCAAGCCGTCGGAGTACTCGTCGGCCGCGGCCGCACCCTTGACGAGGCGCGACGGCGACTGCAGGCTGTGGCCGACTACAACCGGACCGACCGACAGACCGCAGCACTTCTCGTTCTCGACGAGATCAACGCTGACGACGGAAAGTATTAGAATACGTTGCGCTACAGCTGATTATGGACGGTCGGCCGCCGATCTTTCAGCTGACTGTCGACGAACTCGCAGGCAGGTCTTGTCGGCGACGCTCGGAGCGCAGCACGACGAAATGGACGATGGGGATGATCAGCTCGATCGGAATCATCAGGACGTAGAACCAGCTAGGTGTACCTGCAGCGGCCCATGCGAGCAGTCGGGCGAGCCCGCCGACAAAGAACAACAGGCCGAGCAGATCGATCACCGCTGCCCGACCGGTGATGTCCCGCGCCGCCCAGACGAAAGCCAGCCCGTACGCGACGAACAGCAGATTGAAGAACCGTAGATCCGATTCCATCGTCGCGTTGACCGAGCCGCCGCCGATGTAGGTGGCCTGCCCGAAGAACAAGTGCGCCAGCCCGATTCCGGCGACAACCAATCCGAACAGCGTCAACCAGGCTTGGAAGATTCTCATCGAGCCACCCTTTGTTTTACAACTGTTGAATAACTATTACGGTAGGCCTCTACGACTGTCCGCGCAAGCGCTAGATTGAGTGGATGCCGCCCCGCACACGTATGACTCCAGAAGCACGGCGTGCGCAACTCCTCGACGTTGGCGAGGCGATATTCGGGGAGGGTCGCTTCGAAGAGCTGTCCATGGAGGACGTCGCTGCTGCTGCGGGCGTGACCCGGGCGTCCCTGTACCACTACTTCCCCACCAAAGCCGAGTACTTCGCTGCGATATGGCAGCGGGCCCACCAATCCCTGGGCGCAGGAACAGACTTCGATGACTGCGTCACCGTCCGCGACTGGATGGTCGCGATACTCACCAGGTATCTCGACTTTTACGCCCAGCATGTGCAGCTCGTCGTGATTGCCAACCGCAGCTCGATCGCGTCGAATCCGGCTGTACGGCAGCCGATCACCGACAACTTCCAGGCGTTGTGCGATGCGGCGTTGAATGCGACGGGAACCGTCGGGCGTCGGCGCCGACTTGCCGAGGTCGCGTTCGCCGGCTGGATCGCGTTCGTCCGGGAGACGACGCTGGCGGCCACAGTCGACGGCGCGATGAGCGACAAGGACAATCTCGCGATGTGCGTCGCGACGCTCGACGCGACGGTCGGTGCCTACGCAGACCTCGGTCGGCGGATCCGCCGCAGCTGAGCATCCCGTCATCGAATTCCCAGCGAGGCCTAGTGGTCTATACGGCTGGTTCACAGCTGCGCGGCCGAGACTTCGATCAAGCAGATGCATCGACCGAAGGGGATTCCGATGACGTACCAGGTGACGATCGCTGAAGGTTCACGCGTGGTGTGGAACAAGACCCTCGCCGACGGCGAGGATAGGTCTTACGGAGACGCCGCCCGGCGTCAGCTGATCGGGAAGCTCAACCAGCTCGGCGTACCGTCCGCCGCGCGGATCAAGCTGTGGAACCACGCCGAGAGCGAATCTCGTGTCGTCGGTCGCGACGGGCGCATCCCGAGCGGCAACGCTGTCACCGGCGCGGCCGGTCGGTACACCGCCACGATCATGCGCTACGGCAGCTGAACGATCGCGCCGACGCCGGTACCTCGAACCGCGGGAAGGTTCGGCACGCCGGTGGTAATGCTCAGGTGAAGCGCAATCTCCCGCTGGCTGGGAGCGATAGCGACAGTAACCCGCACTACGGGGTTAGCGTCGGTCATGCCGCGCGCACCGATGACCGACGCCGATCGCTTCGCGATCTCGCGTCGATGCGCGCATGCGTTGGCGCGCAACGGCGGTGACGCGTCGACATCGATTCTCGTCGCGGCGTCGGGCGTCTCTGAACGAACCTTCTTCCGGTGCTTCGAGACCAAGGCCGGCTGCGTCCGGCCGCTCCTCGAACACGGATATCGTCGATTCGTCGAGGAGGCGGATCATCGGATGCGCAAGTCGGTGACCGTCGACATCCTCGAATGTGTTCGCGCGGCATTCATTGCCGCGCAACAACAAATCGGCGACACCCCCCTGGATCGGTCATTCATTCGCATCATGCTGGCCGTTCCCGCCTACCGGCGGATCTGGCTGGAAATCAACGACGAGACGGCTACTGCGCTCGTCGTGCCCGTAGCCGATGCTCTCGGGCTACCCCACGATCACATCGACGCGCGAATCGCCGCCGATGAGGCGACGTTGCTCGCTGTCACCGCGATCCGCGAGATGGTGCGGACCGGCTGCGATGCGGAAGACGCCGCAAATCATGCCGCCGCGGCCCTGCGGCGTCATCCCATCACCGAAAGGGTTTGAAATGACAGATCTGACAGGCAAAGTCGTCCTGGTCACCGGCGGGGCACGCGGCCTCGGCGAGGCATTCTCGCGTGGCATCGTGGCGTCGGGTGGCAAGGTCGTCATCGGCGACATCCTCGACGCCGATGGCACCGCCGTCGCCGAAAGTCTCGGCGACAGTGCGCACTTCGTGCACCTCGATGTCACCGACACCGCCAACTGGGAGTCGGCCGTGGCCGAGACGGAGGCGAAATTCGGCCGGCTCGACGGACTGGTCAACAACGCCGGTGTCACGGCATCCGGTACCACCGTCGCCGACGAACCCCTCGAAACCTTCGAGCGCATCATTCAGATCAACCTCATCGCCGTGCACAAGGGCATGCATTTCGCGATTCCGGCGATGCGGCGCGCCGGCAGTGGATCCATCGTCAACATCTCCTCGGCGGCTGGACTCATCGGCCTCGCCTTGACGAGCGGCTACGGCGCAGCCAAGTGGGGCGTCCGCGGACTGTCGAAGGTGGCGGCGGTGGAGCTCGGCCGTGACAAGATTCGCGTCAACTCGGTGCACCCAGGCATGGTGCTGACGCCGATGACCGCGCCCACCGGAATCGTCGCCGCCGAGGGCGCCTTCCCCAACAATCCGTTCCGGCGGGTCGGCAGGCCCGACGAGCTGGCCGGCGCCGTGCTTTATCTCTTGTCCGATGAGGCGTCGTACACCACTGGTGCCGAGATCGCGGTCGATGGTGGCTGGACTGCCGGCCCGTCGATCGAATACGTGATGGGTCAGTGATCGACTGACTCAGCTCGCGATCCGTGTGGGTCGTGAGTCGGGTACACCTGCCTGCGGGTGGGCGGCGGCCCGCTGGCCACGTCGGGCCAGCGGGATGAGCCATAGAAATGCGCCGAGGTCGCCCACGAATGTCGACGCCAATCGGTTGTGCACGAAGCCGACCGACAGACCACTGTCAGGGTCCGCCCAGCCGAAGCATCCGCTCGCACCCACGTGGCCGAATCCAGATGCCGGACCGGGCACCGGACTGCGATGGAATCCCATGTTCCAGGACATCGGCAGGCCGAGGACCCGATCTCTCGCCGACCGCCGCTTGCCGTTCATCAGCCGCACGCTCTCAGCCGACAGCAAACGCCCGGATCCGACCGTGCCATCGGTGGCCAGAGCGGCATATATCTTGCCCATCGCGCGTGCCGTGCTGATGGCATTTGCTGCGGGCATCTGGGTGTCGAGAAGGTGCTTTTCTGGTTCGCACAGTAGTTTCGCCGTACCGGGACCGATGTAGATCGATCGCGTCAACGCACCGCCCAGCGGCAATGGCAGCCCGACTCCCCTGCTGAGGACGTTGTCACGGCAGACTGCGGAGAACAGTCGAGCCGGGTCGACATAATCGGCGACGACAACGCCACTCGATTCGGCGGGCCTGCCCAAAGAGAGTTCGGTGATACCGAGCGGATTGCAGAGTTCATCGTCGTAGAGCGTGCGCATATCCTTACCGGTCACCGCCTTGGCGATTCCGGCCAATAACCAGCCGATCGACAGCGCGTGATACGCGGGTTTGCCCGCCAGCACGTCACGCCCAGAATCCGCCAATTTTTGTTGCATGAGGTCGTGATCGAGAAGGTCGTCACTGCTCCGCGCAATTCGGTCGAGTTGGGACAATCCGGCGGTATGTGTCAGCACCTCCCGGACCGTAATACGCGACTTCCCCTCGGCGCCGAATTCGGGCCAGTACTGCGCCACCGGTGCGTCGTAGTCGATCAATCCCCGATCGGCGAGCCGATGGATCACGATTGACGACAGCCCTTTGGACGCCGAGTAGATGACCGACGAGGTGGACTCGGTCCACGGGAGTTCGCCGTGCGCGTCTCTCGTTCCGCACCACACATCGACTACTGGAACACCGTGGTCATAGACAGCGAGGGCGCCGCCACCTGTCTTACCGATCGACCAGACGCGGCTGAAAGTGTCCACCAGCCGTTCGTATCCGGCGTCAGCGTGTCCATGAATTGATCTGCTCACCGTTGCAGCCTTCCAGCCTTGCTTTACTCCCAGTAAAGCGCTGGAGCCGAAGCTACGCTCGTGCCCGCGGTAGAGTCAACCCCTGCACGTCGGACGGTCTCAGCCGCAGTGATCTCATCGAAGGAGCGTCGATCGCATGCCCCCGACACAGCGCCGCCCCAGCGATGACGAACTGCTCGATGCGGCGATGAATGTGTTCGCAGATCACGGTTTCGCCAAGGCCAGCATGACTGTGATCGCCGAACGTGCCGGGTCGACGAAACCCACGCTGTATGCGCATTTCGGGTCGAAAGAAAACCTGTTCAACCGGATAATCCAGCGCGAATTCAGTCGTGCAGTGGCGAATATTCTCCCGCACTACGATCAGATGGCCGACCGGAACATCGACGAGAGCGTCGACACCCTGATCGGCATCGGAATGAACTACGTGACCGCGAACCCGCAGACGCAGAAGCTGATCCGGATATCGCTGGAATCATCCGCCGATCCGATGTTGTCGCAGATCCTGGCGATCAATGAGATGTTCACCGCGAAGGTCGCCGAACTGGTACAGCGTCAACTCGAGCCGGTCGATGGCGCCGTGACAGAAGATTCGCGAGCAATCGCCTCCATGATAATCGGTTCGGGCCTCGCGGTCGGGCAGCACATGCTTGCCGACAGCGAGACCGATCCGGAACGGCTGGCGGCGCGGTTGTCGACGTTCCTGCGCGGCGGATTGCAGGCATTGACCGAGGAAGCCGCGAATCCGTGATGCGCGATGTCGAGAACGGCAGATCGGCTCCGCTCGCAATGTAGAGGGCCCGGACAGCGGGCCTCACGACACGAGGAGATCATCATGGCCAGGTATCTGTTGCTCAAGCACTATCGCGGCGGCCCGGAGCTCCATCATCCGTTCCCGCCGATGGATCAATGGGATCCGGCCGACGTCGAGGCGCACATCGCCTTCCAGCGGCATGTCGCCGAAATGCTGGAAGAGAGCGGCGAATTCGTCGACGCACAGGCGCTGACACCCACCCGCACCTGGGTCCGCTACGGCGGTCCCGATGCGGCGCCGGTCACGACCGACGGTCCTGCACCGGAGACCAGCGATCTGATCGCGGGCTGGTACATGATCGACGTTGCATCCCGCGAGCGTGCGCTCGAAGTAGCGGCCTATGTCTCGTCCGAGCCCGGTCCGGCTGGTGCGCCGCTGTACGAGTGGATCGATGTCCGTGAGGTCATGAGCTGAGCGACGGCGCCCAGTGAACAATTCAGCGGTGTGGGACGAGGGCCGGCTACACGCTCTCGTCCCACACGCGCTTGCCGCATTGGTCCGGCGCGGTGAGGATTTCAATGACGCCGAGGACGCACTCCAGGAGGCGCTGCTCGAGGCGCTGCGGGTGTGGCCGGACAATCCGCCGCGCAATCCCGCCGCATGGCTGACGTCGGTCGCGACACGCAGACTGATCGATGCCCGCCGCAGTCAGTCGGCGCGGGTACGCCGGGAGGACGCCGACTTCACTGAACCCCAACCCGATCCGGCTGCAGTGGAGATCGGCGACGACACGCTGCTACTCCTGTTCTGCTGCTGCAGCCCGGATCTACCACCGGCCTCCCAGGTCGCCCTGACCCTGCGCGCGGTCGGTGGCCTCACCACGAAAGAGATCGCCGACGCCTTCTTCGTTCCGGAAGCGACTATGGCACAACGGATCAGCCGTGCCAAACGATCGCTGCGTGGTCGTACATTGAATCGGCCCGGCGACCTCGCCATCGTGCTACGCGTCCTCTATCTCATCTACACGACAGGGCATTCCGGTCGAGCCGATCTGACGGCCGAGGCGATCCGGCTGACGCGTCAGCTCACTCTGGCGACCGACGAACCCGAAGCACGCGGACTCCTCGCGCTGATGCTCCTGAACCACGCGCGGCTTCCCGCCCGCATCGATGCGCAGGGCGCCATCGTCACCCTCGATCACCAGGATCGGAGCCGGTGGAACACGACCGAAATCTCCGACGGCGTAAGGATTCTGCAGTCCGCGCTGGCAACTCAGAGCGATGAACATCCGCCGGGCCGATACCAGATCGAGGCCGCGATCGCGGCGCTGCATGACGATGCGCCGACGGCCACGGAAACGGACTGGCCGCAGATCCTCTCGTGGTACGACGCGCTCATCGCGTTGAGTCGGGATCCGATCGCCGACGACCCTGCGGCGGTGCTGGCGCGCTCGGTGGCCGTCGGTCACGTCCTCGGCCCGCGGTCGGCACTGCGTGAGACCGACCGCTTGCAGAAGGTGTTCGGCGACCGCCAGCGCTGGCATGCCACCCGCGGCTATCTCTTCGAACTCGCCGGCGACTTCCCCGCCGCTGCACACGCGTACGCCGAAGCGGCGCATGTGGCGACCAACATCGCCGAACGTGACCACCTCCGCCGGTGTGCCGCGGAGGCGCGACAACCCGGTTCGCGCTGAACGAGGAGCATCGAGCGAGTCACTGACCTGCATCGACGGGGCGACGCCGAGTATTCCCAGGCGAAGAAGCGCCTGATGAATCAGTGATCACGCCCGACATTCGGGTCGCACTGAATTAATCACCGTCGTGGTGGCGCAATCGGCCCGAGGCGGCATCGAGCAGCAGGTCAGATAGGGCGCTCCGGGACCCGTGGTGGCGCATTGGCATAGCGGTCCCCTGACCGCCAACCGCGATGGCGAAGCCCCGCCACATCCGCCGATATCGTCGCATCCATGCAGATCAGGACTTCGACGGCGGCCCGTCCGCGGGCCGACAACGCTCGTATGGTCGCCGACGTCGTGCGCCGACAGATCAACGATGGAGATCTGGTGGGCACCCTCGACGAAACCGTCCTGATCGAGGACTTCACTGTGTCTCGCAACACCATCCGGGATGCACTGGCGATCTTGCGCGACGAAGGGCTGATCGAACGATCACCTCGGGTGGGCACCCATGTGGTCTCGCGCAAGCTCGACCATGGATTGGATGCGCTGCTCGGACTCAAGGAGACATTCGTTCCGCATGGCGAAGTTCGCAACGTGGTGCGGATCGCGACGGTCGTCGCTCCCCCACACGCTGTCGCCCGAAAGCTCCGACTCGAGGCCGGCGAGGACGCGGTCTACGTCGAGCGACTGCGCTACCTCGACGACGAGCCACTGAGCCTCGATATCACCTATCTGGTACCGGACCTCGGCACGCCGTTGATCGGCGAGGACCTCGAGCACAACGACATCTTCGTGTTATTGGAGGCGATCTCGGGCGCCCGGCTAGGGCGTGCGACGGTCACCGTGGAGGCGGCCGCCGCTGATCCGCATTCGGCGGCGCAGCTCGAGATCGCCTCGGGCACACCGATCTTGCTGCTGGAGCGTCTCACTCATCTAGAAACCGGCGACCGTCCGGTCGACCTGGAATACATCCGTATGCGCAGCGATCGGGTCAGCCTGCGCAGCACCGCGCACCGAGACCAAAGGAAAGAAATCCGATGAGCCAGGCCGAGTCCCGCGTCGACGTCCCGGTCACGATCGATGAATCGTTGTGCATCGAAGGATGCACGCTCTGCGTTGATGTCTGCCCGCTCGACTCGTTGGCGATCAACCCCGACTCCGGCAAGGCATACATGCACGTCGACGAGTGCTGGTACTGCGGGCCCTGCGCCGCGCGCTGCCCCACCGGCGCGGTCACCGTCAACATGCCGTATCTGCTTCGCTGACAACCCCTTCCATCCCTGCACAAACTATCAGGAGCCTGACCATGTGGTCTCGACCCGCCCGCCGATCTCTCGTCGCTGCAGCTGCCCTCGGCGCCGCGACCCTGCTCGCCACCTCGGCGTGTTCGCTGTCGGATTCCGGTGACGGCAAGGCCGTTCACGTCGTCGTCGGGTACCAGTCCAAGACGCTCAACACCGTGACGGCCGGAACTCTGTTGCGCGCCGATGGTGATTTCGAGAAGCAGCTGACCGAGCTGTCGAAGACGACCGGCAAGAAATACGTCGTCGATTGGCAGGACTACGACACAGGCGCCCCGATCACCACCGGAATGATCGCAGGCAAGATCGACATCGGCTCGATGGGCGACTATCCGTTGCTGATCAACGGATCTCGCGCCACCGCGAATCCGGCCACCACCACCGAGATGTTGTCGGTGACCGGATCCAGTGCCACGGGCGCACTCAACGGCGTCGTCGTCGCGCCCGGATCGACCGCCACGAGTCTGGCCGATCTGCGGGGCGAGGCCGTGTCGGCCAGCGTCGGATCGGCGGGCCACGGCACGCTGGTCCGCGCACTCGGCCGATTGAACATCAACCCGACATCCGGTGTCGACGTGCGCAATCAGCAGCCGCAGATCGGCGCATCCGCATTGGAGTCCGGTCGGGTCGACGCCCTCTCCCAGTTCGCCGCCTGGCCCGGTCTGCTGGTGTTCCAGGGCAAGGCGAAGCTGCTATACGACGGTGGCGAGTTGGGCGTGCCGACACTGCATGGCGTGGTGGCCCGCAAGCAGTTCGTGGACCAGGACGCCGATATCGTCAATGCGTTCCTGCGGGCTCAGATCGATACGGCCGCTGCGCTGGCGGCCGACCCGTTCCACGCGGCCCAAACGGTCGCGGACGCAACGAAACTGCCCGCCGAGGTCGTGTACCTGTACAACGGTCCGGGCGGCGCCGACCTCAATCCCGCGGTGACGCCCTCCCTCGTCGACGCCCTGCGTGGTGACCAGCCGTATTTGAAGTCGATCGGGAGTTTCCCGCATGAGCTCGACCTCGGGACGTTCATCAACACCGGGCCGTTGGCCAAGGCGTTCGCGGCAGCCGGGCAGGACTACAACCAGGCACTCACGAGGACCGAGATTCCGGCATTGCGCGGCAATGATCCGGTATGCAACAAGCCGATCCCGGCATCCGGTGGCGCCGAACTCTGGATCGCGGGCGCAAACGCAACGCAGCCGGCCGCGGATCCGACCTGCCTCCTGCGCGCCATCAAGCGGGCGCAGAGTCAGCACCAGACCGTCCGGGTCGCATATATCTTCGACCACACCAACGGCACCCGGTGGTTCGCCGACAAGTCCGCGTGGCTCCGGGACGGCGATGAGTACCTCCCGTTCACCACGATGGATGGCGCAAATCGTTATGCGGCAACCCATCCCGACGCCACCCATGTGACCTACGACCGGGCAATCGCGGAGGTCGTCTGATGTCCAGCGTGACTGCGTCGCCTGCGCATACCGCCGGTGTCACCGCTTCGTCGGCGGACATCGCAGCGGCTCCCGATGGCGGCGCGCTGCGGCGGTCCGGGGGCCGATGGCTGAAGGCGTGGGCCATTCGCGTTGTCGTCCTCGCGGCGGCTCTCGGCGTGTGGCAGCTGCTGACCACCAACCACGTCGTGATCTGGGCCCGCTTCGACACGGTCCCATCGGTCACCGACGTCGTGCACGCGTTCAGCACCAGCCTGCAGACCCAGCAGTACTACGAGGACCTCGGGCAGTCACTCATCCGCATCGCGACCGGTTTCATCATCGCGGTGGCGGCTGCAGTACCGACCGGAATCCTGCTCGGACGTTCGGCCACCGCCAACACCACCATCGGCACCCTGGTCGAGGTGATTCGGCCGATTCCGGCGATCGCGCTGGTGCCGGTCGCGATCCTGGTGCTCCCGACCGACGAGGCCGGGATCGTCTTCATCACCGCCATCGCGGCGTTCTTCCCCATCCTGGTCGCGACCCGGCATGCGGTACGAGCGCTGCCGACCATCTGGGAGGACTCCGTTCTCACGATGGGCGGGCGGCGGCGCCACGTGATCCTGCAGGTCGTGCTCCCGGGAATCGCTCCCGGCGTCTTCAGCGGCCTGTCGGTCGGCATGGGCGTTTCCTGGATCTGCTTGATCTCGGCGGAGATGATCTCCGGCCAGCTCGGCGTCGGATACCGAACCTGGCAGTCGTACACCGTCGTCGACTATCCGCAAGTTTTCGTCGGGATGATCACGATCGGCGTGCTCGGCGCGATCACCTCCGGCGGGATCGAAGTAGTGGGGCGTCGATTGACCCGTTGGCTGCCCCGTGGCGAGGAGGCCCGATGACCACCACGACAGCCCCCGCAGAGATCGCCGTCCCGCGTGATGCCCCGATGGAGTTGCATCTGGACGGTGTCCGGATCGCGTACGGATCGCGGACCGTTGTGGATGGTCTCGGGCTGAACGTGCGCCCCGGTGAGATCCTCGTCCTCACCGGACCGTCCGGCTGCGGCAAATCCACTGTGCTGCGGGCCATCGCCGGCCTCCTGCCGATCGCCGCCGGGCAGATCGTGGCCGACGGCCGACCGGTCAGTGGTACCGACCGCGATCGCGCAATGGTGTTCCAGGACGATGCGTTGCATCCATGGCGGACGGTTCGGCGCAACGTCACGCTGGCTCTCGGGCTGCGCGGTGTGCCGCGTGCACAACGGAAGCCTCAGGCCGAGCAGTGGATCAAGGAGATCGGCCTCGACGGCTACGCCGACTATCTCCCGAAGTCACTCTCCGGTGGGATGCGTCAGCGCGTCCAGCTGGCACGTGGTCTGGCCGGCGCTCCCCGCGCGGTGTTGATGGACGAGCCGTTCGGCGCGCTGGATGCACAGACCCGGGCCACGATGCAGCAGTTACTGATTGCCACGCTCGCCGCACACCCCGCGACGGTTGTCTTCGTGACTCACGATGTCGACGAAGCGCTGCTGCTCGGCGATCGAGTGGTCGTGCTCGGCCGTGCCGGCGAGCCGGTCCGGGCCGTCATCGAAGTTCCCCATCCCCGGGCGCCGCATCTGCGCTCGGCATCCACCACCGAATCTCTGCGCGAGCAGATCGGGTCGGCACTGCGAGATCAAGGCTGACGATGCAGATCCCCATTATCGACGACCGTGATCGACGTGAATGCGATGTGCTCGTCATCGGTGGCGGCACCGCCGGAACCATGGCGGCACTGACCGCAGCGGAGAACGGCGCATCGGTGCTGTTGCTGGAGAAGGCCCATGTCCGTCACTCCGGGGCCTTGGCGATGGGCATGGACGGCGTCAACAATGCCGTCGTTCCCGGTAAGGCCACACCTGAGGACTACGTCGCCGAAATCACCCGGGCCAACGACGGAATCGTGAATCAGCGAACCGTGTATCAAACGGCCACACGAGGATTCGCGATGATCGGCCGACTGGAGAAGTACGGGGTGAAATTCGAGAAGGACGAGTACGGCGAATACGCGGTCCGCCGCGTTCACCGCTCCGGGTCGTATGTCCTACCGATGCCCGAGGGTAAGGACGTGAAAAAGGCGCTGTACCGGGTACTGCGCAAGCGAGACATGCGCGAGAAGATCACGATCGAGAACCGGCTGATGGCGGTGCGCGTGCTGACCGAGGGCGGCCGCGCCGTCGGTGCCGCCGCCCTGAACACCCGAACCGGCGAATTCGTCGAAATCGCCGCGAAAGCAGTGATTCTCGCGACCGGACCGTGCGGCCGGCTCGGTCTGCCGGCATCGGGATACCTGTACGGCACCTACGAGAACCCGACCAACGCAGGTGACGGCTACTCGATGGCCTACCACGCGGGAGCCGAGCTCAGCGGCATCGAATGCTTTCAGATCAATCCGCTCATCAAGGACTACAACGGTCCGGCATGCGCGTACGTGGCCAACCCGTTCGGCGGCTACCAGGTGAACGCCGAGGGTGAGCGATTCGTCGACTCGGACTACTGGTCCGGCGACATGATGGCCGAGGTCAAATCCGAGATCGAATCCGCGCGTGGGCCCATCTACCTCAAGGTCAGCCATCTGCCCGACGAGACCCTGGACACGCTCGAATCGATCCTGCACACGACCGAACGTCCGACCCGCGGCACCTTCCATGCCGGCCGCGGGCACAGCTACCACACGCACGACATCGAAATGCACATCTCGGAAATCGGTTTGTGCAGTGGACATTCCGCCTCCGGCGTGTGGGTCGACGAAAACGGTCAGACGACCGTCCCCGGGCTCTACGCGGCGGGCGACCTGGCATGTGTGCCGCACAACTACATGATCGGCGCCTTCGTCTACGGCGAGTTGACCGGACAGCACGCCAGCGATACCGCTCGCGAACACGAGATTCCGCAGCTTCTGCCGCTCGACCAGCTCGCGGAAGCGCACGAGTTGATCTATCAGCCGCTGCGCAATCCCGACGGTCCCCCGCAGCCCCAGGTCGAGTACAAACTGCGCCGGTTCGTCAATGACTATGTCGCACCGCCGAAGACCAGCACCAAACTCGGCATCGCGGTCGAGACATTCCAGCGGATGCGGACCGAGATCGCCGAGATGGGTGCACGTACGCCGCACGAGCTGATGCGTTGTGCCGAGGTCACATTCATCCGCGACTGCGCCGAGCTGGCCGCTCGCAGTTCGTTGACGCGCACCGAAAGTCGGTGGGGTCTCTACCATGAGCGTGCCGACCTCCCCGAGCGCCGCGACGACGAATGGGGCTACCACCTCAACGTCCGCAAGACCGCATCCGGCGATATGGAGTTCGTCGGGCGTCCGGTCGAGCCGTATTTCGTTCCGGTCGAGGGGCTCGACCATCTCCCGCCCGCCGATCGTCGCGTCATCGCGATCGACGAGCCGGAAGCCACCACCGGCCCGGCCGCGCATCGTGGAACCGATAGTCCGGTCCGCGAGCGCGCAGGCGCCGACCCGCGACCGACGCCGGTCGCATCGCCCCGAATCATCGAGCTGTTGCAGCTCACGGTGAATGAGGCCCGCGACGTGGCGCCCTATCTAGAGGACTCCGACGAAACGGTCCGGGCGACCGCGATCTCGGTTCTCACTGAGAACACTCCCGACGGCTTCGACATCGCACTGGCCTCGAGGCTGTTCGACTCCGCGGCCGCCGTGCGCGCCGCCGCTGCGGCCGGCCTCCAGGAACTCGTGGAAGTGCTGCACGACTCCCCCGAGTTCATCACCGCGCTCACCGATGCGGTCACGGCACCGGATCCGGTAGTTCGGGCGACGGTCGTCGATCTACTCCGCGCCCTCAAAGCCGGTGATACCGCGGTCTTTTCGTCCGCCTCCACCGACGACGATCATCGGGTGCGGATCGCTGCGATCCGCGGCCTGGTGTCGCTGGATGCCGCAGAACTCATCGCCGAGCGGGCATCCGACGACAATCGCGAGGTGCGGGTCGCGGTCGCGGCCGGCCTGGCTACCGTGGGCCACGGCGGCATCGATACCGTGCGCACGTTGGCGGCGGACCGGGATCCGTTGGTGCGAGCGGCGGCTCTGTCCGCAATGGCCGGGCTCGCGGATGCCGACTCGGATCATCCGCTGTTGGTCAAGGCGCTGGGCGACTCCGCGTGGCAGGTCCGGGTCGGCGCGGCGCGGGGTCTGGCGTCAGCCCCCGGTGAGGTCGCAGTCGATTCGCTGGTGAGCACGATGCGCGATCCGCACGGCGACGTGCGCAAGGCAGCGGCGGCCACCCTGCGTCTGTGGACAGATATTCCGGCCGCCCGCGAAGCGTTGCTGGGTGCGGCCGACGATGCCGACGCCGACGTGCGTGCCCTCGCACGCAGTGTGACCTGAGATCGCCCGGCTCGACCACTACCCGGCGCGTAGCGTAGACGCGTGACTGACGACATCTGGGCGGGCCTGGTCACGGCTTTCGCGGACGACGCGTACGCGTCCGTCAAGGGGTATGTACGCACCTACGTGATGCACCAGCACCTCCTGGAACATCTACCCCCGGCTCCCGCAACGATTCTCGATGTCGGGGGCGGTGCCGGAAATCAGTCGTTTCCTCTCGCCCAAGCCGGTTACGACGTGACTCTCCTGGACTCGTCCCCGGCAATGCTCGAGAAAGCCCGCGAACGATACGAACGCCTGCCGGCCGACGCACGGACACGTGTCAGCTTCATCGAAGGCGATGGCGTGCGCGCCACTGACGCCGTTGCCGGTAAGACCTACGACGCCGTGCTGTGCCATGGAGTCCTCGGGTATCTCGACGATCCCGAACCGATGGTCGCTCAGCTCTGTGCATGCGTCGAGCCGGGCGGCATCGTGTCGATCATGACCGGAAACGCCGCAACCGGCGCGGTGCGCCCCGCGTTGGAAGGGCGGTGGGAAGACGCCCTCAACTCGTTCGATGCGCGCACCGAGGTGGGCGTGCTCGGGCTTCCGGGACGAGCCGACACCCCTGATGAGATCGCCGAAATACTCCGTCGGAACGACGTCGATCCGATCACCTGGTATGGCGTGTGGCTCTTCGTCGATTGGCTCGAATTCGCGGGCGCCCCACTTGATCCCGCCGACACCGAACAGACGGACGCGGTTGCCCGGGTCGAACTGGAGGCCAGCCGACGCGACCCGTATCGACAGATCAGCCGCGTGTTCCATTTGCTGGGCCGCCGAGCCCAGACCTCGATTACGAGTCTGCGGAGCCGACCGACTGCGTGATGAGCGCCGCGAGCTCGTAGTCGAGGTCCGTCAGCCCACCGGCGTCGTGGGTGGTCAGCACCAACCGAACGCGGTTGTACCGGATATCGATGTCCGGGTGATGATTCATCGAATCAGCCTGTCCGGCAACGTGATTGACGAAAGCGATAGCGGCGGCAAATGACGGGAACGCGAACTCGGCCGCCAGCCGTTCGTCGTGTACCGACCAACCGGCTGGTGGGATTTCGGATTCCCTCGCCACCGTTACAGCCTACCGTTGCGGGCATGACTGTGTTGCCCGATGCGGCGGATCTGATCGCGGCGCTGGCCGACGAGATTCCGCGGAACCGCTTCGTCACCGATCCCGACATCATCGACCGCTATCAGCATGACGAGGCCGAATGGGCTCCCTACGGCGGCGCAATCGCCGTACTACGACCGGGGACGGCTGCCGAGGTGCAGGCGCTCGTCCGGCACTGCAGACGCCGCGGAATTCCGATCGTTCCGCGCGGTGCCGGAACCGGGCTCTCGGGCGGCGCCAACGCCGTGACCGGCTGCGTGATCGCGTCGCTGGAGCAGATGACCGCGGTCAAACGGATCGACCGGCTGGAGCGGATCGCCGTCGTCGAGCCGGGTGTCGTCAACGACGATCTGCGCGCACAGTGCGCAACCGAAGATCTGTGGTACCCGCCAGATCCGGCGAGTTCCCCATGGTCGACGATCGGCGGAAATGTCGCGACCAATGCCGGCGGCATCTGCTGCGTCAAGTACGGCGTCACCCGCGACTACGTGCTCGGCGTTGAGGTCGTCACCGGGGCCGGCGAGCTGGTCCGATTGGGCCGGCAGACGGCGAAAGGTGTTGCCGGATACGACCTCGCGGGGCTCATGGTGGGTTCCGAAGGCACGCTGGGCATCATCACCGAGATCACGGTGAAACTGCGCCCGCTGCAGGAACCGCAGCGCACCATCGCGGGATACTTCGACTCGCTGGTCGACGCGGGACGCGCCATCCGCGGCGTCGCCGACGCCGGACTGACGCCGTCGGCTTTGGAACTGGTCGACAGGCGCTGCCTGGAAGCCGTCGACGAGTGGAAGCACATGGGCCTTTCCGCCGAGGCGAATGTGGTCCTGCTCGGCCGCGTCGACACTCCCGGGGCGGTCGGTGACGACGAGGCCGACCGCATGCTGCAATGCTTCATCGACGGCGGTGCGACGTGGGCCGCCGCATCGACCGACGAGGCCGAGGCCGACGCGTTGTTCGCCGCGCGGCGCCTGGCCTATCCGGCGATGGAACGACTCGGACCCGTTCTCACCGAAGACGTATGCGTGCCCAAACGGTATGTGCCGGAGATGTTGTCGCGCATCGAACAAATCGGGAGAACCCACGATGTCGTGATCGCGAACATCGCCCATGCCGGTGACGGCAACCTGCACCCGCTGCTGATCGTCCCGGCCGGTGATGATGCGGGTCGCGACCGCGCACAGATCGCGTTCGACGAGATCATCACGGCTGCAATAAAACTCGGCGGCACCGTGACCGGCGAGCATGGCGTCGGTCTGCTCAAGATGCCCGGCCTGCGTCAAGAGCTCTCCCCCGCCGTCATCGACATGCATCGGGCGGTGAAGGCGGCGTTAGACCCCGACGGGATCCTCAACCCTGGCAAGGTCTTCTGACGACGTGCGACGCGGCGTCATCATCGGCGCGGTGATCGCGGCCAGGGCTCCCACGACCGCCAAGGCCCACCACGCGTGCTGGAAGCCGGTGTGTGCCGCGTGATAAGTCATGGGGCTGCCGAGTACCGCAACCAACAGACTGATTCCCAAGGCCGTGCCCAGCTGACGACTCATGTTCACGACGGCGCTGCCGGTAGCGGCCTGCGCCTGGGGCAGGTCGGCGGTTGCAGACGAGAGGATGGCCGGCAGCGCCAGACCGACTCCGATGCCGCCGATCAGCAGCCCCGGCAGCATCGCGCCCGCGTAGTTCGGGGTGGGTCCGACCAACACCGACAGGATCACCCCCGCGAGCCCGAACAGCAGGCAACCCGCGGACACCACCACCCCCACCGGAACGGCCCGTGTCAGCCGGTGGGCGACGGCCGCGAACACCGGGACCATCGCCGGACCCACCGCGACCGCGAATCCGGTGCGCAGTGCTGAGTAGTCCCAGACCTGTTGCATCCATAGGATGTTCGCGAGAAGTGAGCCGGCAAATGGAATCGCGAACAGCAGTGCGGTGACGTTCGACCAGGAGAATGACCGGACACGCAGCAACGCGGGATCGATCAGCGGATGCCGATGCCGGCGGGAAGATCCGAGGAAGCCCATCAGCCCGACGGCCGCCACGAACCACGCAACGGTGACCCGGGCGTCACCCCAGCCCCACTGCGGGCCCTGCACCACGCCGAAGGTCAAGGCGCCCACTGCGACTGCGAGCAACGCGGCGCCCAACAGGTCGGGCAGCGACCGCACGGAGGCGTCACGAGACTTGGGGATCAGCAGGGCGCCGGCGATCAGTGCGACGACACCGACCGGAATGTTGACGAGAAATACCCAGCGCCAGGACAATTCGACCAGCATGCCGCCCACGGCCGGCCCGAGCGCGGCAGCGAGCGCGCCGGTGGCGGCCCAGATCCGCACCGATCGCGCCCGATGTTCGGGCGCCGAGGTGGCGATCACGAGTCCGAGGCTCGCGGGGGTCAGGATCGCCGCCCCGACAGCTTGGATCGCACGAAAAGCGACCAGCCACCAGATCCCGCCGGCGGCCGCGCAGGCCGCGCTCGCGATCGTGAACAGTGCTAGGCCGAGCAGGAACCCGCCTTTGCGCCCGTAGCGGTCGGCGATCCGACCGGCCGGCACCAGCATCGCAGCGTAGATGATCGCGTAGGCGTTGAGCACCCACGACAGATTCGATAGTGACGTGCCGTGGAAATCGCGGCCGATGTCGTCGAAGGCGACGTTGACGATGAACACATCGAGACTGGCCATGAAGGCCGCCAGCGACAGGATCGCCAGCACCGTCCCGCCCCCCTGACTTCGCTTTTGCATACCCATGTGGGGACCGTAGCTTGCTGACTTCGCTTTTGGCAAGCTAGAGTTGTCAGATGGATCAGACGGTGACATTCAGTGGCGGATTGGAAGATCGATCCCGCTGGGTGATGGACGCCTGCCCCATGGGTAAGGCGCTCGAGGTGATCGGCACGCGGTCGGCCCTGCTGCTGATGCGCGAGTCCTTCTACGGCACGACACGGTTCGAGGACTTCCGGACCAGGGTCGGACTGAGCGAGGCTGTGACCGCGGCCCGGCTGCGCGAGCTGACCGAGTACGGCCTGCTAGAGCGCAGTCCGTACCGTGAGCCCGGCCAGCGCACTCGCTACGAGTACCGGCTGACTGAGAAGGGCGCCGATCTGGCGCCGGTCGCTGTAGGCCTGTTCAACTGGGGCTCCAAGTACGAGTCGCCCGGCGGGGTACCGCCGATCAACCTGGCCCACCGCGACTGCGGCAGCCCGATCCGGGCGGAGGTCCGGTGCGAGGAGGGCCACCTGTTGTCGATGGGCGATGTCGAGGCAACCCCGATACGCCGGCGCGGGCGGAACTAGTACACGGCACGTACGAACAGCCAGGCCGCCAAGGTCAACCCGCAGCTCGCGATCAGGTAGCGCATGACTCTGGCCGGCAACCGACGGGCGATCGTCGGGCCGATCAACCCGCCGGCGAGTGAGCCGACCCCAGAGGCCACACGGCCTGCCAGACGACCTTCCCGAGCACTGCGAACAGCACAGCCGGCGCGATATCGGCCGTGAAGAGGATGACATTCTTCAGCGAATTCGCCCGGTGCGGAACGGGTTCGGTCGTCCAGAGCAACACCGCGATCATCAGGATGCCGGCTCCTGCCCCGAAGTACCCGTTGTATACCGCCACGCCGCCACCGAGCGCGCTCGGTGAGCGACTGGGCTCCGTGCCGCCCGACGCCCGACGCCCCTCGGTCCGCGGCTGCATCAGCACGGACAGCGCCCCGATCGCGACCAGAAACGGCACCAGCCAGTCGAACACTCCCGACGGGGTGACCACGAGCAGCACCGCTCCGATAAACGACAGGGCGACGGTCGGCGGCATCCATCGCCGTAACGTCCGATCATGGCCATCGATGTCCGGCCCCGCACGCATCGCAGACCCGAAACCGCTGCCCAGCAAGGCGACTGAATTGGTCACGTTGGCCGCCAGCGGCGGTATGCCGGTTGCCAGCAACGCCGGGTAGGCAACGAGCGAGGTGATACCACCCGCAGTCCCGACAATTCCCGCAACGACACCGCAGGCCGTCAGGAAGCCCCATTCGGTCACTCCGCGCATGCAGCTGGGCGGACCTCAGGGGGTAACGACTGCACGGCCGCGCAGCGTGCCTTCGTGAAGCCGGCGATATGCCTCGGGCGCATCGTCGAGTGAGAACACCTCGGTCTCGACCGTGACCAATCCGCGCCTGGCCAACTCGAGTACCTCGAACAGTTCCGACCGCGAGCCCCAGTACGGTCCGCGGATCGACGAGTCGTACGGCGTCGCCGCCATTCCGACGTTCGCCGTGCCCGCACCGATGCCGACGAGTACTTGATGCCCTTCGCTGCGCAGAATCGTCTGACCCAGATCGATGGTGGGTTGAATCGCGACGAAGTCGAACACCGCATCCACACCGCGCGGTGCGACGCCCTTGACATTATCGGCGGCCGCGGCATCAGACAGAAATACTTCATGAGCACCAACATGTTTGGCCAGTTCCAGCTTCTCCGGGGCCAAGTCCAACGCGATCACCCGGGAGGCCGTGATCGCCCGCAGGATCTGAATGGCCACGTGCCCCAGTCCCCCGGCGCCGATCACGACCGCGGTCGACCCGGGCGCCAACCGGTCGAGACTTGACTTGATCGCGTGATACGGCGTGAGACCGGCATCGGTCAGCGCGACGTTCTGCACCGGGTCGAGATCGCCGAGCGGTACCAGATGGCGAGAATCGTCGACGATCAAGTACTCCGCCATTGCTCCGGGCGCGCCCAAACCCGGCGGCCGGATACCCAGTTCAGCGGCGTTCTCGCAGTAGTTCTCGTTGCCGAGCGAGCAGTTGTAGCAATAGCCGCATCCCCACGGCCCATACACCGCAACCGAATCCCCGACGCGGACGCCCACGACGCCGTCGCCGAGCTTGTCGACTATCCCGGCACCTTCGTGACCGAGCGTGAGCGGCAAGCCGAAGGCCTCCACTGCCTCGGCCGGCAGACTCATCAGCCACGAATCGGAATGGCATGCGCCCGCGGCGGTCACCTTGAGGCGGACCTGGCCGGGTCCGGGTTCCGGCACGGGAATCTCCGTCACTTCCGGCTCGGCTCCAACGACGCGGTATTGCAAAGCCTTCATTTTGTGCATCCCTTCCGTTGTCGACTCATATCCAGCCTAAGCTTCGCGCATGTCTCTCGACGTCGATCTGACCACGCTGCATCGCACCTGGCCGGTACGCGCTCTCCGATTGGCCGCTGCCGCATTGGGTCTGACCGCGCTGATCACGCTGCCGGTAGATGCGACGAGCAACAACGGGTCGTTCAACCTCGCCAATTACTTCGGCTATTTCACGGTCCTCAGCAACATCCTTGCGGTGCTGGTGCTGCTGATCGGCGCGGTGCTGGCCCCGTCTGCTCCCTGGTTCACCTGGCTCCGGGGACTGGCGACCACGTGCATGGTGGTCACCGCCGTCGTCTACGCGATGCTCCTGCGCAACGTCGATGTGCAGATCAATATGCAATGGATCAACGACGTCATGCATCGCTACCTGCCGCTGATCGTGGCGGTCGACTGGATCGTGTTGAGCGCCAAGAATCTTCCGCGCCGCAGCTGGATCACCTGGCTGGCGGCGCCGCTGGTGTACGGCGTCTACTCGTTGATCCGCGGCCCGATCGTCGACTGGTACCCCTACCCGTTCCTGGATCCGCGTTCGCAGGGTTACGGCTCGATGGTGATCTCGTTGATCGTCGTCTTTATCGGCATGATCGGCATGTCCGCCGGGGTCGCCTGGTTGGGCACGCGAACGCTGGGCCGGGCGAGGCCTGTTGATCCCGACTGATACCGCCGCACAGGCTCAGTACTTCCACACCGACTCGGCGCCGAGGTGGCCGATTCGGTACACCCAGATGATCGATCCGATCGCGGTCACGATGATCGCGACACCGAAGAAGTATGTCGCCAGTCGAACGGGCACCGGCGGCACGGGATTTCGGTACCGGACTATCAGCTCGAGGTTGGTCGTCAGCGCCCAGAACAGCACGATGGCCACGAAAAGCGGTGCAACCCAGTAGATCATCTGCCCGCCGAGATGCTCATGCTTGGCGAGCGCCGGATTGATGTGGTGCTTGGTGGCGATCAGTGCCTCCCCGGCCGATGTCGTGATCGGCGTCATCACCACCGCAACCAACGCGACGCCCGCCGGCAGCAGCCCCATCCAGGCACGGGCACGCGGCCACAGCACCGCGATGATGCCGAGGATCGCGGCGAGCGGTATCGCGACCACCGTGAGATGAACCAGAAGAGGGTGCGCTGGCAGGCCGTCGAGGGTCAGCATGCGTCGAGTATCGACCTCGAGCGAGCCGGATGACCAGAGCGACACCTGTCAGGATCCTGCCGAAATACCGTCACAGAGCTCTCCGAACTGTGCCACTCTGAAACTGCGGTGGCTGCCCGACCGCCATGTAGTCCTGCTGATAGGTCTATGACGATTCCGTGAACGAGCTGAGTTGCAACGAATTTCAGAATAATCTTGACTGAGTCCAGAAAAGCGGGGATAGTGGTGGACGTGCAAGGGACCGTCGACTACGCCGAGCAGTTGCGGGGGGCCGCGTTGCGCGTGACCCGCCCCCGCGTGGCAGTCATGCAGGCCGTAGACGCCCATCCACATGCCGATACCGACACCATCGTGAGCGCCGTGCGCTCCCGCGGCCTCCCGGATGTCTCGCGTCAAGCGATCTACGACGTGCTCGGCGCGCTGACCGAGGTCGGCCTGCTGCGGCGCATTCAGCCATCAGGATCGTTGGCGCGCTATGAATCTCGCGTCGGAGACAACCATCATCACGTCGTCTGTCGCTCCTGCGGGGCGGTCGCGGATGTTGACTGCGCAGTCGGCGAGACACCCTGCCTCGCAGCCTCCGACGCCCACGGATACGCAGTCGATGAAGCCGAGGTCATCTATTGGGGCCTATGCCCCGGCTGCCAGTCACAACAAGCTGCGGAGTCGCTCGGTTGACTCCAAAGAAGCCCCAATCAGCCCGAAACAACCACTCTCGAAAGGAATCTCGTGTCTGAGGTAGTGTCTGAAGTAAATAGCACAGGCGGTTGCCCGGTAGCCCACGACATCAAGTCCCCCACCGAAGGTGGCGGAAACCGTGATTGGTGGCCCAACCAGATCAATCTGAAACTGCTGGCGCAGAATCCCGACGTCGGCAACCCGCAGCCCGCCGATTTCGACTACGCGGCCGCGTTCAATTCGCTCGATCTCGCCGCCGTCAAGGCCGACATCGGTGCGGTGCTGACCGATTCGCAGGACTGGTGGCCGGCGGACTTCGGCAACTACGGCCCGCTCTTCATCCGCATGGCATGGCATGCGGCCGGCACCTACCGGGTGCAGGACGGTCGCGGCGGCGCCGGCCACGGCATGCAGCGCTTCGCCCCGCTGAACAGCTGGCCGGACAACGCCAGCCTCGACAAGGCCCGGCGCCTGCTGTGGCCGGTCAAGCAGAAGTACGGACAGAGCCTGTCGTGGGCCGACCTGCTGGTGCTCACGGGCAATGTTGCGCTGGAGAACATGGGCTTTGAGACCTTCGGCTTCGCCGGCGGCCGCACCGACAAGTGGGAGCCCGAGGAGGACGTGTTCTGGGGCAAGGAGTCGACGTGGCTCGGCGATGAGCGCTACACCGGCGAGCGCAACCTGGACAATCCGCTCGCCGCGGTTCAGATGGGCCTCATCTACGTCAATCCCGAAGGCCCCAACGGAAATCCGGATCCGCTGGCCGCAGCCGTCGACATTCGCGAGACCTTCGCGCGGATGGCGATGAACGATGAGGAGACCGTCGCGCTGATCGCCGGCGGACACACCTTTGGCAAGACCCACGGTGCCGGTCCGGCGGAGAGCATCGGTGCCGAGCCCGAGGGCGCCACCATCGAGCAGCAGGGACTCGGCTGGAAGAGCAGCTTCGCCTCCGGCGTGGGCCGCGACACGATCACGTCGGGACTGGAGGTCACCTGGACCAACACCCCGACCGCGTGGGACAACACGTTCTTCGAGATCTTGTTCGGCCACGAATGGGAGCTCACCCAGAGCCCGGCCGGCGCCAATCAGTGGACGCCGAAGGACTGGAACGGCGAGGGCGCGGTGCCCGAGGCCGACGGCAACGGCACCCGGCCACCGGGCATGCTGACCACCGATCTGTCGCTGCGGTTCGATCCGGCCTACGAGAAGATCTCCCGCCGATTCCTCGAAGATCCAGCGGCGTTCGCGGACGCGTTCGCTCGTGCTTGGTACAAGCTGACGCACCGCGACATGGGTCCGATCAGCCGCTATCTGGGCCCGGAGGTTCCATCCGAGGTGCTCGACTGGCAGGACCCGATCCCGGCCGAGTCCGCAAGCACCATCGGCGATGCCGATGTGGCCGACATCAAGAAGCGCATCGCCGACGCGGGACTGTCTGTGGCGCAGCTGGTTTCGGTCGCGTGGGCGGCGGCCTCGTCGTACCGGGGCAGCGACATGCGGGGCGGCGCCAACGGCGGCCGCATTCGCCTGGCGCCGCAGAACGGCTGGGACGTCAACGAGCCGGATGAACTCGCTCCGGTCATCAAGGCCCTTGAGGCTGTCCAGGAGTCGTTCAACAGCGCGGGCGGAGCGAAGGTGTCGTTCGCGGACGTTGTCGTCCTCGCCGGGAACGTCGGCGTCGAGCAGGCCGCGAAGGCGGCCGGGGCCGAGGTGACGGTGCCGTTCACCCCGGGTCGCGGCGACACCACCCAGGAGCTGACCGACGTCGAGTCGTTCGACTACCTGGAGCCGCTCGCCGACGGCTTCCGCAACTATGTCGGTAAGGCGGCGCCGCTGCCCGCCGAGTACCTGCTGGTCGACAAGGCGAATCTGTTGACGCTCAGCGCGCCGGAGATGACCGTTCTCGTCGGTGGTCTGCGCGTACTCGGCGCCAACTACAAGAAGGCCGCCGAGGGCGTGTTCACCCAGACGCCGGGCGCGTTGACGAACGATTTCTTCGTCAACCTGCTCGACATGACCACCCAGTGGGCGCCGTCGCCGAGTGACGAGAACGTCTATCTGGGAACCGACCGCACCACCGGCGCGCCGAAGTGGACGGCCAGCCGGGTCGACCTGGTCTTCGGGTCCAACGCGCAGCTGCGAGCATTGGCCGAGGTGTACGCCGAGAACGACGCCAAGGGCAAGTTCGTCGACGATTTCGTCAAGGCCTGGACCAAGGTCATGGACGCCGATCGCTTCGACGTGAACTGACCTTCAGCAACACCCCGATCGGGGCCCGCGGCCGTGCGGTCGCGGGCCCCATTTCGCATTGCGGGCTCGATGAATCCGACACAGTAAAGTTGGCGGCGATGACTGACCGTGACGAAACCTCTGAGGCCGTCGCCTCCATGGCGTTCTCCCCCGACGAAATCCGTGCGGTGTACCGCGCCATCAGTGAACGTCGCGATATGCGGCTCTTCTGTGGCGGCGAGGTGCCGCCAGAGGTGTTGTCACGACTGCTGCACGCGGCACACTCAGCGCCCAGCGTCGGGCTGATGCAACCGTGGCGATTCATCCGCATCACCGATGCCTCGTTGCGGGCGCGCATCTACGACGTCGTCAACACCGAACGTGAGCGGACGGCGGAAGCACTCGGTGAACGTCAGTCGGAGTTCATGCAGCTCAAGGTCGAAGGCGTACGCGAAAGCGCCGAGTTGTTCGTCGTGGCGCTCCGGGACGGACGCGAAGAACACGTCTTCGGGCGCCGGACGCTGCCGCAGATGGATCTGGCCTCAGTGTCATGTGCGATCCAGAACATGTGGTTGGCCGCCCGGGCCGAAGGCTTCGGAATGGGCTGGGTCTCGATCTTCGACCAGGACGAGTTGTGCCAGGTGGTGCCCATGCCCGCCGGCGCCGAACCGATCGCGATTCTGTGCCTCGGTCCGGTCGCCGAATTCCCGGAACGGCCGGTGTTGGAGATCGAGCACTGGACCACCGCCCGTCCCCTGCCCGAGTTCGTGTCCGAAAACGGTTGGGACTGAGCCTCGTTCAGCCCTTTTCGGCGATGGCGGCCAGCCGGTCGATTGACTCGGCCAGGTTGTCGGCCGTGGTCGACGTGGCCCGATTGACACGCATCGTGTCGGTGCGGTCAAGTTCGGTCCAGTCGTAGGTGTGCGTCACCCGGGTGCTGCCATCGCCCAGCGACTCCAGCTCCCAGCGCCAGAGGTGCCCGGGCGGCGTGCCGCCGACTTCCGAAGGCAGCCAAGCGATCCGGCGCCCCTCGGCGAACTCGACGATCCGGTTCTCGCGGACCTTCCCGGTCGTGTTGGTCATCAGGAACGCCTCGCCGACCGCATGCACGCGCTGTCCGGACTGAGCCTCCGCCAGATTGTCATTGCCGTCCCAACGGGGTTGCTGGGCCGGATCGGCGATCAACTCGAAGATGACGGCGGGGTCGGCGGCGATATCGCGGCTGGCGGAGATGATCTGTTCCTGAGTCATACCGCCATCGAAGCACGGGGATCACAACGTCGCCATCCACCGCCGCCGATTCCTGCACGCCCTAACTGAGCGTTACGACGTCCAACTCGCCATCCGCATACTGCGCGCGGATGCGCTTCTTGTCGAACTTGCCGACACTGGTCTTGGGAACCTCATCGACGAATGTCCAGCGTTCGGGCAGTTGCCATTTGGCAACCTTGCCGTCCAGGAACGCTCGCAGTTCCTCGGCGCTGATGGAGCTCCCCGGCGTCCGGACCACCGCAACCAGCGGACGTTCATCCCACTTCTCGTCCGGAACGCCGACCACCGCGGCCTCGGCGACATCCGGGCTCGACATGACGTCGTTCTCGAGGTCGACGGACGAGATCCACTCCCCGCCCGACTTGATGACGTCCTTCGAGCGGTCGACGAGCGTCAGGTAGCCGTCGCGGCTGACATGCCCGACATCGCCGGTGCGCAGCCAGCCGTCGCGGAACTTGTCGGGGTCCACGCCGGCGCCATCCGGCGAGTAATAAGAGCCGGTGATCCACGCGCCGCGGACCTCGATCTCGCCGTCCGACGCGCCATCGTTCGGCAGCACCTGGCCGTCGTCGCCGACCACGCGCATCCGTACATTCGCCGGGTGACGCCCCTGCGTGTAGCGGTACTTCCAGCGCTCCTCACCCTCGGCTTTGACCGGCGGCAGGGCGACGCTCGCCAGGGGCGATGTCTCGGTCATCCCCCACGCGTGCAGGATCGGGACGTTGTACCGATCCTCGAACGCATGCATCAGCGATGGCGGCACCGCAGACCCGCCGACGACGACACTGCGCAGATGCGAGATGTCCTGCGGATGAGCGTCCAGGTACTGCAACAGCCCCAACCAGATCGTCGGCACGGCTGCCGAGAACGTCGGACGTTGTGACGCAAGGATTTCGGCGATCGGGGCGGGCTGCAGGAACCGATCGGGCATCACCAACGATGCGCCGCACATCAGCGATGCATGCGGCAGTCCCCAGGACATGGCGTGAAACATCGGCACGATGGCGAGGGTGTTGTCGGCCTCGGACAGATTCATCCCGTTGCCGGTACAAACCTGCATCGAGTGCAGCCACATCGACCGGTGCGAGTAGATGACGCCCTTCGGGTCACCGGTGGTGCCAGAGGTGTAGCAGGCGGCAGCAGCCCAGCGCTCATCGATATCCGGCCAGGCGTAGGTGGCCGGCTGGGCGTCGAGCAGGTCGCGATATGCGTGGACCGTCACTCCGGGAGCTTCGAGTTGCGCCTCGCCATTGCACACGACGACATGCTTGACGGTGCGTAGCTGTGGCAGCACTGCCGCCAACAACGGTGCCACTGTGGCATCAACCAGAATCACCTCGTCCTCGAGATGATTCACCACGAAGACCAGCTGCTCGGGAAACAGCCTGATATTCAGGGTGTGCAGGACCGCGCCCATCGCGGGAATGCCGGCGTAGGCAGCCATGTGCTCGTTGTTGTTCCACATGAAGGTGCCGACCCGATCGCCCTGTTCGACACCCAGCGAGACCAGCGCATTCGCCAACCGCGCCGACTCGAGTCCGAGTTCACCGAACGAATAGCCACGGACACCCTCGCCCGTCCAGGTGACGATCTGCGAATCGGAATAGACAGTGGTGCCATACGTCAGCAGGGTGGCCAGGGACAGTTGCTCATCTTGCATTGTGCTCAGCATGTTCGCCATGCCCGAAACTTTAATGGGCTCAACGCCCTCACGTGCAGATTCAGCGAGTTCTTCGAGCCCGACGCAGCCAACGCTTGCGCTGATGCCATAGTGGTGCCATCATGGTGCCATGAATCTTGACGGCTATCTTTCCCCACTCCGTGAACAGTTCCTTGCCGCGGCCGCCGCCCAGGGCGACGACGCTCGCGCAGTGGCCGAGCGGCTGGTGGTGCCGTTCGAATCGGCGTTGCGGCTGACCCTGCTCGAGGCACTGTCCGGCGCCGCGGAGGAGATCACCAGCGACCTCGCGCCCGGCACCGTCGACGTGCGGCTGCGCGGCGGTGAGCCGGAGTTCGTCGTCACGCTGCCGGCTACCTCCGCGGCTGCGGACGAAGAGCCGGCGCCGTCGGTCTCCGAGCCCGACGACTCGCCCGTGACCCGGATCAATCTGCGGCTGGGCGAGGCACTCAAGGCGCGCATCGAGGATGCCGCGGCCGCCGAGAAGATCTCGGTGAACGCGTGGCTCGTTCGGGCCGCCGAGAGTGCAGTCAACCGACCGCAGCAGCCGTGGGGCCTCACCATCCCGATGACTGCGCCGAAACCGCCCTCGGGGGCCGGACAGCGATTCACCGGCTGGGTGCGCTGACCGAGCCGCGAGCCTGACCCCGATCACTGCCAACCAAAGGAAGAATCGATGCCCACGTACAGCACACCCCAGCCCATCACCGCCTCCATCGATCTCGCGATCGGCCACATCCGCGTCACCGCCACCGATCGCGCCGATACACAGGTCACCGTCCAGCCGACCAATCCCGACAACCGCCACGATGTGCGGGCGGCCGACGAGACCACCGTCGACTTCGCCCACGGCCGGCTGACCGTGCGCGCGCCACGCGGCAAGCTGCTCGCGTTCCTGTCGGGATCCGTAACGGTCGACGTGGCTCTGCCCGTCGATTCACGACTGACCGCCAGCTCCGGCGCCGCCGACATCGACGCCACCGGCCGGTTGCGCGAATGCCGCTACAAGACCGGCGCCGGAAACGTGCATCTGGAGTCGGCCGGCGACGTGAACGTGAAGTCAGGTAGCGGCAGCATCCGTATCGGCGAGATACGCAGCAACGGAAGCGTGACGGCCGGCTCCGGCGACATTCACATCGGCACAGTCGGTGGGCGGGTCCAGGTTCGTAACGCCAGCGGCAACAACAGCTTCGGCGATATCCACGGTTCGGTGTCGGTCAAGGGCGCGTCCGGCGATATCAGCGCCGAGCTGCTCGCCGGCGAACTCGATGCGAAAACCGCCTCCGGTTCGCTGCGGATCACGGACGCGGTGCGCGGCGGCGCCTCGCTGACCACTGCGGCCGGCGGCATCGACGTCGGCATCCACGACGGAACGGCCGCGTGGCTCGATGTGAACGCCACCGCCGGGCAGGTTCGCAACAGCCTCGATACCGCCACCGGCCCGGAGGAGGCGACCGACACCGTGCGCATCACGGCGAAGAACTACGCCGGCGACATCTTCATTCGCCGCACCCACCTCGTGCCCTAGTCCGACGCCGGAACACAAGGGCATCGACCGCCCGCCGAAGTCCAGTCGACGAAAGAGGCGTCATGCAGCAGCTGTTTCAATGGCGGGTGGCGGCCATCGCCCACGCATCGGAGTCGCCGTCGTGTTCGATCCGTCCCCGCAATCCGCTGGCCTCTGCGGCGGCGAGTGACAGATCCGCCTGTCGCCGTGAGGTTTCCACGATGACGGTGCCACCCTCGGTCAACCAATCGAGCGAGTGATCGAGTAATCGGCGCTGTATACCGACCCCGTCGGGACCGCCGTCCAATGTTTCGAGGCGTTCATGCTCGCGTGCCTCTCGAGGCATCAACGCGATCTCGCCGGTCGGGACGTAGGGCGCGTTGGCGACAATCACGTCCAGCCGCCCGCGCATTGACTCTGGCAACGGAGACAACAGATCCCCGACGTAGACGGTGGCATCGTCCGGCAGATTGCGGCGGGCACAGGCGGTGGCCTCGGCATCTATGTCGGCGGCAATGACTGTCAGGTCGGGGCGCCGGTGGGCGATGGCGGTAGCGATAGCGCCCGTGCCGCAACAGATGTCGGCGACGACACTCGCGGTCGCCGCTGCTGTGGCGGCCAGCCGGACCAGCAATTCAGAGCGGAGCCGCGGCACGAACAGTCCCGGGGCCACCACGATCCGCATCCCGGCGAAGGCGGCCCACCCGACCAGTACCTCGAGCGGCTCACCCGCCACACGGCGCGCCACGAGAGCCTCCAGCTCATCTCCGGATGCGCTGTCCAGCAACACATCCGCCTCGTCTTCCGCGAACACGCAGCCGGCGGCCTGCAGCCGCGCGGCGATCCGCGCATGCGGTGCAGGGCGGGCGGCCACGGTTCTCCGATGCTGCCCGGCTACAGCGTCCGGGTGAGACGGTTGGCGAGCAACTTCGCGAAATGCGGCGGGTCGGCCAGTTCGCCACCTTCGGCGAGCACCGCCATGCCGTAGATCAACTCGGCGGTCTCCCCCAATACGGGATCATCTGCGTTGGCGGCCTGAGCCGTCCGCAGGCCGGTGACCAACGGATGCTCCGGATTGAGCTCCAGGATTCGCTTGGCGTTCGGGAACATCTGACCCGATGCGCGGTACATCTTCTCCAGCTGCGGGGAAATGCTGAAGCTGTCGCCCACGACGCAGGCGGGAGAGTCGGTCAGGCGGGTCGACAGGCGGACATCGGAAACCTGTTCGTCCAGCTCGCCTTTGAGCCATTCCAACAGGTCCGCGTAGTCCTTCTCCCGCTCTGCCCGCTGCTCCTCGACCGCCTTCTTCTCGCCGTCCGACTTCCCCAACTCATCGAGATCGACTTCGCCCTTGGCGATCGACTGCAGCGGCTTTCCGTCGAACTCGGGCACGGAGGTCGCCCATACCTCGTCGACGGGATCAGTGAGCAGCAGCACCTCGAATCCTTTGGCGCGGAACGCCTCCAGATGTGGGGAGCTCTCGATCGCCTTCCGCGACTCGCCGGTGGCGTAGAAGATCTGCGTCTGACCGTCCTTCATCCGCTCGACGTACTCGCGCAGCGTGGTCAGCTTCTCGTCGTCGTGCGTGCTCGCGAAGGACGAGATCTCAAGCAGCGCATCGCGGTTGTCGCCGTCAGAGATGAGGCCCTCCTTGAGGACCCGGCCGAACTCGCCCCAGAGCGTCGCGTACTTGTCGGGAGCGCTGGTCATCAGATCCTTGATGGTGGAGATGACCTTCTTGGTCAGTCGGCGCCGGATCGCCCGGATCTGCCGGTCCTGCTGCAAGATCTCGCGGGACACGTTGAGCGACAGGTCCTGTGCGTCGACGACACCCTTGACGAACCGTAGGTATTCGGGCATCAGCTCTTGGCAGTCGTCCATGATGAAGACGCGCTTGACGTACAGCGAGATGCCGGCCTTGTGTTCGCGCATGAACAGGTCGAACGGCGCCGTCGACGGAATGAACAGCAGCGCCTGGTATTCGAACGTGCCCTCGGCGCGCATCGGGATGATCTCCAGCGGATCGTCCCAGGCGCGCGCGATATGCCGGTAGAACTCCTTGTATTCGTCGTCGGACACCTCGTCGCGGGGACGAGCCCAGAGGGCTTTCCCGGAGTTGATGGTCTCGGCCTCGACGGTCACCTGCTCGGGTTCGTCGTCGGTGGCCGGCGTCCGCGTCTCGACGTCCATCCGAATGGGCCAGGCGATGAAGTCGGAGTATTTCTTGATCAGCTCGCGGATCTTGCGCTCATCTGTGTAGTCGTAGAGCGCGTCTTCGGCGTCGGCCGGCTTGAGGTGGAGCGTGACCGACGTTCCGGCGGGCGCATCGTCCAGGGTCTCGATGGTGTAGGTGGCGTCCGCGCTCGACTGCCAGCGGGTCCCGGTGGTCTCCCCCGCCTTGCGGGTGGTGAGGGTGACGGTGTCGGCGACCATGAACGTCGAGTAGAAACCGATGCCGAACTGGCCGATCAGCTCTTCAGAGGCAGCGGCGTCCTTGGCATCACGCAACTTCTGTCGCAGTTCCGCCGTGCCGGACTTGGCGAGCGTGCCGATCAGATCGATGACCTCGTCGCGCGACATACCGATGCCGTTGTCGCGCACGGTCAGCGTGCGCGCGTCCTTGTCGATATCGATCTCGATGTGCAGATCGCTGGTCTCAGCGTCGAGCTCCTTGTCCTGAAAAGCGGCCAGACGAAGTTTGTCGAGCGCGTCGGAAGCGTTGGAGACGAGTTCCCGCAGGAAGCTGTCTTTGTTCGAATAGACCGAATGGATCATCAGGTCCAGCAGCTGCCGGGTCTCGGCCTGAAACTGCAGCTCTTCGACGTTGTCTGCCATCGGGTTCGCTAACTCCTCGGATCGGACATCGGGGTGATTGCCGGTCAGAGTTTACGTGGACATCACTTACACTCGCTCCGACCGTCGCCAGACGTACCCATCGACGGGCTAGCCGCCCGCCGTGATTGACCCCGGAGGTCGCCCCGTGCAACTCGGACATCCAGACACTGCCGCTACCGCCTGGGTTCTCGTGAGCTCCGCGATGGTCCTGCTCATGACGCCGGCACTGGCCTTCTTCTACGGCGGCATGGTGCGAGCCAAGGGCGTCCTCAACATGATGATGATGTGCATGTCGGCGACCGCCGTCGTGTGGGTGCTGTGGCTGACCTTCGGCTACTCGGCCGCATTCGGCAAGGACGTCGGCGGCGGGCTGCTCGGCGATCCGACGCAGTTCTTCGGCTTGCGGCACATGTTCGGCGTCGATGCAGCCGGCCAGACGCCGCTGATCGGCGGCATTCCGGCCTTGGTGTTCGTCACCTTCCAGGCCGGCTTCGCGATGGTCACTGTGGCACTGATCGCCGGCGCCGTCGCCGACCGCATGCGGTTCATCCCCTGGGTGATCTTCGCCGGACTCTGGGCGACGCTGGTGTATTTCCCGGTGGCACACTGGGTCTTCGCGCACGACGGCTGGATCCTGCACCACCTCAAGGCGATCGACTTCGCCGGCGGTACGGCCGTCGAGATTAACTCCGGCGCCGCTGGTCTGGCGATGGCGTTGGTGCTCGGCAGGCGCGACGGTTGGCCGCGCGAGGCGATGCGCCCGCACAATCTGCCATCGGTCATGCTCGGCGCCGGACTGCTCTGGTTCGGCTGGTTCGGCTTCAACGCCGGATCGGCGCTGAAGGCCGACGGGACGGCCGCCCTCGTTCTCGCCAACACCCTTGGCGCGGGTGCGGTTTCCATGGCCAGCTGGCTCGTGGTGGAGCGCATTCGGCACGGCAAGCCCACCTCATTCGGCGCGGCATCGGGCGTGGTCGCCGGCCTCGTCGCCATCACGCCGTCGTGCGGCGCGGTCTCACCCTTCGGCGCACTGCTGATCGGGCTCGTCGCCGGTGCGGTGAGTTCCTGGGCAGTCGAGGTCAAATTCAAGTTCGGATACGACGATTCGCTCGACGTCGTCGGCGTTCACCTCGTCGGCGGTGTGATCGGCACCCTGATGATCGGACTGCTCGCGACGAGGTCGGCGACGGGTATGTCGACGGGCCACGCGGTGAACGGCCTGTTCTACGGCGGCGGGTTCGAACAGCTCGGCCGTCAGGCCGTCGCAGTACTCGTCGTCTTGACCTACTCGTTCGTCGTCACGACGATCATCGGGTTGGCGATGAAGACCGTAATGCAGTTGCGCGCCCACAGCCATCACGAATCCGGCGGCCTGGACGACGCCGAACACGCCGAGTCGGCCTATGAGTTCACCGGAACCCGCGGCGGCGGTCTGATCAGTGGGCACTAACCCGGCCCGAAAATGCTAATGAGCGAACGGTTTCGGCTGACTCTTGCGGTGCCGTTCGATCCCGCCGGGCTCGCCGATGATGCTCAGCACCGTGCGCAGATCATCAATCAGCGTGCGCGCCATCGCTGATGAGAACCCTTCGCGGACGACGATGCGCAGTACCGCGACATCGGTGGCGTCCGCCGGCATGGTGTAACCCGGAACCTGCCAGCCGTGGAACCGTAAGCCACGGCTGATGTCGAACACCGAGAATTCCGGTTTGCCGGCGAGCTGAAACGCGATCACCGGGATCGCCGAACCATCCGAAATGATCTCGAACTCAGGGAATTTCGCGATCTCACCGGACAGCCAATGCGCGGTATCGGTCAGCGTTGTCATGATCTTGGTGTATCCGGCCCGGCCGAGCCGCAGGAAGTTGTAGTACTGCCCGACGACTTGATTGCCGGACCTCGAGAAGTTCAACGTGAACGTCGGCATATCCCCGCCGAGATAGTTGACGCGGAAGACGAGATCGTCGGGCAGACACTCGGCGGTTCGCCACACCACGAATCCGATTCCGGGATAGGTCAATCCGTACTTGTGCCCGCTGACGTTGATGGAGTGCACCCGGGACAGCCTGAAGTCCCACAACAGATCCGGCTTGGTGAACGGAACCACGAATCCCCCACTGGCGGCATCGACGTGCAGCGGCACATCCGGCCCGCCGTCGGTGGCGAGGGTGTCCAGGGCCTCGGCGATCTCCCGTACCGGCTCAAGCTCTCCGGTGAACGTCGTTCCCAGGATGGCGACCGCACCGATCGTGTTCTCGTCCACGGCATCGATAACTTGTTCCGGAGTGATCACGTAACGCCCTGGTTCCACGTTCAAATAACGCGGCTCTACCTCGAAGTAGCGACAGAACTTCTCCCAGACGACCTGAACATTGGAGCCCAGCACGATATTCGGCTTGCCCTCGCCGACCGCGAGTCCCTTGCGCTCGCGCCACCGCCATTTGAGTGCCAGGCCGGCGAGCATCACGGCCTCACTTGATCCGACCGTCGACACTCCGGTCGCGCTGGCGGGGTCGACCGGATCGAGATCCGGGGCGTGGAACAGGGCGGCGACCATGCTGACGCACCGCGATTCGATCGCGGAGGTCGCCGGGTACTCGTCCTTGTCGATCATGTTCTTGTCGAATGTTTGCGCCATCAGCTGCTCGGCCTGCGGCTCCATCCAGGTGGTGACGAACGTCGCCAGGTTGAGTCGCGAACTGCCGTCGAACATCAGCTCGTCGTGGATGAATCGGTACGCCGCCTCGGGCTCCATCTCGTTGTCCGGCAGCCGCAAGGCCGGCACGGGATCGATATCGAGGCGCCCGGTGTAGGCCGGGGCCAGGGTGGACATGTCGTCGGCTGATCCCGCCATGTCGGTGGGGGTGGTTCGCGCTGGTCGCTCGGCAGTCATACCCTCAGTCCTACCCCGGTCGTCGTGTGGTCGCAGGCCCACGAGAAAATGGACAGATGTCCTACATACGCCGACTGGCGGACCGGGTCGGTCATTCGCGGCACCTGAAGAAGTTGCGGCCGATCGTGATTCCCATCGACAAGTTCCTCGACAAGCGCACGGGCGGACGCTGGGCGCTGGCCGATATCGGCGGGTTGCCCATGGCCAGACTCCATGTGCGCGGATGGAAGACAGGTGAGCCGCGCACCGTCACGCTGCTCTATGTGCCCAGGGGCGATGACGTGATCCTCGTCGGATCGAACTGGGGTGGCGACAAGCATCCGATGTGGACCAAGAACCTGATCGCCAATCCCGACTGCGAGGTGACCGTCAAAGGCGTCACCACCAAGATGCGATCGCATCTGACCTCCGGCGCCGAGCGCGCCGAGTTATGGGCGGAATCCGTGCACCAGTGGCCGGCGTATCAGCAGTACCAGGACAACGTAGGTCGCGAGCTACGCCTTTTCTTACTCACTGCCGCATAGGTTTTGACGGTTCCTGCAGACGCGATGGCCATCTTTGCTCCACCGGCACCATGCGGCGATTCAATCCGGCGCATTCGGCCGATCGCCACGTACCATGAGGTGTCGCCAACCCGGGCGGCATCGGGTCGGGGGTGAACGTGGTCATCGAAACTCGGCGACTGCAGCTTCGCCCGGTCGCGGCCAGCGATGCCCACTTGCTCGCCCGGCTCGACGCCGATCCCGCGGTGATGCACTACATCACCGGCGGTATCGCGACCCCGTTCGCCGACATCGCCGACTGGGTCATCCCCCGCGCCCTCACCGAATCGGCCACCGAGACCGGCGGCGGCCTGTGGCTGGCCAGCGAACGCGACACCGGCTACTTCACCGGCTGGTTCAGCCTGCGCGCACCTCGGCATTCCTCGTCGCGAGAGCTGGAGCTGTCGTACCGGCTGCATCGGGGTGCGTGGGGCCGTGGCTACGCGACCGAAGGCGCGCAGCGCCTGATCGACCACGCGTTCACCAACTTTCGGGTGTCACGCATCTTCGCCGGCACCATGGCCGTGCACGTCGGCTCGCGACGGGTCATGGAGAAATGCGGGATGCGACTGATCTCGGTGCACCAGTGCCCGGACGAGACGATTCCGGGGTCGGATCGCGGCGACGTCGAGTACGACCTTCTCGCATCCGATTGGGCCACAATGAATTTCCCGCAGGCATTCGCCTCCCGGAACATCCCCTCGGGTATCCCCGACACTCGACTCGCGGGCTAGGCCGGAAGCAGTTCCGGCCCAGCCGCCTCCTGCGGCTCCTCGACGTCGGTCCCCAGTGCCTCCGCCAGCTCGATGACCTCGCTCAACACGACATCGAGGCTATCGACGTCGGCCGATTCCGGCTGCGGCGGCAGGACCAGCAGCTCCGGGTCCACCGGGCCGTGCGGCTCCATCGCGGCCACAGACTCGGGAACCGACCGCTCGGCGGCCCACCGCACGACGACCACTCCGCCGAGAAGCACTGCGCCGCCGACGATCTGCGACACAGACAGCATCTGACCGAGCAGTGCCCACGACGCCACACCGGACGCGACGACCTCCAGTAATGCGACAAAGGACGCGACGGTGACGCCGAGTGCCCGCACCGCCGCGATCCCGGTGACGTATGAAACCACCGTCGACATCAGTGCGATGGCGATCACCGCGCTCCACCACGGCATCGCGATCGAATGCACGGTGACATCTTTGGTGGTCGCCTGAATCGGCAGCAGGCCGGTCGCCGCGATGAGGCCGACGATCGCCGAACCGGCCACCAATCCTCCGGTGGCCAGCGCCAGGGGATCGATGGCCGGTCGGGTCGAGTCCGGATTGTCTTCGGCGAGAAGGAAATACCCGGCGAGCCCGACGGCCGCAGCGCACGCCCACGCGACACCGACCGGATTGACGGCACCGATTCCGTTGCCGCCGATGACGATCAACAGTCCGGCAACCGCAACGCCCGCACCGACGAGCGTCAGGGATCCCGGCCGGCGGCCGCGGACGAGCCACTCGTATGCGATCACCAGCAGCGGCGCCGTGTACTCGATGAGCAGTGCGACCGCGACGTCCAGGTAGCGGACGGCGTTGAAGAAGCACAGCTGCGCCATCATCACGCCGAAGATGCCGTACGCGATGACGGTCAGCGGCGCGTGCCGCAGCGTGGCGAGCCGACGCCGCCCCATGATCGCCATCGGGATCAGCAGAGTCAGCGCAGCGAGCGCGAGTCGAGCCAACGCCACGCTGACCGACGACCAGCCGGCATCGATCAGCAGCCGGGCCAACGGGCCCGACGTTCCAAACGTCGCAGCCGACAGCACCGCCACACCCATACCGAACCGCACGACCCACCCCAGAGAAAAGGGGCCGCGACTCGCCTGACGCTCTGACCAGACATGTCACGACCCATAACGACTTATACTCATGACATTCAAGGGCACGCATCGTCAGGAGTCAAATTGCTTTTTGCCTATGACACAACCACCGCACTCGCGGCGGCCGCGGCACTGGTGAACTCTGCGAGAACCGACGAGGACACGATCTCGACCGTCGCCGAATTGGGTGACTTCCTCGACACCCACGAGTTCTCCGGCCGGCGCGATCGCACCCGCGCCGAGCTGGGGGCGGTGCAGGATCTGCGCGACCGGATCGCGCTGTTCTGGGAGATGGACCGAGACGAAGCCGCCGAAGAGGTGAACACGATCCTGCGCGCGACCCGGGCCCTGCCCTACCTGTCACGACATGATGGGCTCGATTGGCACGTGCACGTGACCGATACGAACGACCCCCTTGCCGATCGGCTCGCCGCCGAGGCCGCCATGGCCATGGCCGACCTGATCCGTGCCGACGAGTTCGACCGCCTCGGCCATTGCGCGGGTGAGGACTGCAGTTCGGTGATCGTTGACCTGTCGCGCAACCGATCACGCAAGTTCTGTGTCGAGCGCAACTGCGGCAATCGCGCGAACGTCGCGGCTTACCGGCAGCGTCAGGCCGACGAAGCCGAAGACTCCGACGATTGACAGCGGCATTCGGTACCTTCACCGCATTCGATCCGACACGATTGACTACGGTTAACCCCGAATCAGCCCCACAGCCCAACCATGGAGCAGGAGACGCGATGAGCTCGACGGAAGTCGCAACCACCGCAGCCAAGCAGAACGGCCGACACCGCGTGGTGATCATCGGGTCCGGCTTCGGCGGACTGTTCGGCACGCAGCGCCTCAAGCGGGCGGACGTCGACGTGACCCTGATCGCACGCACGAGCCACCATCTGTTCCAGCCAATGCTCTACCAAGTGGCCACGGGCATCGTGTCCGAGGGCGAGATCGCCCCGCCGACCCGGCAGGTGCTGCGCAGGCAGCACAATGCGCAGGTGCTGCTCGGTGATGTCGAGCAGATCGACCTGGAGAACAAGATCGTCCGGTCCCGGCTGTTCCAGCAGATCACCGAGACGCCGTACGACAGCCTGATCATCGCCGCCGGCGCCGACCAGTCGTACTTCGGCAACGATCAGTTCGCCGAGTTCGCACCCGGAATGAAGACCGTCGATGACGCGCTCGAGCTGCGCGGCCGGATCCTCACCGCGTTCGAGCAGGCCGAGCTGTCGACCGATCCGGCGGAGCGCGCCCGCTTCCTGACCTTCGTCGTGATCGGCGCCGGCCCGACCGGTGTCGAGCTAGCCGGACAGATCGCCGAGATGAGCGACAAGACGCTCAAGGGCACCTTCCGCAATATCGACCCAACGCAGGCCAGGGTGATCCTGCTGGACGCCGCGCCGGCGGTGCTGCCGCCCATGGGCGAGAAGCTGGGCCGCAAGGCGGCTCAGCGCCTCGAGCGAATGGGAGTCGAGATCCAGCTGGGCGCAATGGTTGTCGATGTCGACGACAAGGGTCTGGTCGTCAAGGAGAAAGACGGCAGCACTCGGCGCATCGACGCAGTCTGCAAGGTCTGGTCCGCCGGCGTCTCGGCCAGCCCGCTGGGCAAGCAGCTGACCGAACAATGCGGCGTCGAACTCGATCGCGCCGGCCGCGTGAAGGTCAATCCGGATCTATCCCTGCCGGGCCATCCGAACGTGTTCGTCGTCGGCGACATGATGGCGATCGACGACGTGCCGGGTATGGCGCAGGGCGCGATCCAGGGCGGCCGCTACGCTGCGGACGCGATCAAGGCCGGGCTGCACGGTCAGCGGCCCGAGGAGCGCAAGCCGTTCAAGTACTTCGACAAGGGCTCGATGGCCACGGTGTCGAAATTCAGTGCGGTGGCATCGATTCCGATCCCCGGCACCAAGAAGCGGCTCGAGTTCGCCGGCATCTTCGCCTGGCTCGGCTGGCTGGTGCTGCACCTGATCTACATCGTCGGCTTCCGGAGTCGTCTGGCGACGGTGATCAGCTGGTTCTTCGCATTCACCACGCCGGGACGGCAACAGCTGACGGTCACCGAGCAGCAGCTGACGGCCCGAAACGAAATAGAACACCTCCGCGAGCTCGAAGCGGAGAAACTCAAGTTCCTCCGCGGCACCACCGAAGAGAAACTCAAGCTGCTGCGCGCCGCCAACGCCGACGCCGACTGATCAAGGGATCCCTACTGCGGCAGCGTGTCCGGCTCGACGTTCTGCAGTCGGACCTGTCCCTGCGCGACCAGCTTGTTCGCCTCGTCGGTGATCTCGACGCGCCACAGCTGCTGGCGGCGGCCGCGGTGCACGGGGATTGAGCGCGCCGTGAGCTTTCCGGCGCGAACCGCACGCAAAAAATCAGTGTTGTTGTTCACACCGACGACGCCCGCGGCGCTGCCCTGGGCTCCGAGCCAGACGGCACCGGAGACGCTGGCGACCGACTCGATCACGCTGCAGTACACGCCGCCGTGGGTGATTCCGTACGGCTGGTGATGCTTGTCGCTGATCTCCCAGCCGGCGACGACGCCGTCCGGGGTGACCGACTCGTAGCGCAGTCCGATCATCGCGTCGAACCCGGCGACCATCGAATCCAGCTGTGCGCGAGAGGGATCGGCGGGCAAGTCGGTGAGGTTGTCTGGCACGTGCGGCCTCCTGAAAGTACTCGGCGGGTCTCGTATCGAGATGATACGAGACCCGCCGTAACAGAATCGGGGGTCTCTGCAGCCCACAGGACTCACGCTCCATCTGCATGAATAAAGATAGGCTAGCCTTACCTACATGTCAACAACGCAGCTAGGACCCGCCGCCCGACAGCCAGACAGGTCGGGCGAAACGGGACGTAAACTGGGAAGAATGAACGGGTTGGGTGAACTGGAACGGGCGGTCATGGACCACCTGTGGTCCAGCAACGAACCGCAGACGGTGCGCCAGGTGCATGAAGCGTTGTCCGCGTCCCGCGATCTGGCCTACACCACTGTGATGACCGTGCTGCAGCGGTTGGCGAAGAAGAAGCTGGTCACGCAGATCAGGCATGACCGGGCGCATCAGTACTCGCCGATGAATCCGCGCGAAGATCTGGTCGCCCGGCTGATGATGGACGCACTCAGCGAGGCGGATCAGCCCGGTTCCCGGGAGGCGGCGCTGGTGTCGTTCGTCGGCCGTGTCGGGGCCAGCGAGGCGGAGGCGCTGCGTAAGGCACTCGCGGAGCTGGAAGCTGCCCATCCGGGACCCACACCGACCTGATTTGTAGGAAACTGTCCGCATCATGACCGCACTGGCCTTCGGCATCCTGGCACTGGTCCTCGTCGGGCCGGCCCCGTCGTTGCTGGCGCGGGCGCAGTGGCCGCTGCGGGCACCGCGGGCAGCGATGACGCTCTGGCAGGCGATCGCGCTGGCAGCGGTGCTGTCGGCCTTCAGCTGCGGGCTCGCGATCGCAGCCAATCTGCTGGTCCCCGATGCCAACGGACATCCGACGACCAATCCCCTCGACGAGTTCCATTCGCTCGGTCCGGCGTTGTGGACCGCCTACGTGGCGGTGTTCCTGCTGACCGTCGTGATCGGCGCCCGACTCATCTTCACCACGGTCCGCGTGGGCGTGCGCACCCGGGCCCGCCGGTCGGCGCACCGCCAGCTGATCGACCTGCTCGACCGGCTGGATCGCAGTGACCAGTCAAACCCGTTGAGCGCCCGCGATGTTCGCATGCTGGACGTCGACGAACCGCTCGCCTACTGCCTACCGGGTCTGCGTCAGCGGGTCGTGCTCAGCGAAGGTGCCGTGTCCCGGCTGAGCCGCGACGAACTGGAAGCGGTGATCACCCACGAGCGCGCCCACCTCCGGGCGCGCCACGACCTGGTGCTCGAGGCATTCATCGCCGTGCACGCGGCCTTCCCGCGTTTCGTCCGCAGCAAGTCCGCACTGGGTGCGGTGCAACTGCTCGTGGAGATCCTCGCCGATGACCGCGCAGTCAGGGCCGTGGGGCATCGCCCGCTCGGGCGGGCACTGGTCGCCTGCGCGGACTCGGTCGCGCCCCGCGGCGCGCTCGCCGTCGGCGGGCCGACCACCCTGGTGCGGGTCAGCCGACTGTGCGACACCCGTCCGGCAACGGTGGCCGCATCGCTCGCCTACTTCGCAGCCGCGGCGATCCTGGTGGTCCCGACCCTTGCCGTAGCGATCCCCTGGCTTTGGGAGATCAGCCGACTGGTCACCGCGCCGCACTAGTTCTGATACCTGCGATACCTAGACCGGCGCATTTTGCGCCGTCTGTGCGAAACCCGTTCCCCCAGGACCGATCCGTGGCAGCATCGCGCCTGGTAACCAATCCGCAGAAGGGAACTGCAAATGGCCGTATCGGTGAATCTGTCCAAGGCGCTCGACAAGGAGTACGAGGACAAGGACCTCAAGGACGTCCTGGATGCGCCTCCGTCGGCGCTGGCGGGCCTCACCCCGAAGCACGACGAAGCCCTCAAGGAAGCGCTGAACATCAAGACGGTTCGGGACCTCGGCACCAACAAGTACTTCGCGGTCGCCGGTGTGTTGGCCGCACTGGAGGGCAAGACCGGATAGCCGGAACCCTCGCAGAGTTCGCCGCGTGCGCGCAGTCGTTTGGCTGCGCGCACGCGGCTTTTTCGCACCTAATAGGCTGAGCGCATGACCGATGACGCTGCTTCGAACATCGCCCAGCCCGAGTCCGACTCGGCCGCCCGCGCCCAGATCGGCGTGACCGGCCTCGCGGTGATGGGCTCCAACATCGCGCGCAACCTGGCGCGGCACGGACACACCGTGGCGCTGCACAACCGCAGCATCGCCAAGACCGATGCGCTCCTCGAAAAGCATGGCGAGGACGGCGATTTCGTCCGCACCGAAACCATCGAACAGTTCGTCGCCGCACTGCAGCGTCCGCGTCGGGTGCTGATCATGGTGAAGGCGGGCGACGCCACGGACGCGGTCATCGAAGAACTCGCGGCGGCCATGGAGCCGGGCGACATCATCATCGACGGCGGCAATGCGCTGTACACCGACACCATCCGCCGTGAACGTTCGCTGGCCGATCGGGGGCTGCTCTTCGTCGGCGCAGGCATTTCCGGCGGCGAAGAGGGCGCGCTGAACGGTCCGGCGATCATGCCCGGGGGGCCCGTCGAGTCGTACAAGTCGCTCGGTCCGCTGCTGGAGTCCATCGCCGCGCAGGTCGACGGCGTGCCGTGCTGCACCCACATCGGACCGGACGGCTCGGGCCACTTCGTGAAGATGGTGCACAACGGCATCGAGTACGCCGACATGCAGCTCATCGGCGAGGCGTATGACCTCATGCGCGGGGCGCTGGGGATGCCGGTCGCCGAGATCGCCGAGGTGTTCGCCGACTGGAACACCGGCGACCTGGAGAGCTACCTGGTGGAGATCACCGCCGATGTACTGCGGCAGGTCGATGCCGAGACCGGCAAGCCGCTCGTCGATGTGATCGTCGACGAGGCCGGCCAGAAGGGCACCGGACGCTGGACGGTCAAGTCGGCGCTGGACCTGGGAATCCCCACCACCGGAATTGCGGAGGCCGTGTTCGCGCGGGCGCTGTCCAGCTCGCGCGCCACCCGCGACGCCGCGGCCGGCCTCGCGTCGGGCGCGCTCGGCGCGGCCCCCACCGACAAGGCTGGATTCATCGACGACATCAAGGCGGCGCTGTACGCGTCGAAGGTCGTCGCGTATGCCCAGGGCTTCGACCAGATCGCGGCCGGCAGCGCCGAATACGGCTGGGACGTGCACCCCGGCGATCTCGCCACCATCTGGCGCGGCGGCTGCATCATTCGCGCGCAGTTCCTCAACCGCATGCGCGAGGCCTACCAGGAGAACCCGTCGCTGCCGTCCCTGTTGGTCGCCCCCTACTTCAAGGCGGCGGTCGAGGACGGCATCGACAGCTGGCGGCGCGTCGTGACCACCGCGGCAGCGATGGGTATCCCGGCGCCCGCGTTCGGTTCGTCGCTGGCCTACTACGACGGCATCCGCGCCGAACGACTTCCCGCCGCGCTGACCCAGGGTCTGCGAGACTTCTTCGGCGCGCACACCTATCGCCGCGTCGACAAGCCGGGCTCGTTCCACACGCTGTGGAGCGAGGACCGGTCCGAAGTCGAGTCGTAATAAGCCCCCGAGCAGGTAGAATCGCGTTAGTGCGCTTTATCGATGGCTGTCGCCCCGCCAATGATCTGACCTACGACGACGTCTTCCTGGTTCCCTCGCGGTCGGACGTCAGTTCCCGGTTCGATGTCGACCTGTCCACGACCGACGGTTCGGGCGCCACGATCCCGATCGTCGTCGCCAACATGACGGCGGTCGCGGGCCGTCGGATGGCGGAGACCGTCGCGCGCCGCGGTGGTCTCACCGTGCTCCCGCAGGATCTACCGCTACCGGCCGCGGCCGAAACGATCGCCTTCGTCAAGAGCCGCCACCTGGTCGCCGACACCCCGGTCATCCTGACCGCGGACCAGTCGGTGTCAGAGGCAACCGCGCTGCTGCCCAAGCGATCTCATCGAGCCGGTGTCGTCGTCGACGGCCGACGTCCGATCGGGGTGGTCACCGAAGACTCCTGCCGTGACGTCGACCGGTTCGCCCGGCTCGCCGACGTCCTCGATCCGCATCTGGTCAGCGCACCGGTCGGCACCGATCCGCGCGCGGTCTTCGAACTGCTCGAGGACAGCCACACCGATCTCGCCGTGATGACCAATGACGACGGTTCCCTGGCCGGGGTCCTCACCCGCACGGGCGCCCTGCGCGCGGGTATCTACCGTCCCGCCACCGATGCCGACGGTCGGCTACGGATCGCCGCCGCGGTCGGGATCAACGGCGATCCGGCGGCGAAGGCCACCGCGCTGGTCGAGGCGGGGGCCGATCTGCTCGTCGTCGACACCGCGCACGGCCATCAGGAGAAGACGATCGGCGCGCTGTCGGCGATCGCTCGGCTGAACCTGGGTGTGCCGTTGGTCGCGGGAAACGTCGTCACCGCCGACGGCGCGCGCGATCTCATCCAGGCCGGCGCGAGCATCGTCAAAGTCGGTGTCGGTCCCGGTGCCATGTGCACCACCCGGATGATGACCGGCGTCGGCCGGCCGCAGCTGTCGGCCGTCGCCGAATGCGCTGCGGTGGCAACCGAATTGGGCGCTTCGGTGTGGGCCGACGGCGGCGTCCGCCATCCACGCGACGTGGCGCTCGCACTCGCCGCGGGCGCCGCCAACGTGATGATCGGCTCCTGGTTCGCGGGCACCCATGAGTCGCCCGGCGACCTGAAGATCGATCGCGAGGGCCAGGCCTACAAGGAGAGCTTCGGCATGGCGTCCAAGCGTGCCGTCGCCGCCCGCACCGCCGCCGACTCGGCATTCGACCGGGCCCGCAAGGCGCTGTTCGAGGAGGGAATCTCCAGCTCGCGGATCGCACTCGATCCGGCACGCCCGGGTGTCGAGGACCTGATCGACCACATCTGCTCCGGCGTTCGATCGACCGCGACGTATCTCGGCGCCCGCACCCTGCCGGAATTGGCCGAGCGGGCGCGCTTCGGAATCCAGTCGGCCGCCGGGTTCGCCGAAGGCCGACCGCTTCCGACAGGCTGGTAGTCGATGAACGCTGTCATCACGACGGTGAGTCTCCTGGGTTTCCTCGCACTCACCGCCGGCACAGCCCTATTCGTCGCGGCGGAGTTCTCGTTGACCGCGCTCGAACGGTCCACTGTCGACAACGCCGTCGCCACCTACGGCGATCGCCGATCTCGTCAGGTGCAGGGGGCGCACCGATCGCTGTCCTTTCAGTTGTCGGGGGCTCAGCTCGGCATCACCATCACCACACTGATCACCGGCTACATCGCGCAGCCCGTGCTGGCGCGGCTGATCACCCCGCTGCTGCGCGACCTCGGCGCGGCCAAGTCAACCGCCGAGGTCATCGCGCTGATCATCGCGTTGGTGTTGGCGACCTCTCTGTCGATGGTCCTCGGTGAGCTGATCCCGAAGAACGTGGCGATCTCCCGACCGATGGCGACCGCCCGCGGGACGGCCGGGCCGGTCGCCCTGTTCTCGGCGGTGTTTCGGCCGGTGATCACCGGACTCAACGGCGGCGCGAACGCGCTGGTGCGGACCGTCGGCATCGAACCGGCCGACGAACTGCGGTCCGCGCGCTCGGCGCACGAACTCGGTGCGCTGGTACGCAATTCGGCCGCGCAGGGTGCGCTCGATGCGGAGATCGCCACCCTGGTGCGTCGTTCGCTGCAGTTCGGCGAACTCACGGCCGAGGATCTGATGACGCCGCGCGTCACCATCGATTCGCTGGAGCGGACCGACACGGTGACGGACCTGATCCGGGCGTCCGCACGAACCGGACACTCCCGCTTCCCCGTGGTCGACGGCGACCTGGACAACATCCTCGGCATCGTGCACGTCAAGCAGGCGTTCACGGTCCCGGCCAAGACCCGCGCGACCACTACGGTCGCGTCGATCGCGCGACCGATCACCGTGGTGCCCGACAGCCTTGACGGCGACTCCGTGATGGCACGGGTGAAGAGCAACGGCCTGCAGGTGGCGGTGGTCATCGACGAATACGGCGGCACCGCCGGCATCGTGACCACCGAGGACGCGATCGAAGAGATCGTCGGCCGCGTCACCGATGAACACGACACCGGCGAGACCGCCGACATCGCGCCGGACGGCGACGGATTCATCTGCTCCGGCCTCCTGCGCATGGACGAGCTCGACGCCGAGATCGGCTATCGCGCACCCGACGGCGAGTACGAGACCTTGGGCGGCCTGCTGATGGCCACTCTCGGCCGCATCCCTACCGTCGGCGATTGCGTGGAACTGCCACAGCGACAAGACAACTCAGAGGACGACGAGCCCGGGGCGCCGAGTTCTCCGCAGCACCCCGAGTGGAGCGCGACGATCCTGCAGATGGATGGCCGCCGGGTCGACACCGTGCGGGTGACACCGATAGCAGGGGGTGCCGCCGATGAATGATCTGGTCGGCGTCCTCGTCGCGGTGCTGCTGCTCGCCGGCAACGCATTCTTCGTGGCCGCGGAATTCTCGTTGATCTCCGCCCGCCGCGACCGGCTGGAGACGATCGTCGACGAAAGCAATGGCGGCCGCCAGCGGCGCGCGCGCACCGTCATTCGGGCCGGTGAACGACTGTCCTTGATGCTCGCGGGCGCCCAACTCGGAATCACGATCTGTTCGATCCTGCTCGGCCGGGTTGCCGAGCCCGCGCTCGCGCACCTGATCGAGCGACCGCTGCACTGGGCACAGGTCCCCGGCGGATTCACCCACCCGATCGCGTTCGTGGTGGCCCTTGCGCTGGTTGTGGTGCTGCACATCATGCTCGGGGAGATGGTGCCGAAGAACATCGCACTGGCCGGACCCGAGCGGGCGGCGATGCTGCTCGTGCCGGCACATCTCCTGTTCATCCGAATCGCGCGGCCACTGATCGGTTTCTACAACTGGTCGGCGAATATTTCCCTGCGCGCGCTGCGGATCGACCCGAAGGACGAACTCGAAACCACGGTAACCGAAGGCGAATTGGCCGTGATGCTCGCGGAATCGCGCGACGAGGGACTGCTCGATGCACAGGAGCATGAACGCCTGACCCGAGCCCTGACGACCTCGGCCCGTCCGGTCCGGGAGGTCGCGATCAGTCTGTCCGATATCCAGAGCATTCCGGTGCGCATTGACTCGGGGTCTGGGCGTCGCGGGCCGACGCTCGGATCGATCGAGGACGCGGTGACCCGCACGGGCTACTCCCGATACCCCGTTCGGGGCATCGGCGACGACGATCCTCCCCTCGCGACCAGCCCGTTTCTCGGCTATCTCCATGTCAAGGATGTGCTGGACGAAATCCTCGACGACTCCGTGCACGCCGACAGCATCGTGGGCGCCGACCGCATCCACCCGCTGCCGCGTATCGACGCGGACCTGCCGTTGGACGACGCGATCACCGCGCTACGCCGCGAGAGCTCGCATCTGGGAGCAGTCATCGATGCCAGCGGTGTCACTGTCGGCATCGTCGCTCTCGAGGATCTGGTCGAAGAGCTCATCGGCACACTCCCCGACGGCACGCACCGTCGGTAGAGGTCGGATCGACAAAGCAACGAGCCCGGGATCCGCGCGGATCCCGGGCTCGTGTCAGCTACCGCCGACTCACACGTGCTGAGTCTTGATGAACGGTGCGTTGACCGTGTTGTTGTAGTTGTCGTATGCGATGCCCAGCGAGGGAATCCCGACACCCACGGTGCCGGCGATGCCGCCGACGCTGGCCCCGAGCACCAGACCGGCCAGGCATCCGCCCGGTCCGAGCAGGCAACCGACACCTGCACCGATGGCGGTGCCGACGAGGCTGCCGATGGCGATCGGCACGCCGACCTGGCTGCCGATGCGGCTCAGTGCGGCATCGTCGCGCTGCTGCTTGGTGGTGTAGCCGTTCGGGTCGGCGTTCAGCCATCCCGGCGGTGCCGGCTGCGGCTTGGCCGCGTCGGTACGCGGAATGAGCGTGACCGTGCGGCCGGCGGCCTGCGCATCGATCGGGTACTGCTTGCCGGCGATGACGAAGTTCAGCGGAATCGAGCTGACGACCTTCTTGTTCGCATCGCGGATCTGCAGCTGGCCGTTGTCGGTCACCAGATCGCCGGCGTCGGTGGTCATCACGACCTTCTGGCCGTCCAGATGAGCCTGGTAGTGAATAGGAGCGGGTGCCGCGTTGGCCGCGGTCGCCTGCCCCAGCGCCACCGCAGCCACGCTGGCTGCGATCACTGCGGCACTGGTCGTGCGCTTCATAAATACCCTTTCTCATGCCCACCGAGGCGGCCAGGCACGTGTTACGCGAGCGCGTTACCGGGTGTTGGGCTGACGATCACTTTCTCGCAACTGTAGCGAGACCCACCCGTGATACGCGTCACGGCACCTTAACAAAGCCGAATCAACAGGTCAATTAACACTGTGCAGAATGATTGTAAGATAGTTAAGTTCGGTCAACGCATCGTTTCCCGAAGGGGGTGAATGCGTCGTTAGAAATACTAGCTAGAAGTAACTCGTGATGCATTTTCCGCGTAGCGGACACGCGTCAATTTTGATTTTCAACGGCCGATCAGACGTGCTGTGTCTTTACGAATGGCACGTTGATGGTGTTGCTGTAGTTGGCCAGGGCGATACCCAGGGCCGGAAGACCGATACCGACACTTCCGGCGATGCCGCCGACACTGGCTCCCAGCACCAGACCCGCCAGGCATCCACCCGGTCCGAGCAGGCAACCGACACCTGCACCGATGGCGGTGCCGACGAGACTGCCGATCGCGAGCGGCACCCCGACCTGCGCCCCGAGACGGCCGAGAGCGGCATCATCGCGCTGCTGCTTGGTGGTGTAGCCGTTCTGATCGGCATTCAACCACCCCGGAGGGGCTGGTTTCGCTTGCGCCGCATCGATGCTCGGAATGAGTGTCACGGTCCGTCCGGCGGTCTGTGCAGCGATCGGGAAGATCTTGCCGCCGAGGCCGTATTGCAATGGGACCGAGCTGATGACCTTCTTGTCCGCATCGCGGATCTGTAGCTGGCCGTTGTCGACGAGGAGATCACCGGCATCGGTGGACATGATCACGGTGTGACCGACAGTCTTGGCTTGATAGTGAATCGGAGCAGGCGCGGCCGTCGCGGTCGCCTGCCCGAATGCCACAACGGTTGCGCTGGCCGCAATCGTCACGGCACTGATGATGCGCTTCATGGGACACCTTTCTTGCACCTGTCGGGCCAGTGCCCGACAGTGGGCCATGCATGTCGGTTCGAAACTCGAACCATTAGCTGCCCCCTTCAGCTAATGGTTCAGATCGCAACTGGATATCGAAAATGTTACTTCCATCACAGTGCTTTCCGGATAGAAAATTCAGAAATTGACAGCGCGAAATGCCGTGGGCAGTGCCGCTCGACCGCGCCATCGCGCCCAACTCGGACATCTCCTGACGACTACCATCAACGACGTCATGCCCAGTTCCGCCGTCACAATCAGCGCGCAGGAGTGCCGCGATTCGATGGCTGCGCATCGCCGACGAGTAGACGAGTTGCTCGCACATCACCCGCGGCGGCTCGCCGACGGCACCGACCATCCGGTGTGGAGCTTCCTCTCGACCTACTACAGCTATCGGCCCGCCCAGCTGCGCCGGTGGCATCCCGGCTTCGGCGTCGTCATTCCCTCGGCCGGCGGCCGGTATCGCGACCGGTCTGGATACGTCGAGGGCACCGGCGGCGCCACCGTGTCGGCCGCACATCTGCGCCACCGGCTGGACACGATCGTCTTCGTGCACCGGCTGCTGGCAGCGACGGCGTCGCGGCCCGCCCGGCTCAACTGCTTCGGCATGCACGAATGGGCCATGGTCTACCGCGCCGATGCCGAACAGATCCGGCATGCCAGCGTCGGCCTTCGCCTGGGTGGCGCCGGCACCGACGCCGTCGTGGAGTCGACGGAACTGCGCTGCACCCATTTCGATGCGTTCCGCTTCTTCACGCCTGCGGCGAGACCGATCAATTTTTCCCGGTCGGCAGACCCACGCGAATCGCTCTCACTGAGCCGCGCCGGCCAGATCGATGACGAACAGCCGGGCTGCGTTCACGCCGGGATGGACCTCTACAAGTGGGCGTACAAGCTCACGCCGTTGATCGAGTCGGAACTCCTGGTCGACGCGCTCGAGCTGGCATTCGCGCTCCGCGAGCTCGACATGCGTGCCAGCCCTTATGATCTCCGCCACCTCGGCTTTGCACCCATCCCCGTGGAGTCGCCCGCCGGGCGAGCGGAATACGCGCGACGTCAAGCGGAGTTATCCCAGCGTGCGGCCATCGTCCGGGCAGCACTGAGCGACCGCTGCACGCGGTTGATTGCCGTTGCCCAGCACGTGCCCGGCCATGTGGGGGCGGTTGTTACCGGCGAGTAAGCTTCGGCGTGTAACGGCGCCTGGGCGTCCGTTCAATTTCGTCCCGAACACTTCCGTCAATAGAGGAGAGGAACGCCATGACCGACCGCGTTGATATCCACGGGCTGCAGGTCGCCCGCGAGCTGTACGACTTCGTGAACAACGAGGCCCTCCCCGGCACCGGTGTGGACGCGGACGCGTTCTGGAGCGGCGCCGCGAGCGTCATCAACGATCTGGCGCCGCGCAACCGCGAGCTGCTCGCGATCCGCGACGATCTGCAGGCCAAGATCGATCAGTGGCACCTGGACCACCCGGCCTCGGGCGGCTCGGTCGACTTCGCCGCGTACCAGCAGTTCCTGAGCGACATCGGCTACCTCGTTCCGGTGCCGGATGATTTCCAGATCACCACCGGCGGCGTCGATACCGAAATCGCCGACACCGCAGGCCCGCAGCTGGTGGTCCCGATCCTCAACGCGCGGTTCGCGATCAACGCCGCCAACGCCCGATGGGGCTCGCTGTATGACGCGCTCTACGGCACCGATGCCATCCCGGAAACCGACGGCGCCGAAAAGGGCAAGTCCTATAACAAGGTTCGCGGCGACAAGGTGATCGCCTTCGCGAAGAACTTCCTGGACGCCGCCGTGCCGCTGGAGCACGGTTCACACGCCGACGCGACCCGTTACATCGTCAAGGGCGACAAGGTTGTCGTCGTGCTCAGTGACGACACCGACACCACCACGTTCGCGGATCCCAGTGCATTCGCCGGTTACACCGGAGATGCGTTGGCGCCCACCGGGATCCTGCTGCGCCATCACGGACTGCATCTGGAGATCCAGATCGACGCGGGCTCCCCCATCGGCTCGACCGACAAGGCCGGCGTCAAGGACGTGCTCGTCGAGTCGGCGATCACCACCATCATGGATTTCGAGGACTCGGTCGCCGCGGTCGACGCCGAGGACAAGGTCCTGGGCTACCGGAACTGGCTCGGCCTGAATCGGGGCGACCTCGCCGAAGAGGTCAGCAAGGGCGGCAAGACCTTCACCCGCACCCTCAACCCGAACCGCACCTACACCGCGCCGGACGGCTCCACCCTCGAACTGCACGGTCGGTCGCTGCTGTTCGTGCGCAACGTCGGTCACCTGATGACCAACCCGGCGATCTTGACCGCCGATGGCGCCGAGGTTCCGGAGGGAATCCTGGACGGGCTCATCACGTCGCTCGTCGGCATCCACGGGCTGCAGAGCGCGGGTCTTCAAAATTCCCGCACCGGATCGATCTACATCGTGAAGCCGAAGATGCACGGGCCCGATGAGGTCGCCTTCACCGCGGAGATCTTCGGCAGGGTCGAGCAGGTCCTGGGACTGCCGAAGAACACGATCAAGGTCGGCATCATGGATGAGGAGCGCCGGACCACGGCCAACCTCAAGGCCGCCATCGATGCCGCGTCCGAGCGTGTGGTGTTCATCAACACCGGCTTCCTCGACCGCACCGGTGACGAGATCCACACCTCGATGGTCGCCGGGCCGGTCGTGCGCAAGGGCGAGATGAAGTCCCAGACCTGGATCAAGGCGTACGAGGACTGGAACGTCGACACCGGTCTGCACGCCGGCCTGCAGCACAAGGCGCAGATCGGCAAGGGCATGTGGGCGATGCCGGATCTGATGCACGACATGCTGGAGCAGAAGATCGGGCATCCGAAGGCCGGCGCCACCACCGCGTGGGTGCCGTCGCCGACCGCCGCGACCCTGCACGCCCTGCATTATCACCAAGTCGACGTGTTCGAGGTCCAGGACGAGATCGCCAAGCGCGACCCGGCGAAGATCGAAGACATCCTGACCATTCCGCTGGCGCCGAAGACCGACTGGTCGGACGCGGAGAAGCAGGAAGAGCTGGACAACAACTGTCAGTCGATCCTCGGCTACGTCGTGCGCTGGATCGATCAGGGCGTCGGTTGTTCCAAGGTGCCCGACATCCACGATGTCGCGCTGATGGAAGACCGTGCGACGCTGCGCATCTCGAGCCAGCTGCTGGCCAACTGGCTCAAGCATGGCGTGGTCAGCGAGGCTGACATCGTCGCGTCGCTGCAGCGGATGGCCCCGGTGGTCGACCGGCAGAACGCCGGCGACGCCACCTACCGCCCGCTGGCTCCGGATTTCGATTCCAACATCGCCTTCCAGGCGGCCAAGGAACTGATCCTGGAGGGCGCCACGCAGCCCAGCGGCTACACCGAGCCGATCCTGCATCGTCGCCGACGCGAGTACAAGGCCGCCAACGCCTGATCGAGTGCGAGTCACAGGCCCCGGACGCACGGAGATTTTCACCGGTGCGCACGGGGCCTGTTTCGCCCGCTAGATTGGTTTCCCATGGACGCCGATGTCATTGTTGTAGGAGCCGGGCTGGCCGGATTGGTCGCCACCTACGAACTCACCAAGGCCGGTAAGAAGGTTCTGGTCGTCGAGCAGGAGAACCGGAACAATCTTGGGGCGCAGGCCTTCTGGTCGCTCGGCGGATTGTTCCTGGTGAACAGCCCCGAACAGCGGCGACTGGGCATCAAGGATTCGTTCGACCTGGCCTGGCAGGACTGGCAGGGATCGGCACAGTTCGACCGGGAACGCGAGGACCACTGGCCACGGCAGTGGGCGCGCGCCTACGTCGAGTTCGCCGCCGGCGAGAAGCGTTCCTATCTGAACAACCTCGGACTGCGGCTGACCCCGTTCGTCGGTTGGGCCGAGCGTGGCGACGGCACCGCTCTCGGCCACGGAAATTCGGTCCCGCGCTTCCACATGACCTGGGGCACCGGGCCGGAGGTGGTCCGCGTGTTCCTGGAGCCGGTGCTCGACGCCGAGAAGCGCGGCCTGGTCAGGTTCGCGTTCCGTCATCAGGTCGACGAGCTGATCACCACCGACGGGGTGGCACACGGTGTCCGCGGCACCATCCTGGCCACCACCGATCTGCCGCGTGGCCAGAAGTCCCCGCGAACTCGGTACGGCGAGTTCGCTTTTCATTCCCAGGCGGTGCTCGTCACCAGCGGCGGTATCGGCGGCAATCTGGACCTGGTGCGCAAGAACTGGCCCGACTACCTGGGCCGGGTTCCGGAGCGGATGATCTGCGGCGTGCCCGCCCACGTGGACGGCCGGATGCTGGGTATCACCGAGTCGGCGGGCGCATCGATCGTCAATCGCGACCGAATGTGGCATTACACCGAGGGCATCATCAACTGGGACCCGATCTGGCCCAACCATGCCATTCGGATCATCCCCGGTCCGTCGTCGATGTGGCTCGACGCGCGCGGCAACCGGCTACCGCCGCCGTGCTTCCCCGGTTTCGACACCGTGTCCACGCTGCGCCACATCCTCACGACCGACCGCGACTACACCTGGCTGATCCTGACGCAGTCGATCATCGAGAAAGAGTTTGCGCTGTCGGGCTCGGAGCAGAACCCGGATATCACCGGCAAGGACTACAAGCTGGTGCTGCAGCGCGTCCGCAAGGGTGCGCCCGGCCCGGTCGAGGCCTTCAAGCAGCACGGTGCGGATTTCGTCGTCGCCGACTCGCTGAATGAGCTGGTCGCCGGCATGCACCGAGTGTCCGGCGAGCAACTGTTCACTCTCGGCGACATCGAACACCAGGTCAGCGCTCGCGACCGCGAGCTCGACAATTCCTATTCCAAGGACGCCCAGATCACCGCGATCCACGGCGCCCGGAACTACCGCGCCGACAAGATGATGCGGATAGCGACGCCGCACAAACTCACCGACCCGGCACACGGACCGATGATCGCCGTCCGGCTGAACATCTTGACCCGCAAGACGCTCGGCGGCATCGAGGCGAATCTCGATTCGCAGGTGATCAAGTCGGACGGTTCCGCGTTCGAGGGTCTGTACGCCGCAGGCGAGGTCGCCGGATTCGGCGGTGGCGGCGTGCACGGATACAACGCGCTCGAGGGCACGTTCCTCGGCGGATGCATCTTCTCCGGCCGGGCCGCCGGGCGCGCACTGGCACGGGATCTCGCCTGATGGCGCGCCATCGCGGCCGCGACCTTCGGCGCGGCATCAGCCCTGCACTGCTCTGGTCGGTGCTCGTCGTGGTCCTGCTCGTCACCGCCGGCGTGTTGTGGGCCGCATTGGGCGACCGTGCCGACAAGCAGGCCGACCAGGCCGCCAACAAGTGCGCCGAAGGACCCGCACAGGTCTCCGTCGCGGTCGATCCGGCACTGACCGACGGCCTGAAATCGCTTGCGCAGCAGTACAACGACACGCATCCGGTCGTCCGCGACAAATGCATCACGATCGAGGTGACACCCAAGGATCCGGCCGCAGTGCTGGACGCCCTCAAGAACGGTTGGGATCCGGCGGCGATGGGGCCGATGCCCGCGCTATGGATCCCCGAGTCGTCGGTCTGGACCAGTCAGCTCACCGCCGCCAATCCGGGGATGGTGATCAGCCACCCGCGGTCGCTGGTCACCTCGCCGGTCGGCCTGGCGGTCGCCACGGACGCGAAAGCCAAGCTCGACGGCAAATTCGGGTGGGCGGATATCCCGAACTTGCAGAAGGCGGACGACAGCCTCGATTCGCGCGGGCTCGCCGACTGGGGCTCGTTGCGGCTGGCGATGCCGACCGGCCCCGAGTCCGATGCGACTTTCCTTGCCGCGCAGGCGATCGCGTCCGCAGTGAGCAAGACCGACCCGCTCACGGCGCAGGCCGCCGGCTCCGCGCCGGTCAAGCAGGCCCTCGCCGACGCGCTCGGCGGCGCACCAAAGACGTCGGACGGTGGCCCCTTGACCGGCCTGACCGCGCTGACCACCCCGACGGCGGCGAAGGCCCCGTTGCATGCGGTGCCGGTGACCGAGCAGCAGTTCTATGCGACGTTGAAGGCGCAACCGACGCTCGACATCTCGCTGATCTACCCCACCGGCAAGGCTCCCGTGGCCGACTTCCCGGCCGCGGCACTGTCCGGCAACGGCTTGGCGGATGCGCAGACCAGTGGCGCCGATGAGTTCCTGTCCTTCATCAGCACCGAGGGTCGTCTCAAGGCGCTGGAGGCGAGCGGATTCCGGGTATACGGCGACGCGCCCGCCAATCTCGGACCGGTCGCCTTCGTCAGCCCCGACGTCCTGCAGAAGCCGGACGACGCCGCGCAGAACGCCGTCACCACCGCGGTGACGGCCGCTCACTAGACCTCCGCGAAGGCCTCCGGCGACGGACAGCTGCAGATGAGGTTGCGGTCGCCGTAGGCACCATCGATCCGGCGGACGGACGGCCACACCTTGGGCCGGGCCCCCCCGGACGGCAAACCGTTCGGGTAGACCGCGATCTCCCGCGAGTACGGGTGATCCCACTCGCCGACGAGGCACTCGGCCGTGTGCGGCGCGCCGCGCAACGGGTTGTCTTCGACGGTCCACTCGCCGCTCGCGACTCGGTCGATCTCGCCGCGGATCGCGATCATCGCGTCACAGAATGCGTCGATCTCCCGCAAGTTCTCGCTCTCGGTCGGTTCGACCATCAGCGTGCCGGCCACCGGAAAGCTCATGGTGGGTGCGTGGAATCCGTAGTCCGCCAAGCGCTTTGCGACATCGTCAACTGTCACGCCGGTTTCCTTGGTGATCTGCCGCAGATCCAGGATGCATTCGTGCGCCACCCAACCGCCCGTACCGGTGAACAGCACCGGGAAGTACTCGTCGAGCCGGCGCGCGATGTAGTTCGCCGACGCGATCGCGGTGAGCGTCGCACGGCGCAAGCCCTCGGCGCCCATCATCGCGATGTAGGCGTAGGTGATCGGCAGGATCGACGCCGAGCCGTACGGGGCGGCCGACACCGTCAGCTCGCTGGACAACTCTTCGGCCAGCGGATGGCCCGGAAGAAACGGCGCCAGGTGTTCGCGGACCCCGATCGGCCCGACGCCCGGACCGCCACCACCGTGCGGGATGCAGAACGTCTTATGCAGGTTGAGATGGCTGACGTCGCCGCCGAAACGACCCGGGCGGGCAAGGCCCACAAGGGCATTGAGGTTGGCACCGTCGATGTACACCTGGCCTCCGGCATCATGCACCGCGCCGCAGATGTCGCCGATCTCGTCCTCGAACACGCCGTGCGTCGACGGATAGGTGATCATGATCCCGGCCAGGTTGTCTGCATGCTCGGCGATCTTGGCCCGCAGATCATCGGTGTCGACATCGCCGGACTCACGACTGGCGACCACCACCACCCGTAGCCCGGCCATCACGGCCGACGCGGCGTTGGTGCCGTGCGCACTCGCGGGGATCAGGCAGACGTCGCGCTGTTCGTCGCCGCGGCTGCGGTGGTATTCCCGAATGGCGAGCAGCCCGGCGTACTCCCCCTGCGATCCGGCGTTGGGCTGCAAAGAGACTCGGTCATAGCCGGTGACGGCGACCAGCATCTCCTCCAGCGTCGAGATCAGCTTGCGGATGCCGCCGGTCTGCTCGGCCGGCGCGAACGGATGCAGATTCGCGAACCCCGGCCAGGTGATCGGCTCCATCTCGGCGGCCGCATTGAGTTTCATCGTGCACGACCCGAGCGGAATCATGCTGCGGTCCAGAGCGATGTCCTTGTCGGACAGCTCCCGCAAGTAACGCAGCATCGCCGTCTCGGTGCGGTAGTTGTGGAACGCCGGATGCGTGAGGAAGGCCGAGGTGCGCTCCAGCGTGCCGCGGATGTCCACGTGCCCGGTCTGCGGGACCCCGAACGCTGCCAGAACAGCAGCGATGTGCTCAACCGTGGTCGTCTCGTCCAACGCGATACCGACATGGTCCGCGTCGACCAAGCGCAGGTTGATGTTGTTGTCGGCCATCGCTGTCGCCGCGATCGCAGCCGCCCGGCCCGGCACCCGGACCAGCACGGTGTCGAAGAACGAATCGTGTACGACCTTCACGCCTCCGGCCTTCAGCGCTTCGGCGAGCGCAAGCGCGTGACCGTGCACCCGCCGCGCAATGGCGGTCAGCCCGTCGGGACCGTGATAACTCGCGTACATCGCGGCGATGATCGCCAGCAGCACCTGCGCGGTGCAGATATTCGACGTGGCCTTCTCGCGGCGGATGTGCTGCTCGCGGGTCTGCAGCGACAATCGGTAGGCCAGGTTGCCGTCGTCGTCCTTCGAAACGCCGACCAGCCGACCGGGCAGCTGCCGCGCCAGCTTGGTGTGCACCGACAGATATCCGGCGTGCGGTCCGCCGAAGCCCATCGGAACTCCGAATCGCTGAGTGGTGCCGAAGCAGGCATCGGCGCCGAGCTCGCCGGGCGGCGTGATCACCGTGGCGGCGAGCAGATCGAGGCCGACCCCCACCAGGATTCCCCGTTCGTGCGCGGCCTCGATGATCGGACCGCAGTCGATGATTCGCCCGGATGCGCCCGGGACCTGCAGGATCAGACCGAAGTAGTCGCCCTCGGGCAGCGGTGCGGTCGCATCGATCGTGACGACCTCGATGTCCAGCGGCTCGGCGCGGGTCGCGATGACCGCGGCCGTCTGCGGAAACAGGTCGGCGTCCACCAGCAACTTCGGCGACTTGCTCTTGCTCGCCCGGCGCAGCAGCGTCATGGTCTCGGCGGCGGCCGTGGCCTCGTCGAGCATCGACGCGCCCGCGATCTCCATGCCGGTGAGATCGGCGACCATCGTCTGGAAATTGAGCAGGGCCTCGAGCCGGCCCTGGCTGATCTCCGGCTGGTACGGCGTGTAGGCGGTATACCAGGCCGGGTTCTCAAGAATGTTGCGCCGCAACACAGCCGGAGTGTGGGTGCCGTAGTAGCCGAGGCCGATCATCGATGTCGCCACCGTGTTCGCATCGGCGAGTTCGGCCAGCTGCGCGAGCGCTTCCGGTTCGGTCAGTGCCGCGGGCAGTGCGTCCAGTCCGTTGCCGTCGGCCGGGTCGGCGATCACCGCGGGCACGACCTTCGCCGCGAGGTCCTCCAACGATTCGACGCCGATCACGGCCAGTAGCTGCTGCAGATCGGTGTCGTCGGGCCCGACGTGGCGGTCTGCGAAGAGATCGGGGTTGTGCGCCATGATGAGGACCTTCGTGTGGCCCGGGCGTCATGCCCGGGCGGGGCCCTCTCCCTCTGTCATCAGCCTGAGAGATTCCGTGGCGACGGGTCACCACGTTTCACCATGGGCGGATGGGCGAACCCATCACTTTCCAGAGACGCCGGCACGCGGCACGGTCCGGGGGCCTGAGAGTTTGACGGAGAGGTGTTGCTCCTTCGGCGGTCGCAGACGCTCAGTGCCAGTGTCTGCGACGCTCTCCCGTGCTGCAGCGACGCACGGTCAGTTTACCCACCTCGGAAAGCCACATCTGAACACTCTGGCAGTTAGCTGAATCACGAGCGGTCGATCGCGCTCATGTCGATGTCGACGAAGAGCTCCGCGGCCAGTCCCTCGAGCTCGGATCTGATGGCCAGCAGGTCCGTCGCCGGTGGAACCCGTACGTCCAGCTGTGCCTCGAACAGCAGCCCGCCGGCCATCGGCGCCTCGCGGGTCCCGGCCGTCATGTTGTCGATCGTGACGCCGGCGCCACCGAGGACCTTCGAGACCTCCTGGATGATCCCGGCGCGGTCATTGCCGAGCACCCCGATCGTCAGCGTCGACCAGTCGCCACCCATCTCGTCGGCATCGGTGGCGTCGTGCACGGCTACTTCGAGGAGTCCGTCAAGACTGGTGACCGCGCCGATGAGCGCGTCCGCGTCGTCGGTCGACACCGCGACGACCACGATGCCCGCAAACTTTCCGGCAAGACGGGCCAGTTGGCTGCGTTCCCAGTTGCCACCGTGCGACGCGATGGCGTCAGCCAGAGCGGACACCAGGCCCGGCCGATCGTCGCCGATCACCGACAGAACGAAACTACGCATAAGCGACGGTCGGTTAACCGGTCTTGCGGGCCTTGTGGCGACGCCGAGAGGCCAGCTCATCCTCGGGTGCCGGGTCACTCTCGCCGCCGTCGGCACGCTCGGCGGGGAACTCCGCGATCGTGCCGGTGAGCTCGCGCATCGCACCACTGACGGCGATACCGAAGACGCCTTGCCCGCCCTGCAGCAGGTCGACGACCTCTTCGGCCGAGGTGCATTCGTAGACGGTGGTGCCGTCGGAGAAGAGGGTGATCCGGGCAAGGTCCTCGACCCCGCGTTTGCGCAGATGATCGACCGCGACGCGGATGTTCTGCAACGAGATGCCGGTGTCCAGCAGACGCTTGACGATCTTCAGGACCAGGATGTCTTTGAACGAATAGAGGCGCTGGCTGCCCGAGCCGGCGGCGCCGCGAATCGACGGGACGACGAGCCCGGTCCGGGCCCAGTAGTCGAGCTGCCGATAGGTGATGCCGGCGATCTGGCAAGCGCTCGGCACGCGGTAGCCGACGAGGTCGTCTGGCACGGTGTCGTTCGGGAACAGCCCGGGTGCGACATCATCCAGGGTTCCCTGGGTGCCACCCTCACCATTGCTCGGCTGATCTACCACTGATCGCTCCCTTGCGTCCTGTCCAGCTGTCAAGATTACGCGCCTGTTAGTAATCCTGTGCGACTGTCACTCACCTGGTGACGGATGCGACGTTACGGCTGGGCGCACATGCGATCAACGCGACGCGCGGACTGCCTAACCCTGAAGTCGAGGTTCAGTGTCAACTGTGACTCCGCGGTGGCTTTTCCGTTATCAACCACCGGAGAATCTGCAGATCAGTCGGCCTCGCCACCCTTGAAATCGTCCGGCGACACGTTGTCGAGGAACTCCTTGAACTTCTCGACCTCGTCCTCGCGACCCTCCTGGGACTCGCCCTCGACACCCTCGTCCGGCAACTCGAGCCCAGCCTCATCGAGCACCGAATCCTCGGCCACGATCGGCACCTCCGCACGCAACGCGATGGCGACCGCGTCCGACGGTCGCGCCGACACCCGCAGGTCGTCGTCGAAGATCAGGTCGGCGTAGAAGGTGCCCTCCTGCATATCCACGATCCGCACCTCGACCAGCTCACGATCCATCGCCGCGATCAGATTTACGATCAGATCGTGAGTCAGCGGCCGCGGCGGCTCGATCCCCTTCTGCTGCAAGGCGATCGACGCCGCCTCGCTCTGCCCGATCCAGATCGGCAGGTACCGTTCGCCGACGCGTTCACGCAACAACAGCACCGGCTGATTCTGTGGCGCTTCGACCCGGATTCCGACAACACGCATCTCGCCCATCGCAATCTCCCTCGCTCGCGAGTCGCCTCTAATCCAACACGTCGCGGACCGCCGCCTTCACCAACTGCGTGTGCAGGGTGACAGACAGCGCCGCAATCTCTCGAATGAGTTCCTCGGCCCGCTCACGCGAGCCGGTTCCCTTGCCCTTGGCGATCGGGTTCGCGATCTGCCCGACCAGACCGGCCTCGCGGTCGGCCGACACCTTGAAGGCCCGCAGGTGGCGGGTCTCCAGACCGTAATCGGCCAGTGCCGCAGCGGCTTCGACCAATGCCGCCGCGTCGTCATCGAAGTATCCGCCCGGGCCCGGCGCCAGGAGGCCGCCCCGTTGCAGTTCGAGGATGAACGCCGAATCGACGCCGGTGCGTTCGATCAGGGTGTCGCGGCTGATCCGGCCGCCGGTCGCGGAGAAGTCGGTGGCCGGGGCCACCCATGACTTCACCGACGACAGCAGTCGCGTGCTCGACCCCGGCTGCTCGCCGCGGTCGATCGCATCGAGCTGCTCCTTGATGACCTTCAGCGGTAGATAGCGATCGCGCTGCGCGGTGAGCACGAAACGCAGTCGCTCGCAGTCGAGCTCGTTGAACCGGCGGTAGCCCGACGGCGAGCGCTCCGGCGAGATGAGTCCCTCGGCCTCGAGGAACCGGATCTTGGAGATCGTGATGTCGGGGAACTCGCCCCGCAGCAGCTCCAACACCGAACCGATCGACTTGGGCGCGGCGCTGCCCCCGGCGCGCTTGGCGCCGGTCCGATCTGATCGGGCGGACCCAGGCGATGTCACTTGCCGGTGGCGTCGCTGTCGGACGGGCCGGTCAGGAACACCAACCGGAATTTGCCGATCTGCACCTCGTCGCCGTTGGCGAGCGATGCTGAATCGACCGGCTCGCGGTTGACGTAGGTGCCGTTCAGGCTGCCCACATCGACGACCTGGAAGTCGTTCTCGCCCAATCGGAATTCGGCGTGGCGACGGCTCACGGTGACATCGTCGAGGAAGATGTCCGAGTCGGGGTGGCGGCCGGCGGAGGTGGTCGCCTGATCCAGCAGGAATCGCGAACCGGCATTCGGGCCACGCTTGACGACGAGCAACGCGGTTCCCGGCTGCAGACGCTCGACCCCGGTATCAGCCGGATCGGCGGACTGACCGCTGGGTGCTTCCATCTCCTTGAGGATGTCTGCACGGAACACCGAGGTGGTCTCCACCGGTGCGGCCAGGTCCTGATCCTGGTCGTCGTTCGCGTTGTCGCTCACTACTTCTCCTTCATCGTCGAACTAGCTCGTGAACTGTGGTCCACTCACTGCGCTCCCGGTGCCGAACTCCACTGTGGGCGGCGTGCTCAGGTGTTCCTAAACCGTACCCCGAGCCGGTGCGCTGACGCACAGCCCGCAAAAAAAGCTACTCCGGGAAACTAACTTCATTCTTCGGTGATGGCGCGATAGCCGGCGCCGTCCAGCATCTCCGCCAGCGCCGCATCCAGTGTCTCGGCAGAGCTCACCGTGATATCCACCAGCCATCCAGCACCATAGGCATCCGAATTCACCGTCTCCGGCGCCGATTCCAGCGCCTCGTTGACTGCCGACACGGTTCCCTCCAGCGGGCCGAAGATATCGGACACGCTCTTGGTGGACTCGACCTCGGCGAACGATTCACCAGTAGTCACGTCATCGCCGACGGCCGGCAGCTGCACGAACACCACGTCGCCGAGCTGGCCCTGGGCGTAGTCGGTAATGCCCACGCGCACAACGGTATCGCCGGACCGCTGGACCCATTCGTGCTCGGCGGTGTAGCGCAGATCGTCCGGAACTGCAGAGTCACTCATATGTGCACCCTTCGGCTCAGTTGAGAAGTCTCGAGTCGCGCTCGGAATCGGTCACGCAATGCCCGCGCGCAGCGGAGACTCTAGCGGTTGCGATTCACCTGACAGCAGGCAGCCTACGCATCGCGAGCCAGGTCTGGACCCAGTACAGCGCGAACGACCATACATACATTCCGACGCCCCAGATGAGGAACGCCCAGCCGATCGGATAGACGATGTCGCCGATGGTCGTATCGGTGTGACCGGCGAGGATCAGCGGGAAGCCAGACATCAGGGCGAAAGTCGCCGCCTTGCCGATATAGAGCACGGGCAACGCCGTCAGCCCGCGGCTGCGCAGCAACGGCGCAGTCGCCATCAGCAGCACGTCGCGGCCGATCAGCAGACCAATCACCCACCACGGCACCATCTCTCGGATGCCCATGCCGATCGGGATGACGACCATGTACAACCGGTCGGCGGCCGGGTCCAGTAGTGCGCCCAGCTTCGACGACTGCCCCATCAGCCGGGCGATCTTCCCGTCGGCCCAGTCCGACAGCCCGGAGAAGAACAGGATCGCGAATGCCCAGCCGTCCGCCTTGAGATCGAGCAGCACCCACAGGAACACCGGCACCAGAGCCAGCCGCGCCGCACTGAGCGCGTTGGGCACAGTAAAAATCCGGTTGCTCGGAACCTGCTCGTCCGGCGAGCTCGCCTCGTTCACCGGAAGATGCCGATGATCCCCTGCAGCGCCTTGGCACCGCCCGAGCTGAACGGGTTGTCGTGGACCATGTACGTCCATGTGGTGGTGGACCGCCGCAGGTCCGCGGCCTCCAGGTCGGCACCGTCGTTGGTGATGGTCACCTCACGGAAGGTCTTGCGCGCCTTGGTGATCGCCTCGCCGGGCAGATTCGCGAACTCGCCGAGGATCAGCTTGTGGAACTCGTCGAGCGGGCTCTGACGCCCGATCGACCGCAGATGAATGCTGGCTCGCACGTCGGATACGAAAGCCAGATGATCGGCCCAGGCGCGGTCCAGGTGATACAGCATGATTTCCCGGGCAGCTTGCTCGAGCACCTCCGGGCGCACCGGCTCGTCCGGCGGCGGCGCCAGCTTGCCCTCGTCGGTGACCGATTCGCCATCGGCGTTCGATGTATCCGCGGTGGATTCGTCGGGCTTCGACTCGTCCTCGTCCGCTTCGGTCGCCGAATCCTCGTCAGACCCTTGATCTTTCTCGGGCCCCTTGTCTTTCTCGGGCCCCTCCTCTTTCTCGGGCTCGGTCCACTCACCGATCAGCTGCAGGTAACGCTTGTTCTCGCTCTCTTTGAGCTCGGTGATCGCGATATCCGTCGTCAGCACCTCCATTCGGCGCGCGACGATGATCTCCCGCTGCTGGTTGACCAGCTCGTTGTACCGCCAGGTGTTGGCATGCAACTCGAGCATGATGCCCTCGGCGACGCGCTGCGCCTGCTCGATCAGGTCGATGCCCTTCTGCCCCATCGAGCCGTCGTCGTTCGGGCTCTCCGGATCCTTCTTCAGGGCGATGTTCTTGGTGACCAACGGGTCCTCGATGCTGGAGAAGAACACCGACCGGCCGGGATCGCCCTGACGTCCGGCACGGCCGCGCAACTGGTTGTCCAGACGTGCAGTGTCGTAGCGACCGGTACCGACCACGCAGAGTCCGCCGAGCTCGACCACTTCATCGCGGGCGTCGGTGGATTCATGGTGCGACGATCCGCCCGACTCCCCTTTCGAGCCGCCGAGCTTGATGTCCGTGCCGCGACCGGCCATCTGCGTCGACACGGTGACGGCGCCACGCGCGCCCGCCTCCGCGATGATCTGAGCCTCTTCGGCGTCGTTCTTCGCATTGAGCACCACGCAGTCGACGCCCGCGCGGCCCAGATGGTGCGCCAGCTCCTCCGACTCGGCAACGTCGTGAGTGCCGATCAGCACCGGCTGACCGGTCCCGTGAACCTCTTTCACGAATTCGACGATCGCGTCGACCTTGTTGGACTTGTTGTCGTAGACCCGGTCCGCCTCGTCTTCGCGGACGTTCGGGGTGTTCGGCGGGATCTCCGATACCCGCAGCTCGTAGAACTGTCGCAACTGCTCGCCGGCCACCAGCGCGGTACCGGTCATGCCGCACACCTTCGGGTAACGCCCGATCAGCGCCTGCACCGTAATGGTGTCGATGACCTCACCCGAATCAGTCTGTGCCAGACCCTCTTTCAGCTCCACAGCGGCCTGCAGGCCATCCGGCCAGCGCTGCAACTGCGCGATCCGGCCGCGCGAGGCGTTGATCAGATGCACCCCGCCGTCGCGCACGATGTAGTGCACATCCCGCTCGACCAGCAGGTGGGCATGCATCGCGATGTTGACGTGGACGAGCGTCGTGCCGACGTGTTCCTCGTCGTACAGATTGATGCCGCCCAGCTCGGCCTCGATGAATTCGGCGCCCTCGTCGGTGAGGAAGACGTTGCGGCCCTCGGGATCGATCTCGTAATGCGGCTTCGACAACTTCGCGACCGCATCGTGAATGGCCGTGTCGGTCACCTCGCCCGGTGCCGATCCGGCCAGGATCAGCGGAATCAGTGCCTCGTCGACGAGCACCGAATCGGCCTCGTCGATGATCGCGACATCCGGCGTCGGCGCGAGCAATTCGTCGGCGGTCGTCGCGAGCTGGTCGCGGAGGACGTCGAATCCGATCTCGTTGACCGATCCGTAGGTGATGTCTGCGGCGTAGGCGGCTCGGCGTGCATCTCGGGTCGAGTCCTCGTGCACGAAGCCGGAGCTGATCTTGAAGAGATCGAAAAACGGCTTCATCCACTCGGCGTCGCGCTGAGCGAGGTAGTCGTTCACCGAGATGACATGGACCTGGTGGCCCTGCAGCACGTAGCCGACGGCCGCGATCGCGCCCGCAAGGGTCTTGCCCTCACCGGTGGCCATCTCGACGACGTCGCCTTCGAGTAGACGAAGCGCGCCCTGCAGCTGAACATCGAACGGCCGCATGTTCAGCGACCGGTCGGCGGCCTCGCGGGCCATCGCCAGGAACTTCGCGCGCCCGTCCTCGGTCGCGACATCGAGCTCTTCGGCCTGCTTCGCGATGTCGGCGTCGGAGAACTCCGAAGCCCAGTCCTCATGGGACGCCGCCGCGTCGATGAGGGCGATCGACTTCTTCTGGTTGCGCGACGATTGCGCGCCCAGCATCCGCCACATGCTGTTGGTCAGCTTTCCCACCGGGGAAGACTCCTCTTCATCCTTGCCGCTCACGCGACGGGCCGTCGCGTCTACCGTACGCGGACGGCTGCTGGTTCAATCGATGATCCCGGCGGCGACCGCCGCGGCGCGGTACGCATCGGCCAGCGACTCGACGGTCTCGTGCGCATTGAGTCCGCTCGGATTGGGCAGCACCCACAGCTGCGCGCCGTGGAGGTCCGAGGGCTGCTGTCCCGGCTTCGCATCGCGCCTGCCGAACGCTGTCCGATATGCGGTGATCCCGAGGACCGCCACGACCATCGGTTGCAGCCGCTCGATCAGGGCCACCAGCCGTTCGCTGCCGGCACGGAGTTCGTCAGCGGTCAGCTCGTCGGCCTTGGCAGTCGCCCGCGGCACCAGGTTGGTGATGCCGATTCCGCGATCGAGTAGTTCCTCTCGATCCGCCGCCGACATACCCTCGGTCGCATCGATCGTTCGGCCGACGATCCCGGCGCGAGCGAGTGCTGGATAGAAACGGTTGCCGGGCCGCGCGAAATGCGCGCCCGTCGCAGCCGTCCACAGCCCGGGATTGATTCCGACGATGAGCAGTCGACACCGCCACCCGTTATCGCCGAGCAGATCCGGCACCGTCGCATCGGCGTACGTGGCCAGCTCGGCTCGAGTGAATCCCATCAGCTGAATCTAGTTGTCTCGCTGGGGCAACAACGCCCGGACCGCGTCGATGGTGTCGGCGTCCGCGGCCGTCCGGTCGGGCCGGTACCGGACGACCCGCGCGAATCGCAGTGCGACACCGCCTGGGTACCGGCGGCTCACCTGGACACCGTCGAGGGCGATCTCGACCACCAGCTCGGGCCGCAGCCATACGACGTGCCCCGACTCGGCCGGATCGCGTGCGTAGTCGGGAAATGTTTCGGTCTGCCACCGCAGCAACGCGTCGGTCAGACCCTTGAATGTCTTGCCGACCATGATGGGGTCGCCGCCGTCCGGATCACGGGCGCCCAGATGCAGATTGGACAGCAGGCCGCTCCGTCGACCAGAGCCCCACTCCGCGGCCAGCACCACCAGATCCAGCGTGTGGACCGGCTTGATCTTCTGCCAGCCCTTGCCGCGCCGCCCGGCCTCGTAGGTCGTGTCCAGCCCTTTGAGCATGATGCCCTCGTGTCCGCCCGCTAGCGCCGACTGGAGCTGCCCCGCAATCTGCGTCTCGGCGTCCTCGACACCCGCCGAAATCGTCACCGCCGGAATGCGATGCGCCGGGGCGACCACGTCGAGGGCATCCAATCGTTCGGATAGCGGACGATCGATCAGGTCGACACCGTCGCGGTGCAGGCAGTCGAAGAAGTACGGGCGCAACAGGTCACCGGCCTCCGGCCTGCCCGAACCGAATCGGCTCATCGTCTCCTGGAACGGTCGGGGCCTGCCCGCGTCGTCGAGCGCCAACGTCTCGCCGTCGAGGACCACCGACGACACCGGTAGCCGTCGTACCTGTTCGACGATCTCGGGTACTCGCGCCGTGACATCGGCAAGCGTCCGGGTGAACACCCATACGCGATCACCGTTGCGGTGCACCTGAATTCGAGCGCCATCGAATTTGAACTCGGCACTCATCGGACCGCCGAGCGAGTCCAGCGCCGCCGAGACCGAACCTGCCGGGGACGCAAGCATCGGCCGAACCGCCCGACCCACCCTGAGCCCGACCGCCGAAAGCGCAGGAGCACCCCCGGTGCGAGCGATCGTCGCCGTGTCCGGCAACGATCCGCTCAACATCAGGGCCCGCCGAACCGCGGCGGCCGGCACCTCCGCCGAATTCGCGATCGCCTCGACCATGACGCCTTCGAGGGCGCCCTGGCGCAGCTCGCCCAGCATCAGCAGCATCAGGAACCGCTGTTCGGCCGCGGTGGCCTGCCCGAGCAATGCGTCGATCAGCTCGCCGCGATGCGCTTGCGACCCCGCACCGGACACTCCCGCGATACCGCCGAGCGCAGCATCGACCGCGCTGACGGCCAAGGTCGCGACATCCCGAGGCGCACGATCACGGTCGACGAGCGAGCGCCATCCGACGCCCAGCCGGCCGTGGCCGGTGTCACCGGACAGCCACGCGACGACGACCGGCAATTCGGCATCGTCGGCGCGCGCGAGCAACGCCGCGAGGACGGCCGTCTTCGACAGCCGGGAACGCGTCCCAGCGACATCCATACCCGCGATCACGACGTCATGCAGCAGCATGGCCTCAGCGCTCCCCTGCCTGCGCCATCATGGCGAGCAGCAGCTCGGCGCGCACACGGGCGACATCCAGATTCACTTCGAGTACGGACTCCACGGTCTCGATCCGCTTGCGCAGGGTATGGCGGTGCACCGACGCGGCGGCGGCGGCCGATTCCCAGTGGCCGTTCGCCTCGAGGAACGCGCGCAGCGCGGCGACTAGATCGGTGCCGTTGGCCGCGTCGTACTCAGACAACGGGGACAGCACGCTGTCGGCGATACCTCGCAGCACCTGCCGGCTCGCGTCGACGGACAGCAGCGCGCGGCCGGCCATCGATCCGAAGTCGACCGGCGCACCGCCGAGAGTGGCCGCGGTAGCCGCCAGCCGCGCATCGTCGACCGCGCGGGGCAGTTCAGAGATCTGGTGCGGACCACTGATGCCCGCGCGAATCTGTTTGCGCCGCCGGCCATCCAGCTGGGCGACGATGCGGTGCGCCAAGGTCCGCGCACCGCGGGCGGGCAACATCAACAGCATTCGCTGGTCGGAATGCTGTTGATACGTGGGCATTCCAGCGACGGCCAGCACGTCACCGATCGTGTCGGCCACCGTCGACAGCGCGGCCGGCGAATCGCTGTCGATACACAGCATCCGCACCTGCCCGTCCCGATCGGCACCGTCCCGCAACTGCATCCACGCCGAATCGACCACGCCGGCATCCCCCAGCGCGAGGCGGAGCAGCTTCCCGTTCAGGTCGACCTGCACGCGGCGCATCCGGGCCGGACGGTCATATTCCAGGGCGAGTAGGGACGTCGCGTGCCCGAGCAGTATTTGCGCCACCGGCGGCAGCGGTTCGGCCGACAGCACCGCTAGGTTGCCGTAGACACTGCGCCCCAGGGAGATCCGCGAGAACGTGACGGTGTGCCCGGCGGCATCCGTGAAGACGCCGGTGCGCACTTCCGAGCGACCTCCGGTCGGTCCGCCGACCCGATCCAGGCCCTCGCGTACTTGGGCGAGCGCGTCCGCTCCGATGCGTGCCGGGCGCGAAACCAGCACGCCTCCTGCCGGATCCAGCATCACCACGTCGGCACCGAGGGCCGACCCGAGTTCCCGCACGACCGCGCCGGCGCCGTCGGTCGCGGCGGCCCGAGTCATCTTGGGCTGTGTCTTGAAGACGCGTACCACCTCGTCGTATTGGACCTCTGCGAGCCGCTGGCTCACCCGCTTGATGACGGCCGCGAACGGGGTCGGCCGCGGGATCTGCAGAATCGGCAGCCCGGCGGCGTCGGCGGCAGCCAGTAGTTCGGCGGGCACCCGTTTATGCGACAGTCCGACGCCGAAGCCGACTGCCGCGACTCCGCACTCGCGCAGCGCGTGAATGTACTGGCGCCTCGCCACAGAGCCGGACGGCAGCTGAATGCCCGTCGTCAACAACAGTTCCCCGCCCGACAACCACTCGAACGGTTCGGGCAGCTCGGTGGTCAAGACCAGTTCGATCCCGCGCATGTCGGCGGGCAGCGGCGCTGCGGCACTGACCGCCAGGTCCGCCTGCGCAAGGACCCAGGGCACGGGAACCACGGCGACCGGTGATGGCATCGGTTCAGGCTATCGGCCCGGCAACCCGATGTGTACAGATCGTCTATTCCGCTCCCCCGGAATGTACGGATTGGCATGATCACAACTGGTGTGTTCCACACCACACTGTAGTTCTTGGCGGACCGACTGATTGGCGAATGATGAGCGCGCAGATCCTTTCCAACTTCGTCGGCGGAGAGTTCGTATCCGCCTCCACGGAGCGAACCCTCGACCTCGTCAACCCGGTGGACGAGTCGGTCGTCGGCGTCTCGCCCGTGTCGAGCAAGGACGACGTGTACCGGGCGGTCGACGCCGCCGCGCAGGCCTTCCGGGACGGGTGGGGCACTTCGACGCCCAGCGCCCGGCAGAGCGCGCTGCTCAAGCTGGCCGACGCGATCGAGGCCAATAGTGACGAGATCGTCGAGGCCCAGTGCCGCAACACCGGTCAGCCCAAACATCTGATCGCCTCCGAGGAGGTGGCGGTATCGGCGGACCAAGTCCGCTTCTTCGCCGGCGCAGCCCGGCTGCTCGAGGGCAAGTCGGCCGGCGAGTACATGGAAGGGTTCACGTCGTACGTCCGGCGAGAGCCCATCGGCATCGCGGGTCAGGTCACTCCGTGGAACTACCCCTTCATGATGGCGATCTGGAAGATCGGCCCGGCGCTGGCCGCGGGAAACACCCTGGTGCTCAAACCGAGTGACACCACACCCGAGAGCACGCTCGCGCTGGCCCGGCTGACGAAGGACATCTTTCCGGACGGCGTCGTGAACGTGGTGCTCGGCGATGGCGGTACGGGAGCGGATCTCATCGCACATCCGGCGCTGGGCATCGTCTCCATCACCGGATCGGTGCGCGCCGGCATCGCGGTCGCGGAATCCGCGGCCTCACAGGTCAAGCGGGCCCATCTCGAGCTGGGCGGCAAGGCGCCGGCGATCGTCCTGGGCGACGTCGACATCGAGGCGACCGCAAGCGGTATCGCGGAGGCGGCGTACTTCAACGCCGGGCAGGACTGTACGGCCGCGACGCGCGTCATCGTGCACGAGTCGATTCATGACGAGCTGGTCAACGCATTGGTGGCCAAGGCCAAGACGATCAAGACGGGGCTGCCGGACGACCCCGACACGTTCTACGGTCCACTCAACAACATCCGACATTTCACCGGCGTTATGCAGAAGATCACCGACCTGCCGGCGCATGCCGAGATCGTCACCGGAGGAAACCGGCTGGGCGACAAGGGCTTCTTCCTGGAGCCGACCGTCGTGACCGGAGTTGCCCAGTCGGACAAGATCATCCAGGAAGAGACGTTTGGACCGATCCTGACCGTGCAACCGTTCACCGATCTCGACGACGCGATCGCGATGGCGAACGACGTGCCTTACGCACTGGCCTCCAGCGTGTGGACCAACCGGCATACCGACGCCGAAATGCTCTCGCGGGCATTGGACTTCGGTGCCGTGTGGCTCAACTGCCATATCCCCCTGGTAGCGGAAATGCCGCACGGCGGCTTCAAATACTCCGGATATGGCAAGGATCTGTCGCTGTACGGGGTCGAGGACTACACCCGGATCAAGCATGTGATGAGCGCGCACGGCTGAAAGGAGCCAGCACAGTGACCGACCCCTTCCATCCCCTCGATCCGCTCAGTGCCGAGGAGTTCACGGCCGCGTCCACGATCCTCGGCGCCGCGCACTCAGTGGTGTTTCCGCACTGGCGGTTCGCATCGATCGAACTCATCGAGCCCAGCAAGGCCGACATCGCGGCTTTCGATACCGGCGCCGCGGCGCCCGGCCGGCAGGCGCTGGTGGTGTGCTTCCAACGGGCGACCAACAGTCTCTACAAGGCCGTTGTGTCCCTGACTGATTCGGCGGTCGTGTCATTCGACGAGGTTCCCGGCGAACAGGCGAACTTCACTGTCGACGAGTGGGAAGAGGCCGACGCGATGCTCCGCGAGCATCCCGACGTCATCGCGGCATTGGCCGCGCGCGGCATCACCGATATGAACCTGGTGTTCATGGACACCTGGACCTACGGGAAGGCGCTCATTCCGGAGCGATACACCGGCCGCCGGCTGGGCTGGACCGACACTTGGCTCAAGGCGGGGCCCGGTACCAACCCCTATGCCGGGCCGGTGAACGGGTTCTCCTGCATCGTCGACCTGAATTCGATGGAGCTGCTAGAGATCGAAGACACCTACACCGTCGACCGCCCCGAGATCATGGGCGAATACGTGCCCAAGCACATCCCCGAGAGGATTCGCGAATCCAGTACGCGGGAACCGTTGAAGCCCTTGGATATCACGCAAGCGGAGGGGCCGTCCTTCACCATCGAGGGCAACCGGCTGCAGTGGCAGAACTGGTCACTGCGCGTCGGCTTCAACTGGCGAGAGGGCATGACTCTGCACGCCATCACCTACAACGATCACGGTCGCGTACGTTCGGTGGCCAATCGGCTCTCGTTCTCGGAGATGATGGTCCCCTACCGCGACCACTGCCCGGATCACTACCGCCGCACCGCATTCGATATCGGCGAGTGGGGTATCGGCTTCATGACCGAGTCGCTCGAACTCGGCTGCGACTGCCTCGGCGAGATCCGGTATCTCGACGCCACCCTGCACAACAGCAAGGGCGAGCCGTACACCATCAAGAACGCGATCTGCATCCACGAGGAGGACAACGCGGTTCTCTGGAAGCATGTCGACCACGACATCGGGGCCGAGGTTCGCCGGATGCGACGGCTGACGGTGTCCTTCCACGTGACTGTGGCCAACTACGAGTACCTCGTCTACTGGCGGCTGTATCAGGACGGCAATATCGAGTGCGAGGTGCGGGCCACCGGGATCATGGTCGTCACGCATTTCGCCGAGGGCGGCGCGCACCCGCACGGGACGCTCGTCGACAACCGCACCTATGCGCCCTACCACCAGCACTTCCTCATTGCCCGGATGGACTTGGACGTCGACGGCACGCAGAACACGGTGTACCAGACGGAAACCGAGATGGTTCCAATGGGTCCGGACAACCCCTACGGACTTTCGTTGCGGCAGAGGAATACTCCGCTGCGGACCGAAGAGGAGGGCAAGCAGGACTTCAACTGGGATACGCAGCGCGCCTGGAAGGTCGTGAACGACAACGTCAAGAACGGATTGGGCACCTCGCCGGCCTACAAGCTGGTCCCCGGCGCCGCGTTCCCGGCGATGTTCGATCCGCAGTCGCCGGTGTTCGCGCGGTGCAAGGCCATCGAGCACACCCTGTGGGTGACTCCCAATTCGCCCGACGAGCGCTGGCCAGCAGGCGAATTCGTCAACCAAAGCGGTCCGGGCCAGGGGCTTCCGGCCTGGACGGCCGCGAACCGATCGATCGACAACACCGACGTCGTCCTCTGGTACACCTTCGGCATCCATCACATCACCCGGCCGGAGGACTGGCCGGTGATGCCTGCCGACGTCGTGAGCTTCTGGCTGAAACCGGTCGGGTTCTTCGACCGCAACCCGTCGCTCGACGTGGCTCCCACTCCGAAGAAGAGCGGCGGAGACGACTCCTGCAACTGCGATCACGGAGGTTCCTAGGGCCATGCGCGCACTCGTCGCCTATCTCGCAACCGCCGGCGGCAACGATGCCGTCGCTCTGGGACGCCGGCTGGCCCGGTCGTTCGGTGGCACGGTGGACGTGGTCATCGTGATTCCACCCACCGACTTCGGCGGCAACGTACGCGCCCAGGCGGCAGAGTGGGTCGGCGCCGCGCTCGATACGGTGCCGGCCGACATCAGGGGCGACGCGATGGTGCGCGAATCGGATTCGTTCGCAACGGGGTTGATCAACACCGTGGCAGAGCGCGCAGCGGACATACTGGTGGTGGGCGGTACCGGCGGCGGTGTCCTGTCGGTCCATTCGCTCGGCGCCGTGGTCAATGATCTGGTGCATTCGTCGCCGGTCCCGGTGGCGGTGGCCTCCCGCGGGCTACGCAAATCCAAGGTGGACCGGATCACCGAGGTCACCTGCGCCATCGGCGATCGGCCCGGCGCCGAACATCTGCTGGCGGCGGCACTCGAGACGGCCAAAGCCGCGGGAGCGCCGCTGCGACTGCTGTCGCTGATCGCACTGAACCCCGGCAACGCCGCCACCGCGCGGGAAGAAGCGCTGTCGCGAGCGCAGAAGGCGGTAGACAAAGCCAGATCAACGCTGCCAGGTGACATTCCGGTCCGCTCGCAGATCGCCGAGGGCACCACGATCGAGACCGCGGTGGACAACCTGAGCTGGGAAGACGGCGACGTGATGATGGTCGGCTCCAGCCGGCTCGGCGCGCCGCGACGGACGTTCCTCGGTTCGACCGCGGCCAGAATCCTTCGGGTCCTGGAGGTTCCGATGATCGTCGTGCCGAAGGAGGGGGTCGATGACTGACACCGTGGACAAGGGGCTGGCGACGGGGCGCATCGGCACCTTTTCCGGAGCGATCCTCGGAATATCCTGCGTGGCACCGGGATACACGCTCACGGCCAGTATCGGCCTCATCGTCGCGGCCGTCGGCCTCAAGATGCCCGCGATCTTCATCGCGGGCTTCATCCCGATGTTCCTGACTGCGTACGCCTACCGGGAGCTCAACTCGCGGGTACCCGACTGCGGCGCGTCATTCACCTGGTCCACCAAGGCTTTCGGGCCATATGTCGGCTGGATGTGCGGATGGGGCATGGTGCTCGCGACGATCATCGTTCTGTCGAACCTGGCCGCGATCGCCGTCGACTACTTCTATCTGTTTCTGTCCAAGCTCTTCAACGACCCCGGCATCGACGATCTCGCGGGCCACAAGTGGGTCAACATCCTGACAACCCTGGCGATGATCGCGATAGCGACATGGATATCGAGCCGCGGCATCACCACCAGTGAGCGCGTGCAGTACGTGCTCGTCGGGTTTCAGATGGTGGTGCTGGTCCTGTTCGCGATCATGGCGATCGTGAAGGCGTCGACGGACCCGGCGATGTTCACCGACCCGAACGGGATCGTGCACAAGCTCAGCACCGGTTTCTCCTTCGACTGGTTCAACCCCTTCAGCGGAATGGTGATGAGTGCCTTCGTCATCGGACTGACGGGCTCGATCTTCGCCTTCTGGGGCTGGGACACCTGCCTGACGCTCGGCGAGGAGTCGAAAGACCCTGAGAAGACCCCGGGCCGGGCCGGGCTGCTCTCCGTCGTCACCATCCTGCTGACGTACTTGCTGGTCGCCGTCGCGGTGCTGATGTACGCCGGTGCCGGGACCGAAGGCATCGGTCTGGCCAACAGCGACAACTCCGACAACGTCTTCAAGCCGCTGGCGGACCCGGTGATGGGCAAATGGGTCGGTCTGCTGCTGTTCCTCGCAATCTTCGCGTCCTCGACGGCCAGCCTGCAGACCACCTTCCTGCCCGCCGCGCGCACGATGCTGGCGATGGGCGCCTACAAGGCCTTCCCGACCAAGTTCGCCTCGGTCAACCCGAGGTTCCTGGTGCCCACCTACTCGACCGTGGCCGCCGGGATCATCACCGCCGTATTCTACACCGTGATGAAGATCGCGTCCGAGAAGGCTCTCACGGATACCGTTGCGGCCCTGGGCATCATGATCTGCTGGTACTACGGGATCACCGCGTTCGCCTGCGTCTGGTTCTTCCGGAAGGAACTCTTCGACAACCTCCACAACATCGTGTTCAAGTTGATCTTCCCGGTCATCGGCGGGGCGATCCTGATCTACGTGTTCTGCCTGTCGGTGGACGAGAGCCTCTACCCCGCCAACTACAGCGGCGCATCGCTGTTCGGGGTCAGCCTGGTGTTCTTCGTGAGCATGGGTCTGCTGATCGTCGGCGCGGTACTGATGGTCGTGTGGCGGGTGAGGTCCCCGGACTTCTTCCAGGGCCGGACACTCACCCGGGACACGCCGCCGCTGGTGGACGAGTCCGCACTGTAACTCGAAGGGATCACCAAATTGGAGCGCCACCGCGGGCGCCTTGGCCACAATGGCGTTGGTTGGTTTCTCGCCTGAGGATGACACTCGTGACAGTAGTTCCCGAGTTCCCGCCGAGGGCACGACCGGCCAGACAGGAGCCAGATCGATGAGTGACATCACCTATCGCCTCGCGCAGAAGCGCAATCTCGTCACGAGCCTTCCGGGCCCGCTATCAGCCGAGTTCGCGGCCCGGCGCAAGGCATCCGTCGCCGCCGGCGTCGGTTCGTCCGTGCCCGTCTACGCGGCTGACGCCGACGGCGGCGTGCTCGTCGATGTGGACGGCAACTCCCTGATCGACCTCGGTTCGGGCATCGCCGTCACGAGCGTCGGCGCCTCCAACGCTGCGGTGGCCGCGGCCGTCGCCGAACAGGCGCAGCATTTCATCCACACCTGCTTCATGGTCACGCCGTACGAGGGGTATGTGGCGGTGGCCGAACGGCTGAATGCGCTGACTCCGGGCGATCACGAGAAACGGACTGTCCTGTTCAACTCCGGCGCGGAGGCCGTCGAGAACGCGGTCAAGATCGCCCGGCTGGCCACCGGCCGCCAGGCGGTCGTCGCGTTCGACCACGCCTATCACGGACGCACGAACCTCACGATGGCGCTGACCGCGAAGAACCAGCCCTACAAAGCCAATTTCGGCCCGTTCGCCCCCGAGGTGTACCGGATGCCCGCGTCCTATCCCTATCGTGACGGGATGTCGGGCCCCGACGCCGCCGCCGCCGCGATCTCCCGGATCGAGACCCAGATCGGCGCCACGTCCGTCGCCGCCGTGATCATCGAACCCCTCCAGGGCGAAGGCGGTTTCATCGTCCCCGCACCTGGTTTCCTTGCCGCCCTGTCGACATGGTGCACCGACAACGGAGTCGTATTCATCGCAGACGAGGTGCAGACGGGCTTCGCCCGCACCGGAGCCTGGTTCGCCTGCGACCACGAGAACGTCGTACCCGACATCATCACGATGGCCAAGGGCATCGCCGGCGGCATGCCGCTGGCCGCAGTGACCGGACGAGCCGACCTGCTCGACAAGGTGCACAGCGGGGGCCTGGGCGGAACCTACGGCGGCAACCCGGTCACCTGCGCCGCGGCCCTCGCCGCGATCGACGTGATGACCGAGTGGGATCTGCCGGCCCGCGCCCGCGACATCGAGCGGCAGGTCGTCCCGCGACTGCAGGCCCTGGCCGACGAGACCGGTGTCATCGGCGACGTCCGCGGCCGCGGCGCCATGATCGCGATCGAGCTCGTCAAACCCGGCACCACCACGCCCGACCCTGCGCTCACCAAAGCCGTTGCCGCCGCCGCGCTTTCGGCTGGTGTCATCCTGCTCACCTGCGGCACGCACGGCAACGTCATCCGGCTGCTGCCGCCGCTGGTGATCGATCCGGACCTGCTCGATGACGGCCTGACCGTTCTGGCCGACGCGATCAAGAAGCTGGCGGGCAAGTGATGAGCCGAATCTCTGATTTCCTCGCCACCGTGCCGGTCGACCTGTGGCGGGGCGGCACGCAGGTGCCCGCCACCGGCGGACGCACGTTCGACGTCGTCAATCCGGCCACCGAGGAGACGCTGGTCTCCATCGCGGACGCCTCTCCGGCCGACGGCCTCCAGGCGCTGTCAGACGCCGCCGCGGCGCAGGCCGGTTGGGCATCCACCGCGCCGCGTGTGCGCGCCGAGATCCTGCGCCGCGCATGGGAATTGCTGATCGAAAGGACAGATGACTTCGCCCTGGCCATGACGCTGGAGATGGGCAAGCCGCTGGCCGAGTCCGCCGGCGAGGTGACCTACGGCGGCGAGTTCTTACGCTGGAATTCCGAGGAGGCGGCCCGAATCAATGGCCGCTATACCCAATCGCCTGGCGGAACTGGCCGAATCCTGGTGTCCCGCATGCCCGTCGGACCCTGCCTTGCGATCACGCCGTGGAACTTCCCCCTCGCGATGGGCACCCGCAAGATCGGCCCGGCGCTCGCCGCCGGCTGCACGATGCTGCTCAAGCCGGCCGCCGAGACACCCATCACGATGCAACTGCTCGGCCAGGTGTTCGCCGATGCCGGACTGCCGGCCGGAGTGCTCTCGATCCTGCCGACGACCGATGCGGCAGGACTGACCGATCCCCTGCTCGCCGATCCCCGGCTCCGCAAGATCACGTTCACCGGCTCCACCGGGGTCGGACGGCATCTGCTTGCCGGCGCCGCACCGCACGTCCTGCGCACCTCGATGGAACTGGGCGGCAACGCGCCATTCCTCGTGTTCGACGATGCCGATATGGACGCGGCCATCGACGGGGCGATGGCCGCGAAGATGCGCAACATCGGCGAGGCCTGCACCGCCGCCAACCGATTCCATGTGCAGAATTCGGTCCGCGACGAATTCACCCGGCGCCTCGCCGACCGGATGTCGCAGTTGGCCATCGGCAACGGTGTCGACGACGGAGTGCAGGTCGGTCCGCTCATCACCGACAAGCAGCGCAACACCGTGATGGAGCTCGTCGCCGATGCCGTCGACAAGGGCGCGACGGTGATCACCGGCGGAAAGCCGATCGAGGGGCCGGGACATTTCTATCCGCCCACCGTGCTCGCCGACGTCACGCCCGATGCCCGCATCCTGCGCGAGGAGGTGTTCGGACCCGTCGCGGCGATCGCCGGCTTCGACACCGAGGAGCAGGCGATCTCGGCGGCCAACGACACCGAGTTCGGCCTGGCCGCATATCTCTACTCACAGAGTCTGGACCGAGCGCTGCGCGTCGGCGAGGCCCTCGAGTCCGGGATGGTCGGCATCAATCGGGGCGTCATCTCGGACGTGGGCGCGCCGTTCGGTGGCGTCAAGGAATCCGGCCTCGGCCGCGAGGCCGGCAGCGAAGGCATCGACGAATACCTCGAAACCAAGTACCTGGCACTGCCGTAGCGCCGGAAAAGCCGTCGCCACCGTTAGAGGAGGCAAGTAACGTAGAGGCGCTCTCGGCTGTCGGCCGCGGGAACTCGACGATCGGAGATGGCGCACAGTGCTGTGGTGGTTGGTCCGAACCAAGCTCTATCCGCATCGGCAGTCGATCGGCCTCATCATCGTCTTCCAGGTCATCAGCGTGTTGTGCAACCTGTGGCTGCCGTCCCTGAACGCCGCGATCATCGACGACGGGTTGATCCGTGGCGACGAGGGCGCCATCTGGAGCAAGGGCGGGTTCATGCTCGTCATCTCCGTGGTGCAGATCGGCGCGCAGATCACCGCCACTTTTTTTGCCGCTCGTACGGGCGCCGCATTCGGCCGTGACACCCGTGCCGGACTGTTCCACGCGGTCGGCACCTTCTCGCAGCGCGAAGTCAACAAATTCGGCGCCGCCTCGCTGATCACCCGCACCACCAACGACGTTCAGCAGGTACAGCTGGTCATCATGATGGCCCTGACGATGGCGATCTCGACCCCGATCATGGCCGTCGGCGGCATCATCGCGGCACTGAACGAAGATGTCCAGATGTCCTGGCTGCTGGCCGTGGCGGTGCCGATTCTCGGCGTGCTGATGGGCTTCCTCATCAGCCGACTGGTTCCGGGATTCCGCGCCCTGCAGGGTTTCCTGGACGTGGTGAATCGCATTCTGCGCGAACAGCTCTCCGGCATCCGGACGATACGGGCGTTCGTCCGCGAGGACACCGAGGCCGCGCGATTCGGCGCCGCGAACGACGATCTGACGAACACCGGAGTCCGGGTGATGCGCCTGATGTCGATGATGTTCCCGGTGGTGATGATGGTCATGAACCTGTCGACGGTCGCCGTCTGGTGGTTCGGCGCGCACCGGATCAACGACGGCACCATGCAGATCGGATCGTTGACCGCGTACATGAACTACCTCATGCAGATCCTGATGTCCGTGATGATGGCGACATTCGTGGTGATGATGATCCCGCGGGCCTCGGTCTCCGGTGATCGCATCGGCGATGTTCTCGTGACCGAACCGTCCGTTCGACCGAGCGACAATCCGGCCGATGTCGAATCCATCACCGGTGCCATCGAATTCGACGACGTCGAGTTCTCGTATCCCGGCGCCGAGTCGCCGGTTCTCGCGGACCTGTCGTTCACCGTGTCGCCGGGCGAGACCCTGGCGGTGATCGGATCGACCGGCTCGGGCAAGTCCACGCTCGTCTCGCTGATCGCGCGGCTCTTCGATGTCACGGGCGGCGCCGTGCGCATCGACGGCCACGACGTCCGCGATCTGCCGGCCGACGCGCTCTGGGGGCACGTCGGCATCGTTCCGCAGCGGGCGTTCCTGTTCACCGGGACGGTCGCCAGCAACCTTCGATACGGCCAGCCGGACGCCACCGACGACGCTCTGTGGGACGCCCTCACCATCGCCCAGGCGGCCGACTTCGTCCGCGAGCTGGGTGGGCTCGACGCGCCGATCTCTCAGGGCGGCACGAACGTGTCCGGCGGGCAGCGGCAGCGCCTCTGCATCGCTCGCGCGCTCGTGACGCAGGCGCCCATCTACCTGTTCGACGACAGCTTCTCCGCCCTCGACCTGGCGACCGACGCGGCCCTGCGCGCGGCGTTGGTTCCTCGGGTCCGCGCCGCCTCGGTGATCATCGTCGGGCAGCGGGTGTCCACGATCGAACACGCCGACCGGATCCTCGTCCTCGACGGCGGCCGGATCGTCGGACTGGCGCCGCATGGCGAGCTGTTGCGCACCTGCGAGACCTACCGCGAGATAGCCGAATCGCAGCGACGAGTGGAGGCAAGCGCATGACCCGGCCCGGAATGGCTCCACCCGTCACCAAAGCCGACGACTTCGTGGGATCGGTCCGTCGGCTGTTCGGATTGCTTCTCCCCCACCGGATATCGCTGATCGCGGTCGTCACCCTGTCGGTCGGCTCGGTGGTATGCAGCGTGCTCGGCCCCCGGATCATCGGATATGCGGTCGACGAGGTCTATCGGGGGGCGCTGTCGCGCTACAACCATCACGGCGCCGGCGTCAACTTCGACAAGGTCGGGAACATCCTGCTGTGGGCCGCTGTCGTGTATGTGGTCTCGTCGATGCTCATGTGGCTGCAGGCCTGGATCCTCGCCGGCCTGGTGCAACGCGTCATGGGCATGCTGCGCGGCCGGGTCGAAGCAAAGATCAACCGACTCCCGCTGACCTACATCGATTCTCAGCCGCGTGGCGAGCTGCTGTCCCGGGTCACCAACGACATCGACAATCTCGGTCAGTCGCTGTCGCAGACGCTGTCACAGTTCGTGGTGAACGGTCTCACGGTGATCGGCGTCCTGGTGATGATGTTCGTGACCTCGCCACTGCTGACGGTCATCGCACTGGTCACCATTCCACTGTCGGTCTTCTCGGCAGCGATGGTGATGAAGCGCAGTAAGAAGCAGTTCGTCGCGCAGTGGAAGCACACCGGCGCACTCAACTCCCAAGTGGAGGAAACATTCTCCGGTCACGAGCTGGTCACCGTCTTCGGCCGGCGCCGCGAAGTGCAGGCGCGGTTCGACGGCAAGAACGAGGAGCTGATGCAGGCCTCGTTCCGGGCCCAGTTCGCGTCGAGCCTGGTGATGCCGATCAACATGTTCCTCGGAAACCTGCAGTACGTGATCGTGTGTGTCGTCGGAGCCCTGCGCGTGTCTTCGGGCTCCATGACGCTGGGTGAGGTCACGGCCTTCATCCAGTACACGCGTCAGTTCACGATGCCGCTCACGCAGCTGGCGTCGATGGTCAACCTCCTGCAGTCCGGGGTCGCGTCGGCGGAGCGCATTTTCGATGTACTCGACGCACCGGAGCAATCGCCGGAGGACACCGCCGAACTCCCGGCACCCACCCGCGGCCGAGTCGAGTTCCGCGACGTCGGCTTCTCCTACACCGACGCCCCGCTGATCGAGGGTCTGAATCTGGTCGCGGAGCCCGGACAGACGGTCGCCATCGTGGGGCCCACGGGCGCCGGCAAGACGACGCTGGTGAATCTTCTGATGCGGTTCTACGAGGTTGATTCGGGCTCGATCCTGTTGGACGGCAAGGACATCGCCACCGTTCCGCGCGGCGACTTGCGATCCCGGATCGGCATGGTGCTGCAGGACACCTGGCTGTTCCACGGCACCATCGCCGACAACATCCGGTACGGCAATCAGTCCGCCACGGATGCGGAGCTGCACACCGCGACCGAGGCGACCTTCGTCGACCGTTTCGTCCACGCACTACCGGGCGGCTACGACACCGTCCTCGATGACGAGGGGGCACTATCCGTCGGCGAACGGCAGCTCACCACGATCGCCCGGGCCTTCCTGGCCGATCCGGCGATCCTCATCCTCGATGAGGCCACCAGCTCTGTCGACACCCGTACCGAGGTCATGCTGCAGCACGCCATGAATGCACTGCGTGAGGGCCGCACGAGTTTCGTGATCGCGCACCGGCTCTCAACGATCCGTGACGCCGACACGATCGTGGTGATGGAGCACGGCCGGATCGTCGAGCAGGGCGATCACGAGGCACTGCTGGCGGCGCGGGGCGCCTATTGGCGGCTGTATATGGCCCAGTTCGAGGGCGCGTTCGACGGCGAGGACGCGGAGCTCACGCCGGAGGCCGTAGCGTCAGCTCAACCAGCACCGGCGAGTGATCGCTAGCCGGCGCCACCCCTTCCGGCGCAACAAGTTTCTGCGGGTTGGCGGCCGTGAAATGCCGTGAGGCGTAGACGCGATCGCTGTTCGGCGGCGCCCCCGCTGTCGACTCCTGTAGTCCGGCCGCGGCGAACACCTCGTGCTCCCGCACAAACTCGGGCGACCCGTCGCGGACATTGAAATCCGCGCCCAGGATGGTAGGCCCCGCCCAGGTATCGATGGTGTCGGCGACCGCGTCGATCTGCCGGCGCTGCTCGTCTGCGCCCGGCCTCGGCGAGCTGAAATGCCCGGAGATCACCCGGATCTCGGTGCCATCGGGTAGCCGGACCAGCGTGTCGGCCGCGCCGCGCGGCTGATACTCGGGCGGCTGCTTGAACGGATGCCATTGCCGCTTGCGCTTGAGCAAATTGGACGCGGTGGCCGCATAGTTGTCGGCGATGGCTCGAAAACGCCGGATCGTGTTGTTGCCGAACGGGTCCGGAATGCGAAGTCCCCGACTGTCGACGATGGTGATGCCGTGGAAGGTGAGAATGCCCGGCCCTTCCTCGCGCCCGTAGACCTTTTCGATCGACGGCGCCATCACCGCCCCGTCCGGGTCCAGTCGGCGGCGCAGCGCAGCGAGTGTATCGGTGAAATTCGAGCGGAAGGCAAATCGATCCAGCTCCTGCAGCAGCACGATGTCGGGGTCGTACTCGGCGATCTCGTCGGCCAGTCGATCCAGGTCGCCGGGCGTCGCCCAGTACTCGCCAGGCCCCCCCATGCCGCCATGCACGTTGTATTCCAGCACCTTCAACGTCGGCGGGCCGCCGGCGATCGCGGCTCGAGACGCTTGCTCAACGCGGCGCGGACGGCGAACGAACCGCCATACGCCCCAGACGATTCCGATCACCGCACCGACCAGAGCTCCATACCCCGCCCCAGATCCCGCCGAGCCGGCCATAGCGCCGATTATGGTGCCCGCGATCGCCCCCACGATCGCGCCGATCGCGGCCGGCACGATGGCCGAGCGAGTACCGATACCCATGCTGTCGACGGCACTGCGCCGACCCAGTGGTGCCGTCAACGCCGGAAGACGCGTCGTCGCGGCATCGAGGGCGCCCAGGACATGTATCCGCTTGTCGATCACGATTGGCATGGGGCCATTTAATCGAATGCGTCACCGAAATCATGGTGCTACGGTCGTTTTCGTGAACATCGCCGCATTCCTTCGCTGACCAGTCCCCGGCTCATCGGCCGTACGGCCTCGAGAACGTTGCTCGGAGTTCACCATGCCCAGCCCTGCGGCACCCATCACCTTCACCGATCTGACCTTCGTCTGGCCTGACGGCGCCACCGTGCTCGGCGGGATCTCCGGAACGTTCGCTTCGGGCCGTACCGGTCTGGTCGGGCGGAACGGCAGCGGCAAATCCACGTTGCTGCGACTCATCGCCGGCGAGCTGACCCCGATCTCCGGAAACATCGAGACCGCCGGGCCCGTTGGCTATCTGCGACAGACCGCGAGTTACGACGCCGACTCCACGGTCGCCGAGCTGCTCGGCATCAGTGCCGTCATCGACGCGATCGGTTCGATCGAGGCCAGTGATACCGATCCCCAGCTCCTCGAGATCATCGGCGACAACTGGGATATCGAAGCGCGAGCGGCCGAGGTCCTCTCCCGGATCGGTTTCGCAGAGCTGCGCCTCGATCGGCGGGTCGACGAACTGTCCGGTGGCGAGTCGATGCTCATAGCCATCGCCGGCCTTCGTGTTCGCCGCACCCCGATCTCGTTGCTGGACGAGCCCACCAACAATCTGGATCGGTCGGCCCGCGCACGGGTATCCGATCTGGTCGACGACTGGCCGGGGACCCTGGTGGTGGTCAGCCATGATCTGGATCTGCTGGAGCGCATGGACAACACCGCGGAGCTGTACGACGGTGGGCTCGAGGTCTTCGGCGGGCCGTACCGCCAATGGCAGGCGGCGCTGGAGCAGGAACAAGCGGCGGCGGCCGCAGCGGCGACCTCAGCGAAGCAGACGCTCAAGGTAGAGAAGCGTCAGCGGATCGAGGCCGAGACCAAACTGGCCCGACGTGCCCAGTATGCCAAGAAGACCCAGCGCGACGGCGGAATCCCGAAGGTGCTGGCCGGTAGGCGCGCAGACAACGCGCAGGTATCGGCCGGGGCGCTGCGGAATCGGTTGGACGACAAGGTCGCGTCCGCACATGCGGCAGTTCAGGCGGCCGACGCCCGGGTCCGCGACGACGATCACATCAATCTGACTCTGCCCGATCCCGACGTGTCCCGCGGCCGACGAATCGTCGAGATCACCGCGGCTGATCGAAACATCGTCGTGCAGGGGCCCGAACGAGTCGCGCTGGTGGGGCCCAACGGATCCGGTAAGACCGCCCTGCTGCGGCAACTGATGGGCGAAGGCCCGGTCACCCCGGCTCGACCCCGCGGCCAACTGCTCACCGAGCGGGTGGCGTACCTGCCGCAGCGATTCGACCGGCTGGATGATGACGCGAGCGCACTCGCGAACGTCCAAGCCGTCGCCCCCGATGCGTTGCCGGGCGACATCCGAAATGGGCTGGCGCGGCTGTTGATTCGCGGGGATGCGGCGGATCGCCCGATCCGGACGCTGTCCGGCGGCGAACGATTTCGGGTCTCGCTCGCGACATTGCTGCTGCGCCGGCCGGCGCCGCAGATAGTGATCCTCGACGAACCGACCAATAATCTCGACATCTCCAGTGTCGGCCAGCTCGTCGAGGCGCTCGCGGCGTACCGCGGCGCACTGCTGGTGGTCAGCCACGATTACCGCTTCCTGCGTGACATCGGAATCGATACGGTCCTCACACTCCGCGCGGACGGCACGTTGACGTCAGCGCTCGAGCTGCCCGGCGATCCCGCGCTCTAGTGCCTGCGCCGCGGGTGCCGGAATATCCAGCAGTCCATCGAGTTCCTTGCGCGCCCGCTGATACGCGGCCCGACGTTCGGCCGACGTCGCACCGGAATCGGCTGCGACACTGAGTAATCGCTGCGCCTTGGACAGTCGCTCCTGTTCGATCGGCGTGAAGTCGCCACGACGACGACGTCTGGCCTCCGCCTCCGCGACCTCGAACGCGGTCGCGTAGTCATGCACCGCATCGCGATATACCTCGAGAGCGATCTCGTCGGCATGGTCGGCGTCACCGCCGGTATCGGGATCGAGCGGGCGGGTGAGGTCGGCACGGCGGCGCGCCTTGTGAAAGTCGACTGTCAGCGGTTCGCGCATGTCGGTCATCATCGGAAAGTCCAGCAGCGTCGACAGACTCGTCTCGTAGCCGAACCATCGCTCGTCGATGTCGTGATGGGTGCGTTGCAGCGCCCTCAGCTCCTGGCGACGTGCCTTCGAGTCCTGTCGGTCCTGGCCCCGCAGCTGGGCTTGCGCCGCCTTCGCCTGTTGGCGAGCCAGATAGCGTTCTTGGCGGCGCTGGGCCCGCCGCTCGTTCCACACCGCGGCCGACTTCACGGCGCCGCCGATCGAGCCGCCGAAGACGAAGATCAGCCACCAATAGTGGCCGACCGCGTCCATCACGTTGTTCATCGAGATCGGGTGGCTAGGTCGTGGACAGGTGTTCGAGCAGCAGCGCCGTCAGCTGCTCCGGCACCTCTTCGGGGATCCAGTGGGACACGTCCTCAAGCATCTCGAACCGGTACGAACCGCTCACCCATTCGGCCGTTCCGAGCGCGGCAGTCGATCCGAAGGCGACGTCTTCGGTACTCCACACGTACAGCGTCGGCACCGCGACCTTGCCGATCTTCGTCCCGGGACCGCCGGCGCGATACCAGTTCAGAGCGGCAGTGAGCGCGCCCGGCTCGGAGAAGCGCGCCACGTACTCGTCGATGCGCGACGGTGGAATCCGGCGATCGAAGAAGCCACGTAGTGCCGTTGCGTTGTCGGCCAGCATCGCGCGTTCAGTCGGGCCGGCGCTGCGCCAGTCGATCATGTAGCGCGAACGCTGCTGCTGGTCCTCATCCGACTTCCAGGCCGAGGCGAGTGCGGCAGGGTGCGGGGTCGAGATCGCGGACAGGCTGCGCACCCGATCGGCGTGGCGATCGGCGACGCGCCAAGCCACCGCGCCGCCCCAGTCATGGCCGATGACATCGAATCGATCGAATCCCAGCGCATCGCCCATGGCGGCGACATCGTCGGCGAGGGTGTCGATGTCGTAGTCGGCGGCACGTTCTGGACGCACACCGGGCGAATAGCCTCGCTGATCCGGCGCGACGGCCCGAAATCCGGTATCGCCGAGTACGGCAACCTGATGCTCCCACTCGACCGCGGCCTCGGGGAAGCCGTGCAGCAGTAGGACCGGTCGACCGTCGGCGGGCCCGGCGGCGATCGCATCGAAGGTGCCGGCGTCGGTGGTGATCTCGATGTAGTCCGTCACAGCACCAAGTTAGCCCGACACGATTCCCACGACCAGGTTGATGGTCGTCGCCAGGATCGCGGTGCCGAACATGTACGACATCATGCAGTGCCGCAAGGTCACCGCGCGGATCTCGGAGTTGGTCACCGACGTGTCCGACACCTGGTATGTCATGCCCAGGTTGTAACTGAAGTACATGAAGTCCCGGAATGCGGGCGCTTCGTCCGGATTGTTGAAGTTGATGCCGCCGGTCTCGTCGCCGTTGTAGTACAGGTACGCGTATTTCGCTGAGTACATCAGGTGCAGCCCGGCCCAGGACATCACGACCGCGGCGATGCCGATGGCGGCCGCGATCTTGTTGTCGTGGCTGTGTCCGACGACCAGCAGGGCGATGACGGCGACCAGCCCGCCGAGAGCGGCCGCCACCACGACCAATTCATCGAGTCCGGGTCGGAGATCCTCGCGGCGCGCATGATGCCGGGTGGCGTCCGCGTCCTGCGGCCACAGCACCAACCAGCCCGCGATCACGAACAGCGCGGCACCTGTGGCGATGCCGGCCAGCATCCCGACGAGTGCCCTGGTCGACAGCCCGACCGCGAACCCGATCAGCATCCCCACCACCGTGGAGGCCAGCACGCGGCTGGTGGCCGTCCACGGCGCGATCGGCCGAATCTGAATCACAACGCCTCCGCTCGGAGTGCTCAGTCACCAACCGCCTGTTCTACCCTGACGACTGTCGGGTGTCATGCCCGGCATGGTTGAACAGGAGTATGACGGTTGTCGGACAGTGCTGCCCAGCGCATTCGCGACATCGTCGTCATGCGACGAGTTCGCGACCGCATCGACCGCGAGTATGCGCATCCGCTGAACGTCGAGGCCCTGGCACAGGGTGCGTACATGTCGGCCGGCCATCTCAGTCGCGAGTTCAAACGCATCTACGGCGAATCGCCGTATCAGTACTTGATGACGCGGCGCATCGAACGCGCGATGACACTGCTGCGGCGAGGCGACCAGAGCGTCACGGACATCTGCTTCTCCGTTGGATTCTCGTCACTCGGGACGTTCAGTACCCGCTTCACAGAGTTGGTGGGTGTGTCGCCGAGCGTGTATCGACGCGATCACTCGCAAGCCGCAGAAGGAATTCCGGCATGCCTGGCACGGCAGGTCACCCGGCCGATCAGGAATCGAGAAGCGCCGCACGCACCGCCGCAATAGTGTTGCGGCCATGGACATCAACATTCATTACGCATTCCTCCCGCACACCGACCCCGAGGCTTCGCTGGCCTTCTACCGCGACACGCTGGGTTTCGAAGTCCGTAACGATGTCGGCTACGCCGACATGCGCTGGATCACCGTCGCACCTCCGGGACAGAGCACTTCGCTCGTGCTGACGCCGCCCGCGGTCGACCCCGGCATCACCGACGGCGAGAAGCAGGTCATCCTGGACCTCATCGCCAAAGGGTCGTACGGCGCACTGACGTTGGCGACCGACGACCTGGATGAACTGTTCGCCAAGCTCGAAGCGTCCGGTGCCGACGTCATCCAGGAGCCGACCGATCAGGACTACGGCGTCCGCGACTGCGCCTTCCGGGACCCATCCGGAAACCTGTTGCGTATCAACCAGCTCTGAGCAGAGACGAGCGCATACTGGGGTGATGGCGCGCAACCACATCGGATATCTGATCGGACTCACCGCCGCGGCGATGGTCATCGCCGCATGCTCCAGCAGCGGGCCCAAGGCCGTCGATCATCAATCGCCAGTGCAGCCTACGACGGGGGCGGAATCCTCCGCCATTCCGACGACGACCACGGACACCAGTGGCGGTGCCACCGATCGGGAGCCGACCGGCCCGGCCAACTGTCGCGTCGACCAACTCGCCACGACACTGGGCGGCGGGGACGGCGGCGCTGCCGGAAGCACCTACCTGACCGTCGATTTCACCAACAAATCGACGAATACCTGTGTACTGCAGGGATTCCCGGGAGTCTCCTATGTGAACGGCCCGGACGGCGGTCCCATCGGTTCAGCGGCGCAGCGCGATGGCGATTCGTTCGGACCGGTCACCCTGCATGCCGGCGATTCGGCATCAGCCCAGCTCCGCGCCGTCAACGTCGGAAACTATCCCGACACAACATGTATGCCGACGCCCGCAGCCGGACTCCGGATCTATCCGCCCAATGACCTGGACTCGGTGTACATCGCCCATCCGACCACGGCCTGCGCGTCCACCGATGCCGATGTACACCAACTCGGCATCGAGGCCGTCGAACGACATTAGTCAGCGGCTAGGCGAGCAGTGCCCGATGTCCCGTCGGGCTCACGCCGCGAACGCGCTTGAAGGCCGAACTGAACGAGAACGCGTCGGAGTAACCCACCTCGCGCGCAATGGATTCCAGGGTGACGCCGGGATCGCCGAGCAGGTCGGCCGCCAGCGCCAGCCGCCAATTCGTCAGATAGGTCATCGGCGGTTCACCCATCTGCTCGGCGAATCGTCGCGCGAACGCCGCGCGGGACACGCTGCACTCGCCCGCCAAACCGGCCACCGTCCATGGGAACTCGGGATTGTTGTGCATCAGCCGCAACGCTCGGCCGACCACTGGATCGGCGTCGGCCCGATACCACGCCGGCGTCGCGACCCCTGCTGAATCGAACCAGTCGCGCAGAGTCGAAATCAGGACCAGATCCAGCAGTCGGTCGAGCATCGCATCCTGTCCCGGCGCGTCATGCCGCATCTCTGTCGACAGCAGATCGACAACCGGGCCGCAGCCGCCGCGGGCGATGACGAACTGCGGCAGCGCATTCAAGAGTCGAGCGCTGACCTCCCCGGTCCGCGGGTAGGTGCCCACCAAGATCTCCGTGTCGCCGTGGACATCATTGCCCCAGGTGCGCAGACCGAGGCTCATCGGTTCCTGCAGGCTCACACCCGACGCGGTCGTACAGGTCTGGTCCGGGTGGATGATGATCTGCGGCGCACCGATATTCGATGTGTCCGCCATCGTGTAGTGCTCCGGGCCACGGATCAATGCAATATCCCCGGGCAGCAACAGCTCCGGTCGGCCGTTGCCGTGCAGATACGCGCGACCACGCATGATCGTCGCCACCGTCAACGGTGCTTCGTCCCGGATATCGATCGACCACGGTCCACCCATGACGATCCGCAACAGGAAGGCCTCCTGCGCGCGTGGCCCGCGCAGCACGCTGCTCACCACATCCATGTAGACGATTACACATGATTTTGATCTATCTGGCCATGGATCGTCTCATCGGATCGCGATGAAGTAGACCTATGCATACTTGGAAAACGGTATTCGTCGTCGCCGCCACACTCACCTCGGGCTTGCTCGCCGGGCTCTACTACGCCTACGCGATCTCGGTGATGCCCGCGCTCGATCAGATCGATCCGCGCAGCGCCGTTCACGCGATGCAGCGCATCAACGTCGTGATCGTCAATCCGATGTTCATGCTGACCTTCCTCGGCGCACCGCTGTTGGCCGCGATCGCTCTTTTCAGCGTGTTCGGCCGCGAGTCCCGGCCGGTGTTGTGGTGGCTCATCGCCGCGGTTGCACTGAACATCGTCGGCACTCTCATCACCGCTGGGCTCAATGTTCCGCTCAACAACCGGCTCGATCAGGCCGGCGACCCGGCCGCCCTGGCCAACCCGGCACAGACCTGGACCGACTTCTTCGGCAGTTGGGTGCGCTGGAACTGGGCACGTGCGGCCTGCCATTCCGCCGCCTTCGGATGCCTTGTCTGGACTTTGGTGGTCCTCGGACGCAAATAGATTTAGCGTTGACAGATGACCATCGATCTCGAGACCGTCTACGTCGATCTGCATCGCCATCCCGAACTTTCCTTCGATGAGCACCGAACCGCCGGTATCGTCGCAGACCACTTGCGACAGTTGGGAATCGAGACAACTGAAGGCGTCGGCAGCACCGGCGTGGTAGGCGTGATCCGCAACGGAGACGGGCCGACCGTGCTGCTGCGGGCTGACATGGACGCCCTGCCCGTCACCGAAGAAACCGGACTGGCCTACGCCAGCCAGACTCCGGGAGTGATGCACGCATGTGGGCACGACGTGCACGTCACCTGTCTGCTCGGGGCGGCGGAGGAATTGACCGCGGCCGACGGTGAGTGGAGCGGCACCGTCGTTCTCGTGTTTCAACCGGCCGAAGAGGTGGGTAGCGGCGCGGCCGGGATGATCGCCGACGGGCTGTATGACCGCTTTCCGAAGCCGGACATCGTTCTCGGACAACATGTCTGCCCACTGCCGGCCGGCATGATCGGCGTTCGCGGCGGCCCGGCGATGGCGGCCGCCGATGACATCAACGTGGTACTGCACGGTCGCGGGGGCCACGGTTCGCGGCCGGAATCGACTATCGATCCCGTCGTCCTGGCCGCCGCCACCATCATGCGGCTGCAGACGATCGTCTCGCGCGAGGTGCCCGGAAGCGACTCCGCCGTCGTCACGGTCGGGACCGTGCAGGCCGGATCGAAGAACAACATCATCCCGTCGGAGGCCAGGCTCGGCCTGAACGTCCGCACCTTCAACGAGGGTGTGCGCGAACGGATCGTCGCGTCCATCCGCCGCATCGTCTCAGCGGAGGCGCAGGCGTCGGGAGCGCCCGAGCCAGAGATCGAGATGGCCAACGGTTTCGACGTCACCGTCAACGACCCCGCCGCGACGGAAAAGACTGTCGCCGCTCTGCGAAAGGCGTTCGGTGAGGACCAGGTGATCGATCCCGGACCGGTCACCGGCAGCGAGGACGTCGGCGCGTTCGCGACAGCGGCCGGCGTGCCGCTGGTGTACTGGCTGCTGGGCGGCGAGGATCCCGCGAAGTTCGCTGCCGTGGTGACGGATTCCCTCATGGACAAGACGATCGCCGCGAACCATTCGCCGGATTACGCGCCGCTCCCGGAACCCACACTGCGCCTTGGAGTGCAAGCTTTGGTGACCGCCGCGCGGACCTGGCTGAATTAGGAAGCGGCCGCCATGAAGATCGGGGTGCCGGCCGAGGTCAAGAACAACGAGCACCGGGTGGGTATCACGCCCGGGGGCGTGCAAGAGCTCGTCCAGCGCGGCCACGAGGTCTTCATCGAGCAGAATGCCGGTGGCGGCAGTTCGATATCGGACGCCGACTTGACCGCGCAGGGCGCCAAGATCCTCGAGCGCGCCGACGACGTCTGGGCCGAAGCCGACATGGTGATGAAGGTGAAGGAGCCGATCGCCGACGAGTACCGCCACCTGCGCGACGATCTGTTGCTGTTCACCTATTTACATCTGGCCGCCGACGAGCCACTCACCGACCGCCTGATCGACGCTCGGACCACCGCCATCGCATACGAAACCGTGCGTCTGCCGAGCGGGATGCTGCCGCTGCTCTACCCGATGTCCGAGGTGGCCGGGTGTTTGGCGCCGCAAGTCGGCGCTCACGCGTTGATGGCCGCGCAGGGCGGCCGGGGCATCCTGATGGGCGGCGTTGGCGGCGTTGCGAACTCCAAGGTCGTGGTGCTCGGCGCCGGCGTCGCCGGGCAGAATGCCGCGAATATCGCGCTCGGATTGGGCGCCGAAGTGACGTTGCTCGACACCGATCTCGACAAACTGCGAATGAGCTTCTGGCGCTATGACAATCGCGTGCGGCAGCTGGCTTCGTCGTCGATGTCGATTCGCGAAGAGGTACTCAAAGCCGATCTGGTGATCGGCACCGTCCTCATCCCCGGAGCCAAGGCGCCGAAACTCGTCACCGACGGCATGGTCGCCGATATGAAACCCGGCTCAGTGCTCGTCGACGTCGCCATCGACCAAGGCGGTTGCTTCGAGGGTTCACACCCGACGACACATGACGAACCGACGTTCAGCGTGCACAACTCGCTCTATTACTGCGTCGCGAACATGCCGGGCGCCGTGCCCCACACCTCGACGTGGGCGCTGACCAACGCGACGCTCCCCTATGCGCTCCGGATCGCAGATCACGGATGGCGCAGCGCGCTGCGCGCCGATCCGTCGCTCGCCCTGGGGCTCAACACGTATGACGGCAACATCACGTGCGCCCCGGTCGCCGCCGCCTTCGGACGGCAGTCGATCGGGGTCGCGGACGTGCTCTCGTAATGCGGGATCAGAGCCATCTCCGGAGCGCTTCGGGCGGCTCTATGCCACGCATTCTCAGAGCGACCGACGTCACCGAGTACCGAGATGACCACGGCGCCAACGCAATCACCACAGCACTCAGCAGGAGCATGATCGGATACTGGGTGATCAGCTGGTCTGCGAACCAGTAGTTGCAGAGCTGCGCCACTGACGCCAACGCGACCGGCAGCGTGAGCACGCCGAGAATCAACGCGACGCCCAGGCCCACCTCGATCAGCGGCACCAGTACCCCGAACAGCGCGGGCGCGTTGCCGAGGACATGTTCGGTGAACAACTGATAGAAATGCGGGACCCGCGAGTTGCTTTGGGTGCTGCCGACTACAAGCAGGATGTCGGCGCGGCCGAATCCGGCGTGATACTTCACGTACCCCTCATGCACCCAGACGATGCCGAGTGCGACCCGAATGAGCGTCGCCGCCGATGCCACCGCCTTCGTGCGAAGTTCCAGACGCGGCACCGAGCGCAACGCGACGACCGCACTCATTGCGTCAGATTCGCGGCGCCGAACACCGCCAGCGCCTTGTCGCAGTGGACGACCAGGTCCTTGTACGACGCGGCATTGACGCCCATCGGCAGCGTGAAGGTCTGCGACGCAGCGTTATACGAGACCTTGCTGATCTCGACGCCCGACCGCACATCAGATTCACCGGTGCCATTGGCCAGATACAGATGCAGGTCCGGCCCCTCGTCCGATGAGTAGCCCGACAGGGTGATCGTGTTGCCGCTGATCGAGGCGTGACCACTGACCTTCTTGCCGTTCAGGCCCATGAAGTCGCCCGTCGCCATGGCGTTCGACATCGGCATCGATGCGGACATGCCGGCTGACATCGGGGCGCTCGGAGTTCCGGACGCATCGGAATGATGCGACGAACCACAGGCCGTCAAGGTGAGTGCGGCCGCAATCGTGGCGCCGGCCCCGAGGATCTTGAGACTCTGGCTGGTCTTGATATGCATGATGGCTTCCTGTCCTGCTTGGTGATCTCAGCCGCGGGATCGCGGTGCAAACTCAGTGAAGCAACGGCCAGGCATGCAAAACCCGAAGCTTTCAGCGCCGTAACCGACCCTTTCAGTTCTGTAAGGAACTGCCCAACGCCTGCCGCTGTGCCTACGCTCGTGGCATGCAGGCAGGTTCGCGAGTGATGGTCGTCGAGGACGATCCGGCCGTGCGCACGGTGGTCGCCGACCACCTGCGTCTGGCAGGTTGTCTTGTCGCTCTGCACACCACGGGCACGACCGCCTGGGAGGCCTTCACCGCCGAGTCGCCGGACCTTCTCATCGTCGACCGGATGCTGCCCGGTATGGACGGCGACGAACTCTGCCGCCGGATCCGGGCGGTATCGACCGTCCCGATCATCATGCTGACGGCGCTGGACGGCCTGGAACATCGCATCGACGGGCTGGAGAACGGCGCAGACGACTATCTCGCCAAACCGTTCTCGTTGCGTGAATTGCAGCTGCGGGTCAACGCCCAGTTGCGGCGCAGCAATCCGGCTACGACGCCGCTCACCTTCAGCGCGGGACCTTTCCGGGTCGATGCCGCCCATCGCCGGGTATGGTTCGATGATCGCGAAATCGCTTTGACCACACGCGAATACGAACTCTTCCTGTATCTGGCCCGCAACCCCGATCGGGTCATCAGCCGCGATGAAATCCTTCGCGAGGTGTGGCAGTGGGGCTTCGGTGACGCCTCGACGGTGACCGTTCATGTGCGCCGGCTGCGGGAGAAGATCGAGCCGGACCCGCAGATCCCCACCTACCTGCGGACCGAGTGGGGCGCGGGGTATCGCTTCGTACTGGAAACGAGCACCGCATGCTGACACCCCACGCGCTGCTGGTGATCGTGCTGACGGCACTGATCGCGACCAGCGCGGTCACGGCGCTGACCCTGCTGGTGCTCCGCGCGTTGCCCCGTAGCCGGATAGCAACCCGCGCTGCGATTGTTCTTGCTGGATCCTTGTTGTCAGTGGTTGCCTCGACGATCGCGGTCGCCGTCGAGATGTATCTCGCCGACCACGATCTCGCCATCCTCGGTTGGGTCATCGGCACCTCGGCGCTGCTGTCGATGCTCGCGACGTGGATTGTGACCGGCCGCACCGTCACCGCGTCGGTGACAGAACTGGTCGCTGCGGCCCGCCGGGTGGGTGACGGCGCCGTCATCGACCCCACCCGGTCATGGTCACCCGAATTCGACGCGGTCTCCGCAGAACTCGCCGAGACCTCGCAGCGGCTGGCCGAGGCGCGGGCTCAGGTCGCCGAACTCGATGCCGCCCGACGACAGTTCTTCGCTTGGATCTCGCACGATCTGCGCACCCCCCTCGCGGGTTTACGGGCGATGGCCGAAGCGCTCGAAGCCGGTACCGCTCCCGACCCGGACGCCTACATACGGACGATCCGATCCAAGGTCGACACGGTCAACCAGATGGTCGGCGACCTGTTCGAACTGTCGAAACTGCAGACCGGCACCCTGCAGATCCACCCCGAGCCGGTGGTACTGCTCGATCTCGTCAGCGACGCCGTGGCAGATGCCCAAACCCTCGCCGCCAGAAGAGGAATAACCATTTCTCAGGACGGCATCGCCGGGCATCTGATCTGGGTCGACCCGCGCGAGCTCACCCGGGCCATCAGCAATCTGCTCACCAACAGCCTGAGTCACGCACCCGACGACAGCACGATATTGATTCGCGCGGACGCCGTCCACGACGGCCAGCTGGTGTTGAGCGTGATCGATCAGGGCCCCGGGGTCACCGCCGAGAATCTCGGGCGGATGTTCGATGTCGGTTGGCGGGCGGACGCCGCGCGGTCGAATGCCGATGACGACCGCGCCCCGACGGGAGCCGGTCTGGGGCTGGCCATCGTTCGGGGCATCGCCGAAGCCCATGGCGGCAGCGTGTCGGCCCGTCACACCGATGACGGCTTCAGCCTCGTCCTGGTTCTCCCGACGCAGAGTGATGCACGTCCAGACAATCGTCCCCGGCAAACCGGACACGGTCCAGGGAACCGGAATCTGTGAGATACTAGTGACGAGGGTCGACGTTGGCCCTCGGCAACAGAAAGTAGTACCAGCAATGGCGCAAGGAACCGTTAAGTGGTTCAACGGCGAAAAAGGCTTCGGCTTCATCGCCCCCGACGACCAGAGTGACGATGTCTTCGTCCACTTCTCCTCGATCACCGGTAGCGGTTTCCGCAACCTTGAGGAGCAGCAGCGCGTCGAGTTCGACGTGGAGCAAGGAGCGAAGGGGCTTCAGGCCACCAACGTGAGCGTCCTCTGACGCACCGCATACTCCAGAACCCCGACACCCACTGTGGTGTCGGGGTTTTCGCGTTCTATGGTGGATGAGGACCTCACGGACTGGAGGAAGTTTGATGGCGACTACGACCCGGATCGCGCTTGCGGAACGACCGATCGGCGAGCCGAAGGACTCGGACTTCCGCATCGAGACCGTCGACTTACCCGAGCTCGAGCCCGGCCAGGCGCTCTTGGAAACCCTCTATCTGTCGCTTGACCCCTACATGCGCGGACGGATGAGTGCCGCGAAGTCATACGCAAAGCCGGTGGAGATCGGTCAGCCGATGGTCGGCGCGACCGTGTCACGGGTGCTCGCATCCACCGACGATGCGATCACTGTCGGGGACGTCGTCCTCGGCTACGGCGGCTGGCAAACGCATTCGGTGGAGCCGACCTCCTATCTTCGTGTCTTGGATCCGCTGCAGGCGCCGGTGACCACCGCGCTTGGCGTCCTCGGCATGCCGGGGTTCACCGCCTACGCCGGGATGCGCAACATCGGACAACCGAAGCCCGGTGAGGCCGTGGTGGTCGCGGCCGCTACGGGACCGGTCGGCTCGATGGTCGGTCAGTTGGCGAAGCTGGCCGGCGCCCGCGCGGTCGGTGTCGCCGGCGGTGCGCAGAAGGTCGCGATGCTGACCGACGAATTCGGATTCGATGCGGCGATCGATCACCGCGCAGATGATTTCGCCGAGCAGCTCGGTGCGGCGACTCCGGACGGGATCGACGTCTACTTCGAGAATGTCGGCGGCATGGTCTTCGACGCGGTACTGCCACGAATGAATCTGTACGGGCGAATCCCGTTGTGCGGCTTGGTGTCCGGATACAACGCGACCGCGCTGCCCGACGGCCCCGATCGAATGGGTCTGCTGATGGGCCGGATTCTCACCAGCAGCCTGCTGGTGCGGGGCTTCATTCAGAGCGAATTCGCCCCAACGCAGATGGCGGACTTCCTGTCCGACATCGGCCCCAAGGTCGCCGACGGATCCATTCGCTACCGCGAGGACATCGTCGACGGCTTCGACCAGACCATCGACGCCTTCCGCGGTCTGTTGACCGGACGTAACGTCGGCAAGCTGATCGTGAAAGTGACGGGTGCCTGAGCCCCAACATCGCATCGTGGTCTTTCTCAGCGGGCAGCTGAGGGCTCCGGCGCGATCTGAGTCGGCTCTGGACGTCGCAACAGCTCGAGCAGGACAAGACCACAGAGCAGGAACGCCAGTGCGGCAACCACGGTTCCGAACGTGACCGGGCGCGTAAAGAACACCCACCCGAAGCCGATTCCGACGAGCACCAGCACGATGACGCCGCGCGATCGGTCGAGGTACCGCCCGAATCGCCCGGTGTTCATTCCATTTTCATTTGCGAAAGCCCTTGCTGCGCCGAATATTTCGCCCATGGTTCGGCGGACTCGCACGGCTGCACGAGATCGCCCGGCCAACCATGTACCGATCACGATGATCAGAGACAGCAGGATCGTCGCCGTGATCGCCGAGACGAGGAATGCGGTCAGTCGGTCGAACATGACGCGCGCCGTATCCGACGGCATCGGCGAAGGACTGACCGCGTCAATGAAGAGATGGCGGCCGATACCCAGCGCGCCGGCGAGGATTGCCAGGGACAGTGCGAATCCGGCTGCTGTATATCCAAACGCACGGATCCGATCTCGTGCCAAGCAGATTCCCAGCACGAGCAGCGCCAGTATCACCCAGGGCAGCACGTAGCCCACCGCGATAGCAACCCGGTACACCGTCTGGACGACCTTGAATCCGCTCCCGTCCGCGAGCGGTATGGTCCGATCGATCGTCGGGCGTCGTCGTCCATGTTGCCCCCTGAACACTCGGGCGGATGTCCGCCGGCGAATCGATTCCCAGTGTGCGTATGTTGCGGCCGCCGACCTACTGATTTCGGAAATCTCACCCGGAACGTATGACGACCGGCCGCCCGATCGCTCATGGGGATGGCGTCGACCCATGCGGATCGTGCGCGCGGTCCCCGAAGACGCGGCCGTCGTCGCACGGCGGTTCTATGAGCGACATGGCTTCAACATCGAACCGGGCGCCGAGGGCCGGATGCTCTGCTACATAGGAGAATTCGGATAGCGCTTTGCCGTTTGACGCAACCTACCAATGCCAGGCGTGGCCACCGACGTTGGCGATCGTTCGTTGCAGCACGGTGATCGTGGTGACGAATTCCTCCTCGGTGATGCCCTGCATGCGCTCGCGCTGCAGTTCCGACTGGAGGTCAGCCGCCTTCGCGAAAACCTTTGCACCGTCGTCGGTTATCGAGAGAGTATCGCCGGACCTCGTCGCCCAGCCTTTCTCCACGACGGAGGCCAACGCCCCTTCGATTGCCTCAGGGGTGTCGTTGTGTCCCAGCTTGTCGACCAGATATGAACTGTCCGCGCCTTCGGGCGCTGACGAAAGCTGATGCAGCACCCACCATTCGGGTTGCTGCACCCCCATATCGCCGAGGGCGCCCCGGGTACGCGCGGCTATCGCTTGTCCGGCGCGGACGGTCCAGAATCCCAGTGGTTGACGAGCGGGCGGTTGCATCGGTTCATCCATGACCCCATGCTCCGACCTCAACCAAAGTTGATGTCAAGTGTCAGTCCGGCATCACGTACGCGCCGTCGAGAGACTTCACCTGCTGCCACACCCGGTCGAATGATTCGGTATCTGCGACGGGCCGGCGCACCGCACCCAACGCCCACTCCTGTTGTGCTGCAGTCGCCGACGGCTTGCCGTACAACGACACCGCATAGCCGGAGAAGTCGCGGATCTGGAAGTCGAAGATCCGGCCCAGCAGATCAAGGTCCAGCAATGTGATCGCCGCCTGCTCGAGGATGAGCTGTCCGTAGACGACCAGCGTGAACATGTGCCCGATCGTGAGGACGAAATCGAGATCCTTGGTCTGCTCGGCGGTCGGCGGGGCAGTCTCCAGCAACGTCTGCAACGCCTTGGCCTGCCTGAAGAACTCCCCCACATTGGGCACGTCGCGGAACGACTCGTATGCGGCTTTCCAGTCCGCGAATTGGACCTTGCCTGCGCCGCCGACCGGTCCTTGGGCAAAGAAGAACGCGTCGTCCTTCGCGTCGTTCCGCGTCACGATATCGACGTACTCGGTCGGATTGAAGAAATAGTTGGGCATGAACTTGAGGATCTGCGCGACGTTGACGTGCACTGTCCCCTCCAGCCGCGGCAGCCAGCCGATGAACCGGTTCGCCTGATGGAAGTAGGTGTTCTTCTCGTAGCCCTTGGCGGCCACCACGTCGAGCAGCAGCGTCATCACCGTCTCGCCCTCAGAGGTGACCTTCGACTTGGTGACCGGATTGAACAACAGATACCGGCGGTCGTCGCGGGTCGCGCTGCGGAAGTAGTCGATGGCACGGTCGCTGAACATCTTCATCGCCGTCAGCCGGGCGAACGCATCCACGAAATTGCCCTGGACATGAGAGAAGTCCGTGACCGGATTGCCGTACAGAATCCTGTTGTTGGAGTGCGTGATCGCCTCGTACAGCGAGTGCGTGCACATGCCGATCGAACCGTGACAGAGGTTGAACTTGCCGACGTTGACGGTGTTGAGTGCCGCCGCGAACGCTTCCGGGCCGGTGTGCAGGATGTCATCGGCGGTCACCGGGTAGTCATCGAGTTCGAAGGTCGAGACGTACATCTGGCCGTGCACGACATTGCCGATCAGCTTGTAGTTGGGATGCCGCGAGTCGGCGGTGAAGAACACGTAGCCCTCAGGACCGTCGACGTCGGCGCGCCGGCCGAATACCGACACCATGCCCGCGACGTTGCCATTGCCGATGTAGTACTTGGTTCCCGACGCCGTGAAGCCCGGCCCGTCTGAGTTGGGCGTCACGATCATGTCGGTGCTGTAGACATCGGCACCGTGCGTGCGTTCGGACAATCCGAACGCCATCACCTCGCCGTCGAGAAGCTGTTGTGCCGCTTTGGTCTTCGCCTTTTCGTTGTCCGACATCCAGATCGGCCCGAGCCCCAGGATCGTCACCTGTTCGGCATACCAGTAAGCCAGACCATAGAAGCCGAAGATCTCACTCAGTGCGGCGTTACGGGCGCCGTCCCAGCGCCGGTTCTCGTCGCCGTCCGCGTATGCGGCGGGCGTCAGGAACGTCGCGAACAGCTTCTCCTTCTTCTCGAACTCCAAGAAATCCGCGACCCACTCCGCGTTCAGATCGGCCTGCAGCAGCCGCTCCTTGCCGTAGGACTCGAAGAAATCGATCGTCGCGCGTAACAGGCGCCGCGTCCCGGGGTCGAACTGTGCGTAATCGTTGGAACTCGGATTCAGGAGGACGCCAGACATGCGCTTCACTGTAGCCATCGAGCATGCCTGCGGCTGGCGTACGCGACCTACTCGTTCCAGGCGGTGCCGCCGACATTGGTGATGATGCTGGACGGCGTGAATAGCTCAGAACCCTAGTGGCTGACGGGTAGGGGTTTGATGTCATGCGGGGCCATGCTCGCGCCTGGAGAGTCGCACGCTCACCAGTCACGCGGTTCAATGAATCCATGTACTTGATCGTTCTGGACTACGTGGCGGATCTCGCCGACATCGATTCGGCCCTGGACGCACACGGTGTCTGGCTGGATGCGCACTACCGCGCAGGAACCTTCCTCGCATCTGGACGGCGTGAGCCGCGAACCGGTGGGGTGATCCTTGCCAGAGGCGAGCGCGCGACAATTGAAAACGCAGTTGCCGCGGACCCCTTCGCGGTTCGGGGCCTTGCCCGCCACACAGTGATCGAGTTCCACCCATCGAAGTTCGGCGGTCCGCTCGACACCGACGCGATACGCTCGGCACTCGCCTGAAGGCAGGCTCCTCCAGAAACGACGAAACCCTGGTGACAGTCATCTCTCACCAGGGTCCTGCGTCGGGCTGACAGGATTTGAACCTGCGACCACCTGACCCCCAGTCAGGTGCGCTACCAAACTGCGCCACAGCCCGTTGCCCGCCGATCGCTCGGCGAAGCGACGTTGACTCTACCGTGCGGCTCCCGGGGCCAGCGAATCAGCTGGCAGTGTCGTGCCGCACCACGTCGTAGACCGGAATCGTCATCTCCTCGTCGAGCCACGGCTGCGCGTCGGCGAGCTCGCGATCCTTCACATACCCGGTCTCGACAAGCCCGGTCGCGGCATCGATGATCCGGTAGCGCTGCGTCCAGGTATGCAGCGGCTGCGACTCCAGCAGAATCACCCGAAGCTCCCCCGGCTCGTACTGACAGCACTCCTGGATGTACGCAATCAGCTGCTCGTCGTGCAGATGTCCGTCACCGAAGTTCCAACCGAGGATCGGTCCGGCAGTCACCTCTCCGTCGACGCAGTTGTACTGCGCCGGGTCGTCGACCGCCCGGCCGATCAGCCCGTGTAGCGCCCGCCCCTGCGGATGCATCGACCGGAACGCGACTTGCTTGCCCTCGATCACCGTCAGGTCCACGCCCGGATACCGGGCCACCAGCTGCTCATGCGCTGAACCGGACAGCTTCTTGATCGCGCCCAGCTTCGATTCACTATCACCGCGGTAGCACCACATGCCGGCCGCCCAGTTGCCCGCGTAGTACCGCATCGACACCAGGAACGACACGTACTTCGGGAACAGATTGCCCATCAGCACCAGCCCACCCGAGATGCACAGCACAGCGATGAGCCATGGCGATTGGATGTCGCCTGGCCCGAGATCGGCGTTGCCGCCGAACACGATGATCGCGGAGACGATCATCATCAGGTTCCACTCACCGGGGATGCCCATCGGGAACATTCCGATGATGTGGAAGTGAAACAGCACGATCACCGCGACCGCCACATAGGTGACCCAGCCATGCGAGAACAGCAGGATGAACGGTACGCCGGCTTCGACCACGGTGCCGCCGTGAGCGAAGGCGCCAGCAATCCTCGACGGCCGCATGTCATTCGGATAGTCCCGGAACAACCTGCGGCGGAACGGCTTCCACGGATGGATCGGCGAGTTCGACATCATCACCGAGACCACGTATGGGAAATGCAGATTCATCTTCGATAGCGACGCACCCCACCACACGATGCAGGTCAGCACCTGCGCACCCGCGATCGATTCGGGGAACGGGAACATCAGAATGATCAGCATCACCCAGTAGTGCTCGGAGCGCGCGGCGAGGAACGCAATTTGATCCCGAAGGCCCAAGAGCCCCAACGATGCCACCAGCGGCAGCAGCACCCAACACTGCAGCGCGCGTTCACCGTGATCCTCGTGCCCCTGCATTACCAACGCGAACACGCCACACGCCAGGACGACGGCGTACAGCCCGGCATCGAGCGGGGTCCGAACGGCTCCCTTGGTGCCGGGAATCTTGTTCGGCCACGGCGGCAACCGCACCATCCCAGGCCGCAGGAAGTACAGGACTCCGCCAATCAGCGGGTCCGTCCGCTGCGTCATCGGGCCTGCGCTGCAGCCCAATCCGAGGATCTCGAACAGCAGAGCCCAGACAATCGCCTTCTGGAAGAAGATCGGCGACGACCACCATTGATCGAAGCCACCCAGGCCTCCGGCGGCCGGCGTGATGAGCCCGATGACGATCAGGCCGGCGCCCGCAAACAGCACCATCTTGACGACGTACATCAGCAGCACGATCGTCGGGATACCGCCGCCGTTCTCTCCCCAGAAAGTCACTGCCTCACGGATGCGCCGTGACCGTGAGAACCCCCGCCAGGTGTCCGGAGCGATCGGCATCATCTCTGCAGTCTTGAAACCCACCCGATTACCTATACCGGGTTACACCGCGAAGTGGAACATGTTCCAGAATTGATCGCGATGATCGTCCACGCCGTGATCAAGCCGAACAGCCGCAAGGGACCACTCGTCGAAGTCGCCGACGATGGCTCCCTGACGCTGTTCGTGCGCGAACCCGCCATCGACGGCAAAGCCAATAAGGGCGCAATCGCCCTACTGGCAAAGCATCTCGGCGTTTCACGCAGTTCGGTACGACTGACGGGCGGTGCGACCTCCCGCCACAAACGATTCGAGATTATCGACTGAATCTCCCTTGCGGATGTCCGGTTTCCCGAGTGTGTGCCCTGCGTCAAGGCGTCGGCGGGATCTGATCGTCGTCGGTCGTGTTGTAGTCGCGAGGTGATCGGTCTCGCGATGGTTCGTGGTCGAGCATGGTCGTGGCTGCTCTGCACCAGTAGTCGAGGATGGGATCGTCGCCGCGGCCGCGTCGGATGGGGGCACTGAGGGCGAGGCCTCGGGCGAGTTCGACGGTGAGCATCGCGAGGATCGGGAAGTCCGGGGCGGCCGCTATTTCCGGGCCGAACAGTTCGGCCAACTGTTCGCGGAGTCGCTTGGTGGCGCGGGCGGCTACCGGGGCGACAGTGTTCGAGAACACCGGATTGGTGCGGGCAGCGGCCCATAGTTCGCCCTCGGCCAGAAAGTCGGAGCCGGACGACAACTCCCGGACGGCGTTGACCGCCGCGACGAGCCGGTCCTCGGGCGGGTGGGCGACAAACCGGTCGATGATCTGCTGTGCGCGAACGGCTCGGCGTTCCACGAGTTCCTCGATCGTTTCGGCGAGTAGGTCTTCGCGGGTCGGGAAATGATGGAGGAACGAGCCGCGGGACAGTCCGCTGGCCTCCTGCACGGCGCGAGTGGTGAGTGCAGCGTAGCCGGCATCGGTCAGGATTCTGATCGCCGCGTTCAACGCCGCTGAACGCGAGCGTTCGCCACGCGCCTGTACTGCCATCTCGGCCTCCCGCGTTCCGCCGACGTTGACATCGGGCTGGGTACCGTCGCATTATCTATACTAGTCCAATCGGACTAGTATAGAGGGGATGGCTCAAGGAGGTTGACAGATGCTGTCCGATTTAGAGGCGATCATGGCGGATACCCGACGGTTGGTCAGTGCCGCCCGGATGCCGCGGCCGCGGCGCGGGGCCGGAAGACTCGCTGAGCCGGAGCTGCCTCGTGGCGAGTATGTCGATCTGCCGGGGCGCGGCACGACGTTCGTGAGGCTCGTCGACGGCCCCGTTGGCTCGGTGCCGGTGGTGTTGTTACACGGCTGGTCGTGGACTGCGGACCTGAACTTCGCGAGCCTCTTCGGCCCACTTGGTGCCCACCACCCGGTGATCGCGCCGGACGTGCGATTGCACGGTCGCGGTTTGCGGGTCCCCGGCGACTTCAGGGCAACCGACGCAACCGACGACGTGATTGCCCTTCTCGATGCCCTCGAGGTCGAATCCGCGCTGTTCTGCGGTTATTCGATGGGCGGGGTGCTGACTGTCGACGCGGCGCTGCGACATCCCGAGCGGGTCGCGGGCATGATCGTGCAGTCGGCCGCTGCGTGCTACACGACCACCAAGCGGGAACGCGCGATGTGGGGCGCCCTGCGGGCATTGATGCCGGCCGCGCGGCGCGGCGCGGGACCCGACGTCAGCGCCCGCTACCTCGCTGGTGCACTGCCCGGCAACGACGATCTCGCTGCCCGGTGGGACTGGGTCCGCCAGGAGCTGCGACGGACCTCATTGATCGAGATGCTGACCGTCGCGGCGGAGGTCGCCCGGGCCGATCTACGGCCCGCCCTCGCCACGCCACCCACCATGCCCGGCGAATTCCTGCTGACCACCGCCGACCGGATCTGTCCGCCCGCCGCCCAGCGCGCCCTCGCCGACCGCCTCGCCGTGCCGGTCGTGGAGGTCGACACCGACCACGAGCTGCCCATCTCGCATCCCGACCGCTACGCCGACATCACCCTGAATGCGGTGTCGCGTGTCACGGCGACGATCCAAGCCGAAGGGACCTATGTACCCACCGCTTGACACTGGACCGACGTTCCACACCGAGCTCGCGGCGACCACACACGCACAGCCGGACTCGGTGTTTCTGCGCTGCGGTGCCACGTCGATGACATACGCCGAACTCGACGACGCCAGCGCCCGCATCGCGAGCCGCCTGCTCAACATGGGACTGCGGCCCGGCGATCGGATCGCGATCGCCGCGTTGAACCAACCGGAATGGCTCGCCGTGTTCTTCGCTGCAACCCGGATCGGCGTGGTCGTGGTGATGTTGAACGCCCGCTACCGCGAGGCCGAGTTGGACTACATGCTCAACCATTCCGGCGCCCGTGGAGTGTTCACGCTTTCAAAGCTCGACACTTTCGACTACGTCGCATTCTATTCCGTTGTTGCACAACAGATTCCGATGGTCGAGCACATCGTCTACCTCGACGACGACTATTCCGACCTTGCCTCCACTGCGATCGACACGGACGCCCTTCATGCCGCCGAAGCGGCCGTGTCCCCGACCAACCCGGCGGCCATCCTTTACACCTCGGGCACTACTGGACGCCCGAAAGGCGCTGTGCTGACGCACGCCAGCATGTTGGCCGCGGCCCGCGGCGAACTCGACCATCTCGACCTCACCCGCGACGACGTGTTGGTCGGGAACATGCCACTCAACCACGTCGGCGGCATCACCTGCACAATCACCGCCGCCCTGCTCGCGCGCGCCTCGGTCGTGCTGATGCCGACGTTCAGCCCGGCCGACGCACTGGAGACGGTCGCCGCCAGCCGGGCAACCATTTTCGCCGGCGTCCCGGCGATGTACGCGATGATGCTCGCCCACCCCGATATCGACCGGCACGACCTGGACTCGATCCGCGTCGCGATCATCGGCGGTGCCAACGCCGACCCGAGCCTCTGCACGGCCATCACCGCAAGGTTCCGCACCGCACGCCTGTCCAACCTCTACGGACTGAGCGAATCCTCAGGCGCCTGCTTGCTGTCCGCGGTCGGCGACGACCCCGCAACCGTCTCCTCCACCCTCGGAGTCCCGATCCCCGGAGTCGAGGTCCGGATCGCCGACGTCGACGGCGCCGATGTCACCCCCGGCGCCGACGGCGAACTCCTCATCCGCGGCGCAGGTGTGGCCGCCGGCTACTGGCAGATGCCGGACGAAACTGCATCGACGTTCCTGCCCGATGGGTGGCTGGCCACCGGCGATATCGTCACCGCCACGCCCGACGGTCACCTCGTCCTACGCGGGCGCAGCAAGGAGATGTATATCCAGGGCGGCTATAACGTCTACCCGATCGAAGTCGAGAACATCCTCACCACCCACCCCGCCGTGGCGATGGCCGCCGGCATCGGCATACCCGACCCGGTACTCGGCGAGATCGGCCGCTACTACGTGCTCACCCGCCCCGACCACGATGTCACCGCCGACGAGCTGATCGCACACTGCCGGCAACGACTCGCGGACTACAAAGCGCCCAAACAGATCGTCCTAGTCGACGACCTACCTATGACCCCCTCCGGAAAGGTCGCCAAATCCCAACTTCAACAATCATTTTCACGCAAAGTCTGATGGCGTGACCTGACTGTACAGACTGCAAACCAGCGGTCCAAGAGCATTCACCGGGCCAGATGCCGACTCCGGTGTCCGATCACCGAAGGCCTGGGGGATGTGTTGTAGGTCAACCGGAATCGGTGGAGCTTCCACATCGGCTGAGTCGGCGGCGGTGGTGATCCCGCGGTAGAGGTGTTCGTACATCGGGGTGCCGAAGAACCGCTCGATCACACCGTGTCGCATCACGCGTGCGGGCCCACCGATGCCGACAACGGCGCGGGCCGATGCGCGCGCTGCAACCAGGCAAAGGAGGCCGACGGCTGGAGCGCGACAGTCATCGACGGCGGCCGCCGCATGCGACACCAGATCGAAGTCATCACGCCGACCGGCGAAGCCCATAAGAGCACCGCTCCCCCGATCTGCGCGTAGCGTGGCCAGCATGGACATCACGATCAGTCTCACCGACGGAGACATCGTCGGGTCCGAATCAGACGGCGTCACAGCGTTTCTGGGAATTCCCTACGCGGCTCCGCCGATCGGCGAGATGACGTTCGCGGCGCCGCAGCCCATCGGCCAGTTGAACGGCGTACGTGACGCCCGCGTCGAGGGGCCTTCGTGCTGGCAGTCGCCGTATCCAGAGCCGATTCGCAACTGGTTCAGAAAAGTGACCGCAGACAGACTCGGCGGCGAATGCCTCAACGTGAACGTGTGGACGCCGGACGTGGATGCCGACGGCCTGCCGGTCATGGTGTGGATTCATGGCGGTGCGTTCGTCAGGGGCTCCAACGCTTCGCCCACCTATGACGGCACCGCGTTCGCACGTGACGGTGTGGTCCTGGTGTCGATCAACTACCGTCTCGGGGTCTTCGGCTACACGGTCTTCGATGACGCCCCGACCAACCTCGGCATGCGGGATCAAATCGCCGCACTGCAATGGGTCCGCGACAACGTTGCGCAGTTCGGCGGCAATCCCAACGATGTGACCGTTTTCGGCGAATCCGCCGGCGGCATGAGCATCGCCAATCTGCTGACATCGCCAGGCTCGCGTGGACTGTTCCACAAGGCGATCATCCAGAGCGGCCATGGCCACGCCATCTTCAAGAAGGAGGACTCCGCCAAGGTCACCAGCGAGATGGCACAGATTCTCGGAGTCCCGGCGACGGCCGTCGCGTTCTCGGAGGTCTCGCCAGATGTGCTGATCGACGCACAGAACAAGCTCAGTATCGCGATCCGCGACGATCCGGACCCGGCTCGTTGGGGCGCCTCCACCATCGCCGGCGGCATGGGTATCACCGCGTTCATGCCGGTCTTCGATGATCTGATTCCCGAATTTCCGGATGTGGCGGCGAAGTCCGGCGCAGGCGGCGATGTGCCGCTGCTCATCGGCTGCACCGCGAGCGAATTCACGTTGTTCAGCTTGAGCTCCGGCACCCGGGGCGCCATCACCGACGAAATCCTGCCCGCCGCGGCGTCCCGATTCGGCGCCGACGCCGACGTGCTCGCGAAGTACCGCGCCGACCGACCGCAGGCGACCGCCGCCGACATCTTCGACGCAATCGCCTCGGACAAAGCGTTCCGCAGCCCCATGTTGCGGTTCGCCGACGCTCACCGCTCCGCCGGAGCTCCGGTCTTCGTTTACGAGTTCAACTGGGAGTCGCCGGTTGACGGTCTCGGCGCCTGCCATGCCATGGAGTTGTCGTTCGTCTTCGACACGCTCGGCAGCAACGAGTCCTTCACCGGCCCGAATCCGCCGCAGAGCGTCGCCGATGACATGCACGGCGCGTGGGTGCGGTTCGCCAAGACCGGCGATCCCGGTCCCACACTTACTTTTTCCGCTTCTCCCGCACCCGGACGTTGATCCGGACCGGCGACCCCTCGAACCCGAAGGTCTCACGCAGCTTGCGCTCCAGGAATCGCCGGTAGCCGGCCTCCAGGAACCCGGTGGTGAAAAGGACGAACGTCGGCGGACGCGTCGCCGCCTGAGTCGCGAACAACACCCGCGGCAGCCGTCCACCACGCATCGGCGGCGGAGTGGCGGCCACGACCTCTTTGAGCCAGTTGTTCAGCTGGCCTGTTGTGATGCGCTGATCCCACGATTCCAACGACGACTCGAGCGCCGGCACCAGCTTCTGCACGGCCCGACCGGTCTTGGCCGAGATATTGACCCTTCGCGCCCACGGCACCCGGTTCAGCTCACGGTCGATCTCCTTGTCCAACTGGTACCGACGGTCCTCGTCCATCAGATCCCATTTGTTGAACGCGATCACGAGCGCGCGACCGGCATCGATCACCATCGACAGCACCCTCAGGTCCTGTTCGGTCAACGGCTCCGACGAATCAATCAGCAGCACAACGACTTCCGCAGCCTCAATCGCACCCTTGGTGCGCAGCGACGCGTAATACTCGTGCCCGCTCGCGAAATGCACCTTCTTGCGCAGGCCCGCAGTATCGACGAAGTTCCAGATCTTGCCGCCCAGTTCGACCAACTCGTCGACCGGATCGACCGTGGTGCCGGCCACCGAGTCCACTACGGCCCGATCGCCGCCGGATAGCTTGTTCAACAACGAACTCTTGCCGACATTCGGCTTGCCCACCAGCGCGACGCGGCGCGGGCCGCCGGAACCAGTGCCCTCGCGCGGAGTCTCCGGCAACGCGGCCAGAATCGCGTCCAGCAGATCACCGGTCCCGCGGCCATGCGCCGCCGAAACCGAGTACGGCTCACCAAGACCCAGCGACCACAGCGCCGCAGCCTCGGACTCGACGCGCTCGTCGTCGACTTTGTTGGCGGCCAGGATCACCGGAGTGTCGGCACGCCGCAGGACGCGCGCCACCGCTTCCTCGGTCGCGGTGGCGCCGACGGTCGCGTCCACCACGACCACCACGACATCCGCGGTCTTCATGGCGAACTCGGCCTGGGCGGCGACCGCCTGCTGGAGCCCCTTTGCGTCCGGCTCCCAGCCGCCGGTGTCCTGCACCTTGAAGCGGCGACCGGCCCAGTTGGCGTCGTACGACACCCGATCACGGGTGACGCCCGGCACGTCCTCGACGACCGCCTCACGGCGGCCGAGAATGCGGTTCACCAGTGTCGATTTGCCGACATTGGGTCGACCGACGATGGCCACCGTCGGGACCGCAACGGCGTCTTCGCCATCGACAAGCTGATCGAAATCGACTGCATCCCAATCCGATTCGTCACTCCAAATGCCATCACCCTCGACGATGTCGGTCATCGGATCACCTCCACGGCGGTCTGCACGCGGCCGACCAGGTCGGCGACGACCTCGTCGAAAGTCATGTCACTGGTATCAACGATCTGCGCGTCGTCGGCCGGACGCAGCGGCGACGCCGCGCGGCTCGAGTCCAGATCGTCCCGGCGAATCACATCCGCCAGCACCGTCGCATAGTCGGAATCCATTCCGACGGAAAGATTCTGCTGGTGTCGCCGCGTGGCACGCGCCTCCGGCGATGCGGTCAGGTAGATCTTCACCGCGGCCTGCGGGAATACCACGGTGCCGATGTCGCGGCCCTCGACCACGGCGATTCCGTCGACGTCGGCGAGTGAGCGCTGCAATTCGACGACGCGAGTCCGCAGCTCCGGGACCGCCGAAACTGCCGAAACCGCCTGCGTCACTGCGTCTCCGCGAATCTCCACGGTGACATCCTCGCCGTTGAGCAGCACGGTCGGCACGTTCGGATCGTTGCCCACGGTCATCGGCACCACTTGCGTAGCGGCGTCGATCGCGGCCGGGTCGGTCAGATCGACACCCGCGCGCAACGCCTGCAATGTGGCGACCCGATAGGTGGCTCCGGTATCGACGTAGCGCGCACCCAATTCCGTTGCGACCTTGCGAGAAACGCTCGACTTGCCGGTGCCGGACGGGCCGTCGATGGCAATGATCGCCGCGCTCACATTCCCACCGCCTTGTACAGCTGGCCGATCTCTTTCGAGTTGAGCACACGCAGGCTGCCCGGGCGCTGATCGCCCAGACTCACCGCGCCGACGTCGGTGCGCACGAGCCGAGTCACCGGGTACCCGACCTCATCCATCATCCGGCGTACGATCCGGTTTCGGCCTTCGTGCAACGTGATTCGCAGCACCGACCGACCCTCGTGCACGTCGAGGACACTGAACGAATCAACCTTCACCGGTCCGTCCTCGAGTTCGACGCCCTCCTTGAGGGTGCGGCCGAGCTGACGCTTCACCTCGCCGCGCACCGACACCAGGTAGGTCTTGGGCACCTCGAACGACGGGTGCGTCAGCCGGTGGGCCAGCTCGCCGTCGTTGGTCAGCAGCAGCAGCCCCTCGGTATCGGCGTCGAGCCGCCCGACGTGGAACAGCCGCTGTCCGGCCATCACCCGTTCGCCGACGATGTCGCCGATGCAGGGGCGCGCATGCTCGTCCGACATGGTCGACTGCCAGCCCTTGGGCTTGTTCAGCGCGAGGTACTGCATGTCTTCGTCGATCGTCACGCGCGCGCCGTCGACCCGCACGATCGCGGTATTGGGATCGATCCGCAGGCCCTGGCTGGTGACGATCTCGCCGTTGACGTCGACGCGTCCGGCAGCGATCAGCTCTTCAGCACCACGCCGCGATGCGACGCCGGCCTGTGCGAGCACCTTCTGCAGCCGCACGCCGTCTTCGACGTGATGTGCGGCGCCGTCGTTCTCGACAGGAGGCGCGGCGTGGCGGGACGGTTTGGCGTTGTTCAGCCGGATCGCGCCGGTCTGCGCATTCGGTCGCGAACCCTTGCGGTGCGACTTCTTGGACGACAGCTGGTTCGGCTTCCGAGGCTGGCCGCCAGACTTGCTCGGCTGTCGCTTTCGGTCCGGTCTGCCATCTCGGCTAGCGGGTGTCATGCTTTTCTCAATCCACTTCGGTAGAAATAGTCGCTTCCGAGTCTGACGGCTTACCACCCAGTTTGGCGAATCGCGGATCGCCGAGCAGCTCGTCATCGAGATCGTCAATCACATCCACATCGGGCAGCAGCGGCGCCAGATCAGGCAGTTCGCCGAGTGAAGCCAATCCCAGACGCTCCAGGAACAGCTCCGTGGTGATGTACGTGACAGCGCCGGTCTCGGAGTCGGTACCGGCCTCATTGATCAAGCCTCGCGCCAGCAGCGTGCGCATCACGCCATCCACATTCACCCCGCGCACCGCACTCACACGGGCCCGACTGACCGGCTGCCGATATGCCACCACAGCCAACGTCTCCAGCGCGGCCCGGGTCAGTTTCGACCGGGCCCCGTCCAACAGCAATCGCTCGACGTACGGCGCGTACTCATTGCGGGTGTAGTACCGCCAGCCGTCGCCGGCGAACCGCAAGTCCATCCCGCTGCCGCGTTCGGTCAGTTCCGCACTCATCGATCGCAGCGCCTCGGCGATGCGCCCGGCCGGTTGATCAAGCGCCGACGCCAGCTGCTCCTGGGTGGCCGGGGTATCGACGACCAGCAGGACCGCCTCCAGCGCCGACCGCAAGGTGTCGTCGTCCATCGGTTCGACATCGTCGTCGAACAATTCGCCTTCAGCCATAGTCTTCCGCCTTGTCCAGGGTCAATGCGTCGGCCTCCCGATCGCCGCTCCACGCCACCCTCAGGACGCCGAGCGCTTCGGGTTGCTCGAACAGCACCGCACGTTCACGGAACAGCTCCAGTAATGCGAGGAAGCGTGCCACCACCTCGAGCCCGTTCTCGCACTCGGAAACCAGCGTGCCGAAATCGAGCCAGCTGTCCTTGCCCGCCTCACGCAGTAGCTGGCTGACGCGCTTGGCCTGCTCCGGTACCGACACCTTCGATGCGTGGATATGTTCCAGCCCTACGGTCGGTTTCGGCTTGGGCGTCATCGCCGCAACGGCGACCTCGGCGAACCGCGCGGCATCGACTCCGATCGACACCTCTGGCAGCAGCGCCTCGTACCGCGGCTCCAGCCCGACCGCTCGTGGATAACGTTGCAGCGCAGCGGCTTCCAATTCCGCGAAGAGGGCGGCGACCTGCTTGTAGGCGCGGTACTGCAGTAGCCGGGCGAACAGCAGGTCACGGGCCTCCAGCAGCGCCAGATCCTCGGAGTTCTCCACCTCGCCGGACGGGAGTAGCCGGGCCGCCTTCAGGTCCAGCAGCGTCGCGGCGACCACCAGGAACTGGGTGGTCTGCTCAAGCTCCATGTCGACGCCGAGTTGCTTGGTGTACGCGATGAAGTCGTCGGTCACCTGGTGCAGCGCCAGCTCGGTGACGTCCAGCTGTCGCTGGCTGATCAGCCCGAGCAGCAGATCGAACGGGCCCTCGAAATTGGTGAGCTTGACCTGGAATCCGGACTTCTCGTCCGTCGGCTGTTCTTCGGTCGGCGTCACTGTCATCTAGGTGCGACCGGTGCGCGCGATGACCTCCCAGGCCAATGCGCGATATGCCTTGGCGCCCGCCGACTTCGGCGCCCACGACGTGATCGGTTCGCCCGCGACGCTGGTCTCCGGGAACCGCACGGTCCGGCTGATCACCGTGTCGTACACACGATCACCGAACACCTCGACGACGCGGGCCATCACCTCCCGCGAGTGCAGGGTGCGGGCGTCGAACATCGTCACGAGGATGCCGCCGAGCCCGAGCTTCGGGTTCAGTCGGTCATGCACCTTGTCGATGGTGTCGGTGAGCAGAGCCAGCCCACGCAGGCTGAAGTACTCGCATTCCATCGGGATGATGACCGTGTCCGCGCAGGCCAGCGCGTTGACGGTGAGCAGACCCAACGAGGGCTGGCAGTCGATCAACACGTAGTCGTAGCGGTCGAGCACCGGATGCAGCGCCCGGCCGAGCGTCTGCTCGCGTCCGACCTCATTGACCAGCTGGATCTCGGCGGCCGACAGATCGATGTTCGACGGCAGCAGGTCCAGCCCGTCCACCCTGGTGCGCATCAGCACGTCGTCCACCGACGCCTGTGGGGCCACCAGCATGTTGTGCACAGTCTTCTCGAGCTCGTGGTGCGCCACTCCCAGCCCCGCCGACAGCGCGCCCTGCGGGTCGAGATCGACCAGCAGCACTCGCCGGCCGCATTCGGCCAGCGCGGCGCCCAGGTTGATGGTCGACGTGGTCTTGCCGACGCCGCCCTTCTGGTTGCACATCGCGATGATCATCGCCGGACCGTGGTGGTCCAGCGGCTCGGGTTGGGGCACCGGGCGCACCGGCCGGCCGGTGGGGCCGAGGGCACCATCCTTGGGTTCGGGATGATGCTCGTCTCGATCGTCGACCCGTTCGGGCGCCGGCATCGACAACGCGTCGGACGGCTTCACTTCCAGCTCGGGCGCGGGCAGAAACGGCTGAAAGTGTGTCAACGCCAGCTCCCTTCAACAGTCCTACGCACAGGTTTCGGACTCAGCCTAATGGCAACGCTGCCGCCGTCCCGGAAGCCTCGCCCGAATTGTTGCTACCTGGCGCGCGGATGTGCGGTCGCATACACCTCGCGAAGCGCCGACACGGTCACCAACGTGTACACCTGGGTGGTCGTCACCGACGCGTGGCCGAGCAGTTCCTGCACCACCCGCACATCGGCGCCGCCCTCCAGCAGATGGGTCGCGAAGCTGTGCCGCATCGTGTGCGGCGACACCGACTTGTCCAGTCCGGCGCGAGCCGCCGAATCCGACAGGATCTGCCAGGCACTCTGCCGGGACAACCGGCCGCCACGCACATTCAAGAACACCGCCGGCGGCACCGACCGCCGTGCGGCGCCGGCCAGCCCGGGCCTACCACGCACCAGGTATGCCTCGATCGCCGCCACGGCCGGTCTGCCGATCGGCACCAGACGCTCCTTGCCGCCCTTGCCGCGCAACAGCACCGAACGCGCTTGAATATCGATGTCGTCCAGATCGACTGCAACCGCTTCGGAAATCCGCGCCCCACAGCTGTACAGGAGCTCGACCAGGGCCCGGTCCCGCAGACTGCGCGGGCCGTCCGCCTCCGAATCGCCGCCGGCGGCTTCGAGGATCGCCAGCACTTCGTCGAGTGGCAGCGCTTTCGGCAGCCGCCGTGCGGGCCGTGGCGGCCGTACCGCATGCGCCACGTCGGCCGGCGTCATTCCTTCGGCGGCGGCGAACTTGTGAAAGCCCCGCGCCGCCACCAGTGCCCGCGCGATCGAACTGTCGGCGAGGTCCTCCCGCCGCAGCGCGACCAGGAATTCGCGGACATCGGTCTCGGTGACAGCGGCCAGGTCGTCGATCCCCCGATCGTCCAGATAAGCGCGATATCGATCCAGATCGCGACGATATGAGTTCACCGTGTTCGTCGCCGAACCCCGTTCCACCACAAGGTGATCCAAGTACAGCTGCACTTGATCCGCGACCGGCCCACCTTGATCGGACACCGTCAGCTCCGACGAGCGGTGAACGCGGCCGGCTTCAGCGGCCAGGGCGCGTCCGCCGGCCGTAGCGGCGACCCGGTTGACATCACATGCCGATAGGCCAGGATCGCCGCCGCACTGGTGGCGTTGGTGATCTCGCCGGCCATCACCTGCTGCGCCGCGGTGACCGAATCAACCCACTCGACAGTCAGATCTGCTTCTTCGTCGTCGGCTCCGACCGGCCGGCCGACCTCGGTGAGGCCCCGGGCCACGAATACCCGGATCACCTCGTCGGTCATGCCCGGCGAGGCCGCGATATCGATCAGTAGTGACCACTCGTCCGCACGAAAACCGGTCTCTTCGAACAACTCTCGCCCCGCAGCGGCCACCGGCGACTCCTCCGGCGGTCCGTCGAGAAGGCCCGCAGGCAGTTCCAGCATCCGGACCCCGACCGGGTGCCGGTACTGCCGGATCAGGCCGATGCGATCGGCATCGTCCACCGCGAGGATCGCCACCGCGCCGTCATGTTCGACGACCTCCCGGCGCGCGATCGACCCGCCCGGCATGCGCACCTGGTCGATTCGAAGCGCGAGAATTGCCCCGCTGTAAACGGTTTCGCTGCCCTCAACCTCGAACCCGTGCTGGCTCAATCCTCTTCCTCAGGCGAGGATCGGTGAACTTCGACCGGCAGCCGCTCGGCGGCCTTGTACTGCAACGCGGCGGAGATCAGCGCGCTGAACAGCGGGTGTGGACGCGTCGGCCGGCTCTTGAGCTCCGGGTGCGCCTGGGTAGCGACCAGAAACGGATGCACATCCTTCGGATACTCGACGAACTCGACGAGCGAACCGTCTGGTGACGTGCCGGAGAACACGAGTCCGCTGGCGGCGATCTTGTCGCGGTAGCTGTTGTTGACCTCGAACCGGTGCCGGTGCCGTTCGGAGACCTCGACCTCGCCGTACGCGGTCGCGACCTGGCTGCCGCGCTGCAGCGTCGCCGGATATGCACCGAGTCGCATCGTGCCGCCCAGGTCCGCGTCACCGGCGACCGCAGCCTCCTGCTCGGCCATCGTCGAGATGACCGGATGCGGAGTATCCGGATCGAACTCAGTGGAACTGGCCTCGTCCAAGCCGGCCTCCCGGGCCGCCTCGATCACCACACACTGCAGCCCCAGACACAGGCCCAGCAACGGAATGCCGCGCGTGCGCGCGTAGCGGACCGCGCCGACCTTGCCCTCGATTCCGCGGATGCCGAAGCCGCCCGGAATCAGGACACCGTCGACATCCGCCAACGCGGCGGCCGCACCGGCCGGGGTCTCGCATTCGTCGGACGGCACCCACTTGATCTCGGCCCGCGCCCGCTGGCCGAAGCCGCCGGCGCGGATCGCCTCGGTGACCGAGAGATAGGCGTCCGGCAGCTCGACGTACTTGCCCACCAACGCGATTCGCACACTTTCGCGGGGTTCGTGCACGCGCTTGAGCAGATCGCCCCACACGGTCCAATCGACGTCGCGGAACGGCAGCCCGAGCTTGCGCACAACGTATGCGTCGAGCTGTTCGCGATGCAGGACCTTGGGGATGTCGTAGATCGACGGCGCGTCGGGAGTCGAGATCACACCATCGATCTCGACGTCGCACATCAGGGCGATCTTGTTCTTCACCGACTCCGGGATATCCCGGTCGCAGCGCAGGATCAGTGCGTCCGGCGCAATGCCGATGCTGCGCAGCGCCGCGACCGAATGCTGGGTCGGCTTCGACTTCAGCTCGCCGGACGGCGCCAGATACGGCACCAGCGAAACATGCAGGAAGAAGACGTTGTCGCGGCCTACGTCGTGCCGAACCTGCCGAGCCGCCTCCAGGAAGGGCTGGGACTCGATGTCGCCGACGGTGCCACCGATCTCGGTGATCACCACATCGGGGGTGTTGCCGTCGGCGTCAGGAAGCGCCATATCGAGCACCCGCGACTTGATCTCATCGGTGATGTGCGGGATCACCTGAACGGTGTCACCCAGGTATTCACCACGCCGCTCTTTGGCAATGACCGACGAATACACCTGCCCCGTAGTCACATTCGCAGATCCCGACAGGTTTCGGTCGAGGAATCGCTCGTAATGTCCGACGTCCAGATCGGTCTCCGCACCATCCTCGGTGACGAAGACCTCGCCGTGCTGGAACGGATTCATGGTGCCCGGATCGACGTTCAGATACGGATCCAGTTTCTGCATGGTGACTCGAAGACCGCGAGCAGTGAGCAACTGCCCCAGGCTCGAAGCCGTCAGTCCTTTTCCGAGAGACGATGCGACGCCCCCAGAAACAAAGATGTGTTTTGTGCCCGTTGACACCTTGCGCAGTGGACGCACGCTTCTCCCGTCGGCTCAGATCCGGCCTCACCTACGGGACTTCACAATAACACCGGCGAGCTGGCTCTCCTATCGACACACGGGCACGTGACGGAACTCTCCGTCGCAGTCAGTTCGGTGCGGGCGCGCTTGCCCCGGGACCGGTGCCGTAGTTGCCCGTGGTCCCCGTCGACTCCGCCACAAGCGCGAGCGGCACCGCGATCTGACCGGCCAACTCGTCGACGTCGTCGACCGTCGACAGCTGCGGGGCCCCTACGAGGTCCCGACGGGCGACAGCGACCGGCGACCCCCCACTGGCAGACCCGGTGCGTCCGGCCAGCACCGTGCCGCCACCGCGCCCGGCCAGTCCAGCCCCGAATCGCGCGGCTACCTGGCCGCGAGCGCCCGAATCGTCCGCATAACGCCCACCGGTCACCACGACGGCGAACTGCGCTGGCTCGACCGTGGCTCCCGAAAATGACACATAGCCGCCTTGCTGCAGGGTCTGCAGGGCGGCGTCGCGAGCCGCGTCCGAGGCCTGCGGGGCCGAGTTCTTGGGATTGAGCTGCAGCAACAGACCGAGCAGATCACCGAGACGGCCGCCCGAGTCGGTAAGTTCGGTGCGCAGCGCGGCGCCGGGCGGTATCGACTGGTCGACGATCGTGTCGAGCTTGGCGGACTGCTGATCCGCAAGCAACGCATCGGTCAGCTGCAACCGACCGCTGACCCGCGCGCCGGCCTCGCTGATGCGATCGGACACCGCGGTGACATCGCGGGCACTCACCTCCGGCGTGGTGATGACGAGCACCGATCGCCCCTTGAACGATCCGGTGAGCGCGTGTTTGCCGAGCACACCGATGAAATCATTCTGTTGGCGCAGTTGCGTTTTGAGCGCATTTACCTGATCGGTCAACTGATCGTTCTTGCGTCGCTCCGAATTCGCGCTGCCGAAGTGATTTCCGATGAACCCCGACCCGGCCGCAACACCCAATGCGGCCGCGATCAGGACGATCGCTATTGCGACCGTATGTCGTCGCAGCCAGTTCACCGGCTACTTGTTCCACACGTTATGCAGCCAGCGGTAAGCGTGATCCCACTGCGACGTAACCCAATCGGTAAGATCCGTACCGGTGTTGGTGAGGAGCACCGCGACGATGACCGCCACCAGTGCGGCGAGGATCAGCAACGCGATCGCTGTACCCGAGACACGGCTGCGGTACAGCGTCGCAACGGCTTTGGCGTCCACGATCTTCGATCCGACTTTCAGCCGCGTGAGGAACGTCGACGGATTGGTGTCGCGGCGCCCACGGTCGAAGAACTCATCGATAGATGCGGCCTGACCGACCGTGACGATCAGCGAGGCCTCGTGATGGTCGACCAGCAGCAGGGCGAGATCCGACGCCGACCCGGCCGCGGGAAAGGTCATGGCGCCGACGCCTAAGTCCTGGATCCGCTCCAGCCCGGAAGCATGTCCGTCGGGGTCGGCCGGAAGAACCACCTGTGCACCGCATTTGAGGGTGCTCGACTTGATGTTCTCCGGGTCGCCGATGATCAGGTCCGGGCGGTATCCGGCCTCGATCAGCGAATCGGCACCGCGGTCCACGCCGACCAGCACCGGCGCGTACTCCTTGATGAAGGGCTTGATGCGCTTGAGGTCTTCCAGATGGCCCGGCCCGTCGGACACCACGACCACGTGCCGATCAGCAAGGCGCACATCGACGTCCGGGACGCCCACGCCGTCGATCAACAACGGCGACTCGCTGCGGATGAACTCGATGGTGTTGCCGGAGAAGGCCTCCAGATGGTCGACGAGCCCGGCCTTCGCCTCGCTCATCTTGTCGGCGACCTCGAGTTCACCGAGTTCTTCGCCGCGTGCCACCCGCTTGTCGCCGGCGTACACGGCGTCTTCGTCGACCCGGACGCGCTGGCCGTCCTTGACGCGCTTGAAGACCTCCGGACCGGCGTCGTCGATGAGCACGATGCCGTGCGCCACAAGCACTTCCGGGCCCAGGTTCGGGTAGCGACCGGAAATCGACGGCGAGGCGTTGATCACCGCGGCCACACCCGCGTCCACGAGCGCATCGGCCGTGATCCGGTCCAGATCGAGTTCGTCGAGAATGACGATGTCGCCGGGACCGACGCGATCGAGAAGTCGCTTGGTGTTCTTGTCGACCCGGGCGATCCCGGTGGTACCGGGGAGCGAGTCGTTGGTACGCGTCAACAGAGCTGGCATCTTCATGGCCAACATCGTGACGTCACATACGTCACAAAACGAGGAGGCGCGCCGAAACTTCTGCCACTTTTGTCACAGGAGCAACAGGCGTATCAGGCGGACTTTTCCTGCCCGGCCGTCGCCAGCAGTTCCTCGGCATGCGCCCGGCCGGTATCGGAGTCGCCGAGACCGGCCAGCATCCGTGCCAGTTCGGCCACCCGGTCGTCCCCGGCCAACGGCGTGACCGTGCTGGTCACCGTGCGTTTGCCCGCCTTGTCGGCCTGATGCCGAGCCTTGCCGATCAGCAGATGATGGTCGGCGAACGCCGCCACCTGCGGCAGGTGCGTCACCACGATCACCTGATGGACGCGCGCCAGGCGGGCCAGTCGCCGCCCGATCTCGACCGCGGCCCGCCCGCCGACGCCGGCATCGACCTCGTCGAACACCATCGTCGATCCGCCGGCCGGGTCGGCCAGCACCACCTCGAGCGCCAACATCACGCGGGACAGCTCACCCCCCGACGCCGACTTCGCGATCGGTAGGGCCGGAGCGCCGTCATGCGCGGCCAGCGCGAACTCCACGCGATCGACACCGAACGACGACGTGTGCACCGAGGTCCCGTCGACCTCGATCGCCCGCCGATCATCGCCGACGGCCGGCTCGGGTTTCACCCCCACCGATAGTTTCGAGTCGCCCATCGCCAGTCCGGCCAGTTCTTTGGTCACCGTGGTCGACAGCGCAGCCGCCGCCTTCACCCGTACCGCGGTGAGGGCCGCGGCCGTCGTGGCGACCTCGTCACGAGCCTGGTCGACCCTGGCCGCCAGCTCATCCAGCGAAGCGGACGGGTCATCGATCTGCGCCAGTCGCGCCCGCGCGCCGTCTGCGTAGGCGATGACCCCGTCGATATCCGGCGCGTACTTGCGGAGCAGGGTCTTCAACTCCGCCTGACGCACCATGAGCTTCTCCAGCTCACTGGCGTCGACCGGGAGGTCGGACAGGATCGAGCCGAGCTCGCCACCGATATCGGTGACCACGGTCAGCGCTTCCTCGACACGATCGAGCAGGGCGCGCAAAGCGTTGTCCGATGTCGACTCCAGCACGCTGCGCACCTTGCCCAGACCGTCACGGACCGAACCGGATTCGACGCTGTCCCCGCCGGCGATCAACCCGTAGGACTGGGCAGCCGCCGTGCGCACGGCTTCCAGGTCGCCCAGTCGGCTGATGGTAGCGGCGATCTCGACGTCCTCGCCGGGTGCCGGATCGACGACTTCGATCTCGCCCAGGGCGAACCGAAGCTGGTCGGCCTCCTGCGCGAGCGCCCGAGAGTTGTTGCGGCGCTCGGTCAGTTGGTCGGAGAGCTCGATCCAGACCTGCCGGGCCGACTGGTAGGCGCGCAATGGCTTGTCGATCTTGGTGCCCGCGAACCGATCGAGCGCATCGCGCTGGTGTTCCGGCTTCAGCAACCGCAGCTGGTCGTTCTGGCCATGGATCGCCAGGAGCGAATTGGTGAACTCGCCCAGCACGCCGACCGGCACCGACCGGCCACCCAGGTGCGCCCGCGAACGACCATCGGCGCCGACGGTCCGCACAGCGATCACACTCTCATCGTCATCCTGTTGCGCCCCAGCCGATTCCAGCAGTTCGGCAACATCCGGACGGCCGTCGAGCACGAATCGGCCCTCGACAGTCGCCCGATCGGCGCCGGTGCGCACGCGATCCGAATCGGCACGACCGCCCGACAGCAACCGCAGGCTGGTGACGACCATCGTCTTGCCGGCACCGGTTTCACCGGTCAGCACGGTCAGTCCGGCCGGAAAGTTCACCGTGGCCGAGTCGATGACGCCCAAACCGTTTATCGAGATCTCGTCCAGCATCGACTCAGCCCTGCCTTCCGCGCCAGCCCGTCACCGGCAACTCGAACTTGCGAACCAACCGATCGGCGAACGGGTCCGAATCGATACGCACCCACCGCACGGACCGGTCTCCGCGAACCACTTCGATACGAGCGCCGGCGGGCGCATCGAACTGCCGCCGACCGTCGCACGACACCACGGCCGCCGGACCGTCACGCTCCACCTCGATCGCGATCATCGACCGCGGGCTCATCACCATCGGGCGGGCGAACAAGGCATGCGCGTTGCTCGGCACCATCAGGATCGCCTCCAGATCTGGCCACATGACCGGACCACCCGCCGAGAAGGCGTACGCCGTCGAACCGGTCGGCGTCGAGATGAGCATCCCGTCGGCGCCGAACGCCGATACCGGACGGCCGTCGACCTCGGTGACCATCTCCAGTACGCCCTGATGACTCGAGTTCTGCACCGCGACCTCGTTGAGGGCCCAGCTGCGCGCCACCACGGTGTCACTGCCCCGGATCGCCAGATCCAGCGTCATTCGGTCTTCGAGGCGATACTGCCGCTCGATCAACGTCGTCATCACATCGTCGATTCGGTCGGCCTCCGCCTCCGCCAGAAATCCGATGCGCCCCAGGTTGATTCCCAACACCGGTACCCGAGCCGGATGCGCGAGTTCCGCGGCCCGCAGGAACGTGCCATCGCCGCCCAGGACGATGACGATCTCACTGGCGTCGGCCAGATGCGCGTCTTGATGTCCGGTCACCGTGTCCTGCTCGACGACCCGCAGCGCGATCCCGGCGTCTTCGCAACGCCGCATGATCGCCGCAATGGTGTCGGTGACCTTCTGTCGGCCAGTGTGGGCGACCACCACGAATTCCCGAGTCGTGCTCAACGGGGCCCCTCCTCCACCGCAGTTGCTATCGCCGACCGCGCCGCATCGTCCACCTCGATCGTCTCGCCGGTGGCACTGCGTCGCAGCCAAAGAAAGTATTCAACATTTCCGGACGGTCCGGGCAGCGGACTCGCCACCGCACCCAGCGTCCGCAAGCCGTGCTCGGCCGCGGCATCCGCAACTGCCAGCACCGATTCCAGGCGCAGCGCCTGGTCGCGGACCACGCCACCGGCACCGACTCGCTCTTTGCCGACCTCGAACTGCGGCTTCACCATCGGCAGCAGGTCCGCCCCGGGCTCAGCGCACGCGGCCAGCGCCGGCAGCACCAGTTTGAGTGAAATGAACGACAGGTCGCCGACGACCAGGTCGACCCGGCCACCGATCTGCTCGGGAGTCAGGTTGCGTACGTTGGTGCGGTCGTGGACGTCCACCCGTGAGTCCGACTGCAGCCGCCACACCAGTTGGCCGTATCCGACATCGACCGCGACGACGGTGCGTGCGCCACGGCGCAGGAGCACATCAGTGAACCCGCCGGTCGAGGCTCCCGCATCGAGGCAGCGGCGACCATCGACGGAAAGCCCCTGCGACGCAAACGCATCCAACGCGCCGATGAGCTTGTGGGCGCCGCGGGACGCCCAGCGTTCGACGTCGGTATCGACGACGACGATCGGCGTGTCCAGCGATACGTTCGTGGCGGGCTTGCCGGCAACCGTGCCGTTCACCTTGACCGCTCCCGCATCGATAAGCTCGCGCGCGGCGTCCCGGGATCGGGCCAGTCCGCGCCGCACCAGCTCGGCGTCCAGTCGCGCCCGGCGTGTGCTCACACGCGGTCGATCTTGTCGAGCGTCCCGGTGAGCACGGTGTGCGCCTCTTCCAGCAGTTCGGCCTGCCGACTCAGGGCGGCCAGCTGTTCGGCGCTGTCGTCGACCTCGACACCGGCGGAATCGAGGCCGTCCACCTGTTCGAGCAGGGCCGCGACCGTCGACTTCACCTCGTCGGCGTCCACGGTCAGCGAGGGCTGGCCAGGCGACGACGACGCCAGGTCACCCGGGGTCACATGAGGTCGGTTCATCGCCTCCACGCTAGCCGAGGTCCAAGCCCCAGTGGTCGACCGCGCTCGCCGCGTCGTCACCGGCGGCGACGACCCAGTCGCTCCGCTCCGACCCCGACCAGGCGGCTGCCAGCAACGCCGGCAACAGCCCCGCATCGGTAGCGTCCGCGGATCCACTCGCGCGCAGCTGGTTCCCGTCGATCTGCACGCGCCACCCGGGCGCGCCGGCGGCCGCCGGGGACAGCTTCTCCGCCAATGCCGACAGATCGCCGGCCACATAGGTCGGACGCTGGTGCGGCGCCGCGCGGATCACGTCGAGCGCAGTGCTCACGCCCGTCAACACCAGCAGGCTGTCCACGCCCACCTCGTTGGCGCCGGCGATATCGGTATCGAGCCGATCCCCCACGACCAGCGGGCGCTCCGCGTTCGCGGCGGCGATCGAATCCTTCATCAGCGGCGCGGCCGGCTTGCCGGCAACCTGCGGCTGCCGTCCCGTCGCATGCGCGACCGCGGCGACCATCGACCCGTTGCCGACCAGGAGCCCACGCTCGGTGGGCAGCGTCGGATCGATGTTGCAGGCCACCCAGAGCGCCCCGGCGTTCACCGCCAGAACGGCTTCGGACAAAATCGCCCAGCCGGTGTCCGGAGAATGACCCTGCACCACTGCGGCCGGCTTGTCGTCAGCACTGCGCGTGACACTGAGCCCCACCTCCCGCACCTCATCGGCGAGTCCATCGGTACCGACCACCAGCACCAAAGCGCCGGACGGCAGCTGATCGGCGAGCAGCCGAGCAGCCGACTGCGCGCTCGTCACCACCCGGTCGATCTCGGTCTCGAATCCCAGCTCGGTCAGGTGTGCGACGACCTCGGCCGGTCGGCGGCTCGCATTGTTGGTGACGTAGTAAACGTTCAGGCCCGCCAACGCCGCACTGGCGCCGGGGATTTCGTCCTGGCCGGCGTAGACGGTGCCATCCAGGTCCGCGAGAATCGCGTCGTAGCGCGCGGACAGCGGCTCGGTGGGCACGTCATCGGCCGCGAATAGCAGCGCACCGTCATCGGCAAGTTCGGTCAGCCGTAGTTCGGCGTCGGTCTCGTCATCGAGATCGGCTGCCGCGGAATTCATGAACCAGGTGATCGCATCATCGCGACGACCGCCGGCCAGCAGCGCGGCGGCATAAGCATAGAAGTAACGAGCCGCCTCGGTCCCTGTACGCGACGGGTCGAGATCGGCGGTCTGCAGCGTGACGATTGCCTTCTCCGGCTCACCCAGATCCAGCCGGGCACCCGACTCGACGATCCGCAGTTCGGCGGCGGCTTCGCCTGACAAGCTGCGCGCCTCTTCGCTGCGCGCCACTTCCACTGCCCGCTCCGGGCGGCCGAGGCCGCGCTCGCAGTCGGCGATCAGCGGAAGCAGCAGGACGTCGCCGGACATCCGCTTCGCGGCACGTAGTTCAGTGAGGGCTTCGGCCCATTCGCCCGCGCTGTAGGCGGCAACGCCGAGAGTTTCCCGCACGACCGCAATGCGGCCGGCCCGCCGCTGTGCGGCGCGCGCGTGCTCGAGGGCCAGTGCGGGGTCTTCAGCGAGAAGCTGCGACACCATGACCAGATGCCGGGCCACGTTTTCACTGTTGGTCTTGTCCAAACTCGTCAGATCACGACGGACCACCGGATCCAGGTCGCGGGCAGTCACCGACTGCGGCAAGGCCGGCTCGGGCGGACGATTCCGGGTACCGGTGCCTCGTCGCGGACCGTCACGACGGTCCGAACGCTCATTGCTTCGCGGACGGCGGTCCGGTCGCTCACTCATCTGGGGCCAACTTTCATCCATGTCCGCGACGCCTCATGGCGTTCCACTGTGCAGTTTGGGTCGAACGGTGTTGCTGGGTAAGAACTATAAATGCTGAAGGCCCCACCTGGTGGTGGGGCCTTCAGCGGATGTTGTGTTCGGCGGTGTCCTACTCTCCCGCACTGGTTAGGGTGCAGTACCATCGGCGCTCGCTGGCTTAGCTTCCGGGTTCGGGATGGGACCG